>JACCDW011442710.1_pt1 | contig 482978 bp, 433 predicted proteins | sample 7449781 | NCBI WGS metagenome assembly JACCDW01 (sample SAMN15323449, study PRJNA562643) | freshwater metagenome | isolation source: river surface water | place: USA:Blue River Watershed | collected 2017-08-18 | reverse complement strand
CCGTTCCGACGTACCTTTGAGTACGTCTCACGGTCGCGTCGTCGTGTGCCTCGCTGGAAGCATAAATTTGAAAGTTTGGAATCGGGGATTGGTTAGAGAATAGGTATCCCGGTTCACAAAAATGCGACGAGTGAATTCCGGTCCTCGGAGCTGATATTCCTGTCCATGAGCGGAGTTAGATATTCCCGAGGACTACTTTACTTCGACTCCAGCGTCCTTTAGTTCGCCTTTAAGGCCCCACATTTTCGACAAGAGGGCTGGGGCATGTGAGCCGATGTAGGCCATAATCAAAAATTTAATAAAACGTCCGAAAAAGATTACCGCGGCCAACTCTAAGAGAGGGGTATCCGCCAATGTTGCCAATATGACGGCTGGCTGTTGTACAAATGGCGTCACCGCAACCGCGAAAACCAAAAAAAGACCGTATTGCTGAAAGAAGTCCACTGTCCAAGCCCAACTTTTGGTTTCGTTGATGCCGGGATAGGCTTCTAAAATCCAGGGCATACCATGAAACTCCACCAGAGATGCCAGCACCATTGCACCGATTGTGGAACCGATGGCCACACTCAAAGCCAATCCGAACCAACGTTTTGGAATTAACATGGAGCTAGAGATTAAAATTCCATCATTCGGAATCACCAAAACAAGATTATCCAACGCCGCAAGAAAACCAATCAAGGGCGGATACCAAAAGCGGTCGGTGTGTCTCTGTAATAGTTTAACTAAAAGGGTGATTTTCTCATGGAGCTTTTCTGAAACCATTTTCACAATTCCTTTTCTATTCGCAGATATTTCCTGGCATTTTAATGCCTACCAAATTTCTCTAAAGTTTAAAGATAAAACATCCAGGTGAAACCGTTTATTTTGACACGGGTCTAATTTGTAAAGGTTTCTGATACAGCACTTTTCCGTCTAATCCTCTTGCTTGATGGTCGATTCCTAAGACTTTTTTGTTTTTGAATTCCACCTGGAAAATAGAGTAATTCATTTCCCCGCTAACCCCTTGAATTTGGCGTCGATTCGGAAAGTCTTTCCAAGAGTCTGGATAGGTTCCCGCGTGAATGGCTGAAGAGGTAAACTCATAGGTCTTATAAGAGCCAAAAGGAACTACTGACATGGTTTCATTTAGGTGTCTGTCTCCAGAAACAAAAACCGCATAACTATCCTTTCTATTTTTCCTGGCTGTGCGAAATGCAGTTTGGAGGTTTGCTAAAAACTTCTTAAAGCTTTGGGGATGATTTCCCTCATAAGATTCAAAGGGATGATAGGATCCGAACCATTGATCTCCGGAAACGAGCCACGTAGCACCATTATGGTTAGAAATTAGGCCAAGCGCCCAGTCCTCTTGCACCCTTCCAAAGTGCGTGCTGTCTGGATTGCTTAATGATTGTTCGTAACGCTTACAAAGATCATGATTCTTTTTGTAACAAACGGCGGGCTTTTCGTTTGAGGATCGGAAGGATCGATTATCAAATAAAACAAATAAGTGATTTGCGATCTTTAATGCCTTGGCCACTCCGGGTCCTTCGAGTATTGTTTTTGCGTCTGCTACATAGGGGAAAAAAGCCTCCATCACCAGTCGAGACTCTTCACGGTGAGCGTAAGTAAAGTTCCCGTCATTCATTCCAAAATCATGATCATCCCAGGTGGCAAAAAATGGGATCAGTTCTTTTTCTCGGAAAATCTTTAAGGACGATCTTGTTTCTACGTAGCGATCCCAGAGAACGTTTGGTTCAATTTCTCGCCCTAGTCGTTGTCCGTTTCTCCAGTCTGCGTAAACGTTATCTCCAATAGCGAAGATTAATTGGGGCTTTTGCTTTTGTAGATCTTCCCACATTTTTCCTTGCTCTGTTTGATATTGATCATCTGAACAAGAAACCACTGCAAATTTGAGTGCAGTGATATTTTTGGGAAGTGAAGATATCAACCGATGATCTTTTACATGTCCCATACGGTCAGTCACCAAAAGTTCCCACTGTTTTCCATCAGGGATAGGAGGGATGGCGATGTGATCGATTCGAAATGCACTATGTTCTCTCTGGATCGATTTTATAGGGCTCAGTTTTTGTAATTTTCGATTTTCTCTATCGAATAAAAACCAATTTCCTTGGAAATGCTTTTCCACAAGAGCGGCCAAAATATTTTTTTGTGATGGGGCAAGGCCAAGGATCATAGGAATTTGGCCATGTTCAGGATAGCTTTCCTCACCAAGTAAAAAGCATGATCCTGTATCTTCTAAGTCACACTGTGTTTTTAAAGAGTTTTGGTCCAGTGGTTTTTGTTCGTCGAACTGAACTAAAAACCCTTGCGAAGTGGCTGCGCAAGAGGAAAAAATGAGGCAGAGAAATAATCCATTCCAACTAATGATTCTTTTTGTCATGAAAGAATCGTGAGGGAAAAAGGACTAAATTTCAACTTTTCTCAATAGATATTTCCCAGAATCAAGCGCGGATCCATGTAAATCTGTAAGGACTTTTCCAAGTCCGCTTCACTTACGGCTCCAGGCATGTCGCAAATTTCTGGCTCTACCAGAGATACTTGAAAGTGGAGGTGTGAGTTCCATCCGCCATTCTCATGAGTGTCTCCCACCCAAGCAATTACATCACCTCTCTGAAATTTTTGGCCCGCTTGCTTGTTCTCCACAGACTGTTTCGATAGGTGACCGTGCAAACAATAAAGTGTTTTTTCGAGCGCGAAGTGTTTTGTGATTAAGGTGTAGCCGTAATCCCCAGGAAGATGGTTGTAGGTGAACGAGTGAATTTCTCCATTTTCAAAGGCGTAAATGGGAGTGCCGACAGGAGCTCCAATATCGATACCCATATGGATGTTTCTATTGCTTTTTGTGAATTGTTCTTGAACGTACATATTGGGGCGTTTTTCTAAAAATTTTCCAACGCCATAGGGGGACGACAACGTCCGTTTGGGATCGTATCCCTTCGAAAAGTCATAGACTTCATAGTTTTCCGGTAAGTGGATTACCGGATGAAAAAGTTTTTGATTCATAATCTGAGAATTTTCTATTTCATTATTACTCCAATGGACCTTACCACTAGACTATTCGGTACCGGAAGCGTCAGATATGTTTAGATTCCTGGAATCGCTTATAATGCACTTATGACTCAAGGAGGGCTGAAATTCCCCTTAAGCAGGGCCCCTGAAAGTGACCCAACTCGGCTAGCATCTATTCAAAAGGAGTTGGGGATCGGAGGGGAAAATTTTATTTTCCACCTAGGAATGTTTCTATGGTTTTAAGGGAATTTTGCTAGAATCTACACAAGGGCGAAAAAGATTTTCGCCTCGATTTGCAGGAGGCAAATGGATACTCATTTTTTCTATACATTGCCAATTATCGCAACATTTCTAGCTCTCGCCACTCTTTTGGAGAGGCGACGTCTTCAAAGGAGCCAAAAGAAGACGCGACAAGAGGTAATTCCTCTCGCGAAATTTGCGGAACGTCTCTTTGAGAAAGAGTTTTCAAGTGCGAATTCAGAAACCAGAGTGGCCGAGGCGTTGCACTTAGTTCTCACAAAATTTCAGGCTGGAATGGTAGTTCTTCGCTATCAAAATCGGGGTTCGAATCGAACCCTCATGAGGATTGGTCAGGCCGGTAAAAAAGGTTCCATTTCAGATGTCGAAGTGGAGCAACGAAAACTCACTGAACAGGCATCTCTTTTCTGTCATTCCCTAAACGAGCAGCGGCAAGAGCTCAATCTTGATTTTGCAGGAAGTGGCCCTTGGAAAGATCATCCAGCAAGAGCTGAGCATGGGTGGGAATCTTATTATGGGCTAAGAAAGAATTTGGAATCTGGCGGATTTTTGACATTGGGAATTTATTCCTCTTCACCGCGAATTGAACGAGTTTCTGCCGCAGATAAGATCTTTTTACAGAACTTGGTTTCTTGGATTGACACTGTATTGCAAAGAGATGTGGAATATTTTCTGCGGGAGGAATCGGGAAAAACTGCCTCAGCGACAATGGCGAAACAAGAAATTCCTTTGGAAAACTAGAATTATCTTTGGTGTCTGGAAAGGATTCCGGTATCCTGTTTTTCAATCAATCGGAGGATTTCGTGAGAGCAAAGTTTGCATTTTTTATTTTGGCAGCGACTTTATCTTCCTGTGCTTCTTTGGTTCAAGATACCGATGGGCGAGAGCTGGCCTCTAAACCAACTGCCCAGACAAAAGAATTAAAAGACCTTGAAGAAAAACTTGAATCTCCGGACGAGATCGAAAAAATTTTGGCGGAAACGAATCCTGTATTATCTGACGGGGTTCATGACGCCGAAAAAGTTCCTCTTCATATTCCGATTGAAATCAATCGAGCAGTTTCTCAATGGATTAAGTTTTTTACTGTAAGAGAAAGAGAAAGAACTCAGCGATACTTTGAGAGGGGCGAAGCCTTAAAGCCACATATCGAACAATTACTAAAAGAAAACGAAGTGCCCGTAGAGTTGTATTATTTGGCGATGATTGAAAGTGGCTTTGTCTCCCATGCGAAGTCTAGGGCAAAGGCCGTAGGTGTTTGGCAATTCATGCCAGGCACGGCGAGAAATTACGGCATGGTTGTGAATAACCAAGTGGACGAGAGAAGAAATTGGATCAAGTCGACGGAAGCTGCCGCCAGTTATCTAAAAGACCTAAACAACGTTTTCGGATCTTGGTATTTGGCCTTGGCCGCTTATAATGCCGGTGAGCATCGAATAGTTCGTTCGATTATGAAGGGAAAAACCAGGGATTTTTGGGCGTTGGCAGAGGCGGGTCTTTTGCCTAAGGAAACCTTGAATTATGTTCCCAAGTTTTTGGCGGCACATATCGTCGGAAAAAATATGAAACGTTTTGGCTTCGAGGTAAGCCTAACCCCAGAGATGCGATGGGAAGATTTTGAAACGGTTTCTGTTCCTTCTGGAGCCAGACTAAAGGATATTTCCAAGATCACTGGGACCTCCATGGATGTGTTAAAGCGTTGGAACCAGGACTTACTAAAGGGAGTCGCTCCCGTTGCAAGAAACGGTGGAACAGTAGATATTTATGTTCCCAAAAGCGAGTTTGCAAAATTTGAAGCAAAAAAGCAGGAAATTGCTGATCTGTCTAAGTTCCGTCCGAAAGTTGATCAGCGTGAGTATGCGAGTTCCGGTAGAAACCAAAGTTATGAAATTTATGTCGTGAGACGTGGCGATAATCTTTCCACTATTTCTAAACGCATTGGGACTTCCGTAAGAACCTTGATGAAAACAAATGGAATTCGCCGAGGAAAGATTCACCCTGGACAGCGATTGAAATACTATCCGCCAAACACTAGTGCAAGTGGTGAGGGACGCCCTGAGCGAGACGTTGCTACTCGAAAGAAAAAGCGAGGAACATGAACCTCAAGTTATTTCATTACTGGCGCTCTGGCGCCTCGTGGAGAGTAAGATGGGGGCTTGAAATCAAGGGTGTTCCTGTAGAATACATCGCCATCGATCTTTTAAAGGGCGAAGAAAAAGAAAGCTCCTACAAAAAACTAAATCCCGCGGGATACGTGCCCTGTTTAATTGTGAATGAAAAGCAGGCTTTAGGAGAGTCTTTGGCAATCTTAGAGTGGTTAGAGGAATCTTTTCCAAAACCATCACTTTTCATTGGAGATAGTTTCACTCGCGCGCGAATTCGCCAGGCTGCGGAGTCGATTAACTCTGGAATTCAGCCTCTACAAAATCTTGATGTGATCCGAAAGCTGTCGGACCAAAAAGAAGTTCAGGAAGATTGGATGAGGCATTGGATTCAAAGGGGCCTGACCGTTTACGAAAATTTAATCGTAGATTCTGGACGTAGCGGGAATTTTTCTTTCGGCGACCAACCAAGTTTGGCGGACTTGTGTTTAATTCCTCAGTGTTACTCAGCTCAGAGGTTTCAGGTTGATCTAAGCCTTTTTAAAAACATCAAAAGAATCTATGAGTATGCTTTAACAACAGAAGCATGTAGAAAATCTCATCCAGATTCTCATCAACCTAAAAGTTAGTTCAAATGCTGAATCTGTAATTTTCAATCAGATCTATGAGTCGATCGAAGATCTTTTTTGTTTTCGCACGCATTTTAGTGCGTGTTGGGGTTCCTTTTTGATGAAGCACTATGGCTTCAATCAGTCGATGAAATTCCGTTGCTCCAATTTTATTTCTTTTTGCTAGAAGATCATCAACTAGATAAATAATACCGTCACCGGTCACGAAGTTTGTTGGATTTTCCTTAGATGATCGCATGGCTGTTTCTAAAAATGCACGCCTCAATGGGGTGCCCTGATAGGCCTTTCGAATTAATTGAAGATAGGCTTCTTGAAAGCGATTTACATAGAGCGAATAGTATTTTTCTCGCTTCGCTTCTTTTTTTGTCAAATAAGGAGTTTTCATTAACTCCAAAAACTCTGAGGTGGAAATTTTATATTCCTTAATAAGAATCTTTTTCGGTAGCTCTTTTAGTAGTGTTCTCGTACAGAAAATGGATGGATTATTGATTCCATCAGGGGTTTTTCTCATTCCTCGATCAGATTCTTTTCTTTCAAAAAATCGATAGATCTTTTCAAAAGATTCCACCACTTCTGGATGCTTTTTTAAAAGTTTTGTTCTTCGTTTTGAAGAAATTCCCACCCGCTTTAATAAAAGTTGAAGCTGGGTATTTCGGAAGCTTTTGTCAAAGATTTCTAAGGCAGAATGTTTTGAAAAGTGACTTAATTCTTTTTTGTTTCCAGTCTGAACAAAGTCCACTAATTGAACAAAGGTTTGAACCAAATACCTGGCCTTTCGCTTTTGCTCTTTGAGATTAGTAGAATATCTATCAACATCGTCGTAACGATATTGGTGATGGCAAAGTCCAAACTGACGAATAGATCCGTAGTCAATGATCCCACCGTCCATCAGCATGTTATCGCCATCCCAGTCGAGCCAGCAGAACACATACTCATCCTCTAGCTGAGCTGCGAATTTCCCATATTGCTCAGCTAGTCTTTTTAGAAAGCAATCATATTTCTCATCTTGTTTTGGGAATTCGTTCCAAGATTTGTTGTGAATTTGTCTGGCGATGTAAAAATCCAAAGCGGACTTTAACATCAGCTGGTTGTTCTGCTTTAAATGCAAAAATAGGTGTGAGGGTCTTAAGAGGTTTCTGGCAGCGCGAACATTGATTCCGCGCCCTTCAGGGCCTTCGATCACGACCAAAGTTCTTTCCGTCAAAATTCCTCGAGCGTGATAGCTCTCACTTAGTATCGCCGCAGTCAGACCTTCGTCTACGTCTGCTAATCCTGATCCATAAGAAATGGATTTATCTCCCGTTTTTACGGGTCGGCCCTCTGCCACAAACCCAGGACTTAATTGCGTAACTCCGGTTCCACAGCTAGAAACATCCCAGGCTTCTCCGTTGTTATTCAAATATTGACCGTTCCATATGCTTCTGCCGTCGCCAGAAGTGCTTCCGGTTTTATTGGAGTGTTGCAGCTGTAGATAGCGAGTTGCCATATAACGATGTGTCTTTAGGTCTTTTTTAGGGACCTTTAAACCAGTTAGCTGATCGTATTCGTTTAGAATTCTCAGGGAAAAAGTTTCAATTAACACTTTTTCCAGAGAAGAATCCAGTACCTGAGGATGGGACTTCTCAATCAGACCCATTTCCTTTGCTAGTGAAAAGTTGAAGTACACGACTTTTGATTTTCTTAGAATTCGCGCAGGATAGTCGATGAAACCGTTTGGAACTGCATATTTCCAGGGATGTTGCCCGTTGATACGTCGGAAGTTTCCATAGGGTCCACTGGAATCTGGAGCTGGTCCAATGGGATGTAAAGCTTCTAGGTTTTTTGCAAAAACCGTTGGTTTCATACTAAACCTCTCGGAGGGATTTTCCGAAAAGTTTAATAGAATCAAGGGCGCTTACGGTTACGTGTAAATTCAGTTTAATTTCTTTCTTAGCCACTAAGCATACAGTTCCTTGAAGTGACTGCGTTTCAAACGGAGTAAGTATGAAGATGATTGCCGTTTTATTTTTTCTTTCTCTCTCTGCTCACGCAGCAACCAATTACAAAAACTGCATTCCGCGACCAGAGGGTGCCGGTGCCGCCAGGGAATATGAATTAACCAAAGAAGGTTCGCTTGCGCTACCAAAAGAATTGGGAGAGTTAGTTTCCAAATCGATGTCAGCCTCTTTAGATAAAATTGTGGTGAAAGCAAAAGATCGAGCACCGGGCACCCATGTTTTTGAATTACATAAAGTGGACGGACGTCCTGTCAAACTAGTGCACACTTCGCCTCTATTCGGTGATAAAAATGCCTCAAAATCTATACACACCAGGTTGTTCGGCTATGACAGACAAGACAACTGCGTGGTGGAAGATATTGAGGTGACCTATAACGACGGAAAGGATGCGAATAAGCGTTTGGTAGTTTATCAAGATCAGCCTTGTGCTCAATTTGTAAAAGATTTCAAAGAAAAAAAAGCCACTAGCTGCGCTCAGAATTATATGGCCAACTGTCTGGACGTGGCCCCAGAAGCTTGTATCGAAAATCCCAGTCTTTCTTGTGCCGCGGCTGCCAAGGATTCTTGTCAAAAACGCATGAGCTCGGACTGTAGTTTGGAAGCGAAGAAACTAGATAAGATCTTTTCTGGTTGGGACAAAAACTTAAGGTCACAAAATCGATTTCTCTTTGGATTTAACGAGCAAGAGCAATACGTTTTGGAAGATCCCTTTTCTTTAGCGATGAATATTGCTAATTCCTGCCGCTATTATAAAGATTTCTATTCACCTGAGCGGAAGCCCTGGCAAGTTTGGCGTGCTTTTCGGCCAGACCATGCGAAAGGTTACGATGAAGGAGAGGATGACTACGATCCTTCTAATAGTCAGGATTCTCGATAAAAAGTAGAAGACTAGATTGAAACAGTAGAATCTAAGTTTTCTTCTTTTTCCATATGATCATTTTCATCGAACCAATACTTTCGATGAAAATTTTTCCCTAGAAGTAAATCTGGTACCCATAGGCGATCATCATCCCACATTTTCTCATAGGGAATTTCTTTTATGGATACCCAATGGGCAAAACATTCTTCTGATTCGTGAACTAGGCTTCCTCGAAAGGAATCTGTCCAAAATACATGGCAAATATTGTCCCAGCTTTTACTTTTCGGAAAGTAGAATTCCAACACACCTTTTTTGATGGGATGAATGGGTTCTATTCCAGTTTCTTCCATGGTTTCTCGAACGGCGGCGTCCTCTGGTGTTTCTAACTTCCCAATTTTTCCTCCGGGAACATTCCATTTCCCTGCGCCCTGTCCTCTTCGCTTTTCAATCATCAATAAGCAGTCGCTCTTTTTGTCGATCACAAAACAAAGTGTAGTGAGCTTAATTTCTCCATCTAAAAGCGCCATCAGAGAATCCCGGCAGGAATATCTGCGCCCACTGGCTCAGTTCCCAACACAACATTTAGGGTTAGTTTTCTACTTTTCACTCTGCCTTCACGTTCCAAAAGAATCGTTACAGAATCTCCTGGTCGTTTTCCATCCAAGGCCTTTTCCATTTCGGAGCGTTCTTCAATTTTTTGGGAATTCACCTCTAGGATTTTGTCTCCTGACTGAATGCCGGCCTTTTGAGCCGCAGCTCTGAGAACAATTCCATCCACATAAACTCCATATGGAGTAGTAACCACTAGAGCGCCGAGCCAGCCTCGGAGGATTCTGCCGTGTTGCTTTAGATCGGGTAAAAGTTTTTTTGCTTGATTGATGGGGATCGCAAAACCCAAACCCTGACCAGCAGCATTGATAGCGGTGTTAATTCCAATCACTTCACCTTTTGCGTTAAACAAAGGGCCGCCAGAATTTCCCGGATTGATGCTAGCATCGGTTTGTAGAAAATTATCGAATGGACCTTGCCCGATCACTCGGTTTTTGGCGCTGATGATTCCAGCGGTAACTGTGTGTGAAAGACCAAAAGGATTCCCGATGGCCATCACTGATTCACCAACTTTTACGGAATCGGAATTTCCAAGCGGCAACGGAAATAGGTGAGATCCCGCCTTCACCTGAATGAGGGCCACATCTGTTTTTTTATCTGAACCAATGAGTTTCGCTTTAAATTTCGATCCTTTTTCCTCTCCGAAAAAAACCTCGATCTCTGAGGCTCGTTCCACTACGTGGTGGTTGGTTAAAATGTATCCTTCGGAATCAATCACGAAGCCCGAGCCTAAGGAAGGTTGTTTTCGAATGCGTGCCCTTGGGACTCCATAGAATTGGAAGAAAAAATCTTCAAACATAGGATCTCCAATTCGCTCTCTTACGAGGGTCACCGCCTGAATGTTTACTACTCCTTTGTCTACTCGTTCCACCAAACCGGGTAGGTCAATGGTTCCCAACGGAGGAGTACCGGCCAAGGAAAGATCTGGAGAAAACAGGAAAGAAATCCAAAGTAGAATGCAGCCACCGGTTCTCATAAAAACTCCTTCTGCGAATTGGGCAAAAATGCCTGTTTTCTCTATGCGTTGCGGTTTGACTTTCCCTGGTTCTCAGGGGAGAAACGACTCTATCTCTGGTTTTCCCAGTTCGCAAATTGACGCTTTGAGTAAGGAGTTTTTCATGAACAAAGAAGTGGTGATCGTTTCTGCAGCTCGTACAGCAATCGGTGGTTTTTTGGGGGCATTGTCCACTGTTCCCGCTCCTCGTTTGGGCGCTCAGGCTATTAAGGCTGCATTGGAAAAAGCCAAACTAGACCCAAAACTGGTTGATCAAGTGTTTATGGGAAATGTGCTTTCTGCGGGAATTGGCCAGGCACCTGCTCGGCAAGCAATGATTTACGCTGGCATTCCTCAGAGCGCTGGCGCCACCACGGTAAATAAAGTTTGTGGATCTGGGATGCAGGCAGTGAATTTGGCGAGAAACGCTATTTTGACCGGCGAAAGTGAATGTGTGATAGCCGGTGGTATGGAAAATATGAGCCTTGCGCCCTATTTGATGACCGATGCTAGAACTGGTTTTCGCATGGGAGAAAAGAAAGTTCTCGATTCCATGGTGAGTGATGGTCTTTGGGATCCTTACAACAATTTTCACATGGGTTCCGCCGCAGAAAAATGCGTGAAGGAATATAAGTTTTCCAGAGAAGAGCAAGATCGCTTTGCCAAACAAAGCTTTGAGCGAGCTCAAAATGCCATTCGTTCTGGCGCATTTAAAAATGAAATTACTCCATTTCCCGTTCCACAAAGAAAAGGTGACCCTGTTCTTTTCGATACTGACGAAGGACCCGGCAAAGCAGACTTTTCGAAAATGTCTGGCTTAAAGCCAGCCTTTGAAAAAGACGGAACCATCACTGCAGCCAACGCTTCCACCATCAATGACGGAGCGGCCGCTTTGTTGGTAACCAGTGCGGAATTTGCGAAAAAGCATGGCCTTACTCCCATGGCGAGAATTCTTAGCTCGGCTGTGCATTCTCAGGCTCCAGAGTGGTTCACCACTGCGCCAGTTGAGGCCATGAAGAAGGCCCTAAACAAAGCGAATCTGAAGCAAGGTGATATCGATCTTTGGGAAGTGAACGAGGCTTTTGCAGTGGTGGCTTTAGCTGCGTCCAAGGGTTTAGAAATCCCTGAAGCAAAGTTAAACGTGAATGGAGGAGGAATTTCTTTGGGTCACCCCATTGGTGCCTCCGGCGCTCGTATTTTGGTTACTTTGCTACATACCATGCAGGCAAAAGGCGCAAAACGAGGCATGGGATCTCTATGCATCGGTGGCGGCGAAGGCATTGCCATGATTGTGGAAAGAATCTAGGAGGATCCGATGGCAGTAAAAATCTTTTCCAGTGCCATGGAAGCTGTGGCCGATGTGAAAGACGGAAGCACCATTCTATTGGGCGGCTTTGGTCTTTGCGGAATTCCAGAAAATCTGATTAAGGCTTTGGTGGAAAAAGGAGTTACAGGTTTGACCTGTGTTTCTAACAATGCCGGTGTCGATGATTACGGAATTGGACTGATGTTTAAAAAGAAACAAGTGAAGAAAATGATTTCTTCCTATGTTGGCGAGAACGCGACTTTCGAAAAACTTCTTTTGTCTGGAGAGCTAGAAGTAGAGCTTTGTCCGCAAGGAACGCTTGCCGAAAGGTGTCGCGCAGGAGGAGCGGGAATTCCGGCCTTCTTCACGCCTACAGGAGCGGGAACCTTGGTGGCCAAAGGCAAAGAAACCAGAATGTTTCAGGGTAGAGAATACGTTTTAGAACAGGCTATTACCGGAGATTTTGCTTTTGTAAAAGCTTGGAAGGCCGACACCCTTGGCAATTTGGTCTATCGAAAAACGGCCCGTAACTTTAATCCTGTGATGGCAACAGCTGGAAAAATTTGCATCGCAGAAGTGGAAGAAATTGTGCCCGCCGGATCCTTAGATCCAGATCATATCCACACGCCCGCTGTTTATGTGAAGCGTTTGGTAAAGGGAAAGTTCGAAAAACGCATCGAGCAAAGAACTGTGAGAAAGGAATAGGCCATGGCACTTTCTAGAGAACAAATTGCGGCTCGTATCGCCAAAGAATTAAGAGATGGAATGTTTGTAAACCTGGGCATTGGAATTCCAACCTTGGTGGCCAACTATATTCCAAAAGGAATGTCCGTAGTTCTGCAGAGTGAAAATGGTTTATTGGGAATTGGCCCTTTTCCACGGGAAAGTGAAGTGGATGCAGATTTGATCAATGCTGGAAAGCAAACGGTTACAGAAATACCTGGTTCCAGTTATTTTTCATCGGCAGATTCCTTTGCCATGATTCGCGGAGGTCATATCGACCTCTGTGTATTGGGTGCAATGCAGGTGGATGTGAAAGGTAACTTGGCCAACTGGATGATCCCCGGTAAAATGGTGAAAGGGATGGGTGGCGCCATGGACTTGGTGGCTGGATCGCGAAAAATTGTAATCGCGATGCAACACGTGTCTAAAGATGGAGAATCGAAAATTCTTCAAGAGTGCACCTTGCCCCTCACTGGAATTCACTGTGTGAGCACAGTGGTAACGGAATTGGCTGTGTTGGAGCTTGATCGCAACAAGGGATTCCGTTTGCTGGAAAGAGCTCCAGGCGTAAGTGTGGATGAAATTAAGAAAGCCACAGCTGCACCATTGATCGTAGAAGGAAACGTTCCGGAAATGGCCGTTTAATCTTTCGAAGATCACTGACCAGCTAGCAAGGAAGCAAAATGGTCTCGATCAAACACCTGAAAAAAGGCGACTCCCTCATGAACGAGGGAGATATCTCAAACTCTATGTACTGGGTTCAGTCCGGTACCCTAAGGCTCTTTAAAAGAAAGGGTTCTGGCTTCATAGAGTTGGGTGTCGTTCATTCTGGTGAAGTGGTGGGCGAGATGAGTTTCCTCGATAACCAACCGAGATCTGCCTCCGTTGAGGCGCTTCAGCCTTGCGATATCGTAGAAATCCCACGCGGAAAATTCGACGAGTTTCTGGCCGCTCAACCTTCCTGGATGAAATCTCTGGTGCAGACCTTGGTGAAACGTCTTCGCACCACCAACAACCGAGTTCGAGAGTTGGAAAGCGCATCCATGGCCTATGCTAAGGATGAAACGGGTCGCACAACGAAGGTACATGAGTTTCTTTCTTCTGCTGATCAACATAAATTATGTTGTGCTGTTTTACTGGCGGCCAGTCGCAATCTAGAAAAGACCCAAGAGGGAACCTCAAAAATCAAAGCCGGATGGGTGCAATTCTACGGCGCTCAGATCTTTAGCGTTCAATTGTCGAAGATCCAAGTTTTCATCGATATCCTGCACGATTGTGGAATTGTGAGAATCGAAAAAACGAAAGATCAAGTGGACCTTCATTTGGTGGACATTGATCGCTTAGAAAAATTTATGTATTTCAGTCACGACGAAAATGGAAAGCTTCCAGATAAACAAATTCCTATTACAGAAAAAGGTATGGCTATTCTGGCAGCCGTGAACGAGTTCGGAAATATTGCTTCTGCTCCAGCAGGTTCGGAAACGTTTTCCGTAAATATGGAAGAAGTCTTTCAAAAGTCGGCGGCTGCAAAAAATCAAAAGATTCCATTTGAATATGCTGCTTTTGATGAGTTGGTTCGGGCGGGCTTTTCGCAAGAAGTGCGAGCCGATGGTGCAGCGAAAACCGCGAATTTTTCCGTGGCTCGTTTTCAAAAACTCTACCCTCTGATGGCCATTCGCCAAAAATTTCGAGATCTAAATCTTCAAAAGCGAGGCGAATCGTAAGGTTTTCTTGCCTCCCGCTATTTCTAGGGTCTCCGCAATTTTTGTGCGGAGTATTTTGAGAATTGAAGAATCTAATTCTCATTTTCTGGGAAATGCCAGTCTGATTTTTTAACATACTCTGCGTAGTGAAAATTTATCTAAATAGAATGTCGAGGGGAAAATGAAAATATTCTTTTGTGTACTGCCACTTTTGGTTGGCTGTTCCACGCTGCCCAAGCAAGTTTCATCAGAGTACTTAGCGAAAATGGAAAATCGGGAAACGATGGTAGGTTCACTTTTGGATGAGCAAGGTAATCTTGGGGAGAAGGAAATCAGTAAGCTATTGAGTGCAAAGATTGAAATCCCGAGAGAATTCCATTTGGCAGTGGTATTTCTTTCTGACTCGACCTTTTTTGAGACGAAGTATCTATCTCCACAAATGGAGCGCTTTTTTGATCGAAAGGAGTGGGGTGATCGGGTTCAGGCGATATCTCCCGTGCCGCAATCTCTCCTAGGAAATTCTAGTGACCTGAAATCGCTTCGCCGTGCAGCGGCCTTATTGCAGGCAGATATGCTCCTTGTCATTAAGCCAGTGACACGGGCGGATTGGCGCTTTTCCTTTTTTCGTTCCCGGGCAAAATCCATTAGTTCCGTAGAAGTGATGTTGGTGGACACGCGCACATCGGTGGTGCCATTCACTGTACTTAGCTCTGGAACCATTGAGCGATCCGAAAAAGAGGAAGACTTCAATCATTCGGAAGTCATCGAAAGAGCAAAATTAGAGAGCGAGTATAAAGCATTGGAGAAAATTCCCAAAATTATTCGGGAATTCTTGGAGAGTGTGTAAACGATTTTTCTTGGGACCTTAAATTGCCATTTGGAAAAAACTCTTGAACGGCTAGGATCTATAGGCAGGGAGATTTTATGAATAATGTCTTTTCGATCCTATGTTTCGTTTTGGGAATTCATTTGAGTTGTAACGGCTTTGCCGCCTATGTAGAGCCAGCCTTACAAAATAGATTGGAATTACTTTCGGGCAAAGAGGAAGTTCGAGTTGTGGTGCAGCTTTCTCCATCGTTAGTTTCTTTTTCTAAAGGAACCAATCGAGAACAATGGATTCTTCAATTGAAAGAAGTGACGGAAAAGAAGCTGAAAACTTTGAATCAAATCTTTGGGATGAAACAGGGCGCTACGGCACTTTGGTCTTTGCCGGGCTTTGTGGTGCCGCTAAAGAAGGCCCAAGTCGATGAACTTCAGAAAGATCCCGCCGTTGTCTCACTTTCTCTCGCGGAAAAGAGAATTCAGATTCGACCTCTTGGTACAGAAAGTCGTCTGAACAACAGGCAATCTTATACTTATGGGTTACAGAAGCTAAAGGTTCCAGAGGTTCGAGAAAAGTTTCCTACTTATCTTGGGAATGGAATCAGGGTGGGCATCCTAGATACTGGAATTGCCCCTCAGCACCCAGACCTGAAGGGGAAAATATTTCGATACAAAAACTTTTCTCCTGCCAAAGATCCAGGACCCGCCGATGGATTCGGTCATGGCACCCATGTGGCTGGAACAATCGCAGGTGGAAATGCTTCCCGTGAAGCCATCGGAGTAGCTCCCGAAGCTCAGTTGATTGTGGCCCGAATCTTTAGCAGTAGTGGAGAGTCTGATCGGGAATCTATTCTAAAGGCCATGCAGTGGATGGCGGATCCCGATGAAGATCCTTCCACTGAAGATTTTGCCCAGGTGATTAACAATTCTTGGAGTGATGACGAACCTTATGCAGATCGAGATCCTGAGCAAGAACCTTTTTGTCAGATCATTCATAACTGGAACCAATTGGGAATGATTGGAGTATTCTCAGCAGGGAACACTGGCCCCAGCGTTGGAACAATTAATATTCCTGGGGGCTGCCCTCAGGCAGTTGCTGTGGGCGCCACTGAGCGGAATGATAGGTCTCCTCACTTTAGTTCCACCGGTCCTGCGGTTTGGAAAAGCTATAGTTTAATGAAGCCAGAAGTCAGTGCTCCTGGTTTCGAAGTTCGATCTGCCTCTAGCCGAGGAGGATATGAAGAAATGAGTGGAACCTCCATGGCGGCTCCGCACGTCACGGGTGCCATTGCGATTTTGCTTCAAGTCTTTCCTCAAAAGAACTGGAAGGAAATTCAGGAATTACTCATGGCCGGTGCCGATGAGCTGGGGCAGCCAGGGCAAGATGCTGTGTTCGGTTGGGGGAGAATTAACCTTTTCCGATCTATTGAAAAGGGAAATTCCCTTCAGAGATAGAAGTTTCTACCGGAGCAGGAATTCCGATTGTAGATTTATTTATCATTTTTTCCATGGCAAATGGAAACTGCCCGTACAAGTTTCCAAAAACCAGGATTGCATTTGTTCAAGGTTCCAACGAAGGGCCGGCTGATACAATTCTTCCCCCGTGGTGGAGTCCACATAAACGAAAAGATTTTCATTTGGAATGGGGCATGACGTCCCTTTCCATAGAACAGTGGAAGTCGCTGATCGATCTCGATACGAACGCCCACCGATTTTCCACCCAGCATCAATGAAAAGCTCATCATTGGAAAGAACTTCGAACCCTCCTCCTTTATTGAGGTGAATCCACTTTTCTTCTTTGAATTGAAATCCGTTTCCTTCGATGGATTCGATAAAAGAATTGTCGCCACGGAAAGTAATTGTTTCGCCGGAGATCAATGTTACTTCCGCGAAATTTTCATTTCTTTGTTTAACTTTGGGGGTAACACTTTTTTCTTTCGGATCCTTTGAAAAGAAAAAATAGGTTCGCATCGAGGTCGCGGTCTCATAGTCTCCAGGAGTGGAGTTAAAAATCGTGAACCTTCCCATTTGGTCAAATACATATTCGCGATAAGTTAAGTTCGGTTTTTGAATGGGCGTTACTTGAACTAGGCAACCATCCGCCATCGTGAAAAAGCGATTGATGGCCCAGTTGCCCATTAGGATTTGTTGCGTGTCGCACTCGAACTCAACAGCGGGACTAGTTACAGTAAACAAGGCTGTAAACAAAATAGAGAAAATCATAGAGCTGTGTAAGAGATTTTTTTTCGATTGGCAAATAGATCTAGAAATAGAAAAGAAAAAAGCCTCGTACCGAAGCGGTAGAGAGGCTTTTTTGAGCTTGGAACTTCTGAGTTCTTATCTTGAGGCTAAGGGCTTAGAATTTTTGGTAGGTTACTTCGATCGTATCGGAACCTTGAATCACTGCAGATCCGTTTAGTTTAATCATATAACCCGTCTTTGGATTTCCTGGCGTAGGGAAGAACGAAGTGTTCTGATTGGTCTTGTAACCTACATATTCCCAGCCGTTCGAGCTAGAGGCAGACAAGGTTTGTCCGTTCTTCTTCACTTGAATGGTGCTGGGGTTTGGTTGGTCGTTCATAAGAACGTAGTTGAATACTACGGCCTGAGTGATCGAAACCATTTGCGAGCTAATATCAGAGAGCGCGCTATTCAACTCGCTACCACAGAGGTTGTAGGATCTAGATCCCAAGTCGTCAGACATATCTCTGTATCGGCGTCCATTGTACGAATTGTATCCGTAGCAGAGACCACCTGGAGAAACCACTGAGTAGAATCTCAAGAGGGAAGGGGTCCCCTTCATGGATTGGAAGTAGTTCCTATAGAAATTAAAGGTGCTGTCACCGGAGTTATAGTTTAACTCAGGAGTGCCGTCACCATCTGGATCGTGATAAGTCATTCCATCCACATCTTCACCGTTGGAAAGAACTATGATGGCCAAGGCGGCATCTGGTCTCAAGAAACCGCTATTGATCATGCTGGAGCTTTGTAGATTGTAATAAATATTTTGGAAGCCTTTATCTTGGCTGCCTACGGCGGAATTTACCGAAGTAATCCAACCATAATCTCCACTGGAATTATTAAAAGTAGAAACTTGAGAAGTATTTAAACATCCCATGATTCCCGTTAGACCCGAGCAATCCGTGGAAACCACATATTTCGAGGTCATTGATTTTTGGCTCAATAAGGGAAGAACCGTAAATCGGAAATCCCAGCTAGCGTTGAGTCCATTCACGAAATTTTGCATCTGGGGTTTTAAGGTGTTTAAGGGTCCGTACATTACGGAGTCGGAATTATCCTGAAACACAATAATATCAATCTTAGGTTTGATGGTTACGTATTGTCCGGCCACCGCGCTGGACTTATGGTTTTCGGCGGCGAACTTTGCTTTTCCGCAAGCCGAAAGAAGGGCTACAGCAGCAACCAACACTGGCAACGATTTTCTCAATCCTCTGAACTTCATAACAACTCCTACGGTTCACAAAGGAACTCACACCACTGCAAAGCAAGGGGGATGCCAAAAGGAGACGGGTTTACTCGGAAACGTGTAATATATTGAATTGTAGGCGCTTTTTGGCTTGTAGCGGCTTTCTCCTGAGGCCGTGTACGAAATTTGGGCGGGGGGGAACTGTCATATTTTTCTACACCTGTAGAGTTGCTGTAGATGCCCGCGTGCCCGATACTATATCTAATATGGAAAACACACTAAGTCTCTTGCTCCAAGACACCGCCCTCAAATGGTATACCGTAGTGAACTCTCGTCCCGTGGGTCCACTCAGCGCGAAGGAAATCGTGCAGCGGTTGCAGTCCAATGAACTAAATTATGCCTCTCACGTTTGGAAAGAGGGTTTTACGGGTTGGACCCGAATTTATGATGTGATTGATTTTAAGCCCCTGCTTCCTGCAGAGCCAGCGGCTAGCCTTATTTCTGAATTTCAAAAAAGCACCCAGGCCAGCCCACCTCCTTTGGCCCCTGCCCAAAAACAAGAACTTCGAACTTGGTATGTGTATTTGAATGAATCGAATTACGGCCCCATTTCGGATCCCGAAGTTACGGGACTCATTCAAGCAGGCACCATTCAACCAGATACATATCTATGGCAAAAAGGATTTGCGGATTGGAAACCTGCCAAAGAAATTGATGCTTGGAAATCGGCCTTCGGTGCTGCTCCAAAGGCCGCCGCCAAACCCGCAGACAAACGCGCCACTCCACGAAAACCCTTTGAAGCGAAAATCTTGCTCACCGACGGAAAAGAAGTGGGCTGGGCCGTTTGTCGCGACATCAGTGTGGGCGGTATGCAGGTTTTGATGGATCATGTTCCAGGTTCCGCCGGAACGGTTTTGAAATTAAACGTGAATCCATCTTCCGGAAATACTCCGGGATTTGCGTGCGAGGGAGTGGTAGTAAGAACTTTAGAAGACGGGCGTGGATTTAGCTTCCGTTTCACCTCGCTTTCGGCTGAAGCAAAAGCGGCAATTGAGAAATACATCGGACAATGATCGTTCGTTCAGAAGATGGTTTGCTAATTTATGGGGAATCTCATCCCGTGGAGAATCCGAGAGCTTCGCTTTTGGTCATTCACGGAATTGGTGAGCATTCTTCTCGATATTCAGAATTAGTAAAGCAAGCCCATCGGTTACGCATGGATGTGCATCTGATGGATCTACGTGGCCATGGCAGATCTCAGGGAGTCCGAGGGCACTTTATATCCATGGAGCAAATCCATCAAGACATCGACACTTGGATTTCTCATTTGGTGGACAATAAATTTTTGCATCAAGGCATCCCTCTATTCCTTTTGGGTCATAGCCTTGGTGGCCTAATCGCCATTACGTATGTTCCAAAATATAAGAAAAAGCCGCTATATCCAGAGCTCGCCGGGCTTTGTTTGTCTTCTCCTGCATTGGGCCTTCGCTGGAACCCACTATTACTGTTAGAGACTCAGTTGGCAAAACGAATCCCGCCTTTCTTTAAGGCGATTCAGGTGCCCACAGGAATGAATCCGGAACATTTGAGTCACGACAAAATAGAAGTAAAGGCCTATCGAGAAGATCCTTTGGTTCATGGGTGGATCACACCGGCTGCGTTTCTTACCATGGAGCGCACCATGAAGAGCCTTTATAAAATTATTCCTCAGTTACAAATCCCCATTCTTTTTTTGTTAAGCGGGCGAGATAAAATCGTCCATACGGAAGCTGCCGAGGATTTTGCAAAAAAACTCTCTGTTGCTCATCCTGGGAAAATAGAGGTAAGAGTATTTCATACGTTCTTTCATGAGCCTTTTCATGAAACCAAAAGGGAAAAGGCATTTTTAGAATTAAAGAAATGGATGTTGAAATGTCTACCCAAGCACTCAAAAAGAAGCTCCTCCAAATCCTTAAAGAAAGAAGTTACCGAGAAGGCGACTTCACCCTAGCCTCTGGGAAAAAAAGTAATTTTTATTTAGATGTAAAAGAAACTGCCCTTGATCCTGAAGGAGCGTTTCTCATCGGCGCGTTGACTTTTGAGCTCATGCAAAGAGAAGGTCTTCAGCCTTATGCCGTGGGGGGACTAACTTTGGGAGCCGATCCCTTGGCCACTTCGGTAAGTTTGGCCGCTTTCGCCAATGGCGTTCGAATTCCAGCGTTTTTGGTACGAAAAGAGCCAAAGGGGCATGGAACTTTGTCTTCCATTGAGGGCGCGAAAACGTACCCTAAGGGCGCAAAATTAGTCGTTCTAGAAGATACGGCCACTACTGGTGGGTCTGCCCTAAAGGCGGTTGATCGATTGTTAGAAGCGGGTTTTGCTGTGGACGCGGTGATTTCTGTTGTGGATCGAAACGAGGGAGCAAAAGCTGCTATCGAGGCGCGGGGTATAAAGTTTTTTAGTTTATGTAGCCTGCCCGAGATCCGTTCGGGAAACTTAAGCTGATTCTGTGAATGGACGAATGGGCCGGATCTTGCCATGGGCGTGCATTCGCCGGAAAAGAATGCTTCTCATCTACGATCCAGAGGATAGTTTTTTTCGACTGAAGTAATGCCTTCGAGTGTTGAAACCCTTGTTCCAAAGCGATGTGGTAGAAGTCCGTAGTGGTGTCCACAACTACGGCCCTTCTTCTTTGTAAAAGGAGATTGGCCTCAGCCAGCTCTAGAAAGTCTCTTTCATCCAAGTCTAGATCCGCTGCGATTTTTCCGTCTCGAAATTGTAAGCGTGACTTTCCTAAATGTCGGTGGAACCGATCGCTGAGAACGGAAAATACGGCGGCTTCGCTAAGTTCTTTAGAGCCGTCATGAACCCCACAAGACAAATGGTCCATTAACGTTTTGCCGTAGGTGGTGTTCGTTCTTCCAAGAAAGCTTACATCAGTGGCTTTCAGAACGGGTTGAACGTTTCCGGACTCGGGCTGAATGTAACTAAAACAAAGATCGCAAAAAAGTGCTTTGGCGAAGTCATCTTCGCCATATAGGGCCACCCAGCTTCCTAGGGGGATTTCTAAGGAAAAGTCTGAGATCGAAGGAGGCAAGGTAACGTTTTGAAATCGGATCGCACCAGAGCTGTTTTCCGTGCTACTTTTGGAGCTTTGGAACAAATGGCCTGCATCACGTCTCGAAGGTCGAGACGGACGCAAAGGGGCTCCTAGTTTTTTCCAACCAAAAATCATTGTTCCTCTTTCTCTATGGAGTTTTGCAACATCTGCACCAAGGAGCTTCACAGAGTGGAAAAACTGAAAATTTTTGCGGACTCGCTAAGCTGCAGAAATTCCAAAGGAATTTAATAATGCGCTGCGCAACACTGGGTGCGTTTTCTGATTTGCCAGGCCACTATTCTCTACATCTGGTGTCAAAGCGCACTTTTTCCATGGGAAATTTTTCTCGTCGAGGGATTCACAACTGGTTCAAAAAATCTAAAGATAGCCGACCAAAGGTAACCCATTAGAGGGCACTGACCATAGGTAGCAGAACTAGGACAATGCCCCACAGAGTGATTCTTTAGAAGTTGTAGTATCCTTAAAATATGCAAATTCGAAAAAAAGCCGTTCGGATTCTTCCTAATTTCTCTGTTTTTTCTATATTGGGTTTTCTTCTTCTCCTGGGCGGGAACCTTTTCGCCAACCCAAACAATAGTCAAAATTCTTTGGGTTCCTCTACGGCGAAGTTAGGAAGCGTAAAAACGAGTCACGCCATTGCTGAGCTAGTGCAAGAAACGAATACAGTGATACCTGGTTCTAGTCCATGGATTGGTCTCCGCCTAGAGCTGGAAAAAGATTGGCACACCTACTGGAAGAATCCTGGAGATTCTGGATTGCCAACAAAAGTGGAATGGGCTCTTCCTGAAGGATGGAAAATTTCAGAGCCGAAATGGGAGTTGCCAACTCGTATCCCTATGCCTCCTTTGACGAATCTGGGATTTTCCAATGAAACCCTACTGGCCTATGAACTAAATGTTCCGAAAGAGGTCGCCCCTGGTGACTATTTGCTTTCTGGAAAGGCCAGTTGGCTGATCTGCAAGGAAGAATGTATTCCAGAAAAAGCTGACCTAATCTTGAAAGTGGTGGTTTCGGCAGGTGATGCCCAGCCTAGCCCGGCTCATCGAATGTTTCAGAACATTCGTAATCAACAGCCTGTGGCGCTTCCGCAGGGTTCTTTTCTCAGCGTAAGAATAAGTGGAAAAGAACTTTCTTTAGAATTTGATAATGATCCCTCTTGGCTCGAGGGAAAAGTGGATTTTTTCCCCTTTGAAAATCAAATTATCTCTATTAAGGCGGGGCCTCGTCGAGAGGGCAAGTCGAGATTAATTTTTGAACGAGCCGAGCCGTTTTCCTCAACAGCGAAAAAATTGTCTGGTGTTTTGATCGTAGGTAAAAATGTGTACTCGGTGGATGTGGATCTTCCTCCTCGAGATGCCCCTCTATCTTCGTCTAGTAACGGAACGGATACTCAAACCGCTGACGATGCTAATTCTTCTGGCACTGAAGCTGATGCGACTGTGGGAAGTTTTCTTGCCGTAGTGTTTGCTCTTTTGGGCGGAGTGCTTTTGAACCTCATGCCATGTGTATTCCCTGTTTTAGGAATCAAAGTAATGAGCTTTGCTCATCAAAATGAATCTAAGGGCGGAAGAATTCATGGTTACCTCTACACTCTTGGAGTTTTGGTGTCCTTTTGGATCTTAGCCATTGTGTTGTTGGTGCTTCGATCTGCTGGTGAGAATGTTGGTTGGGGATTTCAATTGCAAGAGCCCATATTCGTTTTGGGACTGATCTTTCTGTTCGCCGTATTGACTGCAAATTTAGCAGGATTCTTCGAAATCGGTGGACGCTGGATGGGTTTAGGGGCGCATCTAACGGAAAAAGAAGGAAACTGGGGGGCCTTTTTTACAGGGGTTCTCGCGGTGGTTGTTGCCACTCCTTGCACAGCACCCTTTATGGGTGTTGCTATTGGAACAGTGATTTCAAAGCCTTGGCCCATCGTACTCTGCGTATTTAGTGCGTTGGGTTTTGGGTTGGCATTGCCATTTTTATTTCTAAGTTGGAATCCTTCACTGGTGAAAAAACTGCCAAAGCCAGGGATGTGGATGCTGAGACTAAAAGAATTTTTTGCCTTCCCCATGGCAGCCACCGTGATTTGGTTGTTGTGGGTTTTTGGGCAGCAAGTAGGAGTAAATGGACTTGCTTTGGCCGCCATTGGAGTTTTAGTTCTATTCGCAGCTATTTGGATTTTTCATCGATTCTCTGGCGTCTGGAAATGGATTGGCTGGCTTCTGGTAGGAATCTCTATCTTCATGGGATGGAATTCCGCTACATTCACACTACCATCTGTGAACCAGACTTCTATTTCAACATGGAAGAAATTTTCTCCCGCTGAAGTAGATAGAGCTTTGGCTGAAGGAAAAGCTGTTTTTGTGGATTTTACGGCAGCGTGGTGCCTCACTTGCCAGGCCAACAAGGCCATTGTTTTGGATACTTCTGAAATGCAGGAATTTTTTCAAAAGGAAGACGTTGTTTTATTTCTTGCCGATTGGACCAATAGTGATCCTGTGATCACGAAAGAGTTAGAGCGCTATGGAAGAATAGGGGTTCCTCTTTACTTGGCCTACGCGAAAGGCAGTAAAGAGCCAAAGATTTTGCCACAGGTATTGACGAAAGAAGTCGTAAAGAAAGCAATCGTTTCCCGGTAGATGAGGAACTTTGTCTCTACTGTCTTGGCGAACTTCATTTCCTATGTTTCAATTTCCATCATTTGTCAAAAATCTTATGAAGGAGAACATATGAAGAGCCTCGTACTTGCAGGATTGTTTCTTTTGGTTTCGCCCTTGGTTCATGCCCTTGAAGTTGGCAAACCAGCTCCAGACTTTACCGGAATGACTAGCGACGGAAAAACCGTGAAGCTTTCTGACTTCAAAGGAAAGCCAGTAGTTTTAGAGTGGCTGAACCACGGATGTCCGTTCGTAAAAAAACACTATGATGGAAAAAATATGCAAGCCCTACAAAAAGCATCAAGTGAAAAAGGTGCGGTATGGATTTCCGTGATTTCCAGTGCAAAAGGAAAACAAGGCCATTCCGATGCCAAACAAGCTGAAGCGGATAGAAAAAAAGTAGGCTCTATGGCCTCTCACATCATCTTAGATGAAGAAGGAAAAATAGGAAAAATGTACGGAGCTCAAACCACTCCCCATATGTATGTGATCAATGCGAAGGGCGAGTTAGTGTATCAGGGAGCAATCGACGACAAACCCTCCACTGACGTGGAAGACATCAAGAGCTCGAAAAACTACGTTATGCCCGCATTGGATAGCGCGATCGCTGGGAAACCAGCTCCTTTGGCCCAGACCAAAGCATATGGTTGCTCGGTGAAATACAACTAGATCGACTGATCTAACGGTTTAAATATTTGAATTTTCGAGAGGCGGTTTCTGGAAAAAGCCGCCTCTTTTTTATTTTCTACAACTGGAAGTTGTTTCTATTTATAAAATAGTGTCTTTGCCAAAAATTTCATCATCCTTCTCTGGATAATCTATATTTTGGTGAAGTCCACGGCTCTCTTTTCTTATCATGGCCGAGCGAACAATGAGTTCTGCCACCGTCACCAAGTTTCTGAGTTCGATCATGTTTTTGCTAATCTTTCGTTCCCAATAGCACTGATTGATTTCCTGCTGGAGAAGGGCAATTCTTCTTTCCGCATATTCGAGTCTTCGGTTCGAGCGAACGATTCCCACATAGTTCCACATCAAAGTACGAATTTCATCCCAGTTGTGGGAAATGATCACTTCCTCTTCTTCCTCTTTTGCAAACCCGGGATTCCATAGTGGTATTTCTATTTCTGGAATTGGATTATCCCATGTGGAGACTGCATGCTTGGCCGCTCGATGGGAAAATACTGCCGCCTCCAATAAAGAGTTGGATGCTAGACGATTCGATCCATGAAGCCCTGTGTGGGCGGCTTCTCCGGCAACATAAAGATTAGAAATATTCGTTTTTCCGTCGATGTCGGTACAAACACCGCCGCAGGTATAATGCGCGGCAGGCACTACAGGCACTGGCGCCTTGGTGAGATCGAAGCCAAATTTTTTACAAGTGGTGGAATTATGCGGAAAGTGCTGAAGCACAAAATCAGAGCCTTTATGTGAAATGTCTAAGTAAACGCAGTCGTCGCCGCGCTTCTTCATTTCTCTATCGATGGAAAGGGCCACGATATCACGAGGAGCCAGCTCACCTTTGGGATGATATTTGGTCATGAATCGTTCACCGGCTTTGTTCACCAAAATAGCGCCTTCACCTCTGAGTGCTTCGCTCAGCAAGGCGCTTTTTGCGTTAGGGTGGTAGAGGCAAGTGGGATGGAATTGAATAAATTCCATATTTCCCACCCGGGCGCCCAAACGATGAGCCATGGCAATTCCATCCCCCACAGAAACGTCTGGGTTCGAGGTGTATTTATAGACTTTTCCTGCCCCGCCAGTGGCGATCAAAGTGAATTTTGCCTTCACTGCTAATACAGTATTTTTATTTATATCTAAAAGGTAGGCCCCAAGGCAAGTTGCGCCATGGGAGGTTCGAATTCTTTTCAACTTGTGATCAGAAATTAAGTCGATGGCAATGGTGTTGTTGAGGATCTCAATATTCGGATTTTCTTGCACACGCTGAAGTAGCGATTCCATGATGGCTTTTCCCGTGTGATCGGCTACGTGCAGAATTCTGCGTCTGGAGTGTCCACCTTCCTGAGTGAAATCGTATTGATCTAGGTGTCCTTCTTTCCTGGTGAATTCGACACCTCTGCGAATTAGATCTTGAACCCGATCGGGTCCCTCTTTCACCACAAGCTCAACCACCTTTGGGTTGGAAAGTCCGCCCCCCGTATTTAGGGTGTCTTGGATGTGCATGATGGGATCATCGTCTTCATGGTTCATCACGGCGGCAATTCCGCCTTGGGCCCAATTGGTTGCAGATTCCAATGGGTCTGAAGATTTCGTAACGATCAGAATTTTTGCTTTTGGTTTTCTCTCAGAAAGTTCCAATGCAAAATTTAATCCTGCCAATCCAGAACCCAGAACCAGAGCATCTACTTGAAGAGAAAGAGCCATCTTTCGCTTGTATAATAAGAGGGGGTGGAGTGGAATAGGGCAAGGAGGATCAAAGTGCGTAAATCCTTGTTGGTTTTGAGTTTCGGGCTGTTTACCTTATCGGCGCTATCTTTTTATGCGGAGCATAAAAGGGGAAAAGATCGAGAGCGCGATTCTGCCTATGCCATAGAAGAAGTGCTAAAAGCTCAAAATCAGGCTTTGGCCGGAAGAATTTTCGAAGGAATGAGCAGGCCAGAGCGAGATGCCCTTCTGACCCTTCAGCGCTGGAAAAAGAAGGCCAAAATCCGCTCGTTTCTTTCTGATACTGCACTCACAGAGCCCGATGCGCCTCGCTGGATCATTGTGGATGGCAGACGAATTCGTGCCGCCGGTGTTTCTGACGATGCCTTATTAGAGGACGCCTTGGAAGATCACCTAAAAGCTTCAGTGCCCCTGGCGCTCTACCACTCCAAAGGAAAATACTATCTGTTTGTAAAAGGATCGGTAGATCAAACGAATTTTGCGTCAGCCTATGCCCCGGAAGCATTTTTTGCCTCTCTTCGGTCCGATGATGGCATTCGAGTTTGGATTGCCTTGAAGGATGGAACGGTAATTTACCATCCACTACAACGATTCATTGGTTCTAATGCCGCGAACATCAAACCAGTGGCTGCGGGAATTCAAGAAATGGAAAAGGGAATTTCCTCTCCTTTCGTACGAACCTATTTAGGTTTAGAGGGTCGCGAGGCCTTTGGTTCGTGGACCCCGCTTCCATCGCTTGGGGTACTGGTGGGAAGTGAGTGGCCCAAGTTTCCCTTTGGAGCAGTGGAATACACCTTTCTTTTTTGGTTCAGCTTAGGGTTTTTGTTTCTTGGCGGGTTGAGTTTGGGATTTTCCTTTCGTCCCAAAACCACTATGGCCGTTGCAGAACCAAATTTTGACGAAAGTCGTTTGACGGACACCGCTTTAGAATATTTAGAAAATGCCAGAACCTCTGCTCAGAAGTCTATTGAGGCCTTAGCGGAAAAAGAAAAGCAAATCTTGGAGCTATCTCGGGATAGAAATGATGCTCTTGAAATTCGTGTGGCCCTAGAAAATCGAATTCACCTGTTAGAGGAATATCAAAATTCTGTGCTTCCGAAAGTTACTGGAAAACAGGTTTGGTCGCAGCTCTGTCAAATGTTGGCGAAACGGAATCCGAACCTCGTTTTTGTTTTTTATCGTTATTCGCCTGTGACTTTTTCTTTGGTGCCAGAATCGGTACACGGGTTTGGAAGTCTAAGCTCTGAGGGGACGAAGTTTTTACAAGAAAACAGGATCTATATTGGAAATCCCTCTTATCTGACCACTTTGAGCAACACGGAAGCTTATTTAAAATGGTCTTCAAAGTTGGCGCAATGGATCTCCTTACAAGAAAACGGAGTTCAATCGTTTCCCGTTCGTTGCAGTGGAACCACTGGAGCGATTTTAGTGATTTATAATAACGCTTGGGCGGCAAGCGGAGAATTAGATTTTGCCTTGGGAAATCTTCGAAGTTTAATGACAACCACATCCATTTTTTGCGATAGCTTGGGGCAGTTGCTACAATCTATGTATGCAAAAGGAAGTGCCCGGTCGTCCTTGGCAAGTGCGCCAAACGACTCTGGAAATCGACTCAGCCAATCTCAAAAAGAACTTTGATCTTTTAGCCAATCAAGCAAAAGGCAAAGAGATTCTTGTATTACTAAAAAGTGATGCTTACGGGCATTCTCATTCTCTTATTTCGATGGCACTCGACAAATTGCCCACTTCATCAAAGCTTCACGGCTTTGGGGTGGCAAACGTAGAAGAAGGCATAGAGCTAAGGCGAGAGGGAATCCGCAAACCAGTTTATGTGATGTCTGGCATTCAGCATTACGATGAAGATTTAGATCGATGCCTACAAACCTGTGACTTAATTCCTGTGATCAGTTCAATGCGAGTGCTCAAAGAAATGGCCGAAGTGATTGCCGTTTCTCCGACGAACAGAAAAGTGCACTTAAAATTCAACACTGGAATGAATCGACTGGGAATTGATCTCTCTGAGATTTCTACTTGTATCGAATTTCTGAAATCGAATCCTAAAATTCAAGTGGATGGATTGATGAGTCATTTGGCCATAGGAGAAAAGAGAAGCCATCCCTTGACCAAGCAACAAGAGGCTAACTTTACAGCGATCTGTAAGCGGTTTGAAAAGGCAGGATTCACGGCTAACTGGAAACATCTATGCAATTCCTCTGGATTAGAGTCATCAATTTTTCCAAAGGGCAATCTAGTTCGTCTCGGTCTTTCGATTTATGGATTAGGAAATCGAAATTTGATTCCTGTAGCTAGATGGACAGCACAGGTCTATCAAATCAGAGAGCTTACCAAGGGCGAGTGTGTGGGGTATGGAGCCACCTTTCGCGCAAAGAAAAAAATGAAGATGGCAGTGTTAGGTGTTGGATACGGAGATGGATATCGAAGAGTTTTTTCCAACAAAGCTCAGGTCCTCATTCGTGGCAAGCGCTGTAATGTAATTGGAAATGTGAGTATGGATCTAACCATGGTGGACGTATCTCACGTGAAGGACATTGATACTAACGATCGAGCAGTATTATTGGGGCAAGACGGAAAAGACCGAATCACGGCGGAAGAATTAGCAAAAATTGCGAAGACAATCTCTTGGGAAATTCTTACTGGAATTTCTTCGAGAGTACCGAGGGTATTTGTATGATCAATGATTCTGAACTTGGCTGGCTCATAAGAGACAATCTGAATACCATTCGTGGCCCCTTCGGATACGGCGAGGTATTACAGCTTCTAAAAAAAGGACAGCTTAAGGGAAAGACAGAAATCGCTCGTGCGAATTCGTATTGGTTTGCAGTGGAAGAAAAGGTTGAGTTGGCAAGATTTTTTCCTGAGCTTGGAATTAAAGTTGAGGAACAGCCTACCCAGATGACGGCAACGTTAACACAAGCGGATATTTCTGGAGATCGACTGGAAGCAACACAGGTGACTACTGTGACGCCTACCCCTGGTGTAGTTTCAGGTGCGAATAAAGGAACAGAGTCGAGCCCTCAAAATGCAGGTGGTCAGATTCAATGGCTCAATGACGAGTTTGCAGAAGATTTTGGAGAAGCTCTCACTCTACAAACTCGAACGGGAATTGATTCGAAAAAACCTGAAGAACAGAATCCAAGCTCAAGCGCTCCCACGGCAGAATCATCTTCGGGTGGGCCCAAAAATGATCTTTTGAATCGTTCTTCGGCAAAGGCCGATACTTTACCTAGTGAGAGAAAAAATTATACCGGAGAGCGCCCAAAACCCATCAACGCAGTTTTCAGGTCTGGAGAGAAAGCGTCGTCGGCTTTGGGTCAGAATAAGTCTAGCCAAATCGTGAACGTGCCCGTGGAGCAACCGGATTCTCAAGCAACTATTTTACCTTCAGAGGAAGTCACTGGTTCCATTCAACGCCCCTCGAATAAGGTAATGATTGGTGTGGGAATATTTTTGGGGTTGTTGGTCGTTGGTGCTGTATCCATCGTTTTTCTATTAAAACCTTCGGATGTTGTATTTGAAACCAGCGCTCCAAGAAAACAATCTCAAGTTCCAGCTAATGAAGCCATTCGAAAGTCACTTCTATTTTTTCAGCTCGAAGATTCTAAGCAGGCGTTATCAGATTTAGAGCTCGAGGCGGGCACAAAAGGAAAAGTTTTGTTTCCTTTAGCGCAGGCACTAGTGAAAAAAGAATTTCTTTATGATGGAGATGGAGCCGTAATGAGCTTGCAGACGGCTAGGACACTTGCAGATACCAAAGGTTCAGAAGCAGAGGTGGATAATCTTCTCGCCATCTATAGATTTGAGCGAGAACGAGAAGCTTCTCTAGATCTTTTCAAGAGAAACGTTCAGGCCTTTCCATCCGATCCAGTATTTCGCTATAACCTAGCCTTAGCACAACTTCGTATGGGTGCGTCGGCTGAAGCTCAACAGTCTTTGAGTATATTAATGGCGAGTCTAAATCGTGACGATCCATTGCTGGAAGATGCTGGTATTTTATTTGGTTGGGCGAAAGAAGTTTCTTCAAAGGGAACGGATCCCACTGCCGAGGCGGCCTATTTAAAGGCACTAGAATCAAATCCAAATTCGGCAAAAGCGAGATTGGGTCTTGCGATTTATCGTCTACGAAAAAATGGCATTCGAGAGGCCGAAGCCGACTTTCGAGCTGTGCTTGATAACTTGCCAGATCTAGATCCGCCGACTCGGCTCGTGAATTATCGAAAAATGAGCGATGTGGATTTTTATTCCTTCGCGCGAGGTCAACTTAGAGAGCTGAATGTTCCGGGCGGTGCTGCCGGAAATAAGCCCTCTCCCGTTGCTACTGCCGTGGATGCGATGCTTTCTTGTATTCAATCGCGCATGAGTGAAGCGGGAAAAATGTTAGACCTCGCACTATCGGCGGCACCTGGAGATCCTAATATTCTCAAGGCAGTTGGTTTCTATCGATTTAAAGACGGAAAATACATTGAGATTATCGATTTATTAAAAGATGTGAGCAAAGAGAGAAACAGCTTTGGATTGAATCTTCTAATGGCAAAGTCGTATATGAAAGTTGGGAATAAAGATTTGGCAGAAAAGCATGCTGAAAATTTAGTAGCAGCTAATCCAACAAGATCTGATGGATGGAGTTTGCTTGGAGATTTACAGTCCGGCGCGAATCGGCCGGATGAAGCGAAAAAAAGCTACCAAAATGCTTTAAAGAAAGATCCTCTTGATCTTGTTGCCCTTCGAGGTTTAGATCGCCTTGGCCTAAGCGAAGTTTCAAAGATTGATTCCACAAAGTTTTTGCCTTTCTAAAGGCTGGGGAGATTTTCTTGATTGAGCCATTTTACGCCGCTTACTATTCTCAAAAGAACCGAAAACAGATTTCTGCATTAGCGGTATCTGATTTGGATTCAGCCGAGCATCTTTGGGGTGGCGCTGATCACTCTCGATCGTTTCGCAATGTTTTGGTTGGCGCCCCAGAAAAGCGGGGTGAAACTTGGCAGGCTTGGATATCTACTGGCGAAATCGAGCTGGCAGATGATCCGATTTTTTATGTTTTGCACCAGACTTGTGAGATTGCTGGAAAAAAAATAGATCGATGGGCCCTGTATTGTGCACTCGATATAAACGATCAAAATTTATTTATTCATGAAGATGTAATTCCAGAAGGTGTTGAGCGAGCAAGGCAAGCCACCGAAGCCTGTGAATCTGACTTGGCGCCCATATTTGTTGGTTGTGATGAAAGCCTGGCAAAGGATTTACGAGCGATTTTAGAAGAAACGTCTGCTTTGCAGCCACCCCTCATTTCTCATCAGGAGGTAGATGGCTCAAAACATGAGGTTTGGCCACTAGCTCAACAAACCACTGCTGCCGCGTTACGAGCAATTTTCGAAGGTGCTCCCTTGTTTCTCTTAGACGGGCATCATCGTCTTGCTGCCGCCAAAGAAAATCATCGACTAGGAATGGGGGACGGAAAAATTCTTGCTTGTATCTGTTCCATGGGTCCTCAAGACACTTTGATTTTACCCATTCATCGAACCATACATCACGAAGCGTGGATGATACCGGAAGTTTTTTATGGTGATTTGGCCCGAGCTGGATGCAGAATTTCTGAGCTTCCGGAACTGAAGGTGCCCGCCATCGCTGGATTCTTAGAGGAGGCTAGGTATCCTGAACCTTTTGCCTTAGCGCTCCATGCCCATTCGGATCGGCCTCGTCTCTTGCACTTTGCAAACGATCCAAGTTTACCCGCGCAGTTGGCGTCGCTGTCTGTTGCAAGATTCGATCAAAGCGTGATGGGGCAATATCCATCTATTTCTTGTATTCCTGTCGCAAAGATAGAGTCTGCCTTTGAGTCACTGGCAGCAGATCAAGCCCATGCTGCGATTTTTTTGCCAGCCGCTAGACCCTCAGAAGTTCGATCCATTGCCTTGTCTCGATTAAAAATGCCGAGAAAGTCCACGCGCTTTGTGCCCAAGCCAGCTCTGGGTCTAGTCTGTCGCCCCTGGACAAGTTCTGGAGGAACGCTCTAGATTTCCCAGGGACACCTAACACCTACCTTAGGGTAGGGAGCTACAGAAAGAATCGAAAATTTCGACAAAGAGTCCGAGGAATCTTTGGTCTGGGCTTAACTTTTTGCTCTGCGAAAGTGCATTTCTTTTACGATCTCTCCACCGGCAAGAGAGTTCAGTTTCCGTAAAATAAGGTGACGGCGCGCATTCAATTCGGTGATCCAGGCAGAATGCTCAACTTCTACAAACAGGACCTGATTTCTCATCGATTTCGGTTGTGCTCGTTTGGCAACTTCTGGTCCCACTGCGGCCTTCCAATGTTGGAAAACTTTGGCTTCTTCAGAAAAAGAGCTGGGCTGGTGTTGTTCAAAAAAAAGTCCCAGAAGGTCACCTATTTTTGTAGGGCTGGAAACTTTCGCGGGTTTTTTGGCCATGCCTTTTTTGTATCTGTGGAACTATGGTAAGCACAAGGCATGAAGCGGCAGTTTCTTTTTATGTTGTGCGTCATATTGAGCTCCTGTGGGTATTCCTTCCAGGCGAAGAGGAATCCATTGGCTCAAGTGGGAGTGCAAAAGATTTACATCCAACAGTTCCGTAACGAAAGTTTTCGACCGGGCGTGGAGCAGTTGTTTTCTTCCGCGATGGTGCGAGAGTTTCAAAAGTCAGGGGCATTTCAATTGGTTCGAACGGAAGAGGAAGCTGACGCTATTTTGATCGGAGTGATCAGTGGCGTGGATTCAGCAGTTTCTTCGCCTCGTACTGTGACAAGTGGTGGAAAAGAACTCGAAGTGGGATCTCAGTTTTCTGGGAATGTATCTTGTAGAGTTCTGCTCAAAGATAAATCTGGTAGAGAGATTTTTTCCCAAAGTGTGACCGGCAGCAAAATTTATCCTGGTGGAATTGATCTAGGAGACGACGGATCAACGATTTCTTTGGTGAACGAAAGTGAGCATCGATTGGCCATTCAATTCATTGCCTCTCAAATGATGTCCAGTATTTACCAAAGAATGGTGGACACCTTTTAGGTATGGCTGGATTTTCAGAAAACCGATTAAAGGATGAGATTAAAACCAAAGATCTTCGTTCCGTGTATTTCTTCTCCTGCGAAGATCCTTTTCTCGTTGATCATTACACAGATCAACTCTGCCAAGCCTTCTTTTCCTCTGATCAAGCGAGCAAGACCGTAATCTTTGGCGACGAATTATCTGTCGCAGAGTTTCTCGACGAATCGAAATCGCTTTCATTATGGGATCCTCAGAAATTTATCGTGGTGAAACAGGCGGAAAGAATTTCTGCAAAGACCTACGAGGGTTTAATTCCTCTTTTAAAGACGCCTTTAGAAAAGTGTATGGTGGTTTTTCAATCTACAAAAGTAGATGCACGGTTGAAGTTTTTTCAGGCTCTACAAAAGAGTGGTTCCCATTGTGCTCTCTTGAAGTTTGAGTCTCCGCAAATCTCTGATTGGAATTATTGGTTAGGTGCATTTTTGCGAAAGCAGAAAAAAGAATTAGAGGAAGATGCCCGTGCTATTTTGCAAGAATGGACGCGCGATAATATCACCGAACTCAGCCATCTAGTGGAACGGGCCAGTATTTATGTGGGGGATCAGAAAACCATTCGGCGCCAAGATGTTTTGGCCGTGGGTTTTCGAGTGACCCCAGAAGATGTATTTGCCTTTACGGAGAGCCTTTTGCGCGGCGATAGTGGAAAATCCCTGGAGCTACTCAACAAGCTTCTCGATCAAGGGGAAGAGCCTTTGGCGCTTGTGGGCTTAATGGCGCGCCAATATCGTTGGCTACTGCAGATTTTGGCCCTCCGAGCGGAAGGCAAGAGTGATGCTGCCATTGCTAGTGCTGCAGGAATTTTTCCAGCGGCTGCGAAACATCTATTTCCGGCCTCTCGTAGGTTAGGTGGAAAAAAGGTGATTGCAGGTTTAAGGACATTGGCTGAAGTTGATTTTCGAATGAAGACTTCGAAGATCCCTGAACGGAATTGTTTGTCAGAGATAGTTCTGCAAATCTGCTAGGAATTGGGTTGATCTTTAGGGTGATACCGCTGGTAAACTGCTGCAGTTGTTCTTGGCAAAGGCAAAAAAAAACACCGGCAATCCACCGGTGTTTTTTTTTGCCACTTGAGCGCGAATTACGCGTTGGTGGAAAGAGCTTTATTTCTAGCTTTTTGCAATCGAGAAATCTTTCGAGCGGCACGTCCCTTTGGAATAGCACCTTTTCTAGCAGCTTTCGCCAATACGGATGCGGCATCGGAAAGAGCAGCGGCAGCAGCCTTTGCATCTTTACGAATTGCTTCCATCGCTTTTTGAGCTGCAGTTTTCACGGCAGAACGATTGGCTTTGTTGCGAACGGTTCTCTTAATTGTTTGACGGTTACGTTTCTCGGCAGACTTATGATTGGCCATTAAATTTTACTCCTCTTCGTCGAATTTTGACGGAGCCCAAGGATCTTCTTCATCGGCATCGTCAGCATCGTCTTCGTTATATTCTTCCCAGCTCTCAGTCTCTTCATCGGAATCGCTTGCTTCTTCTTCTTCGAACTGGCTTCCCATATTGCGATTCTTTTCTTGGAATTCTTCTACTTTAAATAGCGAGGCACCTGCAACTCCTGCAGCAGCACCTTTCACTAAGTTAGCAGCTTTGGGCTTCTCCTTCTTTGGGCTAGCTGCTTTTTTTGGAGCAGCTTTTTTCGCGGCCTTTTTTGGAGCGGCTTTTTTCGCCGTCTTTTTTGCAGCCTTTTTGGGCGCAGCTTTTTTAACTGCCTTTTTTGCGGCCTTTTTGGGCGCAGCTTTTTTGGCTGGTTTTTTCGCAGCTTTTTTTGCCGGTTTTTTAGTCTTCTTCTTGGCCATGGAACTCTCTCCTAAAAATATTGAGTAAGATGGTGAAAAAAGGAAATTGCCCCTATGTCATCCCACGGAGATTTGGAATTTACAAGTGCTAGTGTTTCAGTTTGTTAATATCATCAAAAATACGGGCGGCAGCTCCACCAGCATCTAAGCGATCGAAGGGGTTCGACCATTGGATTCCCACCTGAAGGGGGTCATTGGTGGCCCGGCCACCAGCTTTTAGAGACGAAAACGAGACAAATCGTACGGAATAGCCGCTGCGCCCCATGTCCAGGCCAAGCTCCGAGTTTGGTTCCACGTTCATTTCTGGCCCGTCGGTGGCCGTTTTCTGGTTGTTCCAAGAGGTAAGTTGTCGTTTGTGAGAGCTCGGCATGCCGGCCACTGTAAATCTTGACCCCACCGCTTTCGCATAGGCTACAAGGTCGGGCGCGTCTGATAGCAGGGGGTCGGGGATATAGTGAAACATCGTTTCCTTAGACTGAGTAAGATATCCCTGCAAAACGGCGAAACGGTTGTCGTCTAATACCGCATCTAGGAAAACCTTAAACTGGCCACCCAGGGTGTTGGTGTCCGTAAGGTCCTGCACTAGGTATTGGAGAACCCTGTCCTTGATAAATCGAAGATCCTCTCCTCCATTGCCATTTACAGGAAACACCGGGGCCACCAAGGAAAAAAAATTTCCTCCAAAGATGGGGTTATCTTCGAATTTTCCGATGATTTCTTGATCGTAATTGGCAGGAGGATTGTAAAACCCTATTTCCCAAGGAGCATAGGCGCCGGCCAATCTTGGTCCATATCGCAAATTTCCGAGAGTTCGCACAGCTCCGGCCAAATAACCGAGGTGGGCATTGGTGGTAAACCCTTGAGCATCTGAAGTCGTATCGCCATCAGCCACTAAAACGTTGGGAAACATTTGTCTGGCCAAAATATTAGTATCCCCAACTCCAATGCCAGTGCCATCAATCGATCGCCCTACGAAGGCTTTAGCAGACATCATCCGAAGTGAACCGTCTGGAGTATCTTCAGGATTTAAGTGTCGTCCCACCCTGCTACCAAAGGGTTTAGCGGCGGAATAGGCCGATAGAGTGACCACACCGTTACCCCCAAAGGGGGAGAATAGGAGCCTCGCCTTTGCCTGCAATCGAACTGCGTAATAGGTGAGGACGTTGGGATCTTTGGTAATTCCAAAAGGAAAACGATTGATCACTCGTAGCTCTCGATATTGCTGACAGTTTCCTCTATCTGGTCCCGTGATCGTTGCAAATGCAGAGTTTGCAAAAGAAGCTCGCCCCACCAGATCAATAAATTTCACGAGGGTAGGGGGATTTTTTAGATTGATATTGGGCTCTACGCTCCCCGTACGATTCGGCACAAGCTCTGTGAGTTCCACTTCCGCGAAATTGCCATTTTCCTCGCCAATCTGAGGAAGATTATTTTTCGCGGATAAGTAAGCTTGAATGGGACGCTCGTAGTAATCGAGAGGTTTATTTACACCTCGAAGTGCACCCATCGTTTGATCGGTAATGGTAACGGATCCCAATCCTTCTAGGGCGAGATTCAAATTTAGGGCTTCTTCAATATTATCGATTCTCGCTCGTAGAAGGGCTGTTCTTGGAAGAATTCCTAAACGCTCTAAGCCATTGGAGTAAGGAAATGGGTCGTCAGAATCTTTTCCGGTGCTGAGAAGAGCTGTGGGATCTTTGATGGGGTAAAGATTAAACAGCCAAGAGATGATGAATTGTCGATTAATGTCAGTTCTTCCGAGACAGTCTTCCAGTTTTTTCGCAATGATCTGATTGGTAGCGTTTTTTACAGCTGCAACAATGGGGTCGGCCACACCCCATCCGCCACCAGCGGGAAACTCTGGAATTCCCGGAACGCCAGCTTTCTGACAATAGTTGTTGTTACGATCGAAGATTACACAAGTGGAAGGTAGGTAGGGACCACCGGTTTCATTGGGCTCACCTGGACGAGGATCAATAAAATTGAAGAAATGTCTATTATCTCCTGGTTGCGGGGGGCAGAGACCAATTCTTTGTCCGGTATGATCCACGGGAAAACAGGGGGCCGAAGTGTATTGACCACGAACGGTATAGTAGAAAAGAAATTCTTTAAGCGCTCTACGCATTTCCCAATTTAGGTAAGCAGCAGAGGTAAGTTGGCGCGCTTGAACAGCTGCACCGGCATAGGCAGCGGCGTCGGCGGCGTTCTGTAAATTTATCTTCGCATGCACCAACATTCCAATGTTGGTGGTGAAGGCGAACAAAAGAATCATGGTCGTGGCGAAAAGAGCCATAAATATGGCTGCTTGTCCGCGCTGGTTTCGCAGAGGAGTGGTGGTCTTCTTAAGACGACGGAGCATAGGAAAATTTTACGGCTCTAAGCTCTCGGGGTCAAAAACTCTTTCTATCGTGCAGAAGGGAAGAATCATGGGGTGATGGTTGCAAATGGCGACTAGTTTTCCATTTTGTTCCAAACGAAAGTATCCAGGAAAATTCAATTGAGGTTTTAGCTGATCGAATATGGACAAATTTCCATTTCTTATTTTCTGCGCCTGGTGCACTTCACATTCCACAGCAGGTAAATGCCGAAGGCCCTCTTGAATACCCACTAACGGTAGACTTTTTTCGTCGAGACTTAATAGCTTTTCTAGTGGAAGTGCGTTTTCCACGGAAAACTGTGAAGATCGCAGTCTTCTTAACGAGCTCAAGTGTGACTTTAAATCTGCAAACTTGGCTAAATCTTCCGCCAACACACGAATATAGGTTCCGCCCGAACAAGCCACTTCGAAAGTTACCTGTTTTTCGTCGGCCTGAAGGATTTCAAAACGAGAGAGATGAATTTCTCGCTCTTTCACTTCCACTTTTTCACCTTTTCTCGCGTATTCATAAAGGGCTTTGCCTTTTACTTTAATGGCAGAAAAAGCCGGTGGCGTTTGTTTGCTTCTTCCGAGAAATCGGTTGGCCAGGGCCTGCCATTCAGAAACAGAGAAGGTACTTTTTGAGGTTGAGCGATCTAGACACTCTCCCGTGAGATCTCCAGTGATCGTGCTGAAAGACAAGTTAGCCTCAGCGTAATAGGTTTTTTCGCCCTCTAGAAGAAAACGAGCGATCTTTGTGGCTTCTCCCAAGAGAACGACCAAAAGGCCTGTGGCAAATGGATCTAAGGTTCCGCCATGGCCGATCTTTTCAAAGGAAAATGCTTTTTTTAGTTCGTTTAAAACTTGGGCAGAAGTCTTGCCCGCTGGCTTATCCACCAGAAGAATTCCCGAACGCTTTCGATTTAGGCTCATTCTTCGTCCGATGGAACTTTCGAAGAATCTGGCAGGTCTTCTGATTTGCGAACTTTTGAAGTTTCCTCTTCAAGGGCTCTTGCCTCAGTGAAGGCTTCGCTCACTTTCGCCGCACGGTCAAACATGGTGTCGAACCGGAACACTAGACGGGGGTGCATTTTCATAGGTATTCGCTTGATCAATAGTCTATGCATGAAAGAGCTACCAGACTTTAAAGACTCCATGGCGGCTTTTACCAAAGGATCTTTTTCCTCTTTCCCCATGAAAGAAACCCAAACTGTAGCGTTTTTTAAATCTTGAGAAAGTTCAACTCCGGAAACGGTGATCATTCCCACGGCATCTAGCCTAGGGTCGCTAATGTCTTTGCGCAAAATCGAAACAATTTCGTCTCGAATTGCGTTAGTGATCTGTCGTTGCCGTCGATTGGGTTCTTGCATACTACAAGGTCTGCTTCACGAGTTCGACGTGGTAAACGTTGATCAAATCGCCGGGTGCATACTGTTCGAAGTTCTCTACCCCAATACCGCACTCTTGACCCTTGATGGTCTCCGAGGCGTCGTCTTTGAAGCGTCGCAAAGAAACAACCTTGCCTTCGGCCACGATATCTTTTCCGCGGGTAACTCTTGCAAATGCGTTTCGAACAATCTTTCCGTCCATAACGACGGATCCTGCCACTGTTCCAAGTTTGGAGACGGTGAACACTTGTTTTACTTCTGCTTTTCCAATGAGAGTTTCCTTGCGGATTGGCTCCAATAGATTTTCCATGGAAGCACGAACATCGTCGAGCAATTGGTAAATAATAGAGAAGTGTTTGATTTCCACTTTCTCTCGTTTTGCCACATCTCGGGCTTTGTTATCTGGCTTCGAATTGAATCCAAGAATCTGCGCTTTTGCGGCCTTAGCCAACAATACATCGTTTTCTGTGATCACACCCACGCCAGCTTGAAGCACCTTCGCCTTCACTTTATCGCTGGTGATTTTTTCGATGGATTCTTTGATTGCTTCAGCAGAGCCAAATACGTCTGCCTTCACTAAAAGGTTAAGCTCTTTCATGCCAGGGGCTGGCATTTTGCTCATGAGGTCTTCAAGTGTCATGGCTTTTGGAGCAGAAGCTTGGGCTTTCTCTTCCAAAATCTTATTTTTTCTATTGGTTACAATCTCTTTCGCTGCATCTTCCGTTTTCACTACGTGAAAAGTGTCGCCAGCAGAGGGCACGTCGTTGAGTCCAACGATTTCGGCAGGAAATCCAGGTTGAACTTCAGAAATGCTTTTTCCTTTATCGTTGGTCATGGCTCTCACTCGGCCATAAGCTGTTCCAACGACAAGAATATCACCTGCGCGTAGGGTTCCTTCATTCACAAGGAGATCGGCCACAATACCTCGGCCTTTTTCCATTCTTGCTTCTAGAACTACCCCTTCAGCGGTGCGATTTGGATTCGCTCGAAGTTCAAGAACCTCCGCCTGCAATTGAATGGTTTCTAAAAGATCGTTTAACCCTGTTTTCTTAAGAGCAGAAACGCCTACCATTGGCACTTCTCCGCCCCATTCTTCAACGAGAATGTTGTGGATGGACAAATCCTTTTTGACTTTTTCCAAATTTGCATCGGGCTTATCGATTTTATTCGCAGCCACAATCATAGGAACGCCAGCATTTTGCGCATGCGCGATGGCTTCTTTGGTTTGCGGCATGATGGAATCATCAGCTGCTACTACCAACACTACGATATCTGTGAGGTTTGCGCCTCGAGATCGCATATTCGCAAATGCTTCGTGGCCAGGAGTGTCTAAGAAAGTGAGAGGTTTGCCATTCACTTCTACGGAATACGCGCCAATGTGTTGGGTGATTCCGCCAGCTTCGCCAGAAGCAACTTGAGAGTTGCGAATCGCATCTAAAAGAGACGTTTTTCCGTGGTCAACGTGACCCATAACTGTGATCACTGGAGGCCGTGGTTTAAGATCAGCGGATTCATCAATTTCATTGGTAGTTTTCAAAACTTCGGCCTCGTTGAAAGCTACGTTTTCCACTTCCCATCCGAATTCCGTAGCGATCAAAGAAGCTGTATCGAAATCAATGGTTTGGTTTACGGTTACCATGGTGCCAAGATCCATCAATTTCTTAATGATGGAGGTGGCTTTTTCTCCCATGCGTTGAGCAAAATCAGACACAACAATCTTGTTATCGATTTTAATCTTTTTCTTATGGGCAGCCATCTCGGTGATTTCAGTTCTTCTCACAAGTTTTCCAGGTGGCAATTTTTTCCTCTTTGGTTGAAAAACCAACTCGCGTTTTCTGAAATCAGAAATGCGGATTTCCTCCGGCGTTGGGCCGCGAGTAGAGTTTCCCCGTTTTGCTTTGGCTTCTTCTTCTTTCGCCACATAAGAGGTCATGGGCTGAAACATGTCAGAAGGTTCACCGGGTTTTCCATGGGGAGTAGGACGTTTGCGTTCACCTACGGCGCCTTCGGGGCGAACCGTTGGGCCACCAGGAGTTCGGTAAGTGGGGGCATTGGGATCTCTTGCTTCCCTAGGCTGGGGCCCGGAAGAGGCAGGAGGAGCCGCTTGAACAATTTTTAGGCGTCTCGAAGAAAATTCATCGGCCAATTCATCTTTTTCTACGGCTCTTTGATTTTTATTGGGCGTTCGAAAAATAACCTTGGTTCCAGGGGCGTTCGCCTTGGGAAGATATTCTTCCATATTTTTTCTTGGCTCTACTTTTTCTACAGCCGCTGGTTCTTCTGGTGCGGTCACGGCAGCAGGGGCGGCCGAAGACTCTGCAGGAGTTTCGTCCACTGATGGTGCAACGGACGCAGAAGTATCAAACGCTTCCATTGGCTGCGTCTCAGGGGCCTCATGGGATTCCTGCGTGATTTTCTCCATAGGGGCAGACGATTGAGCTGGAGTAGATGGCGCGGTATCCGCTTCACCCTCAGACCCAGTTCTGCGCTTAATCACCTTCTTTTTGCCATCAGCGGCGGCAGCTGCTGTAGAAACTTTCGTCTTCTTCGCAACGGGTTCGCTTGCCTCAGCAGCTGCTGCGGGTGCAGCGGTTGCTTTTTTTGCAATTCTTTTTACTGGAGCTGCTGCGGGTGCGGCGGCTGATGTAGCAGCGGAAGCGGCGGAGCTAGCGGAACGTTTTTTCACTGTTGAGCCTGAAGATCCTGAGCTCTTCTTCTCATTTTTAATGGCTTCACGAACGGCATTGGCTTGTTCTGTGGCCAAGCTACTCATGTGACTTTTTACTTCAATGTTGATTTGCTTGAGTTTGTCTAAAAGGGCGAAGGAATCTAATCCCAATTCCTTGGCTAGCTCATAGACTTTCAACGATTCTTGCTGCTGTTCAGGCATTCTAACTCCAAATCAAATAAATTACGTTCCACTATTCCTGATCACTTCAAACTTACTTTTTATCGCTCTCACTATTTGATGCGCTAGCGATGGCTTCTTTCAAACGAGTATTTGCATCTGCCATGGCGGCGGATTTTTGACCGTCAGCGTTTGGCAGAGTTTGTTGTTCCAATCGTCCTGAGGCGGCTTCTTCACCCATAGATTGTACGGCAGCTTGGGCTTTTCGCTTCAATTCGCTTGCAGCACCCTCATTGTCGAATCCTGGAATTCTGGCCAACGTCTCTACGCTCTGTTTTGAGAGATCAAGCACGTTGAGGAAACCACATTGATAGATAGACTGAGCCAAAGTATCCGTGAGTCCTTCGATATTTTTCAAATTAGTGATGGCGTTCTTGGTTCTGGAATCCAATTTCGATTTCGAAAGGATATCCACTTTCCAGCCAGTGATCTGAGAGGCCAAACGAACGTTTTGGCCCTTTCTTCCGATGGCCAAAGAAAGTTGATCGTCTTCCACCACGATTTCCAAGGTATTGGTGGCTGGAATTACTCGAACCATGGAAATTTCTGCAGGTGCCAAGGCCGAACGAACGAATACAGTTACGTCTTCGTTCCAAGGAATGATGTCGATTTTTTCGCCACGTAGTTCTTGCACCACGTTTTGTACTCGAATTCCTTTCATTCCAACGCATGCGCCCACTGGATCTACGTCTCTGTCATTTGAATAAACAGCAATCTTTGCTCTTTCTCCTGGCTCACGAACACAAAGGCGGATTTCCACCACTTCTTCCGAAATCTCAGGAACTTCCATTTCAAAAAGACGAATCAAATAATCTGGGTGAGTTCTTGAAAGAATCAACTGAGGTCCACGGGCGGATTCAGCAACATCTTCTAACAAGGCCTGCACTCGATCGCCTGGCTTGAATTGTTCGCCCGGAATGGTTCCCTGACGAGGAAGAATGGCTTCGGTTTTTCCTAGGTCTACAATTACGGAGCCCCTTTCCATTCTTCTGGCGATTCCGCTGATGATTTGGCCTTTTCTGCCAATGAACTCTTTGTAGATAATGTTGCGTTCGGCATCTCTTACTTTTTGCAAAATAATTTGTCGCGCAGTTTGAGCGTCGATTCGACCAAAGTTCACAGATTCTAGTTTGATGCCCAATTCATCGTTTAGCTTCGCCTCTTCGTCTAGTTTGCGAGCTTCGTCCAGGGCTATTTCGCGATCATCGTCGGCAATTTTGTCATCGCTTTCGACTACTTTTTTGAATTGAAAAATCTCTACTTCACCGGCTTCATCATTCCAGTGAGCTTCTAATTCCGCGGTTGGGCCCAATTTCTTACGGGCAGCCATTAGCATCGCCTGTTCTAAGGCTTCGATGATAATTTCACGGCTAATGCCTCTATCTTTTCCTACGGCATCAATCACTCGGCTAAGTTCGGAGAAGTTCATGGTTCTTTCCTTCTTTCTTTATGTATTGTTGGAGGAATCAACGGTTAATTGGCTGCTCACGTCTAAGTTCGCTTTTGTTATCAAAGCGAACGGAATCATGAACTTCTGATTATCCGTTTCCAACTCCACGGAATCTTTCGAGTACCCTCTTAAGATTCCAAAAAAATTCTTTTGTTTCTGATGGTGTTCAAAATACTTTTCATTCCCCATTTCCTCTAAGGATAGGGGGCGATAGGTCTTGATCTGCGCTCGCTGACCAACATATCGCATAAAATCACTGGGCTTTTTCAGCGGTCGGTCTAAACCTGGGCTAGATACTTCCAAAGTGAAGGTTTCTGGCACCAAAGATTCAAATTCAGCACTTTCAATCACTTCATCTAAGCCGTGATCTACGGTGGCGCAATCTTCAAAAGAGATCGGTTTGCCTTCGGGATTCTCAATATACAATCGAAGCAACGCGCCCCCTTGAGGGCTCTTGGGCAAATATTCCAAATCCAAAAGCGAATAGCCTAAACTTTTCACTTTTGGCGCCACCATTGCCTCAATGCGGTTGATGATTGAGCTGGTCATCCGAATTCGACGATCTCCTTTAAATTTTGAAACACTTTTGCTTTCCAGAAGAATCCATAAGGTGAGGACGCCTCGCGGAAGACAAACCACTACCATCTCTGAGGGTTCTTCCTTCAAAGCGCGACCGAAAAATAGACGTGCGAGCTTAAAAAAAAGCCCCTCAGACAGAGAAGCTTATGGGGTTCATACCAAAGAGGCGTGGGAAAGGCAAGCGACAGAGACCCAGTGACTTTTAGTGAAAGGTTATAAATTTCAATGGTTTATAGACCTTTAAACGGTTTCCATGGAGAAATTCTTCCCCTGCCGTGTGGAAAGCGTACCCGACGCAAGAATTGACACGGGTAGGATAAGGGAAGGACAATGGAAAGACAGGGGGAAAAGGATGTTCTCCGGCAATGTTCGAGTAGGAAGCTTGATTGTTCTATTATTGGTGATCGCCAGTTTGTTGGGCTGTTCTGCCAGACCCTCTCAATCTAGAAAAAATGGAAGAATTGTAAATTATACCAACTGTCAGCTTCCCACCGATCAAGGCAACGGAAGTTTTCAAGGAAATTGGAATTCCATACCCATTCCAATTGTTTTCGATTCCGATTTCTATCTAACAGACGACGGGGAAGTTCTTGAGGCCATGCGCGGTGCCGTGGAATCTTGGAATATTTGGGGCAGGCTGCGAGGCCTCACAGCTTTAAATCTGACCAACGATGGCAGTGGCCAAGGTTTCGGAAGGGACATTCCTGAGATTACCAGCTGTGACCAAGCGGCTTATTCTGCTGCAGTGACAGATGTGGTGGGGATCTGGAAGATTTCTACTCACGGATTTCACCGAAACGCTCGGCCCACCTGTAATGCTGCACAAAAGAAAATTCTTCCCGACGGCGTGCAGGGACAAACGGACTGGATTCTGCAAAGTGGGAAAATTGTGGGCGCCAGCATTCTTCTTAATTTCGAGGGATTTAATGCTCCTGGAAAACAGCTAATTGACGTGGAAAGTCTTTTGCTTCACGAATTGGGACACGTATTTGGTTTGTTACATTCTTGCAATGGATCTTCTGGCGGATCGATCGACGGCACAAGTTCGCCTGCTTGTGGAATTGCTCCTCAAGAATATATTGATGCTGTAATGTTTCCATTTTTACAAGTGGCTCAAGAGCGACGACAGTTGCAGCAAAACGATTACGATCGAATCAATTGTCTGTATTAAAAAACTTCTGATTGAGATGTGGGCGTGAGTGCTAGATTAGCCCTTTTTCTCTCAATAGCTTTTGTGCGCTTGGGTTCATATAGAGAACGGGAATAAAGTTCACCACATTCGACAGAATCTTGATGATGGAGTTTTCTCGGTCAATCAATAGCGAAACATTTCCTCTTCGATCCATGATCTTTACTGGATCTCTTTCTTGCAAAACGTTATCGCTGGTTCGTTTACGAACTATGTCTTGCATAGATTTCGAAAAAATAATGTCGCTATCTGGAATGTCGTGCAGCAACCATTCTGTGCCATCTCCGTGGGCCTTGAAGCAATCTTCAAATTCATGAACCGTTTCCTGAATTCGTCGAACGATGGCTTCTCTTTCTCGTAAACCCTCTTCGGTTCTAGAAACCAACTTATGCTCAAATGGATAGAGTTGAAACTCTACGGGGCTTTGTCGGAAAAGGAGCATTTTCATCATTTCGTGGATTTTGGGGTTCTTTACTGTTTTTTCCACGTAATGATGGTGAACGAGACCCATGAAATACACATCGTTAAATCCATAAAAGCGATCCGGATCATTCTCCACCATTCCCAATAAGTCTTGGAATTGGTACATCAGCTTTTTTTCTAGAAAATACTTGGTGATGACTTCGGCGATGAGATCGAACTTGGCGCCCCCGGAGTTTCGAATCACCTGCGAATACCATCCGAAGCGAGCAATAAGAAAATCTTCCACTGCGTGAAGAGCATTGTCTTTGATGGCTAATCCTTCTTTGCCGCCGCCCGTGTCGAAGGTGGTCATGTGATACAAAATAAATTCACGGTCAATTTGGCCATATTTTAGCCCAGTGTAATGGGCGTCTCGCATCAGGTAATCCATTCGATCACAGTCCACCTCTGAGTGGAGAATCTGGTTACCAAGAATATTTGAATTGGCACCTTTTACGTAGCGAGAGATTTCTTGTGTGTCGATGCCATCGTCTTGAAGAATTTTCGTAATGCCGTTTTCATAATTGGTATTTTTTAAGATATAGGCACCCAAGTGTTCGTGGTTATTGGGTAGGGGCTTTCCACGATCGGCGGCTTTGTATGAAGAATCGCCATGCTTGATATAGGCGCCCTCACAAGTATGAGAAAAAGGGAATGTGCCAATATCATGGAGGAGAGCGGATATCCGCATGCTCTTGTGAAAAATGGTGGCGGGGTCCGTGGCTTTGGGGTCAAAGAGTTTTTCATCAGGCACAGCTTTGCCGATGGCACGAACAATTTGATCGGCCACATGCATAACACCAAGAGCGTGAGCGAAGCGATTGTGTTCCGCTCCCGGAAAAATATAGTTAGAAAAACCGAGTTGCTTGATCCACCGAAGTCTTTGGTAAAAAGGAGAATGGATGATTTTGTTTTCCGTCTCTGTCAGTCGAATAAATCCGTACAGAGGATCGTAGATAATTTTGCCTTGTTTCATTCCTAGCTCGGCTCCCGGCCCATCGTGGGCGAAATCAGGGTCTAGTCTTAGGATAACCCAAAATCAGAAAACTTGTCGAACCGCGAAGCAGGTAAAATAGGTAAATTGGAGCTATTTCAGGCGTTTCCTTCAAAAAACCTGTGGGGATCAGCTGCAAAATAGAAAGAATGGCCGAGATAGAAAAAGATCTAAACGAGGAAGAGAGCGAAAATTCCCGCAGCGGCAATTGGACATTGGATCCAAAGAATTCGTTTGTTTACGGTTAGGGCCCCAAACACTCCCGCCACCACCACACAGGCGAATCCAAAAAAGCGAAAGTGCCACTGAGTGTTCGCATCGGCTACAAAGAAAGACCAAAACAGGGCCGCTGCCAAAAAGAGGTTGTATAACCCCTGGTTGGCAGCCAATGCTTTGGACTCTCGGGCAAAGGACTCGTTGGTGCGAAAGATTTTTCGTCCAACTGGTTTCGTCCAAAAAAACATTTCCAATACACCGAAGGCAATGTGTTGAATGGCCACGGCGAGGGTTAGGATTGTCAGAATCATTTCTTTAGTGGGTCATTTAACTGAAGAAATAATTCCATCAATTGATCTATGGAAAAGTTCGTAGACGCTTTTTCGCCATACTTTCTCACGCTAAAAGCGTTGGCTTGAATTTCTCTATCCCCAGCTGCGAGCATAAAGGGAATTTTTTGCATTTGTGCTTCGCGGGTCTTTGCGCCCATGGACGAATTAGAATCATCCACATCCACTCGAAGGCCTGCAGCCTTCATTTTTTCTGCAGCAGCTTTGCAGAAGGGAACATGGCTGTCGTTGATGGGAACAAAACGAGCCTGCACTGGCGCGCACCAAAATGGTAAGGCTCCGGCCGTATGTTCAATTAAGATCCCAAAAAATCTTTCTAAAGAGCCAAGAACAGCTCGGTGAATGACCACGGGTTGCTTTCGAGAGTTATCTTCGGCCACGTATTCCAATTTGAAGCGATTGGGCAATTGATAGTCCAATTGAATGGTCGATAACTGGAAGTAACGGCCAATGGCGTCTTTTACGTTGAAGTCAATTTTAGGTCCGTAAAAGGCCCCATCGTTCGCATTGATTTTATAATTTAGATTGTTCACTTTGATGGCGTGCTCAAGAGCCGCTTCTGCGCGATCCCAAAGATCGTCGCTGCCTAAGCGCTTTTCGGGACGAGTCGACAAATACACCAAGGGCTCGGAAAGTCCGAATACATCGTAGACTTCACGAATCATACGAATCACATTGGCCACTTCATCGGCAATTTGATCTTCTCGTACAAAAATGTGGGCATCATCCTGACAGAACGAGCGCACTCTTGTGAGTCCTCCCGTAACGCCGGAGCGTTCGTAGCGGTGCAGCCTTCCAAAATCTGCCATACGGATGGGAAGCTCTCGGTAGGAATGTTGTTTCGTAGAAAAAATAAGCATGTGACAAGGACAGTTCATGGGCTTTACGGCCACATCCACTTCATCTTGTTTCGAAAAGTACATATTCTCTTTGTAGTTTTCGTAGTGACCAGAGGTATGCCACAAGTCAACGTTCAAAACTTGGGGCGTAATCACCTCTTCATACCCATACTTTACGTATAGCTTGCGCATGAGATTCGCGAGCTGGTTATACACGGTCGCGCCCTTAGCGTGAAAAAATGGCATGGCCGGAGCTTCAGCGTGGAAGCTAAAGAGATCGAGCTCTTTTCCGATTTTTCTATGATCACGCTTCTTGGCCTCTTCCATCATTTTTACGTAATCATCTAGCTCTTGCTGAGTGTTGAAGCAGAGACCGTAAATTCTCGTGAGCATGGGATTCTTTTCGTTCCCACGCCAGTAGGCACCAGCCATATGGGTTAACTTAAAGGCTTTAATGTCGCTCGTTTTTTGAACGTGTGGACCCTGGCACATATCTGTGAATTCACCCTCAGAGTAAATGCCCACCTGTTGGAGATTTAGGTCTTTGATCAGCTCCAGTTTAAATTTCTGACCTTTGTCTCCAAAAAAACGAATAGCCTCTTCGCGCGACAATACTTTGCGCTCGAAGGGGCGAGCTTCCTTGATGATCTTTTTCATCTCGGCTTCGATCTTTGGCAAAATGTCTTCTGTCACGGGCTCTGGAAATTTTACGTCGTAATAAAATCCGTTATCAATATCGGGTCCAACTCCAAACTCGCAGCCCGGATAGAGGCGAGTGATGGCGTGAGCCATTACGTGAGAACAGGAATGTCTCATCGTTTGAAGGGGAGAAAGTTTTGGGGTTTCTAGAAGTTCTGCGAGTTCTTTTTCCATCTAGAGACTGTAGCATTTTTTTCTTCACTAGTGGAGAGGCGATACAAACTGGCGCAGGCCGCATGGGGAAGGGGATAAAATGGGCAATTGACTTCTTTACGATCGAGCAGCGTTAGAGGCAGAGTTTCTCTGGCCGCATCGAACTCTTCCTCTTCCCATTTGCCTTGATGCACCACAAGAGCAACGCCTTCTTTTTGTAAATTCGTCACAAATGCTTGCGCCCAGGCCCTTGCATCGCCCACATCTGCGGGTAACCCCCAGGCAAGGGCCGGATGTTCGGAAACAAAGGGGTAAAAGGATAAAATCACCTGTGAGGGATCTTGATGATGGAAAAAGTTTCCTGCCAAGTAGGCATCTGACGAACTTCCGCCCGGCAGGGAAAGATAGTAGTGAGCCAGATCGCTTCTGGAATGAAGGTTAGCAAGAATGGGATAGGGATCAATTTCCAAACCCAAAACACGAGTCACCCGACCCCAACGTTTAAAATAGGCTCTAATGGAGGGTAGGCGCGAAAAATCTTGGCAACCAGGTTCCACCAATTGAAGGTTCCCGGGCGGCAGGTAAGAAGCGAGCTCCATTTGATCGAGGATCCACAGGGTGGCGAGATTTTTTTGGTAGACCTGAGGTTTGAGTTGGGGTCTTAAATGGGCAACGCCAAATTTACGTTCCATGGCTAATTCTAGTTCGGAAAGGTCTAAGCTTTCTGCACCTGTTTCTTGATATCCATTCCTTCGAAAGGCCAATGTGTTTCGCATGCGAAAGAATAGGCGGTTCCGTTTAGAGTGAAGTGTTTCCATGGATTTTCCCTCTTGCTTCCTCTATCCTGAAATCCTCAAACCGAATGAAAAAAACTCTCCATGAAACTATCCTGAACCTTTCTTTCGAGAGAGGCAAAAGAAAAGCGTATGCTCTGCAAAAGGAGAGTGGTGGATACCGCGAAATTTCCTGGGAAGAATACGCCGACACCATTTTGCGCCTGAGTTCTTACTTACGAAAGTCTGGACTCTCGTCGGGCGACAAGCTTTTACTCTATTCCGAGAACGCTCCTGAATGGACAGCCGTCACTTTGGCTGCCTTAAACATCGGTGCCACTGTAGTTCCGGTGGCTGCGATCGGCAGTTTCCTTGAAATCAAGAATACGATCGTAGATGCCCAGCCAAAAATATCGATTTTATCCACGAGAGTGGCCGCCTCCAGGCAAGTGCAAGAATTTCTACAATTAGAAAAAAAGACGTATTTCCTTTGGGACTTGCAACAAAACCATCCTGTGGAAAATTGGTTAGCTGGATTCAGTCGCGATCAGATCGGTGAACAATCTCCGGAATCCACCGCTCTGCTTATTTACACCAGTGGAACCACCGGTTCACCCAAAGCTGTTCCCATCTCACATGAAAACATTCTTTTTGACGCTGAATCCGTCTTAAAAGTCGTTCGAGTGGACAAAGACGAGCGACTGGTTGGAGTTTTGCCTTTATCGCATTTATTTGAATTCACCGGTGGGTTTGTTACGCCAGCCTTGGTAGGAGCTACGGTCACTTACGTAAAAAGCTTAAAGGCAGAAGATTTGGTTCAAGCATTAAAGGACGCCAAGGCCACTATTTTGATTGGTGTTCCCTTATTGTTCGAGATCATCGGAAGAAATCTGAAAGCCAAACTGGAAGAAGCTCCACAGCCTCTTCGTTCCTTTTTCTTTAAGGGGGCAGAGATTAGTTCGAAGCATCCTGGTTGGGGAAAGTTTTTTTTCTATCCTGTTCATAAGGGCCTAGGCGGACACCTAAAGTTTTTTATGGCCGGCGGATCGAGGTTGCAACCCCAGACCTTTGAATTTTTTCGCTCCCTAGGTATTCCAATTTTGCAGGGCTACGGACTCACAGAGACTTCTCCAGTCCTTACCGTTACCACCTTGGAAAACGCAGCCCCCGATCATGTGGGAAAAGCCTTACCCGGTGTGGAAGTGGGAGTTTTTGATGATGCGGGCCGAGAGCTTCCTCTTGGACAAGAAGGGGAAATTTGGGCAAAAGGTAAAAACGTATTTAGAGGCTACGGGAACCCAGAACACAATAAGGGAATCTTTTTTGGGGATTGGTTTCGAACCGGTGATCTTGGCACCAAGGATTCCCAAGGATTGATTCGTATTACGGGCCGTAAAAAAGATATCATCGTCACCGCGGCTGGAAAAAACGTTTATCCAGAAGAAATTGAATCGGAGATTTTGTTGTCTGGCCGTTTTCTAGAGGCTTGTGTGCTGGGGCTTCAGGATGCCAGTGGCCACGAAAAAATTGGTCTGGTTCTTGTTCCTGATCGAACAAAGTTTCCGGGCCTGAGCCTTGCAGAGATTCAAAAGGAATCGGTACAGATCGCTCAAACTAGATGCAGAACTTTGGCGGAATATAAGTGGCCTCAGAAAATCGAAGTCTTTTTTGAAGAGTTGCCTAAGACTTCCACCAAAAAGATAAAAAAACATGAAGTAAAGAATCTATTGAAAGCCCAACAAAAGGAGCAACCCACCGAAACAAAGGGAAGCACTTTGGATCTTTCGAAGCCTTTAGAATCTACGCTAGCAACCACCTTGCAAGAGATTACCCAAATCGATATCCACTCGATTCGTCTGCAAGATTCCTTAACGAAGGATCTTGGTTTAGATAGCCTAACCTTTGTGGAATTGATCAGTGCTGTGGAGAAAAAGTTCCAAGTAAAAATTGAGGGAATTGATTTCGCCTCTATCCAAACCATTCAAGATCTCGTGTCTGCCCTGGAATTTGCGGCCAAACCAGCTAGGCCCAAGCGCTTTTGGGAAAAAGTATTTTTTACGGACTTTGCCCCCTTCGACAACACAAAATTGAGCTGGAAGCTAGCCAGAGCCATTGTGAATTCCATTTTGCGTTGGAAAATGCGCGCCAATCACCAATTGGAAGTATTTGGTCTAGATCATCTCGATCCGAATTCCGCTTATGTATTTACCCCCAATCACTCCAGTCATTTTGATTTACTCACCATTGCTTCTTCCTTACCGCCCGCAAAAATTCATTCCACCTTTGCCGTGGCCGCGAAAGATTACTTTTTTAATGCTAGTTGGAAGGCTTTGGCGGCACGAATTTTTGTCAATGCTATTCCCTTTGACCGAAAGGGTAGGGTCAATGAAAGCATGGAGATGTGTCGGTTGGCGCTGGCCAATGGAGGAAGCCTCGTAATTTTCCCCGAAGGCACTCGCTCGCCAAATGGAAAACTTCAAGATTTCAAGCCCGGTGTGGCTCAGCTTTTGGCGGGACAGAAGAATGTCTATGCGGTGCCAGTTTTCATTGACGGGGCTCATCAAGTCATGCCAAAAGGTTCGAAGTTTCCTGGAAAAGGGAAGTTGAGAATTCGTTTCGGCAAGCCACTTTCTTTTTCCGAGTACACCACCGATGGCGATTCTTACCGCAAGATAGCGGAAATTCTTCGAAACGAAGTACAGAATCTAAAGTTTTAAGATCGAAAAGAGGATTTGTGTCGAAATTTTTTGCCACCTGCGCGAGAGGGCTTGAGGAAGTATTAGCTGAGGAACTGCGTACGATTGGATGTGAAACCTATACGATCGCTCCAGGAGGAGTGCAGTTCGAAGGAGATCAAAATCTTTTGTACAAGGCCCATTTGTGGTTACGCACAGCTAATCGAATTCTTTTACAACTTCGATCTTTTCCTTGTCGTAGCCCCACTGACTTGTATGAAAATTTAAAGAAGTTTAAGTGGGAAACGTTTTTCGCAAAAGTTGAGAACTTTTCCATCGATTGCACGATCAGCGGCAGAAATAGCCCCGATCTCAATCACTCTCATTACGCCAAATTAAAGGCGAAAGATGCCATTGTGGATCGTCTTCGAGAAAAAACGGGCAATCGACCCAATGTGGATTTGGATTCTCCTGACCTGAGAATCGTGCTCTATATTCGAGATGGAAACTGCCTATTGAATCTCGATGCCAGTGGGCAATCGCTGCATGAAAGAGGCTACCGTTCTGATTTTGCGGAAGCCCCGCTCAAAGAGACCTTAGCTGCAGGCATTCTTTATTTGTCCGCTTGGAACCGAGAATCTCCTTTGCTGGATCCTATGTGTGGTTCTGGAACTCTATTGGCCGAGGGAGCCATGATGGCCGCCAATGTGGCTCCGGGCCTGTATCGGAATCATTTTTTATTCATGAACTGGCCAGATTTCTTCGAACCTCGATGGAAGGAATTAGTGACCGAAGCAAAACAGGCACAAAAAACACTATCAAAGGTGCAATTTTTTGGCCGAGATCGATCGAAAGACGCCCTCAAACAAACGCAGTTTGCCTTTCGAAAGTTGGGTCTTGAACATACTCTTGAAGTGAAACAAGAAGACTTCTTTTCCTTTGAAGCTCCTGCAGTAGATCAGCCAGGAATGTTTTTAGTGAATCCGCCCTATGGAGATCGGCTTGGAGAGGTGGAAGAACTAAAACCCCTTTACAAACATTTAGGTGATTCCATGAAACAAAAGTTGAAGGGTTGGAACGCCGGAGTTTTTACCGGAAGTTCAGAGCTGGCAAAATGCGTTGGCCTAAAAACCAAAAAAAGAATTCCTCTGTGGAATGGTCCCATTGAATGTCGTTTATTGACGTACAATCTCTACTAAATTTCGTTTGGTATCGTTCAAAGAGAGTCTTGTTCGGGATTGTATTGCCGAAAGTAGACGAGGGTTGCAAGAATTTGAGCGTAACCAAGCAAGAATACGTTTATCACTGGCACGAAAAGAAGAATGTTGATTCCAAAACCCAATAAAAAATTAGAAAACCACTTTTGAAAAAACAGGCGAATGCGATTAGATGGGTCTGGCTCAGAGCGGGTGTAGACATTGGATAAAAATCCATAAGACGTAACCCAAGAAGTTGAGAGAATGGTGAGCCAGCCAAAAATAGGAATCAAAGAAATCAAAAAAACAAAAAAGCCCGCAAAGGCAAGAAATAGAGAATAACGAACCTCTCTGGCCAATCGTTTCCAGTGAAAGGGTGAGGCCGCTAACACTACTTTTCCAAACAAAACTTTTTGGCATTCGTCGATGAGATAGTCTTCCACCAAGAGAAGCGAAAGGTTTCCAACAATTAACCATGTGCCTAAAAAGCCAAGCATCATGGTGGGTATGCTGACCCAAAGCGAGGCCGTCTGTAAGAGAAGTTCCCAGAGCAAAAAAACCACAAAAGAAGAAAATGCGAAGGTAAATGCCCCCGGGAAAAATCCGTAAAGAATCATTTTGGGCGAAGAAAAAAGCACGCCTAGGGCGCGAAAGGGTAAAAAAATCACTTTAATGTTTCCAGTAGTTTTCTTAGGCTTTCTCGCTCACGAGCATCAACGGACTTACGGATTTCTTCCTCCACTTGGGCCCTCATTTTTGAGAAGGAATCGAATCGAGATTCCTCTGGAAATTTCGAAAGAGTTTTTAGCGATCGCATTCGTAGGTCTAAAATCGATTTCCAGTTCCCTTTGGTGTTCAAAAATAAGCTTTCTAATTTTAATACGGCATACTTTTCAAGATCCACATTGCTGCCATTTTCTGAATGGAAGCTAAAGGGAGCCTCAGAGGAATACGTCAATGAAGATGCAATTCGAGACTTCAATTTTAAGATGTGTTTGGTCTGGAATTGTTCCCAGCGAGACTCTAGGGTTTCCATAAGTTCATTTAGAAGCTTCTCGGCGGGCTCTTTTTCTTTTGTCTTCATTACGGCCGTCGATTTTGCCCAATCTAAGGCAGCTAGTTTTAATGTTTCATAGCCAAGTTGTGTGGCGGGTGGAAGAGAGCTCATGCTCTCTATTTCATTTAGAATAGCAATGGTTCGAGATCTCATTTCTTCGATTTTGTAACCGGGTAAAAGATCCCGCTCGGCATAGAGAGAAAGAATGGCATCACTAATGGCGATGCCTAGGCTGTTGGCCTCGTTGCTTAGGTAGATCCCCACCACACCCTCAACGAGGTTTGTGAGATCTTCCATTCCAGATCGCAATTTCTCTTCGTCTTCAATGGATTGAGCCTCTGGCAAATGCTTTGAAAGTTCGCCGAGGGTAAAGGGAAGCGACTTCATCATTCCTTTTACCGCTTCTTTACTTTTCAAAAGATTGAGCGTTTTTTCGGCAGTGGAAGTTGGATCTTTTCCGATATCGTACCGAACACAAAGAGGATCCACTCCGCCTTCTTTGGAATCTGCTTCTTCATCTGAGCAGGCTGGCAATAAAGGATCAGAATCCCTTATGCCTTTCCCTTCGTTGTAAAGATAGGAGAGAATCTGCCGGTCATATTCCAGTAACGGACCTTCTGCGCCCTCTAACTCGTAGAACGCCTTCGATTCCTCGTTATACTGATTGTAGTCCATGATCGTGGTGGAGAAGGGGGATTCTGCTTGATCGAGATCGAAGCTCAAAGATCCTTTAAAGTTGTGGGCCAATCCAAGGGCATGACCCATTTCATGAAACAACACCGACTTTAATAGTTTGCGCCCAAAATCTTCATCGCTGAGGGACGCCAGGGACACTTGGTTTTTTATGGAGTGCATGCAGCGCAAAGGAGCTTTTTTCCCAAGAACGGTTCTTTTTGCTAAAAATGAACCTAAAACACTTCGAGTGTTTTCACTGGAGCTTTTTCCTACATTTTTCCAGTAATCCTTACCAATATTCACCCAGGCAAGAGGAAGGTAGATCAAAGAGTTACTTTGAATTCCCGTTAATGGATCGGAGGATTGCGATTCATAGGCAGCATCGGCCTCAGAGATATTATCCCAAACCACAATATTGTAGCGGGGGTCTCCCACTTTTACTTCAGCGGGCAAGATGCCTTTAAATTCTACGATTTTTTCTCCCCCCAAGCTTTCCGAATATCGGTTCCAGGCTTCGATCCCATTTTTTACGTCGTTTAAATATTCTTTAGGAACATTTGCCGTCACCCACCACTCAATGGGCTTTCCCTGATTCTTAAAATACCGTTGAGCTGTTTTTGTTTGTACTCGTTCGCCGTCTACGTTGGTGTAAATGTATCCGCCATCTAAAAAGCGGAATCGCTCTGATCCGGGGTTTAGATCTTCGTCGACATACATGGGCTTGGCATCTTCTGGCACAACCTTCTCTCTAGGCTGAATGGATTCGGCGAAAAATCCGACAGATCCGTCCGATAGCTCCACGGCACTTTCAAAGAAAAACAGTTGGTCTTCTTTGAAGAATTGGAAATCTCTTAGCCATGAAACTCGCACTGACGTAGTAGTCTCTTTTCCTAAGAAAAAGGTGTGAAGAATGGGGGAGGAATCGGTCACTTGAAAAGTAATGGAGTCTTTTGACTTCTTTAAAAGAGGAAATTCATGAATTAAGCGACCAGGGCGATTGATGTCAGATTCAAATTCGTGAGAACTTTCCGTTACCAAGCGGAGTTTGTCGCCAAAGACTTCAAATTTTGCAGGGAAAAGTCCCAAATTGATTGCGGGCACATCCACTGGCGCCTCTCCGGGACTTTCAAATACGGAGGATTCTTGAAGAGCGCTTCCATACAAAAAGGGGCGGTTGAGGATGGAATCTACAGGCAGAGTCACCTCAATGATCTTCGCTAGGCGCTGGGCTTCTTGGTCTTCCAGTTCCAAGTTTTTTGGAGGCGCGTTCTCTGAGTTGATGGCTGCGGACCCAATTGGGGATTTTACGGTGAGCGACACGGTAGACTGTTTCAGTTCCACTTCAATTTCAGGGTATTTGTTCGATGAAGAGTTCGAGCAGCCCAAAACAAAAATCACAAAAAATGAATGAATTGTGAACGCTCGAAGAAAATTGAAAATCCGCTGAGAAAAAAAGAACCCTAGAAAATTCATGCTGCCCCCCAAAGAATCGAGAGTGTTTTTACTTCAGTGGATTCCCTTCCAGCAATCCTTTAATTCCCGACTCTTACAGTTCTTTCTTTTACAGGCTGAGAATGATGGAGCCAGGAAGTTAGGCCGCGAAAAGGATTCACAGACGGTTCAAGGTTTGACTCTTCCCGGTGCCAATTAAGTACCTGTAATTCTTTGGATTTAGCTTCTGAAAGTGATAGATTTTAGTATGTCCTTTTTTCAGGAAACTTCTCCCGGCGCTCTGCCCAAAAATGAAGATCGACTACTTGCTTCTCAAGAGGCGGCTTGTTTTGTGGTGGCTGATGGCCTGAGTGTAAAGGAAGGCGGAGATTGGGCTGCTGACTTTATCTCCCGTGAGTTGGTGCAGTTTTTTCAAAAAAACAGACAGGTTCTCGCCACCTTTAACGAATTACCCACGAAAGAAAAGAAGCAAAAAGTTGAAACAAACTTTGATCTATTTTTGCAAAAGTGCTGCAAACAGATTTTCGATGAAAGTAAAAAGCGACCCGAGCTAGCGGGTATGTGTACAGGAATAGACCTGGTCGCTCAGTTGGGGGGGCACGCCTTTGTAGCCCATGTGGGAGCCGGGCGCGTCTATTTGATTCGAAGTGGTGAAGCTCATTTGCTTACCGAAGATCATACACAACTGGCTCATTTGCGTCGCATAGGAAAACTGGCCTCAGTGAGTCCGCAAGACCAACAAGTCTTCTCTAGGCGCGTGACTCGGGCAGTGGGATACCAAGAGGCCGTTCGAGCCGACTATCTTCTTCTAGAGCTTCAAGAAAACGATCGAATGGCCATCTTATCTGATGGCGTTTGGCAGACTCTGGGCGATGGAACGACTTCAAGTCTTCTTTGTCAGGGGGAAAATCCAGAACAGCTGGTTCAACAATTACATCAAACCGTAAACGAGACCGGACCCAAAGATAATTTTAGCACTTTGGTGTGGAAACCAGATCTGGCGAAAGTTGCCTCTGCCTCTATTGGAGAAATGCCATCCGGAGCAGACCAAAAACTAAAATTGCTGGGAAAAATCCCTGCCTTTCAGTTTCTTGGCTACCAAGAACTGATGAAGGTCGTAAGCGTAGGAGAATTGATTAAAGTTTCGGCTGGAAAAGACCTTTGTAGAGAAGGCGAGGTCGGAGGCGAAATGATGTTGATTTTGCACGGCAATGCCCATGTGAGAATTGGCGGGAAAGAGATTGGAAAATTGTCTACGGGAGACGTGTTCGGAGAAATGAGCATGATCGATTCTGCACCAAGATCGGCCACCGTAACAGCAGTGGTAAACACGAATGTTCTGGCGTTCCCAAGAAAGGCTCTATTTGAATTGTTTCAAGAGGATTCTAATTTAGCAGTAAAATTCATGTGGGGAATTACGATTGAAATGAACAAACGATTGAGAGAGGCCTCCAATAAACTCGTTGGAAAAAAGGAAGCCGAAGTAGCGCAGGAGAATGGGGAAATGATTCTTCCCTTTGTTCGAGGAGTATAGGGTGAAGATCTTATTGGTGTCTGACAATGAGGAGCTTAAAGAACTACTGAGTTTTCAGATTTCTAGCCGCAATCCAATCACCGTAAAAGAATGTAAATCGGCGAAGGACGCGGTGGATATTCTCGTGAAAGAAAAGTCTAATTTTGCCTTATTGATTGCCCCTTACAATGGTGCAGATTCGGTTTTGATTAAACATTTAAGTTCTTTAAAGGATCCTCTGCCCTCAATTTTCTTTTTTGATCCTTCGCTTTTTCAGCCTAAGGCGGAAGACGCAAATCATCTGTTAGTTCTTGGATTTGTGGACCAAACAAATTTAATTGATGGAATCAACGAGCGTCTCTCTGATTTTTTAAAAGATGGCCGAAGAGATTCTACGAACTCCGAATATTGCCCTATTCGAACCAGCCTTCTCATTAAGGCCACGCCTCTTAAAAGTGATATCTATATTCGATTGTCAGAAAACAAATACATTAAACTCTTCAAAACCGGAGACGAATTCGATTCCGCAGATCTAAAGCGTTACTACGAGACCAAGGGCGTAGAGTATATGTATTTGAAGCGGACAGAGACAGCTGAGTTCCTGGGAAAGTTTCGCGCAGAGCTGGAACAAATGCTGGCTAAGCCCGAGATGAAGCCTGAAGAAGGTTTACAGGCGGCAGAGGTCAATCACGAGGCCATTCAAGAGCTGGTACAAAAGATTGGATTTAATGAAGAGGTTCAAGATTTAGCCAAAAAGAACGTTCTTCTCACCTTGAAGGCCATCGGTAATAATCCAAGACTTCAAGAAGTATTAAGCAAAGTCATTCGAGATGGGAACTATCTTTCTCAGCATAGTACGATGCTGGCGCATTTAGCTTGTTGTATCGCCAAGGAAATGGAGTGGGGTTCAGAATCTACATTTTCTAAATTGGTGCTTGCTGCCTATATGCACGACATCACCATCACTGATCCTGAGCTTGCAAAGGTAACATCGCTAAAAGAGCTAGAGGCCAATAAATCTAAGTTTGGCGCAGAAGATGTGAAAAATTATCATTTGCATCCCGCAAAGGGGGCCGATGTGGTTCGATCATTTAAAGAAATTCCTGCTGACGTAGATTTAATTGTTCAACAACATCATGAGCGACCCAATGGAGGGGGTTTTCCCCGTGGATTGGCTCACAACTATATTGCTCCTTTAGCGGCTCTTTTTATTGTGGCTCATGAATTGACCCTAACGATTCTTGAACAAAAGGAAAAATTTCAGCTATCTCATTTTATAAAAGAGAAAAAACCATTTTTTAGCATGGGGAACTTCAAAAAAGTCTTGAGCGCTCTGGAAAAAGTTTCCATTTAGTAAGCTGAAAATTTTCCCCGCAAAGCACAGAACCCGATGGCCTCAAAAAGATAATGCCACTGCCTAGGCCAATTCGTAAAAATAGAAATCTCATGTTCTTCAAAAGGGTGCATAAAGCTGGTGCTTGCAAACCTCAAATATAGATACGGTGAATTTAGAGGATTTCTTTCATTGGGGAAATTCGAAAAAAAATCTCGATTCAATTTTTTATCGCCATGCCTCTGATCTCCAAGAATCGGCAAAGATACGGAGCTTAAATGTCGACGAATTTGATGGAATCTACCTGAACGAGGGTTCGCCTGGACTAAAGTGAAAATACGATTTTCTCTTCCAGCCAGAGTGCTCTCTGATTTCCAGGAATAAATCGGAAGGATGTTAGTCTCGGCCTCTTTCTCGATGCCATTTTCATCTTTTAAGGGAGTTGAAATTACGATCGGATTTTCTAGCTTTCCTCGAACCATGGCAAAATACTGTTTGTTCCAGGGAGTTTTGAGTTGAGTCTTCTGAAATTTTCCCGCTGACTCTGAGGATTTAGCAAATAAAAGAATGCCTGAGGTGGCTTTATCGATTCGATGACAGGGAAAAAGCTTCTGGTTTAATTGTCGTTCGCTGATTTGTAAGGCATTCCATTTGGGATTGATAAGAATCGCCTTATTTTCCGGAGGGTGAGAATGAAATCCGGCGGGCTTTTCAATAGCCACATAATGGGGGTCAGAGAATAGAACGCGAAAAGCTTTCATTTAGAAATAACTGGTCAATTGTTTCGGAGACCAGCGAAAGAGTTTCATCCCCCTTCGCCGGCCTTTCTTTTCTAGGCTGTAATTTTCATCAAATCTTCCGTGGGCAGATGCGCTAGAATAGATAGTGAATTCCAAGTCCTAAAAGTGCCCCTGCGGGTCGGAACGTGAAAGATTCATCGCCCTTTAAAAATACTAAGTTCGGGCCACCGTCCACAGACAAAAGCAATCGTTCAAAAAGAGTAAAATGAGCGCCAAAGATTCCGTTTAAGGAGAGGCGAAAGGCTTCATTGTTCGAGGTACCATGCTGGGCTGATCCAATGGTGATTCCAGGCCCCAGGTGCAAACCAGTGAAGCGATTTCCTGCGATGGTGAATTTGTAACTTGCTCCCAATCCAGCCTCGAAAAGTCCGCCGCTAGCTCTGTGGACACCAATATAAGTTTGGAACCAATGGTCTCTGGAAGAAAGCATTACGCTCAAAGATTGTCCCGTGATGAGATTAGAGGAATCATAAAGTCCAATGGCAACCTTTCCTCCGGTACTATCGGAGAAAGTGCTCACGACTTTATCTTGAGTAATCAGTTTTCCACTGGCTTCTTCCTTGGATGTCTCTGCCTTTTTGTTTGCAAAGCTGGTTGGAGAGATCAGTAGAACGCAAAGTATAGTTAAGTATCTCATGGGTTCCTCGTTGGAATATTCTCTGAAATTTTGAATCTTCAGAAATTGTTACGAATTGATTTTCTGGGGTCCTGGAATTGGGTAACGGTTTGATTAGAAAAACTCAATGGAATTGGTGTTCCTAGCAATCTTTTGTGGGGCGTTAATGCCGTGGCGTGGCGGACTATGGGTGGAGAAAAGAGCTAGTATTCGTTTTGTTGCGGCGGGAATCGTAGGTGGATTTTGTAAAACTGAGTTGATTGTCTCCTGAGGTGTGTCTGCCTAGATGAACTAAGGTTAGCTAGCAATTTGGGCCAATGCCTTTTTGACTTGTCTTAGATCTTCAATATACTGGAGAGAAATGCAATTTAACGGCGGCAAATCAGTGGAATCGAAAGAAAGAATTCGTGTTCTTTTTTTAAATCCGAATCCAAGATCCATGTCGTTAATTCAGCCAGTGGTGGCGCTCTTTCATTCCATACTTTCTCAGGCCGGTATGGAAATGCGTTTTTTTGATACCACTTACTATGACATCTCTGATGAATATGTAGATCCACAGAAATTTTTCGCTTCTAACTTCACTTACCAGCCTGCGAAAAATGATAAGAATTTTTTGGTCAATGAGACCTTCGCTATCCCCGAAAATCGATTAAAAAATGGTTTTGATACTCTTGTTAGGGATCTAAAGGGACTCACCAATGACTTCCAACCCCATATCGTTCTGTTGTCGACCCTGGAGAGCACAGCGCTTTTTTCGCGTCGTATTTTGAGCGAGCTACGTGAATTTGGCCTACCCCACGTGATTGGAGGCTGTTTTCCTACGTTTGCTCCTGAATTAGCAATTTCATTTCCCGAGGTGGATGTGGTGTGCGTGGGGGAAGCAGAAAATACTCTGGTGCCACTAATTCGTTCTGTGGTGGCAAAGCAATATCCCCTTCAACTTCCGGGAATTTGGTACAAAGATCCTATCGACGGAAGTGTGCGTAAGCCCAGTGCTCCCGTGGCTCTGCTTACGAATCTCAACGAACTGCCAGAATTTGATACCTCACCCTATATGGAAGATCGATTTTATCGAGCTATGTCTGGAAAAATCTATCGAATGTTTCCTGTGGAAACTCACCGAGGCTGTAACTTAACTTGCTCATTTTGCAACTCGCCTCTGCAAAATACTTTTTATAAAGAAAAAATAGATGCGAAGTATTTTCGGAAAAAATCCATCGCGCACGTAATGAGCGACATTAAAAAGTTTGTCGTAGAACATAGGGCCGAGTATCTGTTTTTTTGGGCCGATAATTTTCTTACCTATACCCGGGAAGAAATTGATGAATTTTGCGATCGATATTCGGAATTTAAGGTTCCATTTTATGTTCAAAGCTATCCGGCCACATTGGATGAAGTAAAAATCGCAAAACTTTATTCTGTGGGTTTGAAAAGAGTCGGACTAGGCGTAGAGCACGGAAATGAAGAGTTTCGAAGACGTGTGGTTAATCGATCTTATAGTAATGCAACAGCCATAGAGAAAATTAAAATTCTTCAGAAGTTTGATGGCTTGGAATATAGCTGCAACAATATCGTCGGATTTCCTTACGAAACTCCAGAACTTCACATGGATACGGTATTGCTGAATCGCCAACTGAATCCACATTCAGCGAGTTGCTCTGTTTTTACTCCTTTTTACGGAACTCCTTTGCGAGAAGTTTGTCTGAAAGAGGGTTTTATCAAAGACAATACGGTCATCGCCCCCACAAATTCGGAAAGAAGCATTTTAAACATGCCGAATTTCACTGCGGATCAGATTTATGGCAAAGCTAGGACGTTTAATTTGTACCTAAAGTTTCCCGAGAGTCGTTGGAAAGAAATCGCACAAGCAGAAGCCATTACTCCAGAGGGAGAGAAAATTTGGTTGGAGCTTCGTGCAGAGTACGAAGAGAAGTTTTTGTAATTGTCCCTTTGTAGGTCTAGGTTTTCGTCTTTTTTACCCATTGATTAATAGGCAATACGTTTCAGGAAAAGAAACATGAGAAAAATCGGTCTTTTGTTGATAGCAGTTCTGTTTTCTGGCGCCCTAGAAGGATTCACGATGAACGAAGATATAAAATACGAGTGGTTGGAAGAAGTGGAATCAAAGGACTCCTTAGAGTTTGCAGAAAGGTTTTCACTAGCGGCTAAATCTCATCTCCAGAATCATCCTATGTTCGAAAATCTGAAGAGTGAAGCTAGAGCAATTTTGTATTCCAAAGAGAAACTTCTTGGAATCTCTAGGGTGGGAAAATTCGTATACAACTTTTGGCAAGATGAAACTTATCGACGTGGGCTCTATCGACGAATGAAGGTGGAAGACTATCTGACGGGAGGCCAAATTTGGGAACCCGTACTCAATTTAGATCAGCTTGCCAAAGACGAAAATGAGAATTGGGTTTGGCGCGGCATGCGTTGTGCCTCGCCCGAATATCGAAAGTGTTTGGTGTTTCTTTCTCGGGGGGGGAAAGATGCCACGGTTATGCGTGAGTATAATTTGGAGACAAAAACATTTGTAACTGATGGCTTCAGACTTCCGGAAGCCAAAATGAATGTCAGTTGGTTAGACGAAAATTCTTTATTTGTGGCCACAGATTTTGGATCTGGTACGCGTACGGATTCTGGTTATGCCCGTTTGGTGAAAATATGGAAGCGCGGCACACCAATTAGCGAAGCCAAGCTGCAGATTGAGGCTAGAACCAAAGACATTATGGCCTATGGTTTCGTGGTGGAAACCATTCAAAAGAAATATGCATTATTGTCGATTCGGACCAGTTTTTTTCAGGAAGATCTCTTTTGGCTTCGAGAGGAAAAGCAGATTCCGTTCCCTACGCCGAATTCGGCAGACTTTCTTGGAGCCTTTAACGGCTTTTTCTTTTTTAGCATTCAAGAAGATTGGACGGTGGGCGAGAAGAAATATCTAGCGGGATCCGTTTTAGCCTTGCCCGAAGAGGCAGTGCCGCTTGGAGAGATAGGACTATCCTCCCTGGAGGTGGTTTTCCAACCCTCTACGAGCTCTGTTTTTTCCAGTATTAGTTTTTCCAGATCTCAGGTGTATTTGGGAATTTTAGAGAATGTTCAAGGTAAGGTGCTTCAGGGAGCGCGAAAAGAAGGCAAATGGATTTTCGAGGAAATTTTCCTAGGTAAAAATGGAGTGGCCACGATTTTTGATGCCGATTATGACGAAGAGTCTGTCTTCTTTCGTTATTCCGATTTCCTTACGCCTCCTTCGTATTTTTTTAGTACTGGGAAATCCGGTGATTTTAAAAAAATACAGCAGTCGCCTCAGTATTTTGATGCCAGTGGTTTGGAAGTTCACCAGAGCTGGGTGAAAAGCAAAGATGGCGTAGACGTACCTTACTATCTCATCCACAAAAAAGGTCTGGCACGAAACGGCAAGAATCCCACACTTTTGTATGGATATGGCGGATTTATGAATCCGCTTTTACCGGAATATATGCCTTTAGTTGGAAAGTCCTGGCTGGAAAAAGGCGGAGTCTATGTATTGGCAAGCATTCGGGGCGGGGGCGAGTTTGGGCCCCATTGGCATCGCTCGGCCTTGAAAGAAAACAAGCAGCGATCTTACGACGATTTTCTCGCCATTGCAGAGGACCTCATTCAAAAGAAAATTACTTCCCCCAAAAACTTAGGGATTCGTGGGGGTTCCAATGGTGGTTTATTGGTGGGCGCCGCTTTCACTCAACGACCCGATCTCTTTCAAGCGGTTATTTGTGAGGTGCCTCTATTAGATATGCTTCGCTACCATTTGCTTCTTGCTGGGGCCAGTTGGATGGAAGAATACGGTGATCCGGAAGATCCGAAAATGCGACAAGTAATTGAAAAATATTCTCCTTTTCAAAATGTACATGCGAACAAAAACTACCCAGAAGTATTTTTTCTTACGAGCACCAAGGATGATCGAGTGCATCCTGGGCATGCACGAAAGATGGTGGCGAAAATGACCGACCTCGGCCATAGGGTCTTTTATTACGAAAATACCGAGGGGGGACACGGAGGGGTTGCCAATCTTGAGCAGTCTATCCTTAAGCATGGCCTCGTGTTTTCTTATCTGTGGGAAAAACTCTCCACTCCATAGGAATTGCAGCAGTTTTAATTTGTGGCCGCTCCTAGTGGCGATCCTGGTGGGGGGCAACTTAAAATATGCTGCACTATTGCAAAATCCGTCATCCCAATGGTATTGATGAAGGCTTAAGAGAGCAAAATTCTATTTTGCCCTCTAGAAGAGGAGCGCGACCGTAGAAGGCTACCCCAGGGAGAAACATCCCGTTTAAGGTGGCTGGAGGCGAGTCGTGCCGAAAGAAACGAAGCTGTTTCGCTTCGTTTTTTGGTGATCCCGGGTAAGGCCGGTTCACTGTCACGGCTGTCCGTGGAGTGCTTCTAGGGAATCGCTAGGGAATCCTGGCAAGAGTAGGCCTTCTTTCGTTTTTTTCACCAAACAACGAAAGATTTCGCCACCTCTTAGCCGTGTCTTCATCTAGTCTCCTTTTCACTCCTTCACAACCGTGGCTTTTCGTAACGGAATAAGAAGGAGACTCCAGTGTCGAATCAAGCGAAACGAAATATTGCCATTTTAGGTGCCACCGGACCCGTGGGACAAAAAGTTATCTCCATGTTGGAGAATCACCCCACTCTTCAAGTGGCAGAACTTGCCGCTTCTGATGCGAGAATTGGCAAAAAATTTAAGGATGAAGTTTCCTGGAAAAACGAGTTTCCGCTTTCACCCTCTATCGGTGAAATGGAATTGCGTCCGCTCTTAGAAGTGAAGAGTGAATACGTGATTTCTGCTCTTCCGTCCGACGTTGCCAAGGAAGTGGAACCCCGATTGGCAGAGCGGGGACATATAGTGTCTTCCAACGCGTCTACCTTTCGAATGAATTCTGAGGTGCCCCTGTTTATTCCAGAGGTAAATTCCTCTCATCTCGAGCTGCTGGCTTCGCAAAAAACAAAAGGGAAGTTAATCACCAATCCAAACTGTTCCACCGTGTTTTTGGTTTCAGCTTTAGCTCCTTTGCAAGCCTTGGGAGAAATAGAACACGTAAGTGTTGTTACCTTGCAAGCCTTGAGTGGTGCCGGGTATCCAGGTGTGAGCTCTTTTGATTTGATGGGGAACATCATTCCTCACATTTCTGGTGAAGAGGGAAAGATCCAAGAAGAAACCAAAAGAATTCTTGGATCAAAAGATCGGCCAGCGAATTTTGGCGTTACAGTGCATGTGCATCGGGTTCCTGTATTGCATGGTCACACTGTGGCGGCTCATGTTCGTTTCAAAAATCCTGTTACTCAAAAAGACGCCACGGAAATTTACAAAAAGTGGCAGATGGAAATGCCAAACTTCATTCATCTTCACGAAGCTCAAGATCGTCCGCAACCAGCCCGTGATTTGAATCCCCACGATATGAGAGTACATGTGGGTCGAGTAAAACAAGGGGACGATTCTAGAACCATAGGATTCATCTCTTTGGGTCACAATTTAGTTCGCGGAGCGGCTGGAGCAGCCATTGCCAACCTAGAGGCCGCCATTTCTTACTTGGAGAGAGGCGTATGATGAAGATTCGAGTGGCAAAGTTCGGCGGCACCAGCATGGGCGATCTTACAGCCATGTCCAAAGCCTCAGAGTTGGTAAAAAATGATTCGTTAGTGAAATTGGTGGTTGTTAGTGCAACCAGTGGAACCACAAATTTGCTTTTGCGAGCCTATCAATCAAAACTTTCTGGCAACTCCCCTGATCTACAACAAGCTCTCGAAGGAGTATCTCGTCGTCACCGTTTGATGGCCGAAGAATTAGGCATTCCCGGGGAATTAGAAACTCTTTTAAAAGAAGTTACTTCCACTGTAGAAGGAATCCACGAGGAATCTGATGCTAAGCTCGACGAGCTTCTAGCCATGGGAGAAAGAATGAGTTCTATTCTCTTTGCCGCCACCTTGCGGAAGTCTGGTGTAAGTGCGGAGGTCATAGACGCTAGAACTCTTTTAAAAACGGACTCTAGGTTTGGAAAGGCCGAACCCAACTTGAGTGAAACTAGGTTGAAGTGTGAGAGCCTTTTACTTCCAAAAATAAAAGATGGCACAACTATAGTCACCCAAGGCTTTATTGGTTCCGATGATCAGAATCGCACAACCACCCTTGGAAGAGGCGGAAGCGATTATTCTGCAGCGCTATTTTCTGAAGCCATTGATGGGGAGAGTTGCTGGATTTGGACCGATGTAAACGGAATTTATTCCATTGATCCTCGGATGGTGCCTTCAGCCACGGTGATTCCAGAAATCACTTTCGACGAGGCCGCTGAGTTGGCAAACTTTGGAGCCAAAGTTCTGCACCCGGCCACCTTAGTTCCGGCGATTCGTGCGGGAATTCGAGTGTTCGTTGGAAATACGTTTGCCCCTTCCTCTGGCGGAACTTGGATTTTCCCAGAATTAACGGATCGTCCACTCATGCGTGCCATCGCTGTTCGTGATCGTCAGACCTTAGTCACTGTCACTAGCTTAGACATGTTGAATACCCACGGATTTTTAGCACGACTCTTCTCCACTTTGGCAAATCACAAAATTTCCGTAGATCTAGTTACCACCAGTGAGGTGAGTGTGGCCTTAACGATTGATGGAACCAGCGCAGGATCATCCGGCAAATCCATTCTTCAGAACCAAAGTTTAATGGATGATCTTCAAGAAATTGGTGTGGTGCAGGTAGAGGAAAACTTGAGTCTCGTGGCTCTTATAGGGAATAGAATTAGTTCTACTCCCGGAGTGGCGGCCAGATCGTTCCAAGCGGTGGGATTAGATAATGTGCGCCTCATTTGCCACGGAGCCAGTCCCAACAATCTTTGTTTCTTGGTTTCCACCGCTCAAGCGAAACGAGTGGCAGGACGTCTTCATGAGGCATTTTTATGAACAAACTTCTCCAGGAAACAAATGTTAGCGTTGGAAGCCCTATTCGCGCTGAAAGGGAAAAGCGAAAAATTGCCCTGTTAGGGAAGGGGAAAACCGGCGGAGCTTTTTATGAAGTTGCTAAAGACTTTCACGAACTAAGGGTATTTCAATCGACAAATCCTGCTAGTTTGCAAGATCTGGAAGAAGTAGACGTCATTGTTTCATTTTTATCTGCGCCCGCATTGGCAGACATGCTTCCTCTGATTCTAAAATCAAAGAAACCAGTGGTCAGCGGTACCACTGGCTTTCCTTACAAAAATATTCTCAAAGAAAACGCTCTCTCCAGTGCATGGATCACTGCTAGCAATTTTTCGTTGGGGATGAACCTGTTTTTCGTTTTTTCGAAAATTCTCTCCAAAGTGAATGCCGTTTCTGCGTCTGCAGTTACTATCAAAGAAATTCACCATACCAGCAAGCTAGATTCTCCAAGCGGAACGGCACTGAAGTTAGCTTCGGTCTTTGCTAAAGAAATTCCCATCGAATCCGAACGCGTGGGAGACGCAAAAGGCTTTCACGAGCTTACTGTATCGCTTCCTGGAGAAAGATTAAGCATTCAACACGAAGCCTTGAGCCGTGAAGTATTTGCCTCCGGAGCTCTTTTTGCCATGGAATCTTTTCTGTTTCAGCTACCGCCGGGCATTCACCGATTTGAAGACATTTTAGAACAACAAATTCGAAAGGAAATTCAATTATGAAATCAATAAAATCGTACAAAGACACCAACCTTTATACCGCCGTGGTTACACCATTTGACGCCAATGGAAACATTCAATTTTCTGAGTTTGAAGCCCTTCTTCGACAACAAGAAAAAGTGGGTAATGGACTGGTAGTGCTAGGAAGCACCGGTGAAGGCTTGTCTTTGACCGAAAAAGAAAAAAGAGAGGTAGTGGATTTCACTGCTAACTTAAACCTCTCGGTTCCTGTGCTTGTTGGAGTGGGTGGGTTTCAGTTGCCGGAGGTTTTCGATTTTCTACGATTCACTGAAACAAAAAATATCCAAGGCTATCTCATGCCAGTACCTCTTTACGCAAAACCAGGGCTCGAGGGCCAAACAGAGTGGTTTCAAGCTTTGCTTAATGCGGTGGCAAAACCATGTATGCTGTATAACGTTCCTTCTAGAACGGGCGTGAAACTGCACCCAGAGGTTTTGCGAAGACTCCATCAGCATCAGAATCTTTGGGCTGTGAAAGAAGCGAGCGGTTCTGTAACAGAGTTTCAGGCCTATAGAAGAGTGGCTCCTAATGTGGCTTTCTACTCTGGCGATGATGGGTTGATGTGGGAATTTTCTCGAGAGGGAGCAGTGGGATTGGTGTCCGTGGCATCCAACGTATGGCCCGCAGAAACACAGCGGTATGTAAACCTTTGCTTGGAAGGAAAGGCCGAACCGTATTTGAATCTTTGGAAGTCCGCCAGCGAAAGTCTTTTTACGGCGAGCAATCCCGTTCCAGCGAAAGCGCTCTTGCAAAAACAAGGAATGATTTCTTTGGCAAAAGTACGGGCCCCGCTTTCAGAGAGAGACCTCTTGAGTGTGGCTCATTTAGACTATTGGAATTTGGAAATTCGCGATTGGCACCAAAAACTATAAGGAAACGGAATGAACATTTTAGATGCATTAGAATCAGGTAGCGTAAGAGCTGTTCTTGTGGATTCCGATGGGGGATTCCGTCCCAATGTGGAAGTCAAAGAAGCCATTCTTCAGGCCTTTCGGTCTGGGCAAAACGCCAACTTAGGTCCACTCACTGGAGGTCTATACACAGGATTTGTGGACAAAGAAAATCTTTTGCCTAGACAATTTCGCGTGGAAGATCGGGTAAGACTAGTGCCCGGTGGAAGCTCCGTTAGACGGGGCGCCTATTTGGCTCCCGGTGTGATTGTAATGCCACCCGCTTACATCAATGTAGGTGCCTTTGTAGACGAGGGCACCATGGTGGATTCTCACGTATTAGTGGGATCCTGTGCTCAAATTGGAAAGCGAGTTCACCTATCGGCCGGAGTTCAAATTGGTGGTGTTTTGGAACCCGTTGGACTTACCCCCGTGGTGATTGAAGACGATGCATTTTTAGGCGCCGATTCGGTGGTGGTGGAGGGGATTCGCGTGGGAAAAAGCGCTGTGATTGCCCCGGGGGTGATTTTGTCGAGAGGGGTCACTGTATACGATGCCGTGAAGGAAAGAGTTTTGGAAAGAGGCTCTGCCATTCCTGCGGGCGCCGTAGTGGTTCCAGGGTCTCGTCCCTTAAGTTCAGACTGGGGAAAAAAGATGGGTCTAAGTGTGCAGTCACCTATTATTGTGAAGTATCGAGATGAGAAGTCCAATGCCTCACTAACGTTAGAAGAGGCCTTACGCTCATGACCCAAACCGCCAGCGATCAAATCTATATTGAAGCCCACGCCCAATTCGGTGGCAGTGGTTTTGTGTACGATTTAGATAAAATGGCGGAACATCTAGGCTCTCTTCGGGCCGATGGATTGCGTCTCTGGTATGCCTGTAAGGCAAATCCTCTTTCTGCGATTTTGCAGACAGTAAGAGAAGCCGGATTCTCCTTCGATGTGGCCTCCATGGGTGAATTAGAGCAAGTGATTCGCATTGGTGCCGATCCAAAAAAAGTCTTGGTCACAGGTCCAGTGAAAACGAAGGAATTTCTTCAGCGAGCCTTAGAATTCGGGCTGGAGTGGTTTGTTTTGGAAAGCCCAAAACAGTTTCAACTCTTACATTCACTTTCAGAAAAGTTTGGGCGTCCGGTGAATGCCCTTCTACGGTTACAACTCAGTTGGGAATCCAGCGATCAGAGCGTTCTTGGTGGGAACGAAGTAACTGCTTTTGGAATGGATCCAGAGTCTTGGGGAGAGGTGAAGTCTAGTAACTATGTTTACCTTAGAGGGGTGCATGTTTTTCAATGGGGAAACTTATTGGAGGAAGAAAAGATTGGGTTCATTTGGAAAAGAATTGCTGAGGTGGCGAAAGAGTTTGCCAATGAGCAGGGGTTTCCTCTCGATATTTTAGACTTGGGTGGGGGCCTGGGTATTTCCTACAAAGATGCTTCGAAGAGAGTAAGTTGGAAGGTATTACAGCAAAAAATCCGAGAGGCCAAAGAGATCTCCGGAGCTCGAGAAATTTGGTTAGAGTTAGGGCGTTATGCTGTGGGTCCCTTCGGCTCCTACGTTACGCAAGTAGAAGAACGAAAAGTAGTACGCGGGAAAAATGTTTTACTGTGTCGAGGCGGCTCTCATCATTTGGTTCGACCGGCCTTGGTGGGAGAAAGTTTTCCTGCCCAAGTGTTGGGCAGGTCTACAGATCATTTATCCACTTTTGAAGTACACGGACCCCTTTGTACATCGCTAGACAAACTAGGAACGTTTTCTCTGCCACAAACTGTGGAAGCTGGTGATCTAATTGTATTCCATCAGGCAGGCGCTTATGGGTTCACGGAAAGTATGCCCTATTTTCTTTGTCACGATTTAGCAGGCGAGGCCGTAGTAAAAGAGGGGCGTATCTCTGTTGTTCGGAAAGTAGAAAACGCCTCTTCTTGGATGAAGTAAGTTTTCCTTAGGCAATCCTTCGATTTTGAAACTCAATACATCTCTTGAATGCGTTTTGATGCTATTTTTAGATTCTCTAAACTGGTGGCATAACTAACTCGAACATGCCGTTTTCCTAAAGATCCGAAAAATTCCCCGGGCGTCACAAGAACATTTCTTTTTTCCAGTAGCTTTTCTGCAAAAGCCAAAGAGCTGGAATATTTTTTGGGGATGGGGAGAAAGGCATAAAAACCAGCCTCAGGAATCTCTATTTGATCTCTTAGATCTGAATCAAGGCCGCGGAAGAATTCATCTCGGCGAATTAGATAGGCCGCAAGGTAAGAGTCTCGAATTTGATCAAAGAGTCCAGAATAGGAGTCGCTGAGTAGGGCTCCTATTAAGTGTTGGGCCGGAACTGAAGCGCAGGTGGAGATGTATTGATGAGCCACCAAAACTCTTTGTAATACTGTTTTATCTTCACAGCCAACCCAACCAATTCGCCAACCGGTGAGTGCATGACTTTTAGAAAATGCATTCACACTGATGATGTTTTTTGCGTATCGACAAAATGGAATGTACGGATCCTGAAAGTGAAGTTCTCCATATACTTCATCGGAAAGGATTTTTATCTTTGGAAATCTATCTGCCAATTCTTTTATAAACTCTGCACTTACTGTGGTGCCTGTCGGATTGGCTGGAGCGTTAAGAAGAATGACTTTTGTTTTCTTCGTGACCTTCTTTTCAATTAGCTTCAACGAATATCGAAATCCAGCCTTGGTTTGCTCCAAGGAATAGAACGTAACCTTGGCATTTAAACCTTTTGCAATGGGGGCGTATCCCACAAAGCCCGGGTTGGGTAGTAGAACTTCATCTCCGGGGTTTAGTGTGGCAAACAAGCTGGCAAAGATTCCCTCTTGAGCCCCATGGGTCAGAAGAGTGCTCTCGCTGGGAAGTTTGTAATGTGATTCGAGCAATGCCCTGACGGGGAGAAGGCCCGCATTTTCTGAATAGTCCATTTTTAAGGAAAGATTCGCCAACACTTCTCTTGCCAAGTCTCGCAGCGCCTTAGGCATATCTTCAAAGGGCTTACCAAGGCCTAAATGAATAGTATCTACTTTGGCTCGTTGAGAGAACGAACGGAGGCTAGAGATTTCCTTGGGAAGTAGTTTGTTCATTATAGAGAATCCGCCTTTCGTTTTCGATTTTTGCACTTTCTAAGATCAAGGACAAGATTGGAAATTTCTTCGTCCCCAAGGCCTTTTCTTCGCTCTTTGATTTTAATCACACTGTAATCAACGCCATTCCTATCAGCAACATTCCTAGCAAAACGGAAAAAATTGTAAAACACAAAAGGACCAAGTCGTGTTCCATCTTGAGAACCACCAATTCTAACTGTCCCCTTGCGTTCCGTATTGTTCTAATGGATGTTAATTTGACCGTCTATTTGAGCACTTCTACCTTTTGAATCAAGGAAGTTCGCGCTAGAGTTTTTTAGTCATGCGGCGAAGAGATTTCATAAAAGCAACGATGCTCGCCTTTTTGGGGCAGGCATTACATCGATTTACTTTTGCCTCAGGGCAACCAAAAGTGGCCATCATAGGCGCAGGCGTCGCGGGACTTTCTGCCGCCCACTTTTTGCAAAAATATGGAGTCTCATCGGTAGTTTTCGAAGCCTCGTCTCGCATTGGAGGAAGGGTCTTCACAAAAAGAGAAGCCAATTGCCTTTTTGAATGGGGAGCCAATTGGATCCACGGTAATCAAAAGAATCCCCTGTTTGCGTTTGCTAGAAAATTAAAAATAGAAACAAATCTAACGCCAGAAGAGAGCAGAAACGAACAGGTTTTTCTGAGTTCCAAAAAAGCTATTCGAGGGGCTGAATACCAAGAAAGACTGAAGTTTTTTCGGACAGTAGAAGAAAAGCTAATGTCTCGTAGTCGCGGAACCAACGTATCTGTTTCTCAGGAACTTGATCGGATTTCTAAATCTGAGAAGTGGACACAAGAACAGATGGATTGGGCGAGATTCTTTTTTAAGCTATACGTCGAAGAAAATTATGGAGCACCGATTTCTGATATCGCCTTGTCTCAGTTTAGCTCCGCCTCTTGGTATGAAGGGGGGGATTATGTGCTTCCGGGAGGCTACGATCAAATTCCAACGAACCTAGCCAAGGGATTACAAATTCAGTTAGGAAAAAAACTAAAAAAAGTGGAACGGATTTCCAAGGAAGAAATCAAACTCTCCTTTGAAGACGGCGCTGTGTTCGTTTGTTCTCAACTGGTGATTACCGTTTCGTTGGGAGTGCTAAAATCAGGATGGATTGATTTTTCACCTAAATTACCGAAAGAAAAGTTAGAAGCCATTGAGAGATTAGGGTTTGGCAAATTTACAAAGGTATTTGTTCGTCTAAAAGAGGATTCCAGAAAAAGGCTGATTTCCCTACCTACCTGGATAAAGTTTTTTGATCGCGTGACGGATTCAGGATTTCAATTTTTTCATCTCGCGAAATTTAGTTCTTGTCCCCTATTGATCGGAATAGGAGTGGGACAAGAGGCAGAGCTTTTAGAAAATCTAAATGGTGATGAATTAAAACGGTATGTTTTAAGTCGCGCCCCATTTCTTCAAGCAGACGATATTGTAGAATTGTGGTCCTCAGATTGGGGGAAAAATGAACTTTATCGAGGATCCTATTCGTTTCCTAAGCATGGTTCAAAGGATACCGATTTCGATTTATTAGGGCAGTCCGTGGAGAATGTTCACTTCGCTGGAGAGGCTTGCCAAAGCGATGTTTACGGAACTGTGGAAGCAGCCTTTCTTTCTGGCCGAAGGATGGCAGAAAAATTGAAGCTACGTATCTAAATACATTCATTCGATTCGAAAGATAAATCGACTTTCTGGTAACAGAAATACTGAAAACGTTGGAATCATTTTGGTGCACTCGGAGAGACTCGAACTCTCACGCTTTTGGCATACGACCCTGAATCGTACGTGTCTACCAATTCCACCACGAGTGCATTTGAATTAAATGAAGAGGAAGCTTGTAGATAGGAGCAAAATTTTTCACGAAGAAGCAAAGATGGCAAGGAGAATTCGCCATTGCGCAGGTGGTCTAAGCGAGCCTCAGAAATCAGTTTCTTAGAATACGCTTGGAATCGATGGTCAAATTGTTTCCTGTTCGTCGCGATCGTTTTTTCGGTTCCTTGGATTACTTTAACGATAGTCGTAAGCGCTCGTTGGTGCCTTGCAGTTTTTCGCTTTCTTCGGGTTGCAAGTCTTGTGAGCAAAAAATCGAGCAGGCACGAAAAGGATGCGAAGTTTGCCAAGAAGCTTCTAATTTTTGTTGTGCGGGTCCCGATAGGGTTTGTTCGAGACTTTGGCTCTCAAGGTTCAGCGATGTGAAAAGTTCGGGTCCCAAAAACTCTCGATACTCTTCTAAATAGGGTTGGTTACCAATCCAACAACAGGGTAAACAATGCCCTTCAGAGCTTATGTAAATCTGATCTTGATCTTTTTTACAGCGAGGATAGATCAAAGCCCCTCCGAAACTCTTCTTGAGCGAAATCCGTGGATCGCATTGGATACTCTGCACTTTCTTTTGAGTATCGCGAGCTCTTCAAAAGAAGGAACTGATCGACCTTCCACTCTTTTGCTAACTTTCCAGCCTCTTCTAGCTGATGCTCATTATGTCGAAACAAAATCCACTGCCAAATTAAGCGCACTCTGGAAAACTTTTTCACCGTTTCCATTCCTAATCGGATAGAATCCCAATCCGCATTCACTCTGTATTGATTCAAAGTATCTTTTAATCCATCCACTGCAAAAATAATTTCATCTTTTCTAGCTAAAAGTAGAGCCGTTTCTTTCCACCAATCTTCCGATCGGTACGATCCATTTGTGGCGATGGAAATCAAAGGTTGCCCTGGAAAATCTTTTAGGATTTTTAAAATGCTATGAAAGTTTGAGTGATAGATCGGATCGCCATGAGCGCCACAGAGGCTAACTTCTCGAAAAATTTTTCCAGATTTTTTTATGTTCTCCACCACAGAAACGGAAAGTTCTCGAATGGGAATTTTTTCTAAATATTTCGTGCGAGCACATTCTGTGCATCGAAGTGCGCATTTGCTGGTTAGTTCCAGATGCAATACTGGTGGCTTCATTTCATTCCCCGACGTTTAGCCAATTGGCCCAGCTATAAGCCTAAACCTGAGCGCCCCAGAACTGCCAAAAAAAACGCTTAATGCGAGGCGAAATCTCTTTCAAGTTTCGCTAGGCTTTCTACGTGATGGGTGTGAGGAAAGAAATCGAGTGCACCCACTTGAGTGAGGTGGAATCCTGCTCTTTGCAGTCGGTGAATTCCTCTGGCCCAGGAATCTGTCTCACAGCCAATCGATAGGATCATTCGCACGGGCAGTGATTTTAGGGTTTCTACAATTAGGCTAAGGTCTTCTCCCATGCCTTCGCGGGGTGGATCTAAAACCACATCAATAGGAGAGTTAGCCATAAAGTCTTTTTTTCGCTTCTGTAACCATGTTCCCACGGCCGATCGATGAAAAAAGAAACCTTCATCCATTTGATTATCCAAATCAGGACTACCCACGTCTACGCAGTGAATTTGGGAGTATTTATTTCGCAGGCCAAGACTCAAATTACCACTACCACCGTAAAGATCGAATAAGATGGGTCCACCCGATAAAGAGGTGCTAACCCATCGTTGTAGCTTTCCGTTTTGATCGTCGTGAACTTGCCGAAAGCCTTGGGCAGAATGGGAAGCATTCCAGCTTATGGTGACCACGCCTGATGGAAAAACCTCTAGCTCGGCCTTATATTCTCGTACCCGTTTTTCTCCATCATTTTTTACGTCCGGTAGAAATGCATTCAATTCCGGTCGAGCAATTTCGCATCGATCAATAGTCACGATATTTTTCGATTTTCTTTCGTAAAATCCCAACTTTTCTCGAAATCCGCGCAATTGAATACGATTTCTGTATTCCCAAATTTGGTCCGCAGGAAATTCTTGCTTAGGAATACTTTCGCAGTTCACTCCCACGCGCTCTAACGCATGGTAAACTCCGGAACTTTTTGTCTCCCATTGAAGAGAATAGGGTAAGTGTTGCCATTCGCAGCCACCGCATTTTTGAAAAACGGGGCATTTCGGACTCACTCTATGGGGAGAGGGTGTTAGGATTTCCAAGATCTTGGCATCGGCAAATCGTTTGTGTTCTTGCTGAATGAGCACGCGGACGCGGTCTCCAGGACAAGAAAAAGGAACAAAGATCACTCGGCCGTCTGCGTCGCGACCAATTCCAGATCCGCCTCGAGAAAGAGCCGTAATTTCGATTTCCAGTTCCACGGGCCCACTTTCCTTGGGTTGGGGGCGATTGTCAAATTCTCGTTTTTTAAGGTAGAACTCTTTGGAAGAAGCATTTTTTCCCTGAATAGGAGACCTCTCATGGCAAAATTTCTTATTGTGATCTTGAGCTTTACGCTTTTTTCTTGCGGGTATAACTCCTTGCAAGGATTAGATGAAGATGTAAAAGCCTCTTGGGCAGAAGTGGAAAATCAATATCAGCGAAGAGCTGATTTAATCCCAAACCTCGTGGCTACCGTTCAAGGGTATGCCAAACAAGAGAGAGAAACCCTTGAAGCTGTTACCAAAGCAAGAGCAGAAGCCACCCAAACGAAATTAGATGCCTCCACTCTTAGCGATCCCAAAGCATTTGAACGATTCGAGCAGGCTCAGGGACAATTAAGTTCCGCTCTTAGTCGCCTGTTGGTGGTAGTGGAAAAATATCCAGACTTAAAATCCAATCAAAACTTTTTGGATCTTCAGCATCAGCTAGAGGGATCCGAAAATCGGATAGCTTTGGCGCGACGTCGATACATTGAAACCGTTTCAGAATACAACAAGCAGGTTCGATTTTTTCCCACGAATCTAACGGCTAAGTTTTTGTTGGGAATGCAGCCTCGAGAAACGTTTAAGGCCACCACTCCAGACGCCCAAAAGGCCCCAGAAGTTAAGTTCTAATGTTGCACTGGCTTATCACCGTTTTATTCTGCGTTTCTTCCTTCGCCTGGGAAGCCAATGTGGACATTCCGGCTCCACAGCCCGTGGTGGACGAAGTGGGGCTTTTGACAGCCAATGAAGCCGCGGAACTAGATCGTTTGGTTCGCCAGATTTTGCAAAAGTCTTCCGTGGAGCTTTCGATCTTTATTGTTAAGGATCTCCGTGGCCTTCCTTTAGAGGATTTTTCCATCGCCGTGGTGGAAAAATGGCAATTAGGAAAAAAGAAAACCGATCGAGGTCTTCTTTTTTTAATCGCCCCCAAAGAAAGAAAGATGCGAATTGAAGTCGGTTACGGACTTGAAGGTGATTTAACGGATGCCTTTAGCGGTCGCATTTTAGATCAGCGAGTTCGGCCCCATTTTCGGCAGGGAAATTATTACCAAGGTTTGATCAGTGGATTGGCTGGAATTCAGGAAAAAATTCCTCTGGGAATCGAACTTCCCGAGCAAAAGAAAATTCGATTGCCGTTTTGGCTCATTTTTATTTTGGTTATGATCGTGGTTTTATTCTCTCATTTCAGGTCCTTTACACGTTATGGGTATGTGGGCCGTGGAGGCCGAAGAGGATGGGGTGGCTATTCTTCTGGATCCACTTGGGGGGGAAGTAGTGGTGGATGGAGCGGCGGATCTTCTTGGGGTGGGGGCGGTGGTGGTTTTGGAGGCGGCGGTGCTTCGTCGAACTGGTAAATGATTTTTCAACTTCAAACTCGAAATAAAATTGCAGAGGCCATTGCGTCCGCCGAGGGGAAAACCAGCGGTGAAATTGTGCCGGTTTATGTGGAGCAATCGAATTCCTATTCTTCGTTTACTCATTGGATTGCCCTAGTGGGTTGCCTAATGGCTTCCGCTATGGGGGCTTTGTTATGGTGGAAATATCCATTTTTTGGCCTGCCCTATTTTGTTGGCACTCAAGTTTCCGGTTGGTTATTGGGTTGGGCTGTTGGAAGGTCTGGATTTTTCTTTCGGCTTTGTCATTCCAAAAAGAAATTACAGTTTATGGTTCATGAAGCTGCAGTGGCTTCTTTCTTTCGAAATGGATTGCATCGAACGAAAGATCGCACCGGAGTTTTGATTTATATTTCAGAATTTGAGCATTGCGTGGAAATTCTGGCCGATGAGGGCATCCATCAAAAAGTTGCCTCTGACTTTTGGAAAGTGGAAGTTACCAAGTTATCTCAAGCCATTAAAGACGAGAAAATTTCCGAAGTTTTACCCCAAGTCATTCAAGAGATTGGTCAAAAACTTTCGGATTTCTTCCCAAAAACAGCAAACGATCAAAACGAAATTTCAAACTCTCTCAGATCGAACTGAAAAAAAGTTTTTTTGGAAAAAATTTGAAAAAAATTGCCGCGCATAATTTCTTCAGAGCGTCACAGGCAGCACTTACGAAAAAACTTTTCGAGAGAACAAAGCGAAAGAAGCATTTTTTACTTCTTCGCTGGTGTCAGATTGATCCTACAGAAAAAGATGACACCATTTGAAAGTCTCTCGAGAATCTGGTGTGGGTGCAGAAAATTTCTAGATATAATTCAATAATTTCAATTATTTAAGCGCGATGCCGTTCTGCGCCGAATTCCGTGGTTTTGGAGCTGGCACGACCCTTGCGCTAGGGCTCAATGAAGCGGACAGGATGTTCCTTCAAAATCATCAACAAATTATTCGGGAGAATTTTTATGAAGAACCTAGTCGCCGTATTCCTGCTTTGCTTCGGAGCCACTGCACACGCAAATGGAATTCAATTGGGAGAACCATCCTACGGAGGAACCGGTTGTCCTGCAGGTAGCGCCAGCGTATCGTTGAGCCCTGACCAAAAATCCATTTCACTTTTGTTCGATCAATACGTGGTAGAGGCCGGTGGTGCTCGAACCATGGACAGAAAAAACTGTAACATCGCAGTTCCTGTGAGAGTACCCCAAGGTTACAGCGTATCGGTATTTGCCATCGACTACCGCGGTTTCGTAGGTCTACCTACTGGTGCCCGTGCGCAGTTGGCTGTGGACTACTTCTTGGCCGGTCAAGGTCGAGGGGTTCGCTCTAGCAAAGTTTTCCGTGGTCCCGACAGCAACGATTACCTCACCTCTGATCGTCTTGGATTAGAAGCCATTGTTTGGTCTGGTTGCGGAGCTGACACGATCTTGAGAGCAAACACTTCGATGTTGGTGCAAACCAACTCTAGAAGAGAGCAAGCCATGGCTACGGTAGACAGTGCCGATATCAATGCTGGTTTGATCTATCACATCCAGTGGAAGCGTTGTAACTAGTGTTTGCTAGTTAGAACCATACGTTCCCAACGCGACCGGCACTGAAGTTTCATGTGCCGGTCGCAAAATTCAAAATTTTTTAAGAGCTCCCCCAAAGTCTCAGGATCCCATCATGAAAAAGCAAATTTTACTCCTCTTAGTTCTATTTAGTTTTGCCATTGTTCTAGCGAATTTCGCAGAAGCCGCTGAAAAAGAGCGACCCTTCCGAAAAGGAAGAGGAGGATTTCGCGGCAACGAAAGAAGTGAGCGCGTAACTCAGCTCTCTGTGGGCCAGGCCACTTATGCGGGCCCGGGATGTCCTACAGGAACGATGAATGTGGCATTTGCGCCTGACAATTTATCTTTTTCCATTCTTTTTGATCAATTCGTTGCCGAGGCAGGATCCGGAACCAATCAAAAAAGAGATCGCATGGCTTGCACAGCTGTGATTCCTTTTGAGATTCCTGAAGGAATGCAAATGGAAGTAACTCGAGTCGACTTCCGGGGATTCGTTGGAATTCCTCAGGGCGGAAATGCCGTTTTGCATTCAATTTTTAACTTTACGGAAAGAGGCGAAAGACGTGATGGTTCTGGACCTGACCGCGATCGCATTAACATTCGGTATCGATTTGAGGGCCCCATGGCGGAGAACTATGAAATTTCCACGGGCGCAATGACCGATAAAGGAATGACTCAATCAGAAGTTTCCCCCTGCGGTGGTAGAACTCGTTTAAGAATCGCCAATCAATTGGTAGTAAAATCGGGTCGAAGTAATGAAACGGCCACTGCTACCATTGATAGCATTGATGGTTCTAGTAACGCCGTTTACTACGTGAACTGGAAAAAATGCGATGCCAAAGCTCGCGACGAAAGAGAGCCCCGATTTCCTAGAGAGGGGCGTCCCGGTCGTCCTGGAGATTGGATTCCTCCCGGACAGCGTTAGAGGACTCTAGTTTCGTTTCTAGAAAATCCTTTTGGGTGAAAGTATTTTTTAAGGGCGGCAATCCATAGGCCGCCCTTGCTTCATCGCATTTGGGATTTTTTGTTCCATCTACATAGGATTCGCGAAACTCTCTGCACGGGGTGGGACGGTGGTGGTAGATGGAGCAACCAACGCTTTCTCCAATCTTTCCCTCTAAAGCTACGCATCGATTATAGTGCTTCTGGTTCGTACCCTTCATGCAACGAAGATGGGAAGACACGTCTTCCGTGAGATTTTTGGGAACCGGAAATGGCCGATCTTCTTGCTCTGCCTCACGCCAATAGAAGCTGACGCGAAAATATCCGCAACAGGCTCCGCAGCTTTGGCAAGCACTTGAAGACATAGAAAAATCTTACCTGTTTCCGCAGAAAAGGGAAAATTTCAGTCCATAAAGAGCAAAGAAGTAGAGAAATCGCAAAAAGAGGCCGTTAGAAGCATTTCGCTCCGCCTTAGATCTTTCAGCTTTTCCTGCAAATAAACCGATACTTCTATAGGAGATTTATGGGCTTACGGAAAAACTTTCGTAAATTAACAGAGCGAAAAAAGTTAGGAGAGATCCTGGTGGAGATGAGTTTTCTCACGCCCGATCAACTCACAGAAGCTCTTCAACAATCCGCCAAAGCCAACGTAATTCTCGGTAAATACCTTTTGTCCACTGGTCTAGTTTCAGAAGAAAGTATGGCCAAGGCATTGGCTAGTCAGTTTGGACTGCAGATGGTGGATCTCAATCGACAAACCATTGATCGAGAAGCGCTTCAAAAAGTTTCTGAAGCTACGGCTAGAAAGCATTTTGTCTTGCCCATTTCTTTTTCGAACAACATTCTCACTGTGGCCACTCACGATCCTCTTCGAGTAGTGAATTTTAGTTCAGAGCCAGAAGTGGCTGGATTACAAGTGCAGTTCACTGTGGCTCCAGAAAGTATTTTAAAATCTGCCATCGATAGAAATTATCAGGGCACTTCCGACACGAAAATGATCGAAATTATTTCTACAAATCTTCGGCAGCAGAGATCTGGTAACAACGTCGCCAACCTATTGGAAGAGGGGCGAGATAAACGCTTCACCATTGAAAGTCTTCTCAATAAACTGATCGAACAGGCCTTAGAGAAGAAGGCTAGTGATATTCATATTGAGCCGCAAGCCGATAAGGTTCGCATTCGACAGCGCATTGATGGACTTTTGCATGAGGTGCAGCAGATTCCCTTAAATATTTTTCCCTCTCTGATTTCTCGTTTGAAAATTATGGGTGGAATGGATATCGCAGAAAAGCGACAACCTCAGGACGGGCACTTTCAGCAAAGGGTGGGGCAACGAGACGTGGACTTCAGGGTGTCTACGCTTCCAACGGTGATTGGTGAGAAGGCCGTAATTCGTATTTTGGATAAAGATGCGCAACGGGCAGATTTGGCCGAAATCGGCATGAACCCCGACATTCTTTTGGGTGTGAAACGAATGCTCCATCGTCCCCACGGAATCATTTTGGTAACTGGACCCACGGGTAGCGGAAAAACCACCACTGTGTATTCCATGATTCGTGAGATCAATGATCTCGATACCAATATCATTACCATCGAAGACCCCGTGGAGTTTCGAGTGGATAGTGTGAATCAGGTGCAAATCAATACGAAGGCTGGAATTGAATTCTCCACCACTCTTCGCTCCATTCTCCGACAAGATCCAGATGTGATTATGGTGGGAGAGATCCGAGATAAAGAGACGGCGGAAATTGCCATCCGTGCCTCGCTTACTGGTCACTTGGTGATTAGCACACTTCACACAAATAATTCCGCCGGAACGCTAAGTCGTTTGGTGGAAATGGGAATTGAACCGTTTCTATTGTCTACATCTCTTTTGGGTGTGGTGTCTCAGCGCTTAGTTCGAAAACTTTGCGATCACTGCAAAGAAGAAGTGGTGATCACTGAGGAAGAGAGAAATCTTCTAGGTTCGAAGTATGTTCCTGAGGGAGCAAAAGTATTTCGTGCCAAAGGATGCCCGAAATGCAACGACATTGGTTACAAGGGGCGAGTGGGGATTTTCGAGCTCTTAACTCCCGATGCCGGCATTCGTAAATTGATAAATGCCGGACATGTGGACGAGCCTCTTCATACGTATCTATGGGAACAACACTTTCATTCCATGCGTCTCGATGGAATTGATAAGGTGATTCTAGGCATTACTTCCGTAGAGGAAGTTCTCAAAGAGACCCTTTAGCGAACTGGGTTGGAAATCTATCTTTCTAGTGAAAATTAGTGATCGTTTCGTCTCTCCGGGGGCGTTTCTCTTGTAGAGAACGGAGATTCCCTATCCACGGATGAATAATTGTGATAGACCCACCGCGCAACTACAAAAAACAAATTTGGAGCCCCTATGAAAAAAACAACTCTCCCCATTTTGATTTTCGCTGGTTTTATCGCTTTTTCTTCGAACTTTGCCCAAGCCTATTTCAGCTATGACGTTGACTACTCTGAGGTTTGCAAGGGTGCGAAGGTTTCTCAGTACAACATGCGTCTCGATTGTAAGGACACTCCCCAGTATTCCTCTCTCGTGAGAGCCAAAGTGGGGGAAAATGTAGAGCAAGTTCCTAAAGAAGTATTATGGAATAAGGCTGGTGCCATTGAATTGAATGTTCTTCCAGATGCCGATACCAGTGAAATCTATTCTTTCTATAGAGAGTTGCTGGACTCTAACGGCAAACGTATTGGCTATATGAATATTTCTGGGTACCACAACTATGAAATGGAGATTAAGCTCCAGCTAAATACGAGATACGACCTCAACGGGAAATTAATCTCCGCTGAAGTAAAGTAAAGCAACATCTTGATTGGATGCTTGTGTTTGGGCCCTAAAGTCTAAAAAGAGGGCTCGTTCCTATCTGGCGTAGCGCTGAGCAATACGCCTAAGGCGCTTCTCTATCCCCTTTTTTTGCCTAATATTTTGAAATTATTGAAGAATATTTCGGTGGAGTGCGTCTTCTTCCTTCGGTATAATGCGATGCATTATATGAAGAAGTCTCTTTCTGTTCTGTTGTTGATTTTGGTAGTGGGCTGCGGAAAAACAAATTCCCCGCAAGGTTTCTCGGGAGAGGAAACCTTCCATTCCAGTGTGGCTTACGGGAATGATTCAAGAAAAGACGTGAACCAAGTGTCTTCGGAAACCTTGTCTCCAAATATCGAGGCCTCCGCAGCGGTTTTCAGCTCTGAAAACTTAGTTCCAAAAGCAAAAACATTTACTCTACGCGGACGCACCTTAGGGGAAAAAAAGAACCTGTGTAAGGGTGAGCGTTTCGAAGCTCATTGGTCGGCTGCCCGATGTAGCGCCGTGCTGATTGATAAGAAGCTTATCCTCACCGCAGGTCACTGCATTCCCGATCAAAAAAAATGTGAAGGATCAAAAATCGTTTTCGGTTGGCATAAAGATTCAAAGTCGGTGGAAAAGACCAAGACCTACTCTTGCAAAAAATGGATTGCGGGAGCCCAAGGTAATGGGGGATTAGATAGTTTCGATTTTGCTCTCATTCAACTCGATCGTGAGGTTTCACAAGTCACACCCTTGATGCCTTCTTTTGAAACCCTTAAAGAAAATGAACAAATCTATACTATCGGATACCCCAATGGAACTTCGGCCAAATATAGTGAAGGAAAAATCACCTATGGGTCGGATTATTCTGCAAACTCCATGGCAGAAATTGATGGTTTTACTGGAAATTCCGGTGGTCCGATCTTCGATCAAAACCACCGTTTGCGTGGAATCTATTCTTATGGAGAACAAGATTTTCTCCTCAACGAGCAAAAGGGCTGTTACGAAGTTAAGCGTTGCGCCTCAGGTCAGTGCAATGAGGAAGTTTTGCTGAACCTTCGAGCCATCGAAAAAGAAATCGACCAAGCGAAAAAGCTTTAATAACTAATTTGTAGCCTTTTGTTCTTTTTCCGGCTCTGTCTTTGCAACAGCTTTCTCTTCGGGAATCAGTGCCTCTTTTTGCATCTCTCCAGGATTCGCCAAGATTTTTGGAGTAATGAGAATCACTAATTCATTGTTTCGTTCTGAGTTTGCATCAGAACGAAAAAGCATTCCTAGAATGGGAATTTCTGAAAGAAACGGAACTCCCGTACGTCCCTGGCTCTTGGAGTTTTTGATGAGACCTGCGATAACAGCGGTGCTTCCGTTTTCCACAATAATCGAAGTGTTTGCAGAGTTCGTAGAAATTCCAGGAATTCCGTCCACAGATATCGTGCTTTCTGGTTCAGAATTATTCACGTCCACCAATAGTCGAATGAAAGCATTATTTACAATTGAAGGTAAAACTCCAAGTTGAAGACCTGCTTCCACTTGTTGTAATCCGCCGGTGACGGCACTTGTTGTTCCATCCGTATTCGTAGAGGATTGGTTAGAAAGTGTTTTGACGTTAAAAATTAAACCGCTATTAATAACTGCTCTAGTATTGTTGATGGTCACAACCTTCGGTCGAGAGATAACTTTTGCTTCTCCCTTGGTTTCTGCAGCAATGAGGCGCACATCCAGGGCCCGATTGTCCATGACTCCAACTCTATACTTTGCTCGAAAGAAAGGGGTAGAGGCCACATTCGGGGTAGAGATCCCCGTGATGTTTGAAGAGTTGTTCATGGTGGTATCGGAAAGGTCGCCCAAGAGGAAACCCAATTCACGGCTAAAATTGTTGTTCGTCTCCACGATCTTTGCTTCAATCATAATTTGATTGGGGAGCCGGTCAAAAATCTGAACAAACTCTAAAACTTTTCGATAGGTAGCATCAGAGGACGAGATAGCTAAGGTATTTAACGCCTTGTCTACATAAACCTCTTCGCCAGCTGCCAAAAGAGGTTTTAATTTTGTGCTCATTTCCTCGGCATCTACAAATTTCAGTTCCACCATTTTCATGGAAGAGGCACCACCACTGGAGACGCTGGCAATTGATCTTCCAGCGGAAGATGTTTTTGAAACCACCATCATTCCGTTGGCCACGCTGTAAGTGAACCCCAAATCCTTAGCAAGTGAATCGAGAGCCGAGCGCAGAGTAGCCTTCTCAAAAGAATAGGTAACTTTATCTTGAAAATCTCCTTGTAACGACAACTCTAAATTAGCTTTTTTTGCAACGAGCTCTAAAACGTTTTTCGCGGAGGCGCCACTCACCTCAAAGGAATAGTATTTGCCGTCAAGTGCGGATTCTTGTCCTACGGCACCTTGAGATCCGAATTGGAGTGAGGCAAGCAGGAGTATGACGACTAAAAATTTTGTTTTCATTCCTTTATCTCCTCAATTTTCAAAATGGCAGGTGCTTCCGATCCCGTCTCTGGTTTCACGCTAGAGGCCAAAGATCTCCCCGCCGTCGCTTCATTGGATTTCTGCAAGGGGAGCTCTATCACGGATCCACCTTTTTCCAGGAGGACGTAGCTAGAGCCAACCTTTTTCAATTTTCTACTTCCAACGGTGGCCCCAACCTCAACCACCTGATCGTCAATAATCGCAGCTCCAGAACGGTCTTGACCCAAAACGCCAGCCAATACAAATTCTTCTTCTTCCTCTTGAACGGTGCTGAATCCTGGCAGTTTTTCAAAGGGGTCAAGCGCCCAGCCATATTTTGGGTTCGAAGAAGGAAGCGGGAGTTGATCACTGACCACCTTGCCGTTTGCAGTTTGACGAAACTGTAGGGTTTCTTCAGACCGTGCGACATCTACCTCAATAAACAAAGCTAGAAAGAAGAAAATCATGGATTCCTCCAGCTATAGGTATTTAAAAGTACTCTAGCTCGGCAAAGGCGAAGTTCATTTTCGATTCGCATAATCTGTATTTTTTCGACTCTTGCCAATATTTTTGATTCTTCAATCTCTTCTAAAAGACGACCCAAAGAATTAAATGGAGTATCGATCTCCATTTGCAAAGTCGTTTTTTCATAATCATTGCTAAACTCTTGCTTCTCACTGGCAACTTTACGCACAGTCAAGTCTTCTCGATTGGTATCCACTTCACCAATCACTTTCATAAAGGAGGCAAGACCAAGATTCTGATTTCTATATTCCCAAAGAGGATCTTTCTTCACATCAGGAGTTTTGGTTTGAAGAATATGGTTCAGATTGTTTTTAGCATGCTGAAGTTCATTTTTGATATTTTCTGAACGTTGTCGGTATTGAACAATATCTTGAATCTGATCCAAGATAAGGAGTTTTGCAAAAAAGAATCCCAAACAAGAGATAGCGATAAAGCAAAGAATTCTTTCTCGATATTTCAGCTTGGCGAAGAGGTCTTTAGTTTTTAGCATATTCTGCCCCCTCCTTGTCTGGAAAGATCGATCCTTGAAACTGAAATCGAATGAGTTCTTTTTTGTTGTTGGTGAGAAGTTCTGTGTAGTTCAATTTAATATTTCGAAAGAAATAAGACTTTTCTAGATTCTCTAAAAACTTGCCAACCTCTTCTTGTGACTTTGCTTCTCCGCTGATCTGAATCGATCGACCATTTTCTTCTAATTTTGTTTCTAAATCCGTAAGCCAGATGCCCTTGGGAGAAAGAGCACTTAATTCTTTAAAGATAGAAGACCAATACACCCGCTCCGAAATCGCCTTCTTCACGGCTTGAACGGTTCTTGTATCAATATTTTCTTCCCTTAGCTTTAAGCGATGGGCTAGTTGGGATTGAGTGTCATTCTTTTGTTTTTCAATTTCAATAAATGCGGCTTCAGATTGTATTTGTACAACTTTTAAACCTATTCCAATTCCAGGAATCAAAAGAAATGTGACCGCTAAGGCAAAGCAGAAGCTTTCATAGTTCACGAAGGAGGGCTGTAGTTCTTTTGGAAGAAAGTTTAGTCGCTTTCGAGAATTCACTAACTTCGGAGTACTCATGATACCCCCCTTAGCGCTAATCCAACTGCAGGATGTAGCTCTGCAGCTGCTGCGGCTAGTGTCTCTGGATTGTGTTTCGAGTGTGTAAAAATTTGAATATTTTTGAGAGCATTGGCCACGACCACTGGAATATTGAGACTCTCCTCCAGAATTGGAACTAGGCCTTCTTTATTTGCGCCTCCGCCGACTAAATAGATGCTATTAATAACTTGGTCTTTGTAAGCCGCCTTCAAAAATGTGATGGAATCATGTAAAGCAATCACAATCTTCGAATACCCGTCTTCAAGAACTTGCTTCATTGGGTCATCGTTCGAGCTATCAGCTTGATCTAACGAATAAGATCGCTTTAATTCTTCCGCCTGTTCAAAACCAATTTGATATTCTCTAACCAAAGTGTTGTTGATTTCACCAATCCCATTTCGGATAACATTCAAGTTCAATAGATCGCCTCGATTAACGAGTCCGATGGAAATGTGGGAGTCACCAATATCAACAATTACGTTGGTTTCATTTTCTGACACATAACCGTTAAAGCGGAGAGACTCTAAAATGCTATGTAAGTTGCTTTCAATAGCGATGGGTTTTAGTTTGGCGTGCTCAAATAGCTTCACCTCTTCATGAATTTTTTCGAGTTTTGTAAAATACACCAGATACGTTTCTTCTGGTTCCGCTTTTCGGTTCGATAGCTTTTGATAGTCGAAGCTATATTGTTGAATTTCTGCTCCCACCTTGGCTTCAATTTTCGCCTGAATGGCAGAGTGCACTTCTTCATCGGTTAGGCGGGGTAAATGGACAGTCATTTGTTGAACTTCACCATCTTCCAGTGAAGAAGCCGCATAAGATCCCTCAAGACCCATACCTTCTACCAATGACTTTAAAAATTCAGGATCTTGGCTACCCAATGCCGATCCGGAGTTTTCTAATTTGTGATCAAAAAGGGCTATGTCGACTAGCATTACTTCATTGCCACTCTTTACTAAGGAAACGACTTTAGCCTTACGGCTGCCAAGATCGATACCTAGGTGTTTTTTTCTACGGAAAATCATAGCTTCTCGCCTCGACTTTCCTGAGAGATCGCTACGGCTTGCAGCAGTCTCACGCGTTCTTGCAAAAACTTTTCGTGCCCCGTGCGCAGCGAAGAAAGTTTGAGTGCTTTGTGATAGGTTTCAATGGCCGCGGAATACTTTTTAGAATTTTCCTGGTTGATTGCTAAGTTTAGTGCTGCGTCGATGTATTGAGCATCGAGTTTCCAGGCAATTTGAAATTCTTTCTCCGCTTCGTCGTGGCGGCCTAAACTTGAAAGCAATACACCAAAGTTGTTATGCACGGTGGGTTCGCTTGGGTGAGCGCGAATGATTTCAAGGTATAGCTTTTCGGCTCCATTTACGTCTGAACTTTGTTTCAGGGCAAATGCGAGATTTATTTTGTCCTCCAGTGAATTTGGATTTGCCATTAGTTTAGCCCGGAAAAATGTAGCAGCTTCGGCGTAGTTCCCCGATCGAAGATGTTGAATACCGAGTTCTTGAGAGTGGCTTAAATTGTTTTGGTTATCGCTTTCATCTTTTGCAATGTACATCTCGGTGCAGACAATAGCTAACACCACAATGAGGAAACTCACGATAAGAAGTTGATTTCTCGTTTTGGTTTTCTCTAAAATAGAATGCATTGCTGGCGATGGCACAATCATCGGACGCGGTTTTGGACTTTTTGGTTTATGGCGAAGGAGTAGGTTGAGGATGTTTTTCATAGCCCCAGCCTTTTTAGAAGTTTGGTAGTAAAAGTAACGGGTGAGATACCAAACTCTTTTAGTGGAATCAGGCTCATTTCTGTCTTTGTAAAACGACGGATGGAATGAATCGATCCAAAAAGCAAACTTGCTTCACAAATTTTATTAATGATTCGCGGATTCCCTCGAGACTGCGTCCAGATCCAAGTGGTTGCTGATTCGTCAAATCGAACAAAGTTTCCACCACCGGAGGTTTCTAGACGATGTTGAATATAAGATTTAGTTTCTTCTTTCGATAAACGATCAATTTTTAGTTGTAAAAATATACGCTGTTGTAGTTGCTCAAAACGCGGGTGTTGGACTTTCTTTTCCATTTCAGGCTGAGCAAATAGCACGATCTGCAACAGTTTTCTTTCAGTGGTTTCTAGATTTGTAAGAATTCTTAGAAACTCTAAAGTTTCTTCTTTAAGGCCCTGAGCTTCGTCTACGAGAATTAGGCATCGCTTTCCTTCGTTTTCCGCTGAAACCAGAAAGTTGGCAAAGATATCTAATTTGGATAATTCCGGTGTTTCGGAGATTCCAAATTCACGATAGATCGCTTCGAGGGCTTGCTGCGGGTCAAGATTTGGATTCATTAGAGTAGCAATATGCGATCGGGGCGCCAATTTTTCGTAAAGGACCCGTAACAAAAGAGTTTTTCCTGAGCCTACAGATCCCGTTGTAAATAAAATGCCTTTATTTTCTTGGAAGCCCCAAAGCAGTTTTTTTAGTACGGAGTCATGGGTTGCGGTAGAGAAATAGAATTTGGCGTTCGGGCTTTCTCCGAACGGATTTTCCTTCATGTGATAAAACGAAAGAAATCTCATACTTCTGGCAATTCTCCTCTTCTTTCCTTTCGGCAAAATCTGCCAAGGGATTGAAAATAAATGCATATTTTGGAGTAAAGTAATCAACTTTACGGCAAGTTAAGAGCAGTTTTCCTACCTGGCAACAGGCGAAAATCGGGTTTCATAAAATCTATTTATAGAGAAAAGCAGTTTTTCTCCTCGGAAAACAGGTAAAGGAAATTTATTTAAGTTAAGTTGAGAAATTTAAACGGTTTCTGGTTGGGGAAGAGGTTGCAAGTTCTTGTTATCCCACTAGAATATAAAGAAACAACAGAATGGATGGGGTGAAGAATGTTACGTTCTCAAGCGGGTTTTACGTTGATCGAGATTTTGATGGTGGTCTTATTGGTGGCGATTTTGGCCGCTGTATCAATTCCACAGTTCATCGACTTTCGAGTGGAAGCAAAAGACGCAGCTACTCAGTCGGCAGTTGGTACACTTCGTTCTGCTATCACAAACCAATATGCAAACATCACCGTACGTTGCGGTGCTAACCCCGGAACTTTCCCCACCGCTGCTCAAATTGCAGCGAACGATGTGACCACGGGTGGAAACCCATGTACTACCACAGAAGTTCCCGTTGCATCGGATCGTCAATTCGTGGCTGGAGCTTCGATTCCTGATAATCCTTGGGGCGGAACTGGAACGAAGAATGCCGTTACCGCTTGTACTGGAGCTGCTACTGGTTGCAACCAAACGGATAACACTGCTTGTGACGGTAATGCTTACGATGCTACTTCTTCTGGTTGGTGCTACAACGCAACTACTGGTCAAATTTGGGCCAATTCGCAAAACAGCACGGGCCCAGTAAAAGAAAATACGTTCTAAAATGTTCTTCTTAAGATCGACTCGATCATCATCGGGGTTCACCCTTATAGAAATTCTGATGGTGATCTTGTTGATTTCTATTGTTAGTGCCGTGGCCATTCCCCAGTTCGTAGATTTTCGCTCAGATGCCAGAAAAGTTGTTACTCAAGAACGCTTGGCCAGCTTCCGCTCAGCTATAGTTGGAGATGCAAAGTTCAATAAACGAGGATTTATTTCTGATTTGGGTCGTGCTCCCAATAACTTAAACGAATTAGTGGCCCGCGGTGTGATGCCAGCCTATGACCCGATCGCAAAAATTGGGTGGAATGGACCTTACGTAGATAGCTCTGTTTCAGATTGGAATCGCGATGCATGGGGATCGAATCTGGTTTTAGACACAACGAATCGCCTTGTTCGGAGTTGCGGCGCCGATGCCAGCTGCGGAAATGCAGATGATCTTACCGTTCCATACTAAAAAAGTGTTTGGCTGCCAATCTGGACTTGGAATGATCTCCGTAGTTCTGATGTTATTGGTAGTTTCTGTTACTCTAACAGTGAGTTTTTCCTTATTAGAGCCGCAAACTAGAGTTGGGTCTGTGGATGAAACGATTCAGAAAATGGACAAAATCCGAACCGCTGTGGTTCGCTATCGTGCCGATAGTGGATCAAATCCAAGTAATTTAGATCAGTTGATCAGTCAGGCCGGCACCATTTGCGCGCCCGATACGAATCCAACTAGCCCCTCTTTTCGGCAGCTTAGAGGCTGGTGCGGACCTTATTTGAGTGCTGAATTTACCAGTGGTGATTTACACAAAAGAGATGGGTGGGGAAGTCTTTTTGCCTATGATGGGATAAACTTAAGGAGTTGCGGACCCAATCGTACTTGTGGAGATTCCGATGATATTCTGCTCGCGCTTTAACCGTAGCCGCGGCTTTACTTTGATCGAAATTTTATTGGCTATTAGCCTCATTGGAATCTTAAGTGCTGTGGGAATTTCTTTGATTTCTGGAAACGTCGACGAATCAAGATACGATTCCACCGTAACTGAAATGCGAGAAATTCGAAAAGCACTTGTTGGTGACCCGGACTCTGCTCAAGGGGGTAGTCGTTCTAGCTTTGGATACGCAGGTGATCTAGGTGGTGTGCCAAGTGCAACTCAGGGTTTAAGCGCTTTAATAACGCAGCCGGCGGGCACAACCGGATGGACTATGAGCTCTGCAGCCAGATTCGCTCATGGCTGGAATGGTCCATATCTAAGCACAGGTCTCAGTGGCGAAAGCGCTATACAAGATGCATGGGGGCGAAGTTACATTTATGCTCCAGGGCCACCTACGGTAGTCACCAGCTATGGGGCCGATGGGGTTGCTGGCGGCACGGGATTTAATCAAGATATTGTTGTTAGTATTCCTGCGGACCAGCGTCTCGCCACCGTATACGGATTTATTTCGACAGGGGGCGCGCCCTTCGCGGGCGCCGCTCAAGTGGAAATTAACTATCCCAACGGAAGTGGAGCGCTCACAACAACCTTAGTAAATGTGGCCAATGGATCTCAAGGAGCATTTCAGTTCAATAACATTCCCATGGGGCCCCGTTCACTTTCTGTTTTTGTTCCTACGAAAGCAAACCCCACTAGCACAATTGGGCCAATTTCTTTCGTGGTCGATCGTTCTAGGTTTCTGGTGCCAACAAATCTGGTGGACACAAATCCCGGAGGCGGCGGTGGTGGGGGTGGCGCCGATGCAACTTGTTCGAGTCCCGCGGGACGAATCGCATATGTTGCTAATAGTGCATCTAGCATTGGACCCTCAATTTCCATGACAGTGAACGTGACGGGTGCCAGTGTTTCCGTTAGTGGATATCGCATCACAGTTCCTTCAAACACCAGTACAGATGAGATCTCCATCCGCGGAACAAACTACCGATGCGGTGGTTCACGCACCATTACTCCTTGTCCTGTCACAAATGGAGAACAAGGACTTCTAAATACTGGAAGAAATTTGAGCGGCAATTTTCGTAACGTAACCTTCCGATTCACGTCTAGTGTGACGTCGGAAACTACGGCCACCGTCATTCTTTACCATTCTGCAGGATGCGATCGGTTTAATCTCACAGGAATCAACTGATGCCGAAGTTCTACTACAAAGCCAAAGATAAAACAGGTGCAGTGCAGAAGGGTTTCATAGAGGCTAAATCGCTTTTTGAGGCAAAGAAGAGTCTAACGGACAATAATTTATTTGTTGTAAGCATTGGCACCGGACTGTTGGCGGACTTTCAAGACAAATTCCAACAGGTCTATATAAGACTTACCGAACGAGTTTCTCTTGAAGAACTGATTGTTTTCAATCGACAGCTACAAACCAGCTACAGCGTTGGAATTTCAATGGTTCAAGCATTAAACATGATTGCTGAACAAACAGACAACCCCAAGCTTCGTTCAGTGGTAAAGAGTTTAGTGGAAGATCTTTCTGAGGGTTATGCTCTCCATGAAGCCATGCAAAAACACCCATCGGTTTTTGATCCCATTTATATAAATGCAATCAAGGCTGGCGAGAGTTCGGGAAAGCTCGACGAGATATTCGGAATGCTTTGCTACTTCGCCGAGCAAAAGCTTGAAAATGACGGAAAGATAAAAAGTGCCACTCTCTATCCGAAAATCATTTTGTTCACCATTGGTGCGGTGATTTTAGTGGTGGTGACTTTCGTAATGCCAAAACTAAAAGAATTCTATGGTCGATTTGGCGGAGAGCTTCCGCCGTTGACTCAATTTGTGATGGGGATTTCAGAATTCGTGATCGGCTATTGGTACCTTTTGGCTGCGCTATGCGTGGGAATTTATTACGGTTGGAATAAATGGATATCCACTCCCAGAGGACGTCTGCTTTGGCATAAAGTACAATTAAAACTACCAGTATTTGGAGCCATTTATCTCCAAAGTGATCTATTGACGTTTTCCACGGTCATGCGACTTCTTATGCAGAGTGGGCTTCCAATCATAGAATCCTTTGAGGTAGTTCGAGACTCTCTAAAAAATCAGGTTCTGAAAAACGAGATTGAAGAGTGTAAAAATGCTGTGGAGTCAGGAAGAAATGTGGCTCACGGATTTTCACAAAGTAAGGTCATTCCAAAAATGGTTGGAAATCTTATGAGTGTGGGCGAAGAAAGTGGAAAGGTGGATCAGGTTCTTGAAAAGGTGAGCACCTACTACAAACTGCAATTAGAGTTTCGCTTGAACAACTTATCAAAAGCTATTGAGCCATTTTTTCTAATATTGATATTTGGCATTGTGTTGGTGCTAGTGCTTTCCGTATTCTTGCCGATCTGGAAGATGTCTCAGGTGATGAGGATGAAATAAAAGCCCTCAAGAGGACTTATTTAATTTTCTACTACGTTCTCAGTGCGCAAATAGAATCAAGGCCCTCCAATCAAGTCGTTGGAGAGCCTTAAGGAAAGTATAATTATTCACTGATTACAGAATTTCCCACGCGGTTTAGGGGCTATTCTTCGATGGGTAGATCTTCCGAAGTATCGGAGCCATCATCTCTTTTCTGGTCATCATGTTTATTTTTGTAAATCGCTTTGCTAGCACGATCTTGGCGATTTTCTAGGCGCTTTGCTTCTTGATCTGTCACCACCCCGTCCGCTTTAGCTCTTTTTTCTTGCCGACGAATACTTCTTTGTTGAGAGCGCAATTTTCCGGCCTCTTTCTTCGTTAGCTCACCACTTTTCACTCCTTGATGAATTCTTGCCCGTTGGCTACCTTGTCTTTTATTCACTCGGCCAGCTTCAGCAAATCCGATCCAAAAAAAAGAAATTGCGACGATTCCTATTACGATTTTACTTTTTATCATGGTCATTCCCCTCCAAATACAGAAATGACCTTAATGCTATCACTCTTCTTCAAAGTCAGGAAAAAGAAGAAACGGAAAAAAACCTTTTGTTTCATTTTATCCCATAACAGGTAGTAGAGTTTGATGGTGCTTTTTGACTGGAGTCTTAGCGATCGGATAATTTTTCTGCTCTTCGTAAGAGCTCTTTCGTGGCCGGAAATTCCTGAAGGGCGTATAGCAATTCCTGTCCGTAACCGAGCCCCATGGCATACGCGTCTGCTTCCAATTGTAATTCCATTTCAGATTTTCGGAATTCGTTGTGACCTAAAAGAATATGGCCAATTTCATGAGCCAGAATGGCCTGTGCTTGTGGAAATTCGGCCGACAAGAAGAGCCGAAAGAGGTTGGGAAAAATAAGGATCACGGATTCATTGTTTGTTCTCGAAAACGTACAGCTCCATTTTCCATCGGAATAGGCGAGCACTGCTTTTTTGGCTTCAATAAAAGTGATTAAATCTTCGTGAGGAAGCTTGATCAATAATTCCACAATTCGGTTCTGAAGAAGCCTGTTGTGGCGGATCCATTGGTGCTCTGGACGCTGAAAAAAAGCTGTAAGGAGAGCTACTGTTTTTTCGCTACCTTTAGGTAACGAACCGGCAGATCCTTTTGGGCGCTGGGATTTTGAGGCGAGGAGCTTCCAAAACATATAATGATATCATCGGTATTTTCTTGAAAAAACCTAAGCAAACGTTAGTGTGTAGAAATTATGAGATCAAAATCTTACCTTAATTTTTGGCCAAAGATCGTACCAATGACTACGGCTTTTTTGGTTTTGGCTATGCTACCATCCTGTCAGTTTTTTAAGACGAATGAATTGAATGCGAACTTGGAAAAAAACGGTTTTCGTCTGGAAAAGGGGTGGGGGGAATTTAAGCCTTTTCAGGGGTTAGAGGCCGATAATTCCCAAGTCAAAACATACAAAAATGCTAATGATGAACTCTTAAGAATCGTATTTTTTCCAGAGATGGGTCCTGAGGATGCATTTCAATTAGCAAAGAATCGCAGTCTCGCAGTATCTAGTTTGTTTTCCGCAAAAGACGCTCCCTACCTTGGTCAGATTTCTGTGACAGAAAGCTGTCTTTCAAAAAACAAAGTGACCTCTTCCATAGAAAATAAAGACGATGGCTTTTCCCTGCTTTACTCTCTTATGGCCACTTCAAATTTTGTTTACGGTTCGTGTTCAGAGAAAGAAGATATCTTTCAGTCGTATTACTTAATTCGATATTGTCAAAAAAGTCGAACGTTGGTGGAAGCGAAAATCTTCGTGGATCGGAAAAAGAATTTCTCGGCCCCTAATTTTTCTTTGGAGTGTGTGAATTAAATGAAAACGCTAATCTTCTCCCTTTTCTTATTTGTAACCTCTTCGCTTCCATCTATGGCGCAGGAAAAAATTCGCCTGGGCTGGCAGGTGCCTTGGACATTGCAGGGTCAAATTGTGCAAGTTCTAAAGAGAACGGAAATTCTGAAAAAAAATGGATTGGCCGTTGAGTTTGTGGGCAGAACCTTCGGACCAGAGTTAAATGAGGCAGCCTTAGCGGGTGCTCTGGACGTTGTGCTTACCGCCGATCAACCGGCTGCCGCCTTGTTTCAGAAAAGTGACCAATGGTCGGGTATCGGTAGGCTTATGTATAATCGAACCTCCACCTATGTTCCTGCTGTTTCACCATTGAAAAGCCTAAAAGATCTAAAAGGAAAAACCATCGGATTGCCCGTGGGTGCCGCTGCCGAACGGATTTTTTATGAAGCTTTGTCCGCCGCGGGGCTAGAAAAAAAAGATGTAAAGGTGACTCATCTAAATATGCTCGAACATCTACCCTTGGTGAAGCGTTCTTCGGTGGAAAGTAAGTCGTGGGACCAATTTGATGCTCTTGCAGGTTTTGATCCAATTCCTGCGATTTTGGAGGCAGAGGGCAGACTAAAGACACTGCATGCGGGAAAAGTATGCAGTCTAATATTAATGAAAAAAGGTTCAGGAAGCAGAATCGGAGTTTCTGACGAAAAACTGGCGAAGGCTTTAATTAAGTCCATAGACGAGGCCTACACTTACTACAAAAAGAATTTCAACCAAGTGAATCAATGGTTTGCAGAGGAAGCGAAAATGAAAGATGTGCCTCTAAAAGTTTTTGAGCTCACCAATGCTCTTGAGCCCAATTTTCAATCGAAGCAAAACCGTCTCTGGTTCACAGACGAAGATTTTGAAATTCTCCAAAGCGCTGCGGAATTTGTTCGTGGGAAAGAGAAATCAGTAAACATGCGTGAACGAGTTACAAACGCCTTCGCAAAGCCATAGATGATGCAAGAAATTTTAACTCACCTAATCTCCAGTATCGTCAGAGTGAGCTTAGGGGTTGGTATTGGAATTAGTTTAGGCATCGTCTTGGCAGTGATCAGAGCATCCTTACCTAGTTCGGTTCGAAAACATTTTTTGGTGTCCTTTCTTTTTGAATTCTTGCGATTCCCTCCTCCCATCGCTTGGATTCCTTTTGTGATTCTTTGGTTAGGGATAGGATCACTTTCCACGCTAGCGATTGTTGTTATTGCTAGCTTTCCATTAATGCTGATGAATTGTTTTGAAGGAATTGAAAAAATTTCTCTTACTTTGCAAAGGGTAGCCAACTCTTTGCCTTTAACAAAATTACAAAGGGTAAGAATGATTTACTTGCCCTCCATTCTTCCTCATATTTTTATGGGTTTCCGGCAGGCCTTGGGTTTGGGCTGGATGTCTATCATCGCTGCAGAAATGATCGGCGGGCAAGAGGGGCTAGGCTACGCTATTCAGCTTAGCCGTCTGAACCTTCAATATGGAGAAATGATTCTATTGATTTTCCTTATCGGTGCGGTTGGATTTCTCTTTCATTGGAGTATGCAAAGGTTAGAAATGAAGTTTCTTCCTTGGAGCAAGGGTAGGGAGGACTGAATGAAGTTTTTGCAAGTAAACCAGCTTTCTTTCTCCTATTCGAAAGAAAAGAATCCATTCCACGGACTTTCCTTAGAGGCGGAAAAGCGAGGGATCTATTTCCTTCAAGGGAAATCGGGAATTGGCAAGTCGACTTTGGCCTTACTTCTCTCTGGGCACTTAAAGCCAAATGCGGGCGAAATTTGGCTAAATGGCCAAAAGATTTTGGGTCCTTCTCCTCGTTCATTTTTGGTTTCTCAGGAGGAAGATCTATTTCCTTGGATGAAGATCGGTGAACAACTGGAATTTTTTCGAAGACTCTCACCAAAGAATTCTGGGCCTTCCACTGACTTTGATATTTCTTCTTGTTCCATCAAAGATGCCCTATCTTTGGTGGACCTAAGCGATGCGCAAGATCTTTACCCTTATCAACTTTCCGGAGGCATGAAGAAGCGAGTTTCCCTTCTTCGAGGGACAATCTTAAGGCCGGAACTTTTATTGTTAGATGAAACTTTCTCCTCGATCGAACTTGACCTTCGAACCACCATTCTCACTCGCCTTCAGCCCATTTGGGAGTCAACGAATACGGGTGTGTTCGTGGTGTCCCACGACCCTCTTCCTGCTGTTCCCTTTCCTCTTTCTGGCACTTGGCTACTTTGATTTTCTGCCAAGATAGGTGAAGAAAAACGAGTGAGCCAAAAATACAAAACTTGAAGCTAAGGTGGCTACAGGGAATTCAAAAAGAAGGATTCCCCCAGAGATAGCTACATTTTTCATGGACAAACAAATTTGCATACTCTTTTTACGATCAGGAGAAATTTGAAACGTTTTTAAAATAGATCCCATAAAAAAATACATGCCAAAATCTAAAAGGAAGGCCAAAACAATCACATAGGCCAATGGAGCCCAATCTAAATTGGTGATGGAAAGTTTTTGCAGCGCCGCCCCCATATACGTATAGGAAAGCACACCAATCAATATCATATTGGCCATCGGTAAATAGAGGCGAAACTTTTTCAGAGGAATTTCCGGAAGAAACGTTCGAATCCCCAATCCTAAAGCCACAGGAACCGTGGACAAAAAAAGCATATCTTTCAGCTGTGTGCCAATTTGCATTCTCGCAAAAGATGGAAAGAAAAGATGGTTCATCACATAAGCAAAAAACGGAAACACTAGGGCAGAGCCAACGACCAAGGAAAAGCTAAAATTTTTATCGGATTCTTTCGTGCAAAATTGTGGAGCAACAATGGCTACTGGACACAGCGCAGCCCAAAAAAGACCGTAGTCCAAGGCCTGATGTTGGTGAATGGGAAAGCTCAGGCCCCATACGAGGGCAGGAAGAAAGAGAAATCCCAAAAATACGGACAAACTGAATTCAAAGGTGAAGAAGTCCTTCCAATGTGACTTCCAATGCCAATCGGAAAGAAGAGTTGTGGCCAACATAAGAAAGGAGAGAAAAAAGATAGAAAAAGATCCCAAATCCAAAGCCAAATATGGCCAAAAAAATGCTAACGTAAACCCAAGTAGAACAGGAATCCCCATGTTGGGGATCATCGCATGGAAAACGCAAACTGGAAAAATAAAGTTCTGTGGGCCTTGAGTCTAAGTTTTCTTTTTCTAGCCTCGTTTGCTCTCTGGAGAAACCAAACTCAAACAAAGAGTGATGCGTCCATTAAATTGTATTGGTTTCTTCCTGACGGACTTCGGGCCGAACCCGAAATATTCCGCATCTTTGAGTGGGCTCAAAATGGTGAATTGCCAAATCTGAAACGAATGATGGATGAAGGCGCCTGGGGATATTCCCGCCCCGTTTTTCCAAGCCATACTCCAGTGAATTTCGCTACGTTGATGACAGGCTCTTCACCAAAGGTTCATGGCATTGCCGACGGAGCCATGCGCACCGAGGGCTATCCTTTGGCCATGGTTTCTCGGGGTGGTTTTAGCTCGGTTTCAAAACGCGTACCGTCTATTTGGAGCATCTTAGAGAACAAAGACTATTATGTTTCTCTATTGTCGGTGCCCGGTTCCACTCCTCCCGAACTCGTCCGTGGGAACACAGTGAAAGGAAGATGGGGAGCCTGGGGTTTAGATTTTCCTGCCATTAATTTTCACGATCACAATGATACTCAGCTCTTGAAGGAGCTCGGGCAAAATAAGCGAGTTTTCACTTTTGGATCGGATTTGACTCGATTTCTTCGCACATCGAATCCGAGCGGATGGAATAAAATGGAAAGCTTTTCTCCGGCTAGAGAGATTGTCATTTCGAACTGGGGATTTACTCTTTACGGCCTAATCCTAGACTCTTCTAACGACGGGCAGGAAAATTACGACAGGGTGATCTTTTCCAAAGACAAAAAAAATATTCTAGCAGACCTAAAAGAGGGCCAGTGGGGAGATTGGATTCCGGCACGTCTTCAATGGAAAATGAAGGATGATTTGAATATCCATACGCCAAACAAAACTCCGTTCGAAGAAGAACTTTCGAAAATTGAAGTGGACTCCAATGTGAAGATTGCTGTGATCAAACTGGGGAAAAAAGACTTTTTTCGAATCCGTTTTTTGTATGACGGACTGAATGAGTTTTCCACTCAACCTCCAGACCTGGCTGAGAAAATGCGAACTAGTGTGGGTCCCATGGTTGATTTTGTGGACAACTATCCGCCTCAGCTTATTTACTTTTCCGAGGACAAAGAAACCTTTTTGAAAGAAAGCCAAGAATCGCTCGACTGGCATAAGAAGTCAGTTTCTTTTTTGGTGAAGGAGCTGAAGAGTGAGGTGGTGATTCACTCTATCTATACTCCCAATCAAATGCTCACCAGTCGTTGGTGGATGCCTTATTTGGATCCGAAAAGTCCTCTTTACTCGTCGATCTCCGAAGAACAAAGATCTAAGCTTTGGCTAGAGGTGAAAGATATGTATAAAAAAGTGGACGCCATCTTGGGTGAAATTCTTAAAAATGCCGATCCACAGACCTATGTTGTATTTGGATCCGATCACGGAGCCCTGCCACTTTACAAAGAGGTTCGACTCAATAACCTATTTCGAAAAAAGGGATGGCTTCAAATTCGTTACAATTCAGAGAGAGAAGAGTGGGAAATCGACTGGGAAAAAACCAAGGTGGTATTTCTTCAGATGGACAATATTTATCTTTCTCCTAATGGTTTAGGAGGAAACTATCGGCGATCTTTTGGTCCGGAATACATAAAACTTCGTACAGAGGTAGTGGAAGCTCTGAAAGAGCTGAAAGATGAGGAAGGATCTGCGAGTCCGATAGGGGAAATTGTTATGTGGGAAGAGGCAGAAAAAAAGCTAGACCTCCCTAGTGACCGAGTGGGTGACTTAATCGTGTCTAACCGCCCCCCCTATCTTTGGGCAGAGGATGTGGATCCTAATGGACAGATATTTGTTCGAACCAAAAAAGGTGGATATAAACAAGCCGTTAGTACTGAAGAGATGGGGCTGCTCACACCCTTTGTCATTCGTGGTCCAAAGGTTCCAGCTAATTTTCAAATTCCATCAGTGATTGATCATCAAGATCAAGCTGTTACCATTTACGATCTTTTGGGCGTTCCGGCGCCAAAAACAGTCACTGGAACTAGAATCCCTTTTTGAAGGGATTGAGAAGATGGCCCTCAAAACAAAAAATTCTATTTCTGTTCATTGGTGCGATTCTTAATTAATGCTAAAATTTAGAAAGTCTTGGCCGTGGGATTCTCATTTTGAATTCTTTTGGCTCTAAACTAAGTAGTGAATTTCAATGGATGCCCTTCTTCTTAGAATTCTTTTAGCTTCTTTCCTCTTCGTAGCGCCGGTACATGCCGGAAGTTTTGCAGAAGGAGACCTTTTTGATTTTGCATTGGGGCCTGGATTTGAGGGCGGAACAAATATTCGGATCAATAGCACCTTAAAGGGACAATTGAGCGATCACTATTCAGGATTGATTCCTTTGTATCACATTCGATTGGGACCCATTAGTGTGACAAATACCTATGAGGTTCAAGAATTTACCACTGGGAATGGTTGGAGAGCTGGTGCCCTAATTACAGTAAGAGGGCATCCGTATGAAGCCATTGGCGTTCAAAAACGAAGAGAGTCTCTTTTTACGGGTGTTTATGTTGGATTTAAATCGCTAACCGCATTCAGTCATACTGATGTTTTGGGAAGGAGTCACGGTAGTATTTACACTCTTGCCTATACTCCCGAAATTTATAGATCTAAGTCTAGTTCTTTGTATTTTATTTTTTCTGGTGAATGGTTAAATGGAAATTATGTGGACTACTATTTTGGAATCACTCAAGGCGAGTCTTCTGCTTTGATGCCCTTCTATGTAGGTCGGGAAACACAGAATTATTCAGCACGATTGGCATATAAGAATCGCATCTCAAAATTTGCAGAGTTTCTTCTTTGGGCTGGAGAAAAATACTATGGAAAGGGAGTTACAAATTCTCCTACGGTAGGAAAAACTTGGGAATTTCATGGTGGGTTTGGGTTTTTGGTAGGATTACTTTAGGGTTTCTATGTGAAATAAGCACACTTTCACAAGTTGACTTTGTATTGGTTGCTCTCCCATTTTTAAGACAATTTCTAAAGCTATAGCATTGGTTGAATGCGTGAGGTGAAAATGGCAAAAGTAATTCTTGTTGTGGGCCTAACTGGAGCTGGTAAATCCACGTATTGTCGTGAGCTAGCAAAGCGCGAGCGGGCTGCCGTTTATTCCATTGATCATTGGATGAAGTCTTTGTTTTGGCAGGATATGCCAAAGGATCCTGACATGAAATGGTTTCAAGAGAATTCTGAATGGTACGTAGATCGAATTGCTCGTTGCGAGAAACTGATCGAATCGGAGATGAAGCCTCTTACCCAATGTGGGATTTCAGTGATTTTAGATCTTGGCTTTACGGCAAAAAGTCACCGTGCTCATTACGTGCAGATGGTTAACTCATTGAATGCGGAGACGGAAATTCATTATTTGGATGTTCCGGAAGAAGAGCGATGGAATAGGGTTCAGCGGAGAAATGCAGAAAAAGGTGCAACCTATTCGATGCAAGTTTCAAGGGAGATGTTTGATTATATAGAAAGCATTTTTGAGCCCATCGAAGAATCAGAAAAGCAAAGTTGTCGTCGCTTTTTTGCAATCCCATTCCATGCTAAAGGCTGAAAGAAAATAAAATTTTTTGATTAGTGCCCTTCCTCGAATGCTACGCTCGCCTCATACTCGCTCGGCCTAAAGGCAGCCCATTCGCTCCATCCTGGGCGAATGGTCGAACTCGTCACCTTCGGTGCTCGTCTATTCACTGAAGAGTTCACAAAATAAAAAAAGCCCGCTTAGCTGAAGCTAGCGAGCTTTTTTATATGGTGGCCCCTCCGAGAATCGAACTCGGATGCCCGTGAAGGCGCAGGTTTTTGAAACCTGTGCGTCTACCAATTCCGCCAAAGGGCCAATTTCAAAATTGTCTTGTATTAGTAAACGAGACGATGCCGGTCTGTAAAGAGACAATGCGGGGAAAATCATGATCTTCCAACTCGGCCGAACGTTCTACGGCAATAGTAAGGAAGTACAATTAATTAACGCGATGCATCTAGTGGTGTCGAAAGATTCCGTGAGTCATGTGCCCCACCAATAAAACCGTCAATCCCGTCAAATAGAGCGTGGAGGCTCTTAAATATTTCCAACCCCAAAACAAACGGGCATGCAAATAAAGTCCACAAATGATCCAGGCCGCGATGGCCAAAAGAGTCTCTTGCTTCTCGCTGATCAACTCCATGGGAAGGGGGATGCGATTCATTTCCATCATCACCAAGGCTTCCGTAATAATTCCAGCCGTAAGAAGTGGTAACGCCCACAAAATCATTCGGTAAGCCATGCGATCTAGCTGCCAAAGACGCTTTTTGGTTTTTTCTGTTTCTGTGGAGGGAAGACTCCTAGCTCGCCACATTGTCATCAAAAATAGCATCACCAGTGGAAGCGCTAACAAGCAGAAGGCATATCCAAGCAAAAAACATAGGCGGTGAAAGCTCAGCCACTCTAAGTCATAGGTGAAAACTTGTTGAAATTTTGCTGCCGCAGAAGGAGATACCGTTAACGACAGGGCCGTCCAAAAACTAGAAAAAATTGAGGTGGAATGGTTATTATACGCAATCTCCGTGGCCACACTCGCGGCACTCAAACTCCAGGCAAAAAGCAAAAAGCTCACGGGCATATCGTAGAAAGCCGATCGCACTTGACCATCAACAATCTGAAGTTTGCCGATATAAATAACTAAACCAGCGGTGAAGCAACCTAACGCTAATTTTTCTAAGCCCGCGCTAATGCGATCCCATTTTGCCGAGCCTTTTCCCCACAGCAAGAGCCTCAAAAGAAAGGCTCCCCAGAATCCTATTGCAGCGGCAATGAAAAGTGGTTTTGTCATAAAGAGAGATTGAAGCTTTTCTTTGCAATCGTCAAGTTGGCCGAGCTTTTGCTTTGTTCCGAGAAAAGAGGAGCAAATATGGATCAAACAAAATGGCTACAGTCCCCAGTCACACAAAAAATTCAAGGCCTCAAACCGGTATCAAAAGTAACGTTAGAGCCGTATTTTGGGAAAAAACGAAATTTACAGCTTTTTCGAACGCAGTACATTTTGGGCTCCGATAAAGACTGCGATATTCAAATTGATGATCCATTTGTTTCGCCAAAGCATGCAAAAATCACCATCGAGCGCGAAGGTGAAGCCTATAAAATTGTGGATCTGAGTTCAAAAAACGGAGTTTTTCTCAACGGACAAAAGGTGAACGATGCTCCTTTGCCGAGCCGAGGGAGTCTGTTGGTCGGACGGTCTAGATTCCGATGGACCAATGAGATCGAGTCTGAGGGCACCGATTCTTGGATAGCGAAAAGTGAGAAAATGAAAAAACTTTTGAAAGAAATTCGAGAGGTTTCTATTTCAAATTTGCCAATTCTATTTTTAGGAGAAACAGGAACGGGAAAAGAGTTCTTGGCAAAGTTTGTTCACGAGCAAAGTAACAGAAAAAACGAGAGTTATGTGGCGGTGAATGGGTCCTTAACCGATGGTCCTCTAGCTGAGAGTGAGCTCTTTGGCCACAATAAAGGCGCATTTACAGGTGCGGAGTCTGCACGCACTGGGGCCATTCGTGCCGCTAATCATGGAACACTTTTTTTAGACGAAGTGGCAGATATCCCAATGGGTGCTCAAGTCAAACTGTTGCGAGCTCTAGAACTTGGCGAAGTAAAGCCGCTTGGTTCCGATCGCGTAGAGAGATCAGATTTTCGAATTGTCTCTGCCACTAGCCGAAACTTAGAAAAAAAGATTCATGATGGAGATTTCCGTTTTGATCTTTACTTTCGAATAGCCGGAGCATGTTTTCAAATTCCGCCCTTAAGAGAGCGCGAAGAGGATATTCTTGCGATTTCAGAGAGCATTCTCAAAAAGAATGGTTGTGAGCTTAGTGTTGGAACAAAAGCCGCCATACTTTCTTACGACTGGCCAGGAAACGTCAGAGAGTTAAAGGCCTGGGCGAATCGCGCGGTAGTAAGAGCTAGGGCTGAAGGGAAAAGGGTTATAGACGAAGAGTGCATGGATAGAATGAACTTCGGTAAACGGCTATTGGTGGAAGAATTTCAGGGAAAATCGCTAGAGGAAATGGAAAAGGAAATGATTCTTCAATCACTAAAAAGAAATGGGTGGGCTAAAAAAGTCACCGCAGAAGAGCTACAAATCTCTCGCTCTGCTCTCTATGACAAAATGAAAAAGTATAAAATCCGTTTTGGTGTTGAATAAAATGCGCTATTGAACGATCAAATTCTCAAAGAAAATTTCTTCGGCCTTTCCTTTTGGAAGGGCCTTATTAATGGAATCTAAAATCTTTTCTTTAGCCTCTGTTTTTCCATTTTCGTCTAACAAATCGATTTGTTGATTGTAGATCTCTTGAAACGCGTCGGTAATTCTATCGTAGATCACGGATTCATTTTTTTGAGCGAAACCCGCAGATTCTGGGTCACTCATTCTTAGCCAAACATCTACGGCCATCATTCTTCCGGGCCTGCCCCCGGCAAAAACGTTCACAGTGAATTTTCCTACGGAAACTAAATTCGCTCGCTCCACGACCTTTTCTTTCATGTCTTCTAAGCCATGACTCATATCGTGTTTTAACTGCTCGTGAGCGTCACTCTTTTTTAGTCGTTGAAAAAACTTCTTCCCGGCAACAGTCGTCGCCACAAGGGCTCCTAGAAATAGGGCATAAACTAAAATTACCTGGAGGCGAGTGAGGGTGCTTCCTTCACGGTAAATAGTTGTCAAACCCGGTTCGGTTTTCTTCGGTTTTTTATGGCCACTAGTGCCCGCGGAAAGTGGATCTGAGGCCCCAGCATTTGGTGTTGTTCCGCCGTTGCTCTCGGAAGAGGCGCCTAAAATAGGGCCAAGGACCTTTTTGAGAAAAGGAATTTTCTCCACTTTCTGAGCCAGGCTTGTTTTGAGCCCCGAGATCTTTTGTTTTATTCCGTCTAATTTGGACATCTATACATGAGTGTAAAGGTGTTTTTCCTTGAAGGAAAGAATGGAAAACACCATAAACTTTTCGGTCGTTTTTTCCGATACAAAATCACACGGAGGTACGAATGAAAAAAGGACTTTTACATCTAACTTTGACTCTACTCTTTTTATCCAGCACTGGTTGCGCCACTTTTCTTGATTTTACCGGAGAAACGGATAACCCGTCTGAATACGATCGTGGATACACCATTGACGAAGAAAACTGCACCGGACGTTTTTGCGACACGGAAGCGGATGCCGATCTAGGTGTTCCGAGAAAATTGGCCTCTCAGCTGGGCGAAGAAAACCAGGAAGATTTCCGAATTCAAAAGGCCATCGAAATGAAAGACATCATTTTGGGAATGACCCGACAAGATGTTTCTCAAAGTTGGGGTGAGCCGATTCAACGAGAAGTTGCTGGTAACGGACGCGACGGACATGAGCGATGGATCTACGGTTCGAGATATTCCCTAGGTGGAGCCCGAACGGTGATTTTTGAAAATGGACGCGTGGCAGGCTGGCATCGGTAATTACAAACCGTCGGTCATTTCTGTTTTTTTGAAATGAACGAGAGGGCGAATTAAGAATCAAAAAAAGCTCACGAATTTGTCTGTCGGCGAAGGGTGCCAATGAAACGAGTGGTGAAACAAGTTTGGAGTATGCTGGCGATTGTCTTTTTGACGGGGGGATTATTTCTATTCTCCATTTCGCCAGCTAGAGCTCCTCATGGTGGAAAAAATTCTCTAGGAGGAAGAACCATCGCGTCCCTTCAAGAAAGAGAATTCGACCAAAAGCTATTGCAGTTTCAATTGTGCTATTCTGTTCACTTCAATGCCGAACGAGCTACGCCCGAAAGAAGGCGCGTTTGTAAGGCGTTGCTTGTGCATCGGCTAGACAAATTTTTATCTACCCCTGGGAGTTACCTAAAAGCTCCAATGGAGTTTCATTGCGAAGACACTGTGTTTTCTCGTCCCAAAGATCGGAGTGAAGATTTTGTTCACGTTGCCATGCAACCGAATAAAGAGTTCGAAGAAATCGACAGGGCCATTCAAGCGAATCTTGAGCCCGGCAATGTGGGCGAAAGTTTGGATAGGAGAGTGAAAAAAGCCTGCTCTTTCCTTACCGAGTGCAAACTGGCTATGGGCGCTCAAGGGCTAAGCTTTCGAAAGTTGGCGCAGTGCTTTAGTACGGGTAACATTACGCATCGCAAGATTCTTTTGGATGAAGTGGCGTCCATTTTGTTTAAGGCAAAGAACAAACAAAACAAAATCCTGTACGCCGAACTTCTCTCGGATTCCCCTTAAGGCTGGCGCATTTGCCTGTTGTTAACGCCCATACATTTCGCGAAAGCTATTGTTATGGCTAAACAATTTGGCTCTTTAGGAGTCGTGAAAGCGCGATCTCTCCTCTTGGAAGAGGGGGCAGTGCAAGGTCCCGATTCTTCAAGAGAAGTTTTTCATTCAACAACATGTAACTAGGCCAATTTTGGGTGGAACTCTGGCTTCAAAGCCCTGAAATTGCTAAGATGGCGCACTTATGGATGCATATTACGAATTTGAGCGGCCCATCACCAATTTAGAAAAACGAATCAGTGAACTCAAGGAAATGTCTGTCCAGGAAAAGATGGATTTTTCCACAGAGATTGGAGCCTTAGAAAAGAAGCTCCACCATTTGATTCAAGAGGTCTATGCGAACTTAACTCCTTGGCAGCGCGTTCAACTTTCGCGGCATCCCCACAGGCCTTATGCTGAAGATTACATCAAAATGCTTTTCACAGATTTTCAAGAGCTACATGGAGATCGAAAGTTTCGAGACGATCCGGCCATCATCGGCGGGGTTGGAAAATTTCGAAACCAGCCTGTGATGTTGATTGGTCAGCAAAAGGGTCGTGGAACCAAAGAGAAAATGAAAAGAAATTTCGGAATGGCCAAACCTGAAGGATATCGAAAAGCCATTCGTTTGATGGAGATGGCTGGGCGTTTCTCTTTGCCGATCGTCACTCTAGTGGACACTCCCGGAGCGTATCCAGGGATAGATGCTGAAGAGCGAGGCCAAAGTGAGGCCATCGCCGATAGCATCATGAGAATGTTCGATCTGCCAGTGCCTGTGATCACGGCGGTGATCGGCGAAGGGGGCTCCGGAGGAGCGCTAGCCATTGCTGTGGCGGATAGTGTGCTCATGCAAGAATTCTCCACATATTCTGTAATTTCCCCCGAGAGTTGCGCTTCTATTTTATGGAGTGACAGTTCCATGGCAGAGCAGGCCGCCAAAGTTCTAAAGTTGAGTGCGCCAGAAGTGAAGTCTTTAGGTGTGGTTGATGGAATCGTTCCTGAGCCGCAGGGTGGAGCACACCGAGATTATGAGAAAGCGGCAAAACTTCTTGGAGATGGAATTCAAGAAGAGTTGACCAAGCTACTTTCCAAAAGCCAAGAAGATTTGCGTGCCGGCAGATTGTCTCGGTTTAGAAAAATGGGTTCCGAGTTTTTGATCCATTCTTCCACTGAGGGTTAAGCAAAATGCCCCAGAAATCTGTTTTGATTTCTATGACTGGTTATGGACGGGGATCCGCCTCGGGCAAAAAATTTCGTGCCAGTGTGGAAGTTCGTTCTGTGAATGGAAGATTTTTGGAAATTCGATCAAAGCTTCCTCGGCATTTAAGTTTTTTAGACCCTTTAGTACGCCAAGAGCTGGAGCAATCGATCACTCGAGGAGTGGTAGATTTTGTTTTACAGCTCGTACCCGTAGATCCAAGTCATGCCATCCCTTTTGATTTATCCTTGGCTCAAGCTTACTTAGAAAAATCCAAACTATTAGCCAAGCAATGGGGAATTCAAGATGGACTCACTTCTTTAGATGTTCTTAAGCTTCCCGGCGTTCTTGGTGGTGAAAACACAGCGATTTACGAAGGTGAAAAAGAGATTCCTGAATTAGTGAAAGAATCTCTTCGTCAGGCGCTGGTTGGATTACAGGAAATGCGCCGGGCCGAGGGAGAAAAATTAAAAAAGTCTCTCCAGCGAGAGTTAGTGGACTTTCAGGAGCATTTAGATTGGATCTTAAAAAATAGAGACGATCTAAACGAGCGTTATGCTGATAAAATTCGCTCAAGAATTAAAGAGTGGAGCAAAAAGAACACGTTAGAAGTGGACGAAAATCGCTTTCTACAGGAAGTGACTTTTTATTTGGATCGCTCCGATGTCACCGAAGAGTTAGATCGTTTAGATAGTCATATGAAACAAGTAAACGATGCGCTTTCTGGTTTAGGCAAACGATCTCCTGGAAAGCGGCTAGAGTTTTTAGCGCAAGAAATGGGAAGAGAAGTGAACACCATTGGCGCAAAAAGTGACCATTCTGATCTTTCACAAAGGGTTGTGGAAATGAAGTTGATTCTTGAGAAGCTGCGAGAACAAGTGCAAAACCTGGAATAAGAATGAAAAAGTATAAAAAACAATTTGTGGCTCTCGCATCGCCAAGTGGCGGAGGCAAAACCACATTGTGTAAAATGCTTTTAAAAAAATATTCCGATACTTGTCTCTCAATTTCCTTCACCACCCGGCTTCCTCGCGGAGAAGAAAAAGATGGTGTGGATTATCACTTTGTTTCTCAGGAAAAATTCCAATCACTAATCAAAAATCAAGAATTGGTGGAGTGGGCCGAAGTTCACGGAAAATATTACGGCACCAGCAAAAAATATCTTGAAGATCGTTCCTTAGAGGGAAAAATCGTTTTATTGGATATCGACGTTCAAGGAGTTGATAGTTTAAAACGCATTTTCGGGGATCGATGTCTCAGTTTTTTTATTTTGCCTCCATCCATGCAAGAGCTAGAGGCACGTCTACGCGCAAGAAATACAGAGTCTGAAGAAAAGCTTCAGCAACGCCTTAGGAATGCAGAGAAAGAAATATCTCGATCCAAAGATTTCGACCACCAGATCGTGAATAAAGAACTGAATCAGACGTTTTTGGAATTGTGCAAAATTTTTGAAAAAGAAGTTGGCCTGACCAGCGAGGTGGGTGTTCATGAATGACCCACTAGTAAAAGAAGCCTTTCAGAATCTCGAAGTAAAATTGCTGGAATATTATCCAGATGCCAATATGGCCAAAGTTCGCGCCGCTGTGGAATTCGCCACGGAAAAGCATGGCGACCAAAAGCGTTCCTCTGGTGAGCCTTATATTGTGCACCCTATTGGCGTGGCAGCAATCCTAGCAGAACTACATTTAGATTTAGATTCCATCATCACAGGCGTGCTTCACGACACCGTGGAAGATACAGAAACATCTTTAGAGGAAATCGAAAAGAAATTTGGAAAGTCCGTGGCCGAACTTGTGGACGGTGTGACCAAAATTTCTCGAATAACCTTTCGCACGAATGAAGAAAAACAGGCAGAGAACTTTCGTAAAATGGTTGTGGCCATGGCCAAGGACCTGCGAGTAATTTTGGTTAAGCTAGCCGATCGCACTCATAATATGCGAACGTTGGACCACCTTCCCGAAAAGAAAAGAAAACTCATCGCTCAAGAAACTCTCGATATCTATTCGCCCTTGGCCGGTCGGCTGGGGATTCATTGGATTAAAGCAGAATTAGAAGATCTATGTCTTCGTCACTTGAAGCCCGAGGCCTATTATAAACTTGCCCAATTGGTAGCCAAGAAGAAGAGCCAGAGAGAAAAGTACATTGACGATGTAATCAAAAACATTGAAGAACATCTCACTGAATACGGAATCAAGGGCGTGGTCACCGGGCGTCCGAAACATTTCTATTCTATTTACAAAAAAATGGAATCTCGAAACGCCAATACGCTCGACGACATTCTTGATATCGTGGCCTTTCGAATTATCTTGGATAATATTACCGAGTGCTACAAAGCTTTGGGTGTGATACACGCGGTTTATAAACCGATCCCCGGTCGGTTCAAAGATTATATCGCCATGCCTAAGCCAAACAATTACCAATCGCTGCATACCACGGTGATTGGGCCTTTTGGTGAGCGTATGGAAGTACAAATTCGTACTCACGAGATGCACCAAATTGCGCAAAGTGGAATTGCGGCGCATTGGAAATATAAAGAAGGCCGGGCAGACATTTCCAATCAGAATAAAATGGAATGGCTCTCTCGCCTCTTAGACTCGCAAAAGACCCTTTCGGATCCCACAGAGTTCCTTGAGAGCGTGAAGTTGGATTTGTATCCTGGCGATGTTTTTGTTTTTACCCCTAGGGGAGAGGTAAAAGAATTCCCCCACGGATCTACACCTCTAGATTTTGCCTATGCCGTGCACACAGATGTGGGGCATCGGTGCACCGGCGCCAAAATTAATGGGAAAATTGTACCTCTACGCTATCGCCTAAGGTCTGGAGACGTAGTGGAGATTATGACTTCTCCCACGCAACACCCGTCGAAAGACTGGTTGAAACTGGTGAAAACCAGCAGAGCCATTTCAAAAATTCGAGTTTTCCTGAAACAAGTGGAGCGCAATAAAGCAAAACAACTTGGCCAGGAAATTTTGGAGCGCGAGTTTAGAAGATACAAAACCAATTTAGATAAAGTTAGCAATACTCCCGAGATGGCCAAAGGAATTCGAGATCTTGGTTACAAGAGTTTAGAAGATATTCTAGTGGCCCTTGGTTACGGAAAGTTGACGGCAAAAGATATTTCTAAGTCCGTTTTAGCTCCAGAGGTTTTAGAAAAGACTACCGAAGAGGCCGAGACAAAGGGGTTCTTAGCCAAAATTATTTCCACCGCCATGAGAAAAAGCGAAGGTCGAAATGCCGTAATGGTTACGGGCCTTGGCGATGTGCTCATTCGATTTGCAAAATGTTGCCATCCCATTCCTGGCGATTCCATTGTGGGTTTCGTGACGAGGGGGCGGGGAGTTACGGTTCACCATGCGGCTTGTAAAAAAGCTCTGGAGAGCGACAATGCCAGAAGAATTGAAGTGGCCTGGACAACCGCAGGCTCTAGCACGAAAAAAGATGCAAAACCTGCCGCCGTTCCCAGAAGGTCCGTGAAGGTTCGGGTGTTCTGTGAGGATCAGCCTGGAATGTTAGCATCTATGACCCAAACGATTAGCGCCCAAGGCGTGAATATTTCGCAGGCTAGCGTTCGAACCATGAAAGACAAGCGTGCGATTTGCGTTTTCGAAATTCTCGTCACCGGCGTAGATCAGTTATCGAAGGTGATTTCGTCGCTGGAAGCGAAAGAGGGAATTATTTCTGTGGAAAGACAGAGAAGCTAAATTCTGGTTGTTGCCTTTGTTACGCTTTGGTAGCCAAGTTTTGTGTAAGTGTGGCCAGCAATATTCGATTCCCGATTATCCTCAAACTGTGCTCTAGGTAAATACATTTTATGAAAGTCGTTATATTGGGATTCGATCTTATTTTGTCGAAGAAGTTCAGTGTATTTTTTCATAATTTCTTGAATTTCGATTTTATTGTGGCCCACTGATCTTGCGGCAAATAAAATATGATCTCCGTAGCTCATATTGTAATTGATCGCTCTTCGAAGTTTATTGAATCGTTTTGTTTTTTCTTTGCCAATTTCTAATCTTTCATCCCATTTGTATCTACCAATCTCATCGAAAGCACCAACTCTTCCCGTATCTGCCATACCCAAGAGTTCGATTCCAAACTTTTGTGGATTGGCTAGATAGGCGCTTCCCTTCACTAAGCGAAATTCATTGTAGTCAAACCCATTCACTAATGGAGAGTGAGAGATGAAGTCAAAAAGCTCTTCGAATTCCTCTTGGGTTTCGTGTGGAAAATTATAAATAAAATTGCAGTTAGACCAAATGCCAGCAGCGTCTGCATTTGAAAGTCCACGAATAATTTTTTCTTTATCTAAATTTTTATCAATTATCTTCAGAATCCTTGAGCTTACGGTTTCGCTCCCAAACCAAAGTTTAATTGCTCCAATTCTCGCAAGCTGCTGGAACATTTCTGAAGAGCTATTTTGTAGATTGGCCGAATCGGAAAACTGAATTTTTATGTCGGCTTCACGAAGGCCCTTCTCCAGGGAATCCAGGAAAGATCGATTCAAATTGATATTATTGTTATAGAAACCAAAATTCTTAATTCCTTTGGCCTGCAAATTCGCTAGAACGTTCACAATTTTATCCGAACGGAATTGGAAAAATTTTCGATCGATTCCATCTGTGCAAAAGGCACAGGTGAAGGGGCATCCGAAAGAAAATTTAAATGGTGCAATAAAGAAGGGTTCCACCTCGTTTAATTTTGGAAACGCGCACAAGATTTCTTTGGGAAATAGTTCTTCTGGTCCAGTCAGTACTTCTGAGGAATTTTTCAGGGAATAGCTGGGAATAAGATCGGATGCATCACTTAGATGGTCGCCTCTATTAAGAAGATGAAATGCTTCTGGTGCATTCACTTTAAGGCCGGCGTTTAGTTCCATCAGGAGTTTAGAAAAGTTTACATAAGCGTCTTGGTGACAAATTAAATTAATAGGAAAGTTTGGAATTGAGGTTTGAAGAAGCTGAAGAAATTGAGGCGTAGCTAAAGATAAGGTATTTTTCCCGCCTAGAATCACGGGTGTATCAAATCTTGTCTTTAGAGCTCTAGCTAATAGGATCGCAAAAGAAAGGCTAGCTTTGGAAATTAAGGATCGTGTGTCACGAACGTCTAGAGACAATCCAATGGCCCCGTAATCCTTATGAGGAATTCTTGAAATTAATTCTTCAACCCATGACTCTATCAGTGCATCAGATGTGTGCCCTGAATATAGATCAATAAATGCATTCCCATCAAACAGCTTTTCGAGAGTGGATTGAGGTGTAAAAAGTGTGGATCGAATTTCGCGGAGTCCGTAATTGAGATCGTAATAATCTAAAGGAAGCGATTTACTTTCGATAGATCCGGCAACAAAAGATGCACCAAGTGAAAGGCCCAGAGCCTCTTTCTCTTTTTTCATGAATAGAGAAATATTCGGGACTAATAGGAATAGGATAGGTTTCTGATTCATGTGGCTCGTGGTTTAGTAGATCGCGCTGGGCGAGAAAGATCAAGAATCGTGGCGAAACCTAGGTAAAATCTTCAATCGTTTTACTTTGTCTAATTTATGCGATGCATGAGGTGTCTGGCCAATTGAAACTTGAAGTATTCCATTGTTGTGACCTGAATCCCAAGCCAGGAATGCCACCAATTCTTTTGCGTTAATGCCTCATTGGTCGGAACAAAGGGATAGACGGCAACTTGGCGATGAAGTTGGTTTTCAATCATCACCTGAGACCTGCGCATGTGGTAGCCAGAGGTGATCAATAAGATATTCTCAATTTCTGGGTGTTGATCGAGAAGTCTACTTACAGCCACGGCATTTTCGATGGTGTTCGTGGAGTCAGTTTCCACAAAAATTTTTTCTAGGCGCTCTGGAGTAATTTTCTCCAAGACAGTGCTGGCATGGGCTTTTCCTAGAAGTAGGGGGGAAGATTTTTTTCCAGCTCCAATAATGAAAAGTCGCTCACCCACTCCATCTGCGAAGAGGGAATAGGCCGCTTCCACTCGAAATTTACCACCGGCCAGGCAAACGATTGCTGTATTCGGTGGAATAGAAGACAGGGTAGGGTTCTGGGGATAGTTGTAGAGTTGATCTCCCAGGGTTCGAACGCCCACGATGGTGAGCAAAAGAAAAACAGAAAGGGCCCCTGCGACAAGTGATGGAATGTGCCAGGGGCCTCGGTCAGATTTTAAGCTGCTTCTTCTATTAAACTGTCTTGCCACAATTGATACAGGGTTTTTCCGTTATTCGTTCGAATCCACCGGCTGGCATGATCAGGTGGTTCTTGACCCAAGAACTTTTGGGCAACAGCGTGAACTGTCATGACCTCACCTTTACATTCCACTTTGAATTCGTGGTCAGGCATTTTTTTTACCACACAAGTGTACTTGGGATCGCTGACAAAAAATAACGTTTCGCCCTCTTTTACGAAACCATCGCGAACGAGGTGAGTTAAATCGAACTTGTTCTTCTTCTTCGACATCAGGAACCTCCCTTTTTGGATACTTAGTTTTCGGCAAAAAGGAGAGGTTGCTTGAGTGGAATTTAATTTTCTCTATTTATTTCAGGTATTTATGAGAAAAGTGATTTCCGCTTATTCGTAATTTGCGGGAACAGCCATTCCCATGGAATGCATTCCTTTATCCACATAAACCACGGTACTGGTAATTCCCGTGGCCAAGGGTGAACTGAGAAACGCTGCTGTATTGCCCACCTCTTCAGCACTTAGGTGATCTTGTAAGGGCGCGTTTTGCTCACAGTAAACAATCATGTTTTGAATCATGCCAATGGCTTTGGCCGCACGAGAAGCCAAGGGGCCCGCGCTAATGGTGTTTACTCTATGTCCGTGTCTGCGGCCCGCCTCGAAGGCCAATACACGAGTATCACTTTCCAAAGCCGCCTTCGCAGAACTCATGCCCCCACCGTAACCGGGAATTACTTTTTCCGATGCCATATACGACAAGGCCAAGAAGCTTCCATTTTTCTGCATGATTGGCGAAAGGTGACGAACCATGCTTACAAAAGAATAAGCGCTGGCAGAATTCGCAGCCAAATAACCCGATCGAGAGGTATCAATTAATGCTTTTTGTACTTCGGGACCATTGGCGAGAGAATGAACAACAATGGAAAGTTGATCCAAACCAAAATCTTTTTCAATGGAGTCGCGAAGGCCGCGAATGGTGTAGTCACCTAAGTCTTGGTATCTCTTATTGGTGCGGACGTCCTCTGGAACGTCCTCCATCTGATCGAACATCGCATCTAACGGATAAACCTTTTCGAACGACAGTGGATCATATCCTGGGCCCAGGTCTGTATCTAACTTGCCTCTATCTAAGCTCATGCGAAGAATATTGAGAGCGGGTGGCCAAGTAGTGATGATTACCCTTGCGCCTGATTTTTTCAGAGCCTTTGCAATAGCCCAACCAAAACCTTGATCGTCAGCAACTCCTGCTACTAGCGCCAGTTTTCCTCTTAAATCAATTCCAAGCATAAGGCCCCCTATGTAGGAAGCACTTTGCTAAAATTTTCGCCAGTTCGCAAGGGCAGAGCTTTAGATTCCTGGATGGATTTATTTTTGAGCGCATTCTTTTGACGCGAATTTCAGGATTCGTGAAGAGTTAAGCTGGCAGAATAGAAAAGGTCTTCCATTCGATAGAAGGGAAGACCTTTGCTTGGGCTTAAATTTGAGCCAAATTACTTTTTCGCGGTAAATTCTACAGTAACTGTAAACGTATCGTTAATAGCTTTGTCTCCAATGGCAGAGAAAAACTTCAGCGAGTTGTAGCGAATGTCGTAAGCAGTTCTGTCTACGGTCATGGTCGATTTTGCAGAAATGCTACCTTTTTCGTTTTTGATTTCGGCTGGAAAAGAAATGGGTTTCTTGATGCCTTTAATGGTCAAATCTCCGGATACCATCATCTTTCCATCTTTCCCTTTTTCTACTTTGTTAATCGCCAAAGTAGCAGTTGGGTGTTTATCCACAGAGAAGAAATCATCATTCTTCAAGTGGCCAACAAGTTTTGCGTTCATGCCGGAATCCGTAAGGTCAGTATTTTTTAAAGAAGTCATGTCGATCACGAATTCTCCGGACTTGATTTGATCTTTATCCATTACGATGGAGCCAGACTTCAATTTCAGTTCACCCATGTGGCCGGAGCCGGTGATTTTTTTTCCTTCCCAATTGATTTTGGCGTCTTCGGCCTTTACTTCAATCGCACCTTTAGTAGCAGCCATGGAAAGAGTGGGGGAAATGATCAAAAGAGCAGCGAGCAAAATATTTCTCATAAAAAGCAGATTCCTTTCTTAAAGTTTCCCAAAGTGTAGTGCATGACCAAACTTGGTCAAGTGGCAAAGGTGAATTGTGCTATGCGTTATTGTGGACCGGAACGTGTTACTGGAGTTTTCTAGATTCGAGGATAGATGATGGGAAAATTTCTGGGCTTTTCTTATGAATTTGAAAAGAACTCATCTCTACCTCCTACCTGAGTTATAGTCGATCTCATGAGGTCAACCACCAGTATTGAATCTTCCTGGCGATTTCCAATCATTCAAAACGTTTGGAATGTTCTGGCTCTCATTTTTGTATTTTTCCTCGCTGCAGGAATTTTTGCTCCTGTCATTCAGCCCAACGGAATTTTTACATTTTTATTTTTGTCTATTTTGCTGTGGAAAAGAAAAAGCGAACTTGCAGCTATTGTTTGGACGACTGGAGTCTTCGCTTGGATTCCTGAACTTACGAAATACTTTCAGCACGAATTGTTTTTACGCCCAATTTTGCAATTAGTGTTTCTATTGCCGGTCTTTTTTCTTTTGCCGAGTGCAAGGAAAAATTTGAAGATCTGGGCGAAGGGCGATGTAGACTCCGTGGCAATATTCTTATCCATCTTGGGGGTTTTCGCGTTTACGGTCTTTTACCTAATTTGGGCAATTGCAACAGACAATCTAACTTCAGGCTTACGTTTAACTCAAGAGATCGAAACCCTGCCGGTCCTCTACCTTATCTGCTCTGTCTTTGCGTTTTCTTTGGTGGGTAGTTTTACCGAAGAAATGTATTTTCGGGGGGTGCTTCAGTCCTCTCTCCAACAAGAATTTAATTTTCAGCCTCTTTTTTTAATCGGTATTTTATCTTTTCTATTTGCCTCTCAGCAATCTGTGGATGGAATTCCTACGGGAGCTTTTGGCTTTTGCTTAAGTTTTGGCTTTGGGTTTTTGTTGAGTTATTTGCGATTAAGAACGGGTAGTGCAAAGCTTGGCTTCGTCACACATTTCTGTACAGATTTCTCTGTAGGGTTATGGCTAATCTTTCTCTCTAGCTAGGAGTTGATCAGTGATTCTTTTCCTTGGCTTGTTTTTATCTATTCATACAGCCGTTAGTTTCGCAGAAGGAAAACAATTGCAAACACCCACGGTCGTATCTTCTAAAGTCGTTTCAGCAAAAGAGGAACAATATTTGGCCTGTGGATGTGGATGTTGTCCATCAAGTTTAGAAAAGCCCATTGTGAAATGCCTTGATACAAAGATTGGCGAATCCTTGTCTTCGGTGAAACAAAAAGACATCGCCTTAAAGAAATCTAAGAGTTGCGAGACTGCTGGTTGTTCTCAGGCAATTCTCTATAAGGATTGTCGATAGGGTCAAATTTTCCTGTAAATGACTTCTAAGGATAGCGGCAAATCAGTTTCTCAGATTCTAAAATTTGTTCATTTGACAAACCAGTCTTTGTTAAGCAATAAGTGGAGCGTTTTTCTGATTGTGATTAGGTTGTGATGAGGAGCTTCCCCCTATGTTAGTTTATTTTTCTTTTTTGTTCCTTGCCCTAGCAACTCCTGCGGCTGATGAAATTCAGTTTTCGTGTCGTCCCTTAAATCCGCCAAAGATTCAGGGCGAAGAAAAGTTCATAAAACTAAAATTTTCGGCAGATGGAAAAGTCTCCACCAATTTTTATGGGATGGTTGGTGATGTGATTGATTTTTCCGTTGTAGCCTCCACGCAGTCCTCATACTACAGCCATAATTCCTCCACTGCTTCGGCCACATGGGCGAAAGATGGCGCTCCCTTTGCTCAAATTTCATTGGCCTATTTTGGAAGTTGGTGGGGTGCCATTCTTAGGACTTATGAGGAGATTTCTTTGGGATCCGAAGTAGTCGCTGCAGATTCTGAATTAGAATTTCGATGCCAAGAGACTCCCTAAGCTCAATCCCGAAACGGTGAGGCGTATTCCAACCAGCAATAAAGCTAAAACAAGAATCTTTCTTATCGTAGCGGCTGGAACTTTAGGAGCAATGTATGACCCAAATTGGGCTCCTACAATCAGTCCACCGCAAAGAGGAAGTAAAAAGCTTGGCATAGGCGAATAATCCCCCGAAACCCAGTGATCTGCCACGGCCAAAATGCTTGTGAACGCTAAGATTGTGTGTGAAGTGCCGGCCGCCAAGTGAATCGGATAAGACAACACTTGATGCAACAAAGGAACGTGAACAATACCTCCACCTATTCCCAGCAAACTCGACAAGATTCCAACCAAAGCACTGATCAGGCCGCCAATAAATTTCGTTTTTTTCGTCCAAATTAAATCTATTTTTGGGGTGGAAATGCTTTGCGATTTCCAGTGTAGAGAAATGGCTAATGCCACAAGCGAGACCCCAAAAATGGTGTTATACAAAGAGCGATCTAAGATTTTTGTTAGATAAACGCCGATAAGGACGCCGGGAACTGAGCAGACGGCAAAAAGAAACACTGAAGGCCAGTGCACTGTTTTACGATAAATATATCCCAAAGATCCGGAGGTCGAATTCGCAGCCACAGCCGCTAGGCTCATGGCTGTAATCCAGTTCGCTGAAGCTGTGGGAAAGAGAAACAGGAAAAATGGTGAGAGCAGGAAGCCGCCGCCTGCACCAATAATGGTTCCAATCATTCCAACCACGAACCCTAGTGGTAGAAAGTACATATCAGCCATGGCGCATCTTACGCCTCCAAACCAGTAAATCCAAGGGGATGCATTGAGTTCCGTGGAATTCGATTTTTCTCAAGAAAAACCGCCGATTAACCGATAGGTACCATCATGAAATCTTTGTTCATTTTCTTCTCATTGGTCTCTCTTTTTCTGATGCCTGGATTGGGAAAATCCGAAACGCCAAGCTCCGTTGATGCTAGAGCACCGGGCACAAGAACATATTGTTTTTCCGACGAGAGCGGGGAAACCACGGTCTACCATTGTAAGGATGAAAAAAATGGGACATCTCACCGATTCGAATTCGAGCCGTTAGAAGCAGCTTTTTTCGAACTCGAGGTGGGTGAGAAGGGCGTTGAATTTATTGAAGCCGAGGAATTTATCCGACGAACCACTTTGGGAGATATGGGTTCCATTCTTAACGGCATGGTAGGTGAGTCTGGAACCTGCGGTGCCCCGCCTGAGCGAGAGTTTAAATCTTACTACAAGGTGGACGAGTTTAAGCGTTTAGGAACGGATCATCCGGTTATTGAACATTTAAGAGAATTAGCAAAAGCAATGCACGATTCTGGAGTCTGTGAAGTGCCCGTTCGGAAAGAGAACTTCAATTCCATCGATGTAAGAAATCGAGATGATTTATTGCAACAGTTTCTTTGCATCTCGAATAGCGAGTCCGTTTTCGGACAACGAAATATCGGGATGGGCGGACGAGGTCCATGGGGAATCCATCCCATGCATAACCAAAAAAAGGGAACTTATGCTTATGTGGATGGTGGCTCTACCCGCCTAAAACATAATGGGATCTGTTATCCTAGTCAGGCTGTAGTTCGAGATGCGGATGGCGATGAGATCAAAATCAACAGCCGCTACTTTGAAGAAGATGTGATGAAAGACAATGCAGCCTGCGCATTAAAGTTATATCAGCGAGAGGGGTCTCTTGGGGGATTTTCAGCTTGGGGAAAAGGAAAGTCTTGGGGATCTAACAGGCACTGCTCGAAAAAAACTCGCGATCGCTTGAATTTTACAAAATATCTTGGCGAGCTCGCCTGTTGCTCGAAAGAGTGTATTGATAAGATTCAAAAAAGTGATTCGATCTAATTTCCTGATGAATTGAATACGAGCTGGAGACAGATTGAGCTCAAACTCCTGCGTTCGCCCCTTTTGGGCTCTCGCTCGCGCTCGAGTCCAAAAATATCCTCCTGATATTTTTGTCGAACTGGCTCGCTTTACGCGAAAGCCATTTCTCCGTTACTGGCATTCCTCTCCAAAGCAAAAAATCCGCTGCCACCTATGGTGACATCGGATTTTTGTTGGAGCGGGATACCAGATTGAGCTCACGCTCCTGCGTTCGCCCCTTCGGGCTCTCGCTAGCGCTCGAGTCCAAAAATATCCTCCTGATATTTTTGTCGAACTGGCTCGGCTTGCGCGAAAGCCGGTTCTCTCGTGCTGGCATTCCCCTCCAAAGCAAAAAATCCGCTGCCACCTGTGGTGACATCGGATTTTTGTTGGAGCGGGATACCAGATTCGAACTGGCGACCTCGTCCTTGGCAAGGACGCGCTCTAGCCAACTGAGCTAATCCCGCGGTCGCGAATCTCTGTTCTAAGTGTGAAAGGGTAGTTTCGTCAAGATTTATGGGACTTAGAGCGTAGCTTTTCTTTGAGGCCCCGGAAGAAATCGATGGCGTATGTTGACGCGCTGCTTAGCGAAAGGAATACCGAGATATACATGAGCCACGTTCCCACGGCCTGGGTGGGGAAAGCGCCAAAAAGGGGCACATGAACAATTAAGAAGGGGATGGCCACCATTTGCAGGGCGGCCTTCCATTTACCCCCAGATCCGGCGGCAATGATCACACCCTCTGCGCTGGCCAAGGCCCGCAAAGAAGTAATTCCCATCTCTCGACAAATCAAAACCATCACCAAAAAGGGGTGAATGCGATCGAGCTCTTGGAGCATGATTAACGTGGATACGACCAAGAACTTGTCGGCCAAGGGGTCCATCAATTTTCCAAAAATGGTAACCGATTGATAGGCCCGCGCTAGGTAACCATCAAACCAATCCGTAATGGCCGCTAAGGAAAAAACAACGCAAGCAATGATGTCACCTTGTAGGGTTTTCCAAGTGAGAAAGTAGACCACCGCCGGAACGGCTAACATGCGTAGAATCGTCAATCGGTTCGGTGGAGTATCAAAAGTCAGAGCGTCAGTTTTATTCCTGGTCATCGAAAGTCTCCAACTGCAAAAAGGCTCGTGAGGTTATAGGCAAGAAACGCTACCAACAAAAAGAAAGGAAGTTTCCCCCCTTTTTCTTTTTCGATCAAAAGGGCGCTCACAAAAATCGAGGTGAAAATGAAAAGTGCTGGAAGATGAATAGAGATGAGGCTGGCATCTAACGTGAAAGAAATCAAAAAAGAGGCAAGGGCTGGTACGAACAGAGCATTCAATACACAGGCATGAGAAATACTGGAAATGGCCATGGCTTTCCAAGTGGTGCCCTCTTGTCTGGTAAAAATCGACCGAACCAACATGGGAAGATATAAAAATAAAGCGATGAAGTGAGATCCAATTTGAAAAGCGCTAAACCTTTCCGCTTCAACCCATTCATTCAGTTGTAAAATTAGAGGATACGAAGAAATAACGGCAATAAAGAAAAATCCAATGGCCATACAAGCTACGGCGATAATGGGGAAAAATCCCTCCGACGATTCTATTAAAGAATCTCTTACATAGGCGCGCTCATAGTATTTCCACTCACTGGAGAATCTTCGAAAGTAAAATCCATAGGCAACTAACAGCATCAGTAAAATGCAACCTTCCATCCACTTCACGTCGAGGTTCAAGCATGTATAGGTGAGAACAACGGTGGCAAGTAGTAAAAATACGGGACTGGTAATGGTGCGCACTCGGAAAAACGAGAGGGGCCCTGAAATCATCAAAAGACCAAATCCCAAACTGAGGCCCACAATATTTCCGCCGAGCGCTGTGCCCATCAAGAGATTTCCAGCGGCTTCACTATTTTCTAAAAAAAAGTAACAAGAAACGGAAAAAGCCAAAACGGGAAGACAAAGAGCCAGCGCCCAAACAGAGGCGGCAAGTTTTTCCCAGCCACCAATCCACGCGATAGGATCTTTTTCAGGAGCAAGAGGAGGATTCTGCTGACGGCTCTGATCCCAAGCTTCTAACACGGGAGCAAGTCGCTTCATATTTGCTGAGGCGAGCTCAGAAAATAGAATCAGCAAACCCAAGCTCAAAATACCTGTTAGCATATGTCGATTTTTCTTCCTTCAACAAGAATAGTACGTCAACCAGCAACTTTCTGTTAAAATTTTCCCATGCCAAAGGAAGAATTTCGAGAAGTTCCGCGCTTTCCGCTGCCCAAAGAAAAGATCAAATTTTTCATGGAAGATCAAGAGAAGGTATTCGCCATTCGCGATCTATCTTTGAAGGGTCTTGGAATCGGATTGATTGAATTTGGTGATTCACTTTTTTTTCAAGAAACTGAAGTGTATCGTGCAGAAATCCGCTTAGGGAAAGAACCCCATCAAGTGACGTTAAAGTGCACTCGTCTGTCGGCTTGGTCCGTTGGTTTTGAATTTGTGGAAATTTCCGAAGCTCTTCGCAACTTGATTCAAGATGTCATTAACCCCATGCACATTGGGAGCACTCTAAAAAAAGTGGATCGCACGGGCGCACCGGATGCGTTTTTACAAGGCATGACGGCTTGGTATCATGGAGATTCTGGATCGGATCTTTTCTTTTGGGGTGGTGCCCGAGGAGGAGTCGATCGAGCGCTATTTTGCTTTGGCCAAAGGTTCTGGGAGTGGCGCGAGGAAAATGGGATTTCCACTGGGGAAATGCGGCGTCAAGAGGGGGAAACGGTGGTATTACATCGCGATACTACCCCAGATCCGAAAACCCGAGAATTCGTGAGGAAAATGCTTGAGCATGCAGATGCTTTGGACTACCGTCTGGTCACCTTTTTACGAGAGAAAACATAAGGATTGATCATATGGATAGAAACTATGCGATGGAATTTGTTCGAGTAACGGAAATGGCTGCCATTGAGAGCGCCAGGCTAATGGGAAGAGGCGACGAAAATCAGGCCGACCAAGCTGCCGTTACTGCTATGAGAAAGATGTTTAACTCCATAGACTTTGACGGACGCGTGGTGATTGGAGAGGGGGAGAGAGATGAAGCCCCCATGCTCTACATCGGTGAAAAAGTGGGCACTGGAAAGGGCGCTAGACTTGATTTGGCTCTGGACCCCTTAGAGGGAACCACCATTTGTGCCAAGGGTGGAAATAATTCCATTTCCGTAATCGCAGTGGCTGAAGATGGAAACTTTTTGCATGCTCCAGATACCTATATGGAAAAAATCGCCGTGGGAGCTGATGCTGCAAATGCCATCGATCTTTCTGCGTCTCCCACTCAGAATTTAAAAGAAATCGCCAAAGCAAAAAAAACGGAAGTACAAAATTTGACCGTGATTATTTTGGATCGACCCAGACATGCTGACCTCATTGCAGAAGTGCGACGTGCCGGCGCAAGAATCTGGCTCATTGGTGACGGAGACGTTTCCGCTGCCATTTCTGCGGCCATTCCGAATTCCGGAGTAGACGTATTAATGGGAACTGGAGGAGCTCCTGAGGGCGTGATCGCGGCTGCGGCTATCCGTTGCATTGGCGGCAATATGCAAGGTCGCTTGAAGCCTCGCAATCAAGAGGAAATTGATCGAGCTGCCAGAATGGGAATCAAAGAAATTCATCGCATTTGGCAATTAGAAGAAATGGCCAAAGGAAACGTAATGTTTTGTGCCACCGGTGTGACACAAGGGAATTTCCTCGATGGCGTGAAATTTACGGCAGGTGGGGCCAGTACACATTCCATTATTATGAGATCAGAAACCGGCACCGTTCGCGATATTCGAGCGACCCATCGATTTGATAAAAAACCAAAATACTAGGAGTGAAATAGACCATGGCAGGCGCAAAACACACCACCGTATTAAATGTACCTCTCGATGCACTTTGGGAAGTCATCACCGATTACGAAAGTTACCCCAAGATCGTAGAGGGCTGCGATTCCCTGACCATCACAAAAAGGGAAGGGAAAAATGTGTTCGCTGAATACGTGGTGAGCATGTTTGGCAAAGAAGTGAAATACACCTTGAAGCACACGGAAAGCCCCAAAAAAGGGTTGAAGTGGACGATGGTGGAGGGCGAATTTTTCAAGTCCAATGATGGTGGCTGGGAGTTGAAAGCCGTAGATGATGACAAAACAGAAGCCACCTATACGGTGGACGTGGGCTTTCCATTACTTGTTCCAAAATCTATCGTGAATACCTTGACGGGAACCCAACTTCCAAAAATGATGAAAGCCTTTGAAGACGCCGCCAAAGCAAAAATGAAGAAGTCCTCAAAGGGGAGTAAAAAGAAGTGAAACGCCAAAGCGAAAAAAAGTCTTCTGGTGGAATCTGGGGTGGAGTTTTGCGAAAGGTTCCTCTTCAGGGCGTTGCGGAGATTCGCGTTCCATCTGACATTCGCCGCGTATTAGTGTCGAACATTGAAAACCTAAGAGAAAATGCTTTAGAAGTTTTTGCGAGAGAAATTTCTAAAGTATTATCCAAGGTCGATTTTCAACAGATCATAGAAAATACGGTGAAAAATTACACTTTACGCATAGACGCCAAAATCGATTTGGTTCCAAAGGGAAAAAGCCAAAAGTCGAAGGGTAAAAAGTGAAGGAACTCGAAGAATTTCAAAATGGTCTTCAGTGGAAGATTCAAGAAGGGAAAATTTTAACCCTTGGAATCACCCAAAGTGCTTTGGATCAAGCTGGTGCCTTAGTGGAGCTTGAACTTGCCGATGAAGAAGACGAGTTTGAGGCCGGAGATTGGATTGGAGAGCTTCGAGGAAAAAATTCCACCGTGGATTTGCTGGCTCCGGTGAGTGGAAAAATTGTGGAAGTGAACCGAGAGATTTTGGATCAACTTTCTCAGTTGGAAGATGATCCCACAGGAGACGCCTGGTTATTGCGAGCCGAGGTGGAGGATGCCTAAAAAACCGAAAAATGATGGCACCAGTGCTTCTTCTCCCGGAGCCGCTCTTCAAGATTCTGCAAGCAGAGCGAGGGGTAACGATGCTAGCGCCGAATTTGAAAAATTTCGCTCCAATATTCTTTCCATCATCTCACACGAATTAAATACTCCGCTTACTGGAATTATCAATTCCATCGCAATGTTAGAAGAGCGCTTTCCCGCGGAAAATGAATATCTTCCCATGTTGAAGCGAAATGCAGAACGCTTGAAAAAAAGTGTGGAAAATCTGCTGGAAATTTCCAGGGTCGATGCGGGAACGCTTCGTGTCCGTTTGAGTGAGTTAGACTTAGAAAATTTTTTACTGAATCGCAGAGAGGCTCTAAAATCGAAACTCGAAAAAGATCGATTTGCTTTGGAATTGGATACTGAAGAGGATTTACCGCATGTTTGTGGTGACATCCGTCGTTTAACTCACGTTTTTGATTCTCTCGTTTTAAATGCAGTGAAGTTCTCCCATGGTGGACATCTCTCCCCTGGCGAAAAAGCCAAGGTTCATGTGTCTCTGACCATGGAATCGGTTCGGTCGATTCCTACCGGTCTACTCTCTACGAGAGAGAAAAAAACAGGAATGTATTTGGTGGTTCAGGTGCAAAGCTCCTTGCCCTCAGTGGGTGAGAGCCCCGATTCCTTTGAGCAACTTTTTGAGCCCTTTTCTCCCTGGAGAGATGCTGATACCAGAGTGAAAGAAGGATTAGGCGTGGAATTAGCGATTTCCAAAGATATTCTTTTAGCCCATGAAGGATTCATTTGGGCAGATCTACCCAAGCAGGCCGAAGAACGTAAAGGCTGGAAGTTTCTTTTCGCCCTACCATTGCTCTCAAGAGTAGATGAGTTGGATCTAGTGGTGAACAACCGTCTCTCTACGGCCATAGGCGCACTTTCTAAACTTTCTGTTTTATTGCTAAGGCCCGAGCCTGAGACTCCCGCCGTAATGGCAGACGAGGGGCGAGTTTCCAAGGCCTTGCAGCGAGTTTTGTTTCGATCGAGCGACTCTATTTTTTGGATTCAAGACACCAATGAGTTTGCCATTTTGATGGACGATTGCGATCACGAAGGAGGCGAAAGGGTGGCCAAAAGACTGCTAGCCTCTTTAAGAAGCGAACTGCCTGACCTTCGATTTCTTTGGAGCCTTGTTACTGGGCCCGATGAAGGCTCTAACGCCCGAGAATTGTTAGAAAAAGCCCGCGAAGGCTGGAAGCCAAGTATTTGAGATTCTTGATTTTTTCTTTTTGCTGCGGGCTGTTTTTGGTGTAAATCCCTTGGCATGCAAGAGTCGCCAGCCTCCAACCCATCTTCTAGTCAGACCAAGGGCAAATATTTTATTAAGACCTTTGGTTGTCAGATGAATCTTCACGATACGGAACGCATGTCGTCCGTATTGCAAGAGCAAGGTTATCGTCCCTCAGAAGAGGTGAGTGATGCGGATCTGGTGATTTTCAACAGTTGTTCCATTCGCGATAAGTCAGAACAAAAAGCCTATTCATCCATGGGATTCTTAAAAAAAGACGGCAAGAAAAAGAATCCAAATCTAAAGATTGGCTTCGCTGGTTGCGTGGCACAGCAAGACCGCGATCAGGTTTTTCAAGGTGCCCCTCATTTGGATTTTGTGATTGGCACAGATTCCATCGATCAACTGCCAGAAGTTCTTTATCGAGTGGAAAATGGCGAAAAGAAAGTATTACAAGTAGGCTTCGATCCTTCCAACGATTACACCTTAGAGACAAAAATCCTGCCTGGTCGCTCCTTGGCCTATGTGAATATTATGAAGGGATGCGATAACTTCTGCACCTATTGCATTGTTCCCTTCACGCGCGGTCGAGAAAAGAGCCGTCGTTTAGAAGAAATCGTGCAAGACGTAAAACGACTGGTGCTTGGCGGTGTAGCAGAGATTTCTCTGCTTGGGCAAAACGTGAATTCCTACGGTAAATCGTTGGGCGGAAAAAAGGCCGGTCAAACATTTCCGGCGCTTTTGCGGGCTTTGCAAAAAATGGCAGATGAAATGGAAGCCAATGGCACCACGGATTCCACGGGCCGAACAAAAAAACCCATAGGTCTTCAGAGAATTCGCTACACCACTTCTCATCCAAAAGATTTCGACGAAGAAATGATCGAATGCCATGCCTCTCTTTCTCGGTTGGCGCCTCATTTGCATTTGCCTGTACAGAGTGGATCTCCAAAAGTTCTCAAGAGAATGAAGCGATACGTTCCCATTGAGCTTTATTGTGAACGATTGGACGAATTGCGAAGACGGGTGCCTGGCATTTCCATCACCACTGATCTGATTGTAGGTTTTCCTGGAGAAACAGAGGAAGATTTCCAAAAAACTTTAGATTTAGTGACACGAATTCAATACGACAACGTATACGCTTACACCTATTCTCCAAGACCTGGCACAGCCGCCTTGCAATACGGTGACCCTATTCCTGAAGAAGTTAAAAAAGAGCGGCACGCCCGTTTAATGGATATGCAAACTTCCTTTCAATTAAAGAAGAATAAAACTCTAGTAGGGAAAGTGGAGATGGTATTGTGTGAGGGGCCTTCAAAAAATGACCCCGAGGTTGCTACGGGAAGAACTCCCGGATGGAAAGTGGTAAACTTTTCCGTTCCTGACGGTGTGAAATCCCCGCAGGAATTGGAGGGAAAAATTTTGCCCATCAAGATTACGGATGCGAATTCCTATGCGCTAAAGGGACAGGTGGATTTGGTATGATTGCAAATGTATTTGGAAAAACTCCCAAGATCGCAGCCACCGCCTGGATTGCAGGCTCTGCCGATGTTTTAGGAGATGTCACGCTCGGTGAACACACCAGCATTTGGTACCAAGCGGTGGTGCGAGGCGATGTTCATTGGATAAAAGTGGGAGACTATACCAATGTTCAAGATGGCTCAGTCTTGCACGTCACAAACGGTAAATTCCCATTGACCATTGGCTCAAAAGTGACCATCGGACACAAGGCCTTGCTTCATGGTTGTACTGTTGGCAACAACTGCTTGATTGGAATGGGGGCCATTTTACTTGATGGCGTTGAAGTGGGATCCGGTTCCGTGGTGGCCGCAGGCGCTTTGTTGCCTCCTGGAAAAAAGTATTCCCCTAATTCGTTGATTTTGGGTTCTCCGGCGAAAGCCATTCGTACTCTTACGGCCGAGGAACAGGCCGAGATGATTGAACAGGGTTGGAAAAACTACCACTCCTATGTGGCTGAGTATCGAAAGAGCCTAGAAATCACCCAAAAATAGTCCCCCTTCAGAGAGAAGGCGGCGGGTCAAAAGCGCTTTTCCCTAGGGAAAGCCTATGCTATTGTAAAGCATGAATTCTCCATCAAATTCTACACCCTTCCGTGAAACTTTAACCTTCGACGACGTTCTTCTTTTGCCTGGGCATAGCGTTGTTCTTCCGAATCAAGTGAGTCTGCAAACTCAACTCACAAAAAAATTGAAGCTGAATGTGCCGGTGCTTTCGGCGGCCATGGATACCGTGACAGAATCGGCCACTGCAATATCCATCGCTCAAGAGGGTGGACTCGGGGTAATTCACAAAAATATGAGCATCGAAGATCAAGCCTTCGAAGTTTCCAGAGTGAAAAAAAGTGAAAGTGGAATGATTTTAGATCCCATCACGGTTGCCCCCGAGCAGCCGGTGCGAGAGGCTCTACGTTTAATGGCCACCTATCGAATCTCTGGAGTGCCGGTTACGAAAGATGGAAAGCCTCACGGCCCGCTGGTAGGAATTATTACCAACCGAGATGTTCGATTCCTTCAAGATGAAAGTGCGCCTGTTTCTGAATACATGACAAGCGAAAAGTTAGTGACCTGTCCTGTAGGCACAGATCGAGTAGAAGCAAAGAAGCTTCTTCACAAACATAGAATTGAAAAACTATTGGTGGTCGACAACAAAAATCATTTAAAAGGATTAATCACCATTAAAGACATTGAAAAGTCTATGAAGTATCCCATCTCCAATAAGGATCAATATGGTCGCTTGGTGGTTGGTGCTGCCGTGGGAGTGAGCCCAGAGGTGATGGATCGTGCTGCCGCGCTTATTGAAGCAGGTGTAGATGCTTTGTTTGTGGATAGCGCTCACGGGCACTCGCAAGGAATCTTGGATCTAGTGACGCAACTAAAAAAGAAGTTTAGCGTAGAAGTAGTTGCTGGAAACGTAGCCACTGTAGACGGAACCAAAGCTTTGATTGATGCTGGTGCCGATTGTGTAAAAGTGGGAATCGGTCCTGGATCCATTTGCACCACTCGAGTGGTTGCTGGGGTTGGGGTAGCTCAACTGTCTGCGGTGATGGATGCTTTTTCTGTGGCCTCCAAACAAAACATCCCCATTATTGCGGATGGTGGAATAAAGTTTTCCGGCGATGTGGTGAAAGCTCTTGCTGCAGGTGCAGGTTGTGTGATGCTCGGAAATCTGTTTGCTGGAACCGATGAATCTCCAGGAGAGTTAGTTTTGTACCAAGGCCGTTCTTACAAGGTGTATCGAGGCATGGGGTCCATGGCCGCAATGAGAAAAGGATCAAAAGATCGTTACGCTCAGAGTGGCACGGAAGATTCCAAGTTAGTGCCCGAAGGAATTGAGGGACGAGTTCCCTATCGAGGAACTATTTCAGCCGTGGTGCACCAGTTGATGGGCGGACTTCGTAGCGGAATGGGTTACGTAGGAGCTGCAGACTTAGTGGAGCTAAGGGAAAAAGCGAAATTCGTGAAAATCTCTTCTGCAGGATTACGAGAAAGCCATCCACATAACGTAGATATCACGAAAGAGGCTCCAAACTATTGGATGGGTTCTTAGGCGAAACAATTGCGAGTTGGAAAGGGAAGGATCCTTTTCCGTTTTTAAAGTAACAAGGATGTTATTATGCAGCTAAAAAATTTTACTGCTGGACGCTACGACGACAATTTCATTGTCATCTGTAATCCCGAAAATAGAAAACAAGAGCTCTTTAAAGAAGATGAATTTGAGATAGTAAAATTCATCAAGAAAAATGAACAAGAAAGCCTATTGGGACTATTGCTTCCCAATATTGGAGTTGCAAAAAAGGAACATATCGTTGTTTGTTTGAGTGTGCTCAAAAAGCTGAAGCGGATGCAGCTGGTAGACGAGAGCTCTCTCACAGGACGCAAGCTAGGCACTGGAACCACAACCTTCGATCTAGAGACAAAAAAGTTCAAATTTGAAATTTTGGGTCTCCAAAATTTGGCGGCATTTCTCTTTAAAATCATCGAGAAAACATTTTCTTGGATGGGTCCCACCGCTTTTCTTCTTCTTGTACTTTTATTGGCTTCGGTTGGATTTCTATTTTTCCCGTTCGAAGCGGTTGATGGAGCCTTTCATTATGAGGGCGTTTCTTATTGGAAACTACTTTTCATTTTATATGGAACTTTAACGGCTGCCCTTTCTTTAAGATCCATTGTGCAAAATACTTTTGTGAGGGCTTTGGGACGACAAACGTATTTCCATGGCATTTCGTTCCTATTTCCGTTTTTCCTGCTTCATGCGGATAAAAAAGAAATAAACTTAGAAGGCTTTCGCTCTCGCGTACAAATGGCACTTCTCGGGCTCTTGGCTCCCTTGATGTTGGCCTCCTTTTTTGTGGGACTTCAGGCTTTGGGAATCATATCTCTTCCCACAGCCTACTTTGCTTTTTCATCTTGTATTTTTGCGTTCTTATTGTTGATCTGCCCCTTTTTCCCAGCTGACGGTGCCGATATTCTTCACGTTCTATTTTTGAGGGATGAACTAAAAGAACGGATTTCCTCAGGGCTTCGCGAGATATTTCGAACCAAAGGAAATTTAAGCCGTGAGATGCTTTTTGCTCTTGTTTTAACCTTTTTATGGCTCTTGGCTTGGCTCGATGGATTACGTGCATTTTGGGAGACAATTTCTGTAAATGTATCAAACGATTTATTTTCTCCCTATGCCATTGATCGCACCATAGGCGCAGGCCTCGTAATTGTGGCTATTTTATCGATGGTTTTAATGCCCGCAGTAATTTTTACCATTGGGTTCGTAAAGGATAGATTTGGTTCGAAAAAGAAAAAGATCCAAGTTCAAAAAGAAAGCTTAAAAGATACGCTCTCCTTTGAAGAGAGAATGTCTGCCTTAGAGAAGATTCCACTATTTGCTTACTTAAATAATCAAGAACGCTTGGCTCTTTTGAATGAGATGCAGCCGCTATTTTTTCCTCATCGAGAGTTTTTAATGCACCAAGGAGAGGTGGGAAAAGAGTTCTACGTCTTGGTTCGAGGCGGAGCGAACGCATTCTTTACGGATATTCACGGAAGAAATTATTTATTGGCCGACCTAGGAGAGGGTGATGCTTTCGGTGAGATTGCACTGATTGATGATGTTCCTCGAACTGCGTCTATTGTATCTGACGGTGGTTGTATTGTTCTTGTGCTGAAGAAGGATGGCTTCGATCGATTTGCTCAAACTTTAGGATCTCCCGATAGAGTAAAAACCATGATTCGTCTCACAAGTTTTTTCCGTCGCCACCCGCTATTTTCTAAACTTGGGGTGAAAGATCAAGCCCAGCTCATTGATACTTTTGAATTCAACACCATTACAATTGGCGAGGAAATTCCTAATAATGACGATAAATTTTATGTGATTTATTCTGGAAAGGTTCGTTTAGATACCGGAGACGATTCCGCCGACGTTACTTTGAGTTCTGATGATTGTTTTGGTTATGCCAATGCTCTACATGCGAACTACTTTGCATTAGAGGGCACTGGATTGTTATCGGTGAAGACAGATGATTTTTATAAATTGATTTGGGAAAAACTTGTTGAGCGACCCGAACTGTTTCTGTGAAGAATTTTAGAGTTCAATATGAGAGAACTATGGCTTTTTCTAGTGAGTGTTTTTTCGATCTTTTGGATCTATTGGGCGACCTCGGAACAAATCCACCAAAAAAATGCCATCTCCGCTCGAGAAGAATTAAAAAGATTAAGCAAAGTTACGTTAAAGCTCTATTCTAGCGGCCGACCTCCCTCTGGCGATGAGTTTTGGAAATCCGTTGGGCTGGCGAATCCTATTTTAGATCCCTGGAATACGCCCTTTCGCCTTTCGGTTTTATCTAATGAGCTATTTCAGTGGCGATCGGCTGGAAAAGATAGACAGTTTGAAACCGCAGATGACATCGTTCTGGATGTGCCTTACGGAGAGGGGCTAAAGGTGGATTTTTCCTCAGAGCCAACGGAACCCTTGGGTTTACCTGCAGTGGATGTAAGATAGAATTTAGGGGATTCTAGATCCTGCGTCAGTTCTCTATCCCAAGAGGTCACCGATAAGCGTAAGGAAATACAGAAGAAAGCAGCCCATCGCCCGCGACCAAAAAAGTTAGACTTTGAGAGACGAAATTCCACGGAAAATCAGGAAGACTGCACCGCATAAAGCTAGGGGGACTAGGGGGTTTATGATAAGAATTTTCGGTGCATCGAATACTGATTCTTGATTTTGGAAGTCAATTTACCCAACTGATCGCCAGACGCATTCGCGAGCTTGGCGTTTATGCTGAAATCTACGCCGCAAACCACCCTTTGAGTGAAATCAAAAGTCGGGGAGCGAAGGGAATTATTTTGTCCGGTGGTCCCCATTCGGTTTTTGACCAAGGATCGCCCCAGGCAGACCCCGCTCTTTTAGAATTAGGCGTGCCACTTTTGGGTATTTGTTACGGCATGCAATGGCTTGGTCATAATTTTCATGGAAAAGTGGAACCTGCCGCCACAAGGGAATATGGATTCATGCCCGTCACCATTTCCAAAAAGGATTCAAAACTCTTTGGGGGTCTTCAAAAAATTCGCACATGGATGAGCCATGGTGATGAGGTAAGGGTTTTGCCTAAAGGGTTTGAAGAGTCGGCTCGCTCTGAATCTGGCTCCTTGGCTGCCATGGAAGATCCTACTCGCAAAGTATACGCAGTGCAGTTTCACCCCGAAGTCACTCATACCGAACATGGAATAGAACTGTTCAAAAACTTTCTATCGATTTGCGGAGCCAAAGCCGATTGGAACTTAGGAGATTTTGCAAAAACGAAGATTGCAGAAATTGCCGAACAGGTGGGCCCCAAAGCCCATGCCATTTGCGCACTTTCCGGCGGAGTTGATTCCACCGTTGCCGCCACCATGGTAGAGCGAGCCATTCCTGGTAGACTCCATTGTTTGTATATCGATTCTGGATTGCAGAGAGAAAATGAAGCCGACGAGGTAATGCATAATTTCTCTGATTCGGGTTTGCGAGTAACAAAGATCGACGCTCGTAAAGAATTTTTAGGAAATCTCAAAGGTATTTCCGATCCCGAAGCCAAAAGAAAAATCATTGGAAAAACATTCATTGATATTTTTCAAAGAGAAGAAAAGCGCCTCGCGCAAGAATATTCTCAAGAGGGAATGAAGTGGTTGGTTCAGGGAACGTTGTATCCTGATGTGATTGAATCTATGCCACCTCCCGGAAGAGGCGGCTTTAGCTCTACTATTAAAAGCCATCACAACGTGGGCGGATTGCCAGAAGACATGAAGCTGGAATTGATCGAACCGCTTCGTGAACTTTTCAAAGATGAGGTTCGTCGCATCGGAAAGACATTGGGGATCTCCGATAAAATTTTAAAGCGCCACCCTTTTCCCGGACCTGGATTGGCCGTTCGCTGCTTGGGAGAAATCACCGAAGAAAAGTTACGAGTTTTGAGGGCTGCTGACAAAATCTATATCGACGAAATCCGTGCTGCGGGATTATACGATCAGATCTGGCAGGCCGGGGCCATTCTAGTGCCCGTGGGAACTGTGGGCGTAATGGGCGATGGCCGCACCTATGAATATCCCATCGCACTTCGAGCCGTGACCAGCCACGATGGAATGACCGCCGATTGGTTTCGATTTCCCTTGGATGTATTGGCAAAAATTTCGAATCGCATCGTGAACGAGGTAAAAGGCGTAAATCGTGTAGTGTACGATATCTCCACGAAGCCACCAGCCACCATTGAGTGGGAGTGAAATGAGTTCGCCATTCGTTCATCTTCACGTTCATACGGCCTATTCTGCATTGGCTAGTACTGTTCATATTGAAGATCTTTTCAAAAAAGCTAAAGAATTTGGCATGACCTCAGTGGCCATGACCGATCATGGGAATCTTTGCGGCGTCATTGAGTTTATGGACGAGGCCAAAAAGGCCGGAATCAAGCCGATCTACGGCTGCGATTTTTATTTGAAATTAGAAAACGCACCGGACTCTGTTCGATATCCTTATACCCGTCTTGTATTGCTAGCGATGAATCGCGAGGGTTTTCAAAATCTTGTTCAGCTGGTTTCAAAATCGTATTTAGAAGGCAGGGCCCAGCGTCCTCTCATTACCAAAGAGTGGTTGGAGAAATATTCTGAAGGATTGATTTGTTTGTCTGGGGGTCTAAAGGGCGAGATCGGCTTTTACCTTCTCAATAACCAAGAAGAAAAAGCATCGGCAGAATTTCTTTGGCTTCACTCAATCTTTGGTGATCGCTTCTATGCCGAGCTTCAAGAAAATAATTTAGCGGAACAAACAAGAATCAATGAATGGCTTCTTGCGAAGTGCAAAGAGACGGGGGTTAAGCCTGTAGCCACCTCAGACGTGCACTATCTAAACAAAGAAGATGCCATGTCTCACGAGATCTTTGTTTTAACTCAATTGGGCAGAACTTTGTCCGATGAAAACAAACGATCTCTCTGCACTGAGTTTTGGTTAAAAGATCCAGAAACCATGGCGGAACAGTTTGCCTATTGCCCAGAGGCTTTGGCTAATACTCTCGAAATTGCAGATCGTTGCAACGTGAGCTTCAAGTTCACCGATGATAAAGGTCGTCCGATTTACTATCTTCCAAACTTCCAGATTCCTGAGGGAGAGTCTGCAAAAACAGCGGAAGAGTTTTTGGCCGTAGAATCGAGAAGGGGCTTGGATTGGCGATTTCAACAACCAAACTTTCAAGCTACCAGATCGCGACCAGATTGGCCTGAATTAGAAAAACCTTACAGAGATCGATTAGAAGATGAAATTGGAATGATCCAGAAGACGGGATTTTCCGGATATTTCCTCATCGTTTCTGACTTTATCCGATGGGCAAAAGCAGAAAACATTCCAGTGGGTCCCGGACGGGGATCGGGAGCCGGATCCATCGTAGCTTGGGCGCTGCAGATTATTGACATCGATCCACTCCCTTACAATTTACTGTTCGAGCGTTTCATTAACCCCGAACGTATTTCCATGCCTGACTTCGACGTGGACTTTTGTATGGACCGCCGAGGCGAAGTGATCGAATACGTACGGCAGAAGTATGGAAAAGACCAGGTGTCTCAGATTATCACCTTTGGTCGTTTGCAGACGAAGGCCTGCATTCGAGACGTGGGGCGAGTGCTGGGAATGCCCTATGGTGAAGTGGACCAAATTGCCAAATTGGTTCCAGAACAGTTGGGCATATCGCTAACAGAAGCCTTAGAAAAAGAGCCAAAATTTGGTGAAATGAGAGAAGCGAATCCCACGGTGGATACTCTTTTTACGCACGCGCTGAAGTTAGAAGGCTTAACTCGTTCCTTCGGAAAACACGCCGGTGGCGTTATTATCACGGACAAACCCCTAACCAATTATGCTCCTTTAATGACCGACGAAGATGGGGCCGTGGTGGTTCAGTACGATAAAGACGCCGCGGAAAAAGTTGGCTTGGTGAAGTTTGACTTCCTTGGGTTAAAAACTCTGACCCACATTCAAACCGCTGTAAATTTAGTAAATGAAAAGCGGAAGAGAAATGGACTCGATCCCAATTTCCGCATTGAAGATACTGGTGTAGATGATGCCGCTGCTTATGCGTTGATTGCAAAGGGCGATACCAACGGAGTTTTTCAAGTGGAGTCTGGCGGGATGTCGGAGCTTTGTAAAAAGCTGTCTCCAGCAAACCTAGAAGAACTTACGTGGATCAACGCGCTCTATCGTCCTGGCCCGCTGGAAAGCGGAATGGTGGACGATTTCGTGGAGCGAAAGCATGGACGTGTGGAGATTCAATATCCTGTTCCGCAGCTTGAGGAAGTTCTAAAAGAATCGCTCGGCGTAATTATCTATCAGGAACAGGTAATGCGTGCTGCTCGAGTTTTGGCCGGATACTCTCTTGGTGAAGCCGATCTTCTTCGAAGAGCCATGGGGAAAAAGAAACCCGAAGAAATGGCCAAAATGAAGACCGGCTTCGTGGAAAGAGCCGCCAAAAATGGCATTGATCCGCTGAAGGCCACAGAAATTTTCGATTTGATCGAAAAATTTGCGGGCTATGGATTTAACAAATCACATGCCACCGCCTATGCCTATATTTCGTATCAAACGGCCTACTTGAAGGCCCACTATCCAGCTCAGTTTTATGCTGCGCTTTTGACCACTGAAATGTCTGATACGGACAAACTCGCAAAATATATTTCCGACGCAAAAGATCACGATGTGAATGTTTTGGGTCCTGATATTAATGAATCCAATCGTCTATTCAACGTGGTGGAAGGAAAAGACGGCAAAGAATCCATTCGTTTCGGCATGGAAGCGATTAAAGGATGTGGAGAAGCGGTAATTAACGCAATCGTCGAAGAGCGTCAAAAGAATGGTCCTTTTCACTCGTTTCCAGATTTCTGCAAGCGAGTTTCAGATAAAAAAGTAAATAAGAAAACTTTAGAAGCCCTGATTCGTGCGGGTGCGTTCGACTCCATGTATCCGCAAAGTTCACGCATTTCTCGGCAAGCTTTATTTAAATCCATGGAGTCCATTACCACTTGGGCAGCAAAAGAAGCAGAAACTGCAGCTTTAGGGCAGGGTGGGTTATTTGATGTGGTTTTCTCGTCGGGAGGAAGTGGTCCAAGTTTACGTTCTCCAGAGCCAGAAATTCCTTCGCATCCGGAATGGACGCATATGGAAAAGCTCGAGGCCGAGAGAGAGTTATTGGGTTTTTATGTCAGCGGACACCCTTTAGATCCCTATCGTTCTCTGCTACGGCAAGTTACTTCGTATCCAGTGGAAAAGATTTTCCAGATGGCAAAAGAAGGTAAGCTTCCGAAAAAAGAAGATCAGATGGATTGGAAGGCACGAAAGGCCGCTCAAGCCAATGAACCACAGATAGGTGGTATTCTGACTGCCGTAAAGGAAATCACCACGAAAAAAGGCGACCGAATGGCGTTTTTGACGTTGGAAGATTTTACCGGAAAAATCGAAGTCATTTGTTTTCCAAAAACCTACGAAAAATGTAGAGACTCCATTCGTACCGGTAACGTAGTGGTTGTTAAAGGCCAGGTGGAAGGCACGGAAACAGGAGCAAAAGTATTGGCTTCGAATTTAGAGCCCCTAGAGAAGGCTTCGCAGGAAAAGATCAGAAACGTGAAGACGGTGGTTTTCCGATTAGATCCCTACAATACTTCTCGTCATCAGCTAGAAGACTTAAAAAAGCTGTGCCTAAAAAATCAAGGGAACTGCAAAGGTATCATCGAATACGTAGCCAATGATGGTGTTCGTGCTCGCTTTCAGTTCCCAGATGAATTAACATTTTCTGCAGACTATGGATTTATCCAAGAAGTTAAAGAGATCTTCGGAAAAGATGTTCTTGGTTTTCAATAAGACCACGATCGCAGGGTCTTACCTGCTAGCGTTACAATTTGTGGCAGCTTTCGTAGCGGTTTCGTTCTTAGTTCCGAAAGTCAGTTTTGCTCAATCCGGTGTGATAAACGCCATTGGATCCGGAAGAGATTCCAATGAAGCCATTGGCGCTCTTCTAAGATCCGTTGTGGGAAAATATTTGAAAGATGAATCACCAAATGTAACGAAAGCCATTTTACAGTCTGAAGTTGTTCCTAATGGTAGTGCCTTTGTTCAGAGCTATAAGATTCTTGAAGGTGGAAGATCGGGAAGCACCTCTATTGGTGCGAATGTGGATTTAGATGTGCTCAGATCATTGATTCGATTCACTCCAGTTCAGTTAGAAGAAGCTACTGCTAAAGCCATAGTGGTGGTTCGGGGTGCCCGAATACCAGATGGTTTGTTGGCAGGAATGAAGCCCTTGCCGCCCGCGAAAAGCAATCCCTATGCGGTTTTAGAGACTGCAGCGAAAGATCGATTTGCCCGTCGTTTATTCGAAGTAGTTAGCCTGACGCCAGAGGAAATAAAAGAGTTGCCCGAAGGTGAGGATATCGCTTCACCAGAAATGTTACGAGGACTAGGCGCAAAGATGGGGGCTCGTGTAGCCTTAGGAATTTCTTCCAAATATGAATCCTTCGAGAATGAAAATTCTCACAATCTCGACCAGAGAATTGTGGTCACCGCGACTTTGGTGGACGTAAAAAAAGGTGTTGTGCTGGGGAAATCGTCGGTAAATGTGAACGATCCCAAGACCCGGAAAGAGCAATACATTTCTGATCTCCAGAGAGTTTTGGGTGAAGAAGGAAAAGATCTTTTTCACGATGTGTTTGTATCAGCGGGGAAAAGATTTTTGAAAACTGGTGATCAACAAGAGTTTTCCATCGTTCGATTGGAATCTCCACAAAACGCCATTTTGGTTTCAAAATTTCGCTCTCTTCTTGAGGGCGCGAAAGGAGTAAAATCCCTAACTGAGCATGTGATTCGTAGAGGAGCGTTCGATTATGCTCTACGCCCACCGGTAACATCTCAGCAAGCTTCAAAGATCCTAAAATCTCTCACCTCTGACGAGTTTTCCATTCAGACGGTGGAAAATCCTCTTGAAAGCGAAGGCGCCAATGCTCCTGTGGTTGTGATTCGATTGGTTCCCAAGGCCTCACAATCTATCGAAAAACCTGGGGAAGGAGACATCAGTGTTGCACCTTACTAGTGTTCGTATTTTTTCGTGCCTCTTGTTGGCTGGATTGGCGCTTTCGTCTTGTACTCGATCAAGTGGTTATAAAAAAGACATGAGCTCTGGAACTCGCATTCAAGGCGAGCGCGAGCGAGATAAGATTGTAGAGGCTGTACAAAAGTTTTCTCCTCTTCGTAAACGTGCAGTATTGCTTCCTTTTTGGAACGACACTCCCATTAAGGGAAAATTTGAAGTGTATTCAAAAAACGCATTGAAGGAGATGTTACTCGAACGGAATCAGATCAACATTGTGGACGAACGTGACGTTTCACTTAGAAGCCAAGATTTTTATTTGGATGCTGAAAAAGTAAACGTGAATCATGTGGCGGAGAATGGGAAAAAGTGGGGCGTGTCCCTTGTCATTCTTGGTCGCATTTCGAAAATCGCTTTCCGTAAGAAAAATGATGATGTTGGACTTTTACGCCCTAGCGCTGCAAAAGCAGCTGCATCAGTGGAACTTAGATTAGTGGATGTGGCCCAAGCAAAAGAGATCGCCTTGGGCCAGGGATCAGGAATTAGTGAAAACTCTACCTTAAATCTTTTTGGCGAGGGATCAGAAGACACCGACGAGACGAGAAATGAATTAGTGGCAGATGCCATTGCAGACGCGATCTCAAAGGCTTTGCCTGCTTTGAATAAAGAAATCGAAAAGATTCAGTGGCGGGGAAGAATTGCAAAAATTACCGGAGCGAAAATTTACGTAAATGCAGGTAGGGCCACCGGGCTTCAGTTGGGCGATATTTTAAAAGTGAACTCTCAAGGACAAGAGATTTTTGATCCAGATACGGGATTATTTCTTGGAAGAACACCTGGAGATCTGAAGGGCACTCTAGAGGTGGTGGAATATTTTGGCGAAGATGGTTGCGTCACGAGAGTGCACTCAGGAGCCAATTTTCTTGAAGGGGATTCGATTCAGCTGTATTAAAGACCTAGGATGAACTTACAAACAGCAAATCAAATTCGTGGAATTTTAACCCCTCTGCAACAGAAGATCATTGCCGCATTTTTTCTTCTGTTTCTGATCAGTATCTATTTTCTTCGCTCCATTTATATTCCGATTTTCATCTCGTATTTTTTGGCTTTTCTTTTGAACCCCATTGTTACTTGGTTAGAAAAGCGCGGCTTCGGTCGCTCTGGTCCAATTTTTCTTTTACTATTTTTATTTTTTGCTCTGGTCACGGCCTTTGGCTTGTTGATGGTGCCTAGAGTATTTGTGCAAGTGCAGCTGCTTTTTCAGAAGCTTCCGTTGTTTATGGATTTTCTTTCCGATCGTTTGGGTCCTTTCTCAGTGACCTACCTTGGCTATGATGTTTTTCGACAATGGAAAGAGGTTGTACCCAGTTTTCTTTCCGACACGCCCATCTCTCCTGCTGTAACCTTGATAGAAAGTGCACTTGCTGGTACCGCGAAGGCAGTGGGAGTTGTTTTAACCGTTCTTTTGGTTCCTATTTTGACGTTTTATATTTTGAAAGACTATTACGTATTGAATGAGAAACTCATTTCTCTCGTACCTAAGCGCTATGTCTCTGATGTAAAAGAAGTGTTCCGACGACTTTCCATCGTATTGGGTGGCTTGATCCGAGGGCAGTTTTTGGTTTGTATTATTTTGGCCGTGTATTATTCCATTGCGCTATCTGCTCTCAGTGTAGAGATGGCCTTGTTGTTGGGGATTCTAGCGGGCCTGATGAATTTAATCCCCTTTGTTGGTCCTTTAACCTCTTTAGCATTGACGCTATTTTTGGCGGTTTTGGGCGGCGCTCAGATTACGCAATGCGTGGCTATCTTGGGTGTATTTCTGGTGGCAAACCTGGTGGATACCACTGTGTTAACTCCAAAGATTGTTGGTAAGCAGATGGGTATTTCTCCTCTGACCATAATTTTGGCTTTATTGGCAGGCGGAGAACTGCTAGGTTTTCTAGGGATACTCTTGGCGCTCCCCATTATGGCGATGGGAAAGGTGTTGGGTCAGTATTTTACTGAGAGATATTTGGCTTCCAGTTTTTATAACGAAGAAGCTCCCCTTGAGGGAAAACAGAGTCTTTCAGATCGACTGTGAGCCTTCGAATCTTTGTGGTGGAGATTCGATTCAAAAAGCTGAAGCAGTTGGGGGGGAAATGAAATCTACTTTTTATGCGTTTCGAAGCAATTATTCCTATGAAGAAGCGCTTGCTCTTCAAGGTTTACTTTCGTCTGAGGGATACATTGGGCTTCTTGCCTTCGAATGTCCTGAGACCATAACCTTCGGTAGATCTTCCAATCCAAAACAAGAATTACGTGTGTCTCAAAGCTTTTTGCAGGAGCACGAAATTTCTCTTCTATCCACAGATCGTGGAGGAAGCACCCTCTACCATGGCCCAGGTCAGTTGATTGGATTTCCGATCGTCAATTTGAAAGAAGCCTTTGGCGATGCAAAGGCAATCAAAAGATTTTCAGAAGAACTATTGATGGGCTTAGCTCACGCATGCGCTGTGCTCGGAGTAAAAAGCGTAACTACACGTCAAGATTACCCCGGATTGTGGACAAGTCGTGGATTGTTGGCTTCGGTTGGAATTAACGTGAAAGATGGTTATGTATTTCACGGATTTTATTTAAATGTTCATCAGGCCGTGGCCCAGGGATATGGTTTGGTTCATCCTATGGGACTCTCCTCTTGTCCCGTCACTTCTTTGGAGCAAGAGGGAGTGCGCTTAAATGATGTTCAGGACATCTCCGTAAAAATTCTTCCCTATCTTTCTGTGATTCAGGGAGAGTTAGTGAAAAATAATTCCCGTGTTTTGAGTTTTGAGAACAACTACTCAAATTTGGTTTCCGCTGTATCGAGAAGCCAAATGGCCATCGATCATATTCGAGCCAATATGGAAGGTTCTCTCTCTAGAGATCGAAATTAAAGAGCGCATTTAGCAGAGCGCCTTTAAGCGAACACCCTCTTACTACTTCGCAGCCCACCAGGGATCTCAACGCCGACGAAAGAGCTCGTTTGGCTGGGAGATTTCCAACCTCTTTTATTTTCTTTTTTCTAACAGAGCTTCCAGCGCTTTTTCCGTGGGGCGCGGTAGGTGAATTCCGTGGAGATCTTGAACGTTTACCCAGCGAAATTCGCTGCCTGGAAATAGGTTTTCTGAAAAATCCCCTAACGATTCTATTTCCAATCCACGAACGGAAAAGGAAATTTTGTGTTTGGTGATGGTTCTGGTGATTTGATGTTCAGCAAAGCTGCGATACTTTTTGGGCAATGCCTTTGGCTTTTCTGATTGAATCTGCCAGGGGATATCCCACATTCCCGACAACCACTCCTTTGCGGGTCTGCGGGCCAATAAAATTTTCTCTTGATGGAAAAGCACCCAGCCTTCGGCAGACAAAAGAATGGGCGCAGACTTTTTGGCCTTCACAGGAATTTTACCCGCCACGCCCAATCGCGCGCTTTGACAAAATTTTTCCACGGGGCAAGAAGCGCACTTTGGATTTTTGGGGGAACAAAACTTTCGACTCAAATCCATGAGCGCTTGGTTCACTTCACCGGCGGAACCTAAGTCCACCAGTGCTGCTCCCAATTCTTGCAATTTAGCTCGACCTTCCTTCTTGGGATTTTCATAACTTTCCAGCCAACGGGAAAGAACTCGTTCTAAATTACCGTCGAGGGCGATTTCTTTTTTGCCAAAGGCCATACTGGCAATAGCCGAAGCTGTATAATCGCCAATTCCCTTTAGGGTGAGTAAGCTAGTTTTTTCTTCCGGAATTTTTCCACCAAATTCAGAAACAATTGTTTTTGCCGCCGCTTGCAAATTTCTCGCACGGGAGTAGTAACCAAGTCCTGCCCATAGATTTAGCAAACGATCTTCTTCCGCTTCGGCCAAATCATTCACGGTGGGAAAATTGGAAAGAAAGCGCTCGAAGTAGGGAATGACGGTTTCTACCCTAGTTTGTTGCAGCATGATTTCGGAAATCCAAATGCGGTAAGGATCTTTCGATCTTCGCCAAGGAAGGTCGCGCTTTTCCTGCTCATACCAATCCAGCAGGATGCGATGCACTTTGCTAAGATTTTTTTCCACGCTCGTAGGTTTCATGGAAATTTAGGAGATCACGCCCAACTGTTTGCCTACTTTTGTAAAGGCGGCGATGGCTCGTTTCACATCTTCAGTGGTGTGAGCGGCGGATAACTGCACTCGAATGCGGGCTTGGCCCTTAGGCACCACGGGGAAAAAGAATCCAATCACATAAATGCCTTCATCTAAAAGAGCTTTGGCAAAATCCTGAGAAAGTTTTGCGTCTCCCAACATCACTGGCACCACTGGGTGGTTACCTTCTTTGATGGTGAAGCCGGCGGTCGTCATTTCTTTACGAAAGAGAGCCGTATTGGACCAAAGTTGTTCCCGTAACTTTCCGCCCACGGCGGGATCTTGCACCAATTCCAGCGCCTTAATCGATGCCTGCACCACCGGAGGCGTAAGAGTGTTGGAAAACAAATACGGACGGGCCTTTTGGCGAAGCATATCGATAATCGCCTGGTGACCACTCACAAATCCACCGGCAGATCCACCAAGGGCTTTTCCTAGAGTGCTGGTAATAATATCGACCCGTTTCATCACATCAAATTGTTCGTGAGTTCCGCGGCCATGTTTTCCCATGAAGCCAGAAGAATGAGAATCATCCACCATCACCAGGGCTTGGTATTTTTCGGCAAGATCACAAATTTTATCTAAGGGCGCCACGGTGCCATCCATAGAAAAGGAACCGTCGGTCACAATGAGGCGGAATTTTTGGCCTTGGGCCTCTTTTAGCTTTGCCTCGAGATCGGCCATATTACGATTGCTATAACGGTAGCGTTGCGCTTTACAGAGGCGAATGCCGTCGATAATGGAAGCATGGTTTAATTCATCGGAGATGATGGCATCTTCTTCACCCAGAAGTGCTTCAAACACACCGCCGTTGGCATCAAAGCAACTGGAAAACAAAATGGTGTCATCCATTCCTAAGAATTGCGAAATCGCTTTCTCTAAATCTTTATGAATGGTTTGCGTTCCGCAGATGAATCGCACCGAGCTCATGCCGTAGCCAAATTTTTCTAATCCATCGTGGGCCGCCTCAATGAGAGCGGGGTGAGAGGAGAGTCCTAAATAATTATTGGCGCAAAAGTTTAAAACTTTTTTGCCGTTTACCAAAATCTCATTGCCCTGTGGACCCTGGATCAAACGCTCTCGTTTGTAAAGGCCAGCCTCATCGATTTCTTTCAGTTTGCTTTCTAGGTGTTCGCGAAATTTTCCGTACATGGGTGTCCTCGGTCTAGTCGTTGAAATAAATTGCTTTTCGCTTTTTCAATTCGTTTCAAAGCAAATTTATACTTTGTGAATTTGCACCAATGTTTTTGGATGCTCCAAAAGATTTTTTTCAAAGCGATCTTTGGTGAATTCATTTAAGGGAAGAATGGTTCCTTTACCTTCATCTAAAACATGTTTCCAAATTTGATCCTGAATACCGTTATTTTCTTCCAAGAGTTGTTTGGTGATTTCCCAGGTGGAAAACACTCGGCGACCCACGATGGCGTGGAGGCGTTTGCCAGAGGTGATGAGGTCTTCAAAATTAGGGATGGTCAAATCTCCACTAGAAAGACCAAAGAGGGCGATATGGCCACCGCGCCGGGCGCCCTTGATGGCTTGCAATAGGCTTGAGGGAAAGCCACTCATCTCCATGCAATAATCGGCGCCGTACCCTTCAAAAAAATCTTTCACTTCTTCGGCGGATCGATCGGAGGGATCAATCACTTTGTCTGCCCCACAAGCCAACGCCTTCGCTTTGTTTTTGGCGTTGGGTTCGATGCCGATAATTTTTTTCGCGCCCATGGCCCGGGCGATGAGAATGGCAAACAATCCGATGGTGCCACAGCCGAAAATTGCCACGGTTTTTCCGCGCAGTTCATTTTCTTTCAAATTCGATCCCAACATATTGGGAGTGCAAACATGCACGGCATTGCCAAAGGGCTCTTGAACGGCGGCGATTTCGGGGCGTACTTTTTCTAAAACCGTGGGCCACAACACATTGGCCGGAAGTTTCACGCGTTCTGCAAACACTCCATCCCAAGTCACCCCAATGATGCGTTCATTGGCGCAAACATGTTGGTTACCCGATAAGCACATGGGGCAGACACCACAATAAATATGCGATTCCGCACTCACCACTTGACCCACGTGAAAGCGGCCGGCCTTTTTTACGTCAGATCCCACTTCTACAATGCGAGCCAAGACTTCGTGGCCCATGATGTAGGATTTTTTCTTGTCCTGCTCGAGGTGATGAAGAATGCTGTCGCGAAAAGCTTTGCGAAACCAAATGCCTTTATCGGTGCCGCAGACGCCGGCATAAATGGGTTCTAAAATTACGCTCTTGGCATCAAGAGCGTTTTTCCCTTCATTTAGTGCAGGGGCTTCCACATCTCGCAGTTCATAGCCCTTTTGTTGGCTCCAGGTCTCTCGGTTGGTTTCCAGCACTAATGCTTTCATGAGTTTCTTTCTCCCACGGGATACACTTTTTTTACGCGGTCTAAGCGAAAACTTTTTTTCATTCCGTCTAAATGACAGGTAGCTTCCATATACTGCTGTTGTCCCTTGGCGTAAAGCAGTAGCGGTGTAACTTCCCGGGCCGAATAGCCCCCCTCGTATTGAATCCATACAGAACGCTTTTCCTGTAGGGCCTGGAACAAGGGCTCAAGGTTGGCCTTTTTTGCTTTGGTCACCGGCTTAGAGGCATCGGCAAAGGAATGCACCTTTCCGTGGCGGGCAATCAGGCTATCCCAAGAGGCGTTCACTCCGCAGCTTTCGCGAACGGCAATGCGAAACACTTCCATGCAAGAGCGAGCATCGGCCAGGGCGCGGTGAAAGGTGGTTTCCCCAATGCCAAGTTGCTGCACCAAAAATTCCAGCTTATGCGAGGCCAAATGGGGCATCACCCGGCGGGAAAACATACAAGAATCCAAAACCGGAACTTCCGGCGGTTGCAGGCCAGAGCGCAGGCTGTAGAGCGACACAAACCCTAAATCAAAGGGTGCGTTGTGGGCCACGGGCACGGCGCCTTCTACAAACTGAAAAAAGCTGGGCAAAACCTTATCAATGGACGGTGCTTCAAAGACCATTTCATCGGTGATTCCGTGCACTCGGGTGGCCTGCCAGGGGATGGATTTTCCAGGATTTACTAACGTTTGAAAGTATTCTTTGGCACCATGAAGAAGATCAAAACGAACGGCTGCGATTTCCACGAGTCCTTCCGAATGGGGAGAGAGACCGGTAGTTTCTGTGTCGAAGGCAACAAATTCGAGCGTACTGATATCGTTGATCATGATAGTGTAAAGCTACAGATTTTTACCCCGCAGGGAGAGGGAAGTCTATGAAGAAGGTCTTGATCACCGGTGGCAGCGGCTTCTTGGCGGAAAAGCTCGTGCGACGCCTTGCGTCTGACGGCCATCAAATTCGCCTCTTGGTGCGAAAAGACCCCCCTGAAGCCCAAAAATTGACGGGCTGTGAATATGTTTATGGCGATTTGAATGAGCCTCAAAAATTGCGCTCCGCCTGTGAGGGCATGGACTGGGTGATCCATACGGCGGGCCTCATTTCCTATAATCCAGCCAAAGCAGATCTCATGCGAGTCACCAATGTGGACGGCACAAAGAATATTGCCTCTGCAGCCCATGAAGTGGGTGTTTCGCGGTTTTTGCACGTGAGCTCCACGGCAGCCATTGGCATCAGCGAAAATCGCGACCAGCCTATGACGGAAGACTCGCCCTTTAATGCACGTTCATTGGGCTTGGCTTATTTCGATACCAAATACGATGCAGAACAAGAACTGCTTCGAGTGGTAGAGAAGGGCCTCAATGCCGTGATTGTGAATCCCGGATCGCTCTTAGGGCCAGGGGATCGCCGGCGTTATGAAAAGGGTTATGCCGGTTTGATCTATAAATATCGACCGCCGGTGCTTTTTCACGGTGGCATCAATTTTGTGGATGTGGAAGACGTGGTTCGCGGCAGCCTATTGGCGCTAGAAAAGGGCCGCAGGGGCGAGCGCTACATTCTTGGGGGAGAAAATCTAGAGTTTGGCGAGCTCATCCGCCGCGTAAACGCCATTTTAGGCAGACCTTCTCCCTCTCATTATGTGCCCGTGCAACTGATGGGAACTCTCTCTGTGGGTTTAAAAATTCTCAATAAAATGGGGATTGATATCCACATGACCCCAGAGCTCATTCGCCAAGTTTGTAAATGGTATTTATTTGTATCTTCGGCCAAGGCTGAAAAAGAACTTGGCTATAAACCCCATCGTATTGATGCTTCTATTTCTGATACGATCCGCTGGTTGAAGGAAATGGGTCGATTGCAATAACTGATTTCGGTAAATAAATGCGCTGTTTTTGTCTGCTTAGATTTTCCGTGCCAGAAGTGTCGCACCTAGTTTGATTTACTGGAAATACAGATTCTTCGAATCTCAGATTTTGGTTTCACTCCTTCAGAAGATGCGGGAGCTCGAGTTCCCGCATGGTCCAAGTGAGCTAAATAGCAACCTCGAAATACCTTTTCACTTTGAGGAAGTCTTCCTGATCGCACGCCATCGAGTTCGGAATCGCTAAGAGTTTGAGACAAGACAGGTTCAGATTCCGCCCGATAGCCTGGATTCCATCGAAAGAGCGTGAGCTTTGCGGCCACGGCTGAATCTGCGGAAGCAAATCCAACTAATCCAAGGAAGACGATAAATGTTCTCATACCCGCTTTTCGGAAATGTAAGGGGATGTCTGAAGCCAAATGGAGGGGAATTCGGTCACAATTTTCCACATGGGGGAAACTATGAAGTACATTTTAGCCGTTCTATTGTTGTGTCCTGTTACCGTGTTAGCGAATTTACCCGAGCCCACGGAAAAAACGGGCATTGGGTCCGCTGCCTTCGGGGTGGACGATTATCGCTTAGGCGATGAGTGGGGGAAAAAGCCCGTTTCTCAAGAAACCCTACCGAAAGAAAGTTTGGCATTCCAAAGAGCGGCTATGGCAACTGCCAGAGTGGGTGGTGCCACTGGTTTTTTTCTAGGAGTGTTTGATGGCAAATATGTGGTGGCCACCAATCACCATGTGTATTCGTCTTCCAGTTCTTGTCGAAATGCCACGATTCGTTTTCCGCTTCTCAACATTCAGGGACAATGCGATGAATTTCTTGGAACATGGCCCGAGGTGGATTTGGCTCTTTTTACCATTCGACTCTCCGATCCTTCTCAGGGAGAGCGTTTAAAACAGGTGGGCAAAAACTTTTCCTTTCGGAAAAACATTACCCTTGGTCAGCAATTGATCACCATTGGTTTTGGTTCCGCTGGCAACTCCCAACGACAGTTGATGGGCAACCAAGATTCCGATTGTTACGCCTTTTCAGATTCCTCGGGTTTTCGTCAGATGGCAGATCCTGATCAATGGAATCCAGGAAGTTATCGAGCTTGGAGCTTTTCTTTAGGATGTGATGTTTCTCACGGCGACTCTGGATCAGCCATTGTGGATCGCTCCACAGGAGAAGTGGTGGGAATTATCTGGACCGGAAGAATTCCAAAGAGTGAGCGCGCAAAGTCTTCGCAAAACTTGAAGCAAATGTTCTTTGCTCAAGATGAAGCTGTTTGGCAGGAACTTTCCTATGCCGTTCCCGCTGAAAAAATTGGCGAGCATCTTTCTAGACTTTTAGAGACTTCTTTACCTGAAAGCACCAAGGCAATCTTTCGAGGAATGCTAGAGTGATCGAGGTGGGATCCATCTACCGTCACTACAAAGGTAAGAAGTATCGGGTGTTATCACTGGCGGTTCATAGTGAATCACTAGAAACTCTAGTGGTTTACGAATGTCTTTACCCAAACCCAAAAGGGCAGATCTGGGCAAGGCCCATTTCGATGTGGAACGAAACAGTAACGTTAGATGGACTTACTCAGGCTAGGTTCGTAAAAGAAAAGGGAGAGTGAAAAATCACTCTCCCTTTTAACAACAATATTCAGCTAGAAAATTATTCGCCTACGATTTGTTTCGCAAACTCTTCAATCTGCAAAAACAAATCTCTTACCACATCAAGTGTGGCGGCATCTTTTGCCAAGAATTTATCCAAAATTTCTTTTAGTCCTTCATTGTTATTTTGAAAGCGATAGTACGCGGGGTTGCTCACTACTGTCCCAGCTACAGAAACCCCTTCTTTTACTTTCATCTGAATACTGGCATTTCCGCTAAGTACAGGAACATCTTGAGGAAGTTTTCCCTCAGGAAGTTTCGATAGATCCACGGTGAATTGGATGGTGCCTTTGATACCTACGTAGTTACCGGCTTCATCTTGATTCTTTTCAGAAATATTCACCACCACTTGAACGGCATCTCCATATTCCTGAGTAAAGTTTTTAGCTGTATCGACTAAAATTTCTTCCACACCTGGAATGATTCCGTTGAGGTCATCTTGAGAAACGAACTTCGTTAAGTCTACAGCAAGATAGCCTTCTAGATTTGTGGTGGGTTGGGTTCCGTCGCCATATTGGTAAGAAAGGTTAGAAATTCTTAGGTCGAATTGGTTCAAGGAACCAATTTTTTTATACTGAGATCCGAGTACAACGCTCAATGCGCGAACATCGTTTGTTTCGATGTTTTGAAAAATCACATTGGCCACGGTCTTTTCATTTTGAAAAGGAGCCAAGATTTTTGCGATTTCGTTGTTTAATTCAATCACGGGGGTAGAAACGGCCGCGGTTGCGAGGCCAGCTACCAAAAATAGGGGAATAGCGAAAAACTTCTTCATACTTTGTCCTCACGTACAGGGGTTATTTGTTGCCCTTGTTTACAATGGTGTGGCTGAAAAGAACAAGGGTTTCGTCCAATGGAATAGACAAAAATTTTTGTTTCTTGTCTAAGTTCGTTTTTTCGTTCACGGGCTCCCGAAGCCGCGTTGCGTTATTGGGGGGCCTCTGCCTACTTAGTAGCTTAAAGGCCGATATACATAGGCATCGATGGGGTGTTCTTTGCCCTTCAATCGAATTCCATTTTCTTTGCGGATGGGTTTTTCAATCCGACCACTGACTTTATGAAAGATAGACTCCGATACCCAAATCTCTCCGCCTTTCGCCTTAGATTCTAATCTCTGTGCAATATTTACGGCATCTCCAACGGCCGTAAAGTTCATGAACCGACTGGAGCCCAAATTTCCCACAATTGCCTTACCCGCATTCACTCCAATGCCCATGCCTACGTTACTAACTCCATATTTGGCCCATTCGGGTCCAACGATCCGGATCATCTCCTTTTGCATTTCGAGGGCTGTTTTCACAGCTAGAAATTCTGGATCAGGTTGATCTGATGGAATATTCCAAACGGCCATAATTAGATCGCCTACAATTTTATCTAGGGTCCCTTCGTGTTTCTCAATTACTGCATGCATTTTTTCAAAGTAAAAATTTAGAAGTTTCACTAAATTCTGAGCCGTGATTTCTTCCGAAATGGAAGTGTATCCGCGGATATCGGAGAAAAGACAGACCACATACTTTTCCTCTCCGCCTAATTGCAATTCGTTCAAACCTTTTACGCTTTTTACCACTTTACTAGACAAATATTTTCCCAAGTGGTCTGAAGTCTTTTCAAAAGTTTGCATTTTCTTTTTCAGAAATTCTTTTTGCAACACATGGGCAGTTAAATTGGCAAATCGTTCAGCCAATTGAATGTCGTCCGAAGTAAAATTACCGCCTATCCGATTTGATAGATTCATAACGCCGACCAGGATCTGCCCGTGGATAAGAGGAATGCACAAAAGATTCCTTGGATATTTGGCGCCGTCTTTTGTTGAAAAGTTTGGATCTTTTGCAGGATTTTCCGTGTGAAAAATCTTTCTTGAACTCGCTGCAACTCCTGCAGCAGATTCAAAGGTCATTTTCCAATCCTTTTGATCCATGCCCCCGAGGCCGGCCAATCCTTCTAGGGTAAAGCCATCGTAAATACCAAAAATAGAGCAGTTCTCCACCCAGAGGTGAGAGCGCATGATTCTTAGAATACTCTTTAAAAGAGAATCTAATGGGAGTGTTTCTTTTTCAGATAAGTCCAGAAGCTGATCGATATCTTTCGTTAAAATATTCTTTGTTTCAAGATCGAGCTTGTAGGCCTGTCTTTCCCAAGCTAGTTGGATCTGATTCTCGATAACATCTTTTAGAAACATTAGAGAGCCATCTTCCAACTTTAAATGTCCGATGGATTTTCCATGAAAGGAAATGTCGGCGGTTTCGTTTAGCTCGCTCGACTTTCTGGATTCTGAAATCGTTTTTCCACTTAAATCTGTGATTTGATGGGGAATCGATTTCAATGCTTGTAAAATACTAGGGTCAAATAAACTCGTTGCATCAACGAAGTCTGCGAGAATTGATTTCACGTGATCTCCAATTGCGTTTCACATATTTCAAAGAGTTTCTGCAGTAAATTCGCCTCATAACGAGTATGCTCTTTCAGTAGCTTCTGCTTCGTTCTTTCGTATTTCGATTTTCTTGTTCCACCCTCTCTTAAACGAACGTGGTCAAATTGGTTCGATAGCGAAAAAATTTTGGTAGCCAGGTGAAGCTTTTCCGATTTGAGAGCCTTTGGAAAACCGGTTCCGTCGCAGAATTCATCTTGATTCTGAATCAATTGAATTATTTCTTTTGGAAATGGATGTTTCATTTTCTCTAAGTTTTTCAGGGTAACTTCCGAGGCAATAGTTTTAGGCGCAGAGGCTGGATCGCCTTCTAGTTCGTGAATCAGCGATGAAATTGCCAGGTTTTTATTTTCCTCTTCTGAAAGAAGCCCTAAGTAGTGGGAAATGTACAGGGAGATAATAGCAACTCTACCGTTGTGAAATAGAAGGGTTGGTGGTTCATGAAATTGTTGAAAGTACCAATCTAAGATGGAAGAGTTCGCCGCGGATTGAAGAGAATCAAAGGCTTTTTCCAGTGAGACAACTACTTTTTTATCTTCCTGATTTTTTACTAAGAACGTTTTTCTGAGGTAACTGATTAATTCTGGTCGCTTGTTTGCCGTTCTTGATTGTGGCTCTGGTTTTTTAGAAGAAAGATTTGTGGAAGTTTCTTGGTAGCGATCCTCTTTCCATTCTTCAAATTTCTTTAGATCTTCTTTTTTTATATACATAGTGCGAAGTTTTGCTTGAGAAATTTTCTCGAGAAAGGAAAAAGATACGGGGCTGTTTGCCGCAATTCCGAGTATGTATTTGCCTCTAAAGTGCAGATACAAATCGCAAGGTGCTGCCTCCTCAGGCACTAACCAAACCGTATTTTGTGGAGTCATTTCCATAAGATATCCCTAGTTTAAGATTACGGTTGGGGACTCGGATTTTCCATGGAAAAGCCAAAAGATTCAGCTAGGATATGGCATGGAGAAAGTAGCCTACTACCAGAATCACTTAAACCGTGTAAGCCGAAGCTTTTCCTTCTGCATTGCTAAGTTAGAGGGCGATCTTCGTGAATGGGTAAGCCTTTCTTACCTGTTATGTAGAATTCTTGATACCATCGAAGATTCTGAATGGTCCTCCAACGAACAGCAGTCTCAGGCGTTTCTTTCCTTTGAATCTTTTTTGACCACTGCTCCAAGAGATTCTGAAGTGACGGCTTGGGCGCATGGGTTTCCTTTAAACATCGACGCCGGAGAGCGCGAACTCATATTAGATTCCATTCAATGTTTTTCTTTGTTTCATTCGCTCCCAGAAACCGTGAAGGAAAAAATCCGGAAACCTGTGATGAATATGTATCGAGGTATGCAACACTATTCAAAAAAGAAAGAATTGGAAGGTCAATTAAGACTTCGTTCTCTTTCTGAAGTAAATCAATATTGTTTTTTTGTTGCTGGCTTAGTTGGAGAGTTGCTTACTGATTTGGTGACTCTCAAATGGACTGCTTGGGAGAAAAAAATTCAGTTACGCGATGCTCATCATTTTGGACTTTTCTTGCAGAAGATCAATCTTCTAAAAGATCAACAAAAGGACGAGAAAGAGGGAAGATTCTTTATCCACTCTAGGCAAGAAGTGTTGCAGAGTTTGGTTCATGATGCTGAGGGAGCCATTCGTTATTTGCAATCGTTGCCATTGGCAGAGAGAGGCTTTAGAATATTTTGCGCTTGGTCTTTATTTCTTGGATTAGGTTCTCTGCCTTGGATTGAAAAAAGTAATTTGCTGGGCAAACTGATGAAAATACCCAGACTAGCCACTGAGCTACTTTTGAACCGTGTGGAATCTGTTATCGACGATAATCAGGCTTTGATTAAAATGTTTCGAGAAATGTTGCCCTTTGAATCTCAGCAAACGTCAGCGCCAGTGGTGGGAGATGGATCGTGGATGTTTCGAATCTATGATGGCTCGTTATCTCCCGATGATTTTCTTGCGCTAGGGATGGGGCATAGTTGGGTCCGCTCTTAGTCGAAATCTTTTCTCATGACCACATTCGTAGTCTTAAAGTTTAGGCTCTCATAGAGCATTCGGGCTTTATTGTTGTGCCCAAACACATGCAATCCTAGCTGTCGATGTCCGTGTTTTTTTACATCTACTTCAGCGGCCATCATCGTTGCTTTTCCGTATCCTTGGCCCTGAAATTTTTCTTCTATGGCGATGTCGTAAATCCAAGGAAGATCTTTGGATCCCTGTTTTTGAATGCCCCACCATAGAATACCCACAGTCATGGAGGTGTCGGCATCTATTACGCGATAGATAAAATGGTTCTTTGTATCTTTTCCATCGGGCAACAACGATTCGAAAGATTTTTTGGAAAGAGCTATGGCGTCACCTTTGGAATAGCCCTCTTTTTCTTTATCAAGGGCATAGTTATTTTCTGAAGCCAACTTCCAGTTTTGAAACTCTTGTTCTGACATTTCTTTTAACCGAACGTTTTTCCTTTTGCTTACGTTCGACTCTTTATTTGGATTCATCTCTAGACCTTTCACTTTTCTAATTGGAATGATACCGAAGAGAAATGTTTCTAAACCTCGACCTTTTAAAACAAAACCCCAATTTCCGCCTCTTGTTTCTGGGTCAAATCATCTCTTTTCTGGGGAGCATGATCAGTTATGTGGCGGTTCCCTATCAGGTGTATCAGATTTCCAAGAGTTCTCTTATGGTGGGGGCCTTGGGGACTGTACAGTTAGTGCCAGTTTTGGTGTTTGGACTCATCGGAGGTGCCTATGCTGATCGCTTAGATAGGCGAAAGCTATTGATTGTTTCTGAGGGGCTCATGAGTTTGGGAATCTTAGGATTCTTTCTCAACAGCCTGCAACCGGAGCCAAGTTTGCTGGGAATTTTCTTGTTAACAGGAATTTTACAATCTCTAAACGCATTTCATCGTCCCGCCATGGAGGCCTTAACCCAAGCCATCGTGAGTAGCGATCAATACCCGGCGGCTGCAGCATTGAGTTCACTCAGGCATAGCGTTGGAGCCATCGCAGGTCCTGCACTGGGTGGGATTCTTATTTCCACCTTGGGAATTGAAGTTGCCTACCTCATCGATTTCGCTACTTTTCTAGTTGCCATGCTTTGCATTTTTTTTATGAAGGTGGCTGCTAAGCCAAGTCAAAACTCCGCGGAGGAAAGTCCTCTTCAATCTATAGGGGAAAGTTTACGTTTTGCTTATCGTAAGCCTGAACTCATGGGCACTTATATCGTAGACATTGTGGCCATGACATTTGCCTTTCCTACGGCGCTTTTCCCGGCCATGGCTGATTCGTGGGGTGGGGCAAAGGCCGCTGGAATTTTGTATTCTTCGATGTCCATCGGAAGTTTGGTTGTGGCTTTGTTTAGTAGGTGGACGGAAGACGTCGACCGACACGGCGCTGCCGTAATTCTAGCAGCAGCAATCTGGGGCATAGCTATCATGGGCCTTGGGTTTGCGAATAGCCTGTGGGTCGCTGTTTTATTTTTGGCCATAGCGGGTGCCGCCGATGCGGTGAGTGCGATCTTTCGATCGGTCATTTGGAATGAGACCATACCTAATGAACGCAGGGGTAAGTTAGCGGGCATAGAGATGATCAGTTATATGTCAGGGCCTTTGTTGGGGAATATGCGAGCTGGTTGGATGGCGGGACTTCTGGGTTTGCCTCTGGCGGTAGGACTGGGCGGGGCCGTTTGCGTGATTGGAGTTGTGGCCAGTGGATTCGCCCTACCGAAATTTTGGAATTATCGAAGACCAAAAAAAGAGGGATAAAATTTCTTTTATCCCTCCCTCTTTCAAACGTAATTTAAATCAAATTCGTTCTAAATTCAGATCGACTTATTCTTCTTCACTGGAATTAGATTCTGGATCGGCTCGTTTTTCTGCTTTTTCTTGTTTTTTTCCTTTTCGAGTTTGCTCCGCCAAAATCTTGAACGCATCATCTAAGTTTTTTTCTGCAGGCCTAGTAACAATGAAGTTCCCATTGGGGCCATGATATCCTTCAGCCTTGTATCTTTCCGCCGGAAGTCCATGTTGAACACGTACGTAGCCTAATTCTCGTTCGCAGTTTTCTTTGTGACCAGAAATCACATTCAATAAATTTTCCAAAGATTCTTTATAGCGTGTCTCTTTTTCAAAGCGATCTTGTAGGAATTCTTTTTTCACAACTTTGATTCTTCCGCTCTGAGTGATTCCAAGTTTTTGCTGAACTTTTGATAGGTCTTCGGAGATTTGAAGTTCTGGAATGGGATCCAACTTCTTATTTCCGCTAAGTCTTGGATCCGCTAGATCCGTTCTGCATCGAATGAGGTCCGCTCTTTCAGATTTCAACTTTCTTTCGGTTTCATAGTTTTGCCAATTCAGCTTTCGTAGCTCGTCTTCAACGGCAACGCTTTCTTGAATGACGGCGTCTTCATCCTCATTTATGCCAATTTCGGAATTTCCCATTTTGGCTTTTACATCAATGGTTTCATCTACGGGCTTTAATTTTTTTGAGGCACATCCAGCGGCTAGAACTAGGGCCAACATCCAAACGAAATTGAACTTCATACAATTCCTCTCTTTCCACATCCATCTTACGGCAAGAAAACGAAATACAGTGAGAGGAAAGCCAAGGATTTCTCGGCCGGCAGCAGGTGGAGCGCACGCGCTGTGCCCCTTTAAAAAGCTCCAGGATGCGCCCATGCGAAACAATATAGGCCTAGAGTCCTAGAGAAATATCGATTCTTCTTAGGGTTTCTTCAGCGCCCAACAACGGAAGCACTAACTTTAGCTCAGGGCCATGAAGTTTACCCGTTACAGATGCGCGCATTGGCATAAAAAGATTTTTACCCTTTGCGCCCGTTTTTTCTTTTACCGTGTTTTGAATGGTTGCAAGAATTTGCTCAGAGGCCACACCACCATTTTTTTCCACTTCGTCTCGGAAGGCTTTTACCACTTGCTTGGATTCTGCAGTGGCTAGCATTGCCTTCGCATCACTTTCGAAGCCAAATTTTTCGCCATAGTAAATTTCTAAATGCGGACCGATTTCAGAAAGTAAGCGTAATCCCCCACGAACTGTAGACAATACATTGTGAAACCAATCCTCGCCTCGCACATCAGGATTAAAACCGGCTTGTTCCACAAAAGGTCGAATTCGTTTGGCTAATTCTTTGATGTCCATGGCTTTAATATATTCACCATTCATCCACGCTAATTTTTCGTCATCAAAAACCGCAGGTGCCTTATTGAGTTTGTTAATCTCAAAAAGCTCTACGATCTCATGAAGAGGGCGAACTTCTTTTCCATCTGGCGGTGACCATCCTAAGAGAGCGAGAAAGTTCACTAAAGCTTCAGGCAAATAGCCATTTCGCAAATAGTCGGTTACCGAAGACGCGCCTTCTCGTTTGGAAAGCTTCTTTTTATCGGTTCCTAGAATCATCGAAATATGGGCAAACTTTGGTAGTTCCCATCCAAAGGCCTCATAAATGATGAGCTGACGAATGGAGTTCGAAAGGTGATCTTCCCCTCGAATAACATGGGTGATGCCCATGTAATGATCGTCAACAACCACGGCATAGTTGTACACAGGCTTGCCATTGGATCGAAGAAGAACGAAATCCCCAATCATTCCTTGTTTGAAATGAACGTCTCCCCGTAGCAAATCTTGGCAGATGTAATCTTTTTGAGGAGCTTTCATTTGAATGGCAAAAGATTCTCCTGCCGCAGCTCTGCGATCGCTTTCTTCGCGGCTGAGGAAGGTGCACGTGCCATCATAGTGAGGAGGTTTTCCGGCGGCCTTAGCGGCTTCAGCCTTTTTGCTGATTTCAGCTTCTGTGCAGAAGCAACGATAAGCCTTACGTTCTTTTAGTAATTGGTGCGCTAGGTGTTGGAATAACTCTTGGCGTTCCGATTGACGATAAGGGGCGCAGGGTCCGCCTTGTTCTGGGCCCTCGTCGGGGTCCAACCCAAGGGAATGGATATCCTGTAAAACCATTTTTTCAGATTCGCGGGTAGATCGCACGGTGTCCGTATCTTCAATACGTAAGATCAATGTGCCTTTGGCATGCTTCGCGTGAAGCCAATTGAAAAGATGCGTACGTGCTCCGCCCACATGCAAATAGCCTGTAGGAGAAGGAGCAAAACGAACACGAACTTGGCCGGCCTTAGGCCCGCCGCCAGACTGAAGAATTTTTTGTAAATCAAATTGTGCCATAGAGGCACAAAGTAGTGGATTTATTCGCCGCTGCCAAGAGCTTTGGTGAGTTCGGCCTCTACATCAGATTCCGAGAGCGCGTTGGACATGGAAATTTCTTTCACCAACAGGCTTTTCGCCGTATCGAACATCTTCTTTTCGCCAAACGAAAGGTCTTTAGAGTTTTTCAACAGATATAAATTACGGAGCACTTCAGCAATTTCTTTGGTGGATCCGGTTTTGATCTTTTCCATGTATTCGCGATAACGGCGGTTCCAAGTGGTGCGGTCGATCTTCACCTTTTTATCGCGAAGAATACCCATTACTTCATCTACTTCTTGCTTGGAAACTAACGCACGTAAGCCAACACCGGCAGTATTGTCCGTTGGAACCATAATGGTCATGCCATTTTCGATCACCTGTAAAACGTAGAAACTCTTTTTCTTTCCAGAAATTAGTTTCTCTTCAATGCGCTTAATCACACCCACGCCATGAGCGGGGTAAACTGCATTGTCACCAACTTTAAACATGAAATCTTCCATTAAGGATTTCCTCTCCGGACCAAACGCTAACACTTTTGACCGCTCGTATACTAACACCATGCGTTACCTGTGTCAAATCCTTTTGCTTTCCGACGCTTGCGGCACCATTTTCCTACTGTTAGCCTTATATTCTCAAGGGTTAGGTTTTCGGGCTTTGAGGTGTTGGGTCTCGAGGGGAAAATGAAAATCATCAATGTTTTCTTGGTGTTATGTGCTCTGGGGGCGGTGGCTGTGGTGGTGCCCTCCTGGTACTTAGGTGTATTTCAACGACAGGGCGCAGGAATAGAGTTCACAGTGAATAGGGGCGAGAACTTCGCCTCTTTGGCGAAAAAACTTCAGGCAGAAGGAGTGGTTCAAAGCGAACGAGCCCTTCGTTGGTACGTGAATTTTTTTCCACCTTCAAAGTCTCTTAAGCGCGGACAGTTTCAACTATACCAGAATATGTCGGTGCCTGCCGTGGTCGCTGCTCTGACGGAGGGAAAACCCTTGGAGATTTTGTTCACCGTTCCCGAGGGTCACAATATGTTTCAAGTGGCCGAGGCCTTGGAAGCCAAAGGGTTTGTGAAAAAAGAAGACTTTCTCAAAGCTTGTCGGAGCGGAGAGCTGATAGCGTTGATTCCGGGAATTGAAGGCTACCAGAAGCGACCGAAATCTGTGGAAGGGTATTTGTTTCCTGATACCTATTCCCTTCAAAGAGTTTTTTCGGCCAGAGAGATTGCACAGATCATGGTGCAACGATTTCGAGAGGTATATGCGGGCCTAGAAGCAGAAATCAAAACTTCAGCCACTGTTTCGGAATTTCAATTGAGTCCCCATCAGATTGTGACTTTTGCCTCCATTGTTGAAAAAGAGACGGGCGCAGGTCATGAGCGGCCGATTATCGCCAGCGTATTCGTCAATCGTTTCCGAAAAAAAATGCGCATGCAAACGGATCCCACTGTGATTTATGGGGTTTGGGAAGCTCAAGGAACTTGGGACGGAAACATTAGAAGAAGAGATCTACAAACGCCCACGGATTATAATACCTACCAGATGGATGGTTTGCCCATTGGACCCATTGCAAACCCCGGTTTGAATGCTTTGAAAGCGGTATTGTCGCCAGAAAATTCTGAATATTTATATTTCGTATCGAAGAATAATGGGACACATATTTTTTCGAAAGATTATGCCAGTCACTCTAGAGCAGTTCGCGAAACGCAACTGACTCCAGGGGCAAAAGACGGAAAAAGCTGGAGAGATTTGCCCGCTGAGCACAAAGCACGATAAAACCTGATCCATTTTTATAATCGTTGGTGGCTCTTCATCCAGGCGATGGTTTCTTGAGTGAGTCGTGGGCGCACGCCAGGTTCTTTTTCAAGTTCATGGTAATATCCGGGAAACTCAATGACCTTGTGTTTCATGGAGGCATAGGCTTGAAAAGCAAAGTGCCTAGCCTCATCCAAATTCGTTACTTTTTCATCACCAGCAAGCAGCAATAACGTTGGTGAGAGTGAAAGAAATTCTTTCGCTTTATACTGTAATTCTTCCACTGCCTCTCTAGTAGAAAGGAACCACTTTGGTGTGGTGAATCTACTGATCAATGGATCTTCTAATCTTCGGCTCAAATATTCTTCATCGTGAGAAAGGATTTCAGAGGCAATTCCATGAGGGACGGGAAGTGTTGGAAATACAGCGGATATCAAGGGAGCAAGGGCACTTAAATACCGATTTTTGCCAGTGAGTTCAGGGAAACCCAGAAGTGGACTTGTAAATACCGCGGCGGCTGGACTCACAGGTAAATTTTTTCTCAAGAGAAGCTGCAATCCAATCATTCCACCCAAGCTATGGCCAAAAATATACAAAGGTCGATAGGGCAGAATTTGTGGAAATAGTTGTTGAACGAAAAATTCCAGATCCTGAGCGTAAAAATCTTTATGTTCAAGGTGGCCGCGAGATCCTTCGCTAAGACCATGTCCACGTAGATCCATGGCAATGACCGCAAATTTTTCTGCGATAAAGTTTTCAATGAGTTTGGAGTAGTTGCCTACGTGTTCAGAATAGCCATGAATAAATAGAATGGTTCCAACGGCATGTTCTGGTACCCAAGCTTGACCGAAGAGTTGAACTCTATCTCTGTTTTGGGGACTATTGAATCGAATAAACCCATATCTGGCAGCGGGGGGCTGGGGAAAATCGTAACACCGCAAATATTCCGTCATTGTTGGGTCTTGAATTGCGCTAGAGCCCGGATCTGAAAGTTTAAATGCCGATGAGGTGTCGTTCATTGGACCTGGTTAATCCTTTACAATTGCACCCACAAGATCGTAGGGCAACGCTTCGGATATCTTAACCGTAACTAGATCGCCAGGGGAAGCGTCTCCATCGTTAATTAAGACGACGCCATCAATTTCTTGGGCCTGACCATACCAGCGGCCCTGCAGCAAAAGATCACTTTCTTTGGAAACACCTTCCACCAAAACTTGAATGTTCTTCCCCACAAGTTTTTGATTGTTGGAAAAGGAGATCTCTTGCTGAATTTCCATGAGCTCATTGAATCTTCTTTGAATCACTTCTTCTTCCACCTGTCCGATTTTTTCGGCCAAACGAAATGAAGGAGTGTCTTCTTCGAGGGAATATTTAAAAACTCCAACGTGTTCTAGGCGCAACTCCTGGAGCATTTTTTTCACATTTTGATAGGCTTCTTCGGTTTCTCCGGGATGTCCCACAATAATGTTGGTACGGAAAACCAAACCAGGAATACGAGAACGCATCTTTCGAACCAATTCGTAAATTTGCTCGGCACGAATCTTCCGATTCATTAATTTCAAAACTTTATCGTCTCCATGTTGGAGAGGCATATCAACGTATTTTACAATCTTCGGCTCATTGGCCATGAGATCGATAACTTCATCGGTAAAATTGTCAGGATAGGCATAGTGCAAGCGAATCCATTCGATGCCATCTACCTTTACGAGGGAGCGTAAAAGATCGGCTAAGGTTTCCTCATAGTTTTTTTCAATTCCAAAATGGGTTAAATCTTGAGCCACTAGATTTAACTCTTTCACTCCGTCTTTCGCCAATTTGATTGCTTCTTCGACCAGCGAGGAAACGGAACGTGACCGAACTTCATGACCCCGCAGTTTAGGAATAATGCAGAAAGAACAATTACGAACACAACCTTCAGAAATTTTTAAGAACGCAGAATAAAAAGCGCCGGTATTGACTCTAGGAGTTTCTGAGGTGTGAATAAACTTTGGAATGTCTACGAAGGTTTTTTGTTTTAGTTTTCCAAGCGCCTTCTTTTGGAGAAGCTCTACAACGCGATGATATTCTCCGGTGCCAATGAACAAGTCCACTTCCGGCATGTCATTTTCAAGGTTCTTTGCATATCTCTGGGCCATGCAGCCGCTAACCACAAGATTCTTCAATTTACCATTTTCTTTATAGTCGGCCATTTCCAGAATGGTATCGATGGATTCTTGTTTGGCGGAATCGATGAAAGAACAAGTGTTTACGATAACGGTGTCTGCCTCTTCTGGGGTTTCCGTAATGGTGAATTTATTGGATTTTAAAAGTCCGAGCATCACCTGACTATCAACTAAATTTTTGGGACAGCCCAAAGACACGAAGTAAACCGAATTTGGTTCGATGCTCGAATTCGCAGATTCTTTTTTATCATTTGGTTTTACAGGTGTTTTCGTACTCATTTAATTTCTCATGTTCGTGAACTGAACTTCCACGTCCAGATTAGAGGCTCGAAGCGTACGAATGGTCGCTTGTAGATCGTCGATACTTTTCGAAGTCACGCGAACCTGGTCTTCCATAATTTGCGCTTGAACTTTTAGTTTAGCGTCTTTGATTACTTGGGTGATTTTTTTGGCATTGTCTTTATCGATCCCCTGCTGGATTTTGATCACTTGGCGAACTTGTCCACCGGTGGCTTGTTCAATAGTTTCGTATTTCAAATTTTTCAAAGGCACAGAGCGCTTCACCAACTTTGATTGAAGAATGTCGGTTGCTGCGGATAATTTATAATCGTCGTCGGCCACGATGATGACTTCTTTTTCTTTGGCTCGCCACTCCACGGTGGTTTTCGAGTTTTTAAAATCGTAGCGCTGCGAAATCTCTTTGTTCGTTTGATTTACGCAGTTGTCGAGCTCTTGAAGATTCACTTCCGAGACAACATCAAAAGACGGCATGGCATCTCCCTTACCTTAATACATTGGGTTCGAATGCCTCGCAGACTACACTATGCGTTAGTTTTTTAAAACTTCTGTTTCCGGAGGGGGTTTAAATTCGAACAGTTCGGGCGGGAACTTAGCCCCTAAGGCCTGATTTTGCAAGGAGATTTTCGTTTTGTTGCCCGTCTCATGTTCGAGAAGAATCTCCGTAATTTGTGACCTTCCATCTAGGCGCAAAGTCACAAAGCTTAGGTCGCCCATGGAGGCCTTGGGCTTCAACTTTATGCTAGTGGCCTCGGCTTCTTTTGTGAGCTCCTTTTTGGAATCATCCTCAGCAATAAGGCCAGCGTTCTTTTCGATCTTTTCCACCTGAAACTCTTTCTCCAGCGGAGCTAGACCCGAAAGAATCTGGAAAAGAGGCTGCCTTTCTAAGTCTTTTCCTTTTCTTTCAATAACTTGCCCTTTACCTTTGCCTCGAGCATCAGGAGTAAAATAGAAAAGCTTCCTGCCGTTAGAAACCATGAGGCTAGCCTCGGGCTCATAGATTTCCCAACGCACGAAGTTGGGTTTCGAGATCTTAAAGTTTCCTTTGCTTGTTTTTGTTCGGGCTAAAGTGGCTTGGTAAACTTCTTGGATAAAGTCGGCCTCCAATGAGCCAGCCTTTTTGTATTTTTGTTGGATCTTCGCCAGGGAAACTTTTTTGCTGGCGTCTATTTTGGATTTATTCGCTGCGTCTGCGATGGGGTTGCCAATTCCAATGAGAAAAATCAGACCGCACAAAGCGTATTTTAAAGATTTCATGAAGATCAGTATAACAGGCTTTTCTATTGGTGCCCACGAACCACCACTGATAGAAGTGGTTTATGAAAAAAATATTACTCATTTGTGCGCTATTTTTCCTTCCGGCTCAAAGTGATGCCGTAACCATTTTCAATCTTAACGTATTCGATCAACTTCAAGGAGATTGGAAACCAGGATTTCGAGAAGATCGAATGAAGCTGGTGACGGAAACCATCAAGCAACTGAATGCAGATATTGTTGTGTTCCAGGAAGCTAAAGGAGAATTGTCCGGCGAACTTGGTGGCGGGAAAGATAGCTCTGATGCTGCACTCTTAAAGTCTGCGTATCCGCACCGAATGTATATTCACGAAATGACCGGAAAAGACCAAGCATCTTACGGCTATTGGATTGGTTCAAAACAAAAACCTAAACAGTGGATCGAAGATGGCTTTTCTTTTCCAGGAGGAGTGGAGAGAAAAGTTCAGGCGGCAGTGTATCCAAAGATTTACAATGGAAAATGCTTAGGAGTGATGAGTTTACACATGAGTTATCAAACTTCTGAGGTGCGAGTAAAAGAAGCCGAATGGATTCTTCAATGGCTAAAAGAAAAAGAGAAATTTTGTAAGCAATGGCTTGTGGTTGGAGATTTCAATGCAGATGCAGAAAGTGCAGAAATGAAGCATTTATTTGCTGGTGGGTTGAAAGTGCTTCCCGAACAAACCAAACCAACCGTTGGCGCCTTTAATCCCATTCGAAGAATCTATGGCGAAAATATTCCTTCAAAAACCATTGATTGGGCGTTGGGTTGGAATGTGAATGGTCGAGCAGAACTAAAGCTCGATCACGAGGTCGATGGAAAATGGGCCTCTGATCACGCATCCATTTTTATTCAGTTGAGTAAGAAAAAGTAAAATTGAAGTCAAAGAACAAATAACCGGAAAGAGAAAGAGCATTTTAGAAATAGGAGATAATATATGAATATTTACCTTTTGATTCTTAGTATTTTTGCCCAAGTTTCACCGGCGGCAGACAAAAATCAAATTTGGGATTTACTCGCAAGAATCGATTCTGAATTGAGATTGTATGACCAACAACCTCGCCAACTGGAACAGGCAAAGATTCGTCTAGAGGAAGCCTTGAGAATTCTTCGACAAGGGGAGGGCGTAAATCCAAATAATTGTCTTACTTTTGCAACGGAAGAGTATGTAAAAGACGGATATTCCAATTCTGCGGCCATGCAAAAATCGAAAGCCCTTTGCAATCAGATCAACCGCGACGGCACCTCCTTGGAGGTTGTTCAGTTTATTCATTCCGTATTGAAGCAAGATGGTTATTCTACGGCTGCATCTCTTCAGTTGTCTGCGGACATCGGAAAAGGAGCTCAGGAAAGATCTCTAGAATGCATTCAGCCTGCATTTGATCGATATAAAAAGGACGGCTTTAGCGGACGAGCTTCGATTAATAAAGCTGTGGAGTTTTGTAAGAACTAGTTCTTCTTGAAATGATCGAAGAGTTCGAGATTTCTTAGACGGGGCCATATGGAAAAAATTCATTTGGCCCCATTTTTTATGGGCTTGTTCTGGTCTTGGCCGAAGGCGAAGTCTAGGCCGAAGCGCTCAATTGGATGCTAACCATTTTGGACACACCTGCGTCTTCCATGGTTACTCCGTAGAGCTTATCGTTGAGCTCCATGGTTCTCTTATTGTGTGTGATGATGATGAACTGAGAGCGTTTCGCCATCTCACGCAATAAAGCGTTGAAGCGTCCGATGTTCGCGTCGTCGAGAGGTGCGTCCACCTCGTCTAGCAAGCAGAACGGACTTGGCTTCACCAAGAAGATCGAGAACAACAAGCTGATGGCCGTAAGAGTTTTTTCTCCCCCGGAAAGCAAGTTGATGTTCTGAGCTTTTTTGCCAGGAGGCTGAGCCGTAATATCTACCCCAGTTTCCAGCATGTCTTCTGGATTGGTTAGGGTTAGGTGAGCGTGTCCACCACCGAAAATCACAGGGAATACTCGTTTGAAGTGATTGTTTACTTCTCCAAAAGCCCTTTCGAAGCGTTCTTTGGAAATATGATTGATGCGATCGACAGTGGACTGGAGATCGGCCATAGCCTTCTCTAGATCGCTCTTCTGAGTGGATAATAGGTTAAATCGATCCACAATGGCTTCGTATTCTTCCACAGCGGCGGGGTTCACATCGCCAAGTTTACGGATTTTTTCTCTGAGAAGAGTAACCTCGTTTTTGGTTTCAGAGATATAGTCATCCCCTTTTTGGCGAAGAATCTGAACTTGCTCGATGGTCTCGGGCATAATGCAGAATTCAGCCAATACGATTCCCCAATAGTTGAAGGTGTTTTCGTTCAACAGGTCGCGGTCAGTGGTGATCTTTTGGTGCTCAAGGCGTTTATTCATCAAGGAATCTTTTACTTCTCTTTCCTTGGTGCTGTGGAATTGGGCAGCAGTTCTTTGTTCTTCCACTTCATTGTTTAAGAGATCAAATCGTTCTTTTGCGGCACGGTAATTGGCTTCCGCATCAACCATCTCCGTTCGCAACCCCTCTAACTGAGACTGAATCTCGAGAATGCGTAGATTGGTGGCCTCGGACTCTTCTTGTTTTCTCCGAGCCTGTTCCAACATGCTTTCAATGCGATTTTTGTGCTGATCTAAAGCGTTTTGATTCTGTCGCAAGCGAGTGGCAAGAGAATTTCTCTGATCAGAAATATTTGCGGCCTTTACTCTTGCATCCATCAATTGCGTTTGGGCAGCTTCGTAAGCAGATCTAGCCTCTGAAAGCTTTTGGCTCAAAGATTCTACTTCAACTTCGAGGGCTCCCTTTTCTGTTTCCAGCGCAAAGCTATTTACACGAGCCTCTTTCTCAGAGGATTCTAAACGATCTTTTTCCGCGTTTAGGCGTTCTTCTTCTTGAAGAATTTTCGCCATCACTCGTTGTGCTTCTTGAAGGCGGGCATTTAATGAGCCTTCTTCCGAGGCAAGTTTCGACAATTGAGCCTGTGCCGATCGAACTTGTTCTTCGGCGGACTTTTTCTCGGTGCCGAGGTTTGACAGATCGCTTTCCAAGCCTTGAATGCGAGCTTGGGCTTCATCGATCTTCAAGGACAATTCTTGGAGTTTTTCTTGCAGCTCTAAGATCTCGCGGTTTCTGCCCACCAAAGATCCGGAAACGGAACTCTTGTCTCCGCCCTCTAACAACCAGCCACCTCTACACATTTCGCCCTCGAGGGTCACAAAGGTGAGATCGGGAAACTGTTTCGAAAGTTCAGCCGCAGCATCTAGGGATTTCATGGCAATTACGGACTGTAAAAGCGCGTCTAGAAGTGCACCGATTTGATCGGGGCTGCCTTCCGTTGCAGACACAAAGCCTCTGAGAGAGCCAAGCGATTCCGAAGCGAAAGTCTCTGGACAACTGAAAGTGGCATTGCCAGATGAAGTTGAAGATAAATGGCTTAAATCAGCAAAAGACGCCCTTCCCAAGGATCCCTCTTTTAGGGCGCGGCTTAGCTCTAGGGGAATGGAGCTGTTTTTCGTGATCACCAATTCTAAGGAACGACCAAGTGCGGTCTCTAGAGCGGTTTCCATGCCCTTCTCTACTCGAATAAGGTCAGACAAGGTCCCATGAACAGAGGAGCTTAAATCTTCTCGGCCCGAAAGAATTTTTTGAAAAACGGCTTTTACACCCTTAGAGGCATCTTCGTGTCTGCTCTTTTGGTCTTCTAGGGTTTTTAAGGTGGTGCGAATTCTGGCGATTTCCGAATTCAGGGCCGCCATCTCTTTTCTAGCGGCCTGCAATTCATTGTTTTTGTCGGAAAGCTGTTGAGAAATTTCTTTGGTTTTATTTTCCCATTCAGAACTAGCGGCTCGCGCTTCTTCCACTCGAAGACTGGCTTCAAGTTTTTCCTGATTTGCCGAGGCTAAAAATTCTTCTCGTTCTGCGCGTTCGCTGTGAAGGCGAGTAAACGCAGCTTCCATTTCGGCCAAACGCATTTGAGCAAAGTTCGCAGCACTTTTTGCTTTTTCTAATTCGCTTCCCGCCTGGAAAAGTCGTTTACGAGCAGATTCCATGGAGGCTTCAGTTTGCTCAGATTCTTTTTTCTTTTCTTGGGCTAGGGCCTCTTGCTCTTGCTTGAGACTTTCAGCATTTACGTATTGCTCTTCAATGGTGGAGCTTTCGAGAGAAAGCGCTTCATGTTGAGCGCTCAATTCTTGCACCATCACCTGTTCTTCTTCTGAGTTCTTTTCTAACTGCAAGAAGGAGAGTTTTAGGTCTTCTAAGTTCTTTTGAGAATACTTTAAATCATTTTCTGCGTTGTTTAAGCGGGTGCCAGAGTCCATCCATTTTTGCTGGAATTCTTCTGCGATTTTCGAAGCCTGAGTGAGTTCGAGGCGCTTTTGGGCGATTTGTGTTTCTGCGGATTCTCTTGCCGTCGAAAGAGCCAGGTCTTCCGTATTGAGAGATTCAATTTCTTGGTCCAAAAGGTTCAAGCGATTGGAGAGATCTTCCCATCTCATGGCATTGAAGCTGAGCTCGATGCTTTGAAGACGATCTTTCCATTCTTTGTATTTGCGGGCCTTATCGGCCTGTCTTTCCATTTGTCTCTTTTGATTTTCTAATTCGTTAATCACGTCCGTAACGCGAAGGAGGTTCTGTTGTGTTCCTTCGAGCTTGCGCATGGATTCTTTGCGACGAGTTTTGTATTTAACGATCCCGGCCACTTCTTCGATCATCGTTCGACGATCTTCGGGCTTCGCTTGAACGATTTTCGCAATTTGTCCCTGCTGGATAATACTGTAACCGCGGGCTCCAACGCCCGTATCCATAAACAACTCTTGAATGTCGCGTAGGCGGCAGGGAGTTTTATTTAAAAAATAATCGCTTTCACCTGTTCGATACAACTTACGGGTAATCGAAACTTCGCGAGTGGGATGGGTGGCGAGAGATTCTGTGCTAGAGGCGCCGGCTGGGGCGTTGGGTCCAGTTACCTCTGCGGGCATGTCGAGAACCAAGGTTACTTCGGCATAACTGGCAGGGGGAGCTTTGTCTGCTCCGGAGAAAATCAAATCGTCCATGGATTGGCCACGAAGGTGTCGGGCATTTTGTTCACCCATTACCCAGAAAAACGCGTCCACCACGTTTGATTTTCCACATCCATTGGGACCCACAATTCCAGTGATTCCGTCGTCGAAATGGATCACAGTCTTGTCTTTAAACGATTTGAATCCCTGGAGTTCCAGGCGGCGAATATGCATAGAAAATTTTCCCCTCTAACAAAAACAGAAACAGGGTTCAGTGTACTTACCTGGTAGGGCTTACGCAACAAAATGTTCGTTCATTGTGCGCCGGGTAATCCACTGGAAATAACGAGGGAAATGACATTCTAGCCTTGGAGAAAAATAGAAAAAATTCTTTGCTGCTGTGACTAAAATTTTGGCAAAAAAAAAGAAGGCCTTGGGGGCCTTCTTTTTCGGTGCTGGGTTTCCAGCCTAGGGCCTCCTCGTATTCACGGGGAGGCGACTTGAAATTACTTGCTGCAACGAGTAGATCCGGGGATCACAGAAGCTTGCCAAGCAAGTTTTGCAAAGCTGATTCTAGCTTTGATCAAGGTTTGGCAATTTTCGTTGGCTACCAAATAGGTGCCGTTGTCTTTCAAAAGATCAACAGAATCCACAGAACCGATTTCTTTGGTTCCTGCTTCCGTCACTGCTTTTAATACAGCGCGGTTCATCACTTCCAAGTCGGAAGAAAGGGTGGATGGCATATCGATAACGCTTGCAGAGGCAGATACAGATACAAGGGCCAAGGCGATTACTAGTAGGGACTTCATAGGGGAAAACTCCTGAGGAATAAATTGTGTTGTTGTTCGTTGGGCCTAGGAGTACCGCAAAAATAGATAATTGTAAACTAAAACAATCGGGTATTTAGGTGGGGCGCACGCCATTTCAAAAAAATTCAATAATTCCAATTATTTGTGCTTATTCCCAGCGGAACTCTAGAGCTATGGGAAGGTGATCGGATAGCCTAGCCCAGGGGTTGCCTGTGATGGCGTGAAAGTTCTGAGCTTCTAGGTTTCGGATATAGATCCGGTCCAGAGAAAGCATAGGAAACCAGGAGGGAAAAGAGGGAGCGGTGAATTCCACAAACCCTAAAGCTTGAAACGACTGTTTTACGTTTTGGCCCCAATCGTTGAAATCTCCGGCAAGAATCACTGGGTCTTTTTCTGGAAGTTTTTTTAAGTACGTTAGAATACTTTCCACCTGAGGCTTTCGCGTAAATTCCAGTAGATCAAGGTGGGTCGTCAGTAGGTGGAGGTTTCCTTTTCCTACGATTTTCGCATGAAGGAGTCCGCGTTGTTCCCAGCGGTGTTGACTCAAATTTAGATTATGAAATTCCAAGATCGGAAGAGAGCTTAAGATCGCATTGCCGTGATTTCCCTTTGGATACACAGCATTTTTTCCATAGGCATGGTGTTTCCAACTTGCGTCTGCCAATTCTTCTAATTGAATCTCACGAATCGTTTCATGATGCTTTTCTGCAAGCTCTTGAACCAAAAGAAAGTCTGGCGAAAGTGTCTTTAATGCTGCCTTGATGGGGCCCATTCCGATGGATCTGCCGATGGGATCTAATCCCTTGTGAAGATTGTAGGAAATGAGCCGAAAGGATTTCATAGCCAATAGGATAACCAGCCCGCCAACCAAGAGAAGATTTTTTTATAAATTGGCAATTTCTCTAGTTGCCATTCTTCCACCGGAGTAGAAACCGCCTGGTCTTGTAAAAATAGCTCCTCAAGTTTGGTTTTTTCTTGAGGCTCCCGAAAAATTACGTCCAGTTCTAGATCGTGCAAAAAGCTGCGGTGATTAAAATTCGTACTTCCCACCACACAAACGTCATCAATGATCCAAAGCTTTCGATGCAAAATGGTATTACGCATTTCAAAGAGTTGAATGCCCCAATGAAGCACTTTCCGATATAGGCCAATTGCAGCCATTCTGCTGAGAAACACATCGCTATCTCTAGAGAGAATAAGGCGAATGTCCACTCCCCGTGCCTTCGCTTTCTTTAATTGATACAAAAGTATTGGGGGGGGGGTGAAATAGGGCGTGATGACCCAAATCCGTTTTTGTGCATTTTGGATAGATTTGGAAAACCAAGAGTTTCTTTTTTTTCGTAGGCGCCAGGTGTAATTCACCAGCGTGGATCGAAATACAAATTTCCCAAAAGGACGAAACCAAAACGCATGAAGTAATTCGCGGAGCGAGGGGCCCTCTAGTCGAACAGATAAATCGTGCCAGGGCTTGGCAAAATAGGTTTCCGTATGGCGATGATCCACATTCATTCCACCAGAAAAAGCGATTCGTTCATCGATGATTACGAGCTTGCGATGAGTTCGGCGATTGATGAGTCGAAATCTCGTGAGCAAGGTATCAGCAAATTGAAATCCAAATATTCCCTTTCTCCTGGTAAAGGGAAGGGGATGATAGACTTCAAACTCAATCTTACTAGCTTTTGTGAAGTTTTCTATTTCGTCTAAGGACTCAGAAGAGCCCACTCCATCGACTCTTAAAAAAACTCGAACGCCTCGCTTTTTTGCTTGGTCCAATTGCCAAAGAATTTCTTTTCCCAGGGAATCGAAACGGAAAATATAAAACTCTAAATAAATGGAGTGTTGAGCTCGATGGATTTCAGACTGTAGAGAGTGAAAAAAAGTGAATCCCGTTTCAAGGAATTCCACTTTTGTCCAAGCCATGAGAGTTCTCCGAGCGTATTAGAGAGCCTTATTTTTTACGCTGGCCTGAGCCGCAGCCAAGCGAGCGATGGGAACACGATAAGGACTACAACTAACGTAATCGAGGCCAATTTTGTGGCAGAAATGCACGGATCTAGGTTCGCCCCCTTGCTCACCGCAGATGCCCATTTTCATGGAGCTTCCGCGAACACCTTTTCCTTTTTGTACTGCCAGTTTCATTAATTCACCGACCCCGTCTTCATCAATGGAGACGAAGGGATCAGGAAAAATTTTCTTTTCAGAATAAGTGCCTAAAAAAGAAGCAGAATCGTCTCGAGACAAACCGAAAGTGGTTTGCGTAAGATCGTTCGTGCCAAAGCTGAAAAACTCGGCATTGCCCTTTTCGCTCGCGGCAATTTGATCTGCAGTAAGGGCAGCACGAGGAAGTTCAATCATGGTTCCAATGGAATATGGAACTTTCACGTTATGTTCTTGGAAAACTTTTTGAATCTCTTCTTCGCAATAGGTTCTGATATATTGTAGCTCTTTCCAGTCTGCGATAAGGGGGATCATAATTTCAGGCTCAACATCTTGATTGAGTTTTTTCTTTAATTCACAAGCCGCTTCCACAATGGCTCTGACCTGCATTCGGTAAATTTCAGGGAATGAAATTCCCAATCTGCATCCCCGATGGCCTAACATGGGATTAAACTCATGGAGGGTTTCTTTTCGGCGATAAAGTTGCTCGTAAGGAACATCCATTTCTTTAGCCAAGGCCCTCACGTCTTTTTCGTCGTGGGGTAAAAATTCGTGGAGAGGAGGATCCAACAAGCGAATGGTCACTGGTAGCCCACGCATCTCTTGGAAAATCTCGAAAAAGTCTTTCCTTTGCATGGGTAAAATCTTCGCTAGAGCCTTTTCTCGTTCTGCCCGCGAATCAGATAGAATCATTTGTCGAACGGCCTCGATTCTTTCTGGATCAAAAAACATATGTTCTGTTCGGCAAAGACCAATTCCTTCAGCTCCAAACTTTCTCGCTACTTTAGCGTCGGCAGGAGTGTCGGCATTGGTGCGAACTTTTAGTTTTCTTACGTCGTCTACCCACTCCATGAACTCATGAAACGATCCTGTGATGTCTGGAGTTACCGTATCCACTTTTCCGGCGATCACTTCGCCGGAAGAGCCTTCCAAAGTTAACCAATCGCCCTCTTGGAACTCGCGATTGCCGATCACCATTTTTCGTTGTTCCATGAGAATTTTGATAGCAGCACAACCTGCTACACAGGTTTTTCCCATGCCTCTTGCCACCACAGCAGCGTGTGAGGTCATGCCCCCGCGGGCCGTAAGAATGCCTTCCGCCACATGCATTCCGTGAATGTCTTCAGGTGAAGTTTCGATTCGAACTAGAATCACTTTTTCTTTTTTCTCTTTTACCCAAGTTTCTGCAGTATCGGGATCAAACACAATTTTTCCAGAAACGGCTCCTGGTGAAGCTGGAAGGCCTTTGGCCAACAAGTCTTTTTTCGCTTTTGGATCTAAGCGCGGGTGCAGAAATTGATCGAGCTGCTCTGGAGTCACTCGCATTACAGCTTCTTTTTTATCGATCAGAGTTTCTTTCACCATGTCCACGGCAATTTTCACGGCTGCGGCGGCAGTTCGTTTGCCATTTCTCGTTTGCAGCATGAAGAGTTTTCCTTTTTGGATGGTAAACTCGACGTCTTGCATGTCTCGATAATGGCTCTCTAGTTTTTGATAGAGGGCCACTAATTCTTGGTAAGCTATTGGTAGAACTTTCGCCAGCGTAGGCAAATGTTTGTTTTGATCATTGAAGCTCTCTTCGTTGATCGGTTGAGGCGTGCGAATGCCAGCCACCACGTCTTCCCCTTGAGCGTTCACTAAGAATTCTCCGAAGAATTTTTTCTCCCCAGTGGAGGGATCGCGTGTGAAGGCTACGCCAGTGGCACAGTCATCGCCCATGTTTCCGTAAACCATGGCCTGAACAGTAACTGCGGTTCCAATGTGTTCGGGAATATTGTTGATCTTTCGATAGGTATTGGCTCTTGGGTTCATCCAAGAGCTAAAAACAGCACCGATCGCTCCCCAGAGTTGTTCCATGGGATCTTCAGGAAAAGTTTTTCCCGTTTGTTCAACCACTATGCTTTTGAATTCTTTGACCAAGGATTTCCAATGATCATCCGTTAATTCCGTGTCTAGATCAAGTCCGAGGTCTGCTTTTTTGTGCTCTAAGGCTGTTTCAAAATAAGAAGTATTCACGTTCAAAACCACGTCGGAATACATCATGATAAAGCGGCGATAAGAATCGTAAGCAAATCGACTGTCTTTACTTTGTTCGATTAGGCCCTGAACGGTTTCGTCATTAAGGCCCAAGTTTAATACGGTGTCCATCATTCCCGGCATGGACACCGGTGCACCGGAACGAACGCTCACAAGAAGGGGATTTTTGCGATCACCGAACTTCATTCCGGTATCGGCAAGGTCTTTCTCGAGGTTTTTAATGCAGCTTTCAACCTGCGATTTTAGTTCGCTGGGATAGCTTTTTCCATTTTGATAAAAATAGGTGCAAACTTCTGTAGAAATCGTGAAACCGGGGGGAACGGGTAGCCCCAGTTTCACCATATCTGCTAAATTCGCACCTTTTCCACCGAGGAGATACTTTTGCGAGCCGTCCCCTTCGCATTGGTTTTTCCCAAACGAAAAAACGAACTTTTTGCTCATGGAGAATTCCTTTTATACTTTCCAGTTTTGAAATGCGGTTTCGATATACGATTTTACTTTTGCCATAGGGATGCGCTCTTGCGCCATGGTATCCCGATGACGGATGGTCACCGATTGATCGATCAGTCCATCGTAGTCAATAGTCACGCAGAAAGGGGTGCCGATTTCTTCGTGACGTCGGTATCGTTTGCCGATGGACCCCGCCACATCAAAATCTGTTTTGAATGTTTTTCTGAGTTCGTCGTAGAGGCGTTTTGCTGGTTCCACAAGTTCATCTTTTTTCATGAGTGGGAATACCGCTACTTTGTACGGAGCAAATTTTGGATGGAATTGCATGACCACTCGGTCTTCATTGGCTCGATAGGCATCGCACATTACAGCTAAAACAAAACGATCACATCCCACGGAAGTTTCAATTACATAGGGAATGAATTTGTTGTTGTTCTCGTCAGAGTAGTGAAGGCTTTTTCCGGAAAACTCTGTGTGACGGCCCAAATCGAAATCTGTTCGGTTGTGGATACCTTCGAGTTCCTGCCAGCCAATGGGAAATTCATACTGAATGTCTCCCGCCTGCTTGGCATAGTGGGCTAGCTCGTTTTGTCCGTGGGGATGGAATCGAAGTTTGTTCGGACGAATTCCATTTTCAATATGCCACTGTAGGCGAGCTTCTCTCCAGCGCTCGAAGTGTTCTGTGTCTGTTCCAGGAGACACAAAGTATTGCATCTCCATTTGTTCGAACTCTCTGGTTCTGAATGTGAAGTTTCCTGGAGTGATTTCATTTCGAAAGGCTTTACCGATCTGTGCGATTCCAAAGGGAAGCTTTCTTCTCATGGACTCTTGAACGTTACGAAAGTTAACAAATATTCCCTGGGCAGTTTCCGGTCTTAAGTAAACGTGATTGCCCTCGTCGGCCACTGGACCCATATGAGTTTTAAACATCATATTGAAAAGTCGAGGAGCCGTGAGAGATCCGGCCGTTCCGCAATTGGGACAGCCAGCGTTTTCTAAAACTTTGGCCATTTCTTCTAGAGTGGGAAGGTGACCAAGTTTGGCTTCTAGTTCACGCACAGGCTTTAGGTGGTCGGCACGGTGTCTGGCTTTACACTTTTTGCAATCTACCAGAGGGTCATTAAAATTTTCTACGTGGCCAGAGGCTTCCCACACCCGTGGATGCATCAAGATCGAGGCGTCTACGCCTTCCACATCGTCTTGAAATTGGGTCATGGATTTCCACCACGAATCTTTCACGGCCATTTTTAATTCGATGCCAAGGGGACCGTAGTCCCAACAAGAGTTGATACCGCCATAGATTTCGGACGATGGAAAAACAAACCCTCGACGCTTACAAAGCGATACGAGTGTCTGCATATCGGTTAAATCTTTTAGGGGTTTTTGAGGATCGGCCGCGGAGTCTTTATTTTGTTCGCTCATGGTCAAATTTTTATCACCTTGACGCGATGGAAGGCAAAACAAAACAAGGAGTTATGTTGGAATGAGAGGCCAAAGGCTTGTGAGAAATTCTTGGGAAACCTCAAGGGGAAAAGATACTAAAACGCTGTAGATCCCGATTGAAAGCCTGGGTCATAACGCGTTGGCGAAGTGTTAGCGTCAGTATCTTTGATGCGAATTCGAGGAGCATCGGCCCAAAGGCTTTCGAGGCTATAAAAATCGCGCAGATGATCTTGGAAAATATGCACAATGACCGACCCAAAATCGATCAGCGCCCAGCGTCCGTCGCCCATTCCTTCTTTGCTAATGGGTTTGAAACCGAGTGGCTTGAGTTCATCGGCGATGGTTTCCGCAATGGCCACTACCTGGCGATCGGAAAATCCGCTGCAAACCACAAAATAGTCTGCCACTGAGGAGCGATTCTCGAGATCGAGAATCACAACATTCTCGCCCTTTTTTTCCAGGCATTTCGAGGCGCAAAATTCAGCTAATTGTTTTCCGTCCATCATTCTTTATTTTTACCATAGGGGTTATTGCCCAGCAAAAAAAGTTTTGAAAATTCCTCCTGCAGGCTTACGGGCAGGCCTTCTTGGGGAACGATGCCCTTAGATAGGCTCTGGCGGATCTGGGTGGAGGAAAAGGGTAGCTCGGGCATTTCCAGTAAAATATCTTGAGGATCGAGGGAAACGGCTGGGGCGTTCGGACGCTTGGCTACGAAAAAGCGGCAGAGAGAGCGGAGCTTTTCCGAATCCTTCCATTGGGGCAGGCTGGCGTAAGCATCGGCGCCGACCAGCCAAAAGAGCTTTTCTTGGGTGGCTCCCAGTTGGTGAGCTTCTAATAGGGTGTCTATGGTATAGCTGGGCCCTTTTCTTTGGAGTTCCGTTTCCCAAAGAGCGAATGGCTCGTTTTCCATCATCAGGCGCAGCCAAGCAGCCCGCACTGGGCCCTCGGCTTTAGGTAGCGGCTTTCCGGGACTTTCTCGGCAAGGCACAAATACCACTTGGGCCCCAGGAAGGGCCTTTTGTGCTGCTCTAGCCAATGCCAGATGCGCCAGGTGTGGGGGATCAAAGCTTCCCCCGAAAAGCACTACCGGCTGTTGAAAATGCAAAATCATTGAAAGTCGTATTTGTTCGTAAACAAGAAGTCTGAAGTTAGGCTCATGAGCTCTTTCACGCCCTCAGTGGTAGCCACGGACACCTTGCGATAGAGCTTCTTTTGTTTGTCTAGCTGAGCGCAAAAAGCATCGAGGAGTTCGCTGTCTTGGCAGGAATCCATTTTGTTGAACACGATGATTTCTCGATGCCCCAACATTTCTGGATTGAACGCCTCTAGTTCATTACGAACGATGGCGTAATCTGAAGCGGGGTCTCTACCAGAGGCAGCATCAATGACGTGGAGAAACAGTTTGGTTCGCTCGAGGTGCTTGAGAAAACGAATTCCCAAACCAACTCCCTCGTGGGCGCCTTCAATCAATCCAGGAACGTCAGCAATGACAAAACTTCTTTCGCCATCCATACGCACTACACCAAGGTTGGGCGTAAGGGTAGTGAAGGCATAGTCAGCAATTTTCGGGCGAGCCGCAGAAACGGCCGCGATCAAACTGGATTTTCCTACGTTGGGAAATCCCAAGAGCCCCACGTCGGCAAGAAGCTTTAATTCTAATTGAATGGTCTTCTCTTGTCCGGGTTCGCCAGGTTGGGCGAATTTGGGGGCCTGGTGGGTGCTGGTGGCAAAGTGAGTGTTACCTTTTCCGCCTCTACCGCCTCCGCAAAGCAAAAGGGGCTCTTCGTCTTTGTCGAGGGCTTCCCACAGGACTTCTTTAGAGATCATGTTTCGAACGATGGTGCCGATGGGCACGCGAAGAATGATGTCTTCGCCATCTCGTCCGGCTTTTTTCTTGCCCATTCCAGGTGCGCCGTCGGGGGCTTTGTATTTTTTCTTGAAGCGAAAATCCATCAAAGTGGCTAGGTTTGGATCGGCTTTAATATAGACGCTGCCGCCTTTGCCTCCGTCGCCTCCATCGGGGCCGCCAAAGGGCTCCATGGTTTCTCTGCGAAAGTGTACGGATCCGGGACCACCGTGGCCGGCAATGATTTCAATTTGGGCTTCGTCGATAAATCTCATAACGCAACGAGTCTAATAACCTAGGGAGAAGAAGAAGGCAAGAAACACAAAAGGCATCCTTCCTGTTGGGAAGAATGCCCCTGTGGTTGGAAGTTGGCGGTGATTAGCCGGCAACTGGGTAAACGGAAACTTTTTGTCTTCTACGATCTTTGTTTTCGAATTTTACCAAACCGTCCACCAAAGCGAACAGGGTGAAATCACGGCCGAGGCCCACGTTTTTTCCAGGGTGAAATACGGTGCCCACTTGGCGAACCAAAATGTTACCCGCTTTTACCGTCTGTCCACCGAAGCGCTTCACGCCTCGCATTTTCGGATTACTATCGCGTCCGTTTTTAGTACTACCACCAGCTTTTTTTGATGCCATTGTCTATTTCCTCTTCAAAAATTTATGCTTTTTTCTTTGCGGCTTTTTTAGGAGCAGCAGCTTTTTTCGCAGGAGCTTTTTTAGCGGCTGCTTTTTTGGGAGCGGCTTTTTCTGTTTCTTCGAAAGACTCATCTTCCAAAGCCCAAGCATCTGCTTTCGCAAATCCTGTGTTCGCCAAAATTTTCGCTTTTTCTTCGGTAGAAAGCACGTCTTTTTCCCCAGAGCCCTGAACTGCGGTGATCAAAAGGCGGGTGTAAGGCTGACGGTGACCGGTTTTCTTGTCAGACTGCTTTCTTCTTTTCTTGTGATACACAATCACTTTTGGGCCTTTTTCAATGGCCACAACTTCTGCAGAAACAGAAGCGGCGGAAACAAAAGGTTGTCCCACTTGCACGGTGGATCCAGAACCTACCAACAAAATCTCTTTAAACTCAGTGGTAGCGCCCATGTCTAGAGGGAGCAATTCCACTTGAACGGTATCGCCCTTCTTTACTTTGTATTGTTTTCCACCGGTATGAATTACTGCGTACATTACAAAAACCTTTCTAAACCTCCGTTACTTCGGAGGGAAAATCTAACCCAGCGAACCGATTTTTTCGATTTGCGATTTGCGGGAAATACTGGTGGTTTTAGCGGCTAGGGCTCTAAGTGTCAAGGATCGTGAAGGGTTTTCCCATATTTCTGTGAGCCTTGGATCTAGCGGGAATCCGTCGTTTTCTTTTTGTGACTCATCTGGTATATGCGTAGCATCATTTTGAACAGGAATTACCATTGCCTTTTTCTTGGGTCTAGGCGGCTTGAAGGGGGCAGTGCGAAAGCATTGCGGAAGCAATGTGGAAGGAAAGCCCATGACATCCCTTTTGGTTTCAGCCCTTTGGACCTCCCTATCCTTCGCTACGCTCACTCCAACCTACCCCAGGGGAGAAGCCCTTGTGGAACATATGGTGGCTGGAAAAGCCCCAGAGGTTTGCGTAATTCCGAAGCATTTGCCCGGATTCGCTTACAAAAAGAGTGACGCCAAACAAGAGGCCGAGCTTTGTGCCATGAACGTGGGCGAAACCGTCGCCGCCTGCGCCAAGGAAAACAGCACCAATCCAGGGGTAGATTTTTACGAAGCTCCGGAAGGAATTTCGGCTCAAGACTTTATGGCGCAAAACTGTTCCGTGGATGGAGCCAAGGGCAAAAAAGAAGCGAAATATAAGCTGTCCTCAAGCTGCAGCTACACGCCTGCAATATTAGCCTACTATCATGTTTCTCGGGTCTTAGGAGATGTGGCCAACGTTCCCGTGGCAGTGGTTCGCACGATGGATCTTGAACGCCATATCGCTATCGGCGAGAGCGGATTAAAGAATCTCGAAAAAGGTAGTTTGATCGATCAAAACTGGCGCACTCTTTTGGGTCGTTTACGAGCCGGAAAAAACTATTCTCAGGCTGATCTCCTTTTTACCGATGCGTATGATCAAAGTTACGGAGCTCTTTCGAAGAATCCGAAAAAAGAAGAGTTTTATAAAGAGTTATTTAATGGTGGTACCGTTCGCGAGCAGACCTTCAAAGAAAAAAATCTAATCTATAAGGCGTTGAAGAATCCCAAGTTCAAAGTGGCGAGAGAGTGGAATACGGCCAACGTTCAGGCCATGATTCAGCTGCGCGATGTTTCGGAAATGATTTTGCTCGACACCATTCTTGGACAACAGGATCGATTTGGGAACGTGCACTACTATAATAAATACTTCTATCGTGTGACGGGTGAGAGTGGTCGCGTGGATGTGAAGAGTGAAAAAGATCTTAAAGACGTGCCAGCAGAATTTCAGTCTGGCGCGGTGCTGGTGAAAGAGTTGTTATTGAAAGATAACGATTGTGGGGTTGCTAAAGAGAATCGAGTGAAAGCTGCAAAACTCTTAGAAGGCGTGGCCCATTTAGATCCGAAGACCTATCAGAATTTATTGAAGCTTGAAAAGTCCTTGGCTTTGCCTGAGACAAAAGCCTTATTCAAAACGGGAATGATGTTCACCGAAGTAGACTTTCGCAAAGTGGCGGAGAACGTACGAGAAGCTGTGGCCATGCTGAAAGTAAAATGCGAGTCCGGAGACCTTCGCCTAGATCTAGATATTGATGCTCATTTTTCTGGCGTGGCTTTGCCGGCTCAGAATTGTGAATTGGCTGCCGAATAAATCGTTTACAGGCTAACGCGGCGGAGAAGTTTTTTTCGTTCGGTGGATGCTTTTTGTAAAATATCGGAAAAGTTGGATCTCCTAAAGTTTCCTTTTCGATAGAGAGAAATTCCATCTACCCAAGTTTCCAAGACGTTTTGCGGAGACGCCGAATATACCAAAGATGAATAGGCCTCATCTGGTCGTTTGAGATCTAAATCTAAGGCCATTTCTTTGGTATGCGTTTCGAGGCAGACCAAATCTGCTTTTTTCCCCACTTCAATGGAACCTACGTCTTTTTCAATTCCCAGGGCTTTGGCGCCTTCGATGGTGGCCATTTCAAACACTTTTCGTGCGGGCATGGCGGTGGGTCCGTATTTTGGCTTTTGTAAAAGCGAAGCTAAGCGCATTTCTAAAAACATATTGAGGTTATTATTGCAGGGAGATCCATCGGCGCCAAGGCTCACACTGATGCCCATCTGCTGAAGCGTAGGCACATCGCAGAGCCCAGAGGCTAATTTCAAATTCGAGGATGGGCAGTGACTCACTTTCACTTTCTTTTGCGCCAAAATTTTTTGTTCTGCTTGGGAGAGGTGAATGCAGTGAGCTAGCACAAGATTTTCCCCGGCCAATCCTAATTTGGCGAAGGCTTCCACATTTTCGCAACCATAAAGCTTGCGGACTTCAGAAATCTCTCCACGATTTTCACTGGAATGGGTGTGAATGATGGTTTGTGTGGAAGCGGCGATTTTTCCCACTTCACGCATAAGAGAATCGGTACAGGAAAGCAAGAATCGCGGTGCTTGAGCATAGCGGATTCGATCGCTCTCGCTACCGTGCCAACGCTCTAAGAGTTTTAGATTCTCTTTCAGTGCCACATCTGTGGATTCTTTTAATCCAGGCGGGCAACTCTCGCGGTCCATTAAACATTTTCCCACAAAGGCACGAATGCCCATTTCTTTGACCGCTTCGAAAATCGAATCGGTGTGACGAACGGTGCCCATGTCTAAGATGGTGGTAGTGCCACCGGCGATAAGCTCGGCAATTCCTAATCGGGCTGAAGCGTATAGACTATTTTCCGTATGAGCGGCTTCCAGTGGCCAAATTCTTTTTTGTAACCAATCGAGAAGCTCTAGATCGTCAGCCAAATTGCGAAAGAGCGTTTGGCAGAGGTGAGTATGGGTTTGAATGAAACCAGGAATCACCAATTTTCCATTGAGAGAAATCCGCTTTTCGCCCTTTTTTGCGGCAATGGACTTGGCGATTTTGGCGATGCGATTTCCTTCTACGCGAAGGTCACCACGAAAGAGGTTTCCACTTCCGTCGTTAAGAAGAAAAAAAGCATCGGATAAAACGTACGATTGCATTGTTGGCATTAGCGAGGAAAGCCGCCAGCTTTGTTGTTTCTTGTGCGAGCGATTTCAGGCAGGGCGTCCATGATTAAATTGGCCATCTGATCCATCACACGATTGGCAGTCTCTTGTACTTCACTGTGGTCTAGGGTTTTTTGCTCGATTCCAGCCGCCATATTGGTGATGCAAGATAGGCCCACCACGCGCATGCCCAAGTGACGAGCGGCGATAGCTTCGGGTACGGTACTCATGCCCACGGCATCGCCACCCAGGGTGCGAAGCATTTTCACTTCTGCGGGAGTTTCATAGGTGGGGCCACGCAAGCCTACGTACACTCCACTTTTCAGTTGGATTTTTAATTTTTTCCCACTGGCTTCCAAAGCGGCAATGCATTCTTTGCAGTAAGGCTCACTCATGTCAGGGAAGCGGGGACCAAAAAGAACGGAATCTTTTCCGGTGAGAGGGTTGTCTCCCATGAGATTCAAATGATCGTTGATGACCATCAAATCGCCAGCTTGAAATTGAAGGTTCACTCCGCCGGCAGCATTGGTAAGAAAAATGGTATGAGCACCCAGTGCCGCCAAGGCACGAGTGGGAATGACCACCGAATTCATGGAGTGACCTTCATAGGTGTGCCAGCGACCTTGGAAAACAGCCACGGGAACGCCGTTGGCCAAGCCGAACACAATGCGACCGCTATGACCTTCCACGGAAGGATTCTCGAAGTGGGGAATCTCGCTATAGGGAATCGAAACGGCGTTGGCGATGCGATCGGCAAAGGCACCTAAGCCGCTGCCGAGAACGATGCCAATTTCTGGACGAATTTTCATCCGAGGCTCTAAAAAGGCCACCACATCTTGAATCTGTTGAATTACCGGTGAATGCTGCACAGCTTAGATCTAAATCAAATTCGTTTTCGGATCAATTTTGGTTTTGTGGGGGTCTCGGCTCCGATGACCACAGATTCTTCTAATAGACGCAAAGCATTCTCGCCTGATTTCGCATCCTTAGCGTAGATCCAGGCGATGGTTTCACCACTTTTTACCGAATCGCCCACAAATTTTTCAAACCAAAAACCAACAGAAGGATCCACCTTATCGGAGGATTTTCGTCGTCCACCCCCCAATTCCGTGAGCGCCCAACCAATGGTTTCCGCGTTCATGGCCTGCACAATTCCCTTTTTCTTGGCGGCAAAGGGGATCTTATTTTTGGCGATTTTCAGTCCGTGGTCCACGGCTTCTGTATCGCCCCCTTGCAGGCTGACGATTTCTAAAAATTTGGAATAGGCTTCACCGGATTTCAGCGCGCTTTCTAAAATTTCACGAGCGGCCTTTGGCGTGGGACGTTTCTCGCCCTTTTGAACTTGAGCCAAGGAATAAATCTCCACCGCTAATTCTAAAGTAAGTTCGTAAAGGCGTGGGTGGGGAGGAGTGTCTTGCGGACCTTGGCGCAAAAAGGAAACGCATTCATTTACTTCAATGGCATTACCCACGGCATACCCTAAGGGTTCTGACATATCCGTGATGAGGGCAGAAGCTTGTTTGCCAGAATCTTTTGCAGCATTCACCAAAGCCTGAGCCAAAGTAATGGCTTCGGCTTCCGTTTTCATAAAAGCACCGGATCCGGTTTTTACATCGAAAACGATTCCGTCCATGCCTTCCGCTAATTTTTTGCTCAAAATGCTGGCCACGATGAGCGGCACACTTTCCACGGTGGCTGTGACATCTCGCAAGGCATAGAGTTTTTTATCTGCAGGGCAAATTTCATCGGTCTGGCCAAGAAAAGCGAGGCCTACGGTGGAGATGAGTTCTTGAAATCTTTGCAAAGAAACAAAGCAGTTAAATCCCGGAATGGCTTCCAGTTTATCAATGGTGCCGCCAGTATGAGCGAGCGATCTTCCTGCTAGGGTAGGATACGCCACACCACAGCTGGCTAGAAGAGGCGCCAAAATGAGAGTGGTTTTATCGCCGATGCCGCCGGTGGAATGTTTGTCGAGTTTGGGCAATTTTACTTTGGCCAAATCTACCACTGCACCGGAATTCTTCATGATCTGAATCAGTTCTTTGGATTCTTGAGGCGACATCCCGCGGAAATAGACTGCCATCAAAAACGCGCTCATTTGGTAGTCGGGTAAATCACCCTTGGTGAATCCTTCCACAAGAAAACGCAATTCCGCGGGGGTTAGAGATTCACCGGAACGTTTCTTTTTGATCAGAGTGACGACGTTCATTTACAGCTCCTGGTAAAAACTTTTGCCAATGGGAAGTTTTTCTTCACACTGAAGGGCTTCAAGAATTGTAGCGCCAATATCGGCGAAAGTAGAACGGGTGCCCAGATTTTTTCCCTTAGCGCTGGGGCGATAGGCGATGAGGGGAACGTATTCGCGGGTGTGATCGGAGCCCGGAAAGGTGGGATCATTGCCATGATCGGCGGTGAGCAAAAGTAGATCTTCTGGACCAAGAGCCTGCAAAAGTTGAGGTAAAACAGAATCAAACCATTCGATTTCTTTGGCGTAACCTTTAGGGTCGCGACGATGGCCATAGAGCATGTCGAAATCCACTAGGTTTGCAAAAACGAGTCCACGAAATTTTCTTTCCGCTTCCTTCACTGTGGCCGCGAAAATGGAAGGGTTGTCGGTGGCCTTAATTTTTTGATGAAAGCCTTCTTCGGAATAGATGCTGGCCACTTTGCCAATGCTGATGGTTTCAACTCCTGCAAGCCGCTGCAATTTATGCATCATGGTTTCTTCAGGAAGAGCCACAGAATAGTCTTTGCGATTTTTTGTGCGAGTGTATTTTCCATTTCCTCCCACGAAGGGCCGCGCAATCACTCGAGCCACGCCTAATTCATCGCAGAGGGTTCTCGCCACTTCACAAATTTCGTAGAGGCGTTGCAAGCCAAAGGTTTCTTCATGGCAAGCAATTTGAAATACGGAATCGGCGCTGGTGTAGACGATAGGTTTGCCAGTGCGAATATGTTCGTCGCCCAGCTGTTGAATAATTTCCGTTCCGCTGGCTGCTAGGTTGCCGAGATAACCGGGTACCTTGGCTCTTTTCACAAATTCGTCCACAAAGGATTGTGGAAAACCTTCGTAATAGGTGGGGAAAGGTTTAGTCACGCGGATTCCCGCCATTTCCCAATGGCCGGTGGTGGTGTCTTTTCCTTTGGCGAGCTCTGCGCATTTGCCAAAACTAGCCCGGGGATCTGCTTCTGCTGGGATTCCTTGGATCGAGCTAATATTGCCCAAACCCATCTTTTGCAGGTTTGGGGCTTTAAGGCCGTTCACCGCCTTGGCAATGTGTGCGATGGTGTGAGATCCGGCATCGCCAAAGTCCTTGGCATCGGGCATTTCGCCAATTCCCAAACTATCTAACACTAGTAAAAAAACTCGTTCTGTTTTCATGTCTACCTATTTATCTCTACCTATTTCTCTATATCTATCCATGTATGCGCCTAGTATACGCCTTTTCCCTCTGCTTTTGAGACCGCTAAAATTGCCACACCATTGGAGGTGCCGATGCGATTGGCTCCGGCCTGCACCATTTTTAAAGCATCTAAAGTGGTGCGCACGCCTCCGCTGGCTTTCACGCCTTTTCGTGCTCCGGCGGCAGATCGCAACAAGGAAACGTCGGCTACGGTGGCTCCCCCGGTGGAGAATCCCGTGGAGGTTTTTAAAAATGCCGCTCCGGCGGCCAAGGCCACTGAAGAGGCCATCCATTTTTCTTCGACGCTCAAGAGGCAGGTTTCTAGAATTACTTTCACGGGAAAAGGGCCCGCAGCCTGCACCACTTTGCGAATGTCTAAATACACCCCTCGCCATTTGCGGGCCTTCAATCTGGCCAAATGAATCACCATATCGATTTCTTGGGCGCCAGAGGATATCGCCAATTCCACATCCACCACTTTAGATTTCGTGTCCACACTGCCTTTAGGGAAACCCGCCACTGCAGCTACTTTCACGGCGCTGCCTTTCAGCTGTTGCACACAAAGTTTTACATTTTCTGGAGTCACGCAGACTGCGCCAAAGGAATATTCTTTTGCTTCCTGACAAAGATTTTTTAGCTGATCTTCCGTGGTGCCTGGCTTGAGCAAAGTGTGATCAATGAGAGCGGCCAACCATTGAACTTCTTTTTTGGTCAAAGAACCGGCCTCACATTTTTGCTGCAGTTTTTTTAGCTGAACGGGATTGGGGATTTCTGCCTTTTTCAAAATCACGCCTCGGCTCCAATTTCCACACCGAGCCCCGGGTGTTTTTTCCAGCGGATTTTTTTCTTAAGAATTTTGTCTCCTCTGGTGAGCAAGAGTTCTAGGTCTCGGCCTTTCGCCATGGCTTTTCTCAAAGTATTCAAAGTTTTTTCGCTTTCGCCCACTCTGGTGCCGTTGATGGCTAACAACTCATCTTGGGGTGCGAGTTCGGCGGATTCTGCAGAACTGTGAGACATCACCGTTTTTACGGTGACCGAATTGCCAAAGGCCAACTGACAGCCTAAGTGGTGGAGAGCAAAATCAGAAACGTTTTCCGTAGTTTTGATGCCGAAAAATTTCGCAGCCTCGCGCCAAGGCAAGGGTTTACGATCGGTAATCCAACTCTCTACGAGTTTTGCTTGTTTTACTCCGGTAAGTTTTTCGGCGAAGGCGAAGAGTTCCGAGCGGGTGAAACCAGGTTTAGCCGAGGCCAAATCTTCATAGGCATCGATACCAAATTCCTTCCAAATGGCACGCATGAGTTTGGCAAGATTCCAGCGTTTGCGGGAGCTCTTTTGCAAATGAGCATCCCAGCACCAGCCCAAAAGCGCACCTTTGGAGTAATAAGTAACGTCGGTGTTGAGGGAGTCTTCATCGTTTCGGTAGTGGCGAATCCAAGCATCGAAACTGGTTTCAGCTAGGGATCTACGTCGATGCGCAGGCACTCCATCGGGCAAGTGAGTGATATCTCTTAGACGAGCTTTTTTATAGGCGTCCATGGAAATCATTCCGGCCATCAACGGAATCATATCGTCAAAATAATCAGTAATGCCCTCGGCAAACCACAAATCTTCTGTGTAGTTTTCTTCGTGATAGTCAAAGGGGCCTAGAGCTTTGGGGCGAATGGATTTTACGTTCCAAGAGTGAAAGTATTCATGGGCAATAAGGCGAAGAAAACCATCCCAAGACTTTGCTTCGTTGAGGAGAGATCCATCAAATTGGGAAAGTTGGGAATCGCGATGTTCTAGGCCGCCATAGAGTTTGTGGCCAAAGTGCAGGAGGAACCAATATTCCTTAAAAGGAGCGCCGCCAAAAAATTTCAAAGTGGTGGACGCAATTTTTTCAAAAGCCTCTTCCATTTCTTTCATGGATCGAGCGCATTCTAATCCTACCCAAGCAATGTGATGATTGATGCCACCTACGCGGAATTTTCCCACGCCACCGAATCCTGGTGCGGAAGCAACAATGGGGCAATCGATCCAGTGATCGCGATCTCGCACATGGGCTAAATAGCGGCCCCTACCGATGGCGCGAAACTTGAGAGCTGAACTTAAGATTTTCCAATGAGCGGGTAGTTTGATTTCCACGGTGAAGGGGCCAGCGAGCAAGGGCAAAAGTGTGGCGCCCACGAGGGAAGCGTAGTTTTCATCGAGATAACTGGTGCGAACGGTGCGCTCGAAACAATAGACTTCGTAAGATACAGATTTGGGTTGCCCCTCTACGCGCCAGCGGTTTTTGGCTACTTTGGTGGCGGGCTCTAGACAAGTGACGTGACGGGAATATTCTCGCACCATATAACTTCCAGGAGTCCACACAGGAAACTCCAAAATCCCCGGTAGTTTTTCCGCCCCTTGTTCAATACGAACCTGGGCTCGGTGAGAATGGGCATCGGTAAGATCAATGGTGACATTATACAAAGGTTTTTTCGGATTCTTGCGACTCATACTTTTCTTGCTGTTCATACGACGGAGTTTCCTGCCTTCAAGTATTTTGGTTGTAAATCGTTGGCGCTCACGGTGAGGCCTTGTTGGTAGAGCTTCCAACCTAGTTTGCCAATGGATGACCCCCGAAGAACGTGTTCTTCTTCGGGGGCGAGGGTCACTGTTTGCGGCCAATGGGCGCGATAGATCCAAGCGCCTTCGCCTAATAAAAAATCGTTGTCCTGAATTTGCGCGGCAAAGGCCTCTGGAGAAAGGGCCACACATTCTTCTTCTGTTGTGTTGGCCATATCGGTGGAAATTTTTGTGGCGTACACTCGCTTTGCTTTGGCATCGGCCACGGCCCAGATGGCTCTATGGGGTTGGGGATTTTGTTCGCCCAAGGCCCTTAGAGAACTGACTTCTACGCAGGGAATTTTTAAGGGATCGGCCAAAAATTTTGCCGTGGTAATGCCTATGCGTAGACCAGTGAAAGTTCCCGGGCCCACGCCCACGCTTAAGAAAGTCAGGTCACGCAGTTCATAGCCCTTCATGCAGGTATCAATTCCTACGAGCAGGGTTTCGTGATGCTTAAGAGAGTCTGGGCCTAGCCACTCAGATAATACGCGCTCGCCGGCCATCAAGGCCACGCAGGGGCGAGACGTAGAGGTATCAAAGGCCAAGTGCAAAGCCTGCATTGCTGCTTTTTTCCTAAACTCTGGTTTCTACTCTAAGGACCGCGTCCTTGCCCCAAGCGTTATTTTCCGAACAAGGACATGGGGAGCAGGCGGCTGAGATCGTTATAGAACACGAATACGATAAGTACCAGAATCAACGACAAACCCACTTTCATGGCCGTTTGCTGCACACTCTGAGGCAATGGACTGCCACGGAATCGCTCGATCACAGCAAATACGATGTGACCGCCGTCTAAGATCGGCACAGGTAACAAGTTAAACACACCTAAGCTGATGGAAATAATGGCCATGATGCGTAGGAAATCCATCCAACCCCGTCCAGAGAAGGTATCTCCTGCGAGTTTTCCGATCATAATGGGGCCGCCCATGGTTTTGGGAGAAACCTCGCCAAAGGCTAACTTCTTGAGTCCCACAATGGTCATCACCGTGTGGTTCACCGTTTCCACAGAACCCAACCAAAGGGCCTTTGCGGGATTGAAGGTGCGCTCGAGAATAATGTTGCGAGGCATTTGTGGTTTGCCCGCCGATTGTAGACCGATGGTGTAGGTCACAATGGTTTCGCCCAGTGGATCTTTTCCTTTGGTGGCTTTCACGCCTGAAACGAGAGTTTCTTTTTTCCCCTTGCGCTCCACTTCCAACGTAATAGCTTGCGGATACAGATCGGCCTTCGTATCCCCAGCTGCCTTGGCTACTTCTTCGCCGGCATGTTGAATGGTGCTGCGGAAATGTTCAAAGCTATGCACTACTTTTTTGTTGGCAGAGATAATTCGATCGCCGGCTAGCAAGCCCGCTTCGGAAGCAGGAGAGCCGGGAAGAACGTCTTGCACGAATAACTCTGGGTTAAAGATTCCCGCTTCGTTTAAGAAAACGTGCACGTCGCCATTTGCTCTTTTGTAAATAGATTCAAGATTGGCAGCACTGAGGTCTAGGGATTCTTTTCCTCTTTGCACGGAAAACTTCACAGCGGAAGATTGTTTCACCAGCGTCTTGGAGATGGCGTCTTCTAAATCCTCCCAAGAGCCTACGGCAATTTCATCCCATTTGGTAATTTTGTCGCCCATTTGAAAACCCCACGGATGAGTTTCTAAAGTTGTAGCTAGAATGGGTTCACGTCCGAAGGGATCTAGTCCTTCTAATACTCCAGCGACGCTTTGTTCACCGTAGGGGGTGAGGGCTTGTTCTTTTTGGACGCGGATTTTTAGATCCATGGTTTGGCCGGATCTTAGTACCGAAAACTGCAATTCTTTCTCGGGATTGTTGGCGATGATTTCTGCTACATCGTCATAGGTTTTTGTGGGCTTTCCGTCGATGGCTGTGATGGCATCGCCGGAACGGAGCCCGGCTTCGTATGCGGGAGTGTCGGCGATCACTCGTGTGGCCATGGCGGGTAGTTTTTGCACACCAGCCACTGCTAAAATCGAAAAAATAAAAATGGCCAAAAGATAGTTGAACAGAGGTCCACCGAAAAGCACGCTAACTTTTTGTCCTAACGATTTATTCACGAAAGCGCGATCGGGACTAGGGGTGGGATCGTTGGCCACTTCATCGGGGTCTTGGCCATAAATTTTTACAAATCCACCCAAAGGAATCAGCGACAAGCAATATTCTGTTTCGCCCCATTTTTTTGTGAAGAGCCTAGGGCCAAAGCCGATGGAAAAAACATCCACTCGGATTCCCGACCATTTCGCAAAAAGAAAGTGTCCGAGTTCGTGAACGGCAATCACGCCCCCCAACAGAAAAACAATGGCGAAGGCGTATTCAAGGGTAGCTAATAATTGAGTAAGGATTTGTGGCATACGTCAGATATTACCACAGAGAAACAGGCATTCCCTCGAATAATTGCCCTAGGTTCCCCAGTGTACGAGAAGGTAAAAGAAGGGAGCTGCCAATATTAGGCTATCAAAACGATCAAATACTCCGCCATGTCCCGGGAAAAAGGCACCGCTATCTTTCACCCGATAGGCTCTTTTCATGAGCGACTCTAGGAGGTCGCCAATCTGGGCCACCACGCTAGAAAGTACGGCCAAAAAAGCCAACTTTGAAAAGCTCAAATGATCCAAAGCATAGGTACGAAAGAGGATAGACATGAGGGCGCAAGCAATGAGGGCTGTGAGAGCGCCTTCCCATGTCTTGCCTGGGCTCACGTTGGGAGACAATTTGTTTTTCCCTAAAAGTTTTCCGCCATAATAGGCAGCGGTGTCGCCCAACCAAATCACAGAAATCAAAAATAGAATCCACACCGGACCATGGGGAAGGGCGTGGATTTTTGGCAAGAAAGAAGGAAATAAAACAAGGTATACCAAACCAAAAATTCTAGATTGTGCGTACAGAAAATTATTCGGCAACTCGTCTGGATTTTGCGTATGCGCCTGCCAAAGAACTTTTACAAGAATTACGAACGAAGCTAAGTAGAGGGCGAGTTCCGCTCCGGGAAGATCTAAGCTCAACCAAATGCTAAGAAATGCAGCCGCAGATGTGGAAATCCAAAGCATGGTTTTTGAGGCGCCGGAGAAATGCACAAACTCTCGGTATGCCACAGTTGAAATGGCAACGGTTAAAGCCACAATTCCCCAATGTCTGGCGAAATAATAAACGGCGATCAGAAACGGCACACCTACGATGGCGGTGAGCCAACGCTTTTTATGCTCGAGATTCATTTCCTACCTTTCCAAATCTTCGTTCTCGGGATCCAAAATTTTCAATAGCTTCTCGCAAATCTTCCACCTGAAAATCTGGCCAGCACTTCGGAGTAAAAAAGAGTTCTGCATAGGCAGACTGCCAAAGAAGGAAGTTCGATATTCGGTGATCTCCTCCGGTTCGAATCATGAGGTCTGGATCTGGAGATTCAAAAGTAAAAAGTCTGTTTTGAATGGTATCTTCAGAAATCTCATCGATTCGAAGCTTGCCCGATTGAACGTCAGAAGCGATGGATTTCGTGGCCTGCAAAATTTCTTGTCGCGATCCATAGGAAAGAGCAATGTTTAGAAACATCCCTGTATTTTTCTCTGTGGCACGTTTGAGTCTGGCGATTTCCAGTTGGATATTTTCCGGCAACATCTCGGTAAACCCAATGGCTCGAAAGCGAAGATTATTATCGATCAGCTCTTGCGTTTCATACTTGAGGTAACGAAGCAAAAGCTTCATGAGAAAGTTCACTTCGTTCACGGGCCGCTGCCAGTTTTCTGTGGAAAAGGTGTAAAGGGTTAGGGCTTCAACACCCAGTTTTGCGCATTCCCTTGTGATTTTTCTGGCAGATTCCACGCCCCTAGCATGGCCAAAAACGCGGCTGTGTCGCCGAGACTGTGCCCAACGGCCGTTGCCGTCCATGATAATAGCGATGTGGCGAGGGAGTTTATTCATTGTGGGTTATTGAAACCACTCTCCGTCGATCAAATGGTCAGAATTTCTTTTTCTTTATCTACCAAAATTTTATCGACTTCTGCGACCGCAAGATCGGTTTTCTTTTGTACTTCCTCTTGAGCGCGTTTGTTTTCGTCTTCGGAAATCTGTTTATCTTTTTCTAGTTTTTTCAAAGACTCGTTGGCGTCTCTTCGGTTGTTACGAATGGCCACTTTGGTTTCTTCGCCCATTTTTTTGCACTGTTTTACGAGATCTTTTCTTCGCTCTTCGGTCAAAGGCGGTACGGGAACGCGAACCAATTTTCCATCGTTCATGGGGGTAAGGCCTAAATTCGCAGCAATGATTGCTTTTTCAATGGCAGGCAAAAGAGATCCTTCCCACGCTTGAACCTGAATCGTTCGAGCATCTGGAGTGGAAAGGTTTGCCACTTGTTTTAAAGGAGTGGGGGTGCCGTAATAATCTACCATCACACCGTCTAACAAAGATACGTTGGCTCGGCCGGTTCGCACCTTGATGAGGTGTTCTTTTAAGCTCTTAATGGCACCTTGGTTTGCTTGTTCAAACTTCTGAATGGTCTCTTTCATAAAGCCCTCATTAACCTATTACTGATTTGGTAAAATTAATGTTCCCACTTTTTTTCCAAGAATAACATTTTTCATGGAGCCGCGTTCATTCATATTGAACACGATAATGGGCATTTCATTATCCATACAAAGGGAAATGGCAGCAGAATCCATGACTTCCAATCCTTTGCTGAGTACATCGATATATCGAAGCTCCTCAAATTTTTTCGCATTCGGGTGTTTGGCCGGATCAGCATCGTACACGCCATCGACTTTTGTTGCCTTCAACAAAACGTCGGCTCCAATTTCACAGGCTCGCAAAGCAGCGGCCGTATCCGTTGTGAAAAAAGGATTTCCAGTACCGGCGGCAAAAATCACCACACGATTCTTTTCTAAATGACGTTCAGCCCGTCTTCGAATGTAGGGCTCCGCGATTTCTTGCATCTCAATGGCAGATTGCACCCTGGTGAATACGCTTTCTTTTTCCAGAGCATCTTGCACAGCAAGTGCGTTCATTACTGTGGCCAACATTCCCATATAATCGGCGCTGGCTCGATCCATGCCTGCCTCAGAAGCAGACATACCTCGAAAAATATTTCCGCCGCCGATCACAATGGCAATTTGAACGCCTAGCTCGTGAATCTCTCGGATGTCACGGGCTAGGTCTTGCAATATGGTGAGATCCACTCCGTAGCCTTTTTTGCCGGCAAGAGCTTCACCTGATAACTTTAGCAAAACACGTTTGTAGGCGGGTTTTGACATTAGTTCGCTTCCGCCTCAGCTTTTTTGGCTGACTCACCCAAAACATAACGAGTGAATCGAGCGATCGACATGTTTTCGCCGATTTTGGAAACAGTCTGATTCAAGTGATCGTTAATGGTGATGTCTGGATTCTTTACGAATTTTTGACCCATCAAGCACTGTTCATCGTAAATCTTTTGAATTTTTCCTTCGATGATTTTCTCCAAAACGGCGGCTGGTTTATTTGCCATTTTTGGATCTTCTTTCATCTGAGCCAGAGCAATTTCTCGTTCCTTAGCGATATAATCCTGAGGCATTTCTTCTGGGCGTACGCAAACTGGAGCAGCAGCAGCGATGTGCATGGCGATATCTTTCACGAAAGCCTGGAAAGCTTCGTTTCTGGCCACGAAATCTGTTTCACAGTTCACTTCAACCATCACGGCTACTTTTCCGTTGGAGTGAACGTAGGAGCCAATCAAACCTTCAGAGGTGGCTCGACCGGCTTTTTTCGCAGCAGCAGACAAGCCTTTTTTTCGTAGGTACTCGATGGCTTCATCTAAGTTGCCTTTGGTTTCCAATAGGGCTTTTTTACAGTCCATCATACCCGCGCCAGTGCGTTCGCGGAGTTCTTTTACAGAATTTGCGCTAATTTCCATTTTCTAAATCCTCGATAAAATTTTTATTAGTGAAAAAAAATAAAGAGAAAAGGCAATTACGCCTTTTCTCCTTCGGTGGTGTCTTCATCGGCTTTCATTGCCAATTCAGCTTCATCTGGGGTCAACAAATCCACGTGACCTTCGAAACGAGAAACAGGCGCATTGCTGTCTTCTTCTTTTTCCACTTGGATTTCATTTGCACGAAGTTTTTCTTGGAATTTTTCTTGTCCTTCGATGCAAGCATCAGCAACCAAAGAGCAGAACAAACGAATCGACTTAATCGCATCGTCGTTACCAGGAATTACGAAATCGATTCCAGTAGGATCGCAGTTCGTGTCCACTACAGAAATCACGGGGATTCCCAATCGGTTTGCTTCCAATACGGCAGTATGTTCTTTGGAGGGATCGATAATGAAAAGAGCTCCTGGGAGTTTTCTCATTTCTTTAATACCGCCCAAGTTCTTTTCTAATTTTTCTCTGTGCTTGGTGATTCGAGCCAAGTGTTTTTTATTCAAGGCTTGAAGCTCGCCACTTTCTTCCATGGCATTGTATTTTTTCAATTGGTCAATGGAAGCTTTGATTGTGGAATAGTTCGTGAGCGTTCCACCCAACCAACGGTTGGTTACAGCGTATTGATCGGAACGTTTTGCTTCTTGGGAAACGATTTCTCTAGCTTGTTTTTTGGTTCCTACGAAAAGAACTTTCTTTCCTTCAGAAGCCGTTTTTTTGATGAAGTCTAGAGCTTCTCTGGCTAGGCCCAAGGTCTTCTGAAGATCAACGATATAGATCCCGTTGCGGGCTCCGTATACGTAGGGCTTCATTTTTGGGTTCCAACGTTTGGTTTGGTGACCGAAGTGCACGCCTGCTTCAAGCAGGTCTTTCATTACTACATTAGGCATGTGTTCCCCTTTCAAGGTTTAAGTTAATCCGCCGAGCCCAGAACCAAAAATCTGCCTAGATTTTCAGCACTTAAACTATCGATGCCTTACGGGGGTAAGACACGGAGCTCGTGAGTTTGATAGGTTGATAGCACGAGGGTGGGTCGATACAAAGCAGAAAGTGAAGGTAAAGATGAAGAAATTGCTGAACTTTTTCGAGTCTTTGGGGGTCTCTTTGAGGTTCGACTCAGGCTTCAAAATCTGGGCTCGAATCGCGATTCGTCCAAACTTGAGGTTTCCCTCTAGAGACTCCGAAAAATAGAGCACTTCGCATAGACCTGAAGAATCCCGTTAGAGATTCCTATTTGTAACTTGGCATTTTCGGCGCTTTGGGTATTTCCCTCGTCTTTTTCAGGGGTTAGTTTCTGACAAATTGAATTGGACCTGTAAAGGGCAGGCGCATTCGATCCGATAGGATACTCGAGGTACCGAATGCCGATCCCATTACTAGTTCCACCCCAAGAGGATTCTCGTCTTCAAGAGGAAAAGCCGAATCTACGTTTGGTGAATAATGCTGCCTCCTGGCAAAGCGCTGGTTTGATTCCAAGAGCCCTAGCTCATGGCATGGATTGGTGCATTGTTTGGGGATTTAGTCTCTATTTTTCGAAAATCCTTTCTTTGGCCTTAATCAAGTTTCATGTGGGAGAAATTCAGCAATCGGGAAAGTTTGCGGGAAAGCTCTTCTCTGACACACTGGCCTATGGCGAATCTCAAGTGAAGATTGCTACCCTTTTGTTTTTTTCGTTCATTTACTTTGTGGGGCTTCCCCTCTGGAGAGGAAAAACTTTGGGACTGGGGATGTTTGGGCTCAAAATTGAGAATGAAAGTGGCGGCACCCCAGGTTGGAAAAGTTTGTCTTTGCGGTTCTTAGGTTGTCTTTTGATTTATGCCTCTGCGGGCGCTTTGTTAATTCAGTGGTTTCGCGGAAAAGATCGGCCCATTGTTCATGACTTCTTGAGTGGCACTAAGGTTGTGAAGCACTAGATACATCTTCTTAAAAGCTTCTTTTAGGGGCGTATTCCCGTATCCTCAATCGAATTCGTTCCGAAAAATTTTGGTCCACTCTTTACTTTCAGGGCCTCGGCGACAATAGCGGTCTTGGTTTGGCTCCATCGGCTGGTCCCACAATGCCTTGCGCTTCCATCATTTCCACATACCGAGCGGCTTTGTTGTAGCCAATGCGTAATCGGCGCTGAAGGTATGAAGCACTAATAGCTCCTGAGCTGTAGGCGATTTCCAGTGCTTGTTGATATACAGGGTCTTTCGCGTCTTCCTCGGAAAAAAGTCCCATTTCGCCGTCCTCTTCTGGGTCCACTAAAATATCATCTCTATAATTCGGACTGCCCTGTGCCTTCCAGAAGTTGGTAATTTGATCTACTTCCTCTACGGAGAGGTAAGCACCGTGCATTCGCACTAAACTCGAATCGCCAGGAGGCATGAACAGCATATCTCCCATACCGATAAGCTTTTCGGCTCCCATTGCATCAAACATCACGCGGGAATCTACTTTTGAGCTTACCTTGAAGCAGATTCTCGAAGGTAGATTTGCTTTGATGAGCCCTGTGATTACATCAGTGGAGGGACGCTGAGTTGCCAGCACTAAATGAATTCCTGCGGCTCTGGCTTTCTGAGCTAAGCGACAGATATTATTTTCCACATCACTTTTGGCCGTCATCATTAAGTCTGCAAGCTCGTCGATAATCACTACGAGTTTAGGCATTCTTTCGGCAGAGAGTTTTTCTTCAAAATTTTCTTTGCCTCTGTTGAGCAAGGCTTCCATTTTTTCGGGACCAAATTCGTTGAACTTTTTATTGTAACCTTCTTGGTCACGAGTAACGGAAGCAGCGATCACTCGATACCGACGTTCCATTTCTTGCACGGCCCAATTGAGGGCAAGGCTAGCTTTCTTGGGCTCTGTTACCACGGGCAAAAGCAAGTGAGGGATATCGTTATAGGGAGCTAGTTCCAGTTGTTTAGGATCTACGAGAATAAGATTCATTTGTTCAGGAGAGAATTTGTAAAGCAAAGAGCAAATCAGAGAATTGATGAAAACAGACTTTCCAGATCCTGTTGTTCCTGCAACTAGTAAGTGGGGCATTTTAGAAAGATCTGCCACAACCGGTGATCCTAGAATATCTTTTCCAATGGCAATGGGAATGGAATGATTTTTCGAATGAAAGGTATCGGCTCCAAGAATCTCCTTTAGCAGAACGCTTTCTCGGTTGCGGTTTGGCACTTCAATCCCCACTACATCTCTTCCAGGGATAGGGGCAACGATACGAATACTTTTTGCAGAGAGTGCTAGGGTGAGATCGTCGGAAAGATTAGAAATAGCACTTACTTTAACTCCAGCTGCGGGCTTAAATTCGTACATGGTTACTACGGGGCCGGGCTTTACCGCAGTGACTTGTCCTTTCACGTTAAAGTCTGCCAGTTTTTCTTCCAACATTTTCGAGTTTCGAATGAGCTCATCCCTATCAAGTTTCGATTCTTCGGCAATGGGAGTATTCAGGAAACTCAAGGGGGGAAGTTCGTAGTGAATCTTTTTCCCCAAAGCTGTTTTTAGGGATTTCTCATTTTCCTTCACTTTATTTTTTACAAAATTCATGAGGGGAGAAAGTTTCGATTTTTCACCTGCGGGGGCTTCCATTTCTCCCGGAGCATCAAATAAATCTTGAGAATCTGTTTTCTCTTGAAGAATAATTTCAGGCTCTTCCGAATTAGATGCGGATTTGGGGTCGATGATTTCTGGTGCTGATGTAACAAGTTTCAAGGGCACCACATTGTCTGGAATGGGGGTAGCCTGACTGGTTACCGCTTTGTTTGAAGCAATGATCTCGGGCTCGTGGTTGGGGATAAATTTTTGCTTAAGCTCTGTTTGTTTGCCACCGAGTTTTACTGCGCCTTCGATTTGTTCAGATTCTATTTTGGGGATTCGTTTGAAAAGATCTACGATTTGCTCCAAGGCACTGACTAACACTGATTGCAATTTCGGACGAAGTTCGCCATAGGCTTGTGAGAATAGAGTCCACAACTGCATGCCCACGTAGAGAAGAAGTCCTGCAACAATTACACTGCATTTCGAAATGGCCCACCAGGAATACAGCAAAAGATCGCGGACGCTTACCTTAAAGGCCAAGCTGAGGGCGAAGACGAAAAGAAAAAAGGAAACTAACCCCGCGCCAGCAGTGTTCAAATAAGATTCTAAAAGTCCGCCGAGGCTTTCACCTACGAATCCTCCCATGGGAAACCGAGATCCGCCCACGGACAGTGGCCGATCTACAAGTCCCATAGAGGCAGAGCTACTCAAAAGTAAGAGTAAAAAATTTACGGTAGCTAAACTCCAGGCACCTCTCGAGATTCTTCGAAACATCCCGATGGCAGTGAGAAGGAAGGTAATTGCCAACATATACGAAGCGGCACCAAATACTTGCCACAAGAGTGAAGACCAGTGGCTACCGAAGGTTCCTGCTAGGTTTTTCGCCTTCGCACTAGAGACAGTAAAAAACGAAGGATCTTGGCTGTGATACGACCAGAGAGAAATCGTAGTGAAGCAGAAAAGAAAAAGAAAAACTAATCCGAGAAGATCATTCAAAAATGAATAGGTTTTCGGTTGGGACTGTTTTTTAGCGGAAGAATTGTTTGCCATCTCTATATAGTAAGAAAGAAAGTGTTAAGACCCAACGCGTTTCGTGCGGCGTGGAAAAAACATCCGCTACCGTGTAAGAAACCGTGTAAGTGTGCGCCACCCTTGAACAAAATTGAGAAAAATCTTTTGGTTTCAGTTGACACAAATAGGTACCTGCTTAAATCTGTTAGTGAAGTCACACTTTTAGAGTGGTTCGCTGAAAATGTCTGGAAACGCTTTTCCCGGCATCTTCAGTCGGACTACGAAGAGAGAAAAACGAGAATCAAGTGCGAAAGAAATTTCGCAGGAGAGGATCGGTGACCTCAAGTGTTAAGAAGTTTAACGTTAGTTAAAGTTTGCAAAGCGGCCCGCGAGGGACGCGAAACCTAAACAGGAGTTCAGCAATGAAAAAACTAGTTGTATTGGCGGTTGCAAGTTTGGTTGCGACGTCTGCTAACGCCGCAGAAATGAAATGGTCTGGTGGTGCTGGCTGGAGATACGGTCAGACGAAACAAAATGATAACCGTGGTTCTACGGATGCTTCCAATAAAGGAACTTCCGAGCAGACCACCAAAACCCACGATATGTCCGCTAACCTCGGCGTGACCGGTGGATGGGAAAACGTTGAATGGGGAATCGGAGTTCGCACCAACAACACCGCGAATGATCCACACGTTCGTCTTCAACAAAATGGCGACCGAGCTATCGGCTTTGAGCAAGCTTGGTTCCGCTACGTAAGAGATTTCGGTTCTATGGACCTAGGTGCTACCTTCGGTCGTCAAATGAACGTATTGGCTTATGACAACAATGTTCAAGCCTTGTTCGATAACGACGTTCGTTGGGATGGAGCTGGATGGAAATTCAACTTCGGCATGTTCGGCTTGAATGCTGCTCAATACATTTTGGGCGGTCAAACTGCTGGAACCCCAGGTGCTTCTACCCAGTCTTACACTGATTCTACGGAAGCTGTTGCTACGACCCAGTCGAAATTCAACACCATGTTGGCTTTCCAGCCTCACATGACTTGGAAGTTCTCTGATGAAATCGAGACCTTCTTCGCTGTTGGTTACTACTTGTGGTCTACCAATGCTGAAACGAACGGAACCAACGGTGGTGTTGCAGATTTCAACTCTGGAACCAACGCTGTTGCTGTAAACCCTGCTTCTTTCAACATGCACAGCCCAAAACAATGGCACTTCTACAACACCTGGACCTTGCCTTACAGCTTGAAGCTTTCTTTGGAATACTTCATGAACAAAGAGCAAGTGTACAGCAACCAAACCATCACTGGTTACACTGGCACCACTTCTCCTGAAGCTGGTAAGTCTTCTTTCAGCGCCGGATTGACCTATGGTTCCTTGAAGAAAGCTCAAGACTTCACCGTTGGCTACGCTTACGTAACCAAAGGTTTGGCTTCCGGTATCAACCGTTATGCTAACGAAGACATCTTGGCTGACAACAAAGGTCACGTGTTCACTGCTGGCTACGCTTTGGCTGACAACTTCAACCTTGGCTTCAAATACCAAATGTTGAAAGAGAAAGACAAATTGAATGCCAACACTGGTGTTGCGTTAACCAACAACCAAGAGATGGAAAGCACCTATTGGGAATTGACTGCTGGTGTGATGTTCTAAGAAAGTTGCGTTCAACTTCTTAACGCACCTTTGCCAATACAAAGGTTACGGGGAGTCTCTCTACGTGAGGAACTCCCCGTTTATTTTTTTTCTGTTTAGAAGAAATTTCTCTCTCCTCAATCTTTCTTTCTTTCTCTACACTGTACGAGTTAGACATTACATTTTCGTAATTAGAGGAGTGGTATGAAACAAAAGTTTCTCGCATTAGCAGTGGTATCTCTAGCTTTTTCCCCCCTAGCCATGGCGGAAAGCAAATGGAGTGGCGGAGTGGCTTGGAGACATTTGATTCAAAAGAAAGATGATGGACTCAATTCTACGGATGCCAGTGGAAAAAATAATTCTGAACAAACAGTAAAGGCTCACCAAATTCGAGCAGATTTAAATGTTTCTAATCCTGGTGATGTGTGGGATTGGGGATTTGGGATGCGGACCTCTGGATCTGCCACCAGCGAGTGGTTAACTCTTCAACAAGGCGCAGACCGAGCCGTAACGATTGAAAATGCCTATCTTCGTCCACATTGGGAACTTTGGAATTCAAACTTTTCTGTGACCCTAGGACGAGCAAAAACTGTGTTGTTTTACGATTCTCTCGGTCAGGCGCTTTTTGACAAAGACAACCGATTTGATGGATTGGGTTGGACTTGGAAGATGGACAATTTTGGATTGAACCTAACTCAATATGTTATGGGTGCCAGAAGCGCTGGTTCTGCGACTAGTTCTAGTTACGCAGAAACCGAATCCACAGAAAGCAATGCTTCTCAGCAAGGGGGATTTGCCGTTCTCTATAGCTTCCAGCCGCATGTGAAGTTTTCCGTGGCCGAGGAGATCGAAGCTACTTTTGCTGTAGGTTACCATGTATGGAGTGGAACCAGTGGAATGTTCACGAACCAAATCCATGGAGGTAGCAAGAATTCTACTGCTGGCGTGGCCGTGGGTAACACCACAGACGTGACGCTAGACAATGCACGCCAATGGCATTTGTATACGGACTGGACCTTGCCTTACAGCCTAAAGTTCGTGGGTGAGTATGTGCAGAATAAAGAAGTGTTTTATGGAACGCCTACGGCTCCTACCGATAAAGAAGCTCAGAATGGTGCCTTGGCTTTGTCTTTGGCATATGGAAAAGCCAAAAAGGCCAATGACTTCTCTGTTTCATATTCGTACGTACGTAAAGGAATTGCTTCTGTGATCAACACCTTTACCAATAGCAATATGAAGGCTGATAACATCGGGCATATGGTTGATGCGAAATATGCCTTGGCCGATGGGTTTACTCTGGGCGCAAAAGTGGAGCTTTATGAAGAAAAAGCTAAATTGGCTGGAGATGGAGTTGCCGTTCCTGCGCCGAACCAAAATCGTAAACAAACGGAAGATCGATTTGAATTCGTAGCTTCCATGGCGTTCTAAGCTCTGGTAAGAGAAAGACTAGAACGCTGATCGGACGTAGCTCAGTGGCAGAGCACCACCTTGACATGGTGGGGGTCGCTGGTTCAACCCCAGTCGTCCGAACCAAAAGTAAAAAACCTCGCCGAGCAGGCGGGGTTTTTTGTTTTGGATTTGGTTGGCTGACGGTTCAAGCAAGTTTCAATGGCTGGTTCCCCAATTGCGCAGGAAGCGAAATTGGGAACGACCGAAGGGGGCTGAAGGACCGAGGGCGTGAGGCCCGAGGGTAGTTTTGCGGGGAAATTTTCTAAAATTGAAAGCCTAGGCCGGCACCGATCCCAAAGCTATTGAGTCGTTTGATGTTGGAGGTTCCTTGGGTACTAACATCTAAGAAATCGTAGTGTAGGGCTGGGGTAAAAACTAACCAAGTGGCAAGTTCTAGGTCAATACCCGTTTCTATTCTTACTCCCACACCGCTGTAGCTAGTGATCGTTGGTGTCGCTCCCGCAGAGGCGGTGTAAGATAAGTCAAAGCTATTGTGAAGAATTCCTGCGCCAAGAAAAAGATTGAGTGCATAGAATCTAGCCGTCAAAGCGAACTGAGTCCCTTCGATGGTTTCCATTTCTGTCTCAGTATTAGCTGTATTGTCTAAATTGCTTGAATCTACCCCAAAGGAAAAACCGATTCCGTACTGTTTTTTGGTGGCTGCTTTAAAAACTGCCTTCCCACCCACCTCTGATCCGCTGTAACTGGCCTTTAGGTTCTGCGCCACATTCAATCGAGAGGCGTTGTATCCGTATCTTCCAAAAACCTGCACGTCGATATTGTCCTTGGCATGAACCACTTCCACCGGCGCTAGAAATAAGAAGAAGAAAATAATCCACTTCATCGAAGCACCAACATTTGGTTAACGGCGTTCATGAAGTTCGAAGAATATGTGGCCACTAGGCCGCAACTAGAATCGATTTCCACCACTGATAAATTGGTGTTGTCGTAGACTAAAAAGTTTCCATTCGCCCTAACGGCTAATGCTGCGGGGTTTGGAATATTTACTGCACTGGAGTAGGTGCACTGGGTGGTCGCCAAAGTACTATTATAGACTCTTAATGAATCCGTGGCTCCATTGAAGATAACGGCAACGCGATCACTTCCATCTGAAATACAAGCACTCACATCATGGGCGGCTCCTAAAGAGGGAGTGGGCAGTGTTGCGCTCGCGGAGTAGAGTTGAGTTCCTGCCTCGCTATTTACCCTCACGGTGCGCGTGGTAGTTATGGAACAGGATAAGAATTGGTTTGAAGAAGAAAGTGGCCACAGAGCTACCGTATTGGCTCCATGTGTAACCGGCCAGCCTCCGGTAACTCTAGTGGTTGTATAGCCGTCAGAGTTTACTCGAAATCGCTCTATTGTGGTTGTTCCCTCAGAGACAATAATATCTCCACCAGAAAGCCTAGCAATTCCTCGCATTGTTCCAGTTAATTGAGCATCACTTGCCATGGTCACCACCGCTCCGGTAGTGAGGTTTACTTTAATTACCCGGTCTGCACCTTCTACGCTCACAATAATATTTTCGTCATCAAATCGTGCGATTCCCCACGGCACATCGCCGGCACCCGCTTGGTAGAGGGTTCTTACGTAATTGAAGTTCGGGTCCATTAAGATAACGTTTCGAAAAGTAGTGTTTGAAACAACAACATATCCAGATAGAGAGGTCGTGTTGTTGTTGGTCGGATTGCTGGCGATTTCTCCCTTTGGGGGAGCACAAGAAGAAGTTAAAAGAGATAGCGAAATCGAAAGTGCAACTAGCACATTTAGAAATCGATTTTTGCAGAACAAACGAATCATTCCCTGATCCTTCTATTACCTTGGAAAGGCATCCATTGCCTTCCTCTAAGGACTCATCGGCACGATCTAGCGAAAATTAAGGAAATGTTGAAGAAATGAACAATTTTTCCGTGTAATAACATTCTAAAGTGTTTTTGTTCCGCATTTTGAATACAATTTTCGGGTGATGGAATTGAATCAAAGCGAAGGAATCTCTCTTTTACCCGTTTTTACAAAGTCTCTTATTGCCTTGGAGTACCCAATGCGGAAGAAGCTTTTGTCGGAATTTTTTCAACGATTTCCCAAAGAAGTAATGGGAAATGATCAGGCAAAGTACTTTCCATTTTTTTTAGCAGAAAAAAAGTGGCCAGGAAGCTTGGGATTTTTGCCAGATTTGGCGGCACTTGAATGGGCCCTTTTTTTGGCGGAACAGAGTCCGCAGTGGCCTACAAAAGGTTTCGAGCGGGTAGTCACCGCATCGGAGCCGCAGTGGTTTCACGCGCATTTTCGGTTCGATCCCGCTCACGCCATCATGAACTCCGATTGGCCTTTAGACGAGATTTGGTTGCAGCCTAGAGAGCCGGTAAATCGTAGACCTGGAAAGTTCCTGATCTACCGAAATAGGGAAAAACCTTCCGTTCGTAGGCTAGATGGAAACGAAGCAAATCTTATTGAGGCCCTAAATTTGGGTGTGCCACTAGGGGTTATTCTGGACAGACCAGGGGGACCCGAATTTGACGCCTTTTTATTTCATGATTGGATTCAGAGTGGACTCTTGAGAGAGATCCATTGGTCTGAGTCCCAGTGATCTCCCAAGAAGCCTAGTTTCTATACACTAAGCAACTGTAAAAAAGTTATACAGCTCCACTTTGGCGAGAATGGATAAACCCCATTCCCACGGACAAATACTCTTGGCCCGCCTCTTGCTCTAAGGGGCCCGACGGAAATTTGGCTTAGGAGTTTTTATGAAAATTGTTCCATATTCCACATTGATTCTAGTGATTCTTTTTGCAGCCGCTTGTGGAAAAAAAGATTCTGATTCTGCTGAGGTATTGGCTCCACAGCCGGTTACTCCAGCCCCACAACCACAACCCATTCCAAACCCACCTCCTCAAAATACCAGCGATTTACAAACATGGTGCTGGCATCAAGGGGGAATGTACCAAAATGGCATCTGTAAAATTCAAGACGAACAGGCACTCTCTTGGAACTGGTTGATTGGATATAACCAAACACAAACCTTTGTGTATGCCAATGATATTGTATCCGTGGAATCCGATGGCTCACCAAGAATCTTAGTGGGTGGACTCGATCACGGACGCAACGGAACTTTTCTGGCTAGATCTTCTGGATTGTTAGCATTTAACGGATCCGGTTTTGATAGTTATCGTATAAGAAACATTCGAATTACTCGATGTTATTCTTCTATTGGAAGTGTGGCGTGCCCTTAAAAGAGCACCCCAATAGAAAGCCAAAAAAATTGAAACAAATTTAGGAAAAGGGTGGCCAAAATTTAGGCTACCCTTTTTTGTTCTCGCAAGAGCTCTTGAGAGCGGATTTCAATTTTTCTTAGCTCTTTTTTATTTGAATGCATAGACAAGACTTGATGGATTTTCCTCTTCTGATCTCCAGTGAATCCAACAAATAAACAATGAACGGAATGATTATCCCCGGACTTAAGATTTAAGGTGAGTGAAGGCTCACTGCTTTCCGTCTTAAGTCCAAATTCCGAGTCCATTCCGCTAAAAAGTAGGCTCGATTTGGACTGGTTCCGAAGAGAAACCAAATGTTGATAGTCTTCAGCATCCACTTCTATAGAATTCTTTTGATGATTTCGATTTGATTGAAAGCGAATGTTTACTTCGCCGATCACCAGAGAATACTCCAGATTGCCTAAAACACTAAAACAAGGTTTTGCGAGATAAGAGTGGAATACTTTTTCCATTGACGTGCCTAAAAGTATGGCGGCCCCCGAAGGTCCCAAGGAATGAAGAAAGCTAGATTGAAAGTTTCCAGGCGAGACGATCCAAAAATCTTGTTTTGATTCTTTGACGACAAACTCAAAACTAGTGGCAAGGCATTCAAAATGCATTTGGAGCTCTTTTTGAAACTCACGAAAAACTTTTTCAAGGAGTGGGGGATACATCAATGGATCGGATTTAGAGAGCTTCCATCCCAAAAGAAATCTTTTTTCTCCCTCTTCCTTGTACTGAAGGTATCCCCAAGTATCTAAATGCTCCACGGCCAATGCATTGGACTCTCGGGCTAGTGCCAGTAATCGATCAGAACGTTCTTCTGCCACTTGTTGGGAAACGCAAGAAAGAATTTCCAACTGAAGTTCTTGAAAGAAGATTTCCAGAACGGCTAGTTCAATGGCTGGAATTCGCTCACCCTCGTCGGCCATCATACAGAGAACTGCTTTAATCACTTTTCCCTGCCGAAAAGGGAAGGCTAAACTGCTATGTTTCATACCTTCGTTTTGCAATTCTTTTTCAAGTTCCTCTGCCACGGGGGCATACATTAGATGACCTTCTTTGCAAACTCTCTTGAGAAAGGGACCTAATTTTTTTGAAGCGGTTTGCGTACCTAAAGAAATTGCATCAGGACCTGCCGAGGCTAAAAGCAGTCCCTTTTCTTGATGAATTGAAAGAATAGAAACTCTGGCGGCGCCAAATTCGTCTTCTAAGAACTCGCAGATTCCTTGAAGGCGTTCTAGTCCTGAGACTCGGTTCGTAAGAATTTCTCTACATTCTTTGGAAAGAAAAAGGGCTCTTCCCTTAGCAGTTTCAAATCGCTTGGCCCTGGCGATGGCTGCTAAAAAAGAAATGAGAGACAAACCGATATAAAACTTTTCGGTGGAGACCCGAAGTGCAAGAAAAAGGGGGGCAGCTAGAATCGCGCCACCTGACACAAGAAATAAGCTTAAATGAAAAATCAGGGGGCTAATGGCTGAGCGTTTAAGAATTCTTCGCCATTCCAGATTTTTTCCCACTGACCAAGCTACGAAGAAACAACCCAGAGAAAGTGGCAAGAAACTAAGTCCCCAAGACACAGTTGAAGGCGGCAAGATCAAAAGAGCAGAAAGAAGAAAAGAGAAATTCAAAACGAAGAGCGAAACTTCAGTAACGGGTCTTTGGGTAAGTCGAGTGGTGGAAGATCGATCATAAAAACGAGAGCTCAATAACAAGATTGCAGAGCAGTAGATTCCAACCAGTACAGATAATTTTTGGGCAAAAAAGTGGAAATTTGCCGACCAAAGACTAGGAACCCCGGCGTGGGTCCAGTCGGAGCTTAGAAAATAGAAAACGATCAGAGAACCAATATAGATTCGCAAGTCTTCCACAGGATAGATCCAGCCATCGATGGTTTGTCGAGGAAGTCTGCGAAGCAAATACATGCTAAGAAAGCATACCGCCAAAAAAGAAAGGATATTCAAGAGGACGGGGAGATATACTTTTCGGAGAGAGAACGAAGGATCAATTACCCTAACCTTAGAGGGAGGCCGTGAGGTATTGGGAAAGTAGCTATGGGTAGTTAGGATCAAGTCGACATTTTCTTTTCCGGTGAGCGGCTGAAGAGAATACACCCTGGGAAACTGATTGGCAGCAAATGGGTATTTCAAAAGGTAACCAGTCTCACCCAACACCCAGTTTTCGAACTTCAACTGATCGGAATCTTGAGCTGTAGGAAGGAAGAGCTTTTCTCCTTCCACAATTTTTCCTCCGATTCGAATTTTGCATTCAAACGTGGCATTCTGCGCAGGCTCACAGTGCATGGATTCCACATGGGCTGCTTGCGAGAAAGTAAGAGCAAAAATAACTTGGAAAAGGCTAAGCAGCATTGCCACTTCCCTTCCAAAGGCGCTCTAGGGATCTCTCTACATGTGCTCGAACCTCTGTTCGGAGTCGAAAGGGGAGATGGGCAGTTTGTACTTTTAGAATTTCTCGGGCTTCGACTGGCTGCCCAATTTTATGAGAAATTTCTTTTGCTAGAATCACGAGAAGGTCCAGAATCTCGTGAGAGTTTAATTCCTGAGGATTTTTTTCTGATTTTTGAAAACAGCTTTGATGGTCGGCCAGTTTGATTCCAAGGCCGAGGCAAAACGAATGCAGAAAAAATATGGCATCATTTTTTTCTTCAAGTGGGTGCGATTTGGCTTTTTTGTTCCAGAGGTACTCGTTTAAAAGTTTCCACCTTTGCTTTTCTAAAAGCATGGCAAATCGGGCTTTTGTGTCTTCCAGGTCTTCGGTGAGGCAAATGGGAAAAGAGGCATAGAAGGGAGACTCGAATTTATTTCTAACTTGAGAAAGCTCTAGCCCGATAACCCTTGCCTCAAAGACACCACGTTCTTTCAATGCATTGATGATGTTCAATGTTTCTTCAGAGCTACAGTCGGGAGCTAGGAGAAAAAAGTCTGGTAAGGATGCGTTTCCCAATTGCGCCACCGTTAGGGGAATGGCTCGATGGAATGCCTCTGGCGCGGAACCGAAGATTCCAAGGGAAAAAGTCTTCCAGGGGTCGAATTGGACGTCCACAATGCCTCCCTAGGAAATATCGGATAAATGTTGGAAAACATGAGTGAAATCGAACTAAGTCCGCTCTGGCGTTGGAGCGGATATTCCTGACTTAGGTTTTTTGCAACTAATTGAAATTACGAAAGAAGAGGGGGCTTCGGGAGCAAAAATTTGCGGAATTTAGTTTGCTAGATTCAACCCTAAAAAGAAATAATCGTCGAAAAAATGTCCAAAATTCCGGCTCGATCGATGGCAAAGGCGTTCGTCTTCTTCCAGTTAAGGTAGTCTAATTTTTCAAAAAAGGTCGAGGGAACTTTTCGTTTCGCTAAAATATACGTATAGATTTTGTAATGTTCTTCCGCCTTGGTTCTGCCAAGAGCATTTGCTTTTTCGGCAATAAATTCCTGGAAGAATGGATAGGCTAATTTTGCCTCTTCATTTTCAATAAGCCCATTTTCATTTTTATCAAATCGGTAGAATAGTAGCTCGATATAGTAGAGCGTAAGCAGAATAGAGCGAGTGTCGTCTTCGGAATATGCAGAGTCAATTTTCGACTTTCGTAAAAAAAGGTCTAAGTTTCCAATGATCTCAACTCTATCTCGAAACTCTCTTTGCGCTAAGGCTTCAGCCATTAGGGGAACACCTCGAAGGGATTTTGAAATTCTTTCAGAGAGTTCTTCGCGGTAACACTGTGGGTGTACTTTTTCCGACCTAGTTTTACAGTATTTTTGAATGGAATCGTGTAAATCGGGAGCTTCTTTCATTACAGAAAATAGCAAGCTTTCGAGTTCGAGAGCCTCTAAATGATTGAGATTCAAGTATCGATCTGAGCTTGGCAAAAAAAGGCTAGCCTCAAATAGCCTACCGGAAATGCCTCGAGCTAAGCTTGTTGTGGAAATATCAAATAGGCGGAATAGAGGTTCCAAGTCGGTTAGCAAAAAGCGAATCTGTTTTTCTGAGATGGATCTTTTCTTCTGGTTTCCATAGGCGCGAAGAACGAGTTTGTTCACAGTATTGTAATAAAAAAGAGTGAGGAGGTGGCCTTGCGATTGCGGAAAGTCACCTGGGCCTCGAACCACCACAATGTCTTTTCCAACCGGATGAACCAAAGACACATTCTGTAACAAAAATTTAAGATCAGCATGAACTACCTTTGCGGTTTCCGATGGGAAAATAGAAAATTCTTCACCCAATTCTTCAATTTTGGCTACGGCCTTTTTTCTCGTGAGGGTTTTTGACGAAAGCTCGCTGTCTGTGGGGCTCTTTTCAAAAATTGCAGAGATGGTGTGTAGTCCGTCGATAAAGTAACGATACAAAATTCGAAATTCATTGATATTTGTCAACGTAACTTCATAAGGATTTTTCGAGGCTGGATCGGGCAAAAATCTCTTCAATACAAGAGCTAAAACTTCTTTTATCTCTTTTGGAGGCTTTTGCATGAATTGTCGGCGATGCAGTTCTTCTAAAATCGATTCAATTTCCGCTTCGGTAATTTTGGGCGAGGCTCTTAAGAGGAGAGCCTGTTCCAAAATAGGTAAGGCCTCATCTAAAAGGCGGGAAAAGCGGAAAAGGTTTTTTCCAAATAGTTCTGGCTTTGATCCTGGAAAATACAGCTGAAACCTTAAGTAGAGCGAATATAGTTTCGGGCCTGTGGTTGCGAGTCTTTTCCAATCCTCTTTTTGAATCCATTCCCCGTCTGGTGAAATGGTCAAAGACTTTAGTTTCTTAAGAATGGGAAGATAGGCTTGAATACCCTCAATCCATTTCATCGGAGCACTATTTTGTGCGCCATAAATTTTTAATTGAAAGAGAAGTCCCTCTATGCGTTGAAAGGAATAATTTCCGAGGCCAGAAGCCAAACTCGTGGTGACGATGTCACCTGTTTCTTCCACAGCAGAAATTACTTCGTCTAGATCTTCGACGGAATCAATTTTTTGCAGAATTCTTTCGGCGCTCAACGGTAAGTGAGGAGCAATTTTTTTCGAAGCCAAAGCAAATTGACTAAAGAGGGTTCGCACCTGCTGAATTTCTTGGCGGCTCAGTTTGTGTTGATTTCCCCCAAAGAGAGCCACCTTTAAATACATAAACTCTTCTAAAAGTTGTGGATGGATTTTGGCGTTAAGAAGAAAGTATTTACTAATAAAGTTCGCTAACTCTTGTGGTTCGTAGGCGTTGGGATCTTGCCCTTGAGTGTTTTTCAGAAAGCTTTCGATCGAGGTGTCCAAACAGCCCCAGAAGGTATCGATTTCTCCAGGATTCGATTGACCGGCAAAAAAGCGATCTAAGGTATTCCCTGATTTTGTCAAACAGTCGGCGCCTACATTTACTTCAAAACGCTCTTGGGCGGGCATGGGTTCATTGATTCGAAGAGAGCAAGAGCTCATTGTGGCTGAGGCAAGCACTACGAAAAGAAGGAACGAGAGTCCAGACGAACGTAAAGTTCGCAGGAAATGCGCTAGCGCTTTCGCGCGGGATAGGGGGTTTGATTTCAAAGAAAGCACCATTGCCTCAACGGTAAGGGTTGTTCAGAAAGGGGATAACAAGGAAGCGGATAAAACTCAACCATAAAAGTCGGTTATTGCTTCGGGAAGAAAAGCGTTAAGAGTGCAAAAGTTGCATAATTACAAGAGTTTATGCTCTTTCGCGGTGGATGAAGAGGCAGTCGAATCGGAACTTTTTTTTCGCAATAATGGCAGTGAGACCCGCAAAAAGACTGAAGAATTGGCATTTCAATGCCGATAAAACAGTAATGATAGGCACGCAAAATCAAAAATTTGCTGAGAACGAGATCGTATTCCGTGAAGGGGACGAGGGAGACTGTGCCTATTTGATCGAGTACGGGCAGGTGCTCGTGTATCTGGAAAAAGACGGAGTGGAGATTCCTCTAAAAATTTTAGGCAAAGGGGAAATCTTTGGCGAGATGTCCATGATCGATAACAGCCTTCGATCTGCTTCTTGCCGTGCTCTTTGTGAAACAAGATTAGTGATTGTCACACAAGAGCAGCTTTTGGATCGAATTCAGTCAGCTGACCCCGTGGTGAGACTACTCATGCGTGCACTTTTGGAGCGCTTACGGGATCAAAATTTTTCCATTAAGGGAATTCAAACCGAAATGAATCCCATTGTTTCTGAAAAGTTAGCTTTGGAAAAACAAGAGGCCATTGAAAGAATTGAATTAGAAAACCGAATGTCCTTAGGATTGAAGAACGACGAATTCTCGCCACACTATCAGCCCATTTACGATCTAGAGAATAATGAAGTAATTGGTACAGAAGCACTCATTCGTTGGAAGACTTCAGACGGTCAATTGGTGTCACCAGGAGTCTTCGTAGACGTTCTAGAGCAATCCTCTCTCATCTTGGGAGTGGGCCAAATGATGATTGAGAAGTGTGTGACCGATCTAAAGCATCTGCAAAAGAAGTGTGATCTCAATAAGGATTTTTTCGTCAGTATTAATATCAGTGGTAGGCAGTTTGCGGATCCAAACTTTTTAGATCATCTCGAAAGTGTCAGAGGAAAGGCGGGTATTCCCGCCCATCACATCAAATTAGAGGTAACGGAAAGAATCATGACGGAGGGTCCTCAAGCGATTGCCACGCTTCAGAACTGCCGATCTTTTGGATATCGAATCGCCATTGACGATTTTGGAACGGGTTTTTCGAGTCTTCAATATCTAGCTTCCATGCCTCTGCATGACCTGAAGATTGACCGAAGTTTTGTGAATCAAATGATGACGCAAGAAAAATCCCTCTCAGTGGTAAAGACGTTGATTTACATGGCTCGTCTTTTACGCTTGAACCTGATTGCTGAGGGGATTGAAACTAGCCAACAGCTCTTATTGCTAAGAAATTTAGGAGTAAAGGCCGGACAGGGTTTCTTATTCTCAAAAGCCTTGGCTCTAAATGACTTGATTTCGCTTCTGAATCAAGAGTCGAAAGAACAAGCAGCGTAATTTCTACCAAGCGGTCGCACCTATTCGTTTACATTGCCCGTGATCATGTTTACCGCGCTGAGCGGTATGTACTTTAATAAATAAAATTTGTTCTGTTTACATTCGTTCAGGCGTAAACATGTTGTGGTGCGTGTTTTCAACCCTTTGTTTTTGTTTTACCGTGACCGCTCTCGCAAAAGACGAGAAACAACAACAAAGGAGAAAAAATGAAAACAATCTTAGTATTAGCAACGATGCTTGCAGCAACCTCAGCTCAGGCTCAAACCTTTACTTGTAAAACTGCTGGTGGAAAAACGGCAAATTTTACAATCAACAGCAGAGGGATTAGTTACGGGAATGGCTGGGTAAAGCCAAACGGACAATCTTCCACGAGCCTATATTTCCGAAATGGATTCGGAACTACGGTGATTGTAAATAAGTCTGTATTACAAAATCGACCAGGCAAAATCGTTTGGATGGTAGATCGAGATGATGAGAGAGACACCCGCAAGGTGTTTTATTGCAATCAATAAGAGCTAGTATCGTTGGAATAAGGGTTACCAATTTGGTAACCCTTATTTATAAAAATTCCTTCAGAGACTGAATTTCCTCATCGGTATGATCTCTGCCTATATCTTTCGTTGGCCTACCATCTTTTGATGAAAAAGAACGAAAATGATCATGGTGTTTACTGCGCTTACGATCTTTACCCCCAGGCCAAGAGGTTTCTACTTCTCCTTCACAGATGCATTGATAAGTAGATCCTTCTGCATTTTGACTTACAAAAAACGTCGTGCCTCGAACCCCCATCGATACCTTAGGCGTTTTTACTTCGTAACTTTTCTTTTTCTCTGCAATTGCTGCCTTTCTTAAGGTGGAAAGCAAAGCTCCTCTTTTTAGTTGAATCGTGGTTTGTGAGTTCGTGGATTCCTCTGCTAGGAATTCAGAATTGGGGCCCAATTGAATAGCTCCAAGATTAGATCTAAGTAAAATTTTTACTATACTTTTATCAGCAGTTTGAATCAGTTCTCCTTTTTGAAGCGAGTCACCGACTTTTAAAGCCCGGTTCCCTGATGTAACTCTTCCGGTAAGATATTTCACAGTGCCAAAATCTTGCTCCACATTTGTTAGGCCAGGGGTGGGAGCTAAAACCCATAAAAGAAGTGAAAGAGTGGTGAGCATAGATCTATTTCTCCTGTTTCGTGCCTCACTATTCTATCCCATATCTAGCAATTTTCCTTGGTATGATTTTGAGGTATGCTACGAACTCAACTGAATTCTAGTGGAGGCCATTCTTTTAACCGTGAGTGTGTAAGCCCATGCCAGAACTACCAGAAGTAGAATCCGTTGCCAGGGGGCTAAAAGAGCTGGAAGGCTTGGAACTACAAAATCTAAAAATTGTCGACCCAAAGGTTTGGTTCGAGTCCACATTGAATCCACAATCGTTTCACCAAAAAAAACTAGAACAAGTTAGCCGTAGGGGTAAGTATTTGATCTTACGATTTTCCAAAGGCCTAGCACTCATTCAGCACTTACGAATGACGGGCAAAATGCTGGAGAAAAGTTCTCCCATAATTCCGGAGATGGTGATTCAGAGTTTGCTAAGGGGTGGGCCAAAGGCAGTTCAGGTGAGAGCTATTTTCCAATTTTCTGCTGCAAAAGAAATTGTGTTTTTTGATCCAAGACGGTTTGGAACCTTGACGGCGGTTTCATCAGAAGAGGAGTTTTTCGCCAACAAGAAAATTGCTCCAGATCCACTCATAGATAGAGAGAAAGCCAAGGAAGTTTTCTTCAATGGCTTAGCATCGGAACGTCCCTTAAAAGCCGTATTGCTAGACCAAAGTGTGGTAGCAGGTGTTGGAAATATCTATGCCGATGAAGCTCTGTTTCGCGTGAAAGCACATCCTCTGTTGCAAGCCATTCGATGGAAAAAAAAAGAAGAGCTTTGGATCACGATTTTGCAAATATTCGAAATGGCCATCCGTTCAGGCGGTAGTAGCGTGCAAAATTACGTAGACTCTAAAGGAAATGCCGGAACATTTTCAGAACAACATCTTGTATACGGAAGAAAAGGTCTTCCTTGTGGTACTTGCGGAAAACAGATTCGCACTCTCATCGTTGCTGGACGTACTTCACATTTTTGTTCGAACTGTCAGCGCGTGGGAAGAGCATCTTTCGCTAAAAAGTGATCTGGATGGAATCGTCCGACCCAAGGTGGTTCCCAATTTAAACAGGTAGTTTCTCCATCGGGAAATATTTCTTCCACAAATCCTACGTTTTCATCTCGGTCATATCGTAAGTCACCTACTAGCCAACGTCCCTCTTGTCGAACCCAAAAAGGAGCACGAAGGAACCGAAAGAAGGCTCGAATACGACAGTTCTGCCAAAGGGTTTCAAGCTCTGAAAGTGGGGCACTGAACTGTCCCAAAACTTTTGCATTGGGGTAAGTAACGGAAGTGTCTTGGGTAAGGGGAGCTGTGATTTTTTCTGGATAGAAGTTCGGACACTTTTCCACAGGAAAAATACTGGGAAAGGTTGCAATGAGAGAAACTGTTGCTTCGTATCTATCCTCGACCAGACGAGAATAAATGGCGCTAAAACAAAGGGGGTTTCCCGGAAGAGGCGTAAGCGTAAGTGTAGAGGTGGCGTTTTCCGGAAAATTTTCGCGAATCTTTTTGGGGGCATTGGAAGAAAAAAATAAAAATCCAGACAGTAACACTAGAGACAGGCTCACTCGAATGCCCGATGACGGCAAAAAGCGAAATACTGCGAACAAAAATGCGGAAACCAATGTGAGCGATAAGGAGATGGGGGTGGGTACATAAGAGTGTGACCAGGCCACAGCTAAAATACTTACCATTAATAGTGCGGTCACGACTTTTCCGATTGTTTTACTGGCATAAAAAATTGACGGCAAAAGTAAGGCCCAGATCCAAGGCTCCACTATAAAAACTAGATCTCCATAATACCAAGAGTTGTCCCACGGCCAAAAAGGATGAACACCGTAGGAATTCCAATAATCTGCGAAAATGTGAAGCAAGGGACCCAACAAACAAAGAAAGAAAACCTCGGCTTTGGGAAAGTTTTCTTTTTTTCGCCAAAAAAACCAAAGTAACAGGAAAAGAAAAACTGCAAGAATGGGGGAAAAAAGCAGAGTATGGGTGTGACCACGGTGATGCAATAAGTAGTTGGTTTTTCCTTTTAAGACGAAGCTTGTAAGAATAACGTCTATGTCTGGAATGTTATTTCCGAGGGCAGAGGCAATCCAAAGGGGATAACGATCTTTTTTTCTTAATCTAGAAACGGTCTCGCCGGCTGCAAGACCCACTAAGGAATGTGTTATATTGTCCATGGTTTCCTCTACTTCCAAATTGCCGCTCTCGCTCGACTGTGTTACGAAATTGTCATGCGAAAGTTTCTGATTCTACTAGCTTGCTGTGCCGGCTTCTACGTATTGCTCTTTCAGGTCTTTCGAATTCTAACTGATGTGGGCGAGTTAGAAAAATCGTTTCCCAAAGTGGTTTACGATGCAAAAACAAAAAAGTCGCAGATCGTGATTGTCAAACAACCCCCTCCTGGATGGGTATCTTTAGGATCGATCCAAACCAAGGCTGTGGCAGCGATTGTATTGAGTGAAGATTGGGCCTTTTATCAGCACAATGGGTTTGATTGGGAACAGATCTGGGATGCAGCTCAAAAGAATCTTGAAACCGGGAAATTCGCTCGTGGTGGAAGCACCATCACCCAGCAAGTAGTGAAAAACGTGTATTTGTCGAATCGCAAGACCCTCACAAGGAAGTTGCAAGAGGCTATTTTGGCGATTCGGGTAGAGCGCCAACTCACCAAAAAACGAATTTTGGAGATCTATTTGAACATCGCGGAGTTTGGTGACGGTATTTACGGAATAGGACCAGCTTCTCGGTATTATTTCTCCAAACACCCCAGTGAGCTCAATGCGAAAGAGGGAGCGTTTCTCGCAATGCTATTGCCAAGCCCGAAGAAATACAGCATTTCCTTCCGGAAAAAAGAGTTAACGCCTTACGCTGCATCCATTGTGAGGTCGATCTTGGGAAAACTGTTGGCAACGAAGAGAATTTCTCCTGAGGAACATGCGGCTCTGTTGGCCACTCCTTTGTCTTTCGAAGCAAGACAAGTGGAAATGCCTGCAGAAGCTCCACTAGATGAAGTGGAAGTGGATGCGCAGTCTGGGGAGGGGGAAGAGGATTCTTCTATTGTTCCCACGGAAGAAGTCACCGATTAAGAAGATCTCGGTTTGGGCGAAAAAAATCCCTTCACATCTTTAGTGAAGAAATCTCTTCGCTGACGTCTTGAAGCAAACGTCATTTTCTATGGATACGACATAATCAAGCGACCATCGATGGCGCGCCAGTCACTTCGCTTTGTGGGCTTTTCTACCTTGGGAACTCGCACCGGCAATCGTCCTCGCATCTCTAAGAGTCGATGGGGAGGATTTTTTTCCACAATTAAACGTATCTTTGGCGCCAAGGCAGCAATGATGAAACTAGAAGGCTTCATGATCAATTCTATGGCGGGCTTTCCTGCGTACTCGAGATCTCGCTCTTTAAAAAACTTAAAGCCGATGGACTCTTGGCGCTCTAGGAGAAGAAAGCGCACGTAAACACTTTCATCCTTCATGAGCTGATCCCAGGAATCTCGAAAGGTATCTACCACCATATCGGGCACAATCATTCTCTCTTCGATATCGTCTTCTTCTTTATAGACCTTGCCTCCGCTGTGATATTCGTAAAAGACTTTGTCTCCTTTGATTTCAATGGTGCCTTTTTCGTCGGTTTGTAATTGGTGATATTTATAGAGGCGAAACTTTCCGTCTTCGTAATGGGTTTCTTCCTCTACTAAGGATTTTCCTTGGGCGTCCATGTAGCGAGACCTGCCGATTGTTTTTGCACCCTCTCGGGATTTTTCATATTGGTATAGAAAGGGCTTTAGCTCCGAATCCTCGGGATACGTAATGGTTCCTTTGGTATTTTCCAAAGCAAAAGAGTTGTTTGCAGTTAAGCCGCCAACGCATAGGGCCAAAGCTAAAATGAGTGTTTTCATTGAGCATGATCTTAAGCGATTTTTTCGCTTCTGGGTATGAAGTTCGTATTTGACGTTCACCCATTCCCTTGTTTGGATGGAAGGATGAGCGAAATTATTCCTATTCCCAGTCAATATCAGCATGCCCATTGGACCCCGGAATCCTATGAAAGAGCTTACCGAGATTCCGTGGAGAATCCCGAGGCATTTTGGTCGCAACAAGCGAAACGAATTCACTGGTTTCGACCCTGGGAAAAGGTAAAGAATTGTACCTTTGATCCACCTGTTCATATTCGTTGGTTTGAAGGTGGAAAGCTGAATGTAAGTTACAATTGTTTAGATCGACACCTTTCTACGAAGGCAGATCAAATCGCCATCCTCTGGGAACCTGATCAACCCAACGATCCCGTGAGAAAAATTACCTATAAAGAGCTTCATGAGCAGACTTGCAAAATGGCTAATGCTCTAAAGGAACAGGGCGTAAAAAAAGGTGATTTCGTCACCATCTATATGCCCATGATCCCTGAAGCAGCCATGGCCATGCTGGCCTGCACCCGAATCGGGGCTCCTCATTCTGTGGTGTTTGGTGGTTTCAGTGCCGATTCCTTGGCCGATCGAATTCAGGGCTGCCAAGGAAAATGGGTGATCACCGCCGACGAAGGAAGAAGAGCAGGAAAGGTGATTCCGCTGAAAAAAAATGTGGATGAGGCTCTGAAGAAGTGCCCTTCGGTGGAAAAGGTTTTTGTGGTGAAGCATCCGAAAGGCAGTGGTTACCAGGCGTCGGAAAAAGATCTTTGTTTGACCAGCGCCATGGCAAAGGCCGCTACGTTTTGTCCTGCGGAAGAGATGGACGCCGAAGATCCTTTGTTCATTCTTTACACCTCAGGATCCACGAATAAGCCCAAAGGCGTTCTGCACACCACAGGTGGCTATTTGGTGTATGCGGCGTTTACCCATGAGGCTGTTTTTGATTACCGGCCTGGCGAGATCTATTGGTGCACGGCAGATGTGGGGTGGGTCACGGGTCATAGTTATATTGTTTATGGTCCGCTGGCCAATGGAGCAACGACTCTCATGTTCGAAGGAGTGCCAAATTTTCCTGACTCCTCTAGGTTCTGGCAGGTCATTGACAAACACCATGTGAATATCTTTTATACGGCCCCCACTGCCATTCGCGCACTCATGCGAGACGGTGAAGCTCCGGTGAAAAAGACCTCGCGTAAGAGTTTGCGACTGATGGGATCCGTTGGGGAGCCCATCAATCCAGAGGCCTGGCTTTGGTATCACAAAGTAGTAGGCGAAAGCCGCTGCCCCATTGTGGACACTTGGTGGCAAACAGAAACGGGGGGCATATTGATTTCTCCCCTGCCGGGAGCTACCGCACTGAAACCTGGATCAGCCACGCGTCCACTTTTTGGTGTGCAACCACAAATTGTCGACGATAAAGGAAATGTTTTAGAGGGCCCCTGCGAGGGGAATTTGTGTTTGATTGATTCATGGCCGGGTCAAATGCGAACGGTGTACAAGGAGCATGATAGATTTGTGCAAACCTATTTCTCAACTTACCCTGGAAAGTATTTTACAGGAGATGGCTGTCGTCGCGATAAGGACGGCTATTATTGGATCACAGGAAGAGTGGATGATGTATTGAATGTATCGGGGCACCGTCTGGGAACGGCGGAAATTGAAAGCGCTCTGGTGGCCCACCCGAAGGTGGCAGAAGCTGCCGTTGTTGGTTTTCCTCACGATATAAAAGGTCAAGGAGTGTATGCCTACGTAACCTTGATTGCCGAAGCCGATCCCACAGAAGATTTACGAAAGGAATTGGTACAATGGGTGAGAAAAGAAATTGGCCCCATTGCTCAGCCAGACAAAATTCAGTGGGCCCCAGGATTGCCGAAAACTCGATCGGGAAAAATCATGAGACGCATTTTGAGAAAAATCGCAGAAAACCAGTTTGAAAATCTCGGCGACACCTCTACTTTGGCGGATCCAACTGTTGTACAAGACCTCATTCACAATCGAGTTTTATGAAGCATATTGTTTTTTTGTCTTTCCTTTTTTTTGTAGGCTGTAGCACTGGTGGGGAAAATTTAAAGGTCTCCACTCCAAACGAGGAGAATAGTGTGAAGAAATTGCAGCTTTTGAATCCACCTAGTATTGGTAAATCTAGTTCTGGGCAGGAATTTTTCTTAGGGGGGTTTTCTGGACTTCGCTATGTGGGGAAAAGTGAAGATGGACGTTATCGTTTTATCAGCCATACGGATCGAGGCCCCAATGCCCAAGAAGTGGAGCAAGGAAAAAGCACCAAGCGCCCCTTTGCTTTGCCGGACTTTCAGCCAAGGATTTTGTATTTTTTGGTGGATCCTCTCAAGGGCAGCTGGGAAATCGAACAGCAGATTTTGTTGAAACGACCAGATCGAAAATCCCTTTCTGGACTTCCTCAACGGGAAGGCCAAGAGGTTCCCACAAATTTGGCCGGTAGAGTTTTGCCCTTTGACCCCTACGGATTAGATTTAGAAGGCATCGGTATGGCTCCAGACGGAAGTTATTGGATGGTGGATGAATACGGACCTTCGCTCGTAAAATTTAATTCCGAAGGGAAAATGCTGGAAATCTTGCGACCAGGAAGTGGATTGCCAAAAATTTTGGAGCAACGCCGCCTGAATCGAGGATTCGAGGGCGCGGCCATTTACGGAAATCGATTCTACGCCATTTTGCAAAGCCCTCTAGATAATCCCCTCAGTGAGGGGGCGAGGAATTCGAAAAAGTCTCAGGTGGTAAGAATTCTTGAAGTGGATTTAGCCAAGAAACGTACGCTAGGACAGTTCGCTTATCTTTTAGATGCGGAGAAATCGGATCGAGTGGGAGATTTGGCCTTCGATGGGATTCGCTCTCTTTTGGTACTTGAGCACAACGGAAAGTCTGGAAGTAAATCGTATAAGAAAGTGTATCGAGCCAACTTAACCTTGGCCACGAACCTTCAATTAGTTTCTGATCGTATCGCAGGTCCGGGAGGCACCCTAGAAAGTTGGGACGCCGATCGACTTCAGGCTTCCGGTATACAAGTGGTGAATAAGGAAGAAGTAGTGGACCTGGATCGATTAGGGATTCGTGAAGAAAAAGTGGAAGGCATTGAGATCGTAGAAGATGAGTGGTTGGTAGTTCTTACCGATAACGATTTTCAGCTTTCCGGTGAATTAGATTCCTCTACAGGTTTTGCAAAAGAAAAAGCGGAGCCCTCAGCTCTTTACTTTATTCCTGCATCGTTTTGGAGAAAGTGAAGAATCTCTTTTTCTAGAACGGGTGTGTATCCCTTCGACAAAATATCGCCTGCCAGATTATGACTGTCGTTATTTCCATTCGCATGGAAAAGCTTTTTTACGTTCGTGCCCCAGCGTTGGAAGGCTTCAAGCATATGCCTGTGGTTACTAACCGTATCTTTTTCCGAATAGGCAAGAAATAAGGGAGACTGGATTTTCTCTAGATCTGTGTCCCGGGCGCGTTTTGCGCTTTTCACTACTTCGGCTAAAATCTCAATGGGGTAGGCCGTGGTCCAGTGGTAGTCGTGTTCAGGATTGCGGGCTTTCCATTCTCGATAATCTCCGACGATCAATCTGCCTAACCAAAGACCCAGATAAGGAATTCGCAAAAGTTCTGAATTCCAGCGATACACTTTGAAGTTAGGTGACAAAAGTACCACGGCTGGGAAGGTTTTCTGTGGCAATTCTGGTACAAGAAGCCCCGCTCCCATGGATAAAGCCACGGGAATAGTTTTTTCGCCCAGCTGAGAGGCTATCTCTAAAATTTGTTGGGTGTCTTTTTGCCAATTTTCCAAAGTTACGCCTCTAAGACCTTCTCTTCCCGCGATGCCGTGACCCGTCCAACGCGGAAAATAGGCATTTGCGCCCATGGACTTCGCCAGATTTTCTACTAGAGGAGTGCTCTCTTTTGGAGAGGAGGAGAAGCCATGGAAATAGACAAGAACATAATCTGTTTTCTGAGGCTGTGAAGGGTTTGCCCACTGAAAAAAAGTAGCGGCCTTTTCTTTGAGTCCTACGACAGTCTTTTCTTTCTCTAAAACAGATTTTTCTAGCGTAAGAAGCGAATTTGCCTTTGCGCTGATGGAGTTTCCACCAAGGGCAAAGGCAAATACTAGAAGCCAGGCAATTGTAGACTTAGGCTTTTTCCGCATGAAAACCAAAACGAGGGGCCACTTTTTTGGCTAAAGCAAAGGTAAAGAAAAATACTGAACCCCAAACCAAATCTCCGGCCACAGAATTGGCTAGAAAAGGAATGGCAGCAGCATAACAAGCGGCTAATCCTTCTAAGGTTCGTGGATACATTTGATGATCACCGGTGGCCCAGATGCCAAAATTCGTCCACAACCAGAAACCCACAGAAGAGCCGAGAATCAAAGTGAAGGCTCGTGGAGCCGTGAAACGATTTCGCAAGAATAAGTTTCCAGCCAAAATCATGGCTGCAAAGCCGGTGTAGGTGAATAGTGTCCACCATCCGAAGGCTGCATGACCCTGAACCGTTGCGATTAAAATGTCAGAGGCAATCATGGCCAGGAAGGTGATCAAAAAGGCGGCTTTGGCGGAAAGATTTGCGCCACCAAATAGGGCGATGGAATTCATGGGGCTAACATTTGGGGGGTGAGGCAAGAATCGGGCGAAAACTCCCAATACGATCCAAACCGTGGCCAATAAAACTTGTTTTTCTTTAAACGATTTCATGCGGATGTTCCTTCTTCCAAAGCGACGATTTATAAAGTGATTTTTCTAATCGTTATCTAAAGGTGTAATCGATTTTTTAGGTCTTGGAAAGACCGAAAATGTTTAGAACTGTAGGGAAACAATGAGGTTAGGAGCGCTTGGGTAGATTCTTTTTTTCTTCCGCATGTTCCAAGATCGCTTTCACCTGGCGTTTTTGTAAAGGAATCCATTTTCCCACGCCCACCATTTCAATGGTCAAAGGCCCAAGCGCGGTGCGGCGAAGGCGATCTACTTCAAGATCTAGAACGGCAAACAGACGACGAATCTCTAAGTTTTTTCCTTCAGTGAGCTCTAGTTCGATCCATTCTTTGGAGTCGAGGCGTTCTCCTCTACGAACTTTGGTGGGTTTCACAAAGCCATCACTCAGTTGGATGCCTTTTCGAAGCTGTTTTAATTGGTCGTCGTTGACGGTGCCTTTTACTTTTACCTGATAGGTTCTTCGCACCTGAGAAGAAGGATGCATCAAGAGATTAGCCATTTCTCCATCGTTGGTAAGCAGAAGAAGTCCTTCTGAAGCATAGTCTAGGCGACCCACTGGGTAGATTCGAGTTTTGATGCCCTTCACTAAATCCATTACGGTGGGGCGTCCCTGAGGATCCACGGTGGAAGTGATGTATCCACGGGGTTTGTTTAGTAAATAGTATTGTTTTTCTGTGGCTTCGGGCTCAATGACTTTGCCTTCAACGGAAATTACGTCATTTCTTGGATCTGCTTTTGCGCCAAGAGTGTTCACGGTTTCGCCATTCACTTGAACTTGACCCAAAAGAATCAACTCTTCCGCTTTTCGTCTGGAACAAACGCCGGCGGCAGCGATGATTTTTTGTAATCGCTCTTTTCCGTCGGACGCAGACTTTTTCTCGGATTTCGCTTCTTCTCTTAAGGGAGGAAGGGCAAAGGTTTTCGCCTTTTTCGCTCTAAGCGTTGCCTTCCGGTCCAATCGGGAGACGTCCAGCAATTTCTGGCGAGAGAAGGATGTCTCCGTTTTCTTTTCCTGCTTCGGAGCCGATGTGGATCTCCGCGCTGCGGTTGCCGTTCTCCTGGAGTGATAGCTTCGCTTTGTTTTGCTCGCCGCTCTTCTCGCATTCATTTGCTTCCCAATCTTCCATTTCTAAGTCGTTAAATTCGAGAGGTTTCGAGGTATCCACGATACCTTCCATCTCTTTTGCTAGGGCTTCCTCTTCAGAAATCTCTGCGCCTACTTCGTTTTTCGGCAACATGTCTTCGATTTCTCGTAAGGAAGGCAGAGCTCCAAGGTCTCTCAACCCAAAGAGTTCCAAAAATTCTTTAGTGGTTCCGTATATCATAGGACGGCCGATCTCATCGCTTTTTCCTACGATCCGCAGCATTTTTTTGTCTAAAAGCACTCGCAAGAGGTGACTGGAATCGACTCCACGAATTTTATCCACCACCTCACGGGTAATGGGCTGGTTGTAGGCACAAATGGCCAGAACTTCCAGCATGGAATTCGTCAATTTCATGGGAGCGATTTGGTACATTCTTCTTACGATGTCTTTGTGTTCAGACTTCGTGCGGAATTGGAAGCCATTGGCCACTTCCACTAGTTCAACGCCTCTAGAATCGTCGAAGTAAGAGGCCATCAAATTGGAAACGGCCGTGCGATAGTCTTCTTCAGAGATTTCAGGGTTAATGAGTTCGCGAAGTCTCGAAATAGAAATCGGGCGATGGTGCATGAAGAACGTGGCTTCCACTGCGGCCTGCAATTCCGCGGGACCAAGATCGCGATACACAATGGGTTCCGGTGGAGTTTCTTCGCCGGCCATTTCTCCGTCTTCTGAGTCCACGGCGGTAGGATCTTCAATGCCAGGATCGTTTTCAAATCCAGCAAAAGGCGCGTTGCCTCCGGAGCTCTCGAGCGACTGGTTGCTAGCGTCTATAGAGGTTTCGTCGCCCAGGTCTGAGGACGACGATGTGGAGTTAGTCTCCATTGGAGAGGAGCTCTCCATCTCTACGCTTTCGTTGATTTCAAGGCTGCTTTCGGAGCTGCTTTCGAGCTCAGCGCTCTCAAACTCTGGCTGGTGCTGGTTCTGCTGCTCGTTGATAAGCATAGGAGTCTCCTGTTTCGAATAGTTTTTGAACGGATTCTAAAGTGAGTCTTTCTCGTAAAACGAGATAAATGGATCCATACACTTGGTGCTGAAGAACGCGAATTTTCTGCAGTCGGCCCAGTTCCAAAATGGCGAGGAAGGTAACCACCACTTCGTTGCGATCCACTTCTTCACTAAAGAGAGAATGGAAATCGGTGATGTCTTGAGCGCCCAAACGATCGGCAATTTTTCTAACCGCATCGGCGATGGACATGCGATCGGTTTTCACGCGTACCGATGGTCTTCTTGCTCTCAATAAAACCTGTTGAAAGGCGAGAGTAAGATCGGTGAGGTTCATTTCTTTTAAGAGCTGCTCGCGCTTTTCTTTTTCATCTGGAGGCGGACGTTTAAAAAAGTCTTGTCCCAACATGGGCATTTGTTTGAAGTCCATGGCCATGGCGCGGTAACGTTGGTGTTCCATTAAGCGGCGCATGAGTTCTTCTTGGGTTAAAATTTCATCGCCCTCGGCCACAAGAACTTCATCGGTCTGAGGCAGCATGGTGCGGCTTTTTAGCCAGATCAGAGTGCTGGCCATGAGCAAAAAATCCCCGGCGATGTCGAGATTGTGTTCGCGCATGAGATCGATGGTGCGGAGGTATTGATCGGTAATTTCCGCAATTTTGATATTACGAATATCAATCTCATCCTTTTGGATCAGGTATAACAAAAGATCCAAAGGGCCCTCGAAGCTAGCCAGTTTTACACGGAGTTCTGTGTTCATGATTCAATGACTGTAAAAGATTCGGGGCCTCAGGCAAAGCCAAAAAACATCGACGCGATGGCCAATGAAACTTCTCTCAAAAAGTAGATGGGATAGGCCAAAATTCGGAACGCACCCGAGAAGGCCAGGAAAAGGATGAGGAAAAAAGAGAATTGCTGAATGGCCATGAATTTTTGCGCAGCATTATAGTTAAGAAAGCTTAGCACCATATTGGATCCATCTAGGGGCGGAATGGGGAGAAGGTTGAAGATGGCCAAGGAAAAGTTCCAAATGATGAGGCTTTGGAGGAAAGCGTTAAAGAAGCCGTAGACCGAAGAGGATTGAGGCACGAACTTCACAAAGGCCACAAAAACGATGGCCGACAAAAAGCCAAGGATGAGGTTTGATAGGGGGCCCGCAAAGGAAACCCAGAATAAACCCGATCGGTAAGAACGAAATTGACGAGTATCGATGGGAACGGGCCTCGCCCATCCAAAAAAGATGCCGCCAAAAATAATACTGATCATGGGGAAAACCACTGTGCCCAAAGGATCCATGTGCACCACTGGGTTTAAGGTGAGGCGCCCACTCCATTCCGAGGTATTGTCGCCAAACATTTTCGCCATCCAGGCGTGGGCAAATTCATGCACTACTAAAGAGAGCAAGAAGGCTGGAAATAGGGTGACGATATTTTGAATGGTTTGTTGCATGTCTGGCATATGGATTCTTTATAGCCGAAAGGGAGGCGAGGGTAAAAGGCTAAGTTTCCGCGGTGAGATTATGCTGCGCACATCGTTTGGGTCACTTTCGAGGGTGAAACTTTTTGTGGGCTTCCAGCAAACGCCTTTCTTCCACGTGGGTGTAAATCTGAGTGGTGGAAATATCTTCATGTCCTAAAAGCATTTGTACCGATCGTAGATTCATTCCGCCTGAAAGCAGATGCGAGGCAAAGGAATGACGAAGCGAATGGGGAGAGGCCTTAGGAATTCCGCTTAAAGCGGCGTAAGTTTTTATTTTTTTCCAAATTTCCTGACGAGTGAGGGGGCGGGCCTTTTCTTTTCCCACCACAAAAAGTTCCTCGCAGGCGAATCCTAAATTTTCTTTAGGGTACACTTCTAGCAAATACTTGTTTAGCCACTCACTGGCCCTTGCGCTCAAAGGAACTAATCTTTGTTTGGATCCTTTGCCATGCACGAGCAAAATGCCTTCTTCCAATTTTAGGTCTTTTCGTTTTGCTGTGGCTAGCTCCGATACTCTCATGCCACTGGCATAAAAAACTTCTAAGATTGTACGATCTAGAATTCCTTCGTGCGTCTCCACGTTCGGGGAGGTCAGCAATGCTTCAATTTGTTTTTTTGTCAGAGTTTTCGGAAGAGATCTTGGCTTCTTTGCCAGCTCCAGTTTTGCAGTGGGGTCCACAATCTTAGAATTCTTTAATTGAAGAAAAAGAAATAGGGCCCGTAAGCTGGAAATCTTTCTTCGAATGGATGCGTTGGACACTCCGGATCTGTGCCAATGCTCTAGGGCTTCGAAAATCTGTTCTTCTTGAAGAAGCGGAGGCTCGACCCCCGAATGGCTTTCTAGCAACTGAAGATCAGAGAGATAGGCCTCAATGGTAGATTCGGACAATCCTTTGTCTAGGCGCAAGTAGCTTTGAAAATCTTCTTTCCACCGCATCACTCTATTCTACGACGGCATAGAAAGGTTGAGAAACTAAATTAAGAAACCCACTCGTTCATACACTCTAGCCAAGGTTCGGCTGGCATGAGCTTTGGCTTTTTCGGCGTTTTTCTTCATGATGGATTCGAGTTCGCCCTTGTCTTTCAATAAATGGTCTAAACGCTCTTGAATAGGCTTTAGTTTTTCTGCCACTAATTGCCCCAGTTCTACTTTTAGATGGCCATACATTTTTCCAGAAAAATGCGCTTCCACTTCTGGAATGGTTTTGCCGCTAAAAGCGCTGTAGATTTCTAACAAATTAGAAACACCGGGCTTATCGTCGCCGTATTTGATTTCGTTGCCAGAATCCGTGGTGGCACTTTTAAATTTCTTTTCAATCACTTTGGGATCATCAGTTAGATAAACCGTATTGGCTGGATTTGGATCCGATTTATCCATCTTGCGGGTGGGATCTTGAAGAGCCATCACTCTTGCGCCAACTTTTGGAATAAAGGGTTCAGGAAAGGCAAAGGTCTCGCCCATTTCGTTATTGAATCGCAAAGCCACGTCACGGGTAAGTTCTAAGTGTTGCTTTTGATCTTCACCCACAGGAACCAAATGGGCATCGTAAAGCAAAATATCTGCGGCCATCAACACAGGGTAATTAAATAATCCTGCGTTAATGTTTTTTGGATGTTTGATGCTCTTGTCTTTGAACTGGGTCATGCGAGTGAGATCACCATAGGGAGTGTAACAGTTCAAAACCCAAGCAAGTTCGGCGTGCTCAGACACTTGGCTTTGCACAAAAACCGTATTTTTCTCTGGATTTAGTCCACAGGCTAAGTACTGGGCATAAAAAGAGAGCGTGCGCTCTTTTAAAAGCTTGGGGTCTTGTTTGGTGGTGATTCCATGAAGGTTAGCCACCATATAATAACAATTAAACTCTTCTTGGTGCAGCAGCCAATTGCGGACAGCTCCAATATAGTTTCCGATGGTGAGATTACCGCTTGGAGCAGATCCAGTGAGAATGTTTTTTTTGCCGTTGGCGCCAAGGCCGAAGATTGGTTTAGACATGGTTCAAGAGTATAGCGGAAATATGAGGAGAGGCAAAACTTCTTTGTCTTCGAAAGTTGTGACTTAAGGTTGAGATGAGGGTTTTGTGTTGTCTTTTCCACTCACTTTTGTGCCACGAATTTCAAAGCGTACTTTCGCCAAAACCTCTCCAGTAGAGGATTGCAGGCTTAATTCTTGTTTTCCCACGGGAAGTTCACTTACTTTTTTGGGGCTTTCGGCAAGGCCCAAATCATTTTTTCCCCAGAAGAGTCGGGCACCGTCAGGGATTTCTCCTTTAAATCGAATGAAGAGAGCAATATTTTTTGCGTCTTGATGGGGATCCGCCACCAAAATCGATCCTTCGGCTGGAAACACAAATTCTGCTCGTTTTCCCGCGGCTACCTCTAATAGGCTGCCCGTGGGCTCGGTGCCTGCCAAAAAGAATTCCTCTTTTTCTCTACTCTGCCAGGCATGGCGAATTTGTTTTTTTACCACTCCTTCTGGCATTTTCGGTGGAACACTTTTTTCCGTGCGGTGCAGATGGCTCATGATTTCAAACCATGAGGTTCCCGCCCCAGACACTCCACTTACTTCTCGCATGGCGGTAGCATCGAAATTTCCGGCCCAAACTCCCACCGTATATTTCCCACTGAATCCCACACACCAATTGTCTCGATAGTCTTTACTGGTTCCCGTTTTCACCGCGGTGAAAAATGGAGTTTCTAACGGGCTGTCCCAGCCAAAGCCAATGCTTCGGGCGTTGGGATCGGAAAGAATGGAGCTAAGGATAAACGCCGTTGCCGGAGAAAAAACTTTTTGTGAGATTGTGTTTGATTCTACGTTTGTCTCTACATTTGACTCTAATTTTGTATTTCGGTCTGAAGGGACGAGAAAATTTAGGGGCCGCCATTCTCCTCCATTTGCCAACATTCGATAGGCATTACTCAGTTCATCGAGCCGAACTTCCACTGCGCCAAGGGCCATGGATACACCATAAAAATCCGGTTCTTTTAAATGAGAGAGGCGCAATTCTTGAAGGAGTCGATAGCTCTGGTGCAGGCCAACGGAGGCCACAGTTTTTACCGCTGGAACATTGAGCGAAGAAGCTAGTGCTTCGCGCACAGAAACTGGACCATAAAAATATTTATCGTAGTTGGTGGGGCGATAGACATCCTCTCCCCAGGAAATCGCCGTGGGCTCATCTAACAAAATGGAGGCGGCGGTAATTCTTTTCATATCGATGCCTTTGCCATAATAGAACGGTTTTAGGGCAGATCCCGCTTGTCGTTGCGCAAGAATTCCATTCACGTGAGGAGCCTTCGACTGAGGTAATGCGCCCACATAGGCCAAAACTTCACCAGATTCATTATCGATAACGATGGCAGCAGTGTCGTTGACGTTTTTCTCTTTTAGGCGCGCTAAATTTCTCGTCAAAATTTCCAAGACTTTTCTCTGCAGTTCACCGTCAATGGTGGATGGAAGAACGCTTTCTTGGGGAAACGATTGAGTGAGTTGTTGCGCTAGGTGAGGAGCCGTTCCGTGGTTCGAGGGAAGTGAAGGCTTACTTTCGCGAATTCGATCTGCAGTGGTAAACAAGTTGGTACAGTCTGGAGAAACTCCTTTTTGCCAAAACGGGCAGGCCCGTTTGGCCAATGCTGCAGGAGAGGCGTTGGGTGTAGAAATCATCATAGCTAAAAGGTAGGATTCCGCTTGATCTAGAGCGCTTACGTCTTTTTGGAAATAGGCTAAGGCAAGTGTGGAAACGCCCTGAATTTCTCCACGTAAATGAATTAAATTTATATAAGCCTCAAGAATCTCTTTTTTCTCCCATCTCAGTTCTAGCGCCAGCGCGGCGAAAATTTGGGGAATCTTTCTTAGGATAGAGCCTTTTTGGATGCGAGCCTTACCATCCATAACTTCAGGCTGAATCAGATCACCCGTTTGCATGCTAATGGTGCTGGCCCCTTGAATGCGTTGGCCACGAATCATGGCCCAGGCGGCCCTAAGGAGCGCCCGCACGTCTACACCAGCATGAGAAAAAAAACGCTGATCTTCCACCTGAACGATGGCATCGAGGAGGGGAGGTGGAAAAGAAGATAAGGGCTGCCACACCCAACGCCGCTTTTGGAAGTCGGTGCGAACGAGATGGAGGGTTTGGCCGTGGCGATCCAGAATCAGGCGGTCAGTGCCAAGGGCTTGTTTTTGTAACTCATGGAACGAGGGGGGAAGGGAAAGTGTGAGGCTAGCCAAAAAGCTCAATAATATTAGACCCCCAAAGAGGAGGATGGGCTTTTTCCACTGCCGAACTTTCGTCATAAGATTCGCTTTCGCCGGTTTCGTCATGGGCTGTTCCTGAGGCTCTTTCGTCTCTAGGGCCCATCTATACATAGAGATTTCCGGAAAAGATATGAGCTTTCCGGCCGCTTGAAAAATTTTTGCCGCACTTTGCGGGATTTTTTTCAAACTATACATTGTTTGTCCAAATTCTTTGGTTTAAACCCTTCGCCAACGCAAAACTTTTCTTTTCGAGGAAACCATGAATTTCACCCTAATTCTTTCCGCCCTCTACCTCAGCACCTTCGCTTCCGCCGAGGTAAACTTCCAGGGAGCCATTCCAAGTCCACAAGGATTCATTACGGAATCTCCCTCGCAATTGCAGATTCGATTTCCAGAGGAAATGCAGAAAGAAACTAAGGAATACTTCCAAGTCAGCTGCAAGCCAGAGATTGCAGGCTTTTCGGGCTGGGCCGACAACAACACCTTGTGGACCTATGACTTCAAAGTACAGAACGATGAAGAAGACACGCAAATGGTTGGCGGAGCGAAGTGCGAGATTCGTCAAACAGAAGAGTTAAAATCTTCCAGCGGAAAAGTTTGGGCAAAAGGCAGCATTCAATATTCTGTGGCGGTGAAGGGTCCGAATGTGATGTCTGTGCAGGTGGCTAGAGGGTTTAATAACACCCTTCGTGAGTCGAACCCTGTTTTGTTGATTACGTTTAATGGTCCTGTAGATAGAGAGGCATTTTTTCAGGAACAAAGCGGTTATTTGAGTTACCTCAGTAACAATGCTCCTGGAGAAAAATTGGCCTTGGCCCCCATTCCTTCGGATCAACAAGAAAAGATTCTTGAGCATTTCAACGATGGCGAATACTGGAATAAAAAGTCCATGGAATCCAAAAACTGGATCCTCGCTACGGTAAACCAAAATCTTATTCCCGGTGCCGACGTTCAGTTGACTGTGGAAAAGCAAAAAAGTGCAGAGAACTCCGATGTGCGATCGGAAGTGGCCCATGTGGAAAAATTCTCTGTGCGATCTTCCTTTCAAGCACAAGTAGTGTGCACGAACCCAAGTGCCAAGGGCGACAACTGTATGCCGAAGGCTCCAATCGTGGTGGACCTTAATGGCTGGGTGAAGTGGGCAGACCTTCGCGAAGCCTATATTGAGTACATTCCCTATAAGTCAGAAGATCAAAAGCCCGTGCGGTCCTTCGCAGAGATTCCCTCAGACAAACAAATTGGCTTCTGGGATCAAGTATTGATCATGTTGGCCAACTACTTCCCCTTTTTGGCGAAATACAACGACACCGTTTTGAATCAAATCGTATTCAACGTGAATATTGAACCACAAACCATCGCAAAAGTGGTGCTTCCTGCCAACCTGGCCGACGTGGAAGGGCGTTTGTTGGCCAATGCCTTGGCAGAATTCTCCTTGAAGATTGGAGCCATGAACGAATTCATTCGTGTACCCAACAAAATTTCCTTCTTCGAAAAGAAAATGGAAAATCTCTACTTGCCCGTGGGCGTAGTGAATCAGAACCAAAAAATCGTGATCCGAAAGTCTGGAAGTTCTCCAGAACAGTGGATGGCCATTGATTCCTTTCCTCAAATGATTCAATTGATTCGTGGATTCTCTGTTCGAGACGAATACCGTCAGAATCCTGAATACGTAAGCCCCATGCAAGAGTTGTCTGTTCCTAGCTCTGTGGTGGAACAAACTCTAACGGGTCAGAAAAACCGTCCGACGGTTCTTCAGTTCCCCTTCGGCGCCGAAAGAAAAAGTGGATTGTACGCCATTGAGGTATCGAGCCCCACTTTAGAGGAATCTCTTTCTGATCCAAGTGAGGATTTGTACTACAATCCTAAAGCAGTTCTAGCTCAGGTGACGGATCTTTCCATTCACTTAAAAAAAGGCAACGATTCTTCTCTGGCTTGGGTAACAAAATTATCCACCGGTGAGCCAGTGCCCAATGCAGAACTAGAAATCTATAACTGCAACGGCGAATTGCAAGAGCGTCTCACGGCTAACGAACAGGGCTTGGTTACTTTCGTAAACCGTCCCTACGCCGAGAGCTGCAATGCCCCTGAGGGAATGTATTCCGAGTATTTGGTTCCTGAGCACTTTTACCTTGGAGCGAGAAGCGGTGATGATCTCACTTTCTTGCACTCTTCTTGGTCTAGCACCGGCGCCTATGTTTGGAGCGCTCCTGGAATGGAATACTTCTATTCCAATCTTTCAGAGAACCGCGCAGCCTACCACGCCATCATTGGGGTGAATTTAGTGAAGCCAGGCCAATCGGTTCCTGTGGAAATCATCGCAAAAGTACCCACCGGGGAGGGCTTCTCCGACGTGGCTGCCAATCAATTGGCCACGAAAGCCAGAATCGTAAGCGATGAAGACAATGATTTATACTTCGACTTCCCCTTGGGTTGGTCGAACGGAAAAGCCCAATTGCTCTGGAAAGTTCCAGCCGATGCCAGCGCGAAGTTGGGCACTTACCGCATCCAATTGTTCAATGCCCAAAATCAAGTGATTGAATGGGGTGTGGGGCAAGTGGAAGTGGCCGAGTTCAAAATTCCCTTGATGTCTGGTTTGATTGCATTCCCCAACCAAGAGTTGGTGAAACCAAATTCCATTCCCGTGAACACCTCTATTCGCTATGCGAACGGAGTAGGTGCAAAGAATTTGGATACTAGCATTTCTTACTTCTTCTCTCCCACGAATGTGGAGTCTAAGGAGTTTCCAGGATTTACTTTCGGATCAGGTTCTTTAAAGAACCTAGGCAAAGATCGATCTCAAGAAAAAACTGGATTGCCCAATGGCCAGCGTCCCGCTTTGATCGAAGGATTAAAGACTGGATCTGACGGATCCTTGGTTCAAGATATTGCCAAAGAAAAAGTGGCCGATGGGCGAAGTGTAGAAGAAATTCTACAAACCCTTGATCGTCCTCAACGTTTGGTGGTGCGTGTTCGTTACCAAGATCAAATGGGCGAATACCAAACACTTTCTCAAGCCAAAGTTCTCTATAATGCGAATTCTTACTTGGGAACCAACCTGGTGAGCGGAGAAAGAACCAAAGCTCGCCTGCAAGCAGCCCTTGTGGGTGTGAACCAGAAGAATCTTTCTGACGTCAGCGATTTGGAATTCACCATTACAAGAATTGAAACCAAAGTCATTGGTGAAGAACTGTTCGGCGGATTGATTAAAAATACGTTGGAGCGTGAATTTAAACCCGTGCGTTGGGAAGCAAAATGCGCCGTGGAGAAAAAGGCCGTGAGCTGCCCAGTGGGGACCCTAAAAGAAGGTAGTTATGGATTTGAAGTGAAATCCAAAACCACCGGCCTAGTGGCCCACCACTTGTTCAAAGTAGATTCCACTGGCCGAGTGTTTGGTCCAAACGACTACTATTCTTTCGGAGATGATGAAAACAACAAACAGTTGCCATTGGCTCTGAACAAGGAAACTTACAACGATGGCGAGCGAGCCGTAGTAAGCTTCTCTGCCCCTTTCAAGACCTGCAGTGTCTTGGTAACCCTTGAGCGCGCAAACGTGATGGAAGCTTATGTGGATCGCTCTGCTTGCCAAACGGGTCAAGTGAATGTGCCAGTGAAGGCTCAATATGCTCCGAACACTTTTGTGTCTGTGTATGCAGTTACGGGTAGAGCACAGGGCACCGGTGCCAATGTTGGTGAGTTGGATCTAGGTCGTCCCACCTATCGATTGGGTTATGCCAATGTGAAAGTAAATTGGGATCGTTTCCGCGCCGCTGTGGCCGTAAAAACCGACAAACAGAAATATCAACCAGGAGAAACGGTAAACGTAGAGGTTGCTGTGAAAGCAACTAGCGGTAGTCTAACCGGATCCACTGTGACTCTAGTGGCTCTGGAAGAAAAAATCCTTGAGCTAAAAGAAAACAAAACCTATGCCGTTTTGGAAGCCTTGATGCAGATGAGAAATCACTCTGTATCCACCATTACTCCCTTGGAGCGTATTGAAACTGTAACGGGAGCGGAAGAAGAACCCGCCATGGGAGACTCTCGTAAGGGTGGAGATGAGGGTGGAGACGGATCCTCGGCTGCGGAATTTAAGCGAAAGCTTTTCGACGCCTTGGTTACTTTCCAAACCAATATCCCCGTGGTGAACGGAATGGCAAAGGCGAATTTTAAAGCCAACGATAGCCTAACCCGCTTCAAAGTCTTCGCCATCGTGACCGATGCTAACCACAAGTTCGGCACTGCTGAGGTTGTGTATCTCTCTGAAAAAGACACTCAGAGTTACGCCAACCTTCCTTCTGTGGCCCATACGGGAGACAAGTTCCCCCTACAAGTGACTCTGCAAAACAATTCCGCTAAAGACGGCAAGTTTAAAGCAGAGATCTTAGTTGTGGTGAAAGACAAAAATGGAAAAGTGATTGGTCAAGAAACCCTAGCGAAAGAAGCTTTGATTGAGAAGTCTGCATCAAAAGCAATTTCGTTGGGTGATCTACAAATCGCTGATGGCGCTAGCACCATTGAATACGTGGTTCGTATTTACGATGAAAATGGAAAGTTGGTAGATGTAATGGAGCCTGCTCCACAAGTGATCTTACCGTCGATTCCGCTCTCTACTCGCGATACGATCGTGGCGCAAACGCAAGGTGGTTCCTTGAAGCGAGTGTTCACCAAAGAAGCAAACGCGCTTCCTGGTCAGGGCACCATTCAAGCGGTGGCTTCTAAGAGCTTGGTATCCACAGTGCTGACTCAGATAGTTCAACGGGCAGATAGAGATCCGTTTGCCGATTTCTTCATCGTAAATCGATTGAACAAAGCCTTGTTAAAAGGGTCCGAAAAGAAAGCCCAAGAAGTTCAAGAAGTATTGGGCTCTCTCCTAGGTTACTTAGATGCCAATGGCTTTGTGAAATATTTTCCACAATCCCGACAAGGGGATGTGGCTCTTACGGCTGCCATTCTTCACTCACTTGAGTTGGAGCCTTGGTCTGTGGCTCTCATGCCCTCAGCCTTAAAAGGAAAACTAAAGTCGGCCGTAACCAAGATCTTAGAAAGAAAGGCCGGTGCCAACTACGTGGGTAACGATCCTATGGATTGGATGCGCGCTCAATCTTTAATGGTGAGGGCGGCCTTCTTGTTCGGTGACGAAGACATGGGGGCTCTTGCTCAGCAAGTGCGAGCCAACATCATGAACGAAATCAAAACCAATAAAAAACCTTTCGGTTTCGCTCTAGACCAGTGGACTAACGGGGATTTGATTAATGTTTGGTTGATGGATATTCGGGCCGGCGGAAAAGGTTTGGAATCTCCCATCTACAAATTACTAGTGGGCCCAGCTCGTCTTGTGTATAGCGGGAATACTGCTTTGCTCAACGGTGGTCCCTCGTATGGATGGTATTATACCGATGAAACCATCGAGACTTCGAAATTGCTCTTGGGTCTAGCTCAGTCGAAGGGCGATGCCAAATTGGCTCGCGCCTTAGCGGTAGGACTCACGAACCATAGTGCCAAGGGTTGGTATAACTCCAGCACTACGATGGCTGTGGCCGAAGGACTCAAAGGCTTCGGACGGGTATACGAAGCCGAAAAAGTTACCGGCGTAACCACCATTCAAATTCCTGAGGAATCAGTGACTGCCACTGTGGACTTTGCTCAAAAGGTTACGGGAGGCATCAATGCTCCGTTCACTAGAGAAAAAGCCACCGTGGAAATTAGCCATAAAGGTTCGGGTCAGCCATGGGTGAGCCTGCAATCCTCCACAGCAGTTCCTTTGAAGGAAGCTCGTGGTGCAGGAATGAATATTGAAAAGTCTGTTCGAAACGTGACTCGTGAAGGTGCTTACCAAGCGGGTGATGTGATCGAAGTGACTCTCACGATTCACTCCAATGCTCCTCTTCGTCATGTGGCCCTCTTGGATCCAATCCCTGCCGGTGCCAATATTCTTGCCGAAGCTTACGGTGCCTTCAGCAGCGGACAAAAGTCTTACAGTGGCTACAAACTCTACTTCGACTTCCTAGGAAATGGAGCCGCCATTGTGAAGTACCAATACCAACTGAACAACCCCGGATCCTTCAAGCTTCCGCCCACAAAAGCAGAAGCCTTGTTTCAGCCTAGTATTTTTGCAGAAGCGCCTAACGCTGCTGTGGAAGTGAAGTAAACGATCGATCGAGAGAGAGTTTCTAGAGCAAAATCTAGAATCAGAGAAGAATCGGAAATCGGAGACCACATTGTTTCAGTTTTGAAAGTGTGGCTCCGAAATCCGGGAGAAGAAAATGTTAGTCGAACAAATGAAAAAAACGTTTGCGGAAAGATGCCGAAAAAACCCGGCTTATTCTCTCCGCGCCTTTTCGCGCTCGTTGGGAATTGATTCTTCCACCGTATCTGCGATTATGAAGGGTTCGCGTCCTTTGACAATTAAATCTGCCCGAAAAATTATTCAGGGATTAGACATAGTGAACCCTGTGGAAGTGCAGGCCATCATCGCGGAAACCTTTGCCGCCAAAGAAGAAAAAGTAGTGCTTTCCTATGAAGAGCTATCCTTAGAAAAGGCCGAAGCCATAGCTCAATGGGAAAACTTTTCCATCATGGCGGTTTTAGAATTAGATAATTTCAAGGCTTCGGAAAGAAATATTTCCGAGAGACTCAATATTCCCCTGGGAACTGTGATCGAGTGTTTAGATCGATTAGGGAGATTGGGCCTAGTGGTAAAAACTTCTACTGGCTGGAAGCTCACCGGGAAAAATATTTCCACACCCTCAGATATTCCTTCCGCCGCTCTTCGAGAAGGGCATCGACAATTCATGAATAAAGCACTCTATTCCATGGAAAACGATCCCGTGGAATTGAGAGATATTTCTGGAATCACCATGGCGGTTTCAAAAGAAAAGTTACCTGAAGCCAGAATCATGATCCAAAATTTCCGCCGTAAACTTTCCGCTCTCATGGAGACGGGCGAAAGAGATGCGGTTTATCGATTAAATGTGCAATTGTTTCCTGTGACTGTGGAGAAGAAAAAATGAAATCCTTTTTATTGGCTGTATCATTAACTTTATTTGTATCCACGTTTCCAAGCTTGGCCCAGGCCAGAGTGCTTGCCGATGGTTTTGATAGCGGAAACGCCGGTGACGCTGTTGGAGCAGAGTTTTTGTATTCTGCCAGAGACTTGTTACAGCGATTCGAGCTTTTGGAAGCAAAGGGCGAACGATCTATTGATTTGGGAAAGCTTCGAAGAGCCATTGAAACAACTGTGGTAGTGTCTGAGGAGAGAGTATTTTTGAACGGCATGGAACGAGATGCCGTGAACTACCCTGAGCAAAAGTTAATAAAAGTAAATCGCACCCGATGGAAAGAATTGCGTCAGCCCGTGGAAACAAAAGCAAGACTCACTCTTGTTTTGCATGAATTCCTATGGATTTTAAAAATAGATGACACGAATTATTCTGTGAGCGCCCTTCTAATTGAGAAGCTCTCGATTTCTCCTTACAGTCCCGGAATTTGGCTCGATGTTCCGGGCCTTCCATTTGCCTCCGTGGAATGCACTGGGAAAGTGGGTAGAGATTTTTTTGTTACCGTTCGAGTTGCTACAAAGGGTGCCACCAAAACTCCTCATCAAGGTGAAGTAATGATAGAGAGAGAAGGGAATCGCTTTGGTTACCGATTTTCTCCGGAATCCATTTCGCAGTTTTTTGAGCGAGATGATGCCAAAAAGAATTTGGCCATGGTGGGTCTCAGCGCTTTTATCGGCGGGGAGTTTCCTGTTTTGGTGAACTACACTGGAACGAACTATGTGGATCAGGAGGCGAAATTGGTATTAGAAGATTTAGGACCTACGCCGGAAGATCAAATGGAAAATTCCATGATGGTTTGGAAGGGGCCAGGATTTTCGCCCTCCGATACTTGGAAAATGAATCAAGTGGTTTGTTCTGTGTCTTCGAACAATTGAACGTCAGGTAAGTTATTGTTATTGCTGGCCTCTTCCCTCCCCGGAAGGGGCCTTTTTCTTTTGATTTCGGCTCCAAGATTCTTGATTATATTAGTCAACAATGATAGTCTACGTCGATGAAAATCTATTCTTTCCCTGGGATTGTTGCTGCCCTTCTTTCTGGTCTCGTTTCTCTGACTTCCATTCGTGCTCAAGCCGCTTTGGCTTATGAAATGGAATTAGGTTTTTATCCGGCGGAAAGCTCCGTGATCAGTCCAAACAATCTAGCCAATGAGTCTTCTCTTTTGCGGCTAGAAATTCCCTATTTCGCTGAAGTTCATGGCAAGCACTTTCAAACTCTATTAGACAACCCAAAACTCAACGAAAAAGCAAAAGCCGATATTCGTCGTTGCCAAGAAAATCGTTCGGCTTCTTGTTGGATCCACCTTGGACAAGAACGAGGCACGGCATTTCTTATTGGAGATGGGTCTGAAATCTGGACGAATTGTCACCTCGTTGCTAGCTGGATAGAGTATCGTAAACAGGAACTCTTATTCTCCGGAACAAAGCTAGAGGATCTTTGGAAGGCACTTCGTTCCTCTTCTATTCCTTTTCAACTATCAGACCTACATGGAAATCTAAGAAAAACTTCTGAAGAAAAGGCCCAGTTTGTTGCAGGAGTTTTTAAAGGGATGAATGATCCAGCAACCATCTATTGTTCTACGATGGACGACGCAGTGAAAATTCGCTTCGATCGGTCCTTGGGCAGCGGCCTCAAATTTTCAAAAGAGAAAATTCGTGAAGGAGAGACCCTCTCTATTGGTGGCTATCCTCGTGCGACAGAATCTCGCGGTATGGGTAAGGAGTCTGACGGGAAAAGCTTTTATTGGACCCAAGGAGCGTTTCTTCCAAGAGCAGAATACGATAACTATTTTGGTAAAGGTCATAATCTAGGGATCGTTTTGAATGATTCTTATACCACTGTGTTTCTTGCCGATAGTTCGCAGGGCATGAGTGGAACAGCCGTATTAAATACGAATGGTGAAGTGGTTGGAATTTACAAAGGCTTTATCCCCTTAGATCGCGAGAAAAAGGATGTGCCCAGGGCTTCTCTGTTTTTGTCGCTAGATGCCTTACGTTTCATCGAAATCTATTCGGAATCTTTGTTCCGTTAATGGTCTAAGATTGTCATCTGAATCCCGTTTAAATTTTGTCTGAGTCTTGTCTGTATTTTATCTCAATAGTTCGGTGAAGCTCACGATTGAGAAAGACTACAAAAAAGTAGTCTTTCTCACGTTCTAATTTTTGTCCTCTTGATAGCAAAAAGTCTCAATAAATTCTTGAATCATTTCCAGTAAATCTATCTCTCGAGAAGTTTTGTCTTTATTTTTTAGCAAATCTGTCTCGATGAAAATCATGAAGAATTTATGAAGTTCTTCTTCTGTATTCACTCTGGCGTACAAACTACCGATTTTTTCCATAGAAACGAAAAAAGGAGTCTCTGTGGAAGCTGCAATTCTTCATACAAATGATACCGATCAGGAAAATTCTGCCTCTGAAGCCCAGGCTGAGCGAATGGCAATTTGGGATTCTTTGTTTCGATCGCAAGCCGTAGCTGAGTTTTCCGTCCATGGGGAAATTCGATCAGTAAACGATAATTTTCTTCGTCTCATTGGTTATGAACAAAATGAGCTTTTGGGAAAACACTTTGATTTTTTACGAGCAAAAAAGGAAACCCCTAATATCGAAGAAAAGCGTCTTTGGGATGGTTTAAAAAGTGGCCAGCATCAGAATATAGAACTTGATCTAGTGACAAAGAGTGAAAAAGCTATTTCCATTCTTGCGTCGTTTAATCCAGTGTTCTTCCAGAACAAAATAGAAAGAATTGTTTTGTTGGCCACCGATGTTACTGAATCCAAGGCAGAGCTTAAAGTAAGAACCGATATTATGAATCTCACCAGTATCATTTCCGAAACTAATACAAAGGGCGAGATTCTGGATATCAATCAAAAGTTTATTGACGTGGCAAAGTACACTCGTGAAGAGCTCATCGGTAAGCCACATAATATTGTAAGACACCCCGACATGCCTAAGGAGGTCTTTAAAGAATTATGGGCAACCATTGGAAAGGGTAAAATCTTTCGTGGAGTCGTTAAGAATCGGGCCAAGAATGGAGAGCCTTATTATGTAGATGCTGTCATTGCTCCTGTGGTTGGGGCGAATGGGAAACCCAAAAAATACATAGGGGTTCGTTATGATATTACCCACTACGAAATGGAACGGCAAAAAATGCAAGGGGTGTTTCATGCCATTGACCAGTCTTATGCATACATAGAATTTGATACCTCTGGAAACATCAGTTCTTTCAACAAAAATTTCCAAGAAACCATGGAGTACTCACAGGAAGAAGTTGTTGGTAAACACCACAGAATTTTTTGTGACGATGAGTTTCGAAATAGTAATGATTACAAAAAATTCTGGCGAGAACTAGCCGAAGGTAAATCTCAAAGCGGCATTTACAAAAGAATCACTAAATCAGGCAAGGTACTTTGGTTGCAGTCTGTGTATTCACCGGTGAAAGATGAAGTGGGTCGGGTTGCAAAGGTAATTAAAATAGCAACGAACGTAACTCAACAACAAAATATGATTGTCTCCATTCGCGAAACTTCCAATACTTTGGCTTCTGCATCTGCTGAGTTAACTGCCACTGCCTCTCAGCTTTCCGCTAATGCAAAAACTACCTGTGAAGAATCTCAATTGACAGCTAGCGCGTCGGAGCAGGTGGCGGCCAGCGTTCAAACAGTGGCAGCGAATATCGAAGAAATGGTCGCTTCCATCAAAGAAATCTCAAGAAATACCCATGATTCCGCCAATAAAACTTTAGTAACCCGAGAGAAAGCAGTGGAATCCAATAAAATGATCGAGAAACTCGGCAGTAGCAGTCAAGAAATTGGGGATGTCATTAAAGTGATTAATTCTATTGCGCAACAAACGAATCTTCTAGCTCTCAACGCCACGATAGAGGCGGCCAGAGCGGGGGAAGCGGGCAAAGGTTTTGCTGTGGTGGCAACTGAAGTAAAAGAGTTGGCCAAGCAAACAGCTAAAGCGACGGAAGAAATCACAAAAAAGATAGGGACTATTCAATCGGACACGCAAAACGCCATTGGCTCTATTGGCGAAATTACTCAGCATGTAGAGAGTCTTTCTACCATTTCTAGTGCTGTCGCTGCCGCCGTAGAAGAGCAAACTGCTACCGCCAATGAAATTTCGAGAGTGGTGGTGGAGGCAAAGACCGGTGTGGACAGCATTGCAAAAACCGTAAAGGTATTGGCAACTCGGGCAGAAGAAAGCACTGTTTCGGCCCAGCAAACACATTCTGCTTCTACGGAACTTTCGCAATTGGCGGAACGTTTGGGTTCTCTGTTGAATGAACAGTCTAGTTCGTCCAGCCGATGACTTTATAAACTTCAGTGGTTTTTCCCTGGAAGACTTTTTCCGTTTGAAAAAGTTCATCGACTCGGTCTTTCCAGCCTATCTCGTTGGGTCCGATGATCAGGTAGTCGATTCGTTTGGCTTGATGAAATGATTTCAGATCTTTTGCAGTGATTTGACTCTGAAGAGAAGAGACTTCTTTCGCATTTTCGTTCATATGTTGAACAGAAATGGGAGGAAATCCCTGATCTCGAAATCTTTGTTCTTGTTCCTTGGTGAATCCGTGTTCAATCTGAGCCAGTAAGGGACTCTGATGAAAAATCTTTGAAAAAAGCTCCTCATCCTTCCATCCATGCAAATACCAAAACATTTGATAGTATTGTAGAACCTCATGAGCGGGTACGAATTCTACGATGGTATTATAGAACACCCTGCGTTGGGTGCGGAGTGGGATATGTGGAGATGTAAGGTGACTTGTCAAAACAACTGCATCAGACTCCGTATGCTCCTTGATCCAGGAAAAAGCATCTTCGTATTCTTTTTCTAGTAAAACTAGACCTACTTTATTATTTTGGACTGCAGTGTCGAACTCCTTCTTGCTTGCGAAGAGTCCTAGGGTCACAGATGCCAAACATCCCACCAAAAGCAGTGATTTTTGCGCGAGAATTTTTGGGGGGAGACTTAATAACAATAAAGCAAAACTAATTGGAGCAAGAGTATAGTGCCAATGAAAGTTTTGGAAAGAAATCCCTATCACCAAAGGCGAGAAGTAGATTGCGCTTCCGGTTACTACTCCCGCAGACAAAAATCGCAAGTTTGAATTCTTCGAAAAGAGTTTCCAGAACGAGAGCAAAATAAAAAGATAAATGGTTTTATGCCCTAGTAAATACCAGCCACGATCTTTCAGCAAAAGGCCATTTCTCCAAGCCATCGTGGAAAAAACTGGATGCTCTCTCATTTCAAGCGAGTTCCAAATATAGGGAATCACTAGGATCAGAGTGGTGCATATTCCAAGGATGAGTTGACGGAATTTCTTGGGGCTTGGACTAAGGAAAGACCATACAAAAATCCAGAGGCACGCGTGGCTCCAATAGTAAACAGAAACATAAAATTGAGTTGCTAGAGCTATTCCTGCTAGGACGGCCCATTTTTGTTCTGCCACTTTGTCGAAGGCTTTATAGACTAAGTAGAGGGTAAGAAAGAAGACACTCAATCCAAAAAGAGGATTAGTAAAGCGATTTAGTGGAAGAAAAGCGTTTGCAGAAAATGCGGTGATCAATGGTTTGTAAAAGATGAGACCGGGATCAGTGAGAATCCAAGAGGTTAAAAGGACTCCAAGAAACTTCGACTGAGCTTGCTGTTCAAAAAATTTACTACAGGCAAAAAAGAGAAATAGAACAAGAAGAGCCCGTAAAAAAAGAATCTTCCCTTCGAAATCGATGGGTATCAGAATTGAGAGTGTTCCAAGAACCCATTCGGGTAGCGCAGGAATCAAGGAAATTTCATTTCTGTGCTCAAAACTCCATGGATTCCCCACATGATAGTTTCCTTGCTGCACTCTTAAGATTCTTGCAGAATACGAATACTCATCATCTCTAAGTAATGCCGCGCCAAATCCACCGACTTTCGCGTACCAAAAGTTTGGGCTCAAATAAGCGAGTAATACCGCGGTCGATAAGATGACGTATAAAATTCGTAACTGGCGAACACTAGGCAGCATTTGATTTTCTTGGCTTCAATCGGGAAACGGTGTCTGCTCTATCTGTCTGTTCCTTGGCAGTATCAAAAGTTTCCGCGATTAGATAGGCACGTTTATCTTGTGACTCATAATACGTGCGCATGATGAATTCAGTAATGAGTCCTAGGCCAAAACTTTGTGCACCCATGATGTAGCTAAAAAAGCTCAGCAGAAAGAGCGGATTCTTGTGAACCCATATAGATAGAAAAAGTTTTTCATAGGCCACATATCCCATGAGTAAGGTTCCTACAGCGCATAATCCGATTCCTACGCCACCAAACAGATAGATGGGTTTTGTATGAAAAGACTGAAAGAATCTTACGGAAATTAGGTCGAGAATCACTTTAAAGGTGCGATTCAATCCATACTTTGACGTTCCTTCAACCCTGGGGCGATGGTTCACAATAAATTCGGTGGTTCGAGCCCCGGTTTCCTCTGCATAAACAGCCAAAAAGCGGTGAGTTTCTCCATACAGTTTTAGTTCACGAATAATCTCTCTCCGAAACGCTTTTAAAGAACATCCCATGTCATGAAGTTTTGTTCCTGTGACCTTACGAATGATCCAGTTAGCAATTTTCGAAGGAATTTTCCGAAAAATTACGTTGTCATCGCGTTTCTTTCTCCAACCGGAAACAAAATCATACCCTTGTTCGAGAATCTGCATCATCTTAGGAATGTCTCTTGGATCATTTTGTCGGTCACTGTCCATAGTAACTACGAATTCACCTTTTGCAGCACGAAATCCAGCATCAAATGCCGCTGATTGGCCAAAGTTTCGTCGAAAACTAATGAGACGTAGATGGGAATACTTACCTTGCAACATTTTTAAAACTCGCCAACTGTCATCTGTGCTGCCGTCATCGATGGCAATAATTTCGTATTCATTCGTATTTGGCAAAGCTTCAAAGATTTCTTGGAGAAGAGGCGAGAGATTTTTCTCTTCGTTGTGAACCGGCAAGATAATCGAAAGTTTCATCGAAAGTCCCTTCCTTTAGGCTTTCTTTTTTATCGGCAACTATTGGGAATTTCTGAAAAAGTTCTGTCTTTGCAGGCATTTTCGGCCCAACTTACCTGGTTTTATTTGTTGTCTTAGGTTTCCGTGTGGCGAATTTTGCTGAGGCACTCTTTGGGGTTCGATAAGATAAGAGGATGGATGTACAAGCAAGAGAACTAAATGCCAGTAACTATAATCAGTTTTGGGAGGAATGGCCCGATTTCGTTCGGTATCATCCTGGTTCTCGACATCGTCGACGTTTGATTTTAGATTGTGTTCGGTCGTTAAGATTTTCCTCGGTATTGGATGTGGGTTGTGGCACAGGCGAGCTATTGGGGCTCATTCAAATGGAATTTCCTGAGAAGATCACTCTTTCCGGCGCGGACTTTTCACCCTCCGTTGTGGAAGAAAATAAACGAAAGTATCCAGGTGTAGAATTCTTTGTGATCGACTTACCCAGACAAAAGTTAGAGAAGCGGTATGATTTGGTTTTGTGTTCTGAGGTAATTGAACATATTTCCGATCAGAAAAGTTCCTTTTTGAATCTGGCCAATCTTGTTCGCCCAGGTGGCCATTTGTGTCTGACCTGCCCCACCGGGAAAATCTATTCCACAGAAAAACACTTTGGACATGTTCATCATCCTTCAGCTGAGGAAATTTTGTCTTATGCGAAGGAGAGCGGACTAGAAGTTTTGAGTCTTAAAGTCTGGGGGTTTCCTACCTATAATCTGTTGAAGTGGGCAACTAATGTAAATAGTGAATGGGCTATCAAGAATTTTTCTACAGGAAAGTACGATTGGAAGAAAAAGATTATTTCAAATGTTCTTTATTACACAAATTTTTTGAACTTTTCTAAGCACACTCAAGGGTCTCAAATTGTGGCTCTATTTCGAAAGCCCAGTTAAGAACTCATTGAAAAGCCGACCGAAGGCCCAATTGAAAATCCAATTAGAAGGCGCCATTCGTACTTGAGGGTTAAGAATTTTTTCTTAGCCAGTGATCATAAACAACGAGAGCCCAAATGATATTGGAATAGTTTCCTTTTCGATTTTGGTGCTGCTGCCAAAAAGTTGTCCAATGAGACCGCTCTAAGCCTGAATCCCAGACAGGAGAGTTTTCGAAGATTCTATTCACTCTTTGCGAAAGTGTCGTACGAGTCCAGAGGGTGAGGGGAACGGAAAAGCCTTGTTTTGGTCGGTACACAAGAGGCGCTGGCAGATGTTTCGCCGCTAGTTTCTTCAAAAGATATTTCGTTTCGCCGCCCCTCACTTTCCATCGCGATGGTATTTGCGAAGATAATTCCACCACGGCATTGCTCAATAAAGGTGGACGAACTTCCAAAGAACATTTCATCGAGGCCTTATCAAGTTTCGTCAGTACATATTCAGGAAGGTAGGTGTGAATGTCTACTAGCATTCCTAAGGAATAGTCTTGGTCCAAAGATTTCACAAAAGATTCAATGGGAAGAGAGGATTCAGCATTTTTGACTGCTAAGTTTGCCATGGAAGGATCCGCTATGCCCATCCAGCCAAGATGACGAACTCTTGCGTCTAAGTTCCAGCGGTTCAGAAATCGTTTGGCCTTCCATTCAAAACTTAAGTACTGATCGCTGGAGGGGAGCGCATTGACCAAAGGTTGCAAGAGATGGGTTCGAATAGACGATGGAAGGGTATCCAGCAATTTAGCTGCTGGCAATACTTTGTATGAGGCGTAGCCACCAAAGAGTTCATCACCACCATCTCCTCCGAGAAAAACCTTTCCTCTTTTGGCCGCCATTTTACAAAGAAAATAGGTGGGAAGCATGGAGTGATCAGAAATGGGTTCGTCCAAGGAGTCTAAGGCGGAGTCAATGTTTTGAAGTAACTCTTCCTTCGAGAGAGTTTCCATTTCAAAGGGAATTCCAAAGTGTTTCGCCACGGCTTTTGCATAGGAGCTTTCGTCGAAGGACTTTTCTTCAAAGGAAATATGAAATGCCGTGAGATTTGATTTGGATTGTTTCTTTGCATAATGAGCAAGTAGAGTGGAATCTGTTCCCCCGCTCAAGAACAGGCCAAGAGGCACATCGGAAGCTAGAGAGTTTTCCACCGCCAAGGATAGCGTTTTTTCTAGTCTCTCCAACCATTCTTCTTCTTCTACCGATTCTTGGAACTGAGTTTGGTATTTCCAATAGGTCTTTTCTTCTATTTTTCCGTTGGTGGTCCATTTTATGTAGTTACCGGGCACTACCTTTTGTACGTGACTAAGGATGCTTTCTTTACGGCCGGAATATCCCACAAAAAAGAAGGTCTGCAGACTAGAGGGAGAGACCTGAAAGGGAACTCGAGAATCTTTTCTTAGGCTCTCTAGATTCGAAGAAAACGATAGGCCCTGGGCCGAGTGATAATAGTAGAGAGGTTTCACTCCCATTCTATCTCTAGCTAATAGGAAACAGGACTCTTTGGGGTTCCACCAACCAAAGGAAAACATTCCGTCCAGATCTTGAATGCCTGCCTCGCCTTTGTGAATGAGCCATTTGAGCAAAACTTCTGTATCTGAGGTGGTAGAAAATTCCACGCCAGCCTTCTGCAGTTCCGATCGAAGACTTAGATAATTGTAGATTTCTCCATTAAAGGTGATCCAATGGCCGTTATGCGACATGGGCTGGGTTCCGCCGGCAAGATCAATAATGGACAAACGTCGGTGACCCAAAGAAAGATTCCAGCCAGGGAGTGAAACTTCAGCCATTCCTTCGCCATCTGGCCCGCGAAATTCCATGGTTCGAAGCATGGATTTTAATTCCGTATGGGGGAAAGACTCTTTTTTGATGATGCCCGCGATTCCACACATGGTGGAAGAGTAACACTGAAAACGGGAAAGAAAAAACCCCAGCTTGCATAAGCTGGGGCCCAATATTCTAGAAACAAGGAGCAAGGGATGTGTAGGGGCAAACCTTATTTCTTCTCGTAGATCGGAAACGTCTCAACAATTCGCTTCAACATTCGCATTCACATTCACATTCGCATACGTACAACAGGGAGCAGTCACTGGAGCGGTTCGCGTTTCACTTGGATCGTAGCTGGAAATCCTCGCTTTGTGGTTTCCGAACTACGAGATCCGAATATTGTGAAGACGTTTGGGAATTAGAGCTGTACCAACATATTTCCGTTAGTCACAACACCGATCATCCCGCCACCGATATTTCCAGACCATGCGGGTCCGTTCACAGCGGGGTTGAGAATGTTCACGTTCATGTAGAAGCCGCAGATCTGGCCGCCGTAGGTTTGAGCCAAGGCAACTGCAGACTGAGAAAGGCTAGCTTGCACATAGGTGCTGCTTCCATTCACGGCTACATCTACGCGATCACCGTAAACGGTGGTTCTGTAGTAGGTATTTGTGTAACCACCAGGAAGAGCTGCCGAGGTGGAATACAGACTTAAATTTGCAGAGAGACCAGTGGCGGTTTGGCTGAGCACTCCGGAGAATCCTAGAGTTACGCCAGAGCCGTAGATGGTGCTTACGTTATAGCATCCACCAACACCACCAGATACGGGGGGAGGAGTATTCACAGATCCAACAACTCCAACACCGATTGGTTCATCATTTTTCTTTTTACCACAACCTGGCAGGATGCTGATCATCAGCACACCTAGCAAGGCAAACATCACTTGCTTTTTCATAATGCCTCCAACAAAGCGCATTCACATTTCACTCGATCTCTCACTGCTTAGGCCCTATGCCAAATTCAGTGGATCGAAACAGCTACGTCGCACAGGGAATCGCAAGGGCTGTGCCAGCCTGTATCGAAAGAGAGAGAGGGGGGGGAAGTACTAAGAATTATTGGGAATATACTCGATTCATTGAAGATTTTAGAATGGAGAAAAACCTAGAACTTACTGACTGAAGTTTATACACCTGTCAGCTGTACAGGCAGTATACAGCGAAAATCGAGGGTGTCTTCCGTCTTGGAATAAGTGCTTTAAACGTTTGGCTACCGAAGGGCTAAAAAGCGAAGGACTCCCTTGGCAATTCCCTCTGCAACCTTTTGACGTCCATCCCCATTGTCCACTAATTCCCTGTCTTTTGGATGGTTCAAAAAGGCAGCTTCCAATAGGGCTGCTGGCACTTGGGCATCTAATAGTACGTAAAACAGGCCCTGGCGAACGCCTCTGTCGGCCACCGCTAGCTCATGGCTACGCAAATGATCCACAAGGCTCGAGTGAATCAATTCCGCAGCTTCCTTGGAAGCTTCCAAAACGGCATCGGCCGCTATGGACCTCAATAGTAAAGAAGCATCGCTTTTTTTCGCATACTTCTTCGATCGCTTGTTTTCGATTTCTTCCAGTTTCGAACTGCTGGCCGAATCCGTATTATTGAGAAAATAGGTTTCAATTCCTCTGGCCTGTTTTTTAGGATCCGAGTTGGCGTGGATGCTTAAAAAGAGGTCTGCCTTTGCTTTTTTCGCAATTTCGGCTCTCTGTTCTAAGCTTAGGTATTGATCACGCTTCCGTGTGAGGATTACTTGAATCCTGCGGCCTAGTGGCTTCCAATACTCGGAATCTTGTAAAATTCGCTGAGTTCGAATGGCCAGGGCCAGGGCCACGTCTTTTTCTCGGACCCACTTCTTTCCTACTTTAACAGAGGCTCCATGATCGTCTCCGCCATGGCCCGGATCTAAAACCACGATATAAGGAGGGATTTCTGGGGGGCGGGGGGCTGCCTGAGCGGAAAAATCACCAAATTGTAAAAAAGAGCTAAGGACAACGAGAAGAATTCCGAAACGTAGGAAGACCATGTTTCTACTAGGCATACCGCCAGTGTAGCAAGGGGTGAACTTGGAAGCCATAGCCCTCGTATTTTCAAAATTTTCGGAAGAGCTGATTGCAGCGCAGCTAGCGCTATTATTGGTTTGCACGGGTACTGCTTTGTACCTTTTATTAGTTCGAAAAAAGAAAAAAGAAAGCGCCGAATGGGTTCCCGCTGCTGTGGTTCGGGCCTATTTAGATCGAGTACAAGCGGAAGAGCGTGAAGTTCGAATGAAATTGTTTGGTGAACTTTCTGCCACCTACGGAATTCCTAATCCAATGACGGCCCCCTTGGCTTCTGCTTTGGGCACCACCATTGCTGACCCCAATTTAGTAAGAGAGCTAGATGCCCTTCGTGCACAGCTGGCCCTTTCTGACCAAAGAGTGATTGAGTTCGATCGCAACATGAATGCTTTAAAAGCAGAGAAAGCGGCCCTAGAGCAGAAGCTAAAAGAGTTAGGTTCCGGTGCCTCGGCCTCTGGTGCTGCGCCTGGGTCTCCTGAATTTGTAGCCCTACAAAAAGAAGCTTCAGATCTAAAAGAGAAGTTGCAAGAGTACTCCGTGATTGAAGACGATCTTGCTAACTTGAAAAAGTTTCAAAAAGAAAACGAACAGCTACGCCAAAGAATCGGTCAACTAGAAGGTGGCGCAGCGAGTAGCACGGTGGTATCAGCCACTGCTGCAGCTCCAGAAGCGAAGACGGTGATTTCTGGAGTAACGGAAGTGAAGAATGCTGCTTCCATGGTTTTAGTAAGCGGAGGAAGTTCCACTCAAGCTACGGCAGCTCCAGCCCCTGCTGCTGCTCCGGCGGCCTCTCCATCTGGTTCTCCCGAGCAGAATACGAATGTTCTACAGCCAGTAACACCTGTTGCTGACGTGGGAGCGGCCGTTGCGCCTGCAGCAGCTGCACCTACAGCCGATGCTGCAGCGGCAACAGCGGGCACAGCGGAGAAGTCTTCGAAACAAAAAGAAGAAGAATTACTCTCTGAGTTTGAGAAAATGTTAGCTTCTTAACCAAGACGCCATCCAAGTAAAAAGCTTCAATAGAAACTTCGATTTTCTACTATCAATAATTTCCTGTATCTCGTGTTCTAGATTTTAGAACATCAGTGATTCGTCGTCGTCGACAACGGTGTTGTTCTGGGCGTCTTTATTGTCATTGTATTGCTGAATGGCGATCAGTCTGCCGATTCGATACAAGTACACCGCTTCCTCTAATCCGTCTGTTTCAATATCTTGAAAGCCACCCAGAAATGTACTTTCTTTTTGTTGTTGTTTTATCACTCGAATCATTACGGCTTGCTGATCGTTCTTTTTTCCTTCTCTCACTTGCACTCGAAGGCGATATCTCATGCGAAGGAAAAAATCTTCATCGGAAAAAACATCTAAAAATTGCCGGCTCTCGGAGTTGTCGATCCATTGCGATTCAATGGTTCCCGTTTCACGATTTTGACTTTTTACAAGATCTTTACCGGCTGAAACTGCTTCCAGAGCGGCCGTCCAAGCAGTGGAAAAGTCGGTCAAATACACTTGGGTGGGAGCTTTTGTTTGTTTTACGAACGGCAGATTTGAGCAACCCGCCGAAACAAAAAGAACCCCCACCAAGAGTAGATGAGTGAAGTTAAAACTTTTGCGAAAATGTGGAAACATGTTGAATGCTTTTTAGCTCCGTTTGCAATTCAAAGTTAGCATTTAAACTCAATGAATCGTCTTCTGACGACGTCTCTTCCTCTAGAGGCAAAGATTTTTTTAAGGAACTTTCACCCACCACAGAAACCACTTCCCAAAGAAAGCGTTCTTCTTTGGTTGCGTCCGGCGCGGGCAACACTGGTTTGCCTAAATCCGGCAACGAGATCTGAGTGGCATCTCCTCGAACAAGTGTGGTCCAAAGAACATTTCTGGTGATTCCTTGGGTGACCGCATTTTTCTTTTCCGAAACCAAATTAAAAATCAACAGATTCGGCTTAATCCCTTGAGGATTGTTTGCCGCTGAAGAGAATTTATAGTCCCTTTTGTTTTGGCTAACGGAAACCGCTTGTACGGGCTTTAGAAACGCTCGGAACTGAGCATTTAATTTGGAATTCATGGGTTGCATAGAACCCACGATCCAGCGAGAGGTGGCGTTTGGATCTAACAGAAGATCTCGTTGGAATAGCCCAGTGAAAGCAAAAAATTTGTCTTGAGACTTTCGTTGCTTCAAGGCGCCTAACTTTAGTGCGCCTGCGCCTTTATCAAACTGCTCTGCTTTTAGACTTTTCACGTCCATGGGAATCAAATCAGAACCTCCACCTCCTACGTTGACCAATGCAACTGTCACCGCATCGGATTTTGCAGGAACACTGGCCATCTGAGCCAAGGCAATTTCAGGAGAGATCTCGTGAGTCGCATTTAAATCAAAGCGTTCATCTCCTTTGACAAGAACGGGACGGTTGGTGAATCCCACATGTGTGAAATTCGACATATTGATCATGGCCAAGTAGTCTTTATTTTTCATGGCACTTAACGCATCACTAATATCCACAGCACCTACGATGGCCAGCATTTGCGCATTTAAACCTTTTGCCAACGGCATTTGAAATTCTGGTTTCGAAATAGTGATAGGAATAATGCCGTAGCGTTTGTTCTGAGTGGGTAAAACCACGTTGCCAGGAACCTCGCGCTCACCAAAGACATTGATTTTCACTTTGTACGAAGAAACAAATTGTTGAGGGTCAAAGTTCATTAGCGTTTCTGGTTGGAAGGCCGGCATAAAAATTCCCATTTCTAGGGTGCCGCCATCATAACCGGGGGGAAATCCGGTAACTTTTCCAGAGAGAAATCCAAAGTCTTTTTCTCCAGTTAGTTTTTGCATCTGGACTTCCACTGTACCTCTAGGATTCCCCAAATACGTGAGAGTGGAATAACCCGCTAAATGAATCGTGAGGGGAATCGACTCACCGGAGCGAATTTTTTCGTCTTGAAACTCCACTAAACCCGAAGCATCTGTGATGGCCTGGTTGGATTCAAAAGGAACTCCTTTTTTGGAGCCAACGAGAACCGTGGCACCTTTTAAGGGGCTACCTTTCGCATCTAGAACTTTTACTTGAAGATCTGCCGTGGAAGGAAGGGGTTTGCCTTGCAGATAGTTCCAAAAGTTTCGCCAAAAAGAGGAAGAAATATTTTCTTGGACTTTCAAGTTTGCCAAAGGAAATTCCTCTTCAGCAAACGTGGTGGGGGATACCAATAAGAATAGGACGAAGAATATAACGTGACGCATAAATTTCCCTCCAATGGAATTTTTCTTACCTATAAGCCTAACCGGAACTGAGGCGAAGAGGAGCAAAATTTTCGTTTTTGCTGCCATTTCTCTGTCGGAATAGTATGAATAGGACGTGTCGCAAAAAAAATTAGATCAAAACCAAATTTTATCCGAAGGACGAAGAGTCCTTTCCATTGAGGCCGAGGCTCTGAAAGCAGCTTCTGTGGCCCTAGAGCTTAGCTTTTCTCAAGCCGTTCAAAAGATATTTGAATGTCAGCAGAAGGGCGGCAAGATTGTGGTATCCGGAGTGGGAAAATCAGGAAATGTGGCTCAGAAAGTGGCTGCCACGCTTACCAGCACCGGTAGCACTGCGGTTTTTTTGCATCCCACAGAGGCGCTTCACGGCGATCTTGGCTTGCTGGCTCCCAATGACGTTTTGCTTTTATTTTCCAATGGCGGTTCTTCGCAGGAGCTTTTGTTGATGTTGCCCTCTGCACGGGAACTTTGTTCCGCGGTAGTGGCGATTTTGGGGAATGCCAAAGGTTCTTTGGCAGCTCATGCGGATCATGTGATTAGTGCAAAAGTTTCGGAAGAAGCGTGCCCCGATAATTTGGCTCCCACAGCTTCTTCTACGGTTGCCATGGCCATCGGAGACGCAGTGGCTCTGGCATTAAAAGCCCTGGCCGGCTTTGGTCCTGAAAAATATGCGAAATTGCATCCCGGAGGACAACTGGGAAAACGCTTGCTGACCTATGTGGAAGATCTCATGCATCCCTTGGGCGAGTTTGGAGTTCTCGGCACCGATGCCACCATGGACGAAGTGGTGATCGCTCTCACAAAACATCGACACAGTGGAATTTGTATCGCTGAAGGAAAAGCAGATTCTGGAAATCCCCGTTTGGTGGGTGTGGTGGTTGAGGGAGATATCCGCCGCGCACTTCTCAAAAAAGAAGCCTTTTTTCAGTTGAAAGCAAAAGATGTGATGACGGCGAAACCAAAAGCCGTGGGTCCACGAACAAAGGCCACCGATGCCCTAGACTTAATGGAAAGAAGAGAAGGGCAGTTGAGCTTTTTGCCCGTGGTGGATGAAAGTGGTGGCTGTGTGGGAGTGATTCGCGTACACGATCTCGTTCTTTCGGGATTGAGTTAGAACATCATGGCAGTACCTATTCGTTTTGATCTCGAGTCTCCCTCTTGGCTTCGAAATCTTCGCTGGGCATCTATTTTCGGAATGGCTGCCTCGGTTTTTGGTGCTTACTGGTTAGGGGCGCATTTGCCCGTCATGAAAATTGCCATTCTCTTGAGTGGTTTGGCAGTATGGAATCTTTTGCTTCCTGTATTGGAGCGGCAAACGGTTGCCTCATCTAAGGGCTTTGTCTTTTTTCAAATTATCGTTGATCTCATGGTTCTAACTGCAGTTCTCTGGAGTAGCGGTGGATTGGTGAACCCCTTTGTGAGCTTTTACGTTCTTCACGTCATGATCGCGGGGCTTTTGCTGAATCCATTTTTAACCATCGTGGTTTCACTATTCGCTGTGGCCTGTGTGATTTTTTTGGTGGAAGCTCCCGCTCTATTCGTGGGCATGGACGTAATCCGCTTGCTCAATTCTCCCATTTGGTACGGAATTCCAGTGGGATTGATTCTGCTCATTTTCTTCACCAATGGTTTTATTTTGGTCTTTCTCAATCGCTTAGGAAATGCCCAAGAAGAGCTTCGTCAGAAAGTAAAAATGGAGGCTCTGGGAAGGCTCGTCGCTGGACTGGCCCATGAAATTGGCACACCATTAAATTCGATTTTGATTTTGGCCAAAGAACTCGAATCTTCGGTGGAAGACGCACACAAAAAAGAACTAAGCATCATTAGTCAGCAGGCGAAACGTTGCGGAGAGATCGTTTCTCTTTTGTTGGGATATTCACGAACGTTCGTGCGAAAGGGCGAAGACGTGAAATATACCGAGGTGAAACTATTACCTTGGTTACAAGATATTTATAATCTTCTTCTTCAGGGCGTAAAAGATTCCCCTCTTCGCGAAGTGGATTTTCGCATCGAAATCGCTGCCGGGGTTCCGGAAACCATTAAAGTTCCCGAACTGATCTTGAGGCAGGCGTTGGAAAATTTATTAAAAAACTCTCGAGACGCGTTGGCAGATCGGCCCGATCCCAAGATCCGATTAAAAGTAGAACAAGATTACGAAGAGAAGGAATGGGTGTTTCGCGTAGAGGACAACGGCCCCGGATTCTCTAAAGAAGAGCGAGATCGAGCCTTTGAGGCCTTTTTTACCACCAAAAAAATGGGGCTTGGGAACGGTTTAGGCCTCTATATCTCCTATTATTTGCTTTCCCAGGTGGGCGGCAGAATTGTCATTGAGGAAAGCCAGGGGGAGGGTGCTAATATCCGGGTACATTTACCGGAGCTAGATAGCGCCGAAGAAAGGATAGTCTAATGATTTCCAGTGTTTTGATCGTAGACGATGATGATATTTTCCGCAATACCCTCAAAGGGGCCTTCGAGAAACGCAAGCTTCGCACCTGGGTTGCTGCCAACGAGAGTGAGGCCATGGGTGTTTTTCGAGAAAATCAGCCCGATTTAGTTTTGCTCGACTATCGTATGCCTGGTCTAGATGGAATTAGCGTGCTTCGCGAGATGCATGTTTTTAATCCCGCTCCCGTTTACATTTTGCTCACGGGTTACGGCAGTCTTCCCATGGCAGTGGAATCTATGAAAGAGGGCGCCGATAGCGTTCTGCAAAAGCCCTGCGATGTGGATGCGATTTTGGCCGAAGGAAACCGCTTGTACGAGAAAAAGAAGAAGCGAGTACCCGGAATGGATGAAACAGAATTCCGTTCCTTCAACCTCAATATCTTAGAGAGATTGGGAATTGAAAAGGCCCTGAAGGCTACAAAAGGGAATGTGAGCAAAGCGGCTCTTCTCCTTGGAATCGACCGCCGAACTTTGCAGAGAAAAATGAAACGAATGTTCTAATGTTGTAAGGGTGAAAAAAGTATTTTGCGAAAGATACTTTTTTTGCTCCTTCTTGCTGCAATCCTCAAATTTTCTGAAAAATTCTAAGAAGGGGCCAATAGGAAAGTTGGCCCTTTTCGTTTAGGGTAGATGAGATGAAGATTCTTTTACTGGTCATTCTCAGTCTGTCTATTCCTGTTAGAGCCGAAGAAGAGGCTGAAGGACCTATCCAAGACACGGCCTCTAGGTCGCGAACCAATCGTTTGATGAACGTCACGGGAGACGCTGATTTTGGAGACGAACGTACAGCCTGGGACAAAACCTATGCTCGAAAAGATTACGTTTTTGGAAAAGATCCTTCTCCGTTTTTGGTGGAACACGCCACAAAGATTCCAAAAGGAAAAGTGCTGGATATAGCCGTGGGTGAAGGCCGGCATTCTGTATATTTGGCTAAAAAAGGCTTTCAGGTGGAAGGCGTAGATATTTCCGTGATGGGCCTTAGAAAAGCGAAAAAGTTAGCTGCGGAAAACGGAGTCACAATTGAAACCGTGAATGCAGACTTGAATCGGTACAAAATTCGCGCAGATACCTATTCCGGCATCATCAACTTTTTCTATTTACAGAGAAATTTATTTCCCCAAATCAAAAATGGACTGAAAAAAGGCGGCGTAGTGATTTTTCAGGCCCACACTGTAGATCAAGCAAAGATTGCCACGGCCACAGCCTTCGAAAAGGAATATCTTCTGCAGCCGGGAGAGTTGAAAAAGGCGTTCTCTGATTTTGAGATCCTTCACTATTCCGAGACCAATGATGGCAAAAATGCGCTCGCTAATCTTGTGGCCCGCAAAAAATAAACGGCCACAGGTAAATCGGCGGCCAAGCGAGGCTAAGTGCTGAATATTGTTGCAGATGCTTGGTTGCATTGAACCCAAAAAACTCAGCCAAATACCTAAAGTTACAGGGAAATTTCTCCGAAAAGAATACTGAACGTATTTTTTAAGGGAAGGCAAAAACCTTGGGCGCAGCGAAGAAACACAAACCAGAAGAGCTAGCGGAGATCGGGCTAGACCGAGAGCAAAAGCTTTCGAACAGTTTTGAAGATCCTGGTTTGAGTGAAATCTTGCAGTTTCCTGGCGGCGGCTCTTTATCTGAAGCTTCTGTGGAACCTGTTCAAGAGTTAGACCTAGACCACAGCCCTGATCCTTTACACCTAGTCACCGATGAACAACACTTAGAAAACAATTCTCGTTTATTAGAGCTTGGCATTCCAGAGAACCTTCAAACGCTTGATTCCCAGTTTGCAGCAAAGTCAAAAATGGGGGAACGCCTATTTTCTCTAGTTGCCAGTGATATAAAGTTTGATGCTTTGGTGGAAGAAATTTTATCCATTTTGATGGAAGCTACTGGTGCCCAAGCTGGAGCCGTATTGGAAATGGATTTTTCGTCGAACGAATTTTTTTTCCGAGCCAATCGGGGTGGCGGAGAAGTGGAAAAGGTGAAGTCTTTTAGAGTTCCTGCGTATCAAGGAATCGTGGGACACGTGGCCGAGACTCGAGAGTCGGTTTTGATTTCTGATACTTCGCAAGACAACCGCGAGGTGGTGGCCGTGAGTATGACCACAGGTTTCGAAACAAAATCCTGTGTGGCGGTTCCCGTTTTGGTTGGTGGACAGTTATACGGAGTGATCGAATTTTTTAATAAGGTCTCCGGCGAGGCTTTTGACCAAAACGACTTAAAATTATTGGAAGACGGTGCTCAAATGGCATCGAAGATTTTGGAAGTGCGGTTTCTTTTGGCTGAAATTATACGAAGGTCGGTGAGGTAGACAATGTCAGACGAAAATCTCCCACCAGACATTTCGCCACCGCCACCAGAAGAGAAAGAATCTTCGAGCGAGGCAACATCTGCGACTAATGCCACTGACACTCAAATGTTATTTCCTGGTGGCACAAGAATAGAAGCGCCAAAAACAACTTCGATCCATGCCCTATTGAAGGGTCTGGTAAAACACAAGGCTTCAGATCTTCACGTGAAGGCCGGTCGCCCCCCATTGTATCGCATCAATGGAAAGCTATTGCCTGCAAAACTGCCGTCTCTTACGCAAGAAGAAGTAAAGCGACTCGCTTACAGCACTATGACTTCGAAGCAAGTTCGTGAGTTTGAAGAGAACTTGCAGATCGACTTTGGATACTTGGTTCCTGGGCTGGCTCGGTTTCGTGCAAACGTTTTTATGCAGAAGGGAACCTTGGCCTTTGTTATCCGCATGGTGCCTTTAGAAGTTCCTGTGCTAACAAACTTAAATCTTCCAAAGATCATTCAGGATCTTTGCCTAAAGCCTAGAGGGTTATTGTTGGTAACTGGAGCCACTGGTTCTGGTAAATCCACCACTTTGGCTGCCATTGTAGAGCACATCAATAGATCGAGAAGAAGTCATATTGTAACTATTGAAGATCCTATTGAATATATTTTTGAAGACAAGCTGTGCACTATTTCTCAGAGAGAGGTGGGGGTAGACGCTACCACGCTTTCTATGGCGCTTCGTGGGGCCTTAAGGCAGGATCCAGATGTGATTATGGTGGGCGAGATGCGCGATTTCGCCACCATCCAAACGGCCATTACCGCCGCTGAAACGGGGCATCTTGTTGTGAGCACTCTGCATACCAATACAGCGGCCTCTTCCATTGACAGAATTATTGATAGCTTTCCTTCCGATGCGAAGAACCAATTGCGCTTACAGCTGGCAAGTTCCATCTTGGGTGTTGTTTCGCAAAGGCTCGTTCGCCGTGCCGACGGAAAAGGGCGAGTGGTAGCCTGTGAAATTCTCACTCGCTCTCCCACGGTAGAAAAAATGATTCTCGACAATCGAATTACCGACCTCGAGACTGCAATGGAAAACTCCAACCACTATTACCAAATGCAGACCATGAACCAGGCTTTAGAGAAATTAGTTCGCGATGGAATTATTACGAAAGACGAAGCAGTTCTTAATAGCGATAAACGAGAAGATCTATTGCTGAAACTTTCAGGAATGGTGGCCGGTTCTCAACCTGGAGTTGAAGCCCAAGAGCTTTTGGAGCAGGCAGCAGCCACTTCGAATGCGGGCCCAAGTGACGGTGATGCTCCGATGATTGGCGAAAGAATTGAAGACATACAGTTTGGTTCCAAGATGGAAAATCTAGAAGACCAAATTCGCACGACCCCCGATTTGAATCAGGTGAAGCGCCCCTTGCCTCCGAAAAAGCGTCCAGCTTAATCGTAGAAAAATACTTCTTCAAAGTATAGATGCTGAAGTTTGCCGACCGATTTTGGGAATGAGTCTATTTTTGCGTTTCGGCTTTTTGCGATTCTACGGATTGGCCTGCAGCCTTTTGGGTTTCTTCGTCCAAAATCTTTTGCACACGACCTTCGCAAGTGCCGCAACCGGTGCAACAAAACAAAGTGTTTTTCAGCTCGTCTATGGACTTTGCGCCATCGGCGATGGCTTTTTTTATTTCGCCTCGAGTCACTGTCATGCAAATACAAATTAGATCTTGATCGCTCATCGATGACTTATCGGTTATAAATGAAACATCATGAATCTGTGGCTAATGATTTTACCTGTTGTTGTGTTGGCGTTTTGGATCTTTTGGAATCGTCCAGCAAAAGTATTGCGTTCCTTACAAGCGCGAATCGCTATGCCCTCAGACTCTGGACCGCTTCTAAAAATGGTAGACGAGCTTGCTAGAAAAGTGCGGGTAAAAAAACCAAGAGTATATTTGGTATCGGAATTTTCTCCCAATATCTTGGTGCTATCCTCCTTTCGCTCGCCCATGACCTTGGTGATTTCTGATGGATTTTTGCGCGCCTTAAACGAAGAAGAACTGCGTTCTATGATTTTATTAGCCCTTTGTCAGGGATCTATTGCTGGCCGCGCTTTGCACACGCGAATGGCCGCTGCCTTTTTTCCCCTCACGAAACGCATGCAAACTCTGCCAGTGGTTTTTCAGTTTTTTTTGGCGCCTTTGTTTTGCAGCCTATTCTTTTTGTTTACCCAAGAATCCAAGACCAGAAGGGGTGATTCTTTGGCCAGCCAGCATCTGGAGGGATGGAAAATTGCCGCGGCGCTCCAGCGATTGGCGGTCTTGGGCAGAAAAATCACCTGGAAGCGCTGGGATTTGTCCTTGGATTCTCTATATTTAGTTTCTCCTCTTTTATTAGAAGGCGGTCCGTTGACTAGCTTTGTTCCCCAGCCCACGGTGGAACAAAGAAGGGCAAATCTGCTGCAATCCTCAGCTTGCGAAACGGCGTCCTCTTTGACATAACTTGGCTCTATGAGCGCTATCGATTTTCCTACTTTCGTGTTGTCTATCGCATCCGCCGCCATGATGGGTTTGGGCCTAGCGCCTCGGCCGGATTCTGGAAAACAAGAAGTAGATTTAGAGCTCGCACGCCAGAACATCGATCTTTTGGAATTGATCCAAAAGAAAACAAAGAACAACCTAACGCCCGACGAAGAAAAACTCTTGGAACGACTTCTTTTTGAAGTTCGTGCCAAGTTTTTGGAAGTGAGCAAAAAGTGATGAATCGTGTTTGGAAAGTTTTGATGGTTCTTGCCGTGGTTTCTGTGTTGGGCTTTGGATTTGGAGCAAGCCACCTAGGCTCGTTCTTTCAGCGATTGGGACAAACCGATGCTGAAGCCAACAAACCAGCCCCTGTGACCGACAATTTGAGAGATCTGTTCGTGGAGCTATCAAAACGAATGGTTCCCTCTGTTGTGAATATTTACACCACTCAAAATGTCAGTGCGAATCCCTATGGCAGCGGACCACAGTCGGAATTTTATCGACGATTTTTTGAACAATTTTTTGGCGAAGAATTTGGTGGTCCTGGAATGCCCGGTGGGCCCAGCGGAAACGGAGCCCCTCAAAGAAAAAGAGCCAACAGCCTTGGTACCGGTTTTATTATCGATGAAAAAGAAGGCCTCATTCTCACTAACTATCATGTGATTGCTGAGGCCGATGAAATCAAAGTGATCCTCACCGAGGATGACAAAGATGAAGACGGTATTGATGCCAAAGTTGTGGGCGGAGATTCTGAAGCCGACGTTGCTTTGTTGAAGATCAAAACCAACCGCAAGTTACAAGCGGCACCCTTTGGAGATTCCGATTCCCTTCAAGTGGGGGAATGGGTAATGGCCATTGGAAACCCCTTTGGTCACGGCCATACGGTTACCAAGGGGATTATTTCCGCCAAGGAGCGAGTGGTGGCTCCGATCTCGCAGTTCTCCAATTACTTGCAAACAGACACCCCCATCAATCCCGGAAATTCGGGAGGTCCCTTGATCAATACGCAAGGGCAAGTAATCGGTATTAACACCGCCATCAACGCCGCAGCACAAGGTATTGGATTTGCGATTCCCATCAACTACGTGAAAAAAATTCTTCCGGAACTTCGTTCCAAGGGAGCGGTGACCCGAGGGTTCATCGGCGTGAATATCACGGAGATCAATCCACAGCTTTCGCGACAAATGAAACTTCCGAAAAATCAAAAGGGAGTGATCGTTAGCGAAATCTATGAGGGTGAACCTGCGGCTAAAGCGGGAGTTCAAGTGTACGATGTGATCACGGAAGTGAACGGCCGAAAAATTGCCGACGGACGCCAGCTCATTAACACCGTGAGCTCCATCAGCCCAGGCACGAAGGTAGTGGTTAAGGTTCTTCGTGAAGGAAAAGAAAAAGAGATTTCTGTGGTGATTGGAAAAAGACCCACTCGAGAAGCGATGTTGGGGCAGCGAGGGGGGCAAGCTCCTCGTAAAGCCATTCGGCCCGCCGTGGATCCTGGCATGGTGGTGGAAGAACTAGATAACGAACTTCGCCGAGAGCTGGATCTTCCCAAAAACATTCAAGGCGTAGTGATTGCTAGAATTACGCCAGGGGGCCCCGCTGAAGAGGCTGGCTTGGATCGAGGAGACGTAATTGTGGAAGTGGACCAAAAACCCACTCCAGACATTCGTGCCTTCAATGCGATTTTTCGAGAGAGCAAAGTGTACTTAGTGCGCTTCCGAAGAGCCGATGGACTTGCCATTACTTCTCTAGACCTAACGGGCAAGGGCGGAAGTTCGTATTCTGAAGAGTAGGCCGAGGACCCAAAAGCGGGCTTTAGCCCTTTTAAAAAAGGCTTTCGTTTCAGGGATTTAAGCCTCTCTTTGTCATAGCCCCTAGACAAAAGAAAACCTGACCCCATCTTTTCCTTGAGAGGAGATAAGCTATTGCGCGCAAAGACCGCGTGCCCCTTATCTCGAAGAAGGGAATGATTTTATGCAAGGTTATAATGTTCCTCCGCAGCAGCAGAAGGATCCACTAAAAGAGTTTACCCGCGATTTAACCGCTCTTGCGAAAGATCGCAAACTTGATCCTGTGATTGGCAGAGACGATGAAATTCGTCGAGTGATGCAGATTCTATCCAGGCGAACGAAAAATAATCCCGTGCTTATTGGTGAGCCCGGAGTGGGAAAAACTGCGGTGGTCGAGGGCCTGGCCCAACGAATCGCCTCTGGAGACGTTCCCGAGGGGCTAAAGGGAAGCCGGCTGCTTGCGCTGGACATGGGGGCCCTCATTGCTGGAGCGAAGTTCCGCGGAGAATTTGAAGAGCGTCTGAAGTCTCTTTTAAAATCCGTGGAAGACTCCAAAGCCAAAAAAGACGGCAATATTATTTTGTTCATCGACGAAATTCACACCTTAGTGGGCGCTGGCGCTGCTGAGGGAGCCATGGACGCTTCGAATATGCTCAAGCCCATGTTGGCTCGTGGTGAATTACAGTGCGTGGGAGCCACGACCTTAAACGAATACAAAAAATACATTGAGAAGGATCCCGCTCTTGAGCGTCGGTTCCAACAATGTTTAGTGGGCGAGCCCTCGGTGCAAGACACTATTTCCATTCTTCGTGGATTAAAGGAAAAGTATGAAGTGCACCATGGGGTTACCATTAAAGATTCAGCCCTGGTTGCGGCAGCCACACTTTCTAATCGATACATTTCCGATCGCTTTTTGCCCGATAAAGCCATCGATTTGATGGACGAAGCGGCTTCAAAAACCAGAATGGAAATTGATTCCATGCCAGAAGAAATCGACCAATTGGATCGTAAGCTTCTTCAATTTGAAATTGAACGGCAGGCTTTGAAAAAAGAAAGCGACAAAGCATCAAAAGATCGTTTGAGTGATCTCGAAAAAGAAATTGCCGGTTTGAAAGACAAAACCGGAAGACTCAAAGAAGTTTGGAAAAGAGAAAAAGAAGCCATTACTGCTTTGACTCGAATCAAAGAAGAAATGGAAAGAGTGAAGATCGATAGCGAAAAGGCTCAGGCTCAAGGAAACTTGGAAAAGGCCGCGGAGCTTCGCTATGGAAAACTTCCCCAACTAGAAAAAGAATTTCAGTCGAAGAGCGCAGCTCTTTCTTCCGAAGGGGCTCAATTGGTGCGCCAGGAAGTGGACGAAGAAGACATTGCCCAAGTGGTGAGCAAGTGGACTGGAATTCCCGTGAGCAAAATGCTGGAAGGCGAGCAACAAAAGCTGGTGAAAATGGAAGAGCGCTTGCGCCAACGAGTGGTGGGTCAAGACCCTGCGCTTGTGGCCGTGGCCGATGCCATTCGTCGCTCTCGGGCTGGGCTTCAAGGAGAACATCGCCCCATTGGATCCTTTATCTTCTTGGGTCCCACAGGGGTGGGAAAAACGGAAACCGCAAAAGCCTTGGCCCAGTTTCTGTTCGACGATGATCAAGCCATGGTTCGTATCGATATGAGCGAATACATGGAAAAACATTCCGTGGCTCGATTGATCGGCGCGCCTCCCGGATACGTAGGTTACGAAGAGGGCGGTCAGTTGACGGAATCTGTCCGTCGACGACCGTACTCTGTGCTCTTGTTTGATGAGTTCGAAAAAGCGCATCCAGAAGTACAGAATATTTTCTTACAAGTATTGGATGACGGGCGCTTGACCGATGGACAGGGGCGAGTGGTGGATTTCTCCAATACCGTGATCATTCTAACTTCGAACATTGGTTCTCATTACTTCGCAGATCCTAAGCTTGGCTCCAAGGAGCGAAAGGGTCTTGTGATGGAGGCCTTAAAACAAAGCGTGAAACCTGAGTTTTTGAACCGAGTAGACGATTTGGTCGTATTCGAAAGTTTGGGTCGCGAACAGATTCGATCTATTGTGGAAATCCAATTGGCGGAAGTGAAGAAACTTGTTCACAGCCGAGGAATTTCCCTCAATATCGATGCCTCCGTGATCGATTACCTCGCCGAAGTGGGTTGGGATCCTGAGTTTGGTGGACGGCCCGTTCGTCGCGCCATTCAAAGGGAGTTACAGAATCCACTGGCAAAAAAAATTTTGGAAGGTGCTTACCCTGCTGGCACCAACTTTAACGTATCAAAAGGCAAAGATGGCTTAGAGATACGTGCCAAATAATCTCCTCTCTCAGCACTCCACCTAGTGCGTTCCCGAAAAGATCGGAGAGGTAGCAAGACGCTACCTCTCCGATCGTCTTTTGTGGGGTTCTCGGGGAACTGGCAGTATCGATATAGCCGTTTGAGACCGGGGCTTGCCTGCGCACGTGCGGTGCGGAGCAAATGACCGCTGGGTCTTTCTTTGCGGCTTAGTGCATTCTCCAGAAGCCAGATTTGGGCGACAACCATGGGAAAGGAGATTCCCATGAGATTCATCGGTCTTATTCTGTTTTGCGTTTTTTTGTCCGGCTGCGAGCTTTCTCGAGATTCCGGATTATGGAGGGGAAGCGTGACTGTGGAAGATGGGTATGCTTTTTCGGAGCAATGCCAAGTGGAAGTGGAAATCACTCGTTCGTCAGAGACCCTCATCCTTCATTCGGTGGGGCTGGAATGTCCTCGGTATAGCTACACATGGAGGGTTGGCGCCTTTGATGTCTTTGGCGGCGGAATTTGGAAATTTGGACAGCGCATAGGCGACTTAGATCCCGATGGCGAAGTGGAATTGGATCTTTATTCTTCGGTGGTAGACGAACCGCTACCGATGGCCTTTCGTTCCATTCAAATGAGATGGAAACGAGTGGGGTCGGAGCTACAGTTTTGGCAAAACGGTGAAGGGTTTGGACGTAGAACGGAAGCAAAGGGATGGTTACAACGAAAGCGCTAGCGAAGCGCTTGACCGTTCTGTGGAGGGACAGGTAGCCGGGTGGGGCTAGGGGCAAGGGTGTTTTGCGGAGCGTAAACTAGCCTTGGTTTCGAACCTTTTCGACGGGGAGGGAAATTTCTCTTGAAAGGATATCAGGCACTTGGCATAACAAGGATTCGAGTTGGGGTGTCGACAAGTGGTAAGTTAACGGATTTTGATTCCGTCATTCCTAGGTTCGAATCCTAGCACCCCAACCATTTAAAAAACCTTTCAGCCCGCAGGGCTGGAAGGTTTTTTATTTTGTAGGGAAGTCAGAGACGGAGTGCCCCGAAGGGGTGACGGCTAGGAGAGCCCGAATGAATCCTAGCATCTAAGCCAATAAATAAAGCGATCGCTATAAAGGGCGTGAAATGCGTTACTCCCTGCACATCGCAAAATTAAGATAGATATCTTGCCCTTTGATAGCTCTAAATTCCAAAGTTCCGGGGCAGAGGTGAAATCCTAGATCGCGCCCCATACCGAAAGAGGGGACATAGGTCACGGCTTTCTCTAAGACCTCTGGGTAATCTTTGTAAATCGTTGAGCAGCAATCCATGAATTGTTCGCTATAAGATTTTGATTTATCGGGAGCAATAAAGCCTTTCTTTTCTTTTAGTCCGTGAATCAAGCGCGCTAAAGCCGGGTCGAGATTTCCCCCCACGTAACTCGACGCCGTGATCTTCTTCACACGAGTTTCATTGAGTTGCTCTTGTCGTCGCAAGGCGAATTCTGCCAGGACATGGGCAACGCCTTTGCCTTGGGCTTCCGGTTCTACAACAATTTCATTAATGGATAATTCAGTTGCATCTTCAGTAGGATAGGTACTAATACGTCCCAATTCCTTGATTTCCGAGCCTTTGATTCGGCCAAATGCTGTGGGCCCCATATATTCTTCGCCAATTCGAATTTCCACGTCAGATAAAGCTGGGCTTAAGAACTTTGAATCTAAAGGGAAAGATTTAGCACTAACTGTGGTCGGGATAAGGGCAAGAGCGAGTAAAATGTGCATTTCGTTTCTCCATGTACAATCTTTAGACAGGTGATTGGACCCAATTCCAGAGCTGAAAGGGTTCTCCTGGGGCAAATTTATATCTTCGGAATTCTCCTTATTCAGGTTGCAAAGGCTATTCCAATATCAATAAATGATGAAACTAACGGGCACTCTCTTCATGGCCCGCTATAATCTAGATCCATAGCTAAATCACATTTTGGATTGCCTTGTTCTTGTCCACAACGAAGATAGGGAACCAATACTCCCGATTCGCCAAGCGCCAAGGGGAAATTCGAGAGCTCTAGTCGAAGGCTTTCGGCAATTTCCCCACGAATCGTACGCTTTGCCCACCGACTTTTCTGTTTTTCTACAAATGAACATTCCGTTACCATTTGTTCACCCTTCGCCTGAATCTGACAGAAGAGATCCATGAGAACTGCTTTGTTTTTTTGATCGAGTAATTTTGCTTCTTTTAAGATCGAAAAAAGAGATTTTGAAAATGCGCCCTTCTTTTCGAGATTTCGAGTACGGATAAAGTTTTTTAGATCTTCTCCTGCGCTTTGAGATTCGTCGGAATTATCTGAGGCCGCCGAGCCATACGAATTTTCTGCGGGCATAGATCCTCTAGGATTTTTGTTTTCGTCTCCAGAACTATGATTTAAGGGGGAAGTGGTTTGACAGCCAAGTAGAAAGAAAAACAGAAGACAAATAATGCGGTAACTTTTGTTCATAGAATGCTCCGTAAAATTCGATACTAACCGTTTCTTTAGGATGCCTTAGTTGCCCAAAAATATAATGCTGAAACGTGGAAATTCTTTCGTTTAATCGTTTTTTGCGGTGCCGCAACTTCCCCCGAATTTCTGGGAAAAATGACAAACGACTCAGGTCTCGGTATAGAGAAATAATGATGAAACCCATTCTCTCTAGTATCGTTTTTTGGGCTTTTACCACCACGGCCTCTTGGGCCGCCACCTTAGAAGTTCGCGACCCTTGTAAGGATGCCAGTGCGCATCGATTTTCTTTGCCTCCTCTTGCCGATGGACAAACCGTGGGTCAAGTAAGCATGGATACTTTCGAGAGAGAAAAAGTTCCTTACATTGGTTCTGAACTGGGAATGAATTCAATCCTAAATACTCCGGTGGGTGAACCCAGCATGGAGTTTCCTGGTCCTGGTCAGTTAAAAGTTTATGGTTGGTGTTTTGAACTTAACGGTGAACAGCCAACGGAAATGCCAGATAAGATTTTCCTTAAAAATGGTGATCAATTGGTTTGGTTTTATGGGTATGCTCTTTGGAAAGACCGGGAATGGAAAACGTATTGTTCGCCAGCTCATGAGTCTCCCCTAAAAAATTATTGCGAGAAACCATGAAGAAATTTTGGAGCCTTCCTGTCTTACAACTAAGTTCCGGTGATTCCATCTCCATTTCCGTTTTTGATTTCGAAGGAAAAGATCCCACTGCACCTTCAGTGTATTTTCAGTCCGCTCTTCATGGGTCGGAGGTGCAAGGGAGTTTATTGGCAGCAAAACTGGTGGAATATTTTACGAAGCATCCGCCCCAAGGGAGAGTAAGAATCGTTCCCAACTGTAATCCCATGGGAATCATTCAAAAGAGGGGTGAATATACCGACGGACGGTTCGATCCCGTTAGAGGCGACAATTGGAATCGCCGTTTCCATTGGGAGGAAGATAATTTTCCTTGGGACGAATACGAAAAAGCCGCAAAAAAGTTAGACGAATCTGCCAGGGTTCAATTGTTTCGTTCTTTTCTCAAACAGGGACTAGAGAAAAAGCAGAAACAGGCTGGCGGCTCTGCTCAACGAATCGCCATTCAGCTACAGCTTTTGTCTATCGATTATGATCGTTGCTTAGATCTTCATTGCGCCAATCGATCTACCCGGCATGTGTACATTGCCGAATTTGCAAAAGAAGAGGCCAAATACCTTTCGATTCCTTACCAATTGGTGATGAAGAAAGAAAAGTTTGGCGGATCCATGGACGAAGTCTTTTTTGCTCCATGGGTGGCGCGCCAACGCCGCGTGAAAGAAAAACAAATTCCTGTGGCCGGTTTTACTTTGGAGCTTGGAAATCACGAAGAGGTGAATGCCAAAGATGTTAAAGAGGATCTTGAGGGAGTGCTCAATTATTTAAAGCATCTGGGCACGGTGAAGGGGAAAGCGAAAAAGTATTCTCCAAAGCAGGTTCCTCTGGAAAAGTATCATTTAGTGAGTGCGCCGGTAGGTGGAATTGCCAGTTACTGTGTGGAACCTGGGAAAAAAGTAAAGCGAGGCCAACTGTTGGCGGAAATCTTGGTGATCCACCAGGGGAAAATTCAAATGGTGCCAGTGAAGAGTCCTGTAAATGGACACATTATTCTCGAGCACAGCTCTGCCATTGTTCATGAAGGTGCAGAGCTCATAAAAATCGCCCAGACGTAAAGTCTGAGCGATTCTTCTACCGTTTATTTTTGTATTCGTGTTTTTCGAAGGCTTTGCGGTTAGCAGCAATCAACACTGCTTCCAGTTCGTCTTTCGCCAAGATCCGCGGAGAATTTGAAGAACTAAACTGAAGTTCAGAGATTTGCGGCTTACACATTTTGATGGATTCCGATTTCCCGTATGGACCGCTATAGGCTTTTAAAGCGCATTCCGCATTTGCCTTGGTGGCTCGGCGATTAGCGCAAAGCTCTAAGGTTTCTTCTTTACCGAAGGGGCCGCTATAAGCCAATTCTGCGCACTCGATGGGTCCTAAGGATCTTGCGCCCTTACAGAGTTGAATGGATTCGGCGTTAGTAAAAGGTCCTGAGTAGGCTCGGATCGCGCATGATGCTGGGGCATCGCTTCGGGCGCCTTCACATAATTTCGCGCTATCCTCTCTAGAGAAAGGGCCACTAAAGGCTTTATTCACGCAGCTAAGAGCTCCGTCTGGACTGCCCTCGGGCACTCGTTCGCATTCGTATCTTTCTCCATCGATTTCGATGGTGCGAGCGTGGGCCGGTTGAAAGAGGCTAAAAATGGCGACAGCAAAAAGGGCGATTGGCATAGATGACTCCGGGGGTTGCCCGGATTCTACTTAACCTGATTAATTTAGTCAACTATTGTCTGTTTTCGCCCGAGTCAGGCCATTTACCCTAAGGACTCCAAGGAGTCTCGCAGTTCCTCTAAGACTTCGCGATCCACGGATTTTTTGGTCAGTGCCACGAAAACGGTATCGTCTCCAGCAATGGTGCCTATGGATCCAGCGGGTTTATGCATGTCCAAATACCTCGCCACCAAAGAGGCTGTTCCCGGTGCGGTGTGAATCACCACGATGGAAGAAGCGGGTTGAATGCTTTTCACCATATTCTTGGCAATGTCCACGCCCTGAGGCAGCATTACATCTTGCTCAGGCAAGCGATACACCACTCTGCCTTCTGCATCGATCACGCGAATGGCACCAATTCTTCTCAAGTCTCTCGAGATAGTGGATTGCGTAACTGCAAAATGCATCTTCTCTAATTTCCGTCTCAAATCATCTTGAGTGGAAAGAGAGCCTCTTTTTAAAAGTTCTCGTAAGGCTGTGAGTCTGTCTGTCATAACTTACCTCCCAGCATGCGGAACAAAAGAGCCTTCTGGGCATGCAAACGATTTTCGCTCTGTTGGAAAATCACGGAGCGTTTGTGTTCTGCCATTTCCTCGGTGATTTCTTTGCCTTTCACCATGGGCAGGCAATGCATCACAAGGGCATCTTTTTCCGCCATGGCGTGCAATTTTTTATTTAGCTGATAGCCCTTAAAGGCACCTTCACGGCTAGATTCTTCTTGCTCAAAACCCATGCTAGTCCACACGTCGGTGTAAATGGCATGGCTGCCTTTTACGGCTTGCTCTGGGCTAGAAAACGATTCAATCTTTCCGCCGCCCTCTTTGGCCAATTGTTTTGCCTGTTTCAAAACAAAGGCGCTGGGCTCGTACCCTTTCGGGCAAGAATATGAAATGTCCACGCCGGCGTAAGGCAAGAGCAACATCAAGCTATGCAAAATATTGTTTCCGTCACCAATATAAGAAAGCTTTAGTCCTTCCAGCTTTCCGTAGTTCTGCTTCAGGGTAAGAAGATCGGCCAAAATCTGGCAAGGATGGTGAGTGTCGGAAAGTCCGTTAATGATGGGCACAGAAGTTTTCGAAGCCATGCGCTCTAAGATAGAATGCTCGTGTGTTCGAAGCATGATGATGTCGCAATAACCTTCCACCACACGTCCCACATCTTCTGGTTCTTCTTTTTTTCGGTTGAGGGAAAAACTTTCCACCACATTTCCGCCCAGTTCTTTCATGGCGAGCGAAAAACTTAAGTGCGTGCGAAGGGAAGGCTTTTCAAACAAAAGGGCAAGATTCTTCGTTCGAAAATCATCGCGAATTTTTCCCGAGTCTCGTTCTTTTTTTAAAAGATCGGCCAAATCTAAGAGAGAAAGTAGATCTCCTCTTTGGAGTTCTGCTCCGGTGAGAAAATGTTTCATTTTCCCCCTCCAGACTTTGCTCTTGTTCGCTTCCGGCAAATGGTTCCCACTCCGCCTTCGGTGAAAAGTTCTTCAATCAATCCGTGAGGACGTTTGGCATTGAGAATATGTACATCCGTCACACCATGCTGAAGGGCGTGAATCACCGTTTGAGTTTTGGCCAACATTCCCCCATGAACCACTCCCGTTTCAATGAGTTGTTCTAGTTCAGCGGCGTCTAGCTCTGGAATGAGTTTTCCTTCTTTGTCTAAAATTCCATCTTGATCCGTGAGGAACAATACCTTTTGAATTCCAAGTGCCTGTGCAATTCGAGAAGCGGCCCAATCGGCATTTACATTGAAGGCTTCACCTTCTTGTCCCACGCCTACGGGAGCAATCACGGGAATCGTTTCAGAGGTGAGGATAGAATGAATTACTTGAGTGTCCACTTTATTGATTTGCCCCACCTGTCCTAACTTGGGAGAGGCCTGTTGGCACAAAAGGGTAGAAGCATCAGCGCCGCTCATGCCAATGGCGCGTACACCAGCGCCACTTAAGGTGCGAACGATTCTTCGATTCACTAATCCACAAAGAACCATTTCGATCACTTCCATCATTTCTGGAGTGGTAACTCTTTGGCCATCGATGAAGTTCCATTCAATGCCTTTGGCTTTGAGCTCTTGGTTGATGGCCGGGCCGCCGCCGTGAACTAGAACCACTTTCACTCCCACAGATCGAATGTGATGAAGGTCTTCACAGATGGAAGCCACCAGGGAAGGATCCTGCAAAGCGGCTCCACCCAATTTAATCAAAATGGTTTGGCCAGAGAATTTCTTCACATAAGAAAGAGTGGCGATCACTTCTTTTGTATTGCTCATCGTAATTCTCCCTTAGTTATATTCGGTATTGATATCGACGTAACGCTTGGTTAGGTCGCAACCCCAGGCCGTGGCTTCTTCTTCGCCGGACTGAAGATCCACATCAATCACCACGGTGTCGGATTTCAAAAGGGCTTTTACTTCTTCACGAATGAAATTGGCTGGAGCGCCCTTTTCAAACAAAATGGCTCCCTGAACTCTTAACGTCATTTTTTCTAAACATTTGGCAGGAACTTGCTCTGCTCCAAGGCGAGCTAAGATTCTTCCCCAGTTGGGATCTGCACCTTGAATGGCCGATTTAATCAGGGGGCTCACTGTAATTCCTCTGGCCGCACGAACGGCCACTTTTTTCGTGGGAGCCTGTCGAATGTTCACTTCCACTAATTTATCGGCGCCTTCACCGTCTCTGGCAATGGCTTTGGCCAAAACCTGCGCAACATCGATCATGGACTTTCGAAAAACGGCGTAATCGTCGTCGTTGGCGAATCCAACACCGGCTGCTCCGTTGGCAAGAAAAAATACGCAGTCGTTGGTAGAGGTGTCGCCATCTACAGAAATCATATTAAAGCTAACGGCATTGGCTTCTTGCAAAAGAGCGTGAGCCAAATTTTCTGGGATCTCACAATCTGTAACAATATAGCCCAGCATGGTGGCCATATTAGGGTGAATCATGCCGGAGCCTTTGGAAATTCCTGTGATTCGAACTTCTCCGCTCGAAAGCTTGACTGTGGTGGTCACAGTTTTTGGCACCAAGTCTGTGGTCAAAATAGCTAGAGCAAAGGGTTCAGCCACATCGGAAGATCGATCTACTAATAGTGGCATGGCCGAGGTGATTTTTTCGATGTCGATTTGTTGTCCGATCACTCCAGTGCTGGCGGCCAAAACTTGGTTGGGCTTACATCCCAAGGCCTTAGCTGCGGCTTCCACCATTTTTTTGTTTCGCTGCACGCCTTCGGCTCCGGTGGCCGCATTTGCTTGGCCAGAATTGGTCACAATTCCACGGATTTTTTGCGAAGGCAAAATTCTCTTCGAATAGAGAACAGGTGCGGCCTTGCATTCGTTGGTGGTGAATACGCCGGCAGCCACGCAGTCGCGATCAGAAAATAGAATTCCAATGTCTGGGCGATACTTTCTTACGCCGCAGTTAATGCCGCTGGAGCGAAAACCAATAGGAAGAGGAATACGATTAATTCCGGGGCCGTTTGTCATAATTAGAGGGTTCCTTCTAGTTCAGAGAGAGCAAGATCCACGGGGTAGTCGGCCAAGCGATTGAAGTTTTCAATGGCTTGAGAGGCAGCGCCTTTTAACAAGTTATCGATCAAGGAAAAGAGATAGAGTTTTTTGCCTACCACTTGAAATTGAATATGGGTACGAGCCGATCCCACCACTCGCTTCAAGGAAAGCAAGTTGGCGGATTGATCGATCTGTTGCACTTTCACCAATGGATAATTTGCAAAGCTTTGTGCATACACTTGCTGGATCTTTTCCGGAGTAACGTCTCCTTGAAGTTCCGCATAAATACCAGCGATGATTCCTCTTCGCACGGGAAGAAGATGAGTGGTCAAGAATGGATCAATTTTTTCACGACCCAAGTGACTGGCCCACTCCGTGATTTCAGGAAGGTGTTGGTGTTTGCCTACGCGGTAGGGCAAGCATTCTCCTTCTACTTCCGTAAAGAGCAAGTTCTCTGCGGCTTTGCGGCCAGCCCCGGAGGTTCCAGATTTCGCATCGATCACGATGGACTTAGGTTCAATGACCTTATGTTTTAAGAGGGGAATTAGGGCCATCAAAATACAGGTAGAATAGCAGCCGGGATTTGCCACCAATTGTGGAGGGCGAAATCCTGAAGGAGGCGAGAAAGGGGATATTCCATATACCGCTTTTTCCAAAAGGGTAGGCGAGGGGTGAGAAAAGCCATACCACTTTTGGTAGTTGGCCTGTTTTTCGGCCAAAGTGTCACCCGTCTTCAAACGAAAGGCGCCGCTAAGATCGATGCAATGGGCGCCGGCCTCTAATACTTTTGGAGCCCATTCCAGGCTTGCTTCCGCGGGCGTGGCCAAAAAAATCGTATGAAACCCTTTTAGGTTTTCTTCCTTAAGTGGAAGCACAGGAACTTTAGAGGCCATGGTTTCTGGTAAGTATTCTGAGAGTTGAAAACTCTTCTCGCCGGCGAAGCAGGCGGCCAGTTCTACGCCTGGATGTCGCAAAAGAATTCGAGCCAATTCAAGGCCAGAATAGCCTCTGGCACCGATCAAGCCCACGCGCTTAGGGGTTTCATATTTATGCATCATATATGCATAATTATTCCATTCTTTTGCAAAAGAAAAGGTTTTTATGTTGTTAGTTTTCTGTTAGGAAAGATTTTTCTTGCATATGTATGCACCTAGGCGAAAATGGCGCTTATTGAGTTAGATGGAGAAAGGCACGCAATGAAAACTGTAGTTTTGGTTTATTCCGGTGGTTTGGACACTTCTGTTTGTATTCCTTTAATGAGGGAAGAATATGGTTACGAAAAAGTAGTCACCGTTACCGTCGATGTGGGCCAACCCAAAGAAGACATTCAGCAGGCAGCAGAAAAAGCAAAAATTCTAGGAACCGAACACTATACTGTGGATGCAAAAGAGGAATTCGCGAAAAATTTTTGCTTCCAGTCCCTAAAGGCCAACGGTGATTATCAGGGCTATCCGATCTCCACGTCCATCGCCCGACCTTTGATTGGCTTGAAGGCCGCAGAAATTGCCAAAAAAATCGGCGCCAAGGCTTTTGCCCATGGTTGTACGGGGAAAGGAAACGATCAGTTCCGCATTGAATTCGCCATTCGAGCCATGATTCCCGATGCCATCATTCATGCACCGGTTCGTGAGCGCAACATGACCCGAACATGGGAAATTGAATACGCGAAAAGTCGCAAAATCCCTGTGCAAGCTTCCATCGAGAAAATCTGGAGCATAGACGAAAACCTTTGGGGACGCTCCATTGAGGGCGGCAGACTAGAAGAGCCTGACTATGCTCCTCCTGCAGAAATTTTTCAGTGGACCAAAGATCCTCAGCAAACACCGGCCGAACCCACCACGGTGGAAATTCAGTTCGAAAAAGGCGTTCCTGTTTCCATCAACGGGAAAACCTTAAGCCCCGCCAATCTTGTGTTCGCGGCAAATACCATCGCCGGCGATCAAGGTGTTGGCCGTGTGGACATTATGGAAGACCGAATGCTGGGCCTAAAAGTACGAGAAAATTATGAGTGCCCGGGTTCCACTCTTCTTTTGAAAGCTCACGCTGCCCTGGAAGCTTTGGTGCTCACCCAAGCAGAATTACGCTTCAAGAAAATCGTAGATCAAGAATGGAGCAACTTGGCCTATCAAGGGCTCTGGTTTGATCCTTTAAAAGAAGACCTAGAGGCCTTCATCGAACAAACGCAAACTCGTGTGACGGGTATGGTTCGCTTGAAGCTTTTCAAAGGCGGAATGCAAGTAACGGGAAGATCTTCTCCTTGGGCATTGTATTCTCAAGAGTTGGCATCTTTCGATACCACCACTTTTGATCAAAACGATTCTACCGGGATGGTGAAAAACTTCGGACTTCAGTCGCGAATGTACCTAAAGTTGAAAGAAGGAAAAACTCTTTGAAGCTTTGGGGTGGACGATTCGAAGAAGAGCTTTTGGATGAGGTGAATCAATACACCTCATCCCTAGCTATTGATTTTCGTCTTTTGGAATCTGATCTAGAGGGATCCATTGCCCATGCGAAAATGTTGGGTGCCACGGGAATTTTAACCGCTCAAGAATGTGAGACGATTCTAGGTGGACTTTTCTTTCTGCAAAAAGAATACGCTCGACTTCAGGTTCCGGAAGGATCAGAAGATGTGCATTCTGTAATTGAGCAGTGGCTTACGCAGAAGATTGGGGCCGTGGCCGGCAAGTTACACACAGCCAGATCCAGAAACGATCAAGTGGCCACCGCCGTGCGAATCTATCTAAAAAAGGTTCTTCGGGAATTGGATGTTGAGCTAGAGGGATTACAACGCCATCTTCTGGATACAGCAAAACTTCATCAAGAAACCCTATTGCCCGGACTCACCCATCTACAGCACGCTCAGCCCGTGAGTTTTGCTCACCACTTGATGGCCTATTTTTGGATGTTCGCAAGAGACCGCCAGCGATTTCAAGATACTTATAAGCGCACGAATCAACTTCCATTGGGTTCTGCTGCTTTAGCGGGCACCACTTTGCCCATCGATCGAAAAATCACGGCCAAAGAGTTGGGATTTCCGTCCCTCACGGAAAATAGTTTAGACGCCGTATCGGATCGAGACTTTGCCGTAGAATTTTTATCCTCCTCCGCCATTTTAGCCAGTCATTTATCGAGAATTGCCGAGGAGTTGGTGATCTGGAGCACACCGGAATTCGGTTTTGTGGAAATGAGCGATTCCGTAACCACGGGCTCTAGCCTCATGCCGCAAAAGAAAAACCCTGATGTGGCGGAACTTTTGCGTTCTAGAACGGGGCGACTCAATGGCGCTCTAATGGGACTGCTCACCGTGCTGAAGGCCTTGCCTCTTTCCTACAATCGGGATTTACAAGAAGACAAATTTCATTTGTTTCAGGGCGTAGATGCTATCTTGGCTTCCGTAAAAATTCTGCACCTTTTGTTGAAGAAATCGAAGTGGAAGACAGAAAAAATGCGCGAAAAGATCGAGGGTGATCAAAGCAATGCCACCGATCTAGCGGACTATTTGGTGAAAAAGGGAGTTCCTTTTCGAGAGACCCACGAAATTTCTGGAAAGGCCGTGCGTTTAGCCCTGCAAAAAGGAATTGGTGTAGAAAAGTTGTCTCTAGCGGAACTAAAATCCTTGCACCCCTCTTTTGAGCAAGACGTTTATTCCACTTTAGATCCGCTTCAGGTGATGCGAGCCAGAAATTCTCATGGTGGAACGGGAACAAAAGCAGTGGCACAGCAGCTGGTGGCGGCTGAACAATTTTTAGAGAAGAAAGCCTATGCCAACGAAGTCTGAAGAGATCATCCAATCAGAAAAGCGTTACGGCTCCTTTAACTATTCACCTCTGCCCATGGTGTTTTCGAAGGGCAAGGGCGCCCGACTTTGGGATGCCGAAGGAAATTCCTATTTGGATTTCGTTTGTGGATTTTCTTCGGTGAGTCAGGGGCATTGTCACCCGAGAATTGTGAAAGCCATTCAAGAGCAGGCCGAAACACTAACCTTGCTCTCTCGAGCCCTCTATAGCGATCAGTTTGCTCCTTTTGCGAAAAAGATCACAGAGCTTTTAGGCTATGAGCGGGTTTTGCCCATGAATACGGGGGCTGAAGCTTTTGATACCTCTCTAAAACTCGTGCGCAAATGGGGCTATTTGGAAAAGAAAGTAGCTGCGGGTAAAGCAAAGGTGGTGGTTTGTAACGACAACTTCCATGGTCGCACCATGGCGGCCATGTCTGCTTCTTCCAACGAAAAACATCATGATGTATTTGGTCCTGCCATGGGAGGATTTGAAAGAATTCCCTTCGACGATTTGTCGGCGCTGGAGAATGCGTTGAAAGACCCCAATGCCGTGGCCTTTTTGGTGGAGCCCATTCAGGCCGAGGCCGGAGTGAATGTTCCGAGTGACGGATATTTGAAAAGTGCTTTCGACCTCTGCCGCAAATACAATGTTTTGTTTGTGGCCGACGAGGTGCAGACGGGACTTTGTCGCACGGGGAAATGGTTGTGTTCTCAGCATGCGGGTATTCGGCCCGATATCGTGATGCTTGGCAAAGCTCTTTCCGGCGGAACGATTCCCGTATCGGCGGTTCTTGCCGACGAAAAAATCATGAGTTTGTTACAACCTGGAGATCACGGGTCCACTTTCGGCGGAAATCCCTTGTCTTGTCATGTGGCTGTGGCGGCTCTCTCTGTATTAGACGAAGAGAAGTTGGCAGAGCGGGCCGAAAGAATGGGACAAGTTTTTCGTTCCACGATCAAAGATTGGGGAATGAAAAAAATCCTCGATGTGCGTGGAAAAGGATTGTTAAACGCAGTAGCCTTTGATTTTGGCGGTGATCCTAAGCGCGACGTGGATTTTAGTATGGCGTTAAAGGCCAACGGAATGATTGCCAAATCTACGAGAACGCATGTATTTCGATTTGCTCCGCCCTTAGTGATCTCAGAAGAAGAAATGCTCCAAGGCCTTTCCATTTTGAAAAAGACCTTAGAGCAATTTTCTTAAGCTGGGTTCTGTTTTTTTCTTTCAGAGACTCGCTATTTAGCGATCTAGCTATCTTCCGATCAGCAAAATACTTCCGCCTTTGATTCGGTTGATAATAGAAGCAGCCACTCTTGGGTCAAGTGCAGGGCATCCCCAGCTTCTTCCGGCTTTTCCTTTCGCTTCATTCACATATCTTGCAGGATGAATCACAATGGCTCTTCGTTCTGCGTTGGAATTTGTGGATTCTAATCCGCGCAATCGTAAAGAATACCCGTTGCTACCTCGATAGGTTCCTAAGGTTTGATAGAACCCCAAGGAACTCTTATTGCTGTTGGTGGCGTTGGAGAAATCGGTAGCCATTCCGTCATTGTTGCGATCAGAATTTTTTCCATGACTCACTAAGTGTCTGCTCACATTGCCAGTGGCGAGATCAAAAAGGAAAAATCTTCTTCGGCTCGAGTGATGGCTAAAATCCACAATGGTTAGATATCTTCGATTGGAAAATGAGGAGGCTCGAGATTGATAGAAGTTCACAGCTCGATCATATAAGTGTCTCGATAGTCCCCAAGCACTTTGGAAGGGCGGGATTTTGTAAGAAGGCGCACCGGCCATTGGATTTTCAAGAGACGCTAGCTCTGAATCAAAAGCTTGCTCAGCATCCAACTCTGGATTGAATTCGGTATCTGCATTCATTTCAGAGTCTGATTCGGCGAATGGAAATTCTCGATTCGCATCAGAGCAATGTTCTTCATCGCAAGTTTCCTCTGCCACAATGCTTTCTTCTGTGGTGTCGACACTTTCCTCCAAAGAGGTGAAATTATTGGTATTGGAATTGGTGAGAGGGTCACTATTCTTCTCGTTATTCATTTGTCCACAGCCCACAAGAATCGTCGATAAAACAAAACACGAAACGAGAACAGATTTTCTGGTCATGATGAATCCCCTCAAAAAAGTTTCTTTTGGAAACTTCAGAAGACACCGAAAAAAGAAAAATTTGTAATAAAAAAAAATTAATCTGCTGGAGAGGAAAGGGCAGAGACTGACTGTAAACAGTTTTCTCTTACAAGGATGAAAAATTTTTTAACTCTGCAAGATATTTATCCGGTAGCGTTCAAAAAAATACGAAATGTGTTTTAACTATGAAGTTATTGATCGATCAGCATCACGCTTCCATTTTTGATTCGCTCAATAATTGCTTTTGAAAAGTCTGGGTCCAGAGCGGGGCAGCCCCAACTTCTTCCCGCACGCGGAATTTCCTCTTGAACATAATCGGCAGGATGAACCACTATAGCTCTTTGAAATGCGTTAGAGTTGGTCTCACTTAGGCCCTCAAGTCTCATGGAGTGTCCCCATTGGCCGGTATAGGTTGCCAATGTTTTATAAAAACCAAGAGAGCTTTGCTTGGAGCCTTCCACGTTAGAAAAGCTGTCGGCAAAACCATCATTGTTTAGATCGGAATTTCTTCCGTGTGTGGTGAGATATCGACTCACTCTTTGAGTTTCTAGGTCAAAAAGATAGAAACGTTTTTTGCTAGAGTGCTGACTAAAATCAATAATCGTTACATATCGAGTGTTGGTAAAATCACGGATGTTCGTTTGGTAGTAGCGTTCCATTTTGTCGTACATTCGTTTTGGAAGTTCCCAAGAGGTTTGATAGGCGGGAAACGTATAGCGTTTTCCTTGCACTGGCGCTGGACTTGGGGCCGGGGCCACTGGTGGTGTTTCCGGTGAGGGATTTTGCCCTGGAATCTCCGCGGTGCCGCCGCCTCCAGTGCTTCCATTTCCAGCGGTTTCCCCTGACTCCGTTTCAGGGTCCACAGGGGCATTGATGTCCGTTTCACTGCATTTTTCTCCCACACAAGACTGCTCCAATTCACCTTGGTTTTCTAAGGGAGGCGCGCAGGAGGAAAGAAGGCATACACTCACGATGGCTAGGGCAAATTTGAAGGTAGTCATACATAGAAAATCGGCAGCAGAAGGAATAGAATGAGAAAAGTAAGAAGTTTTTTGCTGCCTTACAGGGTCAATCGGCCGAGATCCCCGAAAAATAAGGGGTGCGAAAGGAATTACGCATGTGGAAATACTGGTGTGTTTTACTTCTTTGTGTCCCGCTCTTGGGTAGAGCTTGGGATCCATCGAAGTTTCAAAAACCGTCGGAAGAGACGCTGAAAAAGCAGCTAAGTCCCATGGCGTTCAAGGTGACTCAGAAAGATGGAACGGAGCCACCCTTTGAAAATGCCTTTTATGCAGAGAAGCGGGAGGGAATTTATGTAGACGTGGTGTCTGGTGAACCTCTGTTCAGTTCCTTAGAAAAATACGATTCTGGCACTGGCTGGCCCAGTTTTTGGCGACCCATCAAAAAAGAAAATATTGTGGAAAAAGAAGATCGATCCCTTTTCACGGTGCGCACCGAAGTTCGATCAAAGCATGCCAACAGTCACCTTGGACACGTTTTTGACGACGGTCCAAAACCCACGGGAAAACGATACTGCATCAACTCTGCGGCCTTGCGTTTCATTCCCAAAGAGGACTTGAAGAAAGAAGGGTATGGAGAGTTCGAGGCTCTCTTTCAACAAGGAAAGGAAGAGTTTCGAAAAGCTGTTTTTGCCGGCGGATGTTTTTGGTGTTTAGAGCCACCCTTCGATTCCATGAAGGGTGTGATTGCCACGACTTCGGGTTATGCCGGTGGTGCTAAAGAAACGGCAAATTATGAAATGGTTTCGAAAGGACAATCCGGACATCGCGAAGTCTTGGAAGTGACGTATGATCCAAAAGAAGTGAAGTACGAAGAGCTTTTGGAAGTGTTCTGGACAAATATCGATCCATTCGACACGGCCGGTCAGTTCTGCGACAAGGGAGAACAATACACTTCGGCCATTTACGTGGATGAGAAAGAAAAAGAGCTGGTGGTTCAATCGAAACAAAAGTGGGAGAAAAAGCTGGGAAAAAAAATCGCTACTCAGGTGCTAGCAACCACCACGTTTTATCCCGCAGAGGAATACCACCAGGACTACTACAAGAAAAATCCCGTTCGATATAAGTTCTATCGTTACCAATGCGGCCGAGACCAACGCCTAAAAGAAATTTGGAGCAAAGCAAAATAATCGCTTTTCTTTGCTTTCTCCGAGCTTCCTCAATACTCTTTTCTCCATGGGAAAAAGTCAGTACGTTCGTAAGTCTCGCTTTATGGGTTTGTATTACGTTTGCTTAGCTTTTGCTTTCTATTTGCCAAGCTCTGCTTTAGCCGCTGAATCCAAAGAGGGGATTTATGCCAGTGCCGGACTTTTCTTTCAGAATATGCTGAAGGTTAGTAGCGGACCCACCGCCTCTCGTTCCACCTTCGGAGAAACATTTTTGCCAGATTTTGTTTTTGGTTACCGCGTGGATCGATGGTTTCCCACTTTGGGGCTCACCATTCCCGGCAATAAGGGGAATGATGGGGAAGTGAGGCGCACCATTTTGCGAATCGATCTTCCTTATCTGTTTCCCACTTCCAAGGAACTCGAATGGAAGGCGGGTCTCGGCTATATGGTATATCAATTGAAGAGCGATGGGGCCACGGTTTCTCTTCGCAATGGATCTAGCTTTTCTAACTTTTATGTTCCCGCAGGAACACAGTCGGGATCTCAATTTTATCTGATGGGTGGAGCCGCCTATGCTTTTGACAAAGGATTTCGGGCGGATCTAGATCTTTTGCTCGGTGGAATTCTCACTACAAAAAGAAATGTGAATCTCTCGCTGCGAGGTGGATATGTTTTTTAAATTCGTACTCTGGTTACCCACGGTCGCATTGGCCTTTACTCTTACCACCTCTAATATGAAGGGCTGGGATAGAGAAGAAGTGGAGTTCCGATTCAATCCGGCGAATTGTTCTGTATCGTCTGGTTCCATTGAAGAAGCGATCAATCACGCAGTGGATCTTTGGAATGCTGTTCCCACAAGTAGGTTGCGGGTTTCTTATGGGGGAACTACATCGGAAACTTCTGCTTCGGCAAGTCCAGTGATCCGATGTGTGACCACCGGAATATCGGGAGCTGTGGGCGTAGGGATCATCAGCACGCGCAATGGAGTGATTCAGGACGGTGAGATTCAGTTGAATTCTGAAGCTGGCGATAGCGGCAATATTAACTCAAAGTCAGAGGCACAACTAAAAATCACTCTGGCTCATGAGATGGGGCACATCTTCGGGCTGGGTCACAGCGCCGTGGAAGATGCACTCATGTATTTCTCTTTGGGATCGAAGCAACAAGCCATTCTATCTCAGGATGATATGGATGGAATGACGTGGCTGTATCCAAGAAAAGAACCTGGAGACGGTGTCTTGGGCTGTGGAACATTGGCATTGTTGGGTGGTGGAGGTAAGGGCGGTGATGGTTTTAGCAGCAGTGGCGGCGATTCCGCGCCTTTAGCCGGCGGATCTCCTGTATCCACTAACGCCATAGTCTTTGGAAACTTATGGGTGTTTCTGCTGGCGGCTTCGTTGTGGCTATGGAGCCGGCGGGAGAGATTTTCATGGAAAATTCTGGAGAGAATTTCCTAGGCGATAATAGATCTCGAGGAAATCTTTTAGGAGATTTCCTCGATTGAGCTTACTTCAAATTCTTCTTCAGGCTTGCTAACCCAGCAAAGGCGTTGTTCTTCAACTCTTGAATTTTCGGAGGAGGAGCTTTTCCTTTGGGTCCGGGGCCTGAAAAGCTGGAACCTGTCGAACGGGCGGGACCAGAGCTTCCCCCTTCTTTTTTCATGGAAAGAGCGATTTGGTTTTTTTCTAGGTTAATCTCCAAAACTCGCACTTGCACTTTGTCGCCAGGGCTCACCACTTCTCTTGGGTCTTTCACAAACGTATCACTCAATTGAGAAATATGTACTAAACCGTCTTGGTGCACGCCGATGTCTACGAAGGCTCCAAAGTTGGTAACGTTGGTCACAATTCCCGGACACATCATATTGGGTTTTAGGTCTTTCACTTCGTGAATGTCTTCACGATATTGGAATTGCACGAATTCCTCTCGGGGATCCCGTCCTGGCTTTTCCAGTTCTTTGATTACGTCGGTAAACGTAAAGGTTCCAAGATCGGTGGCCAATTGTTTGTCGGCCTTTAAAAGACTCACGCCTGCGCCGATGAGTTCTTCAATTTTTTTGCCCATTCGCTTGGCCGCCGCTTCCAAAAAGGAATACCTCTCTGGATGCACTCCCGTATTGTCTAGGGGGTTCGCTCCGTTAGGGATTCGCAAAAAGCCTGCGCACTGTTCGAACACTTTTTCGGTAAAGCGAGGAAGTTTGAGAAGATCTTGCCGTGACTCAAACAATCCCTTTTTCACTCGATGGTCCACAATGGTTTTTGCCAAACTTTGGCTGATGCCAGAAATGTGGGAAAGCAAATGAGACGAAGCGGTGTTTAGATTCACTCCCACGGAGTTCACGCAAGAATCCACCACGAAATCCAAGGATTTCTTGAGTTCTGATTGAGAAACATCGTGTTGATATTGACCAACGCCAATACTTTTTGGATCTACTTTTACCAATTCGGCCAAAGGATCTTGTAGGCGTCTGGCAATGGAAATAGCGCCTCTTACGGTTACGTCTAAATCGGGGAATTCTTCCCTGGCCACTTCACTGGCGCTGTATACCGAAGCACCAGCCTCGCTCACCATGACCACTGGAACGTTGGCGAATCCACCTTTTTTGAGCGCTTCTCGCACAAAAGTTTCTGTCTCGCGCCCGGCAGTTCCGTTACCCACGGCCACGGCTCGAACGTTTCCTTGTTTCATCACTTCTTGTAGCATTTTTTCTGCGGAGGCTCGCTCAGCCGCGCTTTGCAAGTGCATCACTGTGCTGGCCATGTATTCGCCGGATGCGGAGATCAAGGCCAACTTACATCCCGTGCGAATACCGGGATCCACACCCAATACCGTTTTGGAACCGTAGGGGGATGCCAAAAGTAGCTTTCGCAAGTTTTCTGCAAACACTTGAATGGCCGCATCGTCGGCCACTTTTTTCAATTGTTTGTGCATTTCATTTTCAATGCTGGAAAATACATAGGCTTTGTAGGCGAGAAGAGCGGCTCGCTTTAAGAGAGCGGCACCGGGGGCGGTGGGAACCTTGATGGCTGTGTTTTCGTAAAGAGCCAGGTTTTTCTCGTGAAACTTTTCTCCCTCGGGCCCGCCGTCGAACGTGAGGGTTAATTCCTCCTCTGTCCAGCCTCTTCGCATGGCAAGGTAGCGGTGAGAGTTTTGTGGTTCCAAAAGTCTCACAATGGGCTCTGCATAATCAAAGTACCGCTCCACTTTGGAGTTCGGCTGTGCTTTTTTTCCTTTCACCGAACGCAGATAACCATTTTTTAAAGTGGTTTGTTTGATTTGTTCGCGCAAATCTTGTTTTAGCGAAAGCATTTCCACCAAAATATCGCAGGTCTTCTCCAGAGCAGTTTTTGTGTCAGGCACTTCTTTTTCTGCATTGAGAAACTCGGAAGCTTTTTGTTCAAGCGTGGTGGAGCCAGCAGAAACTTCGCCCTGGGCAGTGGACCAAATCCATTGCGCCAACGGTTCTAGGCCGGCTTCCTTGGCCATCATGGCCTTGGTTTTTCTCTTCTGTTTGAAGGGCAAATAGATTTCTTCTAAGCGGTCTAAGTCGAAGCAGGTTTCCAATAGAGTCTTTAGTTCTGGCGTTAGTTTCTTTTGGGCTTCGATTTCTTTTAAAACATAGGCTTGTCGTTTGAGTACGGCCTCTAGTTCTTCTTTAGCGTCCAACACTTTTTGAATGTTGACTTCATCCATATTACCCGTTTGCTCTTTTCGGTAACGGGCGATGAAGGCCACAGTAGAACCTTCCTCTGCCAATTTAATTACATTTTGTGCAGCGTGAAGGGAGATGCCGGGAATTTTCTTTGATAACCAAGTTGCAAAATCCATAGAAAAGTTAGCATAAAGGCTTTCTAGCAATTTTCAATCACTTCAAAATATTTCCATTCCAACAAAAGAATGTGGATACAATGTGAACAAAATGATGACATCCGAGAAAAATTTCAAAAATCTCCCGGTGCGTAAATCGCCTGCAAGTCCTTGGAGAAAAATTATTTTTGGCGCGCTTTTACCGATTCTTGCCTTTACGTGGCTGGAAGAAACTTATGGGTTGGTTTGGGGGCTCGTGGGTGCTCTGGTGTTCAGTACTGGAGAGATTCTTTTAGAGTATTGGCGAGAAAAAAGAATTTCCTATTTTAGCGGAATTACTTTTATCGCCATTCTTGTGCTTGGAGGTGTCTCTCTTTTGGCTCAAGACGGTATTTGGTATAAATTGCAGCCAGCGCTTTTTGAACTTGGAATGGCCTTGGTGATTGTGGTGTTTGGTTTTCGTGGTAGGCCGTTTTTACTATGGTTGATGGAGCAGCAGGGGCAACATCCAACGGAATTTCTACGGATAAAGTTTGCGGGAATTTCTTGGCGTCTAGCGATCTTCTTTTTTGTCCAAGCGGCAGTTACGGCTTGGGCCGCATTTTTTTGGTCTACTCTGCAGTGGGGAATGGTGAAGGGCGTGGGTTTTTTTGCGAGCTTTTTTCTCTACTTTGGCCTAGAGATTTTCTTTCTTCGTAGAGCCGCTTCTCGTCAAAAATAGTTTTTCCACTAAAGCAAGGAATGCGTTTCCCTATTCAAAGAGAACTTGGAGACTCCATTCAGTGGGACTTAAGAGACTTTTCGTCCCCAATGCTGCATCACGTTCTCTTCAACGCGGAGTGCAGTGGGGGATTTATTTCTCTTTTTCCTCTCTAGTTTCCTCTATTTCTCTCTGACAGAGAAAGTTTTTGACAGAGCTAGAGGGCTTTTCTAGACTCCTTTTCCATCGAAAAATTGGAGAGGAGATCCTATGAAATTATTTGCCTTATTACTAATGCTCCCGTTTACCGCTACTGCCGGTCAACTTGAGCGTGGAACAGAAGCATTGCTCTCGATGACGGGTTGCTACCTTATCGATTATAGCTACACTGAAACCGAAGCACTTTTGCCTGGTTACCAAAAAGACAATCGCGTTTATGACGTGAACAAAGATAAATCCGTAAAAGAGTGGATTTATATGTCTGAGGCAGCCCCCGGAAAAATTCGTTTACAACATATTTTGTTTGCCACAGATCTTGATGGAAAATTGTTTGAAGGCACCGAGCTTCGCCACCAGGCTGAAGACTGGGAATACAATGCTCCTTATCTCTACGATTTCGTATCTCCACAAAATTGGAATGTGAAAAATTTGGGTGCTAACAACGGTATGTGGACCCGCAGAGTAACCAACCTTGACGACGGTCTTCGCTATCAGTGTGCCGCTGCTTGGAACTTAGATTCGAAATATCCAGAATGGACTTGCAGTAACTTTGCTCCTATTCCCGGCCGAGAAACCCGAGACATGGGACGTAAAGACTACAACACTTTGGACCGCACCACCCGAATCATCGCTTACGGCAACAGCTGGTTAGAGCGACAAAATAACGTAAAAACCATCTACAAAGATGGGGAAAAAACTCCTTTGGCAAAAGAAGTGGGAAAAAATTGGTACGTGCGCTTGCCTGACAGCGAGTGTGCTCCTGCTTGGTCGTTCATGACTCCTCGAATGGGATTCTGGAGCGTATTGAAAGATACTTGGGCAGAAGTGTTGGATGGAAAGAGCAATTGGTCAGAACAACCAGCGCCTCCTCGCTACAGAAAAATCATGGAGTTGGAAGACAAATACTTGAACCTCCAACCCACGCAAAGAGCTCAAGCGAAAAAAGAAATCATGGATATCATCCGTGAATTTCGTAACTAGTTTTCTATTCTTGTTCTCCATCGTGGGTTTTGCCCACGATGGAGGCCACGGACCTCAGGTCAATGGACAGGGTCCCAACGGTGGGAGTCTCACTTCGATTATTCAGGCCGACCAAGCCCACCTTGGCGAAAAGGCCAAAGCTGTAGCTTTAGCTGAGTGGATTCTCAAAGAACAAAAAGTCCACATCTACCTCTGGAGTTTTGATTCGTCTGAATCGACCGCTGAGGGGGCGCCCAAGCTGAAACAGCCCTTCATTTTGCTAGAAAAGGGATCCATGAAATGGATCATTCTTCGCAAGGGACAGAAACCTGAAGTTATTTCTGCAGAAGTGGCTAAGGGACAGGCGAAATTTTCTCTTACGCTGAAAGATTTTCAAACAGTTTCTGCCGTCGAGGCCATTCTGCCGAAGAGCGAAAAAGAAAAGCTCGTTACGTTAAAGCAGGTCTCTACTTTGTAGTCACAAACTTTTCGATCCAACGTTCCGCAATTCGAATTCCATCACAGGCTGCACTAGTGATTCCACCCGCATATCCCGCACCTTCTCCGGCGGGATACAGATTTTCATGACTCACACTTTCTAAGGTGTTTGGGTCTCGGGTCACTCGAATTGGGCAACTAGTGCGAGATTCTACGCCATAAAATTGGGCATTGGGATCCAAAAATCCCTTCATTTGTGAATCAAATTTCCAAAGAGCATTCTCAAGTTTTTCTTTCATCCAAGCGGGAAGTAGTTCGTCTAAACGCGCAGCCTTCACACCAGAAGGAGAAGATCCCTTTTCTACGGATCCCAATTTTCCTTCCAAAAAGTCTTTTAATTTTTGAGCGGGTAACTCTTTATTTCCACCGGCCCTAATTACAGCCTGGTAAGCAGATCGCTCTAAGTCTTCTCGTAACTTCATGCCGCCATAAACGTCGGACCCAAATTGTTTGTTGTGATCGATGGAGATTACAATCGCAGAATTCGCATACGGAGAATTGCGGTGATAATTACTCATCCCATTACACACCAATCGATCCTCATCGGTTCCACTGGAAAGAACATACCCGCCAGGACACATGCAGAAGCTATACACTCCCACTTCAGAGGCGGCGTCATGATGAACCAGTTTGTAATTGGCACTGCCAAGTTTTGGGTGTCCAGCGGCTTCACGATATTGAATAGAATTGATCAGTGGCTGCGGATGTTCCACTCGTAAGCCCATGGCGAAAGATTTACCCTCAAGAAAAACTCCAGCATCTCGTAGGTGGTGAATTACGTCTTCCGCGGAGTGACCGGTTGCTAAAACCACTGCAGACCCACGAATCTTTGTTCCGTGCTCGGTTTTCACTCCGACCACGGTCTTTCCTTCATAAAGAAGCTCTGTCACCGTAGTGTTGAATTGAATTTCACATCCATTCTCCAACAAAAACTGCCGCATTTTGGGAATCACTCTTCGAATTCGATCGCTTCCCACATGGGGGTTGGAAAGCCACTGGATTTCCTCGGGCGCACCAAACTGAACCAAACGATTCATCACGTAGGGAATATGTGGAGACTTGATTCGAGTAATGAGCTTGCCATCGGAATAGAGACCCGCTCCGCCTTCACCAAAACAAACATTGTTTCGCTTGTCTAACTTTCCATGTCGCCAAAAGGCACTAATTCCTTTCATGCGGTCAGTGGCAGGGGAACCTCGTTCTAGCAAGACACAAGGGATTCCTCGCTCCACAAAACGCAAGGCTGCAAACAAACCAGCAGGACCGGTGCCCACAACAATTGGCCTATCTCCCGTCCAAGCAACCTTCTCCATGGGATGCGAAGGCACTTCCAGGGTTTCACCAGGTCCCGCCACCTCCAACGAATACACAAAGTGCGGATTGTGCCGCTGTCGGGCATCTACACTTTGCTTCAAAATTCGATAACCAGAATAGCCCGGAGACAACCACTGCAAATGCTCTTCTAGGTCATCATCTAAAGGAATTTTGATGTTGGAAAGTTGTTTTGGCACAAAAGGGCTATACCACGCAAACTGGCCTACTTGCCTGTTGTTGGCAGAAAAATTTCTCGAAGGTTTTTAAGGCTTTACGCCAAGGATGAGCCCATCTTCTTACAGATTCCTTTTCTGATGGTTCCTAACGATAGAAATATCCTTGGCAAAACAATGGTTTCGCTTCTGAACCGCTGGAAAAAACAACAGGCAAGTAGGCCAGCTTATGGTAGGACAGTGCCTATGGAATACGCCCCCGATCAACCCAAAAACTCTGTAAGAATCATTTTAAAGTTAGGTCAAAGAATGCCTCGTTTGGACACTCTTCTGTTAGAGGCCATTCGTGCGCAAGAGGACAATTTAGAGTTAAAGCGTATTTCGCGAACCCAGTATAAGCAGCTGTTCTCTGAGAAGCGGGTTCTCATCAAGGGGCAGCCTGCGAAGCCTTCGTCTTCGGTGGCTGCTGGAACTACTTTTGTAGACATTTTGGGCTACGAATAGGGGAGAGAGCTTTTTGTTTTTCTAAATTTCCTCTACTATGAAGTCTAGTTTGGAGGGGTTGTGGAAGATAGCAGCTTAGACCTTTCGGAATTTCAAAAATTAGTGATTGGGTGTTGTTTTCTTTTTTTCTCACTCATTGCTTTTCTATTTGCCCTTGAAAACTGGAAGGGCACTGTACATCTCTTAAAAAATTCAGAAGTCGCCGAGGGTTCGGTGATGGCCAACAACAACCGACCCAATCAGGTGGGTGACCACGGCGTTGCTCCAATGTTTTGGTTTCGAACAATAGATGGCAAAGAGTTTGTGGTTCAATCCAAAAAGTTCACCAACTTTCCCTCTTGGCAGGTAGGTGATTTAGTGAAGATTCGGTATCACCGTGACAATCCCATGGACGCAGAAATTGAGAGTTTTTCCCATGTTTGGCTGTATCCCGTGGTAGCGACCTTAATGGGAATAATCTTTGGAGTGGCAGCTATTTTGTTTCTTTGGAATGTGGATCGGAAAGTCCTAGAATCCGAATTTTCTTAGCTGCTCGTATCGCTTTTTTCTTTGCCTCGTCTGTGTTTTTTCCTTTGGCTAGGGTCACGCCCATTCTTCTAAATTTCCTAGTAGAGGGTTTGCCAAAAATTCTCAACTCCACGCTTTTTTCTGAGAGGGCTTTGTCGATGCCAGTGATCTGGAACTTTTCATAGTCTTCATTCGCAAGAATAACTCTAGAGGCACTTGGACCGTAGTATTCAATTTCTGGAATTGGTAGACCCAAGATGGCTCTCACGTGTAGATCGAACTCGGTCAAATTTTGTGAAATCATGGTGACCATGCCGGTGTCATGAGGACGTGGAGAGAGTTCAGAAAAAATCACTTCATTTTTGGTGAGAAAAAACTCCACACCAAATATGCCGGCGCCGCCGAGATGGTCGGTGATTTTTTTGGCCATTTTTTGCGCTTCCAGCAGTTGCTTTGGGTGCATTTTGGCGGGTAGCCAGCTCTCTTGGTAGTCTCCTCGTTCTTGGCGATGTCCGATAGGTTGAACGAAAATTGTTTTCCCTTTTTTCTGTTTTACGGTGAGTAGGGTGATTTCCGACTCAAAAGAAATGAACTCTTCTACGATGACTTTTTTTTGGTCTCCTCGCATTCCTTCCACGGCGTAATTCCAGCTGTGAGTGATATCACTTTTTGATTTCGCCACGGACTGACCTTTGCCCGATGAACTCATTACTGGTTTGATCACGCAGGGAAAACCGATTTCTGTAGCTGCTGTGAGGAGCTCTGATTCTGATTCTGCGTATAGGAATCTGGCGGTTCGAAGCTTTAGTTTTTTGGCGGCCACGTCTCGAATGGCGTCTCTGTTCATGGTTAGGTGGGCGGCGTAGGCGGTGGGAACCACTTGGATCTTTTGAGCTTCGAATTCTCTTAGTTTTTCCGTTCGAATGGCTTCAATCTCCGGCACGATGATGTGGGGATGAAATTCACGAACCACCTTTTCAAGAGCATCGGCATTTAGCATGTCAATCACGGCAAATTGATCGGCCACTTGCATTGCCGGGGCGTTGGCGTATCGATCCACAGCCATTACGGTGCAGCCGTAACGTTTAGCTGAAATCGTGAACTCCTTGCCCAGTTCGCCGCTTCCGAGTAGTAAGATCCTGGTATGCATGGGGGGAATTCCTTTCGGGTAAATGTCAGTGTTTCTCGGCAATTCATTCTTGGGCGGCCCTAAGGTTCATTTAGAACGCCAGCTAGTCTTATCTAATCTAAACCCTTAAAAAGAATCAAAAAAAATCAATAATGAATCTTTTTACTCAAGTTTTTGTTGGGGGTACCGATACGTCTCAAAGCCCGTGCTTTTTCTTTTCGGGCCAAAAGGGAGATGTATGCGTTCCTCATTTCTTTATTCCGCAGTATTGATGTCCGTAGCCTTAACTGCTCACGGCTTCGGAGGAAAAAAACTCAATGCCACCGAAGTTACCGGGGTAACTGAAACCCAGCTCGCAAAAGACGCCGAGGGGAAAAAACTTTCTGTCATGGTGAGAGGTCGAGGAGCTGAGTTGTTATTTAAAACAATTCAGGAAAAGCGATCAGAAAAATTAGGATCCGACGCCCTAGAGTGGATTGGGAATTTGAACAATTCGCATTGGACCGTGGAGGGAGATCAAGTAACTTGTTCTCGAATCCAGAATCAGAAAAATAAAAAAGAAGACTACGCTTGCGCTTTTGAGTTGGAGCCTGATGGAAAAGTGGCTGCCGGTGCAGAACCTTTCACGCCCACCCTGTTCAACTTAGTGAAAACCAAAACTCAAGCAAAGCTTTTTCAGAAAAAAGCAGCGGGTAGAGGTTTAGCTTCAGCAACTGCTCCCGTTCCTCACGTAGCAAAAGCTTACGTATTGTATGCTGACGCCAAAAAGAAAAAGGAATCTGAGGACGCCATGTTTGTGTTCCGTGGATACGCGGCTACGGAAATTATGGGATTTCTTACGGAGAGTCCTGAAAAACGAGAGTTCGTGATTGCAGGCGCCAAAGGAATCAAAGGCAGAGAAATCTCCTGCGTAAAGGCCACAAACGGTGAACCTGATCGTTGCGCCTTGGTGGTTTCTTTGAAAGACGGTTCCGTTTCTACGAGAAAAAACCCACTCTTTAAATAATACCGACGGATTCCCAAAAAAAACGTCGCCTCAAAAGGGCGACGTTTTTTTTATGAAGCAGGAAGTTTTATCGACGACCGCCGCCGAATCGTTTGCCGCCGCCAGATCTGCCACCAGGTCTTCCGCCACGGCCACCGCCGCCGCCTCTTCTTCCTCCGCCGCGTTTCCCTCTAGAATTTCCCGATCCGCCGGCTGAAGACTTTCCACCATCAATATTCAACATACGAGCGATTCGGCTCCAGTTGTTAGCATCTTCGTGAGTCACGAAGCTTAGCGATTTTCCAATGGCTCCCGCTCTCGCCGTTCGGCCTAAGCGGTGTACGTAATCTTCAGGATCATTGGGCAAATCGTAATTGATGACGTGAGCAACGTGAGGAATATCTAAACCACGGGCCGCCACATCGGTAGCCACCAGCACACGAATTCTTTGGTCTCGAAAGTTCTTTAGAACCGTACGTCTTTGCCCTTGAGTTCGATCGCTATGGATACTGTCTACGTAGTGACCATAGTTTCGTAAACTCTTAGCCAAACGATCGGCCTTATATTTCATACCAACGAACAAAAGCACCGAGCCTTCGCGTTTGTTTAATTCGTCTAAAAGCATGGGAAGCTTTTCGTCTGGAGTCAATTCAATGATCTCCTGCTCTACTCCGCTAGCCACGGAAGACGTTTCTCCCACGAACACTTCTTCTGGATCATTCATAGAATTTAGAGCCAACTGTTTTACTTCTTTGCTGAAAGTCGCGGAGAAGAGAAGCGTTTGTCGTTCTTCCGAAATTTGTGCAGTCACCTTTTGAATTTGTGGAGCAAAGCCCATATCGAACATTCGATCAGCTTCGTCTAATACGAAAAACTTTACTTTTCGAAGGTCAATAGTGCGCTGTTGGATATGGTCTACCAATCTTCCTGGAGTAGCCACAATGATTCTGGGGCGTCTTCTCAAAGAGCGCACTTGCTCTGTGAAAGATGAGCCTCCGATGAGAAGGGTGTACGACAAATCTTCCGTTCGCAGTTTTCGAAGCGTGTCCACGATTTGCTCGGCCAGCTCACGTGTGGGAGCAAGCACTAAGGCCATGGCGTTTTCGTCTTCCAAAAGCATTTTCATCATAGGAAGAACGAAGGCAGCGGTTTTCCCGGTGCCCGTTTGCGCACAACCCATGACGTCTCTTCCGGCAAGCGAAAAGGGCAGGCTCTTGGCTTGAATAGGAGTGGCGTTGCTGAATTCTGCGCGCTCAAGAGCTTCTAGAATTTCTTCCGGAAGGTCAAACTGAGAAAAGGGAGAATTTGAAGCCGCGGGAACAGCTGCGGGCTGTTTTCCGGGAATTACGATTTTTGTTTTCGCAATTTTTTCCTGAGCTTCAGCAGATAATACTGGCGAAGGTTCAGCTTTCAATTCTCGGAAGGCCAAAGATTCTGGAACCGATGGAAGCGTATGCGATGCAAAGCTACTTCCTCTATCTCGTCGATCGCCGCGATCACTACGTTCTCTACGGTCACCGCGAGGGCCACCTGAGTCACGAGATCCGCGAGATCCTCGGTCAGCGCGTGGACCTCTCTCGGTTCTGGGGCCTCGCTCAAAGCTTTTTTCTCGCTCGATTCGGCCTGCGCTTTCGTCTGAGGCGTTTTCTTGAGGAAACGCTTCTTCTCCAGACTCGGAATCGTCGGAACCGTCTCTATCTTTTCGAAATCTTCGGTGCCCCGTTGGAAATGGAAAAAAGGAAGATCTCTCTTTGGATTTTCTAGGACCGCGGCCCGCACCTTTAAATCCACGATTCGGTTGAAACGAATCCGAAGATTCGAAATCGTCAGAGTCCGATGCCATAGGAGCAAGCTCGGCAGTTTCCGATTTCTCTGAGAATCGTTCCTTTTTTCGAAAGGGCTTGTCTGCTCGAAAAGATTCTTTACCGGAAAACTTACTGGCGAATTTGTTGCCAAATTTATTTGCACCAAATTTTTTAGGTTGTTCGGATCGGAATGGGCGCTCGGATCGTTCCGAACGTTCGGATCGTTCCGAGCGAAAAGGACGCTCGGATCTGGCCGTGCGCTCGGATCTTTCGAAGCGATCCGATCTTTCAGGTCTATCCGAACGGCTGCTAAAAAAGCCCTTAGAATCGGACCTGTCTGACTTGGGGGCTTGACCCCATCTTTGTTTGTTTTTGTTTCTGCGAGGGGGAAGAGATGACTTTGATTCGTACATGAAGAAATAGTTCCAATTGAAAAGTGAGCCCTGTTCTAACACGGTCACGGGGATTTAGATATTAGTATTGTGCGGAATGTTAAAGTAGTTGATAAAAATAGAATGAAATTAAAAAATCCATTTACTTCAAATACTTATGAGTCTTTTGGGGTTGAGATTTGCGTGAATTTACTGGGTTTTGAGGGCCGCGTCCATAGGAACAGCAAAACTCCCGTGGCCAGAATTACCATGGCTCCTTTGCCAAACCAGGGAATATGGGGTCGTGTGCACACATAAACCGCCGATGGCAGGAGAAGGCAAGTGGCTATGAGCTTTGATCGCAAACGCACAACTCCATTGGTTTCCCAATCCACTAAGATGGGGCCAACCTGAGGTAGGCTGTAGAGCCAGCGGTGGATCCGTGGGGATCCCTTCGAAAAACAAAAAGCCGCTAAAAGGAGGAAAGGAGTAGTGGGAAGAAGCGGCAGAAATAGTCCCAATAAGCCGAGCCCAAAAGCAACCCAGCCCACAATCAAAAACAAAAGTTGAATGGGTTTTCTCACTTCCGTTTTTAATCCTTTCTTTCTGAGGAAATTTCCTGTTGATATTTCCTTCCTAAGAACTTTTTTATCACAAACAACTTCCCTAACCTGAGGTTGAAATACATTTTTTCACAATTCCAGAACAATAGGTGCTTCCAAATGGAGACAGGGTTAGGTTTGACGCTCTATTTTCGCTTTTAGATACACAAAATCTTCAAGGGCCAACTCTGGCTTGTTGAGAAAGTATGAAATCATCGACCCAATCTGCCAAAACCCCTTAGGGTGGCGGCTAATCTATCAATTTTTCCATGTCTAAGGCCGATATCCTTAGGTAAGTCTTCTAACCCCAATGGGGATGGATTTCGGGGATTTTGAAGGAGGGAAAACTTTTCGTGGAAAAGCGAACGGAGCGAGAATTTTTACATGACCTTTCAAGCCCTTTAGGTGCCTTGCAATTACATTTGGAGCATATGGCAGATCTTTTTCGAAAAGACTCTCCTCAACATCCCCTCTTGGCAAGGGTAGAAAAAGCAGTATCCTTGATACAGAAAACAAATCTTTTGGTTACTGAGCGTCGCGAAGAATTGAAGTGATTACGAATTAGAAGGGAGGAACTAAATGAAAAAAAGCATTTTATTAGTAGAAGACGACGAAGACTTGGGCGAAACATTGGCGGCATACTTAGAAATGCACTATTTTTTTGTGGTTCGAGCCAAGGCTGCCAAAGAAGCAATTCTCAAATTGAGAAACCAAGAGTTCTTCTGCGCTTTGGTTGATATTAAATTAAAAGAGGGAAGTGGCGAAGAAGTGATCAAGTTCATTCGTGAAAATAACACCCCAGGATTTCAAAAAAATCTCCCCATTTTTATCGTTAGTGGATTTTTAAACGCCGATATCATCCAGCGAAATCAAAAGATCATTAACGGCGCCTTTGTGAAGCCTTTCTCCATGGATAGCCTGCTCGATCGATTGAAGCTTTTGGAAAAAAAGCCCGCTTGAGGCCATCAGGATTTTATTTTCTAAAAAGACAAAATCAGCTGATACTTATCTAATGAAGTTGATATCTCTTTTTGCTTTTCTTTTATCTTTGTTTTCCCCTCAGTTCGCTAAAGCTGATGACTCTCAATGCGATCTCTTACAAATCGAAGAACTCTCGGGAGAAGTACGGTATCGATCTTTTGTTGATGATGAAACCGAAGCGGCTTCGGTTAATAGCGAAAAGAGTGCCGAGGAGGCTGTTGCAGCCGCAGGAGATGAGATCCATGTCGGTGATCGTATTCAAGTCGGTGTGAGCTCTTGGGTTGATTTACGGTTTTGCGATGGAAGCGTCATTCGATTGAATGAGCATTCGGATTTTCAGTATTTACCAAAAGAGCAAGATGTAGGGTGGGTGAAATGGAGTTTTGAGTTGTTCAAGGGAAGTCTTAGGTCTCTCTTTCAAGGCAATGGTGAGGATGTAAAACTAAGAATTAAAACTCCTACTGCAGCATTGGGGGTTCGAGGCACAGAATTCTATCTTGAAGTAGACGAAGACGAGTCGCGCCTCTATACCTTTGAGGGCGCCGTGCTGTGGGGACAAAGAACAAAATGGCGTGAACTTCGAGCGGACCGAAGGGTGAGGCAAGCTGAATTTCTTGAAGTCAAAAAAGATCTCGCTAGTTCTGCGCGTAAGGGGAGGCCACTAGGTCCGATCAAAAAGTTTGACCACTCAATTTTAGACCGAAAGGAATTTCTGCTCTTAAGACAGAAGAAGCTGGAAAGATCAGAGGGATTTCGGCGTCCGCTCGTCGGGAAACAAAACAAAAAAATTTTTCAACGCAATCGACCGATTTTAGAGAAACGAATGATGCCGAATCAGAATCCAAAATTAGAAAATAAAAAAAGGGGCCAGGGGCAACGCCTAAATCCAAAAAGGAACGGACCACAACAAAAGATACGGGGCCATCGTTGAGCTCTTGAGAGAGGTCATTTCTATTGTTGATGAAATACCTTTTTTAGGAAGTCGTCAGGAAGATTTCAGGAAGACTTCTTATTTATTCTTGACCAATTTTTGCTTCATTGGTCTTCTATTTAATATGAAAACTTTCCGCTCATTTTATGTATTTTTTTTGGGACTTTCTTCTCTATTTCTTTTTTCGAATGTTTTTGCTGCCGAAAGGGCTATTGCCGAAATCGTGAAATTGGTTTCGGTTCGTGGCGAAGGCGAAGCAAGCATTGCTCCAGACATGGCTGAAATTCAGCTGCAAGTTACCTCCAAAGCAAAAGACGCCAAAGGTGCACAGATGAAAAACGCCAAAGAAATGACTCGAGTGGAAAAGGTATTAAAGGAACAATTTAAAATTGAAGCAAAGGATATTCAGACAAGCAATTTTCAAGTATTTCCTGAGTACAATTATGACAATAACGGAAAACGTAACTTTTTAGGTTTTCGTGCCGATCACGGACTCACGGTGACAGTGAAAAAAATGGAACAAGTGGGAAGTCTCTTGGACTCTTTGGTGGGCAAGGGATCAGAAGAGGTTTCCGTGCAATTGAGTAGCGTGAGCTTCTCTAGTTCAAAGCGAAAAGAAGTAGAAATTCAAGCCTTAGAGCTGGCCATGAAATCCGCAAGTCATAGGGCGGAGGCTTTAGCAGGATTTGCCAAAAAGAAAATTAAAGGGGTACTACGAATCACAGATAGTCACCTGGGTCACGTGCCACCGCCTATGCTAAATGGCGGAATGGCTATGATGAAAATGGCTGCAGATCAAGAGTCGCAATCCACCCAGATTTCTAGTGGGGAAATTAAAGTAAATGCCCAGGTGTCAGTGGAATATGAACTGGATTAGGGCGAATTCGGCGGCTACCCGTTTAGTAGCCAAGAATTTTGATCAACACCCTCTTCTTTCGTTTTCCATCAAATTCGCCGTAAAAAATTTGCTCCCATGGACCAAAGTCTAGTTCCCCTCCGGTGACTGCAACTACTACCTCTCGTCCCATAATTTGGCGTTTTATATGGGCATCGGCATTGTCTTCGCCGGTGTCGTTATGGCGATATTGGGAAATCGGTTCGTGGGGAGCAAGTTTTTCGAGAAATTGAAAAAAGTCTTGGTGAAGGCCCGATTCATGGTCGTTGATAAAAACCGAAGACGAGATGTGCATGGAATTTACCAAACAAAGGCCTTCTTGAATGCCGCTCTCTCGCAAAGCGGACGTTACTTCTTTTGTTATGTTTAAAAATTGGAATCTTTTTGGTACATGAAATTCGAGTTCTTTGCGGTAGGACTTCATGAAATGACCCTAAAGGTCTTCGAAAGTTTTGGCAAGCCGTTGGGCTTAAGGAAGTTGGTTGGAGCAAATGAAATACAAATGGGTAACGGATCGTTTTTATCCTCAAGCCAAGGATTTACGTTCAGAATTTCAGGCTAGATTTTCTGACCCCAAAAAAACGGCCTCTGATCGCTTTGTTTGGGACTACTGGCATGTTCCCAATCAATACACCCTAATTCGAACGCCGGCAGAGGCTTTCTTTTCGCGAAAAGCGCTACGGCCATTTTTTGATCATCTAGGGCAATGGGCGTGGAAGAATCTAGGTTGCTCTGCCATCAGCCCACCTTGGCTCAGCTACTATGTGGACGGCTGCGAGCAAAAGTGGCATTCCGATGTTCCTCATGGGCCCTGGGCATTCGTCTATTCGCTGAGTCCCGATCATTTAGATTTTCAGGGTGGTGAGACGGAAATTCTTCATCCCAGTGTTCTTCAGTATTGGAAAAACTTTGACCAACAGCAAGATCGAGAACTCTCCAGTTTTGTGGATCGAATCACACCACGATTCAATCGATTGGTAGTATTCGACCCTCGGCTACCCCACGGGGTAACGCCGGTGAGAGGTGTGCAAGATCCCCGAAATGCGCGACTCGTGCTTCACGGTTGGTTTACTCAGCCCAAGCCCTATCTAGAAGGATCTCTTCAAGCCCGGGAAGTGGAAAAAGTGGTGAACCCAGTGTTGGATCGCTTGGTAGAAGAAATGAACGAAGCTGGAACCTGGAATGGATTTCTTTCTTTGAGAATTACGATCTCCGCCAATGGAAAAGTGAAGAGCGTCAAAACGCTGGCCAATACTCTTTGGCTACAAGGTGATGCTCCAGTATTTGGAAAAGTTGTTGAAAATCAGGTGAGTCGGCTTTTCCGTGGCGTGGAATTTCCGAAAAAGAGCTCGGACTCTTCTGTTACAATCCCGTTGCAGTTTGCCTGATTTCAATTGGCCTCGCTGTTGTTGGGTAAAATCAAAAGCTAACGGTTTTAGCCCTGCGTTCACGGAAAAAACAACAGGCAAGTGGACCATTTTGATGGTAGCGTACCTCCGTGTTAGGCAAAGTACTTCTCTTGAATTTACGATATCGTTGGGTGGGTCTGGTTTTGGCCCTGGCTATTGCGGCTTTGGGTTTAAGTCGCGGGATGAATTTGCCTATTAAATTATCATTGGCCGATCTGTTGCCTGAAACTCGAGATAGTGTTGTTGATTTAGAGGCAGTTTCCAAAGAAGTGGGTGGAGTAGGATATCTCATTTTTTTGGTAGGCCCAGCAGAGCAACCTGAGCAGCAGCTATCGGCTTTATCTCAGGTAGTTCGAACGCATCCAAAAATTCGATATACGTACTTTGAGCGAGAAGAGTATTCACTTCGAGACAAAGCTCTATTTCTCATGAGTGAGAAAGACTTTGAAGAAGTTATTGATGCTGGAAAAATCATTTTAAATAATGGCCGTCGGGGTCTGATTGATCTTGGCTTGGAAACCGAGGCGGATCGAAAGCAGAATCTTCGAAAGGCTAAAGCTAGGTTAAAGAAAATTGAGAGTGCTGGTGGGGAACGATATTTTCGTTCCTCTGATGGTCGTTTTGCTATGTTGCTGGCTAAGCCCTCCTTTGATTCTGAAGATTTGGCTCAGTCGCGAGAGTTGGTTTCGGATATTCAGAATCTATTAAAAGAAAAAGTGCCCTCTATTCCCATCACTTTAGTGGGAAGATATGTGGACAAAGTGAACGATACCTACCAGATCGAGGGAGACATTGAATTTACCTCCATGATCTCACTTTTTGGTGTGGCTTCGATCCTAATCTTTGGTCTGGGTACATTGCGTGGAGCCGGTTTGATGGTAGTGGCCGTGACGGTGGCCATGGCTTGGACGTTGGGAGCTGCTCACTTATTGGTGGGGCAAATCAATATTCTCACCGGATTTTTGTTGGCGATTTTGGGGGGGATGGGGGTGGAATATGGTGTTCATCTCAAACGGCGTTTTTATCAAGAGATCGCCTCGGGGCACCAGAGGAAGCGTGCATTAGAAAGATCGTATCTCTATACGGGAAGGGCGTTGGGATCTGCTGCTCTCACTTCTTCTGCAGCGTTTTTGATTTTGTCTTTTAGTGATTTTCGTGGATTTTCAGAGCTCGGAAAAATTGCAGGGGTTGGAATTTTATCAATTTATTTTGTTTATATATTGATGTTTCCGGCCCTGGCATCTGTTTTTCGAGAAAAGCCAAGATTTGGAAAGGTTCGGGAGCTTTTTGGGTTCTATCCCTTTGGCCGATCCATGAGGTGGGTGATTCCTCCCTTCGTTTTGCTTTGTATCTGGGGAGCTTGGAACGCTGAGTTTGAATACAATTTCAAGCGTATGCACGATCTCTCTAAAGACACTCAAGCGCGCAACCAGTTAGTGAACGAGCTCTTTGGGCGTAGTTTTACTCCAGCGGCAATTCTGGCAAAAGATGCCAAGCAGGCGAGGGCTTTAGAGACATGGCTACGGGAAGAGGATCGTTCTGAAGAGGTGCAAGACGCCATTTCTTTGTACCGATTAGTTCCTCGAGACATGGAGGAACGATACGAGGAAATTCAATCCCTTGCTGGACGTTTAGAGAGACTTTCTGATCAAGAGCTTACAGAGAAAACAGGATTGCCAGCTGCTGACATTCGTTCTCTTTTACAAGCCAAACCCTATTCTAGAAAAGATCTTCCGCCCCAGCTTCGAGATGCCTTTGGAAATAGTGGCAACATTGTGTTGGCCTATCCGGCCCAAGATTTGGATCAAGCAGCCTCTCTAAGATCTTTTGCTCAGCTATTGAAAGAGGCGAGAGAGAAGTTTCCGGGCGCGAAGGTTGGCAGTGATGTAAGAATTTTTGCCGAAATTTTGGATCATATCACTAAAGATGGATTGGTGATTCTTCTCGTATTTTTGGCCGGTGCCTTTTTTGTCTTGGGTCTGGACTTTCGTAACGTTTTGGACGCCTTGGATCTCGAGTTGCAACTCATAGCAGGTATCTTTGTTTTAGTGGCATTGATGGGATTGTTTGGTGTCCGCTTTTCAATTTTGAACATCGCCATGGTTCCGGCGGTTTTGGCCGCGGGGATCGATATGGGGGTGCATGTTCGGCACCGAGAGCGGGAAGGATATGGAGCCCTCTCATCCGCAAGATTTGTGGCCCAAGCTGTTCATTTATCAGCCTTAACTACTTTGGCAGGATTCGGATCGCTCTTTTTCGCAGAAGCAGGAATGCTCAAGGGAATCGCCTGGATTTCCGTGCTTGGGCAGGTCTCTATGTATCTTGTTTGTATGGTGATCTGGCCCGTTTACCGAGGGGAACGAGTTCGGATGAACTCCTAATGCCACTCTAGCTGCTCTTGCCTATTCTCCTAGTGCTTCTTTTAATCTCGTCTCTGTATCAATATTCTTTTTAATGACTGGAGTGATCTTTCTTAAAAGAGCCGCTTTCTCCTCAAGCTGGTGTTTTTCCGGAAGGGCCACGGTCACCACTTTTCCTTGAATGTCGGTGACGGTGTATTGGTAAGGGCTTTTCACCGCGTATAATTTGTCTCCAACTTTCAGATCTTTGATTTCGCCCGTGGCGGTGGCAGTTTTTTCTTCGATTTTTAAAACGGAAAAGCTGTCGTCCTTTTTATTGTCTCCCAGAAAAGCATTGGCCATGGGTTGAGCAATGAAAAACAGGCTTAAAAAAAGAATGGTCTTACACATAAGGTCACTTCCTCCACCTTCTATAATTTTACGAGAGAGAGTGGGGGAAAGCTAGAAATGAAACGACGAAATAGTGCTGTTTGGTTTGTGCCTACCTATTTGGAATTCTTGACGATTTTTTACTATTCGTACCCGTTAACGGGAAAGGGTTTCGGTCTTCGTGACGGATCTGATTTTTTTGTGATCGATCGGAGGTTAACCGAAACAAAAGCGGAATAATGCGAGGCGATATGCTTGCGGTATCCAGGTAAGAAGTGATATCGACCCGCTAGGAGAATCCCATGAAAAAGCTGTTCTTGTCCGCGATTCCTTTTCTTACCCTTCTTTCCGCGATTTCAACCCTCTCGGCGCCATCGGCTCAGGCAGAATCTTTAAAAATTGCCCTCGTATTGGACAAGGGCGGAAAAGACGATAAGTCTTTCAACGCAGCAGCCTTTGCCGGAGCAGAAAAAGCAAAAAAGGAATTGGGCATTGATTTAAAGGTGGTGGAAGCCATGGACGATGCGGCCGTGACCACCATGATGAGATCTTTTGCCCAGAAGAAATTCGATTTGATTATCGGTGTGGGATTTTCCATGGCCGACGGAATCGAAAAAATTGCCAAGCAGTTTCCCGATCTAAAATTCGCACTGGTAGATTCCGAAGTAAAACTTTCGAACGTAAAAAATCTTTTGTTTGAAGAACACCAAGGAAGTTTTTTGGTGGGTGCCGCAGCGGCCATGCATTCCAAGTCTGGAAAAATTGGATTCCTGGGCGGAATGGACGTTCCTTTGATTCGACGTTTTCAAATGGGTTACGAGGCTGGCGTAAAACATATCAATCCTAAAGCTGAAGTGATCAACAACTATGTAGGCGTTACTAGTGATGCTTGGAACAATCCCGCCAAAGCGAAAGAGCTTTCTCTTTCTCAGTTTAATAAAGGCGTAGACGTAATTTATGGCGCTGCCGGAGCCTCCAACTACGGCCTTTTTGATGCTGCCGAAGAGAAAAAGAAATTGGCCATCGGTGTGGATTCGAATCAAAACTGGGTGAAGCCCGGGTTCGTTTTGACCTCGATGCTAAAGCGGGTAGACATCGCGGTTTACGAGGTGATTCGGGCCGTAAAAGAACAGAAGTTTCAGTCGGGAACGGAACGTTTTGGGCTACAAAATAAGGGAGTAGATTACTCCTTAGACCAATTCAACGAAAAACTTTTGCCCGCTTCTACCAGAAAGAAGTTGGAAGAACTAAAGGCTGCTATTCTTGCAGGAAAAATTTCCGTTCCGGACTACTATAAAAATGCAAAAAACAAGTGAGCTTTCTTTTCACAAGGTTCACAAAGCTTTCGGAGACTGCATCGCCAACGATGAAGTCTCTTTTTCTGTAGAAGCAAACTCTATTCATGCCATCGTTGGAGAAAATGGAGCCGGCAAAAGCACGGCCATGAAAATTCTCTACGGAGAATACCCTCAAGACCGCGGAAGTCTTCACCTCCGTGGACAGGAGGTACGCTGGAAAAATCCAAAGCAAGCCATCGAAAGTGGCATTGGTATGGTTCACCAGCATTTCATGTTGGCAGAAACTCACTCCGCCCTAGAGAATATCTTGATCGGAACTCATGGCTCTTTATTCTCTGCCCAGATTCAAAAAGAGGCCGAAGAAAAAATCTCTTCTATAATGTCAGAGTTCGGACTTTCGATTCCTCTTCATGTGCCTGTCTCTGATCTTCCAGTGGGCGAACAGCAGCAGATTGAAATCTTGAAGCTCTTGTATCGCGATTCTCAGATTTTTATTTTGGACGAACCCACCGCTGTTCTTACTCCAAAAGAAATTGAGCGATTTTTTCAGATTCTCCGAAAAATGCGAGACCGCGGAAAAACCATTCTTATTATCACCCACAAGCTAAAAGAAGTGATGAGTCTTGCTTCGCGGGTAACTGTTTTTCGAGCAGGAAGAACGGTGATCGACCTTGATGCCGACAAAACCTCTATCGAAGAAATTTCCAATTATATGATTGGTCGAAAGACCAAAGATTTTTCCAAAGTATCTCGAAGCCCCAGCGGAACAAAGATTCTTTTAGAGGGGCATAATCTTCAGGCCAAACGGAAAACCTCAAGACTCAAAGAAATTAGTTTCCGTTTACGAGAAGGCGAAATACTTGGCATTGCCGGAGTGGAAGGTAATGGACAATCAGATTTCGTTCGTATTCTCACAAACCCCAAAGAAGAAATGCTTTCTGGAACTCTGCAATTGGCCCAAAACAACGTGCAGGCTTTTACAAATCGCCAAATGAGATCAGCAGGTGCTTCCTTTTTTCCAGAAGATCGTCTGAAAGAAGCCCTTCTTTTAAGATTCTCCATGATAGAGAATTTTCTTTTAGGTTGGGATCATAAAAAGCTTTTTCGAGCGGGTCCTTTTTTGGCCTGGAAGAAGATTGAGAAGGCACTTCGCGATCGAATGCTAGAATACCAGATTCGGCCAGATCAACCGGATCTTCCCTCGGGAGATATGAGCGGTGGCAATCAACAAAAGTTAGTGGTGGCCCGCGAGTTACAGGAACATCCAAGGGTGTTGATCTCTTCCCAGCCCACTAGGGGTGTGGACATTGGAGCCGTTGAGTTTATTCACGAGAAATTGCTAGAGCTTCGGGAGAAGGGCACTGGAATTTTACTCGTTTCCTCTGAGCTTGAAGAACTACTAAAATTATCAGATCGAATTTTAGTGATGTATCGAGGTTCTGTGGTGGGTTCTTTCCTGCGTTCAGAATTCGATGAGCGATCCATCGGTGCCCTGATGGCCGGGGCTCAAACCCAATTACTCAACCCTTTGAGTTCCAATTTGAGGCCGGAGGGAGAGGCATGAAAAGACTGTATCCAATTTTCGGTCTAGGTTTAGGCATTCTCTTAGGACTCACTGTGGCCGCGTTGATGGGCGAATCTCCCGTTGAGATTGTGCGAATTATTTTTGCCAGCGCCTTTGGCTCGAAATACGATTTCGGTGTCACTCTCTATTACACCACGGCTCTCATTTTTACTGGACTCAGCGTCAGTGTTGCCTTTCATGCTGGCCTGTTTAATATCGGAGCCGAAGGGCAACTTGCCATCGGCACTTTAGGAGCCACGGTTTTTGCGCTTTCTTTTCCAAGCCTCCCATTAGTCTTGGCTGTTCCTTCCAGTCTTGTGGTGGCCATGATCGCCGGTGGTGCATGGGGATTTGTGCCCGGAATTTTAAAAGCTAAAAGGGGTAGCCATGAAGTGATCAACACCATCATGATGAACTTTATTGCCGCCGCTGTTTGTAGTTGGGCCATCACCACGTATTTTCAGAATCCTGAACGGCAAAGCCCAGAAACAAGAGAAGTTTCACATCAATACTTTTTTCGCGCTCTGGATCCCTTGCCTGTTTTCTTTGAAGACTCCCCTGTTAGCTCTGCGTTTTTTGTGTCCATTTTGGCCGCCATCTTTTTGTGGATTTTCCTGTTTTACACCCCTTGGGGATTTCGTCTTAGGGCTACCGGAGAAAATGAAGATGCTGCCCGCGTGGCTGGAATATCTGTGGTGAAGTGTAAGGTTCTGGCCATGACTTTGGCTGGTTCTTTCGCGGGCCTAGTGGCGGTGAACGAAGTCTTTGGGGGGTACGCAAAAATGCGCCTTGGATTTTCACCGGACTTTGGATTCATCGGAATTGCCGTGGCCCTCTTGGCAAGAAGTCATCCTTTAGGCGTATTGTTCACGGCCTTTCTCTTCGGAGCGCTCCATAAAGGAGCTGCGGACCTAGACATTGAAACGGACTTTATTACCAAAGATCTTTCCTTTGTGATTCAAAGTTTGATCATCCTTTGCGTAGCCGTGGCTCTCGCTCAGCAAGAAAAGAGGAAAAAATAATGGAATTTATTTTTAGTGCTCTTCGAGTGACCAGTCCCATTCTCTACACCTGTATGGGTGGGCTCTTTAGCGAACGTTCCGGAATTATCAACATTGCCCTAGAGGGATTTATGTTGGTTGGAGCCTTTGCTGGAGCAGTGATCACTCTACAAACGGGAAATGTGTATTTTGGATTTTTTGGGGCAGCTCTTGTTAGTCTGCTGTTCTCATTAATCTACGGTGTGGCAGTGATTTGGGGACGGGCTAATCAAGTGGTGGCTGGTACGGCAATGAACCTTTTGGCCTTAGGGTGTATTCCTATTCTATTGAAGTTTTTGTACGAGTCTGCTGGAGGCAGTCCGGCCATTCCCATGGAAAATCGTTTTTTGTATTTTCCTTTAGTCTTTGTTTGGGTGGTAGGGATTTTTACATGGTGGATTTTCCATCGCACTGCCCTTGGTCTTTGGCTCAGTTTTGCTGGAGAGAATCCTAAGGCTTTAGAGGCAGCGGGGATACGTGTAAATAAAATTCGTTTTTTTGCGGTGGCCATGAGCGGCGCCTTTTCGGGTCTGGGGGGCGCAACCCTTTCGCTCTGTTTGTCATCCAGTTATTCTAACAATATGGTAGCCGGCAGGGGCTATATGGCGTTGGCTGCTCTAATCTTGGGGAAGTGGAAACCTGCCTATGCTGTGATTGCTTGCCTATTCTTTGGCGTGATGGATGCTATGCAGTTTCGTTTGCAGTCTGTGAACCTCGAGGGGGCCGCCGGAATTCCTTCGCAATTCGTGGTGGTGATTCCCTACCTCGCCACCATGCTTGTTTTGGCCGGGTTCCTGGGTGGATCGAGAGCCCCCAAATCCTTGGGACAATCGTAAACATAGGGCCGAACTCTATCCTTGGGCCATTTCGCATGGGTTTTTGGCTTTGGGGTTTGGAGCCTTTTTTATTGGGCAAAAAGGCCTAAACTTAGGGTCGAAACGGGCTCAAAAAAATTAAATTTTCATCAATAAAATCAAATACTTGTGAATTCAAGCCGGCTCGGGCAGCAGACGATAGAGAGTCTGATTGCAGAACGTGGGGGTTGTAGGGGACCTACCATGTTGGGGCTTGGGGATGGTCTGGGGTGACCCCCCCAAGCCTTTTTTATTTTCCAACTGGCCTACTAAATTGAGTAAGCCCGATTATCTCTGGCCCCCTAGGCCACTAGGCGCTATGTAGTCGTCTATGAACCACTCAAATTGGGATTGTATCGTTATTGGTGGCGGAGGAGCCGGCCTCATGTGCGCGGCCACCGCTGGTAGGTTCGGCAAGCGAGTGGTTGTTTTGGATCACGGGGAAAAATTGGGGCGAAAGATTCTCATCTCGGGTGGGGGTCGATGTAATTTTACGAATTTGGGCGCTGGTCCTCAGAACTACTTTTCCGAAAATGAGCATTTTTGTAAGAGCGCCATGGCAAGGTTTCGCCCAGCGGACTTTGTCCGTTTGGTGGAGAAACATGGAATTTCCTACTATGAAAAAAAGTTGGGACAATTGTTTTGCGTCACCCATGCTCAGGAAATCGTAGACCTCCTGGAAGCTGAGTGTAAGGAATCAGGTGTGGAGGTACATCTTCGCACAAAGGTTGAGAGCGTAGAAAAAACTGGAGATCTTTTTTTAGTAAAAACTTCCGCTGGAATCTACGAGGCTCCCTCTGTGGTCATTGCTACCGGTGGACTCTCCATTCCTAAGATTGGAGCTACGGATTTTGGTTACCGAGTGGCAAAATCCTTTGGACTTGAAGTGACACCCTTGAGCGCAGCTTTGGTTTCTCTCACAATGCCCGATTCTTTTCTGGGGCGCTTTGGCGGAATTTCCGGGGTGAGTGTGGACACTGAGGTAGCCGTAGCCAAAAAGAAATTCAGAGAAAATATTTTGTTCACGCATACGGGACTATCGGGCCCAGCCATTCTGCAAGCCTCCTTACATTGGCATGAGGGCGAACCTATTTATATCAACCTTTGGCCTACGGAGAATTTAGACCAACGATTTCTTCGAGAGAAGAAACAGAAGCCACAAAAGAATTTGCGCCATTTTCTCAGCGAACTTTTTACGCAAAGACTCTCTGAAAAGCTGTGTGAAGAATTTTCTGTGAAAGACGCTTCCTTGCAAGAATGCTCAGATCTAGCGCTCAAAGAACTGGCGCAAAGACTTCATCAATGGAAGTTGTTTCCAAAATGCGATGGGGGCTACCAAAAGGCCGAGGTCACAAGAGGGGGCGTAAGTACGGCGGAACTTCATTCCAAAACACTTGAAACGAAAAAAGTGCCTGGATTGTATTTTATCGGAGAAGTGGTCGATGTAACGGGATGGCTTGGTGGCTATAATTTTCAATGGGCTTGGGCTTCCGGTGTGGCTGCTGGAGAAGCCATTGGAGAAAACTGGCCCAGTTAATTTTTCAAGCCGTTTCTCACCGTAGATACTAGCTGAAAAGGAATTCGCGCCGTCATAAGTCCAAACACAATGCTCACCGCCGTGATGGCAACCTGGAAAGTAAAGGCCACGCCAGAGTTTTCGTCTCCGGTGGCAAAGTAACGAAAGCTATTGAGGGCCAAGAACCCCGGCAAGAGCGCTACGATTCCTGGCACCGAAAACACTTGTGAGGGTTGTCGAAAAATTCCTCCCAACCACAAGCTGGCCATTCCCACCGCCACGGAAGCTAGGAAGGGGCCTGCCGCCGCTGCCCGAGTGGAACCGATCCATTGTAAAACGAACCAAGCAAATATTCCCGTGAGCGAAGCCCAAATCAATCGCTTCGGAGGCACACGAAAAATTACGCCGAAACAAGCAACGTTCACCCAAATGGCTAGGGCAGAGATCCAGGAAGGATGAATCTTAGGAGCCACGGGTTGTAGCACTTCTCTCAACTGTAGAGAAAATGAGATTTGTTGGAACAAAAGATAGGCAAGTCCAAGTGCTAGCAGCGCCAATGCGGCCTGCATGAACTTCGCCGTTCCCGAAACTAGGTTTTGTTCTGCGAGTTCTGAAATGGCAGTGGTGAGAGCGAGTCCGGGAACCAGCAATACGATTCCTCCCAAGGCATAGGCTTCTATAGAAATGGGTTGAATCCAACCATGGGCCATGGCGCCAAGAGTGAGAGTAAAAAATGCGCCAATGAAATCGGCGAAAATCGGATTGGGTACGTGTCGTTTTAAAAAGGAATTAGAAAAAAACCATATCAAAGCGGTAATGAAGCCGCTCACGAAGGCAACCAACGGACGTTGGTAAGAATCAAAACTTATTGCAAATCCGGCTAGGAAGGCTGCCAGTGCAGATTGCCATTGTGCATAGGGCTGAGAAAAAATACTTTCTTGTTTCAATTTCTCAAGGGCTTCTCGCACCGTTATCTTTTGATTCATGAGTTCGCCGTAGAGATCTTCAAGAGAGATGAGATTTCCTAAATCGGTGCTAGCTCCGCGCAAACGCTTGAGGGCCGTGGTTTGGAAATTTCCAAACAAAGTAACAAAGATTCCGGTGGGCGTGGCGAATACTTCAGTGGGTATGGATTTTTTCTCACCCAGGCGCTGCAAATTATCTTCTAGGCGAGAGGTGGGGCCACCACTGGCCAAGTAGTGTTTTCCGTACAAGAGCATAAAGTCCAAGAGCTCTTGAGTCTCTTTTTTTTCTCCATTCCCGTCGGAATCACGGAAGTTCATCATAACGAACCTCTAGAATGGTGACATCTTCTTCTCCCTTTGGAGTTCGCAGAATGATGGTGTCGCCTTTTTTTGCCTGCAAAAGGGCTTTGCCGATGGGAGAGATCCAGGAAATTCTTCCTCTACCCACATCCGTTTCATCGATTCCAACGATGGAAAGTGTTTTTCGTTTCCCATCTTCCATTTCTAGTTCTACGGTAGCTCCAAACAAAACGGTGTCTCCGGATTTTTCTTTGGGGTCCACGATCTCTGCAATTTCGAGTCGTTTCGTCAAAAAACGAATGCGCTTATCGATCTCTCTTAGCCGGCGTTTTCCATAAATATAGTCCCCATTTTCCGAACGGTCGCCATTGGAGGCGGCCCAGCTCACTGTTTTCACCACCTCTGGACGGTCCACGTCCAAGAGCTGTTTCAATTCATCGCGTAGCCGCTGAGCGCCCTTTGGAGTGATATAGTTTTTGCCTGAGGGCAGTCCCGCAGTGGCGTCGAGTTCCTCTTCTTCGGGCTCTTGGTCTTCTTTTACGAACGCTTTACTCATGCTCCTACTGTAGGGGATTCGACGACGAAAGAGAAGATTTGTCCCGTAGCTCTCGTTTTCCAAATGAACGGACCATTTGGGCAACGAAAAATTCGAATGACCATATGCGTAATTTCTTTGAATTTGGTGAGGAAGGAAATTTCCTAAAGAGAATCGTTGCCTGAAAATGAGGAAGTTTTGTATAAGGGAAGTGAGTTGATTTGGGGGAAATGCATGAAATTACTATTTGGGATCGTGGTCTCTGGGTTTCTTTTTGTACAGTTTGCCAATACTGCATCTGCAGCTAGCGGTTATCCAAGTTGCGTAGATTTTGATCGACGCCCTTTGGAAGTGAATAACGGGGAAGTTCTTCAGTGGAAAGAAAAGACCCCTAATCAATATAAAGACAGAGCATTGATTGTAGGTAGTTTAGTGAATGTGATTTTAGATCGAAAGTCTCACCTTCACATTGAAATGGATCTTACTCCTGAAGAGGGGTCCGACGATCGCGATGATCATATTGAAATCGTTTATAACAAAGAATTTGGTCGAGTGGATCGTCTGGAAAAGGGCTTAGAAATCGTGGCCTGTGGTGACTATATCACTTCCACGGAACAGAGTGGACCCTTTAAGCCATCTCCATTGGGTGCCATTGTTCACTGGGTTCATGCAAGCAATAATACGCAGAAGCATGCTCACGGCTTCTTAATGATTGATGGAAAGCTCTTTGGGCACGAACAATCGGTGAGTCCTTTTGAAAGCTTTCAATTCAATCCGTTTGAATCACTTTGGCAGCTTAGTCCTCAGTAACTGCTTCAGCATTCAGTAATAAGACTCCTAGATAGCCACTGATCGGCCCCTTTCGAGGGGCCTTTTTTTTGCGACTGAAGCTAGTATACATTCAAAATTGCGGAAACAATCTCAAAAGCAATGAGCAGGATAATGGTGATTTCCAACCAGTGGCTCCTTCTCATATTTACTTCTCCTTGCAGCAGGCTTGAAACCTGCGCCAAGAGATTCATTTTTCTCGTGATATTTTGTTGCCAATCACTAAGGCGAAAACGCTTCGTTGCCGCCCGATAAACCGTAGCTAAATAAAAATCTCCCACTACCTTCAGAGAGTTTTCTACTTTTTCAATGAATTCCGAAAACTCAATATAGCGACTGCTGGCCTCTTGGTATAACTGTGCAAATCTGCCTTTAAGCAAGCGACCCTTACTGTTTTCGATGTCTTGGTAAAGGCTGGACAGCCTTTGGTCCAACAGCTCGTCGTAGTAACGCATTTCGAGGAGGTGAGTGACGGCGAATTCCAGAATATCTGGAACTTCTCTTCCACCTCCGGGTTCCACCACCAGAGCTGAGTTCCATTCTACGAAAGCAAGATCGTTGGCCCCATATTGATACTGATTTTCCAAAATGATTTTTCTAGCAATGGCAGAAATCTCCGTATCGTCTTCAGCCAAGAGCAAGGCCGGAACATCGGCCTTTTCCGTTAGGTTTTTTCCCGTGACGCCATCAAAAAATTCTTCGAAGAAATAAATGATATAGTCTTCAAAAATTCCCGTTTGGGTAGGTTTAATCAAAGATCCTTGAATCAATTGAGAAACTTCTTTGGCTTGTTGTATGGCGATCTGGTCAATTTCCGAACCCTCCTCCAGATCTGCCGCCTGTTCCACTAACGTTTGCCATTCCGTTCCCTCTGGAATGGAGATTTGGTAGATCAAAGAAAGCACACCGTAGTCTCGCACTTTTCCTAAAACCTCGGCCTCGAAGCGCTGGCCACCGGGCAATTGAATGGGTACCTTTCCTAAACCGAAGGCTACTGGTGGGCTCTTCACCACAATTCCGCGGTCGATGAACTTGGGCACGTTAAAGCTCTCTCGCCCGCGAATGTCTTTTAGCGAGGCGGCGGCCACGGAAACATTAATTTCTTCGGCGATGTCGAAGATACGATAGATAAGAATGGTGCCCTTTTTAATTTTTACGTTCATATCTTGGTCTTTCGTTTTGGAATGCTGAGAACTTTTTTCTGAATCTGTTTCCAGAGCTCTACTATGGCTTGATCGGGGTTCACTAATAAAGGCACAAAACTTTCTGGAGGTTTCAGGCTAAACCAAGGAATGAGTCTGGAGTTTTTTTCCGCTCGAAGGACGCATTCTCCAATTTTTAAAACTTGGTCGCTACTGAGTCGTCCGGCTGCAAGCTCAGAACAAGCGATATCGAAGGCCGTATAAAATCCTACAGAGCCATTGGGCAATTCTCTTCCTTTTACCACCCGTAAGTAGCGAGCAGCGATTTTCTCAGGATGTTTTTTTTCTGCGTGTTGAAATACTTCAGGGTCGTGTTCCGTATCGTCTCCAATGAGGACGATGGGATAAGGGGAATTTTGACAGAGATCCAAAATATTTTTTAGCTTGTACTTTAAAATGTTCGGTTGGCGAATCCAATCTCTTAGAATGATTTCGCCGTCTGGGAAATCATTTTTTTTTAAGAAGCGTTCAATTTTTTGTTTGATTTGAGGGGGAGATGAGGAGACCAAATAAAATTTCGATTCTGGTACGAGTAACATCTCTTTGTAGAGCGTGGCCATTCCTGCAAAGGCTGAAGATCGAAAAAGTCCGCGGTAGACAGTTATAAGTTTACTTTGAGTGTGGGAGATCTTTATGGTGTCGTCTAGATCACTCAAAAGGAGTAGAGGGGTTTGCTTCTTCTCCCATGTAGACGGCATGTTTTCCCCCTCTTTTCCCAGTATAAGGCAATTTTTCCGAACGCGGTATCTAGAAACCTGTGGTAGGCTTTGGAAACAAAAAAGGAGATCACCAATGAAAAATCCTCAAGAAAAACTCAATATTGGAATTTCAGACGCCGACCGACAAGCCATTGCTGAGGGGCTTGGAAAACTATTGGCAGATTCTTATACCTTGTATCTGAAAACCCATAATTTTCACTGGAACGTAACCGGTCCCATGTTCAATTCTTTACATTTAATGTTTGAAACTCAATATAACGAATTGGCTTTGGCTGTAGATCTGATTGCCGAACGAATTCGTGCCCTCGGACACTTCGCGCCAGGGTCGTATAAAAGCTTTTCCAAATTGACGTCTATTCCCGAAGCCGATGGCGTGCCCTCGGCTCAAGAAATGATTCAGCAATTGGTGGAGGGAAATGAAACGGTTTCGCGGACCGCTCGGTCCATTTTTCCTGTGGTGGAAAAAGCCAATGACGAAGCTTCAGCCGATCTTTTAACGCAAAGAATGCAGACTCACGAAAAAACAGCGTGGATGTTACGGGCGATGCTTGCCGAAAAATGAAATTGAAAAGGGATTCTAAACTTTCAACCCGGGAACGGCGGCGAAAGGATAAAAGAAAATAAAAAAAGAGGTGAAGTTTCCTTCACCTCTTTTTATTTTTCGCCATTTAAGAAAATGGTGGGACCTATTTTCCTTGGAGAGTACCTTTAATTTTTCGACAATCTCTCAGTTGAATGTGGGCATGGTTTTTGTGGTCTTTGTTCCCAAATACGGTACCAAAGCTTTGTTTCATGCAGCCCACATACTTAGCAAACTTCGCCGTACGAGGACCGTGGGTGGTTTTTCCACAGCGAACCGCGTGAATGTCAATGGCATCACCGGAGTTGTGGCATGATCTTCTTTTTTGGTGGGCTTTGTCGCCCCAAATTCCCCAGCTCACGTAACCGCAGCCAGGAGCACAAACCTCGTGACGCTTTTTGAAAGGCGCAAGAATTCGTGGAGCTCCTCCACCAGATCGTTTTTTTGCAACGAACATGGTTAGGTAGTTTAGGCTTTCCTCTAATTCCGCCATGTCTCTTTCTACATTGGCGAGAACGTCATCAGAAACGGAAGAGCTTTCGCAAACCGCTTTGTAGTGTTCTTTAAGACGAGCGTTTGCTTTCTTAAAGGCTTCACTTTCGATATTGAAGCCAAGGATTTGCAGTTGCTCCAACTTATCTACTAGGTTTGAACAAGCAAGTGATTGTCGTTCGTTGGATATTTCCACCGGTTCTTCCAAAGGATTTGCGCTTTCGGAATCACCAGAGGCGAACACAATACCATCATCAATGTCGGCAAATTCTTCGGCGGAACAGCTATGTTCCTCCTCGGCTTTTGCCTCGGGGACAAAGGGACTTAACAGCACGAGAGCTAAGCTCAGGGCCAAGATCGGGGATCTCATAACAACATCCTTTCTTCGAAGGCATCCGTTACCGGCGTCCTTCGCCTCGTTCGTCTTGGGGGGCAAACGAGAGGGCGCAGTATACAATGTTGATGAAAATAGTCAAGAATGAATAGGTCTAGTAAAAAATGCATAGATATTCAGTAGTTGAAGGATTTTTTGGGGGAGAGTGGACCAACGGGCTTTGGGGCTTCAACGACTGTTAAGGTTTTTTCCATTTGCGTACCTTTTGGCCCTAAATCGACCTCATTCTGGCCTCTTTTCCCTTTCTAAAAGGGTTTCCATGGAGCCACAAGGCAGGGACTCGTTGGCATCTATTCTGCATTTTCTTTAGTGATTTTGGTGTTTATACCGGCGGAGTGAACGACATGAGATTTTGGCTGTTTTTCGGTTCTTTCCTTTTAGGGCTATTGGGTGCCCGTCCTGAAGCCTCTGCCAAACTTCCCACTTGGGAAGTGGACCGTTTGCAAAACCGATTTCATGATCCATCCATTTTTGGGGGAGCCGTGATTGGTCCCGATTCTCTGGCGGGAAAGTTTACCGTTGGAGTGGGAACGGCAAATGACGTGTTTTGCTCTGGCACTTTGATCGCTAAAAATATGGTTCTCACCGCAGGTCACTGCGTGAGGAATCCTGCTAAACTTTTTCAACCTCGTATCGACCCCTCTACTCTTCACGCACATTTTTTTTCCTACAGAAAAACGAAGAACCAACGATGGCAGAGAATTCGAACCTCCATTCCAGTGACAGTTGTGGCGGTTCATCCAGTTTGGAAAGAATTTGTGGACTCGAAAGCGAAGAATTCTTCTTCTGCTTCAATTTTGGGAATAGAGCAAATGTATGAAAGAGAAGCGCCTCTTTACTCCTACGATTTGGCAGTTCTGTATTTAGTGGGAGATGCTCCAGACGACAAAGAGATTGCTCGGCTCCCGAAGGATGAGGATTTTCATCAAGCCAAACCCTCGTGCACTTACTTTGTGACAGGCTTCGGAGATGATTCCACTTCCACGGCCAAAGATAGAAAAAATTTCCGCGCAACCTATGGAGCTGTTGGATTGGGACAATTAAAAGTGACGGAATTGGCCATTGAAAGAAGTGGATTGCCCAGCGTTTGCTTTGGTGATTCTGGAGGACCTCTTTTGGAAAAATGTGGAGATACTGTAACGGTGGTGGGAATTGCTTCTCACCTAAGGCCAGACACTTTGGAAAAAGGGTGTGAAGATCCAAATTCCGTTTCTGTACATGCTGCTGTTCATCGATCGATGAAGTGGATTCTGCAGCAACTGCAGACCAATGATCAGTACTTACGATTGTAAGACTGATACCTGAAACTCGAATCAGCAATTTAAGAGAAATTATTAATGAAATTATATGCTTACGCTGATCGAGTTACGGAAGATCCATGTGCAGATCTAAGCAAAGTCTAGGAACAGGTACGCTCAACGGAATGACGGTCGTTGGCTAAAGAAAAGCGTGTTTTTAGACGATACGAAGTCAGAAGACTGTTGTCCATTACCCCCTGTGAATCCTCTGAAAAGAACATTCACTGAATGCCTTGTAGCTACTAAGCAGTTGTTTGGAAAATCTATGAGACTAAATCCCCTTACTGCAAAAATCCTTCGAAGACTTTCATTTCTCTCAGTGACTCTTCTTGCGCTTTTAAATCCAGCCCAAGGGAATGCAGGAAATGATTTTGATCTAAATCTTTGCAAGGGTTCCCCCAACGTGGACGCAGTTTTGGCTTGCGATCAATATGGATGGGTTGTGAAAAGATACGGAATTCCTTTGGAGGCAAAGGAAGATCCGGTAATTCAGGCTAGAACCGCCTGCAAAGATTACTTCCGCCTAGTTTTTGAAACCAGGGATGCCATTTGTTCCTACATGATGCAGGAAGCAAAGATAGGGATTCAGCTAAATAAAGCTGGGAGCGGGGAACTGAATCAGGAGTCTTCTCTAGCAACGGTTCAAGCCGGATACCAAGAATACGTTCGCTTGCACAAATTTTATGAAGAGTTTTTCTATGGAAGAACTCGTAAACTGAAGCTCTTGGGAGCAGGGGAAGATGAAGCGAAGTATGCCCAATCCTATGCTTCAAAACTCAATCAAGTTTCGAAAATGTCCGCAAATAATGGCTTGTTGGAATACAGCTGCAATTCTAATTGGCGAATGAATGATCAAGTGCTCCCTTCGGAAACTGCGCCAAGCTTCGTGCTTAGAGGATTAGCCGAGAGCTCGCGTCAAGACCTTCAACTTGCAGATAGAGAAATTCAAAAATTGGTTGAAATGTCACTTCGACATTCCATACGGAAAGGAAAATTTTTTCAAGAATTATTGAATAGCACTAAACAAGCTCGATCCAAGGTGGGTACGTTTAATAAAGATAATACTGATAGCGCGGAGCCTGAAACAGAGATTCCTGATTCAACTATTATCGACGATGTGATCGTTGGATTAGCCCAGGACAAAGTCGAAAGTGGGATCATCAAAACGATTGTCGAAAAGCCCGTAGCTGTGGCTACCACGCGCTTGGCATCTACTCTAGCGGCTAAAAATCTTGTGGGTGTATTGACCGACAGTTTGTCGGAAAAAATATCTAATTATTTGGCAGCGGGCGCTGGGGCCATTGCCGGATTGGGCATTGAGTATTTAGTTCATGGAAAGATTGATTCTATTTCAATGTTGGCTGCGGCGGCGGGATTACTGTGTAAAAATTTAATTTGCTTGGTGGTGGCGACGGCCGGGGAAATTCTTATGCGACAGGAAGAGGCAAGGAAAGAAAGATTTCAAAAGTTCTTGAAATCTTATGCCGTCCCAAAGTGCGAGAAGAAAAATGCGGCCTGTGTGAGCAGTCACGATATTGCCCGGGAATGGGGTAGGCAGGAAAAAATGAACTGCAATTTTCCACCACTGAAATGATGTTTATTTTTCTTCAATCGGGAGCATTTCTAAAAAGTAGGTAGATTTTTAGCTGCGTTTATTCCAGATTCCAAAGCGCCTTGGATGCTAGGGGTTTCGCAGTAATCGCCAGCAAAGACGTGAGGAGAAGAAAAATTTAGTTTCGCTTGGAAAGAATCTCCCAAAACAGGAAGGGCGTGAGCAATGGAATACGAACGAAGGAACTTCCACTTCTTGGCTTTCTCTCCAAACAGGGAGTGTAGTTCTTCTCTTTGTTTATCTATGGGCACTTCACCGGATGCTAAACAATTCACCGATAGCAAATATCTTCCTTTAGGCGAATAGTTCGGATTCACTTCCGATAAAGACGCCACATGATTCACCCACCTGCGTGAAGCATTGGCGTTGAGATGCAGCCAATCTCCCAGGCCTGGATTTTCTTCGGAAACATAATAATTCGTCGTTACGGAACGCGCCTTCTTACTGCCGAGCGACCACGGATCCAACGCAAAAATCACCGCTTCGGGTTGTTCTTCGTAGGTCATTTCTTCTGATCGGAGGGTGATGGTTTTTCCTTCCGCCCGAACAAACTCCGTTCGCAGGCGAATTTCCGTGGACTTCAATTGGTTTCGTAAATATTCCGGCAAAGATTGCATCCCTTGGTCAGGCAAACAGGCATGGCACGAACTAAATCGTCCAAATAGATACTGAAAAAAAGCACTGGGCGTATCCAACTGGGTTTCTAAAAATACCCCAGAGAAAAAGGGGGAGAAAAAATTTTCAATGGCTGAGGAACTGTATCCTTGATCTTCTAACCACTGCTTAGTGGTTTTTCCCAACTGCTTAGAGTTGTCATAGGCAAAAGAATGAAGTTCAAACTGAAGTTTCGAGGTGAGTGCCTTTTCTTTCAGCGTGAACAGAGGGCTCATCAAAGTACCCAGCGCCTTCGTGGGTTCTTTCATGGGATTTGCCATGGTCACGGATTCGCGATTTTTGTGAATCACCGCTCCTGCTCTGAAGTAATGAGGGTGTAAATTTTCTACCGGTGCTAATTCTTGAATTCGCTCGTAAGAGGGCAATAACACCTGAAATCCGTGATCGAAAAGAAATCCGTCCAATCGATCCGTACGAATCCTACCGCCTACGGAATCATTCTTCTCGATGAGAACAACTTTGGCGCCGCGCTTTTCTAGCCCTATGGCCGCCGCCAATCCCGAAAGACCTGCACCAATAACAAAAACTGTGTTTCCCATCTCTTCAATCTAACACTGGCAAAGATAGTGTTCAACGGACCGACCGAAATCCCTCCTTCAGACGAGGCAATTCTCCCCAGGGGATTGTCGAGTTGAGCAGGCTTTAGGCCACCCAACGTTTTGTCACTTCTTTACTCCATACGCGAAAGCGGTCGATATAGAGATAAGCCGCTGGAACCACAATCAAGGTCAATAGGGTAGAAGAAATCAATCCCCCAATAATAGCAACCCCCATGGACGTGCGCTGTTTCGACGCTTCGTTAAGTCCAATGGCAATAGGAATGGTTCCCGCAATCAAAGCCATGGTGGTCATGATGATGGGGCGCAGCCGGGTTTTTCCCGAATGAATCATAGCTTCCACTCTAGATTTTCCCTGCTCAACCAATTGTTGGGCATAATCCACCAACAGAATGGAGTTCTTAGTGGCCACACCTAACAACATGATCATTCCAATCATAGAGAAAATATTTAAACTCTCTCCTGTTATCGCTAACGCCACAAACGAACCACAAACGGCTAAGGGAAGCGCCAACATAATGGTTAATGGAGTTACGAAGCTTTCATACAAAGAAGCCAAGATGAGGAAAATAAAGAGAACTCCGAACAGCGCCGCCGTGCCCATGCTTTCTCCTAATTCTTGAAAGTTTTCCGCTTGTCCCACATAGGCATAACGTAAATCCTCTGGAAGCTTCACTTCGTCGCGAATCTTTCGGTCAAGATCGTTCATGATATCTCCCATGCCCGCGCCTGGAGCAATGTCCGCTTGAATTTGAATATAACGAGCTCGATCTTGGCGGGTGATTTTTGAAGGACCCTGTGCTTCCACTGCATCCGCCACGTTTTCTAACTTCACTAAGTTGAAGTTGATGTTGGGAACATAGGTTTCCGTAAACGCTTGCTTCAAATCTCTTTGATCCTCTTTCAAGCGAACGCGAATGTCGTATTCTTCTCCTTTTTCACGAAACTTCGCCGCCGTTACGCCTTCAATCTGGGTGCGAAGTTCCATTCCCGCTTGAACGGTGCTGACGCCCAACTTATCCGCTTTGTTCTTATCGATGGCAATCTGCAGTTCAGGTTTTCCGGGACGATAGTTCACGTCCACATCGAGCAAACCCTTTTCTTGTTTGGCCAAAGCCAAAATTTTATTGGCATACTCCTCTAACTTTTTCTGATCTTGACCAATAACGTTCAAGTTAAAGGGGCGCTGACCTCCGGCCACGGCGTCAAAATCCTTCACGGCGAGGTTTGCATCGGCATATTCTTTCAATCGTTCTCGTAGTTCGGCTTTTACATCAGATGTATTTTTTCCGGGACGAAATTTCGATTTCACTAATTTTACGTAAATGCTAGCCACGTTACTTTCGCCCTGCTGGCTACCCACGGTGAGTGCAGTAATATCTACGGCAGTATTTTCTCGAATCTTTTTGTCGATGATTTCGGCGAGTTTCGTGGTTTCATCGAGTGAGGTACCTGGAGGCAAATCAAAAGACACTAAAAACTCACCGGCATCTTGAGCCGGCAAAAACGTTTTCGGCACTAAGGCCACGGTGGAGCAGCTCACTAAAAACACCACGAAACTGCCAATGAGTGTAATGGCCGGACGCTTCAGTACCAGGTGCAAGAATTTTTCGTAAAGATTCTCTAGCTTATCTTGAAAGCGATTGAAGGCTTGAACGCTTCTACCGATGCTGGCATCCCAGAATCTGGAAAACGCATTTTTGGCATTGGCATGGGGATTCCCGGCGAAATAGGCCGATAACATGGGCGCCACCGTGAGAGCATCAAAAAGAGAAATCAGCATGGCAAAACAAATGGTCAAGCCGAATTCTTTAAAGAACTGACCCACCACACCTTTTAGAAATCCCACCGGACCAAATACGGCGAGAACGGTGAATGTGGTGGCGATTACGGCCAACTGCACTTCTTTGGTTCCAACGCGAGCGGCGGTTTCAGGGTCTTTCCCCATCTCGATGTGTCGAAAGATGTTTTCTCGAACCACAATGGCATCGTCGATCAAGAGTCCCACGGCCAAGGAAAGAGCCAGAAGAGTCATGATGTTAATGGTGAACCCGGCCATGGCCATGAGAATAAAGGCACCAATCAACGAGTTTGGCAGTGCCATTCCCGTGATGAAGGTTGAGCGTCCGTTTCCAAGAAAGTAAAACACCACTATCACGGCCAAGGCGATACCGATGAAAATCGATTCCTTTACGTCGGCAACGTTGGCTTGAATCCAAGAAGAAGCATCACGGATCACATTGATCTTGGGTTTTCCAGCCTGGCTCTGGAGTTCGGCTGAAAGTTTATCCATTTGTTTTAGCACGCCCTTCACCACGGCAATGGTATTGCTACCGCTTTGTCTGTAGACGTTAATGAAAAGTGATTTTTTGCCATTTACGAAGGCCCGGGAAGATTCATCTTTTAAAGTATCTAGTACACTACCAATGTCCTTTAGAGTGACAGGAACATCGGAGCCATAAAAATTTACGATGGTTTTTTCAATGTCGTTTACGGAATTAAATTGTCCAAGGGAGCGAAAACTAAGTTCCGTTTTTCCCTCATTCACTTTTCCTACGGGAACGTTTTCACCGGCAGCGGAAAGTCGATTGGCCACCTGAGATGCAGAAATTTCAAAGGATTTTAGTTTTTTTCGGTCTAGTTGAACCTGAATTTCTCTTTCTCGCCCCCCGATAATTTCCACCAAGCCGACCTGATTCACTTGCTCAATTTTGGGCTTGATCACGGTGTCGGCCAATTCAAAGAGCTGTTGTTCGGGAAGATCCGCTTCCACAGATAACACCAAGACTGCTTGGTCTCCTGGGTCGATCCTACGAATCACAGGCTCGAGAATATCTTTGGGCAACTTTCGTTTCGCGGCACTCACTCGATCGCGGATTTGTTGTTCCGCGTATTTTACATCGGTTTCTAGGGTGAACTCGGCGATCACGGTGCTCACGCCCTCGCTATTGATAGAGCTAAGGCGTTTCATTCCAGAAATGGTGCTCACCTCATCTTCAATGGGTTTGGAAACAAGCGTTTCAATCTCCGAAGGGCTGGCTCCAGGGTAAGGGGTAGAAACCGTTACCACTGGAAACGTTACGTTGGGAAAAAGATCCACGCCGAGTTTAGTCAAACACCAATATCCCACCGCTAGCATTACCACCACGATACAAGTGATAAACGTAGGGCGCTTGATGGATAAATCTACTAAATTCATTCTTCACCTCTGTAAAGCTTTGATTGCGCTAGGAGTTGCAAATAATCGCCTTGAATTTTCAAACTAGTTAGCTGGGTATTGGCGTAGTCTTGCTCGAAAATTAAAGCTTGATAGGTAGTGGTTCTACCTCTTAAGAGACGCTGATTTTCGTTTTCATACTTTTCTCGCTGAACACGCTCAATGGTGTTCATAAGCGCTAGTTTCTCTTGTGAGTCTTTGAGCCTGGACTGAAGTTGTTCCCACTCTGTTTTTTCATCGATACGTTTTTGTTCTAGCTGTAGTTCGGCTCCCTCTTTTGCGCGCACGGATCCTCTCAAGGCCGTAACAAGTGAAGGAACATTTAGAGGAATACTCAAATTCAATCCCACCGCTGTATTGCTACGTTTGGAAGTTCCAGCTTCTTTTATAGCCTCTTCTCTTTTTGCGTCTCTACCTGTGAGTGAGATATTGGCAAAGGCGTCTAGCGTGGGCATCAGGCGCTGTTTTTCTAATTCCAGATTGGCTTGCAGGGCTTCTGCTTGAGCTTCGGCGGCCCTCACATCGCTACGAGTTCCTGTTTTTTGTGTTTTTTCCATCTTAAGAATCTGATCGATAGAAGGGGTAGGTAGCGTCTCTTTCACTACGGTATCGGTAGAATTTCTTAAGTTATTAAAGGCTAACGAAGCATTCTTTTCTTCTTCCTCTGCTTGGAGAAGCTCTAATTTTCGAAGTTCAAAATTGGCCTGACTCTGTAAAAGATCACTTTTGTCTCCGAGCTGAAGACTCACTCTTCGTTTGGCCCAGTTGAGAAGTTTGGTGGCTCTAGAAAGGGCATCCTGTTGGATCTCTACAGCGCGCTTGGCATAGGCAAGTCTCCAATAGGTAGCCTCAGCTTGGTAGAGCTTCGTTTGTGAAAGATATTTTTGTGTGTAGAACTGTGACAAATGATTGTTTTTGGCCGCATTGATTTGAGCCCGAATTTCACTGCCGAACCCGTTCTTTAAAATATTTTGAGTGAATTCAAATTTATTGAAAGAGGTAAAATAATTGGGAACTGGAACAGCCGAAGCATTGGCGATTCTTGTTTCAGCAATATTGTAGGTGTATTTGGCAGAAAGGCCCACGGGGGTATTCCAAAAAACTCCCATGCTATAGGAGTGACCCTTGGTTTGATCGCCAGAAAAGCTAGGAGTAGCCGTTTCTTCTTTATTTTTAAAGTTCGTGTAGTTTCCAAATGCATAGGGAAACAAAAGCACGCTTGGGCCTGACGATAGCATTTCATACCCTTGAGTGGAGATCTCCGAGGCTTTAAAAGCGTAACTTTCGCCTCGGACCTGATCTAAATAGCCATCGAGAGAAAGCGTTTTTTCCGAGGAGACTTTTCTTTCCGCGTTCGTTGTTTTTTCTGAGACCAATTGCTTTTCGGGAGTGCTCTGCTTTTCCGACGCGAAGGCCTGAATGGCAGTTAGGGCGAAAAGAACGAATAAGAAACACGGCTTCATGGTTTCTCCTTTGAACGTAATATTCCGTGAAAATGAAGATCAATAATTTGTTCAGCGACGAGCCGACGATAGTCATTATCTTGAATGGATACACCTTGAATCATTTTTTGGATCTTATGATTTCTCCCAAGGTGAATCACAATAGCAAAAAAAGAACCGGCCAGCAGCATTGGATCTAGATCGCGAATCAGTTTTTTCTGTTTGGCTTGCTCAAAAAACTCAGCCACTGCTTCAAAACTTTTTAAGAATGTCTTTTGAAAGACCTCAAACATGAAGGGCTTTTCTAAGGGGTTTTCTCTATGTAAAATGCCGCAAACGTCGGGCTCATCGACGTGGCAGTTTAGAAACTGCTGTAGCCACATTTTAAGCTTCACCCGAATGTCCTCTACGGAATCAGGTGGAGTGAGAATCTGTTTGGCGTCTTGCAATCGCTCATTACCGAATCGCTCTAAGGCTTCTCGTAATAGACCTTCTTTTCCTTGAAAGTAGTAGCTAATCAAGCTGACATTCATTTCCGCTTCTTCTGCTATCGACTTTACGGAAGCACCATCAAAGCCCTTTTGAGCGAACTGTTTTAATGCGATTCGAAGCAGTTTTTCTTTTGTGTCTAAGCTTTGGAAAGTAGTGGTCGAAAAAGAGCCGGAATGAGACCTCGCGTCTTTTGCCGAACGACCCGTTCTATTGGCCTTCGGCTTTTTACTCGCTTTTGAGGTTTTGGCAGAATTTTTCATCTCTTCTTTAATAAAATGAACGTTTGAAAAATTCAAATGATCATTTGAAAAAGGGAAGAGCTGGGGCTTTTTGCCTAGGGTGTGACAGGTAAATACCTGATAATACGAGAAAATAGGCAAGCCATTCCAACAGAGATGGCGTGTATTTGGCAATCACGATGTCTAAAACTCCGTTAAATAAAATAGAGGTTCGACCAAGCGCAGTGGCAACAGAACTATTGAGATACCGAAATGAAATGGTGACCGCCCACTGAGAGAAGAGACCCAATAAACCCACTGCAAAAAGAAAAGGAAGATCCGCCAAAATAATGGGTTTCCACTCCTCTCCTGGTATTACCCACGCAGCCACTGAACTAGCCACAGAAAATCCAATAATGATCAGAGAGATTGAATACTTCTTTGTGGCTTTCCCCAAAGATAAAAAGGCAATGGATGCGAAAACTGCCCCACTAATCGCCGAGGCCCAAACCCAAATCGGCATACTCGATCGATTCGGCAAATAGAGAAAGAAGTTTCCCGCAATGATTGCGGAAATTCCAAAAGCCTCTAACCTCCCTATTCTTTCTCGAAGAAAAAACCACCCAAAGATCGCTACGAATATCGGACTACTGGAAAAAAGGACATTTGCATTGGCCGAAGACGTGCCTTGCAACGCCGTAAAATAACAAATCACTCCCCCAGCACCAGCGAGCGATCGCACCCACAAGGATTTTCCATCTACAGAAAAGTAACGAAAAAGGTCGCCATAACAAAATGGCAACAAAAGAAAAAAAGAAAGAACCCCCCGAAAGAAGATCATTTGTCCGACGGGGTAGTGAGAAGGGTTTAAGTGAACCAGGAAGCTCATTACGGCGTAGGAGGCTGATGCGATTAATCCGTACAACATTAACTGGCCCCTTTAATTGTTGATATTAGAATAAGGTTTATTAGTTCGCACTGTTAGAAATCTGGGCTTTGCTATTTTCTTAGGAGTTGGCTGTTGTGGTAATCACAATAAATCATCAAGTGCGCTCTTAGTTCATTTGGATTCTTTGTTACGCACCAGCTTTTTCGCAATAACCTGCTCACATTTGCTCGAAGCATTGCAAAAGTATGGTTTAGACTGAATAGTGGATCGAATTTAATCTTTTTCAACTCCCCTTGACCGGTTATTGCGCCTTTTTTTCCCTTGAACTGTTTGTAAGGATTCTTAGGAAAAAATCTACACACATCTTTTTCGTAGTGGGGATTCTGATCAGACTTTATCAAACAATCGTCTGTTACATATTTTTGAAGTTGCTCAAAAAGTCTTTTCCGAGCTCTACTCCTTGTGTCCCTTCTGTATCCATACCTTTTTGCTTTTTCCACTAGGAGTCCTTTGGCTCTCATAGTCGAAACCTCAAAACCTAAAATTCTTCGAGTATGGGATTCCACGGCAATGGTAATGGATAGCGGTTTGCACTTTGAGTGTGCAAAAGTTTCCATATCGTCGATTTCTATTTCTTTACATCTTGACCAACTGCTTTGATTTTGTTGGAAACTTATTTCCGCCCTCACGGCCAAAAATCGGAACTTTCTAACCGCGGTTTTTCGATTAATATTCACAATTTTGGCGGCCCCTCTTTGGGATACTGCCCTGGAAAATAGCCTTCTTAAGAGCTCATTCTTATGGCGCTTCCTTTGGCGGTAACAAGGATTGAAGGTTGCAGAAGAAAAGTTCCTCTTACAATTCAAGCAGCGATAACGCTGAATCCACTGTCCATCACTTGTACGAAAAAAAGCTCCATGGCGTACGACTTTTGGGCGCGTGCTTGAGCTTTCAGAGTCTTTGCATGACTTAGGACAGGCCAACTTCATAGGATCTTAAGTACGCAATTCTTTTGCCAAAACAACCTTCGAGATTCGTGGCACAAATCCTTAAATCAACAATTGACTGGGCCAGTTAGCGGGGAATAGACTTCTTCTAGATGAAACTAGCCCTCGCCATCTTACCCTCATGGTCGGTAATGACTCCTCCGCTGGGTCTGGCAACCATTTCGTCCACATTAATGGGGGCCGGTCATCAAACTAAGCTGTTCGATTTTAATGTTCGATTTTGGAGAATGTTTGGGGCGGATCAGTCTCAGGATCTTTGGTCCGGTGGGCGGTACTTGGATTGGGCTGTGGAAGAGAAGTTTCAGGAAATTGTACTTCCGCAGATGAGAGCGGTTCTTGAAGAAGCTATGAAGGAGATTCTTCAATACCAGCCGGACCTAATTGGATTTTCTGTTTTTGATACAAGTCTTCCGTGCACTAAGGTTGCGGCAAAAATTTTAAAAGAATTGAATCCAAGTATCCCTATCGTTTTTGGTGGGCCAGGAATGAGTCGATCTTTGTTCACGTCGTCTCAGGATTTTGCCAAGATTGGTGCAGATTATGTAGTTTTTGGAGAAGGTGAACAAACTATTTTAGATCTTCTTGAGAGGCTGGAGGCGAAATCTAGTCCAAAGGATTGTCCTGGTCTTGCCTATTTGGAAGATGGAAATTTACAGATTGGCGGCGATAGGAAAAATCTTTCATTAAAAGAAGTTCGCGTTCCGGATTTTTCCAATTTGGACTTTTCTTTATATAAGTTTCGAATGTTGCCTGTGATGATGAGCCGGGGATGCGTGGCCAAGTGCACTTTTTGTGCAGAAACTCGCTTTTGGAAGGGATTTCGAATACGTGAAGCGGAAATCACAGCCAATGAAATTATACAGTTAAAGAAGTTACATAATATCTCGGAATTTTATCTTTCCGATTCATTGATTAATGGGAACCATCGAATTTTAGACGATCTAGCAGAGCTTTTGATTGAGGCAGATCAGCGCATTCGGTGGTCTGGGTATGCACGTTTAGATAAAAATCTAACACCTGAATTATTAGAAAAACTTTCACGCTCAGGTCTGTATCTGATGTCTTTTGGTTTGGAGACTGGATCTCAAAAGATCATGGATCTAATGGAAAAGCGTACCACTGTGGAGGTGGCCGAAAAGGTAATTCGAGATAGTTTTGGGGCTGGAATAGCAGTGAATGTAAATTTGGTCGTTGGTTTTCCTGGAGAGGGCGAACAAGAGTTTCAAGAGACATTAGATTTTCTGAAACGAAACGAGAAGTATATTCAATCCGTTTCCACGGGAGAAACTTTGGCCGTAATTGCTGGCACACCCTTGTTTGAGCATCCAGAACGTTTTGGTATCCAAACGGTGAACAGCGCTATTCAATACGACTCGCAAGGGAATTGGATTTCCAAGGATGGTACAAATACCTATTCAGTTCGAAGAGAACGTTTGCTTCGATTAAGAGAGTATTTGAAAACGGTGCCACGAATTCGATGGACACCTGATGGAGAAGTCGCTCAATTCGTTCATGGAGATTATTTCAGAGCAGATCCATCAAAGTTAAGCAACTATGTGCCACGGTTTCTTAGTTGGAAGTTTGGTGATCAATCTATGGCCTCTCCTTTAGAGGGGAATAAATTTCAAATTCAATTGGATTTTTCTAATTTGAAAATTGAGGGGTCATTTAGAAATGAAGTTTTCCGAGCACTAAAGATTTTAAGGGAAGAACGAGCTCAGAATAAAATTGCTCTTTGTGTTAGTGGGGGAGTGGGGGCCGAGATTCTAGGACTGGTTATGGATCAGCTGGACATTCCTTATGATTGTTTTTTTCTAGACATTTATGGAGTGAATGAAGAGGCAAAGAAGAGGATTTATGGGCAGAATTCTTATTTTCGAGACAAGCTCATTCAGGAAATCCGCTTAGAGAGAAGAACTCTATTCGGCGATTTTGGTTTAGAACACTTTCAAAAATTTGGAGTTTTGTTCCCGGACCAGATCGTTTTGTCCTATTTGTATAAAAATATTCCCAAAGACTATTTTATCCTGGCCGGTGGCGGTTCCATGGATCGTCAAGGCAAGTTTTTTGAATCCATACCGACTAACTCCGTTAGTTCCAATTCTGCTTCTCGTATTTCGGGCATAAGTCCTTCTAGTCAATTGGATCCTCAAACTCAAATAAGTAATCGAAAGATTGCGTTTCCCATCAGTAGCGTTGGCCCCTATCTTTGGGCCGCTCAGGAGCAAAGACTGGGGGAATTTCAGTTCTATCTGTCGAGGGCTGAACTCATTTTGTCACAATTGGCTGATTCTCGCTTTCAATGGGGTTACCCTCTCACGAACTGGCGACCTATGTTGAATGAAGAGTTTCCTGAGCTGGTTGTGGAACCCAAAGTGTCCAATTGGCAGGGATCGAAAGGGATCCAAGAGAACTATTTACTTCGTACATGGTTACGGTTGCAGTCTCGTCATTTCACAGAAATTTCGAAAGCGAACCTTGAGGACATCTCCGTTATTTCCTTTGGGCGGGAGCTCGCCAGGGTGAATTCACAATGCGCCAGCGCATCTTCCACAGCATCTTCCGTAGATAAAACATTCTTTGTTGGATCGGAAACCAGTTTCTAAACGGGCATGCTATTCATGCTTGAAGATAGATCAGGCACACTATTTTTCGATTTCGAGAATCGACAGGAAAACTCACACTTCTGGCAAAGTTCTTCCACCTTTCGACCATTTTCAAAACCCGTCTTGATACGTTGATACTTTTCGGAGTTCACAATTTCTTGGAGTTCCGTTTCAAAAATATTTCCCAGGGGAATTTTTGCTTCTTTATCTAAGCAGCAGGGCACCACTGTTCCATCACTATGAATACCCACTTGACTTCTCGTTCCCCAGCAGGTTCCTGTTTCCCCGTAGTTTGGAGAGTCCAGCGAGGGCCAATCAAAGCGAGTGTCGAAATGAAGGTAAATTCTTCCCAAAAGGTTTTTGCTTTTTGTTAGCTTTGGATCGATGTTTCGATTGATGGAAAGTTGAAAGTGCTCTTCCAACGCTTGAAGGTAGACTTCATTTCCACTATCCGTGGTAGCGTTTTTGGGTTGGTTCCAAAGTCGAAAATTGATATAGAGATCGGGACGGAGTTTTTGGGCTAGGTCGCAAAAGTCCAAAATTTTTTGAAAATACACTTGAGGATTCGCTGATGGAAAATTATCGGAAAAACTCTGCAGTGAAAAATTCACTTGATGGATAGAGGTCTCCAAAAGAGCTTCCGTAGAAGATTCCACCAACGTGCCGTTGGTGGTGATCTCTAGGGCCACGTTCATTTCCTTCGCCAGTCGAACTAGTCCGTGAAATTCTGGGTGAAGGGTGGGTTCACCCATGAGGTGATAACAAACTCGTTCGGTGTGTGGGGCTATTCTTTTCAGAACCTCTTTTGCCTGTTCTAGCGAAACTCTTGCTTTTTCCCGTTTCACTTCCGGACAAAAACTACACTGCAAATTGCAGGTATTGCCGATTTCAAAATAGACCTTTTTGAAGTGAAGGTTCATCTGAGGTAGCAGTTAACATGAAGGTTAGAGAACTTGAAGGATTTCGAACTCTTTTGTGGTGCCTGCTCGTCGAAACTCAAAGCTATCTCCTTCATTTTTGCCTTGAAGCACTTGCCCGAGGGGAGATTCCAGAGTCACCACGGAGACTTTTTTCCCATTCACTTCCGCAGACAGCCCGGCGCCAAAAGGTAAAATGATATACCAAACAGTGCTTCCGTCTAAGGCAAGCTCCACCACTGATCCGCTTTCCACAGTCTTGCTTTTTGCGGAAGGGGGAAGAGATCGAACCCCATGGATCATTTTTTTGAGTTCCACCGCCCGTTTGGCTTGGGCTTCGGCCAAATACGATGCCTCTAGCGCCCTGGTATCGTATTCGTTTTCCGGACGACTTTCTTCGGACGTGGCCGCTTCGTGGGCGGCCTTGGAAGATTTTTCCACGAAGGCCAGTTCTTCCTCTAATTGATGAACGATGGATTGAAGAATTTTCGATCGCATGGCTTGCATGATTCCCGTGACCTTAGCGAGATTCTGTTTTTCCGGGCACTTTCACGGCGGCTTTGGCGGCTGCACGGGCTCGGGCGGCTAGTTTTGCTTCGGTTCGTGATCCCACGGGCTTTTCAGCTTTTTCTACGGTTGCTTTGGATTTCGCTGAAGTCCTTGATTTCGAAGAACCAGATTTTGCGCCTCCCGATTTTTTCGAACGGGGAGATCCTTTTGCCACTTTTTTCTGTGCTCCGCCAGATTGTGCTTCTTTTTCTGCAAGCAATTGCAGGGCTTCGGGCAAGGTAAGTTCCTCTGGTTTCTTTTCCTTTGGAACGGTGGCGTTAATTTTTCCGTGCTTTACATACAGACCGTAGGGTCCGTCGAAAAGCTCAATGGGTTCTTTCGTCTCTGGATGCTCACCAACCGTACGAAGAGGAGTAGATCTACGGCCTCTACCTTTGGGTTGGGCAAATAATTCCAGCGCCCGTTTTAGGTCCACGTCCAAAACGCTGTCTTCTTTTTTCAACGAACGGAAATCCTTTTCATGCACCACATAGGGTCCGAAGCGTCCCACATTGGCACGAATTTCTTTTCCTGTTTCTGGGTGATGGCCTACCAGGCGAGGGAGTTCCAAAATTCTCAAGGCCAAGGTTTGATCGATGGCATTGGGGTCGATCCCTTTGGGAATGCTCACGCGTTTCAACTTTTGTTTTGGATCTGCAGGAACTTCTCCTAACTGCAGATAGGGACCATAACTGCCGGTCTTTAAGAAAATAGGAAGATTGGTCACTGGATCGGTTCCAAGGCTAGAGGCTCCGCGCTTGACTTGCTCTACTAGGCTTTGGATGGATTCTTCATTTAAGTCAGAAGGAGCCATGCTCTCTGGCAATGAGGCTTTTACGATTTCTCCGGTCTTAGGCTCAATATATTCGAAATAAGGTCCGTATTTTCCCACGTAAATATTGAGGTTCTTTAAGTGTTCAAAATGAAGCGATCTCGCCTCTTCTGGATCAATTTTTTTGTCTTCTTTGGCCACTTTTTCTTCTAGGCCATCTTTGCCCGAATAAAATGACTTTAGGTATGGGAGATATTCCAACTTACCTTCGGCGATTTCGTCTAGCTTCTCTTCCATATTGGAAGTGAATTTCGTATCTACCAATTCTTGAAAGTGTTTCGACAAAAGTTCAGTGACCACGAACCCAGTAAAGGTGGGCACGAGAGCATTCCCATTTTTTACGGCATAATTACGATCGATAATGGTGCTTACAATGCTGGCGTAAGTGGATGGCCGACCAATGCCTTCTTTTTCCAAAAACTGAATGAGAGAGGCTTCTGAATATCGGGCCGGTGGTTTAGTTTCGTGTTCCGTTACTTCGGAAGATTTGTATTTTAGCTGCTCGCCTTCTTTGAAGTTTGGCAAAAAGCGCTCACGTTCCATGAGGGCCTGTTCGGGGTCGTCAGAACCCTCCACATAAGCGCGTAAAAAGCCTGGGAACAAAATTTTCATTCCGGACGACTGGAAGCGGGCTTTTTCTTCCACGGCTTCGATGCTGGCACTGACTTGTAATTGGCGAGAATCTGCCATTTGGGTGGCGATGGTGCGCATCCAAATCATCTCGTAAAGATCGTATTCTTTTCCTTTGAGTCCCATATTCTGGGGAGGAGTAAAATCCAAAGATGGACGAATGGCTTCATGGGCTTCTTGGGCACCTTTGGCTTTGGAGCTGAATCTTCTGGGGCCCTCGCTCAAATATTCATCGCCATACAGTTTTTTCACCAATGCTCTTGAAGAGTGAATGGCGCTTTCACTGAGGTTCACGGAATCCGTTCTCATATAAGTGATGAAACCGCGTTCGTAGAGGCCTTGAGCGATTCTCATGGTTTCGCGGGCGGAGAGACCGAGTTTTCGGTTTGCTTCCTGTTGAAGCGTGGAAGTAATAAAAGGAGGTGCCGGCTTTCTGTTCACCGGTTTTTCTTCAATTTCCAAAACTTTCCAAGTGGACTTGGCGAGTTTGGATTGCAATTGATCTGCGGCCTTGGCGTCTAAAAGGAATACGGAATCTTTTTCTAAAAGACGTCCAGTTTTTTCGTCGAAATCTTTACCGATGGCCACTCGTTTGTCTTTTACGTGAGTGAGTTTCGCTTCGAAATCGTCGGAATTTTTCGCAAGATTGGCACTAATGCCCCAATATTTCGCAGAAACGAAACGCATGCGCTCGCGCTCTAGGTCCACAAGGGCTTTGAGAGCCACACTTTGCACTCTTCCAGCGCTGAGTCCAAAGGCGATTTTTTTCCAAATCAAAGGAGAAACGGTGTAACCCACCAAGCGATCGAGAATACGGCGAGTTTCTTGGGCTCGTACTAGCTTTTCGTCGAGCTCTCGCGGATGTGCCAGAGCATCTTTGATCGCTGAGTTGGTGATCTCGTGAAACACCATACGTTTGGTGGGGATCTTGGGTTTCAATACCTCTAGCAAATGCCAACTAATACTTTCCCCTTCGCGGTCTTCGTCAGTCGCCAGATATAGGGTATCGGCTTCTTTCAACGCTTTTCGAATTTCTGCCAGCGTTTTGCCTTTCCCAGGCGGAATTACATAAAGGGGTTGAAAATTATTTTTAACGTTGATGCCGAGTCTTGCCCATTTTTCTTTTTTCATTTCCTCAGGAATTTCCGAGGCTTTTCCGGGCAGATCGCGCACGTGACCCATGCAAGCCAATACCTGGATGTCTTTTCCGAGGAATTTCTTGATGGTTTTCGCTTTTGTTGGCGACTCAACAATGATTAGTACGTTTTTTTTCACAGTGCATTAGTTTCCGACGTTTTTGTAACAATGAAATAAGAACGTCCGATTGGAAAGAAAAATTTTTTGGTCGGGCGATTTCGTTTGTCTCGCTGCGTTGTTTTGGGACAGTAGTTTTCGGGAAATAGTTTTCCAAAATCTTTCTTTGGAGAGCAAGTTCTCGGTGGCTCACCGGTTATTCACCAACCATTCACCAATGATTCTTCTGTGATTCGCGGATACAACCGTGTCCGTCCATGGATCACTCCCCAACCAATTCGCGAACGATATCGGTAAGTCCCGAAGATTTTGAGCCTCCGATCCTTTGGGGTGAGAAAAAACTCACTAAGATTAAATTCGCTGGCAAGAAAGAATCTGAATCCTTGTACGCAGACCGTTAATCTTCCAGTTTTTCTGAGTTCCAGCGCAAATCGATGAACTCTTTTTGCTCCGGTTGAAACACAATCGTGTAATCCACGTCAATGGAGTGGTCTTCCTCATAAATTAGAGAATCTTCTCCCAAACAATAGAGGGTTACCCATGCTGAGGCAGAAATGCGGTTTAGTTCTGGGCTAAGAAACTCTCTTCTCCAGTGCAAGTTCGACAACGATGCGCCCACGGCCTCTCTGGATTGGTCTTTGCACTTTGCATCTTCTTTTAGTTTTGCCGTGAATGAGATGGAGTTTCCTCTCCAGCTGATCCAGGTCAGAGGCCAACGGTTTGGTGTTTCTGAATTCATCACGGAAAATTCTGCGAAGTCTTCTTCAATTTTTCTTTGCAAGAAATAGCTTTTTCCAGTGGCCCAATTGGCGAATCTCGTTCCAATTCCATCGAGCAAGGTGTGACTACGCTCGCCGGTTTGATGTCCCAACTCATGAATCAAAATGGCAATGGCCTCTTTCGTTTGAATGTTGGGGGCGCCATTTTTATAGAAATGATCTCTATTTAGAAAGATAGGGAGGCCCATGCGAAATCCTGTTTTTGCAGTTCTGGGGCCAATTTGATCAGAGTCCACGAAAAATCGAGGGTAGGCTTTTCCTGAAAGAAAGAGAAGCTGGTGTCTCTGGCGTAAATTTACTTTCAATACTTCGGTGATCGATTGAAGAATGGCTCTATCTGAATTGGAAATCGGGCAGAGCGAAGATTCTAGGCATCGCTTCACCAAAGCGGGAAGCGCATAATAGGATTCAAAAAATCGAACTTCAGTGATTCCAGTACCGTTTCCTATGATGTCGCCGCCTTGAATCAGATCCCAAACGGCCTCGCTGGAAACCTCATCTACGGTTCGATTTCCTTCAAGCAATTCCTTGGTTTCTTGATCCAATGGGGTTTTTTGTGAGGAAGTTGGTTGGTAAGACCTCTGATGACGGGCCGCAGGTTTTAGAAGCGAAGGTCTTAAAACCGGAGTAGAGGTGGTTGCTAAATCAAAAGATGTCGCTCGGTTTGATGCTTCGGCAGCCGAAGGCTGAGCTGCTGCCGCTGCAATTAGGAAGATTGGACTACAAAGACAAATGCGAAATAGGGTTTTCATTGTAGGGGTTCCTTTGTGGGGTTTGGGGTCGTTAAGGAAAATAGTTGTAGGTTTAGTTGAAAAATTTCTTGAGAAGACTCATCAAAAAATTCTTGGTTAAAACTTTCTAAAAAGTCAGCGAGCTTCTTTTTGGCCGCTTCCATTTTTTTTGGAGAAAATTTTAAAGATAGTCCCATGTATTGGCGGTCTTCGGGCCGTTGTTCGTCTAAAGCTTCAAGAGCTTGGTGAATCATTCCCGCGTGATGCCTACGAATGGCTGAACTAACGGCTTTGGGGTCGGTTCTCCACGGTTGTTGGACAACGGTTAATTTTCCGTTGGGAAGTCTTTGGATGACGCCACATTTTTCCAGAGTGTTGAGCGCGTGTTCCACTTGAGAGTTGGTCACTTTGTTTCGTAGTTTTTTGCGAATCCAATCGGTATTTTCCTGGAAGCCATTACAAGAAATAAGATTCTTAATCGCTAAAAAGTACCAATCGGACAAAATTTGGAACTCAGCCAAACTGAGCTTGTGCACTTCGTTTTCTGAGGAGAATTTTGCTAATTTCTCGAGAACTTTTTTTGTGTCTTTGCCTTTTCTCTTAGCTTTTTCTAGTTCGACTAATGCAAAAAAGTATTCTTTTTCTCTGGCGCTCCACTGAAGGGAATCGGCAAGACCTTGCAACATTTCCGCCGAGGGAAGTCGCTGGCCGCCAAGGACCATGGCCAAGCTGCTGGGAGATTTATAGCCAAGGCGTCGCGACCACTTTTTCAAGTTGTTGCTATGATGACTATAGGATCCGTCAGGCAGACAAGCGGCCTTCAAATACGAACGGAAGTCCGTAAATGCAAAAATCGAAACCTTCTGTGAAGAGGCTTCTTTCAAGTGTTCCATAATTTCCCGTATTGTTCGTTCGTAAAAAGGATGGTCAACCGAAGTTGACCATCCTCAACCAAGACCTTACTTGCTGCTTCCGCAAGCGGGAACAGTGTACATTTTGGTGAACAACGGATTGTAACGAGAAGATTCTTCAAAAGCATCACGGTCATCGTTGCCGCTCAACTTGCGGTAAACGTTAACTGGGAAAGTGGTTTTGATGGTGTAGGGAGCGTCTACGTACTGTACGCACTCTCTGTCGCCATCACCAGCATTTCTCCACTTGGTGCACTTAGGAGCAGTTCCAGAAATTTTCTTGAACACGAATTCTTTAACTTCTTTTACACAGTTATTGTCATCACGGCCGCCGTACTCAACACATTTTGGAAGAGCACGAGCAGATCGAAGCATATCGCCTTCAATACAAACTTGGTTCATTCGGATAAACCAGTTGCCCATTTGGATTTGTGGCATTTGGTAGATCACGCGGAAGTTTTTGGAAATTTCGTTCCAAGAGCTGTCTTCCGTTGGGTAGCTTGCGTTGGCGTTGATTCCAGACAATAGGGCGAACAAAGACACTAGTAACACTTTCATAGGGGGTCTCCTTTGGGTCGAGGAAGAGCAAATGCACTTCCGTTCGTTAGGGGTTTGTTGTTGTTACCGGCAACGCAAATGGGTTTCCCATCAATGCAGTTCACTTTCAATACTTTTTCACAAAAATTGAAAGGAAAGTTTCACAAATTGTGAAAAGGGCGAAGCCTTCTTTTGTGGATTAATTTTGTCAACAATTGGGGATTGCGCTTACTCTAAGCTGGCCCACTTAATTGAGTAAGAGTAGTTGCCGCTTTTGGGCGACGAAGGAAAATGCCAGTAATTACAGGGATGATTCGCGATTCCAGCGTGGCGTTTCTTTGGCAGAATTCTTAGGCGATTTTGCCTTCGCTATCTTCAAACACCATTCCTCTTTGGATGGCTTCTTCTTTGGAAAAGGGCAAAATGGTTTCCGCATTAAAAATCGCAAATTTCAAATCCGCACCCTTAAGATTCGCATCCGAGAGGTCCGCTTCTCTTAAATTGGCGCGTTTTAAGTTGGCGTTTTCCAAATTCGCTTTTTGCAAATTGGCCTTACGAAGATAAGCCTGCGAGAGATTGCATCCACTCAAATTGGTTTTTTTCAAATTGGTTTTGAAAAAATCCGTCTTAGAAAAATTCAGACCCTTCAAATTATAGCCACTGAGATTGGTGCAAGGAAGGTTGGTGCAATCCTTGTTTACCCAAGTGGGAAGTCCATTTTTCTGACGACCAGTAATTAACGTAATGATTGGAAGCATGCCCAAACTATAACGAAATTTCTGAGTCCCAGCAAGTGCGAGGAGTGCATCTCCTCGCCGCAAGGCTTACACTTTTGGATACTTTTCCACTCTTTGATCGATAGCGCCAAAGATAGAGTTTCCGTTATCGTCTAGCATTTCAATGCGAACGCGGTCTCCGAACTTTAGGAAGGGGGTTTGGGGTTTCCCTTGGTCGATGGTTTCGATCATTCGAACTTCTTGAATACAAGAAAATCCCACGGAGCGATCGCGGTTAGAAATTGTTCCACTTCCGAGAATGGTGCCAGCGCAAAGATTTCTGGTTTTCGCAGCGTGCGACAACAGTTGGCCAAAGTCGAATTGCATGTCCACTCCGGCATTGGGTTCTCCAAACCACTTTCCATTAATCTTTGAGCGAAGGGGCAAGTGAAGTTTTCCCTGTTTCCAGGCGCTTCCGAGTTCATCGGGGGTCACGGCCACTGGAGTAAATGAAGAAGCTGGTTTGCTTTGGAAAAAACCAAAGCCTTTGGCGAGCTCTGCAGGAATCAACGATCGTAGGCTCACATCATTCACCAAAAGGACTAGCTTTATGTGTTGAAGAGCGTCGGAAGCAGACACTCCCATGGGCACATCGTCGGTGATGACGGCCACTTCGGCCTCAAGATCAATGCCCCACTCATCGCTGGCTAATGGAATAGGATCCGTAGGAGCCAGGAAGCTATCGGAACAGCCTTGGTACATCAAAGGATCGGTCAAAAATTCTGGGGGCATGGTAGCACCGCGAGCCTTCCTCACCAACTCCACATGGTTTAAGTAAGCCGAGCCGTCAACCCACTGGTAGGCTCGCGGTAGGGGAGAGTGGACTTTGGAAACGTCGAAGTCAAAGGCCGCTTTCCAGCCACTGGACTCGAGATCTTTCCATTGTCTTTGAAGTTTTGCCTCTGCCTCACTCCATTGGTCCAAGGCCGATTGCAGGGTACAAAAATCCTTGGCTTCGGCGGCTCTTTTCAAATCTTTCGAAACCAAAATTAGTTGACCGTCTCGACCATGACGCAGAGATGCGAGTTTCATTCTGTTCTCCTTTTCCTAGGCACTGGTGGGGCTAGACAAAACTGCCCTAACAACTAAGGGGAAGTTAGCACTTCTTTGCAGGAAGGGAAACAGCGCTACTCCCAGCTGGACACTAAGCGTCGGTAGGGTTTTGGACGTGACACTGATCAAAACCCTAGAGAAATAATTGACCCGATGTAGCAGTTTCTGACGCAGCGAAAAGATCGCAATATTAGTTTTTCTTTTGCCCACAGCATTCGCTGGCCAAGTGTCGGTAGGTTGGGTAAGAAACCTCCTCGAGGTGACCCATGATAACATTTCTATTTCTGCTCTTGTCCGTTTCAACTCCTGCTTTCGAGATTCCCGGTGCGGAATTGGTAATTACTGATCCCGTAGAAACGGTTCTGGTAAACGATGACATCCGTGGCCCATTGGAAGTCTGGAAAGAAATGATTGATTCCGCCAAAAAGAAAATCGATCTCCAGCATATGTATGCAAGTGGAAAAGCTGGTGAGCCATTAGAGGAAGTCATCGATCGCCTGGAAGCTGCCGCTGAACGCGGGGTAAAGATTCGTTTCCTTCTAGAGGAAAACATGAAGAGAGCCTCTGTGGCAGAAACGCTAGAGCGTTTGAAAAAAATCAAAGGGTTGGAGCTTCGCTATCTTAAGTTTTCTTCCGTTGCTGGTGAAGGGATTATTCATTCTAAGTCAATGGTCATTGATGGCGGAAAGGTTGCTTTTATTGGGAGTCAAAATTTCGATTATCGCGCTCTGAAACACATTCAAGAAACGGGATTGAAAATTACGGACAAAAAAATTGCAGCTCAAGTACAAAGTATTTTTGATCACGATTGGAAAGCCGCAGATCTTATTGAAAAGAAAAAGAAAGTGCCAGTGATCCAAAAAAAGCCCACCTTGGCCGACAAAAAATCGAACTTGTATCTGGTGGCCAGCCCTTTTGCCTATAATCCAAAGGGCATCGTAGACTCCGAGAGCGAACTCATTCGTTTGATTGGAGAAGCGAAAGAAGAAATTCGCATCACCTTGTTGGATTATTACCCCTTAAATCGGGATAAAACCTATTACCCCACCATCGAAAATGCTCTTCGTGCAGCTCAGGCAAGAAAAGTAAAAATCAAATTACTTGTTTCTCACTGGAACACTTCAAAGCCAGGAGTAGACCACTTGAAAAGTTTGTCGGTCTTGCCTGGAGTGGAAATTAAGATCGCTACCTTGCCTCAAGCGAAAGATGGATTCATTCCCTTTGCTCGGGTGAATCACTCGAAATATATGGTGATCGATGAGCAGATTTCTTGGATTGGAACTAGCAATTGGACTGGTGGCTATTTAAATACTTCTAGAAATATGGAAGTGGTTGCAAAAAATGCAGAACTTTCTAAACGATTGTCTGCTGTGCATGAACAATTGTGGTCGGCGCCTTATTCTGCAGCCATTGAAATTCAGAAAGATTACCCAAAAGTAAATAAGGGCGGAGACTAAGCTAGCTTTTGTAATTTCGTGGGTTTGGGGAATCGAATTTCGAAACAAGTGTTTACGAAATCTCGATTCAAAAGGAATTTGGCTCCGTGTTGGTCTAAAATACCTTTCGAAATAGAAAGCCCCAAACCTGTGCCTTCGCCCACAGGTTTCGTGGTGAAGAAGGGGAGGAATAATTTATCTTCCACTTCTTTAGATATTCCATTACCACTATCAAAAATTCTTACAATCACTTCTGACTGAGTTTCCTGGGTCACAATCTTTACCCATTTCTCTTGAAGGTTCTTGACGGCGTCGATTCCATTAGAGAGAAGATTTACGAGCACTTGTTCAATTTCAATTAGGTCCACTAAGACCAAGGCTTTTCCGTTCGTTTCAATCTTAATCTCTACAAAATTTTGTTTAGCCTTTGCGTTGATCAATAAAACAGATTCTTGGATGATCATATTGAGATCTTCTAACTTTTTTACGCTTTCTTCTGAAGATCGAGAAAACTTCCTTAGCCCCAAAACAATTCGTTCAATCCTTGTGGTGGCGCGGGCAATTTTCTCTACTCGTTCTTGAAATTTATTCTCGTCCGATCGAGATTTTTCCAGAATAGAAAGTGTGCCAGTAATAATTGCCAGGGGGTTGTTGATTTCATGAGCAATGCCAGCAGACATTTCTCCTAAGGAGGCAAGCTTTGCAGTGTGAATAGACTTAGCTCTTTCTACATCTAATTCTCTACTTTTGTTCTTCACCTCTCTAAGCAAACGGCTATTGAACTGAGAGATGCTACTAATCAAAGCGATCAGCACCGTTAGGAGGAGTGTTAAAATTACACCGATAATTAGTGGGAATCCTGCGTTGTTTAGGAAAAAGGATTCCGTAGGATGAAAGTATACTTGATGGTCCAGACCAAACAACGTCACTACTTTTTGAACAAAGTACCTGGATCGAATTTGATCCTTAGGGAAAACTTCTTTTGAGCCAAGAAGAACATCATTTCCTCTTATAATTTTCAAATTTAGTTTGTCTGTGACTCCCATCATAGCTGAACCAAAAAACTGTTCTGCAACTACGGGTGCATAGGCCCAACCTCGAAATTTGCTAGTGCTCCTTTTCCAGACTGGATAGAAAATGAGAAAACCAGGTCTATTTTTTGAATCTTGGACTAATTGAATAGACTCTGTGGCAATTGCCCTTTTTTGTTCTTTTGCTTTTTCAGCGGCCCATCGGCGACGCGCTTCGCTTCCTAAGTCTAAACCCCGTGCTTGTGTATTTTCTTTATACGGCTCAATGAAGGTGATGATGTAGTGATTGTCAAATTGGCTTGAATACTCAGCGTCTAAAATTTTAATCGAAAAATTTTCTAATCCTGCCTTTTGCATTTGTTGCTGAAACTCCTTTGCATTTGACTTCGGAATTTCAGAAACAAATCCTACCCCTCTCACTGCTCGATAATAGGTGCCTAATTGAATGGTATTGGCGAACTTCTGCCAGTCTTGCCAAAGAAAATCTTCTTGGGTTTCCATCATGCCGGCTGCACCAAGTAGCAGCGTGGTGTAGTTTCTTTCTGCCGCTTCTAGGCCAGACAACACTTTCTCTTCCAGCCGCTGCAGTTCAAAATCTTTGAGTCGATTCTCCTCATAGGCCAAAAAACTAACGGCGGCGATGATAACGGAGAGTCCTGCAAAGAATACTCTGTGAATGACTGCAGAAACGTTTTGTCTATGAACTGCTTCGATGAAAAAAATCGAAACGGCTAGGGACGAGGTGATTCCCTGAAGGTAGAGCATATTCAAATTGCTGCTGCCAAACTCAAATAGAGAATAACCTAGATGAGAGTAGTAGATAGACAGAATTGTAGTCAGCACTAGTAACAACTGTCCGCTAAAGCGTCCTAAAAGAAGGATGCCCATATAAATGAGAAAAACGTTTGCCCAATAAATCCCTTCTGGAAGTCTGCTCACAAAAACAGCGTAATTGACGAAGGCGATAGCTATACTAAGGGTTAAAAAAAGGGGAGCGTCCTGAGGTTTTGAAAAAAAATGTTTGAGGCGTAGATGGATCAAGTGAAGAAAGAACGGTAGAAATACAATTCCACCAACGAAGTCGCCGCCCCACCAGGTCAATAAAGCATAGGCAAATTTAGGTGCAGGAACAATTCCCGCCATAAGTAGAGTCAGGGTTCCGATTAACGATCCAACGATCGACCCTGAAAATACGGAGATTAGAATTGCCACAGATCTACGCAGCTGCGTACTTCTAAGACTTTGCGTTACTTTTCGATAAAGCCAAGCACCAAAGAGTGCCTCCAAAGTATTTCCCGCTGCAATCCCTGCGACAGCAAGAAAGGGGATATCCGTGGTGAGATTGGTGAGAAAGGCTCCCAAAAAAATTCCCAACAAAACTCGATTTCCAAAGATCAAGAGCGATGCAATCGCTAATCCAGTTCCTGGCCAAAATGGAGATGAATTTTCGTTGATGGTGGCAAAGTGAAGACAGGTAATTCCGATGAGACTGTAAAGAATAACTACGGCGGCGTTTAGAAAAAGAAATGAAAAAGCTTTCTGACTTTGAAAAGCAGAAAACCAGGAACGAATTTTATTTGATAACTCTTTTCTCATACCTAACTTACGTTCCAATTCCGTCCAACCTATTCTCCTTATCTATCGGCAGCTTTTTTCGTCTACTGCAGGGAAATTGCTCAAGATTTTCTAAAAAATCGGAAAGGGAAAAAGGATATCGACCTACGCCTTTTCGATTCCACAAGGTCCCTATTGCTTAGTTGGGGGCAAATAAAAGATTCTTCAGTGGCAATGTGCCCAAATGCCGCAATCCGAGGGCCATATAACTTTTCTGCGTTGGACTTTTTGGGTACGATACCGTGTATGTATAAGACCCTATTTCTCTGTGGTTTGGCTCTTGTATTTACTTCCTGCTCAAAACTGAGTGTGGCCGTGTATTGGGCCGATACCTTTGCCGTATCGGAGCTAGATGACTATTTTCAAATTTCCAGAGCGCAAAAATCTGAAACTCAAAAGTCCGTTCAGCTGCAACTGAGCGAAATTCGGAGATCCGACTTTCCTAGATTGGCAGAACTTTTTGAAGAGGCGGCCGGGCAGCTTGAGAACCAGAAATTGGGCAAGGAGGAAATTCTTTCCCTTCGCACTAGGCTTATCTACTTGATGTTGTCTATGTCGATAAGGTTTGAGCCCATCATTTTGCAGTTGATGCTTTGGGAGAAAGAAAATAAATTTCAAAAGTTTGATCTTGCGCTTAAAGAGAAACAAGAGGAACGTTGGCAGAAAATATCTTCCGAAGAAAAGCGAATAAAAGAAGCAAGAAGAAGAGTGGAGCGATTGATTTCTCGGTCTGTGGGTTATCTTACGGACGATCAAGAAAAACGCTTGATTGAAGTTCTCCGAACCAATCCACTGCAGTTAGAGTGGGAAAATAGAAATATTGTGTTTCAAAAGTTTGTGCAGGCCCGGCCCACTGAAATGGAAAGTTTTCTGAAGAAGTTTTTCCATCAGTGGGAAAGTTTGCAATCAGTGGAATATATAAAAGCTAGAGATCTGTACAGGAAAAATTGGGATGAGTATTTGTACTTTCTTTTGCAGAATTTAGAACCAAAACAAAAATTAAACGCGATAGAAAACCTGCGCGAGGTCGCCGCTGAGTTGCGATCCTTAAAGCCGAAGGAATAGGAATGTACCAAGGATTCATTTTTGATTTAGATGGAACATTGGTGGATTCTCGTTTGGATTTTGCCGAACTTGCACGGCGTCTAGAAGTTCCTGTGGGCTCACCCTTATTGGAGGTGGTTGGCTCTTGGCCCGAAAAGAAGCGAAACTGGGGCATGGAAGTCATTCACCAGTTTGAAGTGGAGGGGGCTGAACGATCTGAAATTATTCCAGGTGTTTCGGAGTTTTTAGAGGAGCTGGAAGAGAAGAAAATTCCTGTGGGACTTTTTACTCGAAACTCGCGATCTACCATGCTGCGAACTATAGCCAAACACCATTTCTCGTTTTCTGTTTGTTACGCTAGAGAGGATGGGCCCCCAAAGCCCTCTCCGCAAGGACTATGGCAAATTCAAAAGGTGTGGAATTTGCCAAAAGAAAAAATACTATTTGTGGGCGATTATCTTTACGATCTGCAGGCTGGATTGGCAGCAGAGATTCCCACTGCCATTTACCAACCCAGTCCCGCAGACTTCGATACCACGGGAGCCACGCATCTTTTTGCGGATTATGCTTGGCTTAGTTCGTTGATTTCCGCTGTCCCTCAGTCTGCTGGGGCACGAGCTGCAATCGACTGATGTCGTATCCCATTTCTTGCACTTTTTTCACCAGTTCTTGGTAACGTTTTTCTGGAAGCTGGGGCTTTCGAGCCATGATCCAAACGTATTTTCTGCTGGGAACTCCAATGATGGTATCGGAATAGTCTGAGGCCACATCCAACACCAAATAGGCTAACTTAAAGGGCCACAGCGGCTGCACTCGCCATTCTGTATTCGTTTCTTTGTTATAGACCCATCCTTTTTGAGGAATCTTTTTTGTAGGTCCGGTGAAGCTATCTTTTTGGAATCGGAAATCGATATCAATTCTTTCTTCCTTCGCGTTCCACGTATAAATCTCAATGGCGTTGTGGGCGCCCTTTTCAAAAACTGTGGGAATATTGGCAATTACATACCAATCTCCCATAAAGCGATCGAGATCGATTTTACGCTCCATTGCTGTCAATGGGGGCGTGCTGCTTGCGCAGGCAGAGAGCATCAAACTTAAGACTGCAGATTTGGCTAAGCCTTTCGCCTTTTTTTTCTTTTTCATAGGAACCTCGGTAAGTATTGGAGAGTTTCGGCCACGCCTGGATATCCCTGTAAAAACCAGTAAAGCCAAGCGATGCTCATGATAGTGTGACCAACAAAAATAAAGAAGTGACTCCACATTTCCACACGATCCGATTGCAATTGAAAATAGCGCACCCAATGTAGGGCCTCGTCAATCATACTATAGAATACGGTTAGTGCCGTGAAACAGGTGGCCGGAATCCAAAGAGCGTTGGGGAAATGGTAGCCAAGACAAAGAAGAAGGGTGCTGGTGACCCCCGCAAAAATGGTTATGTGGTGAACGAGATTTTCCCCCTTGGCCAACTCTGCTTTGTACACTGTGCGATGTCCGATGGTGTCAAAGGCGATGGCGAATACGAAAATTGCAGTACCCACCGGAATGTTCCAAACGTAGGCGGGATATTCTACCCCGTTGGCGGCCCCCAGAAAAAAGAATCCAGAGACGCTGAACAAGAGCCCTAGCATCATTCCCACCCAACCCACATAGACGAGCCAGTCTTGAGTTTGGAACTCTTTCATTCGTGAGGCGTATACTACTGTGTCTTCTAAAAAGGATGTCGATTTCATACGGGTCTCCATAATGGTAAATTTGAAAGATGTTTGTTGCGAAGAGGTTGGTTTTTCCAAGTTTCAAAAACAGATTCCATGGCTAATTGAAGTTTTTTCTTCGAAGTGGGATGAGCTCTCTTATGAAGTGTCTGTTGTTCCGCCACCTCTCGACCGATTTCGCGATACACCCGGGCGGCAATTCGAATGGCCAAAGAATTTCTCCAAGAAAGGAAGGGTAAACCTTCGAGACCCTCGGCATAGCGAAGTTCCGCTCGGTCTAAAACTCTTTGCACTACTTGAAGTGTTTTTTTCTCATCTTCTATGGGGTGAAAAACTTCCGCTTCCTCTAACCAAGTTTTTGGCAGATAAACGCGGCCCAGAAGAAAATCTTCTTTTACGTCGCGGCAAATGTTGGTGAGTTGCATGGCGACGCCAAGCTTCGCCGCAAATGGAAGAGCTCTAGCATCGCTTACCCCCATGATATGACACATCATTAGGCCCACGGTGCTGGCCACGTGATAACAATAGATCTCTAGTTCCTCGATGCTGGAATAACTTCTTCCTTCGAGATCCATTTTCATGCCCTCTAGAAGATCTAGAGCGTAGACCTCTGGAATGGAATAGGTTTTCATGACCTCTCGAAAAGCGGCGAACACAGGAGAGAGTGAGCCAGGTTGATCGGAAAGGGACCGAAGGGTTTCCGCCCTCAGTTGTTCCCATACTTCTAGACCCTTTTCTCCGGCCTCATCCACCACATCATCGCAATGCCTACACCAGGCATAAAGATACCGAGCGCCTTCACGAAAATCTTGAGGCAAAAGTGCTGCAGCGAAGGAAAAGCTCTTGGAGCCTTTTTTCATTTTTTCTTTCGTATAGGTCTGCAAGTTCGACATGGTCTACGCTTCCACTTCCTTGAGGTCAGAGACTTCAGCCTTTACGGGGAGATAGTCTTTTACAATTACAGAGGCGGTGGCTTTCCCGGAATTGATCACTCCGGGAACTCCAGCGCCAGGATGAGTTCCGGCCCCGGCAAAATACAGGCCCTCAATATGATCGCAGCGGTTGTGGGCGCGGAAAAATGCACTTTGGGCCAAAATTGGTTCTAGAGAAAAAGCCGATCCCCAGTGCGCGTTGAGTTCGCTTCGGAAATCGAGAGGAGTGAAGATACGTTTGGTTACCAAATTCTTTCGTAGGTCTGGCATGCCATTCTTTTCCAAATATTCAAAAATACTTTCGGCATATTTTTCCCCTTCGGTGTTCCAGTCTACTTTCGATTTTCCCAAATGTGCCACAGGGGAAAGTACATAAAAGGCGCCACAGCCCTTAGGTGCCATGGAAGGATCCGTCACCGCCGGGTTGTGTAAGTAAAGAGAGAAGTCTTTTGGCAAAAATCCTGTGCCAAAAATATCGTCTAATAAGCCTTTATAGCGTGGACCAAACAGCACTGTGTGGTGGGCCACTTCTGGATAAGGAACTTTCGTTCCAAAATACAAAACAAAGAGACTCATACTATGTCGCATTTTTGAAAACTTCTTGGTGGAAGATTTTACCCTTGGTTCATGGGCCAACAATTTGGAGTAAGTGTGAACCACATCAGCGTTACTGACCACAATATCGCAAAGTTCTTGTTGTCCGTTTTGATCTTCCACACCAATGATTTTTCCATCTTTGGTCAGAATTTTAGCCACAGGCCTGGAGAGTTCTAATTTTCCGCCCATCTCCTCAAATAACTTTACCAATGCCATCACTAGGGCACCAGTGCCGCCTCTGGGAAAAAAGACTCCCCACTTTCTCTCCAAGTAATGAATGAGAGTATAAATGGAACTGGAAGAAAAAGGATTGCCACCAATCAAGAGTGAGTGAAAGCTGAAGGCTTCTCGAAGCTTGGGGTGACGAATAAATTTCGAAACGGTGCTATACACAGATCTCCATGCTCCTAGGCGGATGAGTTGTGGAGACACTCGAATCATACTCCACCAGCTCAAAAAGGGAATGTGAACTAACTTGTCATAGCCTTCGTGAAATACGTCTTTGGAGTAACGAAAAAATCGGTCGTATCCTACTACGTCTTTCGGCTCAAGGGCTGCGATCTGTCGCTTCAAGGCATCTACATCGTTGGAGTAATCAAACTTGGTGCCATCTTCCCACTGCAAGCGATAGAAGGGCGCTACGGGCATAAGCTCCACGTAATCTTTCATGGAACGATCGCAAAGTTCAAAAAGCTCCTCAAGCGCCTGGGGAGCCGTGATCACTGTGGGACCACCATCGAAACGAAAATTTCCATCTTCGTATACGTAGGCGCGTCCTCCGGCCTTATCTCTTTTTTCCCAGATGGTAACGTCGAAACCTTTGGCCTGAAGTCGGATAGCGGTGGCCAGTCCTCCAAATCCACTCCCTATGACGATTGCTTTTCGTTTATGCATAAGCACCTTCCAATTTTTGTTCCAGTTGTGAAAATTTTTCTGCGGGAAATGCGGGGAAATATTTCTCTAAGGCATGCAAAGAGTTTTCGGTAATTTGCACTGCTTCTGATTTCGCTAAATCTAAAACGGAATTTTGTTCCAAATAGTTTTCCACCGCCCAGAATTGCCCTTCGACGATAAGTTTTTTTACAAATTCAAATTTTTGCGTTGGCAAAATTTCTGAGGCTTTGGCCATGGGCCAGCAGAGCCTACGCTCGCGAAGATCTTCGTAGCGCTTTACGGTGGCTTTATTGCCAGAGAGGTTTCCAAGGTCATCGAGCATTTGCAATTTTTTCCCAAGGGCTAGACCGTAAGCATACAACAAGCGAATTCCCTCCGGCTTGAGGCCAGCCAGGGCCCCGCCGCTGGAAATAGCAAATGCTGTGAGCGCGCCGGTTTTTAGTTCCATATTCGCAAGGGAAAGTTCGCGGATTTTTTCTTGTGGAGTATTTAAAACATTTACTCCCAGGTCGATGGCCTGGCCAAAGTGACCCTTAAGATAGGTTTCGATACAAAGGCGGGTCATTTCTAATTCCAGATCGGGCAACAAATGTAATTGTCGGATCTGAAAAAGTTGCCAAAAGTACAACCAGTTTCCTGCATTGAGGGCCAATGGCATACCGTGGGTTTTGTGAAGAGTGTCGGTGCCTCTACGAATTTCGCTATTGTCTTGAATGTCGTCCACAATCAAAGAGGCTGCATGCATTTGTTCTAAGAGCGTTTGCCATCGGGTGAGAGCAACAGAAGACTTTTCGACACATGATTTTTCCGAAGGGGACTTTTCCGAATTTCCGCAGGAGAATCCTAAGTCTACTAATTGAGAACGGAAATTTTTTCCTGGCCGGTGCAATACGCTTGCAAGTGGATCAAGAAGAGCATCATGAAAGTACGGAGCAATCTCGCGTGAAACCCCAGTGAGTTCAAACAGCTCAAATTCTCTTGGTAACTGCTTGTCGCCGTAATTAGTCATTGGATCGCCTCCGGACGGTGAAAAATTGCCTTCATGGCAGGAACAATGGGGACTGGTGGTTTCCCCACAAGAATACGTGCTTGGTCCATACTTGTGCTTTTGCCGGCGTAAAAACGTTGAATTAGCGGCTCAGGCAAGCGGTAAAATCTTTGAAATACTTCGAATCGAAGCTCTGGTTGGGCTGCCAAAAAGAGCATGCGATTGAGTGCGTGATAAAAGGAATGTGACTTTTTTCGGTTTTTCTCCCATCGTATCCAATCCTCCTTGGCCGTAGGAGAAAAAGGATCCCACTCAAAGGCCAATTGAATGGCGTAAGGAACGGAATATCCCGTAGTGGGGTGAAAGAATCCACCCTGCATTCCAGTGCTGAAGGGCAAGGTTGAAGCGGGGAAAAACGGTATGGGAAGAGCCGCACATTCTTTTGAAAGCACAGTTTCTATTTTCCAACCCTGTTGTTGGACATAGGAAAGAACTTCAGTTTCCACGAAAGCTTCATGGATTTCGGAAGTGTCTGAGTAATAAGTATCTTCAACTAAAAGTTCGGTTTCGTTCCAGGGGAGAACATACACAAAACGAAATCCATCCGTTTGTGGAACGCGAACATCCATCAGTAGGGGGCGAACCAAGCCATGGGGACTTTTTAAACGGAGATTCAGTCCAAAAAACTTCTGGTAACCGCAAGGTTGAGAAGTTGCAATGCCTCTACCATCCACCACGATATTTGCTGAGAAAAATCCCTTATCGGTTTCTACTCCGTCTGAATTCGTGGAAAGAACTTTGGATTTCCAAAGAATATTTTTTTTGCACTTCAGATTTTCTAGAAGCTCTGAAGTTCTTATGGAGGCGTATCTAGAATTTTGGAAAGTTCTCTCATAACGAGGAAAGGCAATGTCGTACCCATCCCAGCATTGGCTAAAAAGAGGTTCCATCCAATGCCAGGCATAGGGGTCCATATCGGAGGAATGGAAAGACCAAGTTTTCTCCGCAGGCAACGAGGGATTTTCGTCTAATAAAAGGATTTCTTTTTGTGGGTGTTTTTCTAAAAGGCGTTCGGCAAGCAAAAGATTGGCCAATCCTGCACCAAGGAGAATTGCATCAGGCATGAGCGCTTCTCCCTTTTCTCGATTTTTCTCGCGTAGACAGTAGTTGGGATTCTTTTTTGGCTTTGGAAAATTCTAAGGAATACTCAATAAATTCTGTTTTCAACCAGCGATCCCAAAAAGTGAAATACAGGCCATAGTTTCCTTTTACGCGATAGTGGTGCATCCCATGGTGGGTAGGACCAATCCACCATTTGCCAAACCAATGAGAGGCTGTGCCCAAGGGATAAAACTCTCTGCCCAAGTGATTGGTTGCTCCAAGAACCGACATGAAGGCCAAAAAAATCAGTAAAGCCGCGGGATGAGCCGGAATGAGGAAAAATAAAATGGGCAAAATCATCGCCTCCAAAATGCCTTCCACGGGATGGAAAGAAAAGCTCGCGAAGGAAGTTGGGTGCCGGCTCAAGTGATGAACCAAATGAAATCGTCGGTAGAAATAGGGATGATGTAGAAGGCGGTGGGTAAAATAAAAATACGTTTCGTGTCCAAAAATCAAAAGAGCAATGCTGAAGACAAAATACGGCCATCCGTAAGCATCGATTTCGAAATAGATGGGGAAGATGGAATGCTTCCATCCTTCCAGCACCAGAGCTCCGGCAATGGCGAATAGTAGAGTTGTAAAAATAGAATAACGGATTTCCCGGGAAATTTGTCCTGGCTCAGGAGTTCGAATGGGAGGAAAAAAACGTTGCGCTAAGAAGGATAAGAAAAAATAGCGAGCCAAAATAATTCCAAAAAGCGCAGGAACATTTACCCAGAACGGAGCAATTTGCATAAAATTTTTCCCTTCCGATCCAAGAAGATTCGTTTCTGGAGCCCGTTCCCACGATAGTGAAATTCGGTCCATGTAACCATGTGGCATTTTGACTTGTCCAGGAAATAACCTAGACAGAACTTGAACAAATGAAATTTAGATCAAAAGTCCCTCAGGCACCAATTTACCAGTGCTAAAGCGCGATCCCGTCATAGAGCTTAAATCAAGGGTTTGGAACTTCCCAAAGTGCATGAGCTCGGCCATTCCTCTGCCTGCGGCATAGCTCTGCATGGCGCCCCGCCCAGAGTAGCCGTGGTTTTCATACACATTTTGAAAGCCTTCTACTTTTCCCAAAATTCCCGTTTTGTCTGGGGTCATTTCATAGAGGCCTCCCCAACCGGTGAGGTGCTTCAATTGTTCGAACTTTGTGGATCGCTCAAATAAAGGTGCCCAGATTTTTTCTTGAAAAAAACTCTCTCCGTCGTAATTCAGGTTCCAGCCTTTGGGCTCCTCTGGTTCGGCATAACCACCAAGAATATTGGTGGCTTCAGGGTGGAAGTAAACCCCCGATGGATCGATCATCATTCCAAATTCGCTTAAGTCAAAATCTCGTACATCGAAAATAGAAACCTGTCTGCGAAGAGCGTAAGCCGGAGAATTGTAACCCATCATCTTCGCTAAATGCGAGGCCCATGGGCCTGCACAATTGGCGATGACTTTTCCTTTTACCACAGTTTTCTCAGAGCTCTTTTGGTCCACGGTGGGATCGGACTCGTAAAAATCTTTTAGCTCCGCTTCGTTTTTTGGAGGAATCAATTCGCATTCCACCTCCACAAAGTCTGCTTTCGGAAAGCGTACCGATTTTACTCGGTGACCTTCCAAGAAAACCACGCCGTTTTTTTTCGCTTCTTCTCGAAAATAGGTTTTTAAAATGTTTGGATTAAAGAGTCCATCTAGTGGAGAAAAGGTGGCGCCTTGCAAGTCATCTGTTTTGTCGATGAAAGGACGTTTTTCACGAAGAGTTTTTGCGTCCCAAACGTCCACTGAGATCTTGTGTGTGTTTTCTAAAAACTTCACTCGACGAATAGCGTTTTCCCATTGGTTAGGTTGAAACATCCAAAGATATCCCACCGGACGATAGCCTGTTTTGTCGGGATTTTTTCGAAAGAATTCAATGCTGTCTTTGGAGAGCTGAACGTTGATGTCTTGATCCCAGGTGGCTCTAGCGCCTCCAGCGTTGAGCTCCGAAGAAGAGAGTCTGCCGGTTAAATCAGCATCGATCACTGCGATATTTTTGCCGCCCAATTTGGCCAAATGGTAGGCAGTGCTAGAGCCCATGAGCCCTGCTCCCACAATCAAAGTGTCAAACTGCTGTTGCTGCGACATAGAAAACTTTCCCCTTAGTGGAACTACCCCTACGAATCGTAGGGGTATCTATACCAAGAATCGGGGGAATTTTTTCACTATTTTCGAGTTTCTTCAATGACGATTCGATATTCGTTATTGCGCTCTTGGATGTAGAGGTTTTTGTTGCTCTTCAGCGAAAAGGCCTGTTTTCCACCGGGGAAGGTGGAAGTATAAGTTTGGGTGAAGGTGATCAAATCATATTTTTCATGAAAATAGTAACGAACATTTTCCGCAGTTACGGTGATGGATTCGTATTTTTTATTCAGAGCTTCTTTGTATTTCGCAAAGGCCACTTTGTTCATGCCTTCCATTCGGAATTCGTCCGCATAACTATCCACATATTTGGCCAAATCTTTGGTGCTCCACGCTTTGATCCAGCCTTCAAAGAACGCTTTAGCTCTGGGCAGTCGGGGAGTGTTTTGCAGTTGACTAAAGTCTTTTGTGATAATGACTTTGGTGTCTTTCATTTTTACGGTGTCGTAAATGATTTTCACATTGTCGTTGTCGAGGACTACACATCCTAAGGAGTCATATTGTTTTTCCAAGCGAGACGGATCATCCGTGCCGTGAATCAAAATATCAAAACCAGTTTTTGAACCCGTTTTGTCCATGGCGTTTGGGTAACTCACGTAGACGGCGCGAGGGCCAAATTTGGGTTTCAAAGCGGGGGCCTGAGTGCGAAACAAAAACTCGTAAATTCCCTCGGGAGTTTTTAAATCGCCTTCAAAATTTTTGTCACCCTGAGCTTGTCCGAGAGTGGTGCGAAATGTTTTCACAATATCAAGGCGGCCGTCGTTGTAGTTGGCCATATGGGTTTGGAAGGTTTTTTTATCCACCACAATCACCAATTCCGTGATGCCAGGAATATTGGCGTTTCCTGTGGAAAGAAAAAAGGGAAGAATCAAACAGGCAAGAGCTAAGGCTTTGATTTTTTTCATCTTCTTATCAGGGTAAGGAAGGTGATGCCTTTTGTCAAACGACAACCCACGGGTCTCGGTCGTACAAGTTGGTCAATACCTGTTTCGGGAAGTTTTGCAATCCTCGTCAAATCCACCGCGACTTTGTATACTGAAGTCGTCCACTTTTTTGATGGATGAAGGTTTCAGGATTCCTAATGGTTTCGGCGCGGCTTTGGGGAAGGTTGGTCCAGGTTCGATGAAGATATTGGTCGTCAAAAGAAGGGCCCTGGGTGATACGGTGCTTCTTTCCTCCGCTCTGGATTTGCTGCGTCAACGGTTTCCGCAAGCCGAAATTACGGCCTTAGTTCCCTCGGCGTTTCAGTCCATTCTTCAAGGAAATCCAAACGTAAAAAACCTATGGGGACTTGAAGAACCCTTTCTTCTACTTTTGGCCAAAATTCGCCGAGAACGGTTTGATGTTCTTCTCCAGCTTCACCTTTCGCAACGAGTTCGTTGGATCTCTTGGTTGGGTGGCGCTAAACAAGTGTTCACTCAAATGCAGGATAAAAAAACGCAGTCTGCCTATGGGTTTCATCCCAACGCTCTGGATTGGGATCGATTATTTTTGAACAAAATCTTCCCCACTTCCGACGACAAAAATGGAATTTCCGTTTCTCCTCCGCCAAAAATTTATTTGAATGACTACGAAATCCAAGAGGGAAAAGCGATTTGGAAACAACTCAAACTGGATCCAGAAAAGGTCCTGTTTCTTGGATTAGGAGCTAGCCGCAGCACGAAGCGTTGGTTACCGCGCCACTTTGCGAGACTGGCGGAATTGGCTCGGGACCGTTTGGGTTTGCAGCCTGCCTTTGCCGTAGGACCAGGTGAGGCTGAGGAACAATTTGCCAGCGCAGTGATCAACGAACTCAGACTAAAGGGGTTTCGATCGGCACCCTCTTCGAAGGACGGGGCCGACTGCTTTGGGCATTTGGCCGGACTCTCCTTGCGCGAATTGGCGAAGGCCCTCTCTGTGGTGAAAGCCTATGTGGGCAACGATTCCGGCCCCAAACATTTGGCAGTGGCTTTGGGACTTCCTTCGATCACTCTTTTTGGTCCCGAAGATCCCATGGAATGGCACCCATACGATCGAGAAAAACATCCTTACTTTTTTCTTCCAAGCTTAAGTTGTCGAACAGAAGATGGTGGCCGATGGTGCGGAGTGCAAATATGCGACGAAACCACCAAGGAACGACATCGTTGTATGGACGGAATTGATCCCCTGGAGGTATACCTTCAGCTGGAGAAATTATTGCAATGAGTCTTTCGGTCAGCGGATTCACCTTTATTCGAAATGGCGTGAAATACGACTATCCCTTCGAGGAAAGTCTTCGTTCGCTTTTGCCCTTGGTAGATGAGCTGGTGGTGAATGTGGGGGTGGGAGAAGACGATACCCTGTTGCGAATAGAAAAATTGGCTCGAGAGTTTCCTAAAATTCGAATGTTTCAATCCGTTTGGGATGAGCAATTGCGGAAAGATGGTTTAATTCTTTCGCAACAAACCAACCTCGCCATCGAACAGTGCAAAGGAAACTGGGGCATCTATTTGCAAGCGGATGAAGTTTTACATGAGGATGATGCTGCAAAAATTCGCTCCGCACTGGAGCGGGCCCATCAAAGGGAAGATGTGGATGGAATTCTCTTCGACTACTTGCATTTCTATGGGGACTTTTTTGTTCTAAATCAAAATCCCTCTTCGTATCGGCACGAAGTTCGAGCCATTCGTTTGCACCGAGACATCACCAGCTGGAAAGATGCGCAAGGATTTCGCAGAATCACGGCCAATGGGTACGAAAAATTGCGGGTCATTCGATCGGGAGCACGAATCTTCCACTATGGTTGGGTGAGGCCTCCCGAGGTGATGAAAGAAAAAACCGTGGCCATGGATAAGTTGTATCATTCCAACGGTGAGGGAACCGGAGACAATTATCGCTACAAAAGAATCTACGGTTTGGAGAGATTTCAAGACACTCACCCAAAAGTGATGGAAGAAAGAATTGAGAAGAAGCGCTGGAAAATTGATTTAATGGCGGCGCCCATGGTGTTTACCTTGAAGGATTGTCGAAAGTTTTTGGCTAGGAATATTGAAAAGCTCACCGGTTGGCTTCCGGGAGAATACAAAAATTATCGAGCGGTGGATTAAGTTGGGATTGTTTTGGGTGTAGAGGAAGAAAGAAGAATGCATAAGGCAAGCATCATTTTAGCAACCTATCAGTGGCCAGAGGCCCTATCCATGGTGCTTTCAGCCTTGCTTATGCAGACGGAAAAAAGTTTCGAAGTGATGATCGCCGATGATGGATCCGATGAGCGAACAAAGGAAGTGATCGAGCAATACAAAAAAAGAGCCTTTTTTCCGATTCAACATTTCTGGCAAGAGAATAAGGGCTTTCGAAAATGCCGAATTTTGAATCAAGCCCTTCGTGCTGCCAGCGGAAAGGTTTGTATTTTCCTCGACGGAGATTGTGTTCCTCATAAAGAATTTGTGGCCCAGCACTGCGCTCTTCAAGATGGCAAACACTATGTGGCCGGAAGACGGGTGGATTTGTCGAAAGAGTTTACCGAAAGTTTGACGGCTGAAAAAATTGAAAGAGGGGAGCTCAACGGAAATTTCGGAGGCCTCTTGCGTTTGTTTTTAGATACCAGACGAGAGGGTGGATCAGAGCCTTTTCACAGGGCCTATATGGTGAAAAACCCTCTTTTTCGAAAAATATTCGGTTTAGAAAAAGTAGTGGATCTCAAAGGCTGTAACTTCTCTGCGTTGAGGGACCACATTTTGGCCATCGATGGTTTCGATGAGCAATACGAAGGCTATGGAAGAGAAGATACCGACGTGGAAATTCGTCTGCAAAATTTGGGGCTAAAAATTCGATCTGCCAAGAATCTTTGTCTTCAATTTCATCTTTGGCATCCATCCCGTTCCTTTACCCCGGTAAATGAAGATTTATTGCAAGAAGTGAAAACTAGCAAAAGAGTACGAGCGGTGAAAGGATTGAGTGGATGACCAAGATCCAGGCATTTCGATTGTTGTGGCCCTATATCAAACCGCATATTTTTATTGTGAGTTTTGCCATGCTTTTGGCCGTACCTCTTTCGGCCATTAATGCGGGTCCCACTGAGCTACTAAAATACTTAACCGATGATGTGCTGGTGAATAAGGATTACGCCAAATTACGATTTGTGGTGATTTTGATTCCCTCCGCTCTTTTTTTAAATTTTCTACTTCGATTTGTGGCCAACTATTTGATTCGCACCGCTGCCAATCGAATGACTCAGCAGATTCGAAATGATCTGTATGAGCACTTGCTTCGCTTGTCTATGAGCTATTTTGCCGACGCAAGGGGTGGAGCTGTTCTTTCAAAAATCATTGCAGATGTTCAGAGAATTTCTCAGGCCATTTCCAACTTAATTGACGTGGTGAAAGAGCCGCTGACACTGATTTTTCTGTTGGGTTATGCCTTCTATCTCAACTGGAGTTTGACTCTGGTCACTCTGATTGTTTTACCGATCATGGGGATTTTATTATCCAACGCTGGCAAACATTCCAAGCGTTACGGTTTACGGATTTCCGATAAGCTAGGCGATATGAGTTCTCAGCTCACGGAAAGCATTTCTGGAATGAGAGTGATCCAGGCGTTTTCTTTGCAACACTTCCTGAAGGCACAGTTTCGGAGAACCAATTTAGAATTCACTCGCACTGCCCTCAAGGCCATTCGCATGGAAGAGCTTTCCAGGCCCGCAGTGGAAATGCTGTTTGGTTTGGCCATTGCATTTATTGTGTTCACCGCCGGTAGAGATGTGATCAAGGGACATATGACGGTGGGATCTTTCACCGCGTTCTTCTTGGCCTTTGGAATGATCATTGGCCCCTTAAGAAAACTGAGTGACCTCAATATTTCCATTAACCAATGTGTGGCTGCTGTACAAACCGTCTTTCAGATTCTCCAAACCAAACCTGATATTTTGGACCCTGAAAATCCAAAAACTTTGCCCCCCTTTCAAAGGGACATCCGCTTTGAAGGAGTTACCTTCCGATACGCGAAAGATTTAGAACCAGTTCTTTCAGACTTTTCGCTCACCATCAAAAAAGGTGAAATTGTGGCTTTGGTGGGGGCTAGTGGTGCCGGCAAGTCCACGCTTCTATCCCTAATTCCCCGATTCTACGATCCAGAAAAAGGAAGCATCTGTATTGATGGCCTTCCTTTACGGGAATTGTCTTTGGAGAGTTTGCGCTCGCAAGTGGCTTTGGTGACTCAAGAAGTATTTTTGTTTCACGATACCATCAAGAACAATCTTCAAGGGGGTAAGCGCGGAGTGAGTGATGCAGACTTACAGCGTGCCGCCGAAGCTGCACAGGCATGGTCGTACATTCAAAAGCTGCCAGAAGGTTGGAACACCTTGATTGGAGACCGAGGGCAAAAACTTTCCGGTGGAGAAAGACAGCGCCTTTCGATCGCAAGGGCAATTTTGAAAGACGCGCCCATCTTATTGTTAGACGAAGCCACTTCAGCGCTTGACAGTGAAAATGAACGTTTGGTGCAAGATGCCTTAGATCGTCTGATGGTGGGCCGAACGGCCATTATTGTGGCTCACCGCTTGTCTACCATTCGAAAAGCCGACCGCATTCTGGTGATGGAAAAGGGAAGAATTTTAGAAGAGGGCACACACGAGGCCTTGTGGAAAAAAGGTGGAGCTTATTCTAAGGCTCTCGCCACACAATATGGGCTAGAACTTCCCTCGTAGAGATTCTTCGGCCTGCTGAAGTGAAGAGCAGTTGTTGGCCGGATATTTCATATCGATGGCCGAGGATTCTTTTTTATCCACCGTAAAGGTCAAACGGATAGCCACAGATTCTAGTTTACCTGCAATGGAATCTTCCCAAATTCGAGTGGAATATAGGGCGAAGGGTTTTACTTTTGCGCCATCTACTCCATCTTGTTCGTCTTCTGTTCCAAAACATTGAAATCGAATGGCGTCAGTGACTTTGCATTTTTTCATGGGCCATCGAAAGGTCATGGCGTTTTTTAATTTTAACACTCCCTTGGCCTGGTCTTGCAAAATAGGAAAGTCGCGGAAGATGGCAATTCCTTGGAAGACAGGTGCGAATTCTGGACCATGATGAAGATAGACTTTCGCAATCATTTGATCGTCCACCTCTTGAATCAAAAAACTCGTGGTGGGGTGCTCTGTGATGCAGCCTAAATCAAACGGTTTGGCTTCTGAGGAGGGTGAAAGGGATCCCAAACAAAAAAGAATGGTGACTAAGAGTTTCCAAGAAGTGAAATTGTGTCTCATCCCTTCAGACTAAGACCCCAATGGTAGGAAAGGAAAGGATTTTTCCACTCTTGTCAGGGGGCGGCTACCTATCCAAATTCCTTTTCCTGCGGTATATAAATGAAATGAGCTACGCAGACGTGAAAAACTCTGGCAAACCCATTCCCAAAGGCTTGCAGGAATGCATGCCTGACTATCGCGACGTGCACGATGTGCCGGTGCCCAATTATAGCGATGAAGAACACGGAACCTGGGCGTTGCTTATTGAAAATCAAAAAAAAGTATTGCCCGGCCGAGCCTGCAACGAGTTTTTGCAAGGGCTAGATGGAATTCGCTTCCCCGAAGATCGAATTCCAAAGCTGGCAGATATTTCCGATGCCATTGAACCGCATACGGGATGGCGCTTGATGCGTGTGGATGGATTGGTTCCAGACAAAGAGTTTTTCCATCTTTTGGCTGAAAAGATTTTTCCTTCCACGGACTTTATTCGTGGAAGAGAGGAATTGGGTTACACCCCTTCGCCAGATATGTTTCATGATCTTTTGGGGCACGTGCCACTTTTGATCAATCCCCGTTTTACGGCTTTTTTTGAAAAGTTTGGTCATGCGGGTGTGAAGGCATTTCAGTTGAATCATCCTGGAACCAAAATGCTTCCTCGAATCTACTGGTATACAGTGGAATTTGGAATGATTCAGAATCCGGAAGGCTTGCGGATTTATGGCGCGGGAATCGTTTCTTCCCCCAACGAAGTTTTGTATTCCCTTTCTGATCAACCCAAAAAATTGCCATTCGATATCGATATGATCGCTGCTAAGCCTTATGATATTTGGCATATGCAAGAAGAGCTCTTTGTGATCGAGAGTTTTGATCAACTAGAGATGGAATTTGATCGCTGGGCAAAAAACCAGGGCTTGCTGTAGGTCTATTTCCCGGAATCTTAAACCGGGTCTTTAAAATTCTTCCGTGTGAACTGGGGATTGTCTGCCAATTTTTAGAAATTTTCAGGTATCCTAAACGAAGCATGAGCCGAAAACCCAAAATCAAAGAAAAGATTGTCTGTTTTTGCTATAACGTTTCCGAGGCGACGGTCATAGAAGCCATTCAAAATGGCTGCAAAAGCTTGATGGACATTCGTCGCGAAACCTATGCGTCCACTGGATGCGCGGGCTGTTCAGAAGAAGTAAAAAAACTGATCCGGAAACATGCCAGTGATGACTCTGGAGCCGGAGGCGAAGCAGAGGGTTCTAAAGTTTCCAATGGCTAAAACAAATTTGAAGGTTTTTGTGATCGGTGGGGCCGGATATGTGGGCTCCCAAATGGCAAAAGAATTGTCTCGCGCCGGACATCAAGTTCTCATTTTTGATAATCTCTCCACTGGATTTCGATCTCTTGCTAAGTATGGCAATTTGGTGGAAGGCGACATTCGCAATTTCGATCAAATTAAAGCAGCCTTGGAACAGTTTCAGCCCGATGCGGTTTTCCATTTTGCAGCCCTAGCCCTAGTAGGGGAAAGCGTGCAAAGACCGGATTTGTATTACGACAATAACGTAGCTGGAACACTAAAGGTTTTGGATGCCATGCGAACTTTGCCCAAGCTACCAGTGTTTATTTTTTCATCCACCTGTTCTGTGTATGGTCAAACAGATCAACCCTTATCGGAAATTGATCCCATCGCTCCCATGAATCCCTACGCAAAAACAAAGCGCATGGTGGAAGAAATTCTAGCAGACTACGATCAAGCCTATGGGTTGAAGTATACGGCTCTTCGCTATTTCAACGCCGCTGGTTGTGATCCTGAGGGAGAATTAGGTGAGTTGCACGATCCGGAATCGCACCTCTTGCCAAGATTGTTGCTTCATGTGGCACAACCAGAAAAACACTCCTTCACCCTCTTTGGCGAAGACTATCCCACAGAAGATGGCACCTGCATTCGAGACTATGTTCACGTTCAAGATTTAGCGGCGGCTCATATTTTGGCCATGGATCGATTGATTCAGGGTGGAAGTTCTGATTTGTTTAATCTGGGCACCAATACGGGAACATCGGTTCGTGAAGCCATTCAGTTGGTGGAAAAGATCACGGGCAAAAAAATTCGGGTGCAAGTGGGTGAGCGTAGGCCCGGGGATCCGCCTCGATTAGTAGCCGGATCGAAAAAGGCCAAAAGTGTTCTTGGCTGGAACCCTAAGCACAATATGGAAAGCATTTTGCGCACAGCTTGGAAATGGACGCTGGAGAAGCGATTGTGAAATCTCCTGCACTCTTTCTGGATCGCGATGGAACCATCAATATTGATCGCGTTTATATCAACGATGCTCGTTTAGTAGAATTGATTCCACAGGCCGCTGAAGCCATTGCCAAAGCTCAAGAAAAAGGGTTCAAGATAGTGGTGGTGACCAATCAAAGCGGAGTGGGCAGGGGAATCATTGAAAGAAGTGCCTTGGACCAAATTCACGCAAGACTAGATGAATTGTTGGCGCAAAATGGGGCCAAGATTGATTCGTATAAAATGTGCATTCATCACCCTAGCGAGAATTGTGAATGCAGAAAACCCAAACCATTTTTGGTGCATGAGGCGGCCAAAGAATTAGAAATCGATTTGTCGCGTTCGTATTTTATCGGCGATAAAATGTCTGATGTGGAAGCGGGGAAAAATTCTGGGTGTAGAGCCTCTATCCTTTTACTGACGGGTAAAGGAGAAAAAGAAAACACCCTCCTTCAATTAAGGGCCAATGGAAATGTGACTCCCGATCGCATTGAAGAAAATCTTTTTTCGGCTGTGGAATGGATTTTGAGTGATATCCAAAAATCCTAGTGTCTGTTTTTCGGGGTGGACGGGCTTGCGCTTTTCAATCTTGATCGAGGCAGAGCACTTGGTAGATACGGCAAACTCAATGAGAAAAGTTGAGATCATCCACCTCTTGAGGTGAGTTTGAATTTTTCTCTTGAGCAGGCAAATTCGATCTTTCCAGTACATCCGATTCATTCCCTCTCGCTTCCAGCAAAAAGGTTTCCAAAATAGAGTGCGAGCGAAATTGGTAGTTTCCTAAACCCGGACAGTGCCAACGGAGAAAGTGTTGTAGAGCATTGGCCGCCTCTTGCATGGGCTCGAGAGGAAAATGAAGGCTAGGAGTATGCTGAATTTTCGTTTCTCGTGCTTGAATCATCCAAAGAAGAGAGGCTAAGGGGATTTTTCTTACTTCGATCGAGGCGCAGGCCGCACAAAGGAATCCGCCTCGTTCCACAGAAAGTGCCACAAAGCTTTCTTCTGGCAGAAGTTCGTTTTCGAAAAACGCCGCCTCACAACCCACACATTCTTCCAAAACAGGAGCCCAACCCAAGCGAGTGAGCAGCTTGATTTCGAAGGATCTTACAATCTCAAAAGTGGCTGTGTGAGTTTCTAGTAAAGTTAGATAGTGGGCAAGAAGAAGAAAGATTTCTCTCGCGGGATGCTTTTCTTCTGTGAGCCGATTTACTAAGTCGACGAAATAACCAGCAGCAGAAATGCTCTCTAGCTTGAGGCGAAGGCCTACGAAGTCTTTTCTTAAATTCGCTTCTTCGATCCAAACGAGATTGGAGGGATTTTCTTTGTAACGAAAGTGGCTGCAAGCAAAGAGATCTAGAGTGCCGCCATACCGTTTTGAATGAATGGAACCCTTGGCAATTCCACTGATTTTGCCGTGGTTTTCCGTGAGCAAAGTAACGATTTTATCGCGCTCTTTGTAGGGCTGCGATCGAAGTACGATGGCAAGATCTTCAAGAAAGGCCATCAGTGTGAATTCTCCCTCTGGAAGAACGGACTAAAACTTCATCGTATTGAGTAAGTACGATTTTCGCTCTTCAATCTCTGATTTTTCCAAACGTTGCAGGCGATGGAAAGAGAAATCTTCTACGGTGAAGCTAGCCATTACAGAGCCATGAAGAACACCTTGGCGAAGAGCGCTTTGGTCGAGGGCAGCGCCCTTCGAGGCCAAATAACCCACTAATCCACCGGCAAACGTATCTCCAGCTCCGGTAGGATCAACTACTTTGCGAATGGGAACTGCTGGAGCAGAAAAGATCTGACCTCCAAAAAATAAAAAGGCTCCGTATTCGCCTCTTTTCACCACCAAAGCCTTTGGGCCCATATTTAGAATTTTTTCTGCGGCAACCACCACGTTGGATTCTTCCGCCAAAAGTTTTGCTTCTCCTTCATTGATCGTTAGAAGATCGATGCGAGGCAATACTTTTAAGAGTGAATCTCTTCTACCGGTGATCCAAAAGTTCATGCTGTCCATGGCAATGAGTTTTGGCTTTTTCACTTGGTCTAAAACGCTGAGTTGCAATTCAGGAGCAATATTCCCTAAGAAAACGTATTCGGCGTTTTTGTACGATTCTGGAAGTTGAGGATTAAAGTGTTCAAAAACGTTGAGTTGAGTGGAAAGAGTGATGGCTTCGTTGAGATCTTTTCCGTATTCGCCCGTCCAATGAAAGGTTTTTCCTTTTACTTTGGAAACGCCACCAATATCGATGCCCCGGCTCGACAAAAATTCCAGGTGCTGATCAGGAAAATCTTCGCCCACCACTCCCACTAACTGCAAAGGGTTAAAGAAGCTGGCCGAAATAGAAAAGTAGTTCAAAGAACCGCCAAGCACTTTTTCGGCTTTTCCTGCAGGGGTAGAAATGGAATCGAACGCCAAGGATCCAACAGCTAGAATTTTACTCATGCCCCCTTCGTACTATGGGAAAGCGGCGGGGAAAAGGGGAAAAGTGCGTAAGCTGGCCCCTTTAATTGTTGATGGACAATCAGGTTTCTTAACCGGACAGGGAAAATCCTTCTAGGAAAGGGGGTTTGTCATCAATGAGCAATCAGAGGTTTCAGGTTCTGTTTAAGGACAGGGCTATGGTCCTGATCGAAAAGAGAAAATCGACTTTTCATCAACAATTAAGTGGTCCAGTTATTAGCGAGTAAGTTTGTCTAGGGTGGTCAAATCTACTTGTAGGTTGTCCAGATCAGCACCGTCTAGGATTTCGGGGAACATAAGATCATCGCGTATTGGGGTGTGGGTGAGGCCTAAAAAGTGACCTAACTCATGGGCCAATAGTTTTCTGCGGCTGAGTCCTGTGAGTCCGCTGCAATCACCTCCACAGAGGGAAGTTTCAGAATTTAGCAAAATAATTCCACCCTCAATTTGTCCACCTGTAGATCGAACGAGAGTATTTCCGGCCACATTGGCGGCGTAGGGCCAAGGTTGAAAAAAGAAAATCATGTTGAAATAAATCGCCTGTGGATCCTCTAGGCTTCCGGAATAGGCCTCATTGGGAGATCGACTGGTTTCTTTTAAAAGGAATAAGGATTTTCCGGCCCGCTGTTCCCAAAAGCCCACTGCTTCTTGAAGGTCAGCTTGAAAGGCAGCGTCCTGGTAGAGGTTGGTTTCTAGATTGAGTTCCACCGGAAAGGATGTCCAGCGAATTTCCCCGCTACCAAATGAGGCCCCTTCTCCGTTGGAGGAGTCGCCTTTTCCGCAACCCACGAGGAGCAAAAATGCGCAAAGCAGCAAAGAGGAAAGTTGGGGCCGAAAGTTCATGACTAGGCTCAAAGCAAGGGAAATGCCAAAAATCGCTGGGAGGCAGGCCCTAAGGGGTTGAAATTATGAAAGAAAATTCCGTCTTTTGCGACCTTTCCGCTGTCCGTTCTGCGTTTCCAAGAAATTCTGCGTAAAAACCGAAAAACCGTCTGAAATTTAGGCACTTTCCTTTGCTTCCGGGGCCCCTGTCTGCGATAGTAAGTCGCATGTGTGGAGTTGTAGGGGTTATCGGGCCCGATGAGGCCGCCAAAGAAGTGTTTTTAGGTCTATTCACGCTTCAACATCGTGGGCAAGATGCAGCGGGCATTCTGTCGTACGACGAAGGCGAAGGGCCGGGCTTCCATCTCTTCAAAGACAACGGTTTGGTGGAAAGTGTTTTCAACGAAGAAATCGTGAACCGTTTGCCTGGCCGTATGGCCATCGGACACACCAGATATTCCACCGTCGGCAAAAGCGACAATAAGAGCGACATTCAACCCTTGGTGCTGAACTATCCGTACGGAATTGGAATGGCTCACAATGGGAATCTTGTAAACTATTATGATTTAGTTGAGCGCTTGAAGCGAGAGCGTCGCCGCATGCCGCTGACCAATAATGATTTAGAAGTAATCGAAAATCTTTTTGCCGATGCCTTGTTAGACAGTGGGGCGGGTGCGGAAGAAAAACTCAAGTTTTCGCAAATTGAATCTGCTGTGAATTCCGTGATGAAACAAGCCGTTGGCGGCTATTCGGTAATTTCGATGATCGCAGGCCAAGGAATGTTTGCTTTCCGCGATCCAAAAGGCATTCGCCCGCTCATTCTTGGAAAACGTGAAACCATGGTGAAAGACGCAACGGGATCGTTGGTAAAGAAGCCCGCCTATTGTGTGACTTCTGAAATGATCCTTTTGAACTTTCTGGGCTACGAAGTGGTTGGCGATCTCAAGGCCGGTGAACTGATTTTCGTGGATCTCGATGGGAAAATTGAACGCAAAGTTCTGCCACTATCACAGACGCCCACCCCTTGTATGTTTGAGTGGGTATATTTCGCTGGAGCCGAAAGCATTTTAGAGGAACGACCGGTCTACAATGTGCGTTTGGCCTTAGGAAAAGGCTTGGCCCAAAAAGTAAAAGCCTTCATGGACTCGGGCGAAATGAAGCCCGATATTGTGGTGCCCGTTCCTGAGACTTCAAGAATTGCCGCTATTGCTTTGGCCGAAGAGCTAGAACTTCCCTACCGAGAAGTTTTAATTAAGAACAGATACATTCAACGTTCGTTCATCTTAAACACGCCAGAAAAGCGCACCAAGGCTGTGGACTTGAAGTTGAATCCAGTGAAGAGTGAGATCGTTGGCAAGAATGTTTTGTTAGTAGACGACAGCATTGTTCGAGGCACAACATCGAAGCGATTGGTGGATTTGGTGCGACGAGCAGGAGCGAAGGAAGTGTATTTTGTTAGCACTTGCTCACCCATCCGCCATCCCTGTTATTACGGAATTGATTTTCCAAATCCTGAAGAATTGATCGCCACGGGACGGGAAGAAAAACAAATTGCCCAGGCTCTCAACGCAGATCGAGTGATTTATTTAGACCAAGAGAGTTTAAAAGAAGCTATCGGTCTTAAGAGTCTTTGTATGGCTTGTTTAGACGGAAAATATCCCACAGATATTTCCGCAGGCTTAGCGTTTCAACAAAAACGCAAAGGACATCGGGTGAAGGCATGAAAGTCTTAGTTATTTTTGGCAGCAAGTCTGATGCAAATATCTACGATCCTCTCAAGAGTCGTTTGCTCAACGAGGGCCACGAAGTGGACTTTCGTATGATTTCTGTGCATCGCAGTCCTGACCTTTTGGACAAAGAACTCACGGGAATTCATGCGGATGCGGTGATCGCTGGCGCTGGCTTGGCGGCCCATTTGCCTGGCATTTTGGCGTCAAAACTATTAGTGCCCGTTTTCGGAATTCCATGTTCCGCTGCCGTGGGTGGAGTGGATGCTTATTTTGCCATCAGCCAAATGCCCTTTGGAATTCCCGTTCTCTCCACCGCTCCAGACCAATACGGTTCCGCCGTAGATGCTTTGGGAAAATGCCAACGCCTCGATTTGAAGTATACGTTCGATCGCTTCAATTTAGTGTTTGAGCGCACCAAAAAGGGCCTACCCCATTTCCAGTTACTGTTAGAGCGAGCTCAGAAGATTTCGGAAAAAACCAAAATTCCACTTCAGATCAGTGATCGCACTCAAGAAAATGCAGTGAACATTTGTTTGGTAGATGTTTCGGAAACGGATCCGGAAGCTCCTTTGGCCATCGGATCTGCAGCGAAAAACTCTGACGAGATTCGAATTTTTGTTCCTGTTTTATCCGATGCTCTGTATCGATCGCCCTACGCTTCACTACATGTGATTCGAAGAATCTCCTCGATTCCCGGAGGTCTTTTTTCGGGAATCAACAATGTTGGCAACGCCATGTTATCGGCTCTGCAAATGGCCAATGTTGATGGTGCGCAGTCTGCTTTTTTAACCAACGCCAAGAAGGGCTATATTCATGCCTGATCCGGAGGGAATCGGGAAGGAGCTTTTGGTTTGGAAAAGAAAGTGAATCTCGAATTGCCTCTGCTGTACTCGGGCTCTGTGAAAGATGTGCACGGAATCGCCGGCCAAGATCCCTACGTATTTTCCTATTCTAATCGCTATTCTATTTTTGATTGGGGGCAAATGCCCGATCTTCTCGAGGGAAAGGGCGAAGCCTTAGCCGTGATGGGAGATCTATTCTTTCGCATCCTAGAAGATCCAAAAAACTGGAACCAATGGCAGATTTCCGATCGTTACCCAAAGTTTTGGCGCGATAGTTTAACCACTTCTCAGGTTTGGAAAGATTGCAAAAGAAGGGGCTTGGCCCATCACTCTTTGGGCTTAGTTTCGGAAAATTTGCAAAAGGTCCCTTTCGGGAAGAAATCCTCATTTTTGTCTGTAAAATCGAAGGGCCGACCGAGCATTCGATCGTCCGTTATTGACGGTAAATTGGTATACGACTATTCCGAATACAAACAGCGCCCCAACCAATCGCTGGTGCCGTTAGAAGTGGTGTTTCGCTTTGGCGCTCCAGAGGGAAGTTCGTTTTTGGACCGAGTGGCCACCCTTCCAAAATACGCTCAGTCATTTGGCTTCACAGAAACGCCGAAGGCTGGCGAATGGTTTCCCTTCCCGGTTGTGGAATTTTTTACCAAATTAGAACCATCGGACCGTTTTTTGACTCGTGAAGAGGCAAAAGAAATTGCTAGTCTTTCGCAGGACGAATTAGATGATCTCACTGCCTTCACGCTGATTTTGGCGCTTCGTTTGAAGGATATTTTTTCTAATTTGGGACTAGAGCTCTGGGACGGAAAATTTGAATTTTCTTTCACTCTGTCAGAAACGGCTGGCGTTGGACAAGCGGCCGCTCAGGCCGGACACCTCAGAAGAGGTTTCGAGTTGGTGGATTCTATCGGGCCCGATGAACTTAGGCTAATGGCTCCCGGGAATGTGCATTTTTCTAAAGAGTTTTTGAGGCGGGTGTATCGGAATAGCCCCTGGTACGATGCTATGATTCAGTCCAAAAAACTGGCCAAAGAACGGGGTGTAAAAGATTGGAAAAAAATCTGCCGAGAGGAATTGAAGCAGTCGCCTTCGCCACTTTCTGATCGAGCTCTCCGGATGGCCGAAAGTTTGTATCCCACGCTTGCCCAGGAACTAGGAAAAACATTTTTTCAGTTGGATCTTTATCCTCAACATCCTTCCCTCACAGAATTGTGTACGCAAATGAGGGATTTTCAATGAAGGTAATGGTCATAGGCTCCGGAGGCCGAGAACATGCTTTGAGTTGGAAGTTGGCCCAAAGCCCGTTAGTGGAATCGATATTCTTGGCTCCCGGAAATGCTGGTGTTCGGGAAGAAAACAAAATTCATTTACTTTCGATTCCTCCGTCAGATTTTGCGGGAATCGAACAAGCCTGTAAAAAAGAGTCCATCGATTTTGTAGTAGTGGGGCCCGATCAAGCCTTGGCAGATGGATTGATAGATTTTCTGCAAGCGAAGGGAATCCTGGCGTTTGGACCCAAGAAAGACGCGGCTCAAATCGAATGGAGCAAAGGATTTTCCAAAGAGCTGATGCAGGCAGCAGGAATTCCCACAGCCAAATTTGCAATCTTTCACGCTTTTGAAGGCGATCAAGGAGCCAAGCAGTTTTTAGAAACTGTGGAGTGGGGTGACGGTTGGGTAGTGAAAGCGGATGGACTCGCTTTAGGAAAGGGCGTAGTGGTTTGCCAGAGCCGAGAGGAAGCCATTCAAACGGCGAAAGAGTTTCTATTGCAATCTATTCACGGAGAGGCCGGAAAAACGATTGTGATTGAAGAGCGCTTAGTGGGACGTGAGGTTTCCCATTTCTCCTTTTGCGATGGATCTCTTGGTATCACTCTTGGCTTTGCCTGCGACTACAAACGAATTTTTGACGGAGATCAGGGTCCAAATACGGGCGGTATGGGAGCGTACTCTCCTGCAGATTGGTTACCACAGGGAACAAAAGAAGCTGTAGAGGCTCAGATAGTCAAACCCCTTCTAAAGATTCTCAAAGAAAGAGGCCGTGAATATCGCGGTGTGCTTTTTACTGGCTTGATGATTACAGCCTCAGGACCCAAGGTGATTGAATTTAACGCTAGATTCGGTGATCCGGAAACTCAGTGTCTCTTGCCGTTGATGGATGAAGATCTGCTTCCTTGGTTATTGGCTTCGGCAAAAGGAGATTTACCGTCGCTGGGAAGAAATACGGTGGCTCTACAGAAAAAACATTCCGTACATTTGGTTTTAGCGGCTGCGGGATATCCACAGAATCCACGTAAGGGAGACGCCATAGAAATTCGCTTAATAGAAACGGCCGCGGGAAGAACACCGAAAGATGAGCCTCAAGCTCTTACGCTCCTACCGAAAGTTTTTTATGCCGGCGTTCAAGAAAAAGACGGAAAATTGTTCACCATTGGCGGAAGAGTATTGGGAATCACGTCTCTAGGTGAGACCCGAGCAGAAGCTAGAGAAAAGACATTTGCGGTGGCTGACACCATTGTATTTGCTGGCAAACAGTGGAGGAACGATGTGGGAAAGTAAAGAACCCATGCCTTTCGTCATTCTAGCCTCCGGAGTGGGCACCAATGCCCGAGCGCTTTTGCAAAAGGCAAAAGATATGCCCGAGCTTTTGCGGGCGGCCGCTGTGGTCAGTGATCGACCACAAGCTACTGTCTTGGAAGTGGCAAAAGAATTTCAGGTTCCCAGTTTTGTTATTCCTCATGAAAATGAATCCCATCTTCTGGATCTGCTTGCAGAGAAGGGTTGTCACTGGGCCTGTCTCGCTGGATACAAAAGAATTGTTAGCCAATCGTTTTTAGATTTCTTTTCCGCTGGTGGATCAAGGTTTGCGCGAGTGATGAATGTGCATCCTTCTCTATTGCCTGCCTACCCTGGATTGCATTCGTATAAACGTGCTTTTCGAGATGGGGTGAAGGTAAGCGGAGTTACCATTCATCTCGTGGATTCTGGTTTGGATACCGGTCTACCCATTTTACAAGAATCATTTTCTAGAACAGATACGGATTCCTTTGAGGATTTTGAGCGAAAAGGGCGGGCCTTAGAGCGAAAACTTTTTCCCTTGGCATTAGAGCTCGCAGCAAAAAACAGAATTAGAAAAATCGAAAAGTTCGGCTCGCCCTGGGTGAGCCTGGAGGATCAAGAATGAAAGTAGCGCGCATAGAGGTTCGGGATTTAGAGAGCAATTCCCGTGAACATAAGTACGCAAAGGCTGCGAGAAATCATTTTCGAATTCCCGTATTCGGAACTGAAGTTGTGCAGTTGTTTTGGCTAAAGGCCAAAGATGGAAGCGAGATCGACGAAACTGAATTAAAGGTTTTTGCCGAACGAGTGTTTTGTGATCCTATTTTACAAGAATATCATGTAAGTCAGCCTGCTGAGTTTCGCTTTTCTGGAGCTGGAAATATTCTTCCCTCTTATGTGGCGCAAATTCGTTTCTTGCCTGGAGTTACCGATAATGTGGGGAAAACAGCCACCGAGGCGTTGTCATTGATTAGTGATTTTGCTCGCTCTCACTCCGTGCAAGTGTACACAGGGAAGGCAGTGTATTTTTACGGCGACCTATCGAAGGGTGAAGTGGAGAAAGTGGCTCAAGAAATTGTGGCCAACCCTTTGATTGAAGAGATCCAGATTTTTTCATGGGATGAGTATTTTTCCGGGAGTCGTTTCGAAAATCAAAAGGTTCCTGAAGTCGTTTTAACGGGGGACGCTAGAGTTGAAGTTTTAGATTTGCAACTTGATGATCGTGCTCTGGAACGATTGAGCAAGGAAAAGTGCTGGGCTTTAACAATCCAAGAACTCAATACCATTCGTTCGTATTATGCCAGGCCCGAAGTGCAGAAACGAAGATCCGAACAGGGACTTCCTAGTTCTCCCACGGATGTGGAAATGGAAATTCTAGCGCAAACGTGGAGTGAACACTGCAAGCACAAAATCTTTGCCGCAGAAATTGACTATTCCGAAGAAGTGCCAAAAGAGAAAGAGCGACTTTCTTCTCCGGATCTTGGTGTGTTTACGGTGAAGAGTGTTTTTAAATCGTATATTCGAAAAGTTACGGAAGAACTGAGAACGGAAAGAAAGTTGGATTGGTTGGTTTCCGTATTTACAGATAACGCAGGCGTAGTTCGATTTGATCCAAAAGTAGATCTTTGCATTAAAGTAGAAACTCATAACAGCCCCTCAGCTTTGGATCCGTACGGAGGAGCACTCACTGGAATCGTGGGAGTGAATCGAGATGTTTTGGGGTGCGGACTTGGGGCAAGACCAATCGCCAACACAGACGTATTCTGTTTTGGTCCGCCTGATTGGCCAGGAGCTGGCGAAGAAAAAGAGTTGCCCGATGGTCTTAAACATCCCAGAAGAATTTTTGAAGGCGTGCATTCTGGGGTAGAAGATGGCGGAAACAAGAGCGGTATTCCTACAGTGAATGGAGCCTTTGCTTTTCATCGAGACTTTTCAGGAAAGCCCCTAGTGTTTTGTGGAACCATTGGTGTGTTACCCGCCCAAACAAAGGCGGGCATGGCTGGTTCTTCTAAAAACCAAAAGCCTGGGGATTTTATTGTGATGGCCGGGGGCCGAATTGGAAAAGATGGAATCCACGGAGCCACTTTTTCTTCAATGGAGTTAGATGAAAGTGCGCCTGCCACGGTGGTGCAAATTGGTGATCCCATCACTCAAAAACGGCTGGCCGATTTTTTATTGGAGGCTCGAGACCTCGGACTCTATTCCAGCGTTACGGATAACGGAGCGGGCGGACTAAGTTCTTCCGTAGGTGAAATGGCCACAGGAACCGGTGGCGCTTTGATGGATGTTTCCGAAGTTCCTGTGAAGTATCCAGGCTTACAGCCCTATGAGTTAGTGGTGAGTGAAAGCCAAGAACGAATGACTTTCTCGGTGCCCAAAGAGAAAATTGAGTCGTTTTTGTCCTTGGCCAAGAAAAGAAATGTGGAAGCTTCCGTCGTTGGTGAGTTCACCAACTCGGGTTACTTTCAGGTGGTTTATCGCGGAAAAACTGTGGCCGAGCTAGATCTAAACTTTTTACACGATGGCCTGCCACCCATGGTGCTAAAGGCAAAATGGGAAGGACCTCAAGAGGAATCTTCTTGGAGCAAAAAAACTGCTTTGCCTGAAGTTTCCGTTACGGAAATACAAAGCCGGGCCTTTCATGAAAATGCTCTTTATACTTTATTGGGGCGTTGGAACATTCGATCGAAAGAGGAATGGGTGCGTAAGTACGATCATGAAGTACAAGCTTCTACTCTATTGAAACCTTTCGTCGGAGTCGAAGCAAAAGGGCCCGGAGACGCTGCCGTTCTCTGGCTTGCTCCCCATGGCGGAGAAGAATTGGCCGGTGTTTCTGTTTCTTGCGGCTTGCAGCCAAAGTTATCTCGTTTCGATGCGTATCTGAGTGCGCAACATAGCTTAGATGAAGCCATGAGAAATGCTGTGGCCGTGGGCACGGACCCAGACCTAATGGCAGTGATTGACAATTTCTGTTGGCCAGATCCTCTTCCATCGGAAAAGAATCCAGATGCTCAACACAAATTGGCTCAGTTGGTACGAGCCAACAAGGGACTCTACGATTTAGCGAAAGTGTATGGCACTCCCTTCGTAAGTGGTAAAGACAGCATGAAAAACGATTTCATTGGGAAATCGAGATTTGGAAAAGAAGTAAAAATTTCAGTTCCTCCCACAATTCTTGTAACAGCCATGGGGAAAGTTCATGATGTTTCCAAAACGGTTAGTTCCGATTTCCAGAAAGTAGGAGACGGAGTTTACCTAGTGGGTAGAAGCTCTCGAGAAATGGGCGGATCGGAATTGGAAGATTCCTTTGAACTGCCATCTTCTTTACTACGTTCTGTGGCTCAAGTTCGCTCGGAAGAAAACCTAAGACTGTATCGAACCATGCATAAGGCGATCCGCTCTGGATTCATTCGTTCTGCCCATGATTGCAGTGATGGTGGATTCTTGGTGGCCCTTGCCGAAAGTTGTATCGGAGGAATGTTGGGCGTGAACGCAGAGATCGAAAGCTTTCACGACGATCTTCAGGCCTTTGGCGGATCCATGGCCGAATTTTTCTTTAACGAAAGTCCCGGACGGTTCGTGGTATCTGTGGACCCACAAAAGGAAGAAGAGTTTCGAAAACTATTTTCCGGTCAGACCTGCATTAAAGTTGGCGTCACTGCCCCAGAGATTTTGCGTTTTACCAGGCACGGACTCGTTATTCTGGATTGTCCTGTCAAAGAAGCGAAACGTGCGTGGAGAGGTGAGCGATGAAGCCGAAAATTTTGGTGATCACCGGAGACGGAATCAATTGTGAAAGAGAAACAGCCCGGGCATTTAATTTGGTTGGTGGCCAGGCAGATATCTGGCACATCAATGATCTTTTAGAAAATCCGGCCAAACTTCAAGAGTATCAAGCCATGGCTTTTCCTGGAGGATTCTCTTTCGGAGACGACTTAGGAAGCGGACAGGTTTTAGCCATTAAATTGTCTACGGTATTGGCGGAAGAGTTTCGAAAGTTTGTGGATGCTAAAAAGCCAATCATCGGAATCTGTAATGGGTTTCAAGCGCTGACCAAATTGGGTTTGTTGCCTAATCCGTTTCAGGTGCGATCCATGGCCCTAGCCAGAAACGCCCAATCTCACTTCATCAACAAATGGGTTGAGCTAGAGGTGGAAAAAAATACGGTTTGTATTTGGACCAAAAAGATCACATCGCCATTTGCTCTTCCCATTAGGCACGGTGAGGGGAAAGTTGTCTTCACCAAAGGAGAAGAAGAATCCATTCACCGTACCCTTGCTGGAAACGGACAAATTGTTTTGAGGTATGTGGACGAGGTGAACGGAAGTTACGCAAGAATCGCTGGAGTTTGTGATCCCACGGGATTGATTTTCGGCTTGATGCCACATCCAGAAGCGGCCATCTCTCTTTTGCAGCACCCGCAAAGCACCCGACTTCCCGAGAGAACGCAAGAAGGCATCGGATTGCAGTTTTTCCGTAATTGTATTTCGTATCTACAGGAGAGCCGATGAACGTAAAAATTCACCGAGCCTTGCTTAGTGTTTCCGATAAGTCTGGAATTGTGGATCTTGCAAAGTTTTTGCATTCGCAAGGAGTGATTCTCTATAGCACCGGAGGAACAGGGAAACTCTTAGAATCTTCTGCGATTCCCTTTCGTTCCATGGAAGAAATCACCAAAAATCCCGAAGTCTTCGGGGGAAGAATGAAAACCATTAGTTTTCCTTTCGCCAGTGCTCTTTTGTATCGTCGCGACAATGCAGACGATGTGGCTGTGGCGAAGAAAATGGGAATTGAGCCCATGGATTTGGTGGTTTGTAATTTGTATCCCTTTCAAGAAGCAAAGCGTGCCGGAGCCGATGACGAAAAATTGGTAGAAGAAATCGATGTAGGTGGACCTACGATGATTCGTGCTGCCGGGAAAAATCATAAACACGTGGCCGTTGTAACGAATCCCAAGGATTACGCATCCATCATAGAAGAAATGAAGCATACATCTGGTGCTTTGAGTTTAGAAACACGTAAGAGCCTTGCGGTGAAAGCTTTCCGCTTATTAGCGGCCTACGATTCTGGAGTGGCAGAAGAGCTTGGAAAACGATTTTTACAAGAAGACTCTCATTACCTGCCTTTAAGCGAGGGTAAAAAACTTCGGTATGGAGAAAATCCCCACCAAGAGGCACATTTTTATTCAGACCCCATGTTCGGCAGCGGAACAAATATTGCCAACGCAGAAGTGGTGCAAGGAAAAGCCCTTTCTTATAATAATATTCTCGATGCCGATGCGGCCCTACGATCTTGCAGCGATGTTTTTCATGTTCTAGAGAAACGCTCTCCAGTGGTGTCTATCGTAAAACATTTAAATCCCTGTGGATTGGCCTCAGGAAAAACAAGCTTAGAGGCGCTAAAGTTGGCCTGGGCCGGCGATCCGGTTTCGGCCTTTGGCGGGATTCTATGTTTTTCTCATTCCATCACGGAAGATTGCGCAGATTGGTTGGGAGATAAATTTGTGGAGATTTTGGTGGCTCCATCGGTGGAACCCGCGGCCTTGGAGATTTTTGCCAAAAAGAAAAATATGCGGATTCTTCTTTGTCCACCGAAAGAGTTTCAGCGGCAGGAGAAAATGATCCGGTCCGTTTACGGTGGAGTGCTCGTTCAAGATGAAGACATCGGCATGGATCCCGAGCTTCGTTCCGTTACGGAGAAACCTTTTCTAGAAGAGAAAATCTCATTGGCTCAGTTTGGAATTATGGTTTGTAAGCACTTGCGTTCCAACGCTATCGCACTAGTTCATGAAGAGAATGGAACTTACCAATTGGTTGGAGCCGGAATGGGGCAACCCAATCGCTTGGATAGCATTCGTGCCTTGGCGGGCCCAAGAGCTAAGGAGAAGAAGGTGAAGATGGAACACCTTGTTCTAGTTTCAGATGCCTTTTTTCCATTTGCTGACGGAATCGAAGCGGCCTATGCCGAAGGAATTCGTCATATTGTGCAGCCGGGGGGAAGCATTAAAGATAACGAAGTGATTGCTAAGGCAAATGAATTAGGGATGCATATGGCGTTCACGGGCCGAAGACACTTTCGACACTGACGTTGGTAAGGAAAAATATTTTTTGAAAAGTTAAAAGGATTACAAAGGTTTCATTTCACATACTCAGGTTTTCGAAAAGGAATAGAACGATGGCAATTACATATAAAGATTCTGGAGTAGATAGAGATAAGGGCGACTTGTTTGTGGAGCGAATCCAAAAGTTAGTACGATCGACCTATTCAAAATCCGTAAAGAGTGGAGTGGGTGGATTTGCTTCTCTTTACGATGTGGGGGGCGGAAAATATTTAGCCGCTGGAACCGATGGAGTGGGAACAAAACTAAAAGTTGCTCAGACCCTAGGTATTCATAACACCATCGGCATCGATTTAGTGGCCATGTGTGTGAATGATGTGGTTTGTACGGGGGCAAAGCCTCTTTTCTTTCTCGACTATATTGGCTGTGGAAAACTAGAGCTTCCAGTTTCTGAGGCTATCATTGAAGGAATTGTGGCTGGCTGTAGACAAGCGGGCGTAGCCTTAGTGGGCGGTGAGACCGCAGAAATGCCCGGCATGTACGACGACGGTGAATATGATTTGGCGGGCTTTTCCGTTGGTGAGGTGAAAAAGTCGCAGGTTCTTGACGGGAAAAAGTTGCAAGTGGGAGATGAACTTGTGGCTCTAGCATCCAGTGGACTTCACTCCAATGGTTTTTCTTTGGTGCGAAAGTTGATCGGGGAAAATGAAACTGATCTTTTAAAACAAGCGCTGAGCCCAACAAGAATTTATGTAAAAAATGTTCTTGCGGCCTTGGCACAAAAGAAGTTCGGTGTGAAGGGCTTAGCCCACATTACCGGTTCTGGTCTTTACAACGTGCCTCGTATCAACGGAAAGTTTTCCTATCACTTAACGGAGCTTCAAAAACCTTCCGCTCTATTTTTGACATTGCAAGAGAGAGCCGGTTTGGATGCAAAGGAAATGTATTCAACCTTTAATATGGGCATCGGCTTTGTGCTAGCTTGCAAAAAGGGGCAAGGTGAAGCTCTAGCGAAGTTTCTCCAGAAAAAAGGGGAAAAAGCTTGGGTCGCGGGTCATGTGAAAAAAGGAAAAGGTGAAGTGGTTGTGAATAGCGACAGCACTTCCTTCACTTTGACCTAAGGTCTAGGTTTCATGAGCGAGAATTTTGGATTCCAATTTTTTTCCACCGGCCAACAATGGGAAAATGCATTTCATCAAGCCATTCGGTTCTGTGAAGAAGGAAATGGTTTTATTCTCTTGGGACCAGGAATTGGACTCTCAGGAGAAGCTTGGATCCAAGAGAAGCTTTTAGAAAAAAACTCGCTGCTTTTTGGCAATCGCATTTTGCCTTGGCGAGAGTATGTGAAAAATCGAGCCAGGGTGGCACGGCTTTCCTCTGGACAAGGCTTTAAGACATTTCAACAAGCAAGCCTAAGGGCCTTCACCAAAAATCTATTGGAAACTCTAGATCAATCGGGAGCCTTCACCCATATTTCTGGAATTTGGAAAGAGGATCGTTTCTTCGATGGCTTTCTTAAATGCATAGAAGAAGCTAGACTTGCCGGTTTTACGAACCCAGAAACCATTGACAGGGCCTTTGATCGGTTAAAAAAATCTGATGATTCCATCTACCGAGATGTGTATCAAGACTTTCGCTTTAGTTTGATCACGTACGAAGCGGCGATTCAGAGCAAAGAAGATACCTTCGATTTTCCTCGAATGTTGCAAATGGCCATTCATCAACGAGAAGAAGAGGCAGAGATTTTCTGTTTAGGATTCGATTCTTTTTCCATGCTGGAAGTGGATCTGCTGCAATTTTTGGCTCAACGAACGAAAGTGACCATTCCTCTTTCCTTGGAAGATTCCAGGGCACATGAACTATCGAAACAAAAGTCTGAACCGCAGAACAAAACAGAAGCTAGTTTCTTTGCTCTCCTCAACGGATTTTCGTCGAATTGGGAATGGCTACCGAAGGACTCGTTACGAACCTCGCTTTCCACTCAAGTCCATCCGATTGAAGAGGAAAACGAATTCTTACCCACTGCCTCTTCACCAGTGATTTTTGAGGCGCACTCACCTTTATCGGAAAAAGAAACTGTCGCTCGTTGGACGGAAGAACAATTAAGTTTGGGTAAGTCAGTAAGAATTGTAACCAAAAAAGGTTCAAGTTTGCCAAAGCATATTCGTGTGGGAAAAATAGAAATTCCCCATTCGATTCTTTCTCATGCTTTAGCTCGGACATTTTTTCACTGCTTAGAAATTAAGAGCAAGGGTTTTCCCGTTGCGCTAGTTGTGGAGTTATCTTGGTTTTTACATTCAGCCACGGGGAAGTACGCAGAAATTCCGGAATTCGCATCGAAACGTGGGATACGCAAAGGTTTAGAGGAGTGGAAGAGAATAGAAAATAAGGCTCCTGAGGTCGAATCTTTTGTGGAGATTCTTGAAGGAATCGCCAATGTTTTCCCTGAAAGAGGAAGCAGTAAAGAATTTCAAATGGCGCTATCCGATTTTGTAGAGGTGTTGCATTTGGGAGAAATGGCCCAACGTTCGTATCTGATGGGAACGGATTCTGAAGTTCATGGAGTAATCGCAGCGGTTCTGCGATTTTCTCAAATGTTGTCAGCCTCGGTAGAAGGTGAATTAACCTTAGAAGAGTGGTGCAAAGAACTAAAGCTTCTTATGGAAAGTTCCCCACTTGGAGAAGAAAAGGGCTATACGAATTTAGAGTTCTATTCCTATGGAGAATGGATTCCTCCTAGAAATAAAAATCAAGTAATTTTAGCCGCAGAATTTTTGGCTGATGTGGTTCCAAGTAAAAGTTTTCAATTTTTCCTTGAAGAAAATGCCAGACGTAGACTTAGTGAATTTCTGATCACCTCACAGATATGGGAGGAAGATGCCTTTCTTCAGTATGTGAAAAAGCTTTCTAGTTTAAAGGCACTTTTCTCTCGATCGAAACTAGAGTCTTCAGGAAAAGAAGTGTCTCCACCTGCGGCAACGGCATTATGTGAATTTCGAATTACTAGTTGGCCCTCTGTGAGTATTGAAAATGCTGTTTCCTATTTCCCTCCAGTTGCTGAAGTAAAGATCAATCTAAAAGCAGAAAAACGACTCAGTGCCAGTTTTTTTGAACAGTATAAAGAATGTCCCTTTAAGGCATTTGCTTTGAAATTATTAAAATTAGAAGATAGCGCTAAGGCTCCTAGCCTTGATGTGGGGCCTATGGATTTAGGTTCATTGTCTCACCGGATTCTAGAGCTTTTTTATGGAACCTTTAATGGAAAACTTGGTGGATTAGGGGATCTAGAAAAGAATTTAGACTTATCCATCGAGCAAGCCGCCAAAGAAACTTCTCTACGGTATTTTAAGGGGGGAAGCTTTCTTTGGAATGCTCAATTGTTGAGGTTGCGCGGACAATTAGCAGATTTTCTTCGTTCTGATTTGGAATTTTATTCGAGTTTTCCTTCTTTCCTAGGTGCAGAGTTTGAAAAAAAAATATCAGGCGAAATCGATGGCATACCATGGTCGGGAAAAGCAGACCGCGTAGACTACGATCCAATCCAAAAACGATTCTTGGTGAGTGACTATAAAAGCGGGTCAGCTTTACCGCCCACTAAGGATATTGAAAATTTGGAACTGTTTCAGATTCCGCTCTACATCAATGCCTTGGAAAAAGAAACCGGAATGGAACCTATTGGTGGACTTTACGTCAGTTTAAAATCCGGAAAAAGAAATCAAGGGCTCGTCAAAAAGCGTTTTAATAAAACGAAAAAGTCTGAGGAGTCAAAAGATCCTACCTATTTTGAATTGCATCAGCGGTCCGGCTGTCTAAAAGAGGATGAAGTATTTACCAAGACCATTTCTGAATCTTTGGAGGAAATGCGCAAGTTGGGGAAAAAAATTCAAAATGGCGAATTCCCTGTTCAGCCCCTGCATGAGGAAAGTTGCAAAAAATGCGAAGTTCGACCGGCTTGCAGAATTCGAGAGTTAGAGGGGCCTCCCAAACAGTTCTCAAGAAAATCTATTTCTTTTGTCTCTTTTTCTGAGAAAAGTCTTGATCAAGAGGAGGAGAAGAAGAATGAAAAGCGCTTTAATGACGAACAAAAAAGAGCTCTCGAATCAAAGGGACAATTGGTTTTCATTGAGGCGTCCGCAGGCACCGGAAAAACAACCGTTATCGTAGAAAAAATTCATCAGTTTCTTTTAGAAAAAAGAAATTCAGGGCTTTCAGCGGCAAAGGCTGCAGAAAGATTTTTGGGGATTTCTTTTACGGAAAAATCCACGGAAGAATTGGGGCTTCGTCTTTCCAAAAGCTTATCAGAGGCAGGAGAAACCAGTTTGGCCATTTTAGCCCAGCATCAGATAAGTACTATTCATGGATTTTGTAAGAGGGTAATTTCGGAGTTTCCTCTAGAATCGAAAATTTCACCCATGGCCGAATTGCTGGGCGAGCGAGAGAAAGAGATTTTTCTTGAAGAAGCATTGGAGGTTTTTTTTACCGAACCTAATGAGAGTCGTAGGAATACTTTAAACCTTTTATTCATCCATTTTGACCGAAGAAAAATCGAAAAATTGCTTCGCGTCCTTACGGAAAAGCGATTGCTTTGGCGGCAGGAGATTGAACAGTTTATTTCTAGTTATGGAGCTCTGGGCAAAGAGGGAGAGGCAAATCTAGCTCGAGAGAAAAAATCCGAAGATCATGCGCTATTTCATCTCATTCAATTGGCCGAAGATTTTTATCAGTTGTACGCAAATTTAAAATCTCTCAATCAAAAAATGGATTTTAACGATCTCGAAGCTGGTGCCCTAGCTGCCTTAAGCGTGGAAACGGTTTCCAGTTATTTTCGAAATAAGCTCGACCTTGTTTTGGTTGACGAGTTTCAAGATACGAACTCCGTTCAGCGTGAAATTTTAGAAAGAATTGCTAGAAAAGACTGGCAGAATTTTTTCGTTGTTGGAGATGCGAAACAATCCATTTATCGTTTTCGTGCGGCGGATGTAAGTGTATTTCAAGGGTTACGAACTAAGGCTTCCGAAAGCGGAGCCTTGGTGACTTTGTTTCGTAACTATCGATCAAAGAAAGAGTTGGTCGATGCATCCAATACTATAAGTGCTCATCTTTTTCCAAAGGAAGGAGAAGGCAAATCGTTTGAGGCGCTGTTTTCGGAGTCGGCGGCGGGTCGGGAATCTGGAGGGGAATCTGAAGTTTTTACCTATGATCTTGAGGAAAAGACTCCGGCGGCGGAACGAAGGCAGATCGAAGCTCGATTGGTGGCGAAAAAGGTAAAACAAGAAATTTCTCTTGGAGCCAAACCCAATGAAATAGCAGTATTGTTGAGAAAAATATCTGGAAATGAATCTTTTTTAAAATCTCTTATGGAAGAAAATATTCCCTTTCGCGTGGGCTCCAGCAAGGGATTTTACTCTCAGCCTGTTATTTTGGATGCCATAGCTTTATTGAGATCGCTTTACTTTCCTTTCCATTCTTTGGCGGTCTTTAGTCTTTTGCGTTCACCCTTCGTAGGGGCCGAAGATCAGTGGATCTACGAAAAGATTTTGCATCAGTCCCATGGAAATAAAGATGTCGGTTTTTTTGCTCTGGCGGAAGAAAAACAGCCACGACTCAAAGATTTACGGAAAAAAATTACCTTTCAAACCTTATCGGAAACCCTGCAAGAAGCGTTTCGGTGGTATCCCTTTGATCAACGAGATGCCTTTCAACTAGAAAAGCTTTATGCGGTGATTGAATCCCTGGAAGGAGAATTTCCGAAATTAGAAATCATCGAACGAATTTCTCAATGGGCGGGGTGGGAAAGTGAAAGCGATGCTCAAGACGATTCCACCATGCCTGAGCCCAGCAGCGATGGCGCAGTTTCCGTAATGACCATTCATAGTTCCAAAGGATTGGAGTTTGACCTGACTGTTCTACCAGATTTGATGAGTGCTCAAACTTCAGATTCTCTTCCTTTGCGAGTAATTCCCGGAAAAGGCATTGCCCTGGAACTGGATGATTTAGAGAATCCAGAGTTTGACGAACTCAAAGCATTAGAAAAAGAAATGGAAGTGGCCGAAGCGAAGCGACTTTTCTATGTGGCTTTCACCCGGGCAAAAGAGAAAAATATTTATGTATTTCCGAAGCTAGAAGGCAAGCTCACGGATCGATGGGTAGATTATCTCAGAAAAGTAGAGCTTCGATCTCAGGGAAAATTAGAATGGCCAGAGAAGAGGGAAAAGAAAAATGAAGCTTTGGTCACCTGGAGTTATAAGGTTGAAGAAATTTTTCCAAGATTTAGCACAAATATTTCAGAAATAGCAGCCAATCAGTTTTGTGGTGAATTCCACCGTAGGAAGTTTGTGGCAAAGTGGGATGATTTGGTGGTGGGCTTAATGCCGAAACCCGTGGATTACCTAAAGAAGCCTAAAAAGTTTCAATCAGAGGCTAGTTTGGCCTCTACGTATTTGAAGAAATTAAAGTTGGAAAATAAAGAGAGAGGAATTGCTCTTCATAGAGTGTTGGAAAGAGTTGGGTTCGAGCAAGAAGATCGAGCGCTTTGGCTACGAGAGTCCTATGTCAATCAAGGGGCCGATCCTAATGACGATAGTTTAGAATGCCTCATTCAAGAAGACCTCAAGGTATTAGAACGATTTTTATCCTCCTCTTCAGCGAAGAAGTTTTTCGATTCCAATGATCAAGCATTTCCAGAATTGAGCTTTCGTTGGCGATGGAAGGAAGTGGCTTTGTTTGGAACCATCGACAGATTAGTAAAGCGAAAAAACGGAGAGTGGCTTGTGGTGGATTATAAGTCTTCTCTGTTGGAAGACAGCTTAGATCGATACCGCTTTCAGGTAGAATCCTATTTGTGTGCCGTTCGTGTGCATGCGCTTTCCCTAGGAGAAAAGGATCCGAAAATTACCGGTTACTTGGTAAATCTTTCTGATTCCTCCGTTGTGGACGTGATCTTTGATCCGAAAAAGTCCTTAGAGAATCTAGAGAAAGAGATACTGCGAGTTCGAGAGAATCATCGCATACAAGGAAACGTCTTTGATCTACACGGTCGCGGCATTCGCGCAGAAGATCATTGTTTTTCGTGCCCTTATTCATTGCATTGTGATCTTGGAACGAAATTTGTGTTAGCATTTCAATAGCTAGCTGATTTTGGCTCATGGCAAAAAACCACCATGGATGGGGGAGCAATATGTTGTTACGGGTTCTGCTACTTACGGTCGCTCTTTTTGGGATCACAAATTCTGTTTATGCCAATCAACCGAAAGATGTTGAGGATGAATATGATTTCTCGTGGTTAGATCCTGAGAAAAAGATTTACGTCGTTCAAAACAGAAAATACACAAAGAAGAACCGATTAGAGCTCGCTCTTTCCGGTGGTATCGGAATAGGAGAGCCTTACCGTACTAGAAGAACTCTTTTGCCAAGAGCTACCTACTATATTAATGAAAACTGGGGTGTTTCCGCATTCATGCTCTTCAATAGAAATGAAGAGAACAACAACGTCTCGGCTCTTCGTTTGGTATCGGGAAGAATTCCTGCCGTACGAGACATTCAGAACTACAGCGGTGGTTCCGTGATGTGGATCCCTTTCTATGGAAAGATCAATATGTTCAATAAGATCTTTTATCTGGATTGGCACTTGGAAGCTGGGGTAGGGGGAGCTGCCTCTGAGATTGATCTCAATACCACTTTCGGAAACCCTGCAAACCTAAGTGAAACTAACTACTTTTCTTTTCACTGGGGAACTGGGCAGAAGTTTTTCATCACAAGAAACTGGGCCGCCCGTTTGGACTACCTAGCGATATTCTATAAAGCCCCCACCGGTGTAGACGGATCGATCACTTCGGGTCCGGGAGCTGTGGAAGAAACTTATGACAACCATTTTGTAACTTTAGGTGTGAGCTATACGTTCTAAACAGAGACCACGGAGGGTCGCGTGAAACGAATAACATCTTTTCTACTCACCGGTTTGATGCTGTCGGTGGTCACTCAGGCCGCTGAGTATTCTCCCGAAGCGTATATGCGTGAAGGCATGAAATACGAAAAGCGCTCGCAATATTTTCAAGCCGCTAGATACTACTTTCAGGCTTTGCAAAAGTCCGGATCGGAACAGCAAAAAGCCAATGCATACGCTCATATCAGTAATGCCTTGATTGCCCAGGGTCTTCCGCAGTCTGCCTCTTACTTCTACCTGAAGGCTATTTCTAACGGCGATGATCGAGCCATTCGGTTGGCACTTCTCGGCACCCAGGCACTAGTGGATAATTTGGGAAGCATTCTCTTTAAAAAGTATGCAATGAAGTACACTAAAGAAGATCAATATCCACCCGCGCAAAGAGATTACTTCTTGTATTTCATGGCTCAGGATCATTTGCAGGGCGCAAGACCTAACGATGTGGTGAGAGTGGTGAACGACATGAATGCCACCTTTCCGAACTATCCATCGGCACTGTTTTTACGCGGAACAGCTCATCTCATGCTCGGCAATATCGATATGGGCATTCAAGATTTCCGTAACTGCGTAAGAGTATCGGAGGATAATCGATACACAAGATTCAGTACTCGCAATGAAACGAGAGAACTAAAGAATCGATGTATTGCTGGGGTTGCAAGAGGCTACTACCAGGCTAAGAACTATGTAGAAGCAGAAAACTGGTATGACCAAGTGGAGATTCAAAGCTTTGTTTGGCCACAAATCCTTTACGAAAGAGCATGGACTGCCATAGCTCGGGGTGATTACAACAGAGCCTTGGGTCGCTTGGTTACCTATAAAGCTCCTGGCTTATCTTGGTTTCATGATTCAGAAGTAGAAATGCTAAGGGCCATCAGCTATCTACAACTTTGTATCTATGACGATGTGGAAAAAGAAAGCGCCGCTTTCATGCAGAAATATGGAAAAGTAGGCACTCAATTAAAGTCTATGTTGGATGAAGGTGCCAGCGGATCCACTCGAGGGCTCGTGCGACTCTTTCAACGAGGAATGGATGCCATGAACAATAAGGTTCATAGTGAAGATCCCATTCACCAAGTGATGAACCGATTTGTGAGATCTCCTTACTTTGTTCAGTTGGCTAAGACTTCCGAAAAAGTTCGACGCGAACAATTGTATCTCAACGGTATTGGAGAGGCCGGCCGCCGCGGATTGGGTGGATTTTTAAGAGACGTTTTAGAGTGGAGATGGCAAACGGCACAAGAAGCCGGGGGTATCTTCGTAAGAGAACGTTTAGCCACGGAATACAAAGCACTTTTATCCAACGTTGCGACGGTGGATATCGTGAAACTAGAAATGCTTCGAAGATCTCGATCTCAGGTGGAAATGTTGAGTTCGAATCTGAATGCCGGCCAAGACGTTTGGGGCAGTAAGAAAAAAGGCTCCCTCGGTCGACCTCCCATCAAGAATTGGCAGTATTTTTATGATTTTAACGGTGAGTTTTGGGCCGATGAATTGGGCGAATATACCTTCGCTCTGAGACCGGAGTGTTATTGATGAACAAGAATACACTTCTTTTTCTTTTGTTTCTTTCCGCTACGGGGATCTCTCCTGAAGAGGCCTTGGCCTATTCCAATCAGGAATTTTCTCAGGTAATCTCTCCTCAAGAAGCAAGAATTGATCAGTTCCGAACCGCAGAAATTCAGCAGCTCAATCTTGTATTGTCTCGCTCAGGGGCCAACGATAAAAATCCAGAAATGCTCCTTCGCTTGGCAGAGCTGTATACGGAAAAATACCGACTGTTTTTCTTAAAGGAAAACGAAATCTGGAACAAAAAGATCGATGCCTATTTGCAGCTTCCCCTAGAGCGTCAGAAGTTGAATCGCAAACCCGTATTGGATAACTCCGCCTCGAAGCAGTGGTTAACCAATGCTGTACGAGTGTTGGAAAAAATTCCCACTCAGAAATCCAGATTTGAAAGACTCGATGAGGTTTTCTATTTCTTAGGATTTAATCATTGGGAGCTTGGCAACAAAAAACGAGCAGTGGAGAGTTTTGAAAATATTGTGGAACGTTTTCCTCGTTCCAAATTTGCTCCTGAAGCCTACCGGTATATCGCGGATTTTGCTTTTGCTAACCGTGATTTCCGAAAGAGTAAATCGTATTACGAGCGTGCAGCGAAATCAGGCAACACCCCTGCACGTCCAAAGATTTTATACGGACTCGCCTGGAGCCAGTTCAAGTTAAAAGAGTACAAAAAGGCCGTGGGCACCATGAAGGAAGCCATCGTTTTGGGTAGAGAGAATCCCGAAGCAGCGAAAGCTGGTTTGGCTCTTCAGAGAGACGCCGCTGAAGCTCTAGCCCTATTTTACACCGAGGGCGGCAAGGTAGAAGATGCAGCACCTTTTTTCACAGACCTCTTTGGAGAAGCTGAGGCCGGACCCGTTCTAAAAAAATTGGCGGAAACCTATCAGCGACAAGGGGAATATCCTAAAGCTCTTGCTGTGAACAAACAATTGTTGGCCATGGGTGGAGCTGCTGCTCAACAAGGGGAAGAAAATCGCTTTGAGATTATGGTGGATAGTTTGAATATTTCTGCCACTCGGGGTGATCGAAATAGGCAAACTGCCTTGTTGAAATCCATGACCGCGGAATTTGTTACCAATGCTTCTAATCCCGATGCGGAAAAAGTGGAACTTTTGCAAACTCAAGTACGAAGAGTTGCTGCTATTGCCCACAAAGAAGGAAATAAATCAGGAAATTCCAAAGAAGCGTTCCGTCGAGCAGAAGATTTGTATCGCTTGTATTTGTCCGCTTTTGCCAATCGAATTAAGCCTGAAGATGAAGCAGAAATTAATTACTATCTTGCCGACGTGTATTCACAATTGGGCAAGCACCGCGAGGCGGCGGCTCAATACAGAACCATGATGGAAAAGGCAGAGAGTAATGATGCCTATAAGAAATATGGAAAAGATAGTGCTGCAGGGATGGTCTTTTCTTTAGACAACTACTTTAAATCTCGTGGGCAGAACAAAAAACTTTCCAAAGCCGATGGCGATGAAGTGATCGCCGCTATTGATGCCTACATCCGCGCCTATCCAAATGACAAAGACGCCACGAAGTTTCTATCACGTGCTGCTGGTATTTTGGTTACCAGCGATCGAATGGATGAGGCTCGTCCTAGACTTCTTAGCATGATTGAAAAGTATCCTAATACCAAAGAAGCTTGGGATGCTGCAGCCACACTACTAAAAGATGCTGAAGACCGAAAAAATCCTGCAGAGGCAGAGCGATTGTCCAAAGAGTTTCTGGGCAACCGATCGTTAATGGCTCAGGACAAAAAAGGCGAATTTCGTAAAAAGCTTGATAGCATCGTGGCTCGCGCTCAGTTTCTTCAAGTTCGCGCCGTGGAAGAAGACAAAGACTTTGGAAATGCAGCAAAAGGTTACGAGAAGCTAGCGGCTGAATCAAAAGACGCCGAAGTGCGCATGAAGGCCTTAAACAACGCCGCCGTTAGCTACGAAAAGGCCGGGGACCGGGACAATGAAAGAAGAATTTACGAGCGCATCTTAGAATTAGATCCTGAAAATAAACAAGCTGAACGCAATCTCGTTGGTATGGGAAGTGAACACTTTCTTTCCGGCCGATACGAAGAGGCCGCAGAATCTTACGAAGGTTTCTATAAGATCTATGAATCGAAGTTGGGAAAAGTAGGGGCCGATTCCCAAAAAATGGCTTTGGAATCTCTACGTTCTGCAGCCTTGCTTCGCAAAGCTTTAAATCAGAATGAAAAGGCCAGCGAGAACTTTCGCAAAATTGTTGAAGCTGCCAACAAAGGTTTAGGAAACGCACGTGAGGCAGCTGGTGAGTTTCTCTTCGATTTGGCAAAACGCCTACGTGATGAGGGTAACACTCCAGAGGCTATTCGTTCCTTTCAAAAGTATTCTTCAGTGTTTCCAGATGGTGCCCATGCGGTAGGTGCCACCATGGAGACAGCTATTTTATATGAAAAACTGAGAGAAGAAGAAAAAGCTCAGAATTACTTGCGCACCGCCATTTCGAAAGTGAAATCTAAAGGAAATAAAGCGAGCCCGGAAGAATTGGGATATGCCGCCCAAGCTCGATTGGTATTGCTTGGTCCATTGGAAGAAACCTTTGAGAAGTCTCCTCTACGTTTGCCCGAAGCTACTTTGAAAACGGACATCAATAACAAACTTCAAGCGCTGGAGAGACTCAATAAGGGATACATCGAAGTCATGGATTTTGGAGATGGTCGATGGGGAGTGGAAGCTTTCCGCAGAATGGCCATGGCCTATCGATCATTCGGAAATAAATTAGAGGCTGCTCCTGTGCCTGAGCAATACTCCGTGGAAGATAAAGCAAAATTTAAAGCTCAACTGAAAAGTGTGGCCAGACCCGTATATGTGAAAGTGGGAGAAACTCTGGAAACGGCTCTTCAAAAAGGTGAACAACTTCAAGTGGTGGGACCCACCATGGCACGAGCGTATGTGCTCGCCTCAATCTACGGAGCAAAACCAGACAAACTTCCGCTCGTTTGGGAAGTAGATTGGTCTAAGCCCTCTGAGTGGTTAATGGGAGAGGTTCCTAATTCTGACAGCGAGCTCGAGGCAAAAAGAAAAATCCTTCGCACCAAACCTGAAGATCTAAACGCGTGGGTCGCCATCGGCAACCGACACCTGGTGCGAGAAGAGTTTGATTTGGCGGAGATCTTTTACCTTCACGCGCTTCAGAAGAATTCAAAATTTGCTCCAGCCGTAAATAATTTGGCCTACCTAAAAGGTAGAGAGGGTGATTTGTCGAAGGCATTCAGCGGATTTAAAGCTGCCTTAGCTCAAGACGAATTTGCTTTTGCTCCAAAAAAGAACATTGCTCGCTTGCACATGGCCAGTGGATTGTGGAGACATGCCGGCTTAGCTTTTCGTCAGTTAGAAGTTAGGGCCCCCAATGACAAAGAAGTGAAGCGTGGAGTCGCTTTGGCAGCCCTGGCTTCTGGAAAGTCAGTGGATTCCGGTTTGATTAGTTCCGGTGGTGGAGAGAATGCAAAATACGCCGAAGCCATTCTTGCCCTAGCCAAAGGTGACCGTAACAAGAGCGCCAGCCTATTAAGCTCAATTGCTTCGTCAAATGAATACGCAAAAACAATTTTAGAATTCTGGAATACCAAGGAGAACTCTGAATGAAGATCGTAGCCCTTCTTTTTCTTTTGTTACCAGTACTGGCCCTTTCCGCTGGCGAGGAAGAAATCGAGCCAAATCCTGTGGGCGGAAAAACAGATACCAAAATCATCTACCGGAAAAAGTCGACGGTGAGCTTCGATGACGCTGTGGTGGAAGGTAGCCCGAATAACCCCGAAGGTGTGTACGTTGTGACACCTCCAGAGAAAAAATTTGGAAGTTTGTTAAAGTTGCGACCCAATTTTCATCGCGAACTCGTAAGAGATTCGCTTTTGCTGAAGTGAGAATAGTATGAACGATAAGCCACTTAATACGCCGCAGTCGGTTCCAAATGAAAGACTCGATACTACCTGGGTGATGGTGTTCAACCTCATTCTAGGAAAAGGGCGAGAAGAACAAAAAAAGACGTTTAAGGTAAATAAAAAACGGGTGGTCATTGGATCTGCTTTATCCAGCGATATCCGCATCCAACAGAATGCTGTGAGTAACGTTCATGCCGTGGTGGAGATGGATGAGAATGGGAACGCCCACATCTACGATATGGCCAGTGAAACGGGACTTTTCGTAAACGATCAAAAGTCGCTTTCACAAGACTTAAAAGATGGCGACGAGATTAAAATCGGATTCGCTGTTCTTACCTTCAAGAGAATGCAGGTTTCGGAAGCTCAAGCTATGCTTCCTCCAACAGCCGTTCGCGCGAGTGCTAGCGGGCATCGAAAACTTTTCTACGATACAAAGGAAGATTTCCGTCCCCTGATTCTTGAAGACGAACGAAACGTCATTCAAATCTTCGATTATCCCGCTAGTTCCGAGCGCGCTCTTCAGGTGGTGATGTACTGGGGCGATATCATTTTAGATGTGAAACATATCGTAGATCAAAAAGGAGTGACCTTAGGGGAGGGGAGAAATTCCACTTTCGTCGTTCCGGGTCTCCATTCCGAACATCCCTTCGTTTCTTTCGAAGGAGCGGCTCAACTACAATTTACACAAGATATGTCCGGTGTGGTTCGCTCTGGAAAACAATTGATTCCATTGAGTGAGTTGGGGGCCAACCGTTTTCATCTCAAAGAAAACGATTTGGCCAAAATTCAGTTCAAAGAATTCAGCTTTTATGTGAACTACTCTCCCGTACCTCCTCATCTAAAGCGACAGAGGGTTTTAGAGAGAGACCCGCTTTATTTCCGTATTTGGTTTAGTTCGATTCTATTTACGGTTGCTCTCGTTTTACTTTTGGTTGGAATTGAACCGCCAAAAAAGCTGGAGACGGAAGAATTGCCACCTCGAGTGGCCACCATCATCTTTAAGGCGGAGCCGGTGAAACCACCTCCTCCAGAACCTGTGAAGCCTCCACCAAAACCGCCGGAGCCTCCAAAGGAAGTGAAGCCACCAGAGCCGGTGAAACCACCGCCTCCGCCAAAGGTGAAGCCACCGCCTCCGAAAGAAATTCCTAAGCCTGTGGCACAGCCTCCAAAACCGGTACCTGTGAAAACCACTCCTACGGAAAAGCCTGTCACTGCTGTGAACCAAGTGAAAGGTCAAGCGGCTAAACCTGCCGGAGGAAACGAAGGAGAGGGAGCTCGCGCCGCTGGGGCCGAAGGAAGAAAGGGTGCTCCGAATAAACCGAAGAGTCCTGTGGGCATGTATGAAAGCCGCGGGAATCCGAACTTGAACACGCCTACGAAGAGTCAGGTGCAAGGAAAAGGAAATGTGGAAGCCCTGTTTAGTGACATTGGCGGAAGCATTTCGAAAAATCTTGCGGCCGGATCGGCGGGAGCAAAAGCTGCAGGAGAGCGCCTCAAAGGTTATGGTGCCTTTACCACTGAAGGTAACGGTGGCCTTGGAAACCTAGGTACTGGTTCTGGCGGTGGAGGAACTTCTCAAACCGTAGAGGGTCTTGGAACGAAGGGCTTAGGCGACGGAGCAAAGGGCTCGGGGCTTGGGGCCATCGGATCTGGGGGAAATCTCGCTGGAGTGGCTGCCGGTGGCAGACCGAATGTAGAAGTGGGTAACGCCTCCGAGACCATCATCATGGGTGGTTTGGACAAGAGCGTGATTGACGAATACATCAAGCGTCATATGCGCCAGATCCAAAACTGCTACGTGAGGGAACTCTCCTCGAATCCGAAACTCACTGGTCGAATCAGCACTCGTTTCGTGATCTCAGGATCTGGACGAGTGACTCAGGCCGGAGTGGAAAGCTCTAGCATGGGAAATCCAAGCGTAGAGAACTGCCTCACTGGAATTTTAAGACGAATCGTATTCCCTGAGCCATTAGGGGGCGGTATCGTGGAAGTGAGTTATCCGTTCTCGTTCACCCCATCGTTGGGTGGTAACTAGAGCGATTGTGGAAATCATTTAAAAAGCAGCCGGAGAAATTCGGCTGCTTTTTCATTTTACAAAAGGCGAACTTTCTAAGCCGAAATGGAATGCCGTTTTTCCCCGAGAATCCATCTCTAAATTCTGCTCGGTGTCTTTTAGGCTTCTTCCAAGAAAAAGACCATATTCCAGATAACTGGTATTTCGATATCGATCCACCATATCCATTCGTCGAACGAATTTTGTAAAATTTGTGGGACAAGACTGTAGGGTAGATGTCTTAGCCGCCAAGCTCACCAAGTTTTGAAAAAACTCTACTCTCTCTTTTGGGGTCCATTTTTGTGGGAGTGGTTTGCTTTCCAAATTTGTGATTAGCTCGAGCATTAAGGTATGAGCATCCTCTATCCACTTTTGAGGCAGTGACTTTATGGCAAGTTCTTCAGGGGTATTTAAAAGAGTGAATACGGGAGGATAAAAATTAGAATGAGCCAAAGAAAATCGAACGACATCTGCCACATTTAAAAGATTCATGGCTTGAATGGTTACGTTTATCTGGGTCCGAAATTTAGGGTTTTCAGACCAGCGATTCATTTCATAAATATTTTCTTTTAAAAGATTCCAATCCGCAGGGTGACGAATGTATGAGTTAATTGAATCAGTGCCATCTACTGAAATCAGCAATTTCGTTTCTTTAAACTCCAATAGCCTTGAGTGTAGTTCGGGACTAATTTTTGTGCCGTTGGTGTGAATGGTCAAAGAAATTGTTTCAGCCCTTTTTGTTTGAATAAGAAAATCTAAAATTTCATAAAATTCTGGAATTAAGAAGGGTTCTCCTCCAGCTAGAGCGATAGATTCAATTTCAGGGTTCTCTTCAATTAATTTTCGGTAGCTTTCAAATCGATAACTTACTTTTTCTTGATAAGCCTTTGGGTGAATAAATCCAAGATCCACGGCCTCTTTCATTAATGCAGAGGAGCTCGAAGGCCAGCACATTCTACACTTTAAATTGCAATGATTTCCCAAACGTAAATCCAGCGATTTGATGGAAACGTCGGAGTCGCCATTGGCGTGAGTGTTCTTTTGAATATCAAGAATGTCTTTTTGGAATTTTACGTTTTTAATTTGTCGAACACTTTTTAATCCAACCTTCTCTAAATCGTAACAGGCTTTACATTCTTCTGGAGCTTCGCCATTCAACATAGCAAGACGAATTTTTTTGATTAATTGATTGTTCTTTGAAATGTATTCCCGCGAACTGGTGGGTTCGGGTTTCTGAATTTTTTCAATGGATCGGTCGCCCAGCTGCTCCATGTTACAGCAGGGAAAAATTTCACCATTATTTTTTACGTGGAGTTGAAGCCAAGGTAATACACAAAAGTTATTTTTTATTTTTTCACTATCTGCGTTTGAGGAAGAGGCTTTTGATTTCGGCGGCAGCATATCCTTATTGAACTACATTCGATTCGGAAATTATATGGAAATTTTCAATGCCAGCTCGTTTTCCTCAAAGGGAACTACGAAGGTAATCAGTTAAATCAAGCCTCTTCACCTCTTGGTAGTCCTCGGCGTTCTCGGGAATCACTTTTCTTAACTGCAAATTGCCGTATCTATCTACAATTACCACTGAAGACGCTTCGCCGGTGATGTCGCTAAAAAGCACTCGGCCATCTTCAAGAATTTGGGCTCCCCCTTGGGCTGGCGCTGTCATAGATTTATCTTTAGGGTAATACCAAACAACTGTGTTCTGAACCGGATCTATGATTTCAATTCTGCTGTTGTTGTTTTTATTGAATGCATTTTGATAGTAAAGAATTTTTCCATCCGTAGTTACCTGTGCATCGTGAATATAGCGTTCCGATGGTATTTCTTTGAACCATAATACATTTTGCAAACTTTTATCTAAGATCATAACGCCATAGAGGCGTCCTAAAGTTACAATGAAATTTCCGGCTTCGAAAGCTGGGTGCCAGGTTGAAAGAATGTTTGGTGGAATTTTATAAATTGAATTGGCATGGGTGTCTTCAAAGGGAGCATCGCGACGGATTAGATTTGTTCGCAATCGTAGAGAATAGTTTCGAATAACTTGCTCCAAAATAGAAATGTTCTGAATTCCAGAGAAATAAGAGAAAAGACTTCCGTCGGGATGAAGTGCCACGATTGAAGAATATTCTGCTAAGACGCCTCGAATTCGGGAGTTTTCCAGCACAGTGGCCACCAGAATATTCTCTGGTTCAAAAAATCTAAGAGCGTGATGTACGGGATAACTGCGCTCCCAAAGGGTGATTCCCTTTGGGTCAATTCTTTTTAGCTTTCTGGAGTTAGAATCCAATACATATCGATCTCCATTTTTCATGAAGACACATAAATTGCCGGGGTATCTGCGAATGATTTTGAAGGAGCTATCGTAAATTGTGCATCCGACTTGATAAAATTCGGCAGTTTTCGCCTCAACAATCGTATCGATTGGTAGATAGAATATGGATACAAGAAAAACGAGAACGAAGTTCATCAAAATTAGCAGCTTCGACAGAGCGATTTAAATGTCATGGTATTCGGACAATGAACACCGACGAAGCTTTTCCCTCCATTTTGAGAAAAATACTGGATTTTGTCGAACCCCTTAAAGATAGCCTAGAAAAGAGAACTTAAAAACGATAGCCTTTCAAAAAATGAATAGAAGGCAATCCGTATCAACAATTTGGAATAAGTTTTGGTTCACACCGGGAAGCGCTCTCGAGCTTGGGATTCTTCGGTTTCTTCTATTTTCTGGAGGCGCATTATTTCATTTTCTTCATCAAGAATCTTGGGAGACAGAGGATTTTTTTGTCCAATGGCAACCCATCAGTTTTTTTCAGTTATTCAGTGGGCCCCTTTCGAATGATGTAAAATCTTACATTCATCTCTCCTGGGTAATAATCTATTTTGTTGCTGGTCTTGGAATTTGGTTCCGTCCTCTGGCGATTCTGGGCAGTGTGCTTGGGTTAATCTATCTGGGCCATGATTACAATTTTGGCGTAGTTTATCACTCACACCACATGTACATCATGTCTTGCTGCATCTTGTCCTTTAGTCGTGCAGATCGCGGTTTTTTGCTCTTTGGAAAGTCTGATGTTGCCTTTCGACCAGAATATCGTTGGCCAGTTCGCTGGGTTCAAAGCTACGTCATTTACATCATGTTTCTTTGTGGAATTGAGAAGATGGTGATTGGAGGGCCAATTCAATGGGCATTCTCCGATGCTTTTTACATGAGAGCCGTTGTTCACCCGCACAAAACTTTATTGAGGGATTGGCTAATCGAACAGCCATTGTTTGTGAGCCAGATTTTTTCTTTTTTGGGTTTGTATGTTGCAGAGGTAATGGCGCCACTTGCCTTATTTCGATTGTATTTTGCCCGTTTTTTCGTGGGATTCTGGGTATCTTTTCATGTGTTTGTGATGTTTATTTTTGATTTTCACTTTGGGTTTTTCTCTCAAGTTTTTGCCTATAGTTCCCTCGTATTGCCTATGCGCTCTAACCCAGACCTTTCCACTAAGGATTCGGAAAATCTAGGTTCGAGTCGCAACCGCATGTTGATCTCATTGGGCATTCTTGTGTTTTATCTTTTTGCGGTGTCACAACCTATTTTTGGAAAAAGGGAAGATTGGCCATTTTCTTGGTTCGGCATGTACAGCGGCACGGTTAGTAGGGACGGTTTGTCTCGTTGGGATCTAGATTACGTGGATCAAGAGGGGCGTGAATTTGATTTGATGGGTGAAAATGGGCCATACCTTTACCTTCGATTCGATACCATCTTTCGAGGGTTAGTAAGGGAGTATAACAATCAAGTCATTGTCCCGCCCGGAGACTTAAAGGTGACTGAAGACGCCATTTCCAAGGCCAAAGAAGTCCTCTTACCGTCAGTAAAGTATCAGCTGCAGTTGAAGAAGATTTCTATTCAGGGTGGAGCCATTCGACTTCGCTTCAAGAGATGGAAGCGTTTCCATTACGATTTGCGAAAGAATCCGGATGAAAATGTTGTGGTCATCGAGATACCCATAAATGAACTTACTAAATTTTAGGGTAGTATGCCCTAGATCGTTCCAGGTCCATGGTCCGGTGGTGTTTTCATGCCCGGGTGTTGGTTCGTCTTTTGCGCGCTATCACGACTGAAGCCATCAAGGAAGACTCTGGACTTTTTGCAAAAATTTTGTAGTCTCACCCTTATGGATCCAAAAAAAGCCTTTGAATTGTTTCAGCAGGGAAAAGCAGTTTTAGTTGATGTTCGAGAGCAGGAAGAACTCGAAGAGGGTGGCATGGTGGAAGGGGCTCTTTGGATGCCAACCTCTAAAATGGATGAAGATAATGCCGAATGGGTGGCCTTTCAGAAGTCTTTGCCCAAAGACAAAGCCGTAGTCTTTTACTGCCGTTCGGGAAATCGATCGGGTAGGGTGGCTTACTTTTTCCAGGAAAACGGGTACGACTCTCACAATATGGGTGGCTTTTGCGACTGGTTAGCCGCGGGACTCCCAAAACGATCGTTTCCGTAATTTTTCATTTCCATCGGATGCGGTTTCTTGTCTTTCCCAGTGCAGTCGATGCATAGTCTCGACGCGTCTAAAACTTTACCTTTGATACGGTGATCGGCGTTCCAAAAAAAAATTAATTGATGCCAAGCGCCACTTACTTCATGGCTGGTTTGGTGGTATCTTCTATCCATCTTCATCAGCCACCAGGAGGATCCCCCCATGTCGAATCCAGAAGTTCAAGCCCGCTTTCGAGCCATAGAGCAAGCCACCAACCGACAACCTAGAAAATTTGATTTACCCAAAGATGATCTCGGACGATCTTTGGCTGTTTCTGACTTTTTTGGGCAATACACTTTTGGTGAAAAAGAAATCAAAGGAGCGATTCCAAAAGCGGATTTTGAAAGGTTCTTACAGCTCACCAGCAGTGGGCAGCCACTGGAAAAAGATTTGGCCGATAAAATTGCGAAGGCTGTTCGCAACTGGGCGATGGAAATGGGGATCACGCACTTTTGCCATTGGTTCCAACCAATGACGGGTCTCACAGCGGAAAAACATGATGCCTTTATTTCGTTTCAAGACGATGGCGCTCCAATCGAAAAATTCTCTGGCTCTCAATTGATTCAATCGGAACCCGATGCATCGAGCTTCCCTTCGGGCGGAATGAGAACCACTTTCGAAGCTAGAGGATATACGGCTTGGGATCCAACTAGCCCCATGTTCATGATGGTTACCACCAATGGCCGCACCCTTTGCATTCCATCGGTATTTATTTCCTATCACGGTCACGCGCTAGATGAAAAAACCCCTCTATTAAGATCACAAGAGGCCTTGTCTACGCAGGCTACTCAATTGTTGCACCTTTTGGGCGACACCAATGTAAAGAGAGTGGATGCCACCTTGGGAGTAGAACAGGAATACTTCTTGATCGATCGCGCATATTACAGCTTGCGTCCAGACTTAGTGCTCTCAGGCAGAACCCTTTTGGGTGCAAGACCTCCGAAGGGACAAGAATTAGAAGACCACTATTTTGGTTCAATTCCTTCTCGCGTTCAGGCCTATATGCAAGAAGTGGAATTTGAGTTGTACCGATTGGGTGTTCCTGCAAAAACCCGTCACAATGAAGTGGCCCCAGCTCAATTTGAAATTGCCCCTATTTTTGAAGAAGTGAACGTGGCCATCGATCACAATCACTTGACCATGGAAGTGCTGAAAAAGGTGGCAGAACGCCATAATTTTGCCTTGCTCCTCCATGAAAAACCGTTTGCTGGAATCAACGGATCTGGAAAACACAACAACTGGTCTGTGGCCACGGATTCAGGAATCAATTTGTTGGAGCCAGGAGCTACTCCTCACCAAAATCTACGATTCTTGGTGGTACTCAGCACCATTTTAAAAGCAGTTCATAAGCACAATGCTTTGCTTCGTGCTTCCATTGCTAGCACTGGAAACGATCATCGATTAGGAGCAAACGAAGCGCCTCCCGCCATCATGAGCGTATTTTTGGGTGATCAACTTTCTATGATTTTGAATAAAATCAAGAGTGGCGAAAGCATCGAGAACGCTGAGAGAGCCATGATCAATTTGGGAGTTTCGAAAATCCCAGCAGTGGCCAGAGACAATACAGACCGTAACAGAACCTCTCCTTTTGCCTTTACGGGAAATAAGTTCGAGTTTCGTGCCGTGGGATCTTCTGCTTCTTGTTCTTTCCCCATGACCTGCTTGAATTCTGCAGTGGCGGAAGCCATGAGCGAAATGAGTGCCATGATCAAACAAAGAGTGAAGTCCGGTGCTGATCGTGACCAGGCTTTGTTAGAATTAGTGCGTGAAACAGTGATTGACACAGAGGCCATTCGTTTCGAAGGAAATGGATATAGCACTGAATGGGTAGTGGAAGCGGAAAAGCGCGGATTGGCTCACTTGAGAAATACTCCAGAAGCTCTTCAGGCGTTGACCTATCCAAGCTCGAAGTCTTTGTTTATTGAACAAAACGTACTTTCTGATGCAGAGATTCAATCAAGACACCATGTGAACGTTGAGCGATACCTAAAGAAAATTGATATCGAAATCGATACCATGAGAACCATGGTGGATTCTTATGTAGTACCAGCGGTGAGTCGTTACCTTGGAGAGATGGCTGAAGCTGCTGCTAGTTTGGCCAAGATTTCTGGCGTGGAGAAAAGTCCTGTAGAAAGCGCTGTGAAAAAAGTGGCCGAACTTCTAAAAGAAGTATCGGAAAAGAGAATCGCTATGGAGTCTGCGTATCAGGCCACTGTTAATCTAGGGGAAGAAGCCAAGGCTAAAGCCTTTGCCGATAAAGTTCTTCCTCAAATGTTAGCTTTGCGCGATGTTTGTGATCGCTTAGAAGTAACTGTAGGAAACGGGCACTGGCCGTTTCCTAAGTATCGTGAAATGTTGTTCTGCTACTAAGCGATTCGTTGCTGAAGCTTAGCTATTCGGTTTAACGAAAGCAGGAAGAACCTCCGCTAGCATTCGCAAGCGGAGGTTTTTTGTTACCAGGTTCGACAAAAGCTAAAGGCGTTACGAGGATTTGTGATATTTCTGGTGTGGAAGAATGTTTCCCACTTCAAGTGCACCGGCTGCGAGTTCTCCTCTAATTGAAGGCTCACATCTGCTAGGAATTGAGCCTCTTCCGTGAGCTCACGATCTGATTTTTTCATGGCTAGTTCTAAATCTTGGATTTTGACTGGAATCACAAGTTTGGAAGTAATGAAGTGTTCTTGTCCAAACTTTTTTTCTACGGACCAAACTTGAAGGGAAAGTCTAGCCAAAGTGTTGGGAGCGGATAAATCACAGCGAAAGCTTTCCAATTGAGAACGATCACAAGCTAAATGATCTGTCTTCATGGAGATGCCAATATCACTAATCGTTATAATCTCAGCGCGTCCAACCTTTGATTTGATTTGTTTCTTGAGCTCATCGGTGTGGTACCAAAGCCAAGAATCTTCAAAGGATAAATTCGATCCATCTAGGTTTACGATCGATTTTCGGTACATATGATTTTCGCAGTTAAACCCTCTCAACTCTGTTGGGGGTTCTGCAGCGATTGCACTTCCTAAGGTTAAATTGAAAAGCATAAAAAGGATTGGAATTTTCATATCTCTCTCCGGTCTAAGGTTTAGAAGTTAAGTTCAAATCGGGCGCGAAAGAAAAGTAGTCGTTTTCTTTTATTAAATAAAATAAAATAGTATAGTTTTACTATTATGAAAATTAATACATATCCAAATGCATGGGATCTTAAATACTTTCAAGAAGTTGCCCAAGTGAAAAGCTTCTCTAGAGCGGCGGAACGATTAGGTGTTGGGCAGCCAGCCTTGAGTTTGGCCATGCAAAGGCTAGAGAAAGCATTGGATTCTAAACTTTTTTTTCGAAGAAAGGGAGGGCTACAACTTACTTCCGGAGGGAGTCAGTTGTTACAGCAGACCGATCATTTACTAAAGACTTGGGAAAATATAGTGACACATGCTCAAAGATCGGAAAGTGAGCGAAAAGGAATCTTCCGAATAGGCTGTCACGTCTCTGTGGGCGGATATTCTCTACCTAAGGTTCTAGCGAGAATTTATAACCAAGCCCCTGGAATACAATTTCAGATGGAGCATGGACTATCGAGGGTAATGGTGGAGCAAGTGATCAGCGGAGATTTAGATTTTGCCGTAGCCGTGAATCCTATTCGTCACCCCGATTTGGTGATTGTTTCGATGGCAAAAGATGAGGTTTGTTTTTGGAAGATAGAATCTGCTCCGTTGGATATTTTAATTTGTGATCCTTACTTAATCCAATCGCAATACCTGATGAAGAAACTTGGAAAAAAGAGAGCTATTTCCAAGACTCTTCATTCTACAAGTTTAGAGTTGGTGAGAGCGTTTGCCCTAGAGGGTCTGGGCACCGCTATCTTGCCCACTCGAGTGGCTAAACAAGGCGGAGATGAGCTAAAGAGGTGTAAGGATTTTCCAACATACATTGACGAGATTTGCTTTGTGTATCGAAAGGACCTTTATCGATCGGCAGCTAGTGAATATGTGATAGGAGAATTTCGAAAGGCGAGATTTTAATCTCGTTCTTGTGGACCTAATTTCCCACCCTTTTTCTCTGTAGATCTTTTTCGAATGTCTTCTAACAGATCTTCAAAATACTGATTGTAGAAATCATCTTTCAACTCTATCGCCTGGTAGGTATCGGAACTCACAGGACCAAATCGCTTTGCGTCGCTAGATACGAAAATGAGTTTGCCGTCGGCATCCATTTTTTTTACCTCTCGCATCCAGTTTTCTAATGGCAAAACCTTTTTGTATTCCGGATCCAACACATACCATCTTTTATCAGTCCCCCGAACCATGGTGGCCACATGGTGCCCCCAAGTAACGTCATTGGCATACATGGTTCCCACTGCCCATATTTTTCGAACAGATTCTTTGTGTAGACCTAGTTGCAGGGCCAAAAGATGGGCCGCAGCTGCTCGGCCAAAGCAGAATCCAATGTTTCCTTGTGGATCATATTTGGGAAGATGCTTGCAAGAGGCCACTGGGTGATTGTCTAAGGCGCGATAGAGCAAACGGATTTCTTGGTCGGTGAAGGAGGTTTTTTGGGTGGTGGATGTGGGGATGGGGCTTGAACGAAGTGCGTTCACTAAATTTTGGTTCCACTTGTGGACTGCGCTTTGATCGCTACGGTCTAAGAAAAAATAGCTTTGTTCTAGCTCCTTTAAAATTTCTCGATCTAATCGATCCAGCGGAGCCTCTCCTGTGATTTTTTCAAAAAAATCTTGGCAACGAGAGGCAGCCTCTCCGGAAATGCTCAATAGGGTGAGTAAAAGGAAAAAATACACAATATTAGATCGGTATTTTTCAGGGGAAACTTTTCCCGTTTCCTGGCTCTTGAGGCAGCTTTACGTACCTGTTACAGGGTTTTGCGCGAAAGGCTGAAACTCACAGGCTCTAACTCAAAGAGTTTCGTCGGGAATGTAATCTTCGCTCTTCAAATCTCCTTCGGCCATTCCATATTCCCAGGGCTTAATGTCGTATTTTCGAATTTTTCTGAGCAAAGTATTTTTGGGAATATTGGCGTGAGCCACGGTTTGATTAATTTTACCGCCGAAGCGTTTCAGAGCATTAATGATGAACTGACGCTCGAATTCTTCTTTTTCTTGTTGAAAGTCGATTCCAGCCACTCCAACCTGTGATGGAGCGGACAATTCATCTTCTAGGTCTTGGTCTGCCGCACTCGAGGCACTTAGGGAATCGGTGGAGTGATCATCGGTATCAATAATTCCACTAATCTGTTCTGGAAGAGAGCGAACATGAATCGTGTTAGTAAGTTCCATCACAAAGGCGCGCTCAATAGCATTTTCTAACTCTCGAATATTTCCTGGCCAAGAATACTCTTTCAGCTTTTGTACGGCAGCGGAGTCGATACCCTCGATCTTTCGATCGTGGAGTTTGTTGAACTTTTGAATGAAATTATTCACCAGAATGGGGATGTCATCTTTTCGCTCACGCAAAGGTGGAAGAAAAATGGGCATCACATTCAGTCGATAGAAAAGATCCTGACGAAAATCTCCTTCGCGGATCATTTTTTCTAAATCACGGTTTGTGGCTGCAATGATACGAACGTCACATCGAATTTCTCTATTCGATCCAACTGGCGTAAACGAACGTTCTTGAAGAACGCGCAATAGCTTTACCTGCATTTGAGGGGAAAGCTCTCCAACCTCATCAAGAAATAGAGTTCCGCCTTCGGCGTATTGAAACTTGCCGATATGCCGAGTGTTGGCTCCTGTGAAGGCTCCCTTTTCGTGACCAAAAAGTTCACTTTCCATCAAATTTTCTGGAATCGCTCCGCAGTTTACGGCCACAAATCGCTTTTCTTTTCTTGGTCCATAATGGTGTATCGCCGAGGCCACTAATTCTTTGCCTGTTCCGTTTTCTCCACGAATAAGCACGGATGTAGCTACGTTTGCCAGGCGTTGAATCAAAGTGAAAACACTTTTCATCTGCCTAGAATTACCCACGAATTCTTGCCCATTCTCTAACTTCAAAGTGGGGTTCGAAAAGGCAACTTCTCGAACCGCTTGGTGGGTGGAATTTGCTTTTTCCACAAGAGCTCTGAGATGAGTTTCTTTCACTGGCTTTTCAATATAGTTGAACGCACCTAAGCGCAGGGCCTCTACGGCATCGGCCACGTTTCCATGGGCTGTGATCATTAACACAAGGATGGAGGGGTCTGTTTCTTTGATGGCCTTTAGCGCATCAAGACCCGATTTTTTGGGCATATTTACATCGAGTATGGCGATGGATAAGTCTTCTTGTCCGGCCCGCTCAATGGCCTCTTCTCCATCCGACGCCAAAACCGTTTCGAAACCCATGTGTTCAAGAGTAGAGGAAATGCTTTCCCTCAATTCTTTTTCATCATCAGCGATTAAAATTTTAAGCGTTTTCATGGAGTTGCTGAGAGTCTTACCCTTTCACGTACAGGAAGTCAATGAAACTAACGCACAGCAATAGCCGTAAGTCTTTGAAATTAGTGAATTTTAGGGATTGATGGGGAGTTTACAGTGGAACTTCGTTCCTTTGCCCACTTGGCTTTCCACTTCAATGGAGCCGCCATGCAGCTCCAAGAAATACTTTGCTAGGTAAAGGCCCAGGCCCGTTCCCTTGACTCTTTCAGAGGTACCTTTTTCGGATCGAGAAAACTTTTTGAACAGTTTTGCCATTTGTTCAGGTTCAATGCCCACGCCATTGTCTTCCACTAGAACATCTACATGTTCGCCCAAATCTAAGGTTCGAATGGTTACGGTGGTTCCTTGTTTATTATATTTAATCGCATTATCGATTAGGTTGTTCAGCACTTGTTTAATGAGTTGTTCATCAAACTCGATCGCAAACATAGGTTCCAATTCGGTTTTTACCTCGATGCCCTTTTCTAAGGCTAAAGGTTGTAAGCGTTGAACAACCTCTTCCACCATCAAGTTGATGTCGTGACTTTTTTTATGAAGTTTCAGTTCTTGTGACTCGATCTTTTGAAAGTCCAAAAGGCCAACAATGTATTGGGCTAGTTCGTCGTTACTTTTTTGAATGGACTGTAAGATCCCCTTTTGTTCGTCACTTAACTGCACAGCTTCTCGAGAAAGTCTTTCGGTTAAGGCTTGAACCTTCGCGATAGGGGTTTTCAAATCATGACTCATGAGCGAGAGAAAGTTTGATTTTAGTTCATCGAGTTCGCGTAAGTATTGAGACTTTTTTTCTGCTTGCCAACGCTTGGATTCTTGTTGGGCAAACTTCATCCAAAAGAATGTAATATACGTTGCCACTGATACGATCACGAAGGGAAGAAGTGAAAAGTGCAGAGCAAAGAGTCGTAAAAGAGTTAAAGAGATCAAAATCTCTAATAGAAGAAACCCAAAAATGGTCATCAATTGTTTTCGAGTGCCGGAGCGAAGGATTGTTTGTCCTAAGAGCAAAGAGTGAACAAATAAGAATAGCAATAAGATTCCCTTGGGAATAAATCGCACAGGCGATTCGTTCATAGCAGTTGTTAAAATATTGGCTAGCGCCTCACCACGACTCATATAACCCAATGGCGTTCTGTAAAGGTTGGCACCGGCTACCATATTTCTCGTGGGAGAAAGTAAAACAAAGGCATTTTTTAAACTTCCGCATTTTTCGTTTTTGAAGAGGTCTTCTACGGCGCAAGTTCGAAAGAAGCCAGGTCTTCCGGTGTATCGAATATAAAAAGAATCCAAAACGGGAATATCGGTGCGGAAAGAATCTGGAGAGTCGAGTAGGGCTCGGAACGGCAGCGAAATGTGATTTTTTGAAATCAGTTGAGCCCTTCGGATAATTCCATCAGCATCGGTCAAAATATTTGTGAACCCATAATTTTCTGTTCCAGTAAGTTCCGGGGAGGGGCGAAGAAGTTTTTGGTCAGAGTCAAACTGACTAGCCCAAAGCACTGCGGGATCTCTGGCCAATACCTGAAGAGGGGAATCCTTTTCTAGTAGGATAAGACTTTCGTGAAAGTAAAACGTGATTAAAAGTTTTTGAGGAGACTCTTTCAATATTCTTTGTATGACTGCCGTATAGACGGAATCATCCCAAAAAAACTGGTGCCGAATGGTTTCAAATTTATCCCACCATTCCCCACGTTCTTGAGTTTTTGGGCCTTTCTTGGCGAATTGTCGAAGAAGAGTTTGAAACCCTTCCTGAGACACTTCAACCACCACAACATTTTGGGGAGGTTCGAAATAGGTTTTGCTCAGTGTTTTTTGCAAAAAGTCGAAAATTTGGTTTTCCTGCTCGGGAAACGGCAGAATTGCCAGCAAGGCGCACCCAATTGCTCGAAGGATCACTTTCCTGGAAACCATAAAAGTGGTATCCCACGGCTTATGAAGGTTTACAAGGGAATGGAAGAGCTCGAAGCACCCCTGAAAAATGTGGTGGCTACTATCGGAAACTTTGATGGAGTACACCTTGGGCACCAAGAGTTGATTCGTTCCGTGGCCAAGCATGCGGAAAAGATTGGTGCCACACCTGTCGTAATCACTTTTCGCCCACACCCTCAGTTTGTACTTCGTCCGGGAAGCAGTGCTCACCTGATCAACACTTACGATGAAAAATTAGAGTTGATCAGCGATTTGGGTATAGAGGTCGTGGTTGAAGAACCCTTTAGTCGTGAATTTAGTAACACTTCACCGAGAGACTTTTTGGGAAAGGTAAAGTCTAAGTTAGGTTTAAAAGTATTGTATTTGGGTTACGATTTTAAGTTTGGAAAAGAACGATCGGGCAGTGTGGAAATCAGTAAAGAGCTAGGCAAGGAGCTAGGCATTGAAATCCATGTGTTATCGGCAAAAGAAGTGGGTGAGGCCGTTTCTTCGTCTCGTATTCGCAACTGTTTAAAAGAGGGTAAAATGGAAGAAGCGGCGCAGTTATTAGGGCGCCCATTTTTCTTGCGTGGACTCGTATGGAGAGGCGATGGTCGCGGGAGAACCATTGGTGTTCCAACGGCTAACCTTCGCACGGAAAACCGCGTGTATCCAAAGGTGGGTGTTTATGCATCAAAAACTCTATGGCGGGGCCAATGGTATAACAGCATTTCCAATATCGGATTCAATCCAACGTTCTTAGGAACGGGAGACGATCTTCCTCTAAAAGTAGAAACTCACTTATTCGAGTTTGCTCATGATATGTATGGTGATGAGATTCAAGTAAATTTCCTACATTTCATTCGTGAGGAAAAGAAATTTTCCAGCGTAAATTCCCTGATGGCGCAGATCCAACTGGATTTTGCGGAGGCCAGAAAAGTTTTCCCGATATACGAATAAGACTTATCGAAACAAATTCCAGGCTCTGTTGTCCCAAAAGTCTTCATCTTCCGAAAAACGTAAATCCTCACAAACAATGGCTTCTTGCTGAGGCGCATCTGACTGAAAGCGAAAGAGCAGGTTCGTATTTCCGAGTCCCCAACTGACCTGTAAATAGGTTTCAACGTCTGGTTGAGAGTTTAGCCAAGATCCGATTTGGTCTATTTGCGCCAGGTTGGGATTGATTACGGAACCAGAAGTTTGACCATAGTTCTCTCTGGTAATTACGGTTCGTCCCAACAGGCCATAGCCCCCCACTTGTAGAAACTGAAGTATTTCGAAGTTGTGGTGGCGATAGGCGAAAAATTTCGTATTGTAATCACCTGCGGCGTTTGGTGTGGCAGTTCTACAAAATTGAATAGGAAGCTCAGGAGACGCAAAAAACTGCGATCGAGGATGTAGTTTTCCACCGGAAAATAAATAGGACACGGCCTTTCGAGTTCTTCTAGAATCTTGCTCTAAACCGATTTCTCGAAACTGCCAATAGATCGCTTCGTGAAGATAAAGGGCGGCCTTACTAGTTTCTGGAAGAATTTGCCAAATATCTGAATCTACAAAAATCTGAAGGCTATCGCGAAAGTTCACGGTTTGAACGAGTTCGCAATCTTTGGGCAAAACAAATTCCTTGGCATCACCCGTGGGTTTCAAACCCACTCCGGTTGGAAGAAATCGAATGTTTTTTTCAATGAAAGCCACTTTTCCTTCCACAGACTTCAGGGTTTGCGATGCGAGCCCAAGACTTAAATCTACTTTTTTTGCGTAGAATTTAGCTACGTCTACAGCACTTAAGCCTTCTGGGGTTTTGGCTTCGAACCCAAATAGTGCACGGCCCTCGAATAGATCAAAGGCTTCTGCTCGCACTACTTTTTTACTTTCTTCTCTGCAAACAACTGACTGGCCGCCATTTCCGATTCCAACGCCGGAGCCTCCACCTCTACCACCATTTCCAGATCCGCCATTACCCCCACTGCTACCACCATTTTTTGAAGAATTTCCGCTGGTTGAAGTAGCTGCCAATGTTTCTGTGGGTGAAGTAGCAAAAACAATCGAAAAAATTACGAGTGTATGAAATGTCGCAAGTTTTTTTGTGAATAGACTCATTGTAGGATCTCTTCTTTTCTTTTCGTTAATCGGAAAAACTGACTGTTCAGTTGATAAACTTCTTCGGCTGCACCCGTCTCTGCTAAAGCAATGAGCTTTTTGTGGCAGTCTTGTAAAATTTTTCGAGCGGCTTCCATTTTTTTTGGAGAAATGGCCAGCGTGGTGGAACGAAAGTCTCTTTCGTCTTTGGGTTGTTCCATGAGTGCCTCTTTTGCCAAACCAATGAATTGAGAATGACAAGTGCGAACAGCGCTGGAAGGAATTTGTGGCTCTAAAGATTTTGAGCGAAATGTCTTTTGCAATTTTCCGGTGGGTAGGATTTCCAAAAGGCCCAATTGAATCAAACGATCAATGGCGGATTTAATCGTTCGCTTTTCCACCAGGTGTCCGAGGCGTTGAACGATTTTCTCTTCATCACCATCCACTTGATCCAAAGAAACGGACTGCAAAATGGCCCAGTGATGCCATTCCGATGCAAGAGTAAACATTTCCAGGTCTAATGGAGTGATGGGATTTACTTGTTTGGGGCGTAGCTCTTCTAGAAGTTTCCGGTAGGCAGATTTTTCTACTTCACTTTTCGAATTGTGAAACAAAACTGCGTACTCAAAAAAGCGCTTGGATCGCCCTTTCAGGTGAAGATTTGTTGCGAGTTTGTTGGCTAGATCTAGTTTTAACTTTCGTTCTTTTTTTAAGACGTCCGAAAGATAGGAGGGGTTCTCGTATCCCAACTGGCGGGCCCAGGCTCGAAGAGAAAACCTAGCATTCCGCGATTGCCGCGCGCGAAATTCATAGATCAGGTAGTCCACCGGATCATCAAAGGAGAAGACGCTGGGTTTTGGGTCCATGGGCGGGAGATATAGCCCAATCTAATGCCTAGCAACAAGAAGAAATGCCAAAAACAAAGGGTCTTAGGAGCGTTAACCCCTAAGACCCCCAACAACAAAAACAACCCACGGAGTAGAAACTGCCCTGGATTAACCCCTCTCTAGGTTCGCTTTCGCGACCCCCAAGAATGAGGTGGGTTTATCTTGAAGAGGGTGGGAGCGGCAAGACCGGACAAGGTTGATTGCGTACATTCCAAACGCAGGTTGCGTACAGCGAGAAAGATCGACGGGGAAGGGGTTTAAGGGTCGAGTTAACGCGTTGCGCCGGTTGGCGAGGAAGGGCACCTCTATTGCCGGATGTTGGTTTTCAGCTCCGTTGGGAATTTTTAAGAAAAAGCTGAGGCGGTTTGAGCCAAACAGAAAGGATTTTCCAATTCCTCTTCACTTTCAGGAACAAAGATCGAAAAAGCACCAGGTTGTTCCAAAAGCTCGTGAACAAGCTTCGTTTGAAGCTCGTGTCCTGCGCGGTGAAGCTCGATTTCGGCAAGAATGGGGTAACCGATCAAAGAGAAGTCGCCAATAGCATCCAAAATTTTATGACGAACAAATTCGTTTTCGAAACGAAGTCCCTCTGGATTGAGAGCGCTATGATCATCTAAAACTACGGCATTTTGCAAAGATCCGCCTAGGGCTAATCCCATGGCTTGCATTCTTTCTACATCTTTCAAAAAACCGAAAGTGCGGCAGGGGGCGATTTCTTTGAAAAAGTTCGTTTGAGAGTTGAATTCGAACACCTGTTTTCCAATCACGGGATGAGGAAAGTCGATGGTGTACTTAATCTTAAATTCTCTAGAGGGTTTTAGGATCGCCCACTTGTCTCCCGATCGAATTTCGATGGTCTTTTGGGCAACCAGAAAACGTCGAGAGCTACGTTGGGTTTTGATTCCGGCCTTTTGGATCAACTGAGCAAAAGGAGCGGCGCTACCGTCGAGAATGGGAACTTCTTCTCCGTCTACGGCGCATAAACAATTATCAATTCCAAGGGCCCATAGGGCGCTCATCAAGTGCTCCACTGTGGAGACCTTGACATCACCGGAGGAAAGGGTGGTAGCCAAAGTAGTGGAGTGCACGTTTCGAACGTTTGCGGGGATTTCCACAGAGCCGGGAAGATCGGTTCGCACGAAACGAATTCCAGAATTGGCTCTCGCGGGATGAAGGGTTAGGGTCACTCTTTTCCCAGAGTGCAGGCCGATGCCTGAGAGAGAAACTGCCTGTTTCAATGTTTTTTGGTTCTTCATACTTCTTTGGTTGAACGCAAAGAATAGGCCATAATACCCGACTAAACAATATTGACTATGAAAAATAATTTATCCAATAATTTCAATAATTTGCAATTTTCGCTCCTGTGGCCGAGTGCTTACCGGAAAAAGTGGACGTGCTCAGTTGGAGATAGCTCTTGGGCCGAACTGTGTTGTTTTGGATACAGCTGCCGGAGGCATGATCTATCTGTGTTGCAATAGGCTCGCATGGTTTCGGCCTGCTTTTTCTCGTGGTTTGCTCTTAGGAGCGGCCTTTCTTGGGCGAGGTTGGATAACTAATTTTTCCGCAAACCACCGGCCTAGAGGCCCCCGTCGTAGAAGGGCGAGTGATGGGAACTCCTCGTAGAGCGCAGAGGGCATAGAAGGCAAAGGCCTGAGACTCTAAGGCCTGGGAGCTCCAGCCTTCTTCTTCCATGGTAACGAAGGATACCTTTGGAAATTCCTTTTGAAGCAACGAGATCAAAAAATGATTTTTCGATCCACCACCGGCCAAGATCACTTTTTTTAAGGGGAGCTTTTTTTCCACAATTTCTCGTCGATAGGATTCCGCAATCAGCTCCACTGTGTAGTGCGTGAGCGAGCAAAGAAGATCTTCTTGCGAAAGATTTACGCTTTTTTGCAATTGCTCTAAAACTTTTGGACTAAACAATTCACGGCCCGTGCTTTTCGGGGCCGATTTCTTGCGAAACTTTTCAATTTCTTTTTGAGAAGTGAAAAAATCAAAAACTTCTTTGCGCATCTTTCCATTTTTTGCCAGTTCACCGTCGGCATCGAAGCGAATTTTTCCTTTCGAAAGCGATTGAATGGCGCCATCCATAAAACAATTGGCTGGGCCCGTGTCTAGAGCAAACAATTGCCCCTTGGGTCCAATGTACGTATAGTTAGAAATGCCCCCCAAGTTGTGAACAGCTACTCCCTGTTTTTCATATTTGGAAAATAGTCTTCGATGGTAAATGGGCAAAAGAGGAGCACCTTCTCCGCCATAGGCAGTGTCGGCTGCTCGGAGATCGCTCACGGTTACAATATTCGTGAGGGCTGCGATTTTGGAGCCCTCACCAATTTGTAGAGTCTGCTTCTTTTCTGGGTCATGATAAACAGTTTGTCCATGGGCGCCGATGGCGGATACGTCAGAGCGCTTTTTTACGAGTTTCTTTTTTAAGGCAATTTGGATGGTGTTTTCTGCGGCATCGGCGAATGCTTTTCCTATGGCATAGTGAAGTTCTGTAAATTCCGCCAAATGCATCTGAGGTTCTCGGATGAGGCGGAGGATTTTTTCCTGCAAAGATTTTTCGAATGGAAATTGCACATGCAAGAGGAGTTCATCTTTTTTCTCTCCAGACCTGATCAATGAAGCATCAATGGCGTCTACACTTGTTCCGCTCATAAGGCCTAAGGCAAACGTTGGTTTTTTCATGAAAAGTTCCATCCTTCCTCAATCACTAAAACGGATCCCGAAATAACTCGAATTCCCACCCGTTCTTGAACGGTTTCATTACAAACACTGGCTGAGCGTCCGAGTTCTAGCCATTTTCTGTTTAGGTTCCAGCGTAGTCCTGTGGAGCTAACCTGGGCACGCGGCAAGGGAAACACTGCCAGCCTTCGCTTCTTTTTCCCTCGAAGAGAGATCTGTGAGTCTTTCAGAAAATAGATCGTCTCCGTTTCACTGAACAGGCGGATGTTCATAGAGCTAAATCGCTTGAGTTGAAATAGGTTGTGCAGGCTATGGTCTAATCGTTTGCCCAGCGCTTGAAACACCCAAACATTTTTGATTCTTCGTTCTTTGCACCACTGCAACGCCTTTTCGAAGTCCGTGAAGTTTTGATCGGGCACAAAAACGAAGGGCACCTTCTTTTTTTCTAAAAAGGCTCTCCACTTGTCGGAAATGGAATCTAAGTCACCCAATACCCAAGTGGGCAGTGTTCCCTCTTTGGCCAAAAGATTGGCCGCGCCGTCGAGCGCGAGGATTTCGAATTTTTTCAGTCTTTTCCATGGCTTAGATCTAAGCGGGGGACCGTCAGCCAAAACTAGGGTCGGATTTTTCATTCCTCATTATTGTATCGGAGATTCCGTCGATTGCTGCGGAAAATTGCGCCCCGTGTGAATAGAGGAAAATGCAGCGCAATCGACGAAAATTTGTTACATCCTTGGCACACGGAAAAAAGTGAAGGAGATTCCATGGCAAGCTCTCAAGCAGTAACTAGCGCAATGGTTCTAGATGCCTTACGGCAAGTGACCGATCCCAGCACAGGGAAAGACTTTGTGTCTTTGGGATTAGTGGCCAATGTTCGAGTGCAACAGGGCAAAGTGAGTTTTGATCTTTACCTGCCCTCTGGTGCCGAGGGGCATATGGAAGCCGTTCGTGCTAAGGCTCTGACCTCTGTGAAGTCTATCTCCGGAGTGTCGGCGGTTTTCCCAAATATTTTGAAGAAACCAAAACCTAGAGTGGTTCACGGCGCTCAAGCAGTTCCTGGAGTAAACCATGTGATTGTCGTTGGGTCGGGAAAGGGAGGCGTGGGAAAAAGCACCACTGCTGTGAACTTGGCCATGGCTCTTAAGAAATTAGGTTATGCCACCGGTCTTTTGGATGCAGATATTTATGGCCCCTCTGTTCCCACTATGCTTGGCAAAAACTTTCCCCGTTCCGCCGATGGAATGCAGCCAGCAACGGAAGACAATTTGTTGATCCCCTTCGACTTACAGGGACTAAAAGTAATTTCTTTGGGTCTCTTGATTGGTCGCGATCAGCCCACAGTGTGGCGCGCTCCCATGGCGACCAAAATGATTCAGCAGTTTTTGTTAGGCGTGAAATGGGGAGACTTGGATTTTCTGATTGTGGATCTTCCTCCTGGAACTGGTGACATTCAACTCACCCTGTCTCAGCAATCCAACATCACCGGGGCAGTGGTGGTGACCACTCCACAACAGGTGGCCATTGAAATTGCTCGTAAAGGCTTGTTGATGTTTAAGCATGTGGGCGTTCCTGTTTTGGGAGTGGTGGAAACCATGAGTGGTTTTGCTTGCGGTGATTGTGGAGCCGTGACCTCGATTTTTGGAGAGGGCGGAGCCAAAAAATTATCTCAAGAAGACGGAGTGCCTCTTCTAGGACAAATTCCTGTGGATGCAGCCTTGGTGCGCGCTTGTGATGAGGGTGAGCCCATTGTTCTGAAAGATCCAAAATCTCCTTCGGCCGTTTCGTATATGCAGGCCGCTTCTCGTTTGGTGGCCACCATTGAAAGCCAGGCTTCTTCCGGGGAAGGAAAAGATGTGGTTCCCTTGGCTGTGGAGCCTATGCCCGCCATGAGCACCGAAGGGCACCGCTTAGCGATTTACTGGAGTGATGGTCAAAAGTTTGTGTACAACTCCCGAGACCTTCGTTTTGCTTGCCCCTGCGCCGTTTGCGTAGATGAATTCTCGGGCCAGAGAAAAATCACCAAAGATTCCGTGGCCAGCGATGTTGCCTTGGAAAAAGCGCTACCCGTGGGTAGATATGGAGTGAATTTGGTGTGGAACGATAAGCATTCCACGGGAATTTACACTTACAAATATCTTCGTGAATTAGATGCCGTAAAATCCATGGAAAAACCAAGTCCTCCTCCAGAATTGCAGAGGTAACAAATGAATCTTCTCCTTTTTCTTTTATTGCCCTTATTCTCCTTGGCAAAAGATCCTTCCTTTGAAATTTTGGGCACCATGGCACCCTCCGCCTCTGCGAAGGGAAGCTATTTCACCTATTCCATTCGAGTGAAGCGGGCCGATAAAGGAGACATCCGCGAGCTTGTGAAAGTTTGGAAGGCCAAGGGAAAGTTCAAAACCTTCGAAGGGGACGAGATTGTTCAGCGAGAGGGGGGGTATTGGGGATTTCCCTATACCGACCGCCCTGGAGAAGGTTTATTGCAAATTCTTTTTTTCACAGAGTTTGATCAGCCCGCTGGGCTTTACGGATTTGAAGGAAAGTTGATCAACGAAGGCAAAGAAATCCAACTGCCAGTGCAATGGGTAGAGGTGAGCCCCCGTTAGTTCTGATCTTTCTTTAGGCTCTCTAGCTTCCCTGGCAACTAGCGATCATTGCCTTCTGGAAAAAGGCGAAATGCGGGAATCAAGCACCAAGGAACATCCCTTCGCCGCGGGCCTTTTCTCTCTTTTTTTCTGCATTTTTCACTGAATTTTGTACAATAGGGACCTTATGAATCACTTAGATCATTTATCCGAAGAAGAAAAAACCCGCCGAGAAAAACTCGAGTTTTACCGATCCAAAGGAATCAATCCTTACAGAAACGGATTGTCTCCCAAGTTTTCTGTGGACCAAGTTCGCTCCAACTGGGGTGAAAAAACGAGAGAACAATTAGAAGCGGAAAAAGTAACCGTTTCCTATGCTGGAAGAATCATGGCTTTCCGGCACTTTGGAAAAGCCGCCTTCGTGCAACTAAAAGATAGAACCGGTGTGTTGCAATCCTATGTTGCCATTCAAGATTTGGGCGAAGAAAAATTCGGCGTTTTTAAAACTTTCGACGTGGGAGACATTGTTTTTGTGGAGGGACACCTCTTTCGAACAAAAACCAATGAACTCAGTGTGCATGCGAGTAAGATCGAGTTGCTCACCAAGGCTTTGAAGCCCCTTCCAGAAAAATTTCATGGACTCACTGATGTAGAGCAAAAGTATCGTATGCGCTATGTAGACCTCATCATGAACGATGAAGTGAGAAAAGTATTTTTGATGCGTTCGAAAGTGGTTCAGTACATTCGAGATTACCTCTCACAAAGGGGGTTTTTTGAAGTGGAAACTCCCATGATGCATCCAATTGCCGGAGGCGCCGCCGCTCGGCCGTTCAAAACCCATCACAATGCTCTCGACATGGAATTGTTTCTTCGCATTGCCCCCGAATTGTACTTGAAACGACTCCTAGTGGGCGGAATGGAAAAGGTTTTTGAGATCAACCGCAATTTCCGCAATGAGGGTTTGTCGATCCGTCACAATCCAGAATTCACAATGCTGGAATTCTATTGGGCCTATGCTACCTATGAAGACTTAATGGATCTCACCGAGGAGTTGATGGAAGGAATGGCCAAGTCCATTCATGGATCCACAGAATTTACCTACCAAGGTGAACAGATTTCCTTTGCACGTCCGTGGAAGCGCCTCACGGTGAAAGAAGCCATTCGAACCTATTCTGGACTACCAAAAGAGTTCCTTTCTGATTCCGCCTTGAATGATGTGGAAATGATGAAAAAAGCTCTAGTGGTGGCTGGCGATGGACCAAGCAATTGGAAGAAGCATTGGGGAGTGGGTTCGTTTTTGACTCATTTGTTTGAAACCACGGCAGAAAAAAAATTGATCCAGCCGCATTTTATTACTCAATATCCTGCGGAAGTTTCCTTCTTAGCCAGACGAAACGAAAAAGATCCAGAAATCACGGATCGCTTCGAGCTCTATGTGTATGGACGTGAAATTGCCAACGCCTTTTCGGAATTGAACGATCCTATCGATCAAAGAGAGCGGTTCGAGAGTCAGGCCAAAAATAAGGCCGCCGGAGACGATGAAGCCTCTGAGGTGGACGAAGATTTCTTGCGCGCCTTAGAGTACGGAATGCCGCCTGCGGCAGGTCAAGGAATTGGAATTGACCGATTGGTGATGCTAATGACCGATCAAGCTAGCATTCGGGATGTGATCTTGTTCCCTCATATGCGTCCAGAGGCTTAAGGTCTTTCGGAACATTCAACCCGTCTTTTTCTCTACTGAGAGGATTCGAACTTTAGTGGCGAATCCTTTCATGTATTGCTAGTCTTCTTTTATGTCCATTGTGAGTTTAGTGGCGAAACGCTTTTTGACGGGAAAAAAGAGAAACGCCTTTCTTTCTTTCATTGCTCTTGTTTCGCTCTTTGGGGTTTCCCTTGGAGTGGCGGCCTTAACCGTTGTGATGGGGGTAATGGAAGGCTTTGAAACTCAACTGCAATCCATCATCACAGGAACACATTCCCACATTGTTCTCTATTCTCAGCGACAAGCCATCTCTGATCCAGCAGAGTTAGAAGCCAGAATTCGAGAGATTGGCGGATCCTCCATCGTGGCAGTGAGTCCCTATGTCTTTAGTGAAGTGATGTTGGCAAAGGGCTCTCGAGTGATTGGTTCCATGATTGAAGGGGTGGACCAAAAGGTCGTAGAATCCACCGACATCGAGCGGCATCTAGTGCAAGGGGAACTACCAGAGGTTTCCAGCAAGGGCTTAGACCTTCCGGGAACCATTCTTTTGGGCGCAAATTTAGCCGAGAGCCTGGGGGCAAAAATGGGAGACGAGATCAATGTGATTTCTCCTTTTTTTGAAAAGGAAAACCTTCAACCCCGAGCTAGAAAGTTTCGAGTGGGCGGAATTCTTAGCACCGGCATGTATGAATATGATTCGAAGTATTCGATGATCCATGCCGATGAGGCGCGAGATTTTTTTCGCCTCTCCAGCGATACGGCCTCTGCCATGAAAATTAAGACCAATGACGCTAGTTCTTCCAAGCAAGTGGTGGAAAAACTTTCCAAAGATTTGGGGTATCCCTATAGAGCTCGCGATTGGACAGAGCTAAATCGAAATTTGCTCTATGCCGTAAAACTGCAAAAGGCCGTGATTTTCATTATTCTCACGGCCATCATTTTGGTGGCGGCTTTTAATATCATGAGTACCTTGATGATGATGATGAGCGAAAAGAAGAAGGAAATGTCGATTTTGAAAGCCATGGGACTTTCGCCTCGTAGAAGTGCAGAAGTATTTTTTCGCGTGGGAATTCTCATCGGACTCTCCGGTGCTGTGGCGGGAATATCCTTGGGACTTCTTCTTTGTTTGGTCCTGGCAAAGACTCGTTTGGTAAAGTTGCCTGCCGATGTGTATTTCATTTCCTATTTGCCGGTGGATGTTCAGCCTCTCACCTTGGTCTTGATTGCCGGCTGTGCTGTGGTGGTGGCCATTGGCGCCACATTATATCCTTCTTTTCGAGTGGCGAAAGAGTCTCCCGTTGAGGGGCTTCGCTATGAATAAGGTTGCTGCATTTGAAATCGGGGTGGGGCGAAATTTGGTTTGTTTTTCTTGGCGACTCTGTGGGTTTGCTTGCAAAGAGCTGGGCTAGAGGAAAATGAGAAGCATTAGGAAATTTTTATGAGCAATATTTTATTAGAATGTAAAAACGTAAAAAAATCCTATCACAAGGATGGATCCACCGTGGACGTGCTAAGAGGTGTGGATCTGGTGGTTCGCGAAGGCGAGACCGTAGCGATTTTGGGGTCTTCCGGTGCTGGAAAATCCACGCTTTTGCATGTTTTGGGAACCCTGGAGCCGCCCACCGATGGCGAAATTCTGTATCACGGCAAAAACGTGGCAAACTTTTCCTCCGACAAGGTGGCGCGATTTCGAAATCGGGAAATCGGATTCATTTTTCAGTTTCATTATCTTTTGCAAGAATTCACGGCCCTGGAAAATGTGCTGATGCCCGCACTGATTGCGGGTGAAGATCGGGCGAAATTTACCGATCGGGCCAAACATTTGTTAGAAGAAGTGGGATTGGGTCACCGATTGACTCACCGTCCGGCGGAATTATCTGGGGGCGAACAACAACGGGTGGCCCTCGCCCGAGCTTTGGTGATGCACCCTCGTTTGCTTTTGGCCGATGAGCCCACGGGAAATTTGGATAGCGTCAATGCACAAAAAGTGAAGGAGTTATTTCTGCGACTCAGTGAGAGCAGGGGAGTGACCATCGCGTTAGTTACCCATGACGAAGAAATCGCCAAAGATTTTTCCCGTCACCTCGTCATGAGGGACGGCAAAATATTGCAAGATTCGCAAGCAAGAAAAGATTCCTAACCATGCCATGCGTTAGTCTCTTTCAATTGACAAGGTCTGTCGACCGTAGGTACGAATCTCTTGTACAAAAAAAATGCAACGATTGCCGTAAGATTACTCTTATGGTGAGATCTTGCGTTCGAGAGAAAGATTGGGGAGCAGCAGGTTGAAATTCTTTGTGCATCGAAAGACACGCCATTCGCTTTTGCCCCTATTGGTTGGCGTACTTGGCTTTCTCTATTTTCTTTTCTTGGTGCCATCGGTTCATGGCGTGGAACCCAAAGATCCAAGCCCTAGAACAGTGGAAGCCCAAGAAAAAAAGAATCCAAGAAACACTCGCACGGACAGAAATTCTAGGCGTCGCAACGCCAATCCTGCATCCGCAGCAACGCCCGCAGCATCGGCAAGCAACTCCGCCGGCACTGCCTCGGCGGCAAACCCTGCGAATACCGACAATAAGTCTTTAGAGATATCCGGAGAGGTTTCGGGAACTATCCGTAAAATCGAGATTCGTGGAAATCAAAAAATCGACCGCGAAGCCATTTTGGAAAAGATCGGCTCAAAACCCGATTCAGCCCTAGATTCCGACCAAGTGAAATCAGACATTCAAGCCATTCACCGCTTAGGGTATTTCGATTCTATTCAGGCAGATTTCGAAGGCGGCTCTTTGATCTTCACTGTGAAAGAGCGTCCCGCCATTTATCGCATCGTTTTTTTCGGGAACGATCAAATCTCCACAGACGATTTGAAAAACGTTCTTTCCGTCAAGACCTACGATATTTTCGATGAAAACTTAGTGAGAGAAAGCGTTCGAAAGTTACAGAAGCATTATGAAGACAAAGGATACTTTTTGGCGAAAGTGGACTTTTCTGTGCGCCCCTCTCAAGAAAAAGACATGGTGGAGCTTTTGTTCCGCGTTCGTGAATACGAAAAAGTGAAAATCCGCAAAGTTACCTTTTTGGGCAATTCTGCATTTTCCGATGATCAGTTAAAGCGTACGTTACGAAACACACAAGAAGGTGGGTTCTTTTCGTGGGCAACCAGTAGCGGTAACTTTAAGGAGCTTGATTTCAAAAACGATCTGCAGATGTTGCAGTACTGGTACCTCAATGAAGGGTACGTAAAGTTTCGTTTTGATCCTCCCATCGTAACGGTGAGTGAAGACAAAAAATGGGTTTTCATCACGATCAAAGTGGATGAGGGTCCGCAATACATGATGGGCACCGTGGACTTTGGTGGAGACTTGCTATTTCCCAAGGAAGAGCTCCAAGAAGTTTTGACACTTAAACAGGGCGATGTGTTTTCTCTATCGAAACGACAAGCAGATATCGTAGCCCTAACGGAAAAGTACCAAGACTTGGGTTACGCCAACGTGAACGTCATTCCAAATGTGGACGTGAACGACAATACAAGGATTGTTTCCACCAATTACGAATTTGAAAAAGGAACTCTCGTTCGATTTGGAAGAATTACCATCAAAGGAAATTCGAAAACCCGAGACAAAGTGATTCGCAGAGAGTTAAAAATTCGAGAAGGCGAATTGTATTCTGGTTCTGGAATGCGGATTTCCAAAGAGAACGTAGAACGTCTTGGCTACTTTGAATCGGAGACTCTGGCGTTCCAAACGAAGTCTCCGGCCGGCCGCCCCGATATTTTGGACGTGGAAATCAATGTGAAAGAGCGACCCACCGGTCAGTTTCAATTGGGTGCCGGCTACGCCACCACCACTAAATTCTTTTTCACCACCCAAGTTTCTGAATCCAACTTCTTAGGGAAAGGCCAAGACCTAAGGCTTCAAGCCCAAGTGGCCACGGAATCCTCCAATGGTCGATCGTTCCGACTATCATTTACTGATCCGTACGCATGGGATTCTCTCTGGAGCGCCGGGGGAACACTTTCCTACGAATTGAATAATATCCCCAACAACTTTCGAGAATTTCGACGGGGCTTTCAATTCAACCTCGGTCATCCAGTGGCCGACTATTCACGCCTCTATTTGGCCTATCGCTTGGAAAGCATTCGCTATCTAGATCCTCAAGACCCGACGCTACAAGACCCAAGAGTTTTAGAATTTGAAAACGGATCCATCTCGTCTGTAACCTTGACCTTGGCCAATGACAAACGGAACAACCGCTTAGAAACCACGGGCGGACACTACGCTTCCATCAGTGAAGAATATGCGGGACTTGGCGGAAACCGAAAATTTATGAGAACGATTGGGGATCTTCGTTTCTATCGAAAAATTTGGGGAGACCTCACTTTCCGCACAAAACTTGAGGGTGGATCGATCTGGGATTACCAGGGCACCGGCGTGCAAAGGAACGAACGTTTCTTGCTTGGGGGTGCAAATAATTTGAGAGGTTACGACTTCGGAGCCGTTGGACCCACGCAAGAAGTGATTGGCACCGATGGCATTCGCCGATCCTACAACACTGGAGGTCTACACCAAATGATCTTCATGAGTGAATTGGAATATCCTCTCGTGCGCGATATTGGCCTAAAGTTTGTGCTGTTCTACGATGCGGGTGATGCCTTTAATAAATTTGATCAGTTCAATGTGAAGCATAACTATGGATGGGGATTCCGCTGGTTCTCGCCCTTGGGTCCCCTACGCTTTGAGTGGGGCTATCCTCTTAAAGGCGGCGGAGATTCGAAGTTTAACTTCATGATTGGTCCTCCGTTCTAATTATAAACTGGCCCCTTTAATTGTTGAAAATTGAACTGGTTCTTGGAGATTGGGTTGTCTTAATTCAGGATTCTACCAATTTCTTTTGAGTTGGCTGTTGTGGTAATCGCAATAGATCATGAGGTGAGCTCGTAATTCGTTTGGGTTCTTCGTCATGCACCAGGTTTTTCGTAATAACCTGCTCACGTTTGCTCGAAGCATGGCACAAGTATGATTGAGGCTGAATAGAGGATCAAACTTGATCTTTTTAAGCTCCCCTTGTCCGGTGATGGCCCCTCGTTGCCCTTTAAATTGTTTGTAGGGATTCTTTGGGAAAAACCTTTTCACATCTTTCTCGTAATGGGGATTCTGGTCGGATTTGATTAAGCAATCCTCTCTCACTAGCTTTTGAATGCTTTCAAATAGCCTTCTCCTCGCTCTGCTTCTCGTGTCCCTTCTATAGCCGTATTTCTTGGCTTTCTCAGTAAGCAATCCCTTGGCCTTCATGGTTGAAACCTCGAATCCCAGAATCCTTCTGGTATGCGATTCCACGGCAAGAGTGATCGATAGAGGCTTACACTTCGTGTGTTCAAAGGTTTCCATATCATCGAACTCTATTTCTTTAGCATTTGGCCAGAGGCTTTGATTTTGCTGAAAACTTAACTCTGCCCTCACAGCAAGAAAGCGAAACTTCCTCACTGCAGTTTTTCGATTGATATTAACAATTTTGGCAGCGCCTCTTTGAGATACTGCCCTGGAGAATAGTCTTCTTAAAATCTCATTCTTTTGGCGCTTCCTTTGTCTGTAACAAGAATTAAAGGTAGCGGAAGAAAAGTTCTTCTTACAATTTAAGCAGCGATAGCGCTGAATCCATTGGCCATCGCTTGTGCGAAAATAAGACCCATGGCGCACGATATTTGCACGCGGGCTTTTACATTCAGAATCTTTGCAGGACCTAGGACAAGAAAGCCTCATGGGGTCCTAAGTACGCAATTCCTTTGCCAAAAGTGTTTTCGAAAGAAACTGAGTTAATCAAAAATCAACATTCAAAGGGGCCAGTTTTAGAAGTCCATCTCCAATCCCACGCTCCACTTCTCCGTTTTCTCTCGAAAGAATTGGCCTCGTAGGTCGTGCCCTTTTAGATAGTTCAACGACAAACGAAGAGGAGGAGCTCCCAAGCTAGACACTAGGGCTGCGCCGCCTGTGAGTTGGAAAGTGGTTCCCTCTTGAGAATTTCTCAGGCGCAGGTCACCACCGAAGTATGGGTGAATCTTTTTCCAGTGCCAGGGCAAGATAGAATAAAATCCCAATTGAAGGGAATGTCGTGGGAGTTCTGGTTTTGTGTGTACCAAAAAATGATAGCCGGCATAGGGGCGAAACACTCCCATTTGGTGGGCTACTCGAAGCGAAAGTGTTTCTCGGGTGTAGGTGAATCTTTCTCGAATTTGGTAGAGCCCATCGCTTAAGTGAGCGCTGAGGTGAGTAAAGCGCAATTGATACAACCAAAGTCCTCGGATGGCTTCAGAGTAAAATCCAATCACTCCATCGGAGCTATGAAGAGGAAACTTCACGCCTTCTTGACGCAGCTGAAAATAGGCTTGTCCTTCGAGTCCTAAGTGAATCACCGTATCTTCTTCTCGTACTTTTCCCTTCCATCCCGCGAAGGATCGATAACCACCGACGTCGGCTTCTAATTCATTTTTATTATTTTTTCGTAACGCCAATTTGAGATCGCGTGGATCAGAGGCTAGTGAGGGAAAGGGGCGTCCGGGAGGAAGGGCAACCCAGCCTTCTGGTTGATCGGGAGGATTCATAAAGCCCGGAGGAAAGGGGTTAAATAGATCGGGGTTTTCTTGCACCACCAGTGGCGCCCCTGTTTCAGTTTCAGTTTCGGTTGCGCCGCGCGAAAACTGAGGGAGGGAACAAACGAAAAGAAGCAGAAGTGAAATGGTTTTTTTCATCTTATTAGAATGTAAGAAAGGCTTTTCACCTGCAAGTGTCTCCACTATAGTGTTGGAAATTAAGGAGCTCATCATGAAAACTTTTTTGACCCTCGCGATTTCTACCTTTTTCTCTGTATCGGCATTGGCGGCTGCCACCGATCCTAGCCGCGTTGCGTTAGTAAACATTCAAGAGGCCATTCGCAGTACCGGAGACGGAAAAAAAGCGGAGCAAACCCTGCGCAAAGAAATGGAAGACATGCAAAAGAAGCTTCAAGCTGATGGCAAAAAAATCCAAGACGCCATGGAAGATCTTCGCAAGCAGGCCATGGTGATGGATGAAAAAACTCGTAGAGAAAAAGAAGAAGCCATCCAGCAGCAGATCATGAAGTTGCGCGAGCAAGAGGCAAAAAATCAGCAGAAGTTCCAAGAAAGAGACCAAGAAATTTCTCAACCCATCATCAAAAAGATTCGTGAGATCGTTGCCTCCATCTCAAAAGAGAAAGGCTACACTTTAGTCATTGATGGTGGAAACGTGATTTACGCTCAAGACAAAGACGACATCACTCAAGAGGTGATCAAGAGGTATGACAGCAAGAAGTAGTTTCCCACTTGGGGAACTCTTCCCTCTGATGGGGTTGCTCAGCGACGCTTCGGAATTTGCAAAACTTCCGGTTCGGGGCTTGGCATCCGTAGAAAATTGTACAACGGGTGATGTGGTTTTCCTTGCGCAGGATCGATTTTTATCTGCGCTTCAAGGGAAATCTCCGTCTGTTATTGTTTCTAGCGATTCGCTTGCGCCGAAAGTTCGAGAGATTTGTCCGCAAACTCCTTTACTCATCACCAAAGATCCCATGCTTGCCTTTGCCAAAGTAAGCGAACGATTTCAAACGGAAGGTTTGCCGGAGGTGGGAGTGCATGCCACAGCTTCAGTGCATCCTTCGGCGGTGCTCGGAAAAAATGTTCGAATCGGTTCCCATGTTAGCGTAGAGGCCGGAGCCGTTCTGGGAGATGGGGTAGTTTTGCATCCCGGCGCTAGAGTAGGGGCTCGGGTGAAAATCGGAGACCACAGCTCTCTTTTTCCTGGAGTAGTTTTATATCACGATGTGAAAATCGGAAAACACACAAGAATCCACTCCAATTCGGTTATTGGAGCCGACGGTTTTGGATACGTTCAGGAAAGAACTTCTTCCGGTGTTCGTCACGTAAAGATTCACCACTTAGGGGCAGTGACTATTGGCAACCATGTGGAAATTGGAGCCAGCACCACCATCGACCGTGGCACACTAAACGACACTGTGGTGGAAGATGGATGCATTATCGATAATCAAGTACAGATTGGTCACAACTGTCATATTGAACAAGGTGTAATTATTTGTGGCTGCTGTGGTTTGTCTGGCAGTGTACACGTAGAAAAATTTGCTCTATTGGCCGGATTCGTTGCTGTGAATAATAAAGTTCGAATTGGCCAAGGCGCTCAGATCGCGGGTTACACCACCGTCACAGGAAATGTGCCGGCGGGTGAAAAGTGGGGAGGCATTCCTCTGATGCCGAGATCTGAATACGCCCGCCTTCAAGTGTATTTCAAACGATTACCGGAACTCTTTCAAAAACGAAAAAAGGAAAAAGAACTATGAGCCAAGAAATAAAGAAATTTGGCCCCTTCGATCATTTACAGGTGAGAAATTTTCTTCCGCACCGATTTCCATTTCTCTTTGTAGATCGAATCCTAGATATGCAAGTCCCTGTCGACGCTTCGGGAAAGCTGCAGCAGGTGGGAACGAAAATTGTGGGCCTGAAAAACGCCACCATCAACGAGCCTTACTTTACCGGACACTTTCCAGATCTTCCCATCACTCCTGGTGTGGTGATGATTGAAACCATGGCACAGGTGGCGAGTTTTGCCGTTTTGCCTTGGGTAAAGACAGACGAAAAAATGAAAGTGATGTCTCGATTCGATCTTCGGCTGGCTGGAGTGGATAGCACTCGATTTCGAAAGCCCTTCATTCCAGGAGATAGTTTAAAAGTCACTGTAGAAGTGATCAAACAAAGAGGTCCCATTTGGGCGTTCACTTGTAAGGGTGAGGTGGATGGTCACTTGGTAGTGGAAAGTGAAATTCTAGCTAGTGTTAGTTTGGAAGGTGCAGAATGAAAGAATTGATTCATCCGTCAGCCTATGTGCATCCCAAGGCCGAACTCGGTGCCAATGTAGAAGTTGGTGCATTCGCGTATGTTGGCGAAAACGTTCGAGTGGGGCGTGGTACGAAGATCCTTCATCATGCCACCATTGAAGGTCACACCACCATTGGTGAAGAAAATGAAATTGGTTCTTTCTCTGTTTTGGGGGGAAAACCTCAGGACCTAAAATACAAAGGTGAGCCCACTCGTTTAGAAATTGGCGATCGAAACCAGTTTCGAGAATACGTAACGGTAAATACTGGAACAGTAACTGGTACGGGATTGACAAAGATTGGTAGCGATTGTTTGGTGATGGCTTACTGTCACGTGGCTCACGACTGTGACGTCGGTAATCACGTTGTGATGGCAAACTATTCAGGACTCTCCGGTCATGTAAAATTAGAAGATTGGGTCATCTTAAGCGGAATGTGTGGGGTCACCCAATTTCTTCGCGTGGGAAAACATGCTTTTGTGGGTGGAATGACGGGCGTTCGAAAAGATGTGGCTCCCTATGTGATCACTGTGGGTGATCCAAGTGAGGTGAGAGGTCTCAATTTAGTGGGACTCAAGCGGAGAGGTTTTGACAACGATCGATTGCGAGCCGTTCAAGAAGCCTACAAAATTTATTTTGATTCGGGCCTAGAGAAAGATCGAGCGCTGGCAGAATTGGAAACCAAATTCTCTCAGCAGCCTGACATCCGTTACTTCATCGATTTCATTCGAACGAGTGATAAGGGCGTAGGCAGATAAAATGCAAACTCTTCCGGCCATTGTAGTTGGATTCGGTCACTTAGGTGCTTTTCACGCGCAAAAATATACCTCCCTAAAAGGTGAGGGAGTTGATTTAGTGGCAGTGGTGGATCCTCGGGGGGAAGAGCTTGAAGAAAAACGAAAAAAGTTTGCTCCGTCTGCCAAAATTTTTTCGAGCTTGTCTTCGTATTTTGAAGCTGTAAAAAAGGGCGAGATTCCTAAAGCCGCACTTGCCAGCGTTGCTACCACTACGGATGCTCACGTGGAAGCGGGACTACAACTGATTGATCAAGGCGTTCATTTGTTGGTGGAAAAACCTTTGGCTTCTTCTTCCGTTGAAGGAAAGAAGTTGGTGGAAGCGGCGGATAAGAAAAAAGTTCTTTTGGCCACCGGTCAAGTGGAACGACATCGAGCCGTAGAAGTGTATAAAGGTCTTCGGGGACAACCGCTCTTTATCGAATGCCATCGTTTGAGCCCGTTTCCTGCTCGAAGCACAGATATTGATGTGGTGTTTGATCTAATGATTCACGATATCGATTTGATGTTGGCCATGGTGAATAGTCCTGTGAAAGAGATTCATGGGGCCGGATTTCCAGTTTTAACTTCGCAAATTGATATCGCTAATTGTCGATTTGAGTTTGAGAATGGATGTGTGGCGAATCTTACTTCGTCTAGAATTTCCATCACAAGAACCCGGAAATTTCGAATTTTCTGCCGCGATTCCTATCTTTCCTTAGATCTCGCCTCAGGTTCCTTCGAGCGATACCTAAAGCACCCTGAAGAAAAAGATGTGAGCAAAGCGATCTCCCATGAATCTGGTGTATTAAAAGTGGAAGACGCCCTTCAAGAAGAGATTCGAGACTTTGTGCAAGCTGTGAAAACGGGTAGATCTCCTTTGGTTTCCGGTAAAGATGGACTTAAAGCTATCGAAGTGGCTGAACGAGTGGTTGCAGAAATTACGTCTCGTTGGCAAAAAGTAAAAGCGCTCTCTCCTCCATGAACAGTTCTGTAAAAATTCGAAAGAAAATTTTAGTCGTGGCAGGTGAAGCTTCAGCTGACCTACATGCAGCTCATGTTCTACAGAAGTTGAAAGAATTCGTGGACGTAGAATTAATTGGCATCGGCGGAGATCGCCTGATTGCACTTGGGTTAAAACCTCTGGTGCACGCCAAAGATATGGCTGTGGTTGGATTTACGGAAGCGGTGAAAAAAATTCCACAGACCCTTCGTCTATTGTCTGCCCTGGAAGAGCTCGCTCGAAAAGAAAAGCCCGACTGTGTCCTCTGCCTAGACTTACCAGACTTTAATCTTCGCTTAGCTCCAAAAATCAAACGGTTGGGCATTCCCGTAATTTATTATATTTCTCCACAGGTGTGGGCTTGGCGCTCGAAGCGCGTACATGCCATGGCGGAACACTTAGATCTTTTGCTCACGATTTTGCCCTTTGAAAAGCCGTGGTACGAAAAAAATGCTCCACAAAAGCTTCCAGTACATTACGTTGGACATCCCGTGCTCGATGAAATTCCAGCACTTCCCTATACTCCAGAGGAAAACGTTTTAGCGATTTTGCCCGGCAGTCGAGAAAGTGAATGGCGAAAATTATTCGGCCCCATGATTGAGGCGGCGGCCATGTTCCATCGGTCAGATTCTCGCTGGAAATTTGTATTGCCTTTGGCCGAACCTTTGCGAAAAAATCCGTATATTTTGGATCTCCTTTCCCCAACGGGGGAGTTTGCAAATGAAATCCAATCGCTGGGCTCTAACTTTCAAGTAGTGGAGCGACCATCTCATGAAATTTTACGAACCTCCAAGGCCGCCTGGATCGCCTCTGGAACGGCCACCTTAGAGGCTGGGGTGGTGGGCATTCCCATGGTGGTAATTTATAAAGTGAGTGCTGTCACCGCTTTTCTATTTCGAAACTTCGTTCGTTATGATGGACCTGTGGCCATCGTGAATCTGATTCATGGTGGATTAGGAACAAAAGAACGTCTAGTGCCAGAAGTGCTGCAAGATGAGGTGAATCCTCAAGAGCTTTGCTCCAAGATGAGAGAGATTTTGCAACCCACGGTTTGGCAACACCAAAAAGAGCGATTGTCATTCACCAGAGGCCTACTTCAGGGTGAGGGAAGCCCCACAGTGAACGCTGCTAATGCCATCTTGAAATTTTTGGAGAACAAATGATTTCCTCTTGGCGCTCGTGGTTATACCGAGGAGGAGTTTTTCAAAGCGTTCAGCTGCCTGCTCCTGTTTTGAGTGTGGGAAATCTCAGTTTCGGTGGCACGGGAAAGTCGCCCTTTTGTTTGTATTTAGGGGAATGGTGCCAAACAAATTCTATCCCATTCGCCATTCTTAGTAGGGGTTACGGTAGAAAAAAGAAACAGTTAGAAATTTTAGGACCAGGCGAGTCCCTTCCAGAGGAAAGCCGGATTGGCGATGAGCCCTGGATGCTGAAAAGTCGGTTAGCAAAATCTACTCTATTAGTTCATGCGGACCGAGTTCGTATGGCAAAGAGGCATTGGCTGGAAATGGGGCAGCCAAAATTAGTGATTTTAGACGACGGATTTCAACATTGGAAAGCCATTCGAAATTGGGACGTGGTGATGATTGACGCCCAGGAAAGCTTGGATCAAAAGGAAATTCCTTTCGGAAGGCTTCGAGAATCTATTCAAGCGTTAGGGCGGGCAGATGTCATTGTGGTTACTCGCTCTGATTCACTCAGTGAAGAGGAGTGGGATCGCCTAGAGTCGAAACTCATTCGTTCTTCGCAGAATAGGGTTTGTCCCCCTTGGAAAAAACAAACAAGACCCGTACCACTAATTTTGAAAGCAAAGTATGAGTTTCAAGAGTTTTTTTCCTACCAAACCGGAAAGCCCCTTGAGCCTCAGCCGAAACCGGAAAAATGGATTTTAGTTTCCGGTGTGGCAAAACCAGATAGTGTTCGTTTCGTTTTGAAAAAAGCTAATATTTTTCCAGTGGAAGAAATGTATTTTCCCGATCACCATCGCCTGCAATCAAAAGATAAAAAACAAATTGAACAGTCTTTACGAATGCACCCTGGATCCGCTCTTCTCACCACAGAAAAAGATTGGGCCAGGTGGAAAAGTGAATTAAAAGATTTTCCATCCTTTGGGTTTCGCATTCGCATGGATTTTTCGGGGCGATCGCAAGTTCAGTTACAGGAATTTTTGGAGGAAGTTCGATGTTCTATTTCTCCTTGATTGTTTTGAAGTTGATTGGATGGTTTTTGTCGTTCTTTCCTAGGCGAATATTTCTAGGCTTGGGTCGGAGTCTTGGCAAAATTTTGCATGCCTGTGAATTTCGTTCCAAAGTTGCTGAAGATAATTTGAAAATAGCGTTCCCGTATTTTGATGCCGGCCAGAGACAAAAGTTTTTAAAGGAATTTTACCAGGAGTTGGGCATCACTTTTTTAGAAATGTTGGCTTCATTTTATCGATTTTCCCATTTCGTGGAAAAGTTCTGTGATGTGGAAGGAAAAGAGAATTTACAAAAAGTATTGGCGCAGGGGAACGGTGCTTTTGTGATGACGGCCCATTTGGGAAATTGGGAAGTTCTCTGCGTAACGGGACCTGAATGTATTGGAACTCCTGTGACCATGGTAACAAAAACCCTAAAGCCCGATTGGTTTCATCGGGTCGTTGCTTTGACCCGAGAGATGACCGGAGTAAAAATGGCGTGTGAACCGAAAACGATGCCAACGATTCTTCGGGCCCTGAAGAAAAACGAAATCGTAGGAATGGTGATGGATCAATATACCGGAGCACCGGTAGGGGCGAGAGTGCCCTTTTTTGGCACTCCGGTAGGCAGTCACACGGCTTTGGCAACCTTGGCCCTTCGAACGGGAGTACCCGTGGTGCCAGCGATTGGGGTTCGAAAGCCCGATGGTCGGTTTCTGGTTCGATTTGAGGCCCCTTTTGAGACGCTTCAAGACGAAAACCAAGAGCTGGCGGTACTGAAAAATACCGCCCAATATGTGAAACACACGGAAAATTGGATCAAAGAATTTCCCTACCAATGGATGTGGATTCATCGACGGTTTAAAGGAGATCTTTCTCCCTTGCCTACTGGAGTTTTCGGCGAGATGCTTAAATAAGTATGAAAATCTTGCTTCTTCTTTCTTTGGTCGGGCTTTTTGGATGTGCTACTCATAACCTCCCGGTGAATATGCCCAACGAAAAAGAATTTGAAGTGCCTTCGAACTTGGCCAATAAATTTGAAGTAAAAGAAGAAACTGTGGGATTGCCCGTCGCTACGGCGCCTGTGGTTACTAATGCCACTGTAGAGACCAAAAAAGGGAAAAAGTCTGCCAATAAAAAGAAGGCAGAAAAATCACCCACAGCCGAGAAAAAAGCCCCCATCGAATGGCCCAATCGTTGGCAGGTGACCCCATTTTTTGCAGTGGGCGAACGATACCAGTTTGATATCACTTATTTTGGCGCCACGGCCGGTGAATTGATTTTAGAAATGCTACCCCCGAAAGTGGTTGCAGAACGTCCTGTGTATCATATTCGGGCCATTGCCCGCACAGCCTCGGTATTTAGTCTTTTTTACCGCATGAACGATGTGGCCGAAAGTTTCATGGATAGTGTGGGATTATTTTCCCACAAGTTTTCTTTGAAGTTAGATGAGTCGCTTCAACAAAGAGATGTATTAGAACTTTACGACCAAAGGAAAAACGTAGCTCACTATTGGAGCAAGTTAGATCATAAGAAAAAAGGCAAACACCAAGAACAAAAAGAAATCGAGGTAAAGCCTTTCACCCAAGACGGAATTTCTGCCTTTTATTTTATTCGCACTTTTCCCCTAGAGATTGGCAAAAAATATGAATTTCCTGTGCTCACCAATGGAAAGGTTCGAGAAGTACGAGTGGAAGTGATTCGTCGAGAAGAAATTGCTACTAAGATTGGCAAAATACGGGCAGTGGTTTTGAAGCCCGAAGTTATGTTAGACGGAGTATTAAAGACCTATGGTGATAGTTTTGTATGGATCAGTGACGATGACCAAAGAAGAATCTTAAAGGTAGACGCAAAAATTAAAGTGGGAAGTATTGTGGCCTACTTACGGGATTATCAGCCGGGTCAGATGAATGCCATCGCCAACAAATGATCGATTGAATTCACGAATCTTAGTAATTCACACAGCATTCATAGGGGACATTGTTTTAAGTACGGGTTTTTTGTCTGAGCTGCGCCGTAGAAATCCAAAAGCCGAGATTCGATTGGTGACCACTCCCGCGGGCGCAGAAGTTTTAAAGCCCAATTCCTGGAATATCGAGTTTGAAGTTTACGATAAAAGGAAAAAAGACAAAGGGCTCTCAGGGTTTCTTCGGTTGTCTCAAGCTCTGAGAACTTTCGATCCTAAATTGGTATTTTGTATTCATCGGAGCTTTCGCTCCAGTCTGTTGGCCTATCTCAGTGGGGCAAAAGTGATTGGCTTTCGTGAGGGAGCCGCTTCCTGGTTTTTTTCCAAGCGAATTTCTCGAAAAAACTATCTTTACGAGGCGGAAAAGAATCTTGCCCTTTTGCAAGAGGATCGTACGTCTCCTCAATCCTCCTTTTACGAGCAAAACTCTCCTTCTCCGGCGTACACAACCAATCAACCTTCCTTAGCGGCGGTTTATCCACAGTTAGAAGTGGCTGCGGCTGCCGAAGAATCCATAAAAGAAAAAGTGGGTGCCTTGGGAAAATATGTGGTCTTTAGCCCTTCTTCTGTTTGGGCCACGAAACGGTGGCCTGCGGAATCGTTCGGAGCCTTGGCCAAAAAGATTTATGACCAATTGGGTTATCCCATTGTCTTGGTGGGTTCCAATACTGATGTGGAGCGAAGCATTTCCCAAAAAGTGCTGGATGCCGCCGGTGGAGCCCGAATGCTTGACCTGACCGGCGCCACCAATCTTGGTGAGCTCAAAGCCGTTTTGAAGGGATGCGAAATTGTGGTTTCCAATGATAGTTCGCCCTTGCATATTGGCTTGGCTCTAGGCAAAAAGGCTGTGGCGATCTTTGGTCCCACGACAAAGTCTTTGGGATTTTTCCCCTATGCGCCAGAGGGTCGCTCTGCCGTGGTAGAGCACCAAAATTTACGTTGTCGGCCCTGTGGGCTCCATGGTCATCATCAGTGTCCACAAGGACACTTTCGCTGCATGTTGGAAGTCTCGGTGGACTCTGTTTTTGATGAGGTAAAAAAGCTCTTATGCCCGTAATTGGGGAAACACTAGAAGAATTGCGAGATAAGCTCTCTGAAGAGCTTCACATTCTCGTGATTCTTATTTCCAACTCTTGGGGAGCCCTAGAGCAAACGGTTCTTGGAGATGTGCGTTTTCTCATGAAGAACGGCATGAAAGTTTCCTTCTTGGTACGAGAAGGAAGCCCCCTAGACCAACACATAAAAATGGAATCTCCTCAAATTCGTTTGGTTTACTGCTCCCCCAACGTGCGCACCTATTTGGACACTTCTCTTTTTCGACAGCTTCGGCAATTGGTAGATAAAGAGGGCGTAAATCTCGTGCATTGTCACCAGTCTATTTATTTGGGCTCCATTGTTCCCGCGCTCATGGCTCGAAGGCACGTGGCCCTAGTGCTTAGTCGGCATTCGCTAAACCATCAAAATAAGAGAGATCCTCTGCATTCCATTCTGTATCGAAGAGTGGATTATCTATTGGTGCTTTCTAACGCCATGAAACGAAATCTTTTTTCCACCTATCCATTGCCTGAGAAAAAATTACGTATCGTTACGCCCGCCATTGAGGTGGAACGCTTTAATCCAAATTTGGTGGATCGCATGCAAATGCGAAAAGAGTGGGGAGTTCCCGACGATACATTTTTAGTGGGCTTGGTGGGAAGAATTGATCCGCGAAAAGGTCAAGATGTGATTGTGAAAGCCTTGGCTCAAGTGAGAAAAAACTATCCAGATGTGATGGGCGTGATGGTGGGAAATGAAACTCCTGGACTCGATGGCTCCTATTTGGGCGAGTTAAAAGAAAGCATTCGTCAGCTCCGCTTAGAAGATTCCATTTTAGTGATGCCAGCGCTGAAAGAGATTCCTGAAGTGTTGGCGGCCCTTGATTTATTTGTGATGCCTTCATGGACCGAGGCTTTTGGTTTGGTGGCCATTGAGGCCATGGCCATGGGAGTTCCCTGTATTTTAGGTAGAGGAGGATCAGCCGAAGAAATGGCCAGAGGCTCCGGAGCGGAATTGGTGCGAACCCACGACGCCTATGATCTAGCAAGAAAGATCATTCAATTGAGAAATAACCCCAGAATTCGGGAAGAGATGCGGAAAAATGGTCGTGAGTATGTATTGACCAATCATTCGCGGGTAGCTCGTTTACAAAGAACCTTGGAAATCTATGCCCGCTGTTATCGCCGTAGGATTTTCGGAGACCCTCACTTCGAGCACTAAACGAAGCCAATAATCAGATCTTTAATTTTCGGTCATCCCTCGGTTACAATTTTTCCATGAAAATCGCATTTTTTGATGCACATTCTTACGAGATCGCAGCCTTTCAAAAGTCCATCCATTTTCGCTCTCATGAACTCGCTTTTTTTGAGCCACGACTCACAGAAAAAACCGCCGGTTTGGCCAGGGGATACGATGCCGTTTGCTCTTTTGTGAACGATCGGTTGGATCGCGCCACAATTTCGATTCTTTCCAATGAGGGAGTGAAAGTGATTGCTCTTCGGTGCGCCGGATTTAATCATGTGGATCTCTCAGCCGCCAAGGAGTTTGGAATTTCGGTGGTGAGAGTGCCTGAGTATTCCCCTTATGCTGTGGCCGAACATGCCGTTAGCCTAATTTTATCTTTAAATCGAAAGATCCATCGGGCCTATTCTCGAGTGAGAGAGGGAAACTTTTCGTTAGACGGATTGGTGGGATTTGATTTGCATGGGAAAACCGTGGGAGTGATCGGTACGGGTAGAATCGGTACCGCGTTTGCAAAAATCATGGTGGGGTTTGGCTCGAAAGTTGTGGCTTACGATAAGAAACCCAATGAAGAACTGAAACGATTGGGCGTTACCTTTGTAGAGCTAAAAAAAGTGTTTGAATCTTCAGATATTTTATCGCTGCATATTCCATTGACGCCTGAGACTCATCATTTAATCGATCAAGCACGATTTCAGCAATGTAAACCGGGTGTGATGTTGATTAACACTAGCAGAGGCGCCCTTGTAGATACCAAAGCCTTGATTCAAGCCTTGAAAAACGGAAAAGTTGGATCTGCGGGCTTAGATGTATACGAGGAAGAGGAAGGAGTATTCTTTAAAAATCTCTCGAATCAAATTCTACAAGACGATCAGCTAGCTAGACTTCTGACGTTTCCAAATGTGCTTCTCACCTCTCACCAGGCTTTTTTAACGAACGAGGCTTTGGCGAATATTGCGGACACTACCTTTGAAAACTTAAACGCTTTTCAAAAGGGTGAAAAACTCATCAACCAAGTTCAAGTTGAAACTCACACCAAGTAAGAATATGGAATTTGTGAAGTCCCTCAGTGGCGGCGCGGCCGTTTGCTTAGGGTCAATTTATCGAAACAGTGCCGCTTTCAGTAGCCCTTGTGTATAGGCCATCTGAGGTTGGTGAAACACTGATTCCGTATTGCCAGCTTCCACCACTTTCCCCGCCTGCATCACAATAATTCTATGCGACAGCGCCTTCACTACCTTTAAATCGTGACTGATGAAGAGGTAACTTAAGCCGCGCTTTTCTTGTAAATCGAGCAGCAAATGAATCACCTGCGCCTGCACGGAGAGGTCGAGGGCCGAGGTGGGTTCATCGAGCAAAATTAATTTCGGTTCTAGAACCAAGGCTCTGGCGATGGCGATTCTTTGTCGTTGTCCGCCAGAAAATTCGTGCGGGTATCGATCCAAGTAGAGGGCCGGATCCATTTGCACATCGTGAAGTGCTTTTTCCACCATCTTTCGGCGATCAGACTTTGAAATCTCGGGGTGGTGAACTTCTAATCCTTCACCAATAATTTGTTCAATGGAAAGTCGAGGATTCAACGATCCGTAAGGATTCTGAAATACCACCTGCATTTCTTTTCGAAGGGGGCGCATTTCAGCCCAAGAATTTTTGGAAATGTCTTTTCCGTGGTAGCGAATGGATCCCTCAGAAGAGATCAGGCGCAAGATGGCCATTCCTAGAGTAGATTTTCCCGAGCCGCTTTCTCCCACTATGCCTAGCGTTTCTCCGGGGCGCAACTCTAGATCAATTCCATCCACAGCCTTGATATGTCCAACGGTTCGTTTGATCAGACCCTTCTTGATGGGAAACCAAACTTTTAGGTTTTGCACCGATAACAAAGGATCCCCTTGGGGAAGCGTTTTGGGGGAGCCTTTTGGCTGTGAGCCCAGGAGTTTTTGAGAATAGGGGTGTTTGGGCTGTTGAAACACCTCAGTCGTGGGGCCAGATTCCACCACTTCCCCTTTTTCCATCACGTACACGCGGTGGCTCATTTTTTCTACCAGAGTGAGATCGTGAGTAATAAAAAGTATCGCCATGCCCATTTTCGATTGTAGAGAGCGCAAGAGGTCTAAGATTTGCGCCTGAACGGTTACGTCAAGGGCTGTGGTGGGTTCGTCGGCAATTAGAAGATCAGGCTCATTGGCTAAAGCCATGGCAATCATCACCCTTTGGTTTTGTCCGCCAGAAAGTTCGTGAGGATAGGCCGTTAGCCTTTGTTCGGGGTTGGGAATGGCCACTAAGTGCAATAACTCTAAAACCTTTTCCCTCGCTTGTTTTGGAGTGAGTGGGCGGTGCAATCGCAACACTTCTGCAATCTGCTTTTCCACTGTATGCAGCGGATTCAACGAGCTCATGGGCTCTTGGAAAATCATGCTGATGCGGTTTCCGCGCACTTTGCGAATTTCGGCATCGTTAGCGGTGATTAGTTCTTTTTGATCAAAGAAAATTTTTGATTGAGATCCGTAAGAGGCGTTTTGTCCGAGTAGCTTTAAGACCGACAAAGCAGTCACGGTTTTGCCCGAGCCACTTTCGCCCACAAGGGCTACGAATTCTCCGCGATTCACTTCTAGAGAAACATTTTTAACTGCGGAAACTCTGTTACCTGCGGTCTCAAATTGAATGTCTAAGTTCTGAATTTTTAGTAGGGGCTGGCTCATCGCTTACCTCCGCGAGGGTCAAAGGCATCTCGTAATCCTTCGCCGATGAACACAAATAAGCTCAAGATAAAACCCGTGGTTACGAATCCGAAGATTCCGATCCAAGGAGCCTGTAAATTATTTTTCCCTTGTTCCAACAATTCCCCAAGAGAAGGAGAACCAATGGGCAAACCTAAACCCAAAAAGTCCAAGGCGGTGAGAGAGGCAATAGAGCCACTCACAATAAAGGGAAGGTTCGTAAACACAGACACCATGGCATTGGGAAGTAGGTGACGGAATACGATGGTCAGGTTCCCTACGCCTAGGGCCCGGGCTGCACGAACGTATTCATAGTTTCTGGCTTTCAAGAATTCTAAGCGAACCAATCCCACCAAGGCAGGCCAGCCCACTCCGATCAAAATAAACATCAACGTAAAAAAGCCCGGAGTGAATAGGCTGGAGAAAATGATGAGGACATAGAGAGAAGGGATATTGCCCCAGATCTCAATAAATCGTTGCATGAAGAGATCCAATTTTCCGCCGTAAAAACCTTGTAAGGCTCCAATGACAATTCCTACTACGGAAGTCACTGCCGCCAACATCAAACCAAAGAGCATGGAAATTCGAATGGCATAGAGCAATCTAGCGAATACGTCTCGTCCTTGGTCGTCGGTGCCTAGGGGATTCTGAAGGGTGGGTGGCGTGGGCGGCGGACGATCAAGGCCTTCTACTTTGGAGCTGGGGCCAAATTTTACGGGCGGCCACAACATCCAGCCATTGGCTGCAATTCGTTCCGCAATTTTCGCGTTTTTATAATCGGCGAGAATTTCCAGCTCTTCCCCAAAGGTAGTTTCTGGATAGTCCACCAAAACAGGAAAAAACCACTTTCCTTCATAAGAGACAAACAAGGGTTTGTCATTGGCAACAAATTCAGAGAATAGGCTTAGGAAAAAAAGGAAGGTAGCCAACACAAAAGAGATGAAGGCCCTTCGGTTTCCGCGAAAGATTTTTAGTCGACGTTGGTTAGGGGTATTGCTCATACTTCCCTCGATTCAAAGTCGATTCGTGGATCCACGAGATGGTAAATGACGTCGCTAATTAAATTCAAAGCCAATCCAATCAGAGAAAATACATAAAGGGTGGCCAACACAATAGAATAGTCGCGCTCTAGAATGGCTTGGTAGCTGAGTCTTCCGATGCCATCGAGAGAAAAAATATTCTCAATCAGCAACGAACCCGTGAAAAGAATGCCCACAAGGGTGCTGGGAAATGAAGAAATCACGATGAGCATGGAGTTTTGGAACACATGTCCATAGAGAATTCGATTTTCGGTTAAACCTTTTGCTCTTGCGGTCACCACATACTGTTTCCCTAGGTCCTCTAAAAAGGAGTTTTTCGTGAGCAAGGTCAAATAGGCAAATCCGCCAATTACCATGGAGGTCACAGGCAAGGTGGCATGCCATAGGTAATCTTTTATTTTTCCAAAGGCTGTTAATTCTTCCCAGTTCGGTGAGCTTAATCCTCGTAGAGGAAAAATTTCCCAATACCGACCGCCAGCGAACAATACGATCAATAGTACCCCGAACAAAAAGGAAGGAACGGCGTTGCAAATGGTGATGATGAAGCTGGTGGTCGCATCAAAAGGGGTGCCATGTTTGATGGCTTTTCGGATTCCCAAGGGAATGGATACTAAATAAATAATGAGAGTACTCCAGAGGCCTAGAGTTACGGATACGGGGAGTTTCTCCGCTACGATGGAAAAAACGGAGCGGTTCTGGAAATAACTTTCGCCGAAATCGAAAACCGCATAACTCGTCATCATTTTCCAGAATCGAACGTAGGCCGGTTGATCGAAACCAAAACTCTTGTTCAAGAACTCAATGTATTCTGGATCTAAACCTTGGTTTCCTCGGAAGGCTGAGCTTCCGCCGCTGCCGGAAGAGGCAGACACTTCTCCGGTTGCACCCCCGCTACCTCCACCGCCCTTGTGGGCGGCAGCGGCTTGGGCCTTGGAGATCATTTGATCCACGGGGCCCCCAGGGGTGAACTGCATCACAGTAAAGTTCACTAGCATAATGGCCAGCAAAGTGACTGGGATGAGCAATATTCTCCGAAGAATGTAGGAATACAATTTATTGTCCTCTAGCTTTTTTCAAGCTGGCTTCCTTCGAAGGATCAATCCACCAGGTGTGGTAATTGACGCCTCCACGGGAAGGGTTGTTTTTGGGTCTTCCAAACTTGTTCCAATACGCAATTCTTTGGCTAGCCAAGAACCAATTGGGAATGACGTAATAATTCCAACTGAGCACTCGATCAAGAGCATTCACATGGGATTTCAAAGTTTCATAGGTTTTCGAGGCCACTAAGGGTTCAATAATGGAATCTACGACGGTATTTTCGATCCCAATATAGTTTCTGGAGCCCTTTTGTTTTGCGGCCGCAGAACCCCAATACTCACGCTGTTCGTTTCCAGGAAAGTCAGACTCTCCTTGACTCCAGCTGATCATATCGAAATCGAAATCTCGCAAACGGTTAATGTATTGAGCTTGGTCCACGGTGCGAACATTCATTTCAATCCCTGCTTTGGCGATCGATTGTTTGTAGGCCAATACAATTCTTTCAAAGGCAGGAGATGCCATCATCAAGAATTCAAACTGGAAGGTTTCGCCGGCAGCATTCTTCAGCTTTCCGCCTTGGATTTTCCAGCCCGCTTCTTCAAACAACTTCAGAGCCGTTTTTAGATTTTCTCTTCTTTCCGCATCGTTTTTATTGGTGGGAAGATCAAATGCTTTGGTGAAAAGTTCTTTTGGGAGCTGATCTTTGTATTTATTCAAGATCTTTAGCTCTTCACCCTTTGGGGTGCCCTTTGCGGCCATGGGAGAATTTTCGAAGTAACTTTTGGAGCGAGTGTAGGCGCCAAAAAACAAATTGGAATTCATCCATTCAAAATCGAATAGATGGTTCATGGCTTTACGCACTCGAATGTCCTTAAAGATAGGACGTCTCAAGTTGAAGGCAAATCCTTGAATGCCTTGAGGAGAGTTATCGGGAACAAGTTCCGTTTTTACGAGACCTTTTCTCTTTCCTTCAAACTCATAATCTTGGTTCCAAGACTTAGAAGAGTTCTCTTCACGGAAATCATAAGATCCACCCTTAAAGGCTTCGAGAGCAACGGAGGGATCACCGTAGATATCGTAGCGAATGGTGTCGAAATTATAATACCCTTTTCTCAAAGGTAGATCGGAGGCCCAGTAATCTTTCACTCTTTCGTAAGTGACAGAACGACCCGTATCAAAGGTTTTGATTTTATAGGGACCGTTACCCACAGGAATTTCCAAAGTGGTTTTGGTGATGTCTTTCTTTTCCCAATACGCTTTGGAAAGAATGGGCAACTGACCCACGATTACGGGAAGTTCGTTATTGGGTTTTTTGAAAGTGAATTTAATCGTCTGAGCGTCGATCACTTCAGGGGGATTCACGTCAGCAAAATAGGCCCTGTAGAGAGGAAGATTCTTCGTCAAAGTCGCGAAAGAGAAGGCCACATCCGCAGAAGTGATGGGGCTTCCATCATGAAACTTCGCCTTTGGGTGTATTTTGTACTGAATCCAAGATCGGTCAGCTGGATATTCTAAGCTTTCGCAAATTAAGCAATATTCCGTGCCTGGATCGTCGGAAGGTTGAGTGGTCATGCTCTCAAACATAAGTCCTAGTCCAGGAGCAGGATTGCCCTTTAACGTGAATTGGTTGAGGGAATCAAAGCCACCGATATCGTGGAGTAAGAGACTTCCGCCCTTGGGAGCTTTGGGGTCAGCATAAGAAACACTTTGGAAACCTTTTTTGTATTTGGGATTTCCATAAATGGAGATGGCATAGCTCTTGGTGGTATTGGCCCAAGCAGAAGACGCAAGCGTCATCAGAGCAAGGGTAAGGATTCCGAGTCGTTTTAGGTTCATAGGGTTTTCCTCTTTCATTCCTGGGGGGCGGAGGGATTTTCTTCCGCTGACATCGATTATTAACAAAAGTCTGCAGATTGTAAAAATATCCCTGCGTTTTTCGTAGGTTAAGGGCAAACGTGGGGACATTACAGCTCTGGAAGTTTGGGATGTGGACCCTTGCCTCGTTTTCCCTTTCGGATGAGTTTGAGGATTTTCCTCTTTTCGCACTTCCGTCGAGGCGTAAGGAAAGCCATCGATAAGGGGAAAAGGTCGAAAATGCCCCTGGAAGGGGGTATTTTGAGGGGTTTTCCCCCCGAAAAGGGGGCCTTTTTCACGGTTTTTTGCCCCATTTTTCCTGGGATTTTTGGGCTAAATCTTTGATTTCCTTAAGAGTCTATGGTTAAACCGAAGGGCTCGAATTTTTGTGGCTTTTTTCACTACTGAAAATCGTTCCGCGAGAACTACGGGCAAATCTATTGAAAGGTGGTTTTTAAAACTAACGAATGCAAAATACTCAAACAAACGAAAGCAAAAAAAATAAAGGCGCGATGGCTACGAACAAGTGGCTGAGCGAGTTCGCCGATGTAACGGTGGACGAAAAGGATGTGGCGAATCTCGAAAGCCAAGACAAACCTAAAAACTTGTCTGGAGAGGCTTCTTTTAGCGAGATTTTCGAAAAGGCTCAAACTACGACCAGCGTAAAAGAAGGCGAAGTAGTGAACGGAGCTGTAATCTCCATTAACGGAGATTTCGTAACCGTGGATATCGGTTACAAAATGGAAGGTTTAGTTCCCCTTGATGAATTCAAGGACATGGACGGTAAAGTAAACGTAAACCCCGGCGATCACGTGGTAGTTTACTTGGAAAAAATGGAAAACGAACACGGCGTGATGATTCTTTCTCGCAACAAAGCAGAGATCATCAAAGCCTGGGATTCCATTGCTGAAGCTTGCGAACGCGATGAAATCATCAGCGGCGTATGCACCAAAAAAGTAAAAGGCGGATTAGAAGTGGATATCGGCGTGAAGGCTTTCTTGCCTGGTTCGCAAATCGATATTCGCCCTGTTCGTAACCTCGACAAATACTTAGGCAAAAAGTTGAACTTCAAAGTGATCAAGTTCAACAAAAAGCGCGGAAATATCGTGCTCTCCCGTAAGGCTCTGCTCTTGAAAGAGCGTGAGAAGATGAGAGAAGAAACCCTTGAGCAATTGGCTGAGGGCATGGTGGTACAAGGCGTGGTGAAAAACATCACCGATTACGGAGCCTTTATCGATCTAGGCGGTATGGATGGCTTGTTGCACATTACGGATATGAGCTGGGGCCGCATTAAGCACCCAAGCGAATTGTTCCAAGTGGGCGACGAAGTAACCGTAAAAGTATTGAAATACGACAAAGAAAAAGAGCGCGTATCGCTCGGCTTGAAGCAAGTTCAAGACAATCCATGGGACAAAGTGCCTGAGAAATATCACGTTGGTGATAAAGTATCCGGTAAAGTGGTTTCCATTAAGGATTACGGAGCTTTCGTTGAGTTGGAAGACGGCGTAGAAGGTTTGATCCACGTTTCCGAAATGAGCTGGACCAACAAAGTAAAACACCCTTCCAAAGTATTGGAGCCAGGAACCGAAGTAGAGTGCCAAGTGTTGGATATCGACACCAAAAACCGTCGTATCAGCTTGGGCTTGAAACAGCTTGAGAGCAATCCTTGGGATCTCTTGGAGCAGAAGTTCCCCATCGGATCCACTGTTGAAGGTGAAGTGAAAAACGTTACGGATTTCGGTGTGTTCGTAGATATCGGCGAAGGCATCGATGGATTGATCCACATCTCTGACCTTTCTTGGTCGAAGAAGGTGGCTCATCCTTCCGAAGCGTTCAACAAAGGCGATAAAGTTCGCGCCATCGTTCTTTCGATCGATAAAGAAACCGAGAAGTTCTCTCTCGGAATCAAACAACTCGAGAGAGATCCTTGGGAAAATATCAAAGCTCGATACAAAATCGGTCAAGCTGTGGAAGGTAAGATCTCCAAAGTTGCTGATTTCGGCGCTTTCGTAGAGTTGGAAGAGGGCCTAGAAGGCTTGATCCACATCTCTGAATTGAGCCCAGATCAAGTAACCAAAGTTACAGACGTGGTGAATATCGGTGATGCTGTAAAAGCCGAAATCATCTCTATCGATCCTCGTGAGAGAAAAATCGGTATGTCTGTAAAAGCTCTTTTGAAATCGGAAGAGCGCGCCAATATCGAACAATATTCGGGGAACAAAAAGACCTCGAATACCTTGGGAGATGTTTTGGGATCGAAACTCAAAGGAATCAAAACGGACGATAAAGAATAAATCGTTGTTTTACGAATCAAGAGGCCGCTGGAGCAATCCAGTGGCCTTTTTTTTGATTTGCGTCCTGCTTAAGCGAATCAAATTTCCGTTTCTACTCCCTTGAACTTGAGTCCACTAGATACCAGGTTCCGTTTCCGCCAGTGGATATCTTCCTACGAGAGAGGCAAAACTTGAGAAGAGGCAAATAAGAGGGTGGCAAACCTCCCAAAATCTGTGGAAGGGTTCCAAAATTCTCCCAAAAATCCATCTTTGGGCTACACTAATGGTCATGAAGAAAAATCCTTTGGTTCTATTGTTGGCAATTTCCGGCGTGTTTTTTGTGATCTTTTTGGTGTTTGTATTCCTCACTATGGGAAGCATCGTAAAGGATCGATCTCTTCTGGCTCGTGGAGGAGCAAGTGTTGGAGTGGTGAAACTAAAAGACGCCATAATGGAATCGAGCCGTACCTTAAAGGAGCTGAAAGAATTTGAAGAAGACAGCAGCGTAAAAGCGTTGATTGTTCGAATTGATAGTCCCGGGGGCGCCGTGGGTCCAAGTCAGGAAATTCACGATGCCATTAAACGAATCCGGAAAACGAAACCGGTAGTGGCTAGTTTTGAATCTGTTGCCGCTTCTGGTGGATATTATGTGGCAGTGGCCGCCGATCGCATTGTTTCCAATGCAGGAACCTTAACTGGATCCATCGGTGTAATCATGAATATGGCGAATCTTTCCGAGCTCTATAAGTGGGCAAAAGTGGAGCGCTACAATATTAAAAGCGGAAAATTTAAAGATGTAGGCAATGAAAGCCGCCCCATGACGGAAGAAGAACGCAGGCTGATGCAAGATTTGATCGATAATGTTTACAACCAATTTTTGACTGCGGTGGCTGAGGGGCGAAGATTACCCGTGGAAAGTGTTCGACCCTATGCCGATGGTAGAGTTTTGTCTGGAGAACAGGCGTTTAAGGCGGGTCTTGTAGACAAGCTAGGTGGTTTGGATGTAGCCATTGACGTGGTGAAAGAGTTGACCAAGCTAGACGCGAAAACAAAAGTGAATTTGGTGTATCCAGAACCGAAGAGAAAGTCTCTCTTCGAGGTTTTGGGCCAGAACACCACGGAATCTATTGTGGATGGAATTGTGAATCGAGTGGGGAAAGAAGTGGGGTCCGCAGCCCTTCCATCTCAACAAAAAGGGCTATTCTTTTTCTAGCCCAATGCACTTTCTCTTTATTTTTCTGACATCAGCACTAATTCAGGCCCAAGAAGGGCCTGTTTTTGTGAATCGTTTGGTCGTGGATGCAGAAAAGACCATGAATGAAACCCTTAAGAAACCATTTTTGACTCTAAAGTCGGAGGGCGAAAAAAGAAGTTTCGCTACGGCAAGTTTGGCAAAAATTGCGCTTTTGCGACTGCAGGGAAGGGAACAAGAGGCTCTTCAAGTATTTCGAAAGTGTGATGGAAGCTGTAGGAAGTTTGGAAGTGTAAAAGAGTGGGATTCGGTCAATCTGTGGGCATGTTCTAAAGAGGAAAAAAGCGCTTCTTGCCCAGAAAAAGCAAAGACCCGAAAACCCCCACAATAACGCAAATTCCTTCGATCACTGGTGGCTGGCTTTCGGGCCCGTTAAAAGCGGAAGAACTACTTCTTCTTGGCTTTTTTCTTGGTAGCTTTTTTCTTAGTAGCTTTCTTCTTCGTAGCTTTTTTCTTAGCAGCCATTTTTATCTCCTTTTGAGTTCATCAGCTGAATTTTTCCGCTTTCACATTCACGTTTGTAACATTCACTAGGCGGTTGAGTCGTTAAACTCAATTCAACTGTTCAAGTAAAAGTATAAGCAAACAATTCTTGTCCGCAAATAAAAAAACTCTTTTTTAAAAAAAAACTTGTCTGATTTTTGGAAATGAATGTTTGAAAGAGGAGTTTCGACAGAAAACATTCTTCGAATTCGCAAAAATTCGAAAAAAATTTCGGATTCAAAACTGAAGATGGAACGAAATGAACTATTTTCAGTTGAAAGCATACGTTTGGATCAAAAATTCTCCATCGATTTTGGAAATCGAAGTCGTTCAGCAGCGGAAAATTCCATTTTTGCAGCTGATCGGTGGGGGAAATGGATCAAAAAGTGCGCAAAGAGAGAGAATCTTAGCCGCTTTGGAGTCCATCGGAGAAAAATTACCAGCAAGAAAATTTATCGTGAGAGTGAATGGGGAAGGAGATTTCCCTCGAGAAATGCTCGATTTACCCATTGCTTTGGCGATACTCGGTAGCGCAAACCGAATTTCCTCCAATTCCACCAATCTTTTTGTATTTGGTGGTGCACTTTCGCTGGATGGTAGGTTGGAATCGCCGATATCACAGATTTCTGAGCAGAGATTTCCGTCTCTACAGCGATGGATTGGACCGAAAGGGATGTTTGTTGGGGGAAATGAAGTCCAACAACTGAAAACATTCACTCATTTACGAGATTGTTTGTCCTTTTTACGATCGGAAAAGCCAGGAAGCGAGCCCAAGCAAGCTTTGGAACCCTCTTTTCCAAAATTTGAAGTGCTATGGCCCAAGCCTTACTTTCGCGAATTGGTGTATCTACATTTGGTTGGAGGGTTCCCTCTATATATAGAGGGGTTTGCGCCGGATGAAATTCGAATTTTTTTGGAAAAACTTCAAATTTGGTATTTCGGTCTTCACCAGTTAGGAAAAAAAGACCTTAGCGGTCCGATACAGTTTCCAAAATTACATATTTTTTCTTATTCCGGTGACGCAAAAGGTGGAAGCAGAGTCAAAACCAAGCTGAGCGGCTTTCCTTCGTTCGAATGTGGACACATCCTTACGTTTCCCCGCTTAGATCGATCTGCAGAGCTTTTGCCTGTATTTTTGGCCCAATCGACTTGGATGGCTGGACCCATTCGCGAGCATCCCAACAAACTCCGTAGTCAGTGGGTGGGGTTCGGGAAAAAGTGTTATTGTGAAAACCCTCATCCTTGTCGTTGTCGCGTGCAGGAGCGCAGGAATTGGGACAGGAACTTGCAAACCATTGGTTGGCACTTTCCCTTGCATTGGAAAAGCGAAAGAGACCCTCTTTTACGCATTGGAGAGCAAGAGGCGATTCGGGCATTTCTCCTTGCGATGAAGCGGCAAAGCGGTCGAAATTACTATTTAACGGAAGTAGAAGCCCTTGGGACGAAGGATTGGTCGTTCCAGGCGAAACAGTGGTTACGTTATTTGTTTGGGAAAGAGTTAGGCACGTCTAATTTGCCAAAAGTGGCGCTTACTTGTTCAGATTTGAGGGGATCGCATACCGTTGACGAGGAAGATGTCTTACAAGCGCTTCATTATACATCTAAGTTCGACAATTCAGGATTTCCTTCGGGAATGAATCGCTCCAAAGGTTCGGCTCCTGTCAAAAATTCCACGGCGATTCCGTAGGTTCTTTCTCCTACGCCAATATCGATTTCCTCTAAGCGAACCACTTTGGAGAGAACCTCTGCCAATAAGGTCCCCGTCTTTTTTTCAAAAAAGCTTAAGTTTACTTGATCAAATAAGGGGATCTTTCGGTTGGAGTAGAATTTGATTCCGTGTCGGCTGATGTTTCGCGCTTCCACCCTGATGGCGGAATCAGATTCCATAGTGCTTTTGACTGAAAGTTGAAAAACCAAGGGCAAACCTTGAAATTCCACACGACTGCTTTTTCGAACGATCGAACTCATATTTTGACTATAGCATAATCCCTAAGGTAAGGATTGGGTTCTATGTCTCTACCGAAAAGAAAAAAGACCACCAAAAAACCATCCCTTCTGCCCAAAGACTTTCTTCACACGGTGGCGAAACTATTTGAAAAGCAATTTTCTAAAAAAACCATGGGCGCTTCATTTCTAATTTACGGGGATCTTTACCAAGATGAGGTAGTGGTTTGTGTGTCTTTGTCGCATCCTAAGTCGCTGAAGGCCGCTAGCCTGCATCTTTCTTCTGATCTCCCTGAAGGCTTGGTGGATCAACCAGAAAAGCTCACAGAGATCCTTAAGAACCTTGTGGATGTGGCTGCCAGTTGGTTCGCCCAAGGGCTAGAAAAAGGACAAGGCCTAGAGTCTGTCTTTGAAGAAATGAAAGATCTCGATCCTCAATGGCAAGAAATTGCTTGGGAAGGGAAAAAGATATTCGTGAAAATCAATCGAGACAATTACACCTTAGAGAAAGCTGCTGACGAATTTCTAAAAAAGGCTGGCTTCGAAGACGAGGAAATTTCCGATGAAGAGCTGGAAGAACTCTTAGGGGATGATGACCCGTCGAAAAACACCATTCATTAATAGTAAAGATAGTCGCCTTCCTTTGCGTATACCTGCTTACTTTGATTGGAATCTAATTTAGAGTTTTTCTTTTTCCCCAGGACTCTTGCCTAAATACGCAGGGCGCACCTTGGGTTTTAAGAAGGGTCTTTCGAACAATTTATTTTGTCCGGTCCACTCCCCGGCATTATGGTCGGCCATAATGAAGCCAAAAATCGTATTTACTTTGGAATCAAAATCATCCACGTAATGCACCAATAGGGCCTCTACAAAGTGGGGAACCTTCGGGCTGCCGTATTCCAATTTTCCGTGGTGGGCCAAAATCATATGTTTTACTTGAAGCTTTAGCTCTTCCGGGAAATTGGGGATTCTTGCGGTGATTCTGTCCACCAACTCACAGCCCAATACATGGTGCCCAATCAGTTGACCCTCTTTGGAATATTCCGTTCCCTTTTCGAAGGTTAACTCGAATATTTTTCCAATATCGTGGAACAGTCCCCCCAAAAGCAGAAGGTCTCTGCTCATGGCTTTTCCATAATAGGTTTCATAGTGTCGGCCCAAGAAATCCAATATACGAAGCACGCTGAGAGTATGCTCTAAGAGTCCGCCCGCATAGGCGTGATGGACTGTTTTGGCTGCGGGGGCCCGAAGAATTTTCTTTTTCACTTCTGCATCTTCCAGCGTGGCTTGGGCTAGTTGTTTGGCAAAGGGATCTTCCAAAGTGCCAAGCAACTTGAAAACTTCATGAAACAAGTGAGTTACATCGTAAACGGTGGAGGGAACGAACCTATCCATGCCGGCGCTTCCTTCGGGCACTTTGGCGGCGGCTTCTACGATCACTTGTTTTCGGCCTTGGTAGACATTTACTTTTCCGGCAATCTTCACCACATCTTGGGCTTTAATTTCTTCGAAAAGTTTATTGGCGTTCTCCCAAGAGCGAGCCTCCACTTCTCCGGTGCGATCCATCAAAATGAGATTGAGATAAGGTCTCCCATTTTTGTCCATGTAGAGCTGAATCACTTTCACGAGAAAGGATCCCTCAAATTCCATTTTTTCTTTTAGTTCGGAAACGAAGGGCGAATAAATTGTGCTCATGAAAATGACTCTACCTTATTCTGTGCAAAAGCTCGAGAATGACGCACTGTATTCGCATTGACCGAAGCGGGGTTTTTGTGCAACAACTGCAAGCAATTACAGGAAAAGGAGAAAAAATGAGAATTGCGATCAATGGGTTTGGAAGAATCGGAAGAAAAGCCATGCGTTTGGCCATCGAAGACGGTTTGGAAGTGGTGGCAATTAACTCTCTTTCTCCTGTTGATGTAGACGCTCACTTGCTTCGATTCGATTCCATTCATGGTCCGTGGCATGAAGAAGTGGTGGTGAAAGACGGAGCCATGCACATTCGTGGAAAAAAGATCCACATCGCCGAAGATAAAGACCCCAGCAAACTGCCTTGGAAAGAGTGGGGAGTAGATGTGGTTTTAGAGTGCACGGGCGCATTCACCGATAGAGAAAAAGCAGCTGCTCACCTCACTGCAGGTGCCAAAAAAGTGATTATCTCCGCTCCTTCGAAAGATGCCGATGCCACGATTTGTATGGGGATCAACGAAAACGTTTACGATCCAAAAAAGCATCACATCATTTCGAACGCAAGCTGCACCACGAACGCCTTGGCTCCTGTGGCAAAAGTTCTCGACGAAAATTTTGGAATCGTGAAGGGTCTGATGACCACCATTCACTCGTACACCAACGATCAAAAGGTGTTGGATCTTCCACACAAAGACATGAGAAGAGCCAGAGCCGCCGCTGTGAATATGATTCCCACCTCCACCGGAGCAGCTAAAGCTATCGGTTTGGTATTGCCTCAATTAAAAGGCAAACTTGATGGTTTCGCCATGAGAGTGCCCACCCCCAATGTTTCTGTGGTGGATCTGAACGTGGAGCTCAACAAAGCCACTAGCAAAGCAGAAATCAATGCGGCTATGAAAAAAGCGGCTGAAGGAAGTCTAAATGGAATTTTGCGCTATTGCGATCTTCCACTGGTTTCCAGCGATTTCAACGGCGACGTACATTCTTCCGTTTTCGACGCCGATAGCACCATGGTTTCCAGCGATGGAAAAATGGTGAAGGTGCTTTCTTGGTACGATAACGAAAGCGGCTATTCGGCTCGGTTGCTGGATCTTGCCACTTTAGTGGCAAAAGGATTGTAAAATGCTAGGCGTAGTAAAATCTGTCAAAGACCTAAAGCTAAAAGGGAAAAAGGTTTTTCTGCGTCTCGATTTAAATGTTCCAATCTCCGGAGAGGGTGAGAATAAGGTGATCGATGAAGACACCCGCATTCGAGAAGCTCTTCCCACCATCCAGCATTGTTTAGATCAAGGAGCCAAAGTAATTCTCTGTTCCCATTTGGGGCGGCCCGATGGGAAAAGAAACTCGAAATATTCTCTAGAGCCCGTGGCCAAACGTTTGGCCGATTTATTGGATAGAGAAGTATTGCTTTCCGATGAAGCTATTGGTGACGGTGTTCACCAAATGATTCATCACTCCAAAGAACATCAAGTCATTCTTTTAGAAAACATTCGCTTTTATCCAGAAGAAGAAGCCAACGACGCCCATTTTTCTCGAGAGTTAGCGAAACTCGCCGATGTATATGTTTCTGATGCTTTTGGAACGGCTCACCGAAAACATGCCTCCACTTACGGCCTGCCATCTGTCCTTACGGAAAAAGCGGCGGGAATTTTGATTGATAAAGAACTGAAGTTCTTAAACCGCCTTCTAGAAAGCCCAGCCCACCCATATGTATTGGTGGCCGGTGGATCAAAAGTTACAGACAAATTGAAGGCCGTGGAAAATCTTTTGAATTATGTGGATCGAGTGGTGATTGGCGGAGCTATGGCCTACGCCTTTCTATCGGCCATGAAAAAGCCCATCGGAAAATCGAAATGTGAAGCCGAGGGAATTCCCGCCGCAGAAATGATTCTCAGCAAAGCGTTAGCAAGAAAAGTGGATATTTTATTGCCTGTGGACCACAAAGTGGTGTTTCCCGAAAAAGATCCAAATTTTGAGAATCCCGTGATCGTCGATGAAATTCCAGAGAATGCCATCGCCCTAGATATTGGCCCGAAGACCATCGAAAAGTTTTCTGCGGCTGTTCGTGATGCTCAAACCATTTTTTGGAACGGACCCATGGGATTTTTTGAAAAGCCTCTTTTCTCTGGGGGAACCTTGGCCATGTGTAGAGCCATTGCCGACAGTTCGGCCGTAAAAGTTGCCGGCGGGGGCGATACATTGAGTGCCGTGGCCACCTTTGAAATGGAATCGCGATTTGATCTTTTGAGCACCGGCGGAGGAGCCAGCTTGAAATACCTAGAAGGCCGGGGCTTGCCTGGGATTGAGGTATTGAAGGGGAAAGCGTGAAAAAACTGATCGCTGGAAACTGGAAAATGTACAAAGGAAAGCAAGAAACGCTTTCCTTTTTTCGTGCCTTAAAAAACCGAGCCGCAGAATTTGGGCAGTCTGAACTCGTGGTATTTTTGCAGAGCCCCCTGCTAGCGTTGGTGCAAGAGGAAATGAAAGCCTCTGAATTGCAGGGCGGTTGGATTCAGTACGGTCCTCAAAATATGTATTGGGAAGAAAAGGGAGCCTTCACCGGCGAGCTTTCACCATTGTTAGCGAAAGAATTCGGCTGCCAATACGCCCTAGCTGGGCATTCGGAGCGCCGGCAGTTTTTTGGGGAAACCAACGAAAGTGCGGCCAAACGTGCCGTCGCTGCCCATGGTTTTGGATTGCGGTCTGTTTTTTGTGTGGGCGAACACCTGGCCGAACGAGATGCAGGAAAGACATTCGATGTGTTGCGTCTGCAGATGCAGGCGCTATTTGCTATCCAACCGAAAGTCTTAGAGAATTTTTCCATCGCCTACGAACCGGTTTGGGCCATTGGCACGGGGCGCACTGCCACCGCCGCCCAAGCTCAAGAAGCGCACCGCTTTTTGCGCTCGGAATTGGAAACCCATTGGGGTCTTTCCGGTGCACGAAATACCCGTCTATTATATGGAGGTAGCGTGAAACCAGAAAACGCCAAGGAACTTCTCCAGCAAAAAGATGTGGACGGAGTTTTGGTGGGTGGCGCAAGCCTGGAAGTTGATTCGTTTTTGGCAATTGCCGCGGCCGGGAAATAGTGTTAGTTTTCGGGCACTAGGAGAACAGACCATGTACACAGCTTTGATCGTATGTCACGTTTTGATCACTATCGTTTTAGTGATTGTGGTGCTTTTGCAATCTGGAAAAGGTGGCGGCTTGGGAGCTGGTTTTGGTGGAGGCGGTGCCAACACCTTGTTTGGTAGCTCCGGTGGAAGCAATTTTTTCACCAAATTGACCATGGGCTTGGCGGGCGCCTTTGTGGTTACTTCTTTGGCGCTCACTGCCATTAATTCGAAAACTTCGAAATCGTCTATTTTTGACCAAGGCGCGCCAGTAAACTCTGCTCCTGCCGCTACAGGATCGGAAGCTACGCCTGCGGCCGCTCCAACTGCCGATGCCACTACCGGTGCCCCATCGTCTTCGGCCCCTGCAGCAGCTCCAGCAGCCGCTCCTGCGGCCACGGAAAAAAAGTAACAAACGCGGCATCTTCTTCCTGGAAGAACGAAAAAAGATTTTCTACAACCTGAGAACACAGAACGATTTCCGGGAGATGAATTGAAGGTTCTTAGCAAAATCTTTGACTGGCTGGCCTCTCTGGAGCTGGCTGTTTTTTTGATCCTAACTCTTGCTGTTGTTTTGAGTGTGGGTACCGTCTATGAAAGCCGTTATTCTGCAGCCGTGGCCAGCCAATTGGTATACCGATCCTGGTGGATGCAAGTTTTGTTGTGGCTGTTCATTCTGAACGTTTCTGCTGCCGCCCTTAGCCGCCTTCCCTGGAAAAAACATCATGTCGGTTTTTTGATCACCCACTTAGGGATCATCATTTTGTTGTTGGGATCTTGGATTCAGCAACAAAGAGGGGTCGATGGAATTTTGGCCTTGGCGCCTGGAGAATCTGGACGCCAAGTGAAGTTGGAAGAAAATCGACTGCACGTATTTCGTACCGTTCCCGGACAAACCTACGATCTTGAATTAGACGAGCGTTTAGACTTTGATTTGCGTCGACCTTTTGCTGGCGAAGAGAGTTTTCCTCTGAATAATGGGGAAACAGTAAAGGTTCTGCAGTATCTTCCAAAGGCCACTCGCGACGTGAAGGCCAAAGACGTAAAAGAGGGATTGGGAGTTCCAGCGCTCAAGTTTCAGCTGAACGGCTCACGAGCTCAGTTTCGAGACTGGATGTTTTTGCAGACCGATACTGGCAGTAGAAATTCTGTGGGACCTGCGGAGATCCGGTATGTATTGGGAACACCGGATTTGGCGGTAAAACCCGAAAAACCGACTCTTTATTTTTATCTGGAAAACAACCCAAAGAATCCTCCTCTCATGGCTGTGGCAAGGGCGGGGCAGCCGTTTCAAAAGTTAGGGCGGGCTGAAGTGGGAAAAAATATTCCCCTCGGTTGGATGGACTTCTCCTTATTAGTGGAAGCCTATCACCCATCCGCAGTGCCAGAGGCTACGTATTCAGCCATGACTACGCCCATTCCAGGTTTTCCCGGGTATCAAGTAGTGGAAGTGGAATTAGGTGGAGAAAAACTTTGGTTGGAACTTGGGGCTTCCGGACAAATCACCCACAAAGATTCCATGTATTACATTCAGTTCACTCGAAAAATGGTGGATCTTGGCTTCGAGCTCAAGTTGCAAAAGTTTGAAATTGGCTACTATGAGGGAACCACCCGTCCGAAGTCGTATTCTAGTCTGGTGGAAGTGGCGGGAAGCACCCACCTGATTAGTATGAACGAGCCCCTACATCATGGAGGGTTCACCTTTTATCAAGCGAGTTACGAAATGGACGACATGGGGCAACCAGCGCTTTCCGTACTTTCGGTAAACTACGATCCTGGTCGCTGGGTAAAATATTTTGGGTCCCTCATGATGACCATCGGGATTCTTTCGATGTTTTATTTTAAGCCAAAGTATTCTGGATCTCACAAACTTCTGAAAAAAGAGGCCTCCTCATGATCGCACTACTGACGCTTCTCCTTCCTACTTTTTTATTTGCTCAAACGGCGGATCCTTTCGCGAGAACTTGGCAGAATCAAGATTGGAAAAAAACGGCTGCAGTTTTAGCCATTCAATCCGGTGGAAGAGTAAAGCCCCTCGACACTTTCGCCAGAGAAGGGGTGGAACTCCTCACCGGTCGAGAGAAGTTTCGAAACAAAGACAGCATGGAAATTTTGTTCTCTCTCGCTTTTGAGCCACAGGTTTGGCAGCAGATTGATTTCTTACAAATATCCAACAGAGACGTGAAAAAGGATTTGGGTCTAGACGAAAAGAAAACCCATTTCAGTCCGCAAGAACTCATGCATAGCCCACGCTTAATGCCGAAATTCCAAGAGCTAGACGTTAAACAAAAGGCCCAAGAGAAGTTAGATCCTTATTTTCAGTCTGTGCAACGTTTGGCCAACCAGATGAGCTTTTTGCAAGAGTTGATCACAGGTCGTTTGTTGCGACTCATTCCTCCCGATGCAGAGACTTGGAAAACTTCCGATGCATGGTTGGGCTTCGATAAGTTTTCCCAAGAGCAGCAGATTCGGTTTACTTTGATTGCCGCAGGGTTCACCAGCAACGATCCCAAGATCCAAGACAAGCTAGGGGAATACATCGAAAAATTTCAGGAGCTGGCCAAGGCCCAAAATCCTTCTTTGTATCCTGCTCCAAGAGACATGAAGTTAGAGCACCACTTTAACGTTCTTCGACCTTTTCGATGGGCTTGGATTTTAGCGTTGGTATCAACCATTTTATTGGCCATCACTTTTTATTATCAAAGTGCTTGGATGTACCGAATAGGAATTGCCGGAGCAGTAGTGAGCTTTCTTTTCCAGGGCTACGGTTTTGGATTGCGGTCTTGGATCGCGGGGCGCCCCCCCGTTTCCAATATGTATGAGTCTGTGATTTGGGTGGCCTTCGGATGTATGGCCTTTGGTTTGATTTTCGAAGCCATTTACCGAAGACGAATCATGGCCATTGGCGCTCTGATTTTTGCCACCATTTCTTTGATTATTGCGGATATGGTGTCCGGTGTAGTGGACGATGGAATTCACCCGCTGGAGCCGGTATTGCGTTCGAATCTCTGGCTTACTGTTCACGTATTAACCATTACTCTGGGGTATGCGGCCTTTGCGTTGTCGTTGATTTTGGGAAATATCGGCATGGGTCAGTGGGTGTTTTTTGGAAAAGAAAGTAAAGAAACCCCCATGCGTCTCTTAGCGTTCTATTCCTATCGGGCGACTCAAGTGGGTATTGTTCTCCTCGCTGCGGGAACTATTTTGGGTGGAGTTTGGGCCGACTATTCTTGGGGGCGCTTCTGGGGATGGGACCCAAAAGAAACTTGGGCCTTGATTGCCTTATTAGGTTACTTAGCGCTCATTCACGCTCGTTACCGAGGGATGATTGGTCCCTTCGGATTTTTGGTGGGATCGGTGGTGGCATTCCTTGGCGTTTTGATGGCTTGGTACGGAGTGAATTTCGTTTTAGGCGCGGGGCTCCATAGTTATGGATTCTCCTCAGGTGGAGTAAGCTACGTGGCAACCTATTGCTGCTTGCAGTTGATCTTCGTGGGTCTCGCGGCGTGGATTCGAAAGAAAAGCCAGACCGGTTCTACGGCTGGTTCGTCCAACGAGTAAAAAAACATCCGTCAACGCTCTTGTCTTTTGACGGGCAAGAGCGGCTGAAAGCACGAAAAGGCAGAGCCAAAAAAACAAGAGCGGTAGAACTTCTTTTTCTTTTTTGAATTTCTATTCGTGCGTTGGATTTTCAGCGTCTTGTGTGGGCTGGCTTTGCGCCGATTGGGTGATTTCTCTGGATTTCTCTTTCAAGGCTTCGTGCAATTCCGATTTCAAATGATTACTCTCTCGTAATATTTTCACTAAGCCTTCACCAAAGGCTGGCACCAAAGACGACAGCCATTTTCTACGATCTAGATTCACGGCGTTAGATAACGGAGAAGGGGAGGTTGAGCTTGGAAATGTGGGGGCAGTTCCGTCGTTAGGATTTTCTTGAGACAAAGGCGAGCGGTAGGTAGAGTCCGTTTTGTCCAAACTAGCAAATTGTTCCGGTGTGGAATCCGTCGCGGAAACATCTTTGGGACTTTGTTCCTCACGAACCACTAACGGCGCCGGACTTTTTCCTTTATAGGTCTTTGTGCCCTCGATCATAGGCCCATTGAGTATCAGAAACTCTTGCCGATCTGAAGCGGCATTTCCTTGCCTTGGGATTGAGGTAGTTGAAAACCGTTTCCGTGCGTTTGAACGTTTCCAAAGTTCCATCGTCGAATTTGAAGCGAGCAAAAATCGGTCAAAGCACGCTTGCGGATTCGGTAGCCACTTGCAGTGCAGCCTGCCGCAGCAGAAAAACTTTTGAAACCTCTTCGTCAAAAGAACGCTGGAAAAATCGAAAGGGTTCGGTATAGTTAGGGGGCACAAACACTACATTAGGCACAGGAATTAGCGGATGGCAGAGCATCGTAACGATCACGAACACCATACGGATAAACGAATCATCATCGCCAGTTTTGTTGTAACAGTGATTACCATTGTGGCAGCAGGACTCTTTTTAATGCCGGGGCGGGGTGTGGGATACGCACCTTCTCAACCGATTCCATTTAGTCACAAACTCCACGCTGGAGATCGAAAGATCCAGTGTATGTATTGTCACTCCAATGTGGATAAGAGCGCTCACGCAAACGTTCCAAGCACGGCCGTCTGCATGAACTGCCATCGGGTGGTGAAAACGGAATCTCCTTATATTCAAAAACTCACAGAAGCTTACGAAAAAAACGAACCCGTTCAGTGGGTGAACGTGCACGTTCTTCCTGATTACGTGTATTTTAATCACCAGCGCCACATTCAACGAGGCGTGAGCTGTGAAACATGTCATGGCAACGTGGCTCAAATGGAAAAAGTTGAACAGGTCAACCCTCTTACGATGGGTTGGTGTGTGAACTGTCACCGTCAGCCAGAGAACCAAGCTCCTCTGAACTGCAACACTTGCCACCGCTAAGCGAGGGTTCCTATGTCGCGCGAAAAACAATCATCGGAGACGAAAATGTCTGAAAAGTTTTGGATGTCGGTAGACCAAAAAGAAAATCCTGTGGATTTTGCGAAGAATATTCCTGGAGAATTTACTTCTTCTCCCATTCGAGATGGTTTTGAAAAAGACGGCTTAGATCGCCGTGATTTTATGAAAATCATGGGAGCCAGTGCCTTGATGGCGAGTTTGGCCGGATGTACGCGTCGGCCAGTGCAAAAAATTGTTCCTTACGTAAACAACCCAGAAGAAATTATTCCCGGACAGCCAAACTTCTATGCCTCTGCAGATATGAAGTCAGGTTATGGCTTTATTGTAAAAACCCGTGAAGGTCGTCCTATTAAAGTAGATGGCAACACCGATCATCCGATGAACAAAGGGGCCATCTCCACCCGTGAACAGGCATTGGTTCATGATCTTTATGATCCAGATCGTTTGCGCGCGCCCAAAATTGACGGCGCCGATGTGGATTGGAAGGCCTTCGACGATGCAGTGATGAAGGCATTGGAAAATTCCAAGGGTTCCACTTGGATTTTGACCGGAACGGTTTTGAGCCCAACGCTAAAATCCGTGATTGAGAAGTGTAACCTTCGTCATGTGATGCTCGACGCATTCCCTATGGACGATGTGCTTGAGGGACAGGCGCAAAGCTTTGGTTCGCGCGTATTTCCTCGCTATCGGTTTGATCAAGCCGATTATGTAGTAAGTTTTGATGCGGACTTTTTGGACAACTGGGGCTCCACCGTTGAATACACCAAACAGTTTTCTGAGAAGCGTAGATTAGACGGCAAAAAGATTTCCATGAGCAAATTGGTGGCGTTCGAAAGCGCCATGCGTCTTACTGGACAAAATGCTGATTTACGAGTGAGCGTGCATCCTAACGATCAATTGATTGTGGCTTTGGGTGTGGCTAGTGAAGTGGCCCGATTGTCCGGCAGAAGCGTAGACGAGCTCTCGGCCTTCAACGCAGGCGCAGTTGCTCAAAGAACCGGCGTGGCCAAAGAAACCATCGAATTGGTGGCGAAAGAATTGGTAAAATTCCGTGGCCGTGGCTTGGCCATTGCTTCTGGAAGGGGCGCCCAAGGGGTAGCTCTGCAAAACGTAGTGAACTTCATTAACTCCGTTTTGGACAACGATGGCGAAGCGATGGACGGATCTTCCTTTCCTTCGAACCAGTTTCAAGGCTCGTTTGCGGAGTTTGACAAATTGTTGAATGCTGCAAAGGCCGGAACCGTAAAAACCTTGATCATTCAAGGTGTGAATCCCGCTTATTTGTTTGCGGATTCCATGGGCGTGAAAGAAGCCTTAAAGAAAATTCCAAATGTCATTTATGTGGGCTCTTACCAAGATGAGACCGCGGAATTGGCCAAATTTGTGGCGGCAGAAAGTCATGCCTTTGAAGCTTGGGGAGATGTAAATCCCCAGAGAGATTTGTATAGCATTGTACAACCTACGATTCGCCCTCTTTGGCAAACCAAGAGTTTGTTAGAGATGCTGGTGGATTGGTCTCCGGCCATGGCGGGAAGCAAAGTGGCAGAAACAGCTTACGATGCTGTGGTCGCCAACTGGAAGCAATTGCATGGTCGTTTCGGCGGCGGCAAATCTTTTCAAGACTGGTGGGATGATACCTTAATGAGTGGTGTGGTTGGAGCTTCGGGCCGTGAAGGCAAAGCGGCTGCCCGTTCGTATCGAATGGATGCACTTCGATCAGCAATTAGTGCCTCTCGATCGGCCGGTCAAAAGGGAGCCGATGGGGAATTCACATTGATGATTACCTCTTCTGTGGCCCTTGGAGATGGCTTCCAAGCGAACAACGCTCTTCTTCAAGAACTTCCCGATCCTGTATCGAAAAATACCTGGGGGAACTACTTAGCTGTATCTCCTAACACTGCCAAAAAGATGCGTTGGCTTGATGGTGACATTGTAAAAATTGAGAATGCCGCTCATAGTGTGGAACTTCCTGTATATAGACAGCCTGGAATGCCTGCAAACGTTGTGGCTGCTCACTACGGTTACGGAAGAAAATTCAACGGAAGAATTGGAAATGGAGTAGGGGTTTCTCTCTCCAATTTCACCGGTTCCTCTAGCATGGGAATCACTCCAGCCAATTGCGTGCTTGGTGTAAAAATTTCCAAAACGGGCAAAAAAGAAAAAATTCCGTGCACTCAGGGGCATCACTCTTTGGAAGGTCGAGACATTGTTTTCGATACTTCTCTTGAGGAATACCGAGATAATCCAAAGAGCGGAATCGTTCGCCACTTTCCGAACCCTCCTTCCATTTGGTCGGGACACGAATACAACGGTTATAAGTGGGGAATGGTTATCGATCTTTCTTCTTGTACCGGTTGCTCGGCTTGTGTGATCGCTTGCTCGGTGGAAAATAACGTTCCAGCTGTAGGAAAAGATCAGGTGCAACGTGGCCGTGAAATGCAGTGGATCCGCATTGATCGTTACTACTCGGGAGATCCAGAGAATCCTGAAACCTTAACGCAACCTATGCTTTGTCAGCATTGCGATAATGCTCCTTGTGAAACGGTTTGTCCTGTATTGGCAACCGTTCACAGCGATGAAGGCATTAACCAGATGATCTACAACCGTTGTGTGGGAACGAAATATTGTTCCAACAACTGTCCTTATAAAGTGCGACGTTTCAACTGGTTCGAGAACAACGCTCCCATGAATGCAGGAATGGAACATCCGCTTCCTCTCATGAAAAACCCAGAAGTTACCTTGCGTAGCCGAGGGGTAATGGAGAAGTGTACGTTCTGTACGCAAAGAATCGAACTTGGGAAGTATGCTGCCAAAGCAGAAAACCGTAGAGCTGGAGACAACGATATTCGCACCGCTTGCCAAGAAGCTTGCCCTGCCGATGCGATTTCTTTCGGCGACACGAATAATCCTAACAGCAAAGTAGCCGTGTTGAGAGATCACCCACGAGGATTCACCAGCTTAGAGGAATTGAACGCAAAACCTGCGGTCACTTACCTAACCAAAGTTCGTAACCGTCCGGCCGAGAAAAAAGCTGATGGCCACCACGGCGGCGGCCACCACTAATTACCGAGGAAGAATCAAATGAGCACACAGGGTGTACAACTAGAAAGAGAAGACCTCGTAACCGGCGGCAAAACCTATGCTCAGGTTACGGAAGATATTTGTCGTCCATTGGAAAGTTTTCCCACGAAAACTTGGCTAACGGCCTTCGCCATCTCTGCAGCCATTTTGGGGTTGGGGCTCGGCGCTTGGGGAGTGACCCTTTGGTATGGCTTGGGAATGTGGGGTATCCACAACACCAACGCCTGGGGTGCCGATATTATTAACTTCGTATTTTGGATCGGTATCGGTCACGCGGGAACCTTGATTTCTGCCGTGCTTTATTTGTTCCGACAAAATTGGAGAACGGGAATTAACCGAGCGGCTGAAGCCATGACGATTTTTGCCGTAATTTGCGCCTTGATGTATCCCTTGGGTCACACCGGTCGTCCTTGGTTGGCGGCTTACTGGTTGTTGCCGTATCCAAACAATATGGGGCCTCTTTGGGTAAACTTTCGATCGCCTCTTTTGTGGGACGTATTCGCAGTTTCTACGTATTTCACTATTTCCTTAGTGTTCTGGTACATCGGTTTGATCCCCGATTTGGCCACCGTAAGAGACAGAGCCGTTCACCCCATTCGAAAGAAAGTCTACGGTTTACTCTCTTTAGGTTGGAGAGGCGCCGGTCGTCATTGGCACCATTATGAAAAAGCCTACGGATTGCTCGCGGGACTCTCTGCTCCCCTCGTACTTTCTGTACACACCATCGTATCCTTCGACTTCGCCGTTTCCATTCTACCCGGATGGCACACTACGATTTTCCCTCCCTATTTCGTAATCGGAGCGATTTTCTCTGGGTTCGCCATGGTAGTGACTTTGATGGTGATCGCCCGTGAAGTGTTCCAACTAAAGAACTACATCACCTTGAATCACCTCGAGGCCATGAACAAGATCACCATGTGTACAGGTATGCTTGTGGGACTTGCTTACGCCACAGAGTTTTTCATTGCTTGGTATTCTGGTAACCCGTACGAGCAATACGCCTTTTTGAACCGAGCCTTCGGTCCTTACTGGTGGGCCTACTGGACCATGATTATCTGTAACTCAGTTATCCCTCAATTGTTTTGGATCAAAGAGTTTCGACGAAACGTTCCCATGATGTTTATCGTGAGTGTGTTCGTAAATATCGGAATGTGGTTTGAACGATTTGTGATTATCGCAACTTCCTTGCATCGAGATTTCTTACCTTCGAGCTGGGATTATTACCTTCCTTCGCTCACTGACTGGGTGATCACCTTAGGAAGCTTTGGACTCTTTTTTACTCTCTTCCTCTTGTTCTGCCGATTCTTACCGGTAGTAGCAATGGCGGAAGTGAAAAGTGTGATGAAAACGGGAGGTACCCATGGGCACCACTAATGCTCACGGTGCGGTGGCATATTTCAAAAGTTCAGCAGAAATATTAGCAGCGGCTAAAGCTGCGGTTTCTAAGGGGTACCAAGGGGTGGAAACCTACACACCTTTTCCCATTCACGGAATGGATGAAGCCTTGGGGCTCAAGCCTTCCATCGTTCCATGGGCCACATTTATCGGTGGATTTACAGGATTTTGCCTGGCGACCCATTTGCAAATTTGGACTTCCGCCTACGACTGGCCCATCAACGTGGGTGGAAAACCCATGATCTCTGGCCCCGCTTTTCTTCCGATCATGTTCGAGTTGACGGTATTGCTGGCCGGATTAAGCACTGCCTTTTTCATGTTCTTTTTGAACGGATTGCCAAACCTAAAACCCAATCCGTTAGATCCAAAAGTTACTGATGATAGATTTGCTCTCTACATCCCCTTTGCGAACCAAAAAGGAAGCCCTTCGGAAATCGAAAGCTTTCTGCAAAGCTTGCACAGTGAAAAAGTAACGTTGATCACGGAGCCCGTATGAAGCGTTCGAATCAAATCCTATCAGTGTTGACCTTGGTTTTCGCTGCCTCTTGTTCTCGTCAAACCGAAAGAACAGTGATGCAGTATATGCCACATATGTCCAATACGCCCATTCTAAAGGCGCAGCGTGGATATGATGGTTTGGGAAATGGAGCTTCAGTGATGATGCCTCCTGAAAATACCATTGCCATCGGACACAAGCCCTACCGTTTGGAAACTCCTGAAGAGGCAGAGGCAAAATTGCAGAATCCACTTCCAAGAAACCGTCAATCCTTGGCGCGTGGAAAAGAAGTTTACAACATTTACTGCTATGTGTGCCACGGAACCACCGGTCACGGTGATGGTCCCATCGTAAATCCCTATCCCATCCCTAAGTCTTTACACAGTGAAGCGATGTTGAAATGGAAGGATGGACACTTGTTTCATGTGATTACCAAAGGGCAAGGCGTGATGCCTTCGTATGCTCAGCAAATTCAGCCCATGGATCGTTGGGCTGTAATTCATTACGTAAGAGCTCTGCAACGGGCAGAGAATCCTACGGATGAAGACGTGCGAGAATACAAACGACGTAAAGAGGCCGCAGGGGTGCAAAAATGAAATTAGATTCGCGAAAATTAGAACTTAGTTCCTCCACCAACGGTCTCGTTTTCGGTTTGATGGCCATTGGAGTGGTTTCTTTTTTGGCGGGGATGTTTTTGAACGCGCCCAGAACGTGGCATTCCTTCTTATTGAACCATTCCTTTTTCATGGGCTTGGGAATCGGCGGATTGTTTTTTTTGGTGATCCACTACCTCGCCTTTGCCGGTTGGAACGTGGCTCTAAGAAGAATTAGTGAATCCTTTGCGTCGTACTTAGTTTTAGCTGGGATTTTTCATGTGGTTCTCTTGTTTGGTTTGGCAAAAATCTATCCATGGACCAACCACGAATTGATGGCTAACGATCATTTGCTCCATGGAAAACAGGGCTTCTTTAGTTTGCCTTTTTTCATCGCAAGAGCGGTGGTGTTTTTTGCTGTGGTAGTTTTCTTCTCTTGGAAGCTGATCCAAAATTCCACCAAACAAGATCAAGAGGGTGGAGTGGAATTGCTAAATAAACAAAAGCCTCTTTCCGCTTTATTCTTGGTTCTTTTTGCTCCCTTATTCACCATTTTCTCCGTGGATATTTTGAAATCTTTGGATCCAAAATGGTTCTCCACGATTTTCGGTGTGTATGTATTCGTGGGTTTTGTGCAGGCTTCGGTAGCGGCTTCTATTCTGACCATTCGCATGATGCAGAAACATGGATACCTAAGCGCCATCACCGTGGATCACTACCACGATCTTGGAAAATACCTTTTTGGATTCTCTATTTTTTGGGCCTATATCGGAGTGAGCCAATACCTCTTGATTTGGTACGCCAACGTTCCCGAAGAAACTACTTTCTACCTCCTTCGCCAAGAACCAGGTTGGGTATGGTTTAGTTTGTTACTCCCTGTTTTGCGATTCGCACTTCCCTTCTTGCTCTTGCTTCCTCGCATGGCAAAACGAACCCCTTCCTATTTGGAAAAGGTGTCAGTGATTGTTTTGATTGGAGCCTGGGTAGATTTGTTCTGGTTGATCATGCCGTATTTGAGTCCAAAAGGATTTACCTTTTCGATCTTCGATATCGGACTGTTCCTAGGATTTTTGGGAATATTCGCTTTCTGTGTGAGACGTTTCCTTTCTCGGCACGCCACTGTTCCTGAGAAGGATCCTTTTCTACACGAGACCCTTCATCACCACGTGATGTAAAAAAAGAAAGATTCTTTGGGAAATGGTTCTTTCTTTCGAAAGAAAGAAAGAAAGAACCAAAGCCAAACGCCAAAGAGAAAATCTATACAAAATCTGCGCAAAAAAAGAGAGCCTTAAGGGCTCTTTTTTTTTGTCTTGGAAGTGTCCTGATTTCCAGAATTCAGGAGGATTATTCTATGGAAAGAGAAAAGAGATCGGACAGAGTTTTTCGGTGCGGGCGTTTTCCAAAAAGTCTCGGGCTTGACCAAATCAATCCGTAGAGCGCTACGTAGAGAAAGAATCCTCCAAAGAGAAGCGTAAACGATCCGAAGTATCTACGTTTTGCCCAATTGATTTCGTGGCCTTTAAGGTCCGGCGTTAGGCTCCAGCATTCCGGTTTGTCCGGAGAATATAGAACAGGCACCGATTTCGGAATCTGGGTTTCGTCTTTCGTGATCAATTGATCTTTTCCTTGAATCACTACTCCGGAAGCGGTTTTTAATTCTAGGTCTAAAATATAATGACCTTTTCGTTTCTTTTTATATTTTGTGACCTGCATTTCATCCAGGATGGCGCTTTGTCGCAGAACCTCGGTGCAATAAAACTGATTCTGCGAATCGGCCAAGAAACCCACAGATAGGGGGAGGGCGAAAAAAAGAGAAAGGAAAAAAGCCACAGAAACAAAGCCCTTTTGTCCGTCTACGTAATCGAAGGCAGATTTTTTGGCCAATTCGGGCTGAATCTTTTTCCAACGTTCAAAAAATTCCTGCAGAAAACTTTCTTCAGAGCGATCTGGGAAATCTAAAACCGCGTATCCAGATCGGGCGCTCAATCGAATGCGCTTCCGGTAGGGGAGATAATTTACTTTAATGGGTTCCAAAAAAGAAAAAGTGATCTCTTTCGAAAAGGCGTCTTGAAAACTGACTCCTTGGTCTTCGAATCGAAACTGTTTGGCTTTTAATTCTCTGCGTATCATTGCCACCCACTAACTAACACGGGAATGCACCAATCTTCATCTTTTTATGCTAAATTGCCGCCCATCATGAGCAATAAATTGAAGGTTTTTTTCACACTCTTTTTTTGGATGTTTTTGTTCACAGTTCCCTCTCGTGCCTGGTCTGCCGAGCAACTTCCGGAGCAATTAAAAGAAATCGCTCGGGCTCCAAACTTAGGAGCTCAATTAGACATGAAAGAAGAGTTCCTCGACGAGACCGGACAAACGGTAACTTTAGGATCGTTTTTTACGGGCCAGAAACCCGTTCTACTTCTGATGAACTATTATGGCTGCCCCATGTTATGCGGGATGTTGTTAAATGGAGCCCGAGATGGGTTAATGCAGCTCTCTTGGACGGCTGCTGAACATTACAAAGTTGTATCGATTAGCATTGATCCGAAAGAGGGTCCCGATCTTGCTGCCTCGAAAAAAGAAAGCATGATCCAGTCTCTTCCCGAAGATCGACGAGACGACGCCAAACAGCACTGGCATTTCTTAGTGGGCAAAAACGGCAGTGAGGCAAGAATCTCCAAGGCGATCGGTTTCGGTTACAAATGGGTAGAGGAGGAAAAGCAGTATGCTCACGGTGCGGCAATTTATTTCCTTACTCCCAAAGGAGTCTTAAGTAGAATTTTGGAAGGGATCCAATTCGAGCCAAGAGATTTGAAGTTTGCCGTGCTGGAAGCGGGCGAAGGAAAAGTTGGTTCATTTGCTGAAAAACTTTCTTTGTTTTGCTATCATTGGGATCCAAAGGATAGCAAATACGTGCTTCTAGCCTCTCGATTAGTATCCCTTGGAGGGGCGCTCACCGTGGTGGTAGGCCTGGCCTGTTATTTGGTTTTATTCTTGCGACATCGAAGGAAAGGTAAAACATGTTCTCCCTCGCTCTGAACTTTCTCCCTTCTGCTTCCACTCAAGGAGCAAAATTTGATTTGTTTATGCTGGTGGCAATGGTCATCGGTGTGATTCTTTTCGTGGGCACTCTGGGTGCTGGAATCTATTTTGCGTTTCGTTACAAAAGAAAAAGCGAAAACGAAACCACTCCCTACATTCCTGGAAACTACTTAGTAGAGTTTGTTTCTATCTTCGGAATTGCGGTTTGGGCGCTAGGTTTTTTCGTTTGGGGTTGGTTCGATTATTCCTACATGATCACTCCCAAAGCAGACGAATACGAAATCAACGTGATCGGTCAGCAGTGGAACTGGCAGATTCAATACGCCGACGGAAAAACCTTCACCAACGAAATGGTGATTCCTGTGGGAAAACCCGTTCGTTTGATCATGACATCGAAAGATGTGCTTCACAGTTTCTTCATTCCTGAGTTTCGCGTGAAAATGGATACGGTTCCTGGTCAATTCACGGCCATGCACTTCACTGCCACCAAGCCCGGGGTGTTTAATATTTTTTGTACGGAGTACTGCGGAACCTCTCACTCAAAAATGATTGGGAAAGTATACGCCCTGAATGAATCGGATTTTCAGCAATGGAAAAATGGATTGTATCAGATTCCAAAGTTGGCTCCAGATGCTCCAGCCACTGGAATTGCCAGTTCGAACTTGAGCATGGCTGAATTGGGCCAAGCGGTGTATCGATCAAAATCTTGTAACGCCTGTCACAGTGTGGACGGTAGCGCAAAAGTGGGACCCACCTTCAAAGGACTTTTTGGATCTGAGCAAGAACTCATGACCGGAACCAAAGTTTTGGCCGACGAAAATTACATTCGTGAATCGATCATGGACCCCATGAAAAAGGTAGTGAAGGGGTATGCTCCGAACATGCCTACCTATCGTGGAATTTTGTCGGACGAAGAAGTGAATCAACTGATCGCGTATTTAAAGACATTAAAATAGGGAAGAAGAAGAAAGTACAAAGTCTTCGGACAAGGAAATCTTTGGAAAGTTGGGAAGGATAATATGGGTCACGCAGCAAATGTGAATTTTTACGAAGCCGCCCATGGCTTGAAGAGCTGGTTATACACACTAGACCACAAACGAATTGGTCTTTTGTATTTCTACACCACCATGCTGTCTTTGTGTGTGGGGGGGATTTTTGCTCTCTTGGTTCGACTGGAGTTGATGTATCCCGGGCAACAGTTTTTTGATCCTAACACCTATAACCGATTGTTTACTTTGCACGGCGCTGTGATGGTGTTTTGGTTCATCATTCCAGCGATTCCAGGATTTTTAGGGAACTTTTTGCTTCCCATTATGATCGGCGCAAAAGACGTGGCCTTTCCTCGGTTGAACTTGCTCTCTTACTATTTGCTATTGTTAGGAATGGCCGTAAACCTCTACGGAATTTTGGCCGGTCCTGGAGCTGACACCGGCTGGACTTTCTACACTCCTTACTCCATTCGAACGGGCTCTGCCGTAGTGAGCATGGTGACCGGTGTGTTTATCATGGGTTTTGCTTCGATTCTTACGGGATTGAACTTCATCGTAACGGTTCATACTTTGCGCTGCCCCGGAATGACCTTTTTCCGAATGCCGCTTTTTGTATGGGCAATTTACAGCACCAGTATTCTTCAGGTGTTGGCTACCCCTGTGGTGGGAATTACCTTGATTCTTTTGGCCATTGAAAGAGCGGCAGGAATTGGTTTCTTTGATCCAAAATTGGGTGGAGATCCCGTCTTGTTCCAGCACTTTTTCTGGTTCTACTCTCACCCTGCGGTTTACATCATGATTCTTCCTGCCATGGGAATTATCTCTGAGATTCTTCCCACGATGTCACAGAAGACGATTTTCGGTTACCGCGCCATTGCCTACTCCTCTTTAGGATTGGGCTTGGTAAGCTTTTTGGTGTGGGGACACCATATGTTCACCAGCGGTCAAGCGCCGCTCACGAACTTTATTTTCTCTCTCCTCACCATGCTCACGGCCATTCCGTCGGCAGTGAAAATGTTCAACTGGGTGGCCACCATGTATAAGGGTTCCATTCAATTGGCCACTCCAATGCTTTACGCCATCGGTTTCCTCTTTACCTTCGGTATTGGTGGAATCACAGGTATCATGCTCGGCACCCTATCTGCCGATGTTCACTTCCACGATACGTATTTCGTGGTGGCTCACTTCCATTATGTAATGATGGGCGGAGCGGCCATTTCCTTGTTTGCGGGAATCTTCTACTGGTTCCCAAAAATTACGGGAAAAATGTACCACGAGGGAATGGGAAAACTTTCTTTCTGGTTGTTCATCATCGGCTTCAACGTAACCTTCTTGGCTCAGTTCGTGGCTGGATACAACGGAATGCCACGTCGTTACCACGATTACGAAGCCATGTATGCGGGATGGAACTTGATCTCCACTGTGGGATCTTGGGGAATTGCCTCCGGAATTCTATTCATCATCATCAACGTAATTTACAGCACCTTTAAGGGGCCAAAAGCTCCAGCCAACCCTTGGAAGGGTCGCACGTTGGAGTGGGCTGCAGAATCTCCTCCAGTTTTGGAAAACTTTGCAAAAACTCCCACAGTTACGTCCGGTCCGTATGACTACGGATTAACGAAATAGTTCGGAAAGGAAATCGAAAATGAGTTCTCAACACGGACACTTAGACCACGCTCACCACTTCGACAGCGTCGAGCACGAATTCGAAGCGGGTAAATTGGGTATGTGGTTGTTTTTGGTAACGGAAGTAATGCTCTTCGGAGTGTTGTTTGCCGGTTACGGATTGTTTAACTACCTTTATCCCGAAATGTTTCGCGAAGCCCACCACCACTTAGATAAAATCATGGGCGCCGTGAACACTGTGGTTCTCTTGGTGAGCTCTCTGACCATGGCTTTGGCTATCGCCTACATCCAGCGAGACCAAGTAGGAAAATCGAAGATGATGTTGGGAATCACCTTTTTGTGTGCCTGCATTTTCTTGGTGATCAAATACTTTGAATACTCTCACAAAATTCATCTGGGGATTTTGCCTGGACAGTTTTTTTCCGCTACGGATTTCAAGGCCTCTAACGCTGCCCTCTTTTTCTCCTTTTATTTCGTGATGACCGGTCTTCATGGAATTCACGTTTTGATCGGAATGGGCGCCATTGCATGGGTTTTCTATCGCATGCAAAAGGGACACTTTAATTCTAGAAAATTTGCGGCAGTGGAATTCGTGGGACTCTACTGGCACATCGTAGATCTCATTTGGATTTTCCTTTTCCCTCTACTTTATTTGGTGACCTGAGGAACCTATGGAACACAAACACGAACATCATTCTCATCATATCGTACCGTTAAAAGTTTATTACGGAACCCTTGCCGCTCTATTGGTATTGACCGTAGTAACCGTGGGTGTTTCCTACGTGAACTTTGGAAGCACCATGAACGTGATCGTGGCTCTTTCCATCGCCAGCTTCAAAGCCTCGCTCGTGCTCTTGTTTTTCATGGGATTGAAATACGACACAAATCTCAACCGAGCCTATATCTTGAGTTCTTTTGTGGCTTTGATTTTGTTGTTGGCTTTCACTGCTTCCGATCTTTGGACGCGACCTAAGCCTATGCCTGTGGCAGTGAAGTCGGCGACGGGGCCCATGTCCGAGCAAGAATTTAATGCCATGTTGGTGAGCAGCCAAGAACTCGTGGCAAAAGGAAAAGAAATCTATGACGTGAACTGTGCTGTTTGTCACGGTGCAGGTGGAAATGGTGATGGAGTAGGGGGCGCAGCTCTGAATCCTAAGCCAAGAAATTTCCACGCTCCAGCCTCAGAATGGAAGAATGGAACGTCGACGAAGGCGATGTACGTGACTCTAGCCAATGGAATCCCCGGTGGAGGCATGGCTTCTTATAAAGCGCTTCCTCCTGCAGACCGAGTGGCCCTCATCCATTACGTTCATTCCCTCATGAAAGACATTGAAACCACCTCCAAGGCCGATGCTCAGTTTGCCCAAGCGGTGAAAGACGACGGTATCGGTGGTGGCGGAGCTGCCCCAGTAAAATCGCCAGTTCCAGTGGATTTTGCCATCGACAGAATTCTTACGAACTAAGTCTGCAGTTAGAGCTGAAGAAAAAGTTGAAGAAAAAGCCGAAGATAATCTCTTCGGCTTTTTTTATTTCCGTGCTGGTTGCTTGAGGGCCCCGGTTCGCCACAAGGGAACAGACTTTTGCCGGCAGCGGCACGATTGGTTGTTTTCCTCCGTTAGGCTTTTTGGTACACCAGCCTCATGACAAAAAACGGTTTTTACCGCTATTCCTGGTTTACTCTGCTCTTTTGCGTATTGGTTATTCTTTGGGGGGCCATGGTTCGCGCCACTGGTTCAGGGGCGGGCTGCGGAGACCATTGGCCCTTGTGTAATGGCACGGTGGTTCCCACTTCCGAGCAAATGAAGACGTGGATCGAGTATTCCCACCGACTCACTTCAGGAATCTCTCTTCTTCTCGTTATTGCTCTTTATGTCTTCGCAAGGCGCATGTATCCCGCTGGAAATTTTGTGCGAACAGCAGCTCGCTATTCCCTCATCGCCATTCTCATCGAGGCCCTCATCGGTGCAGTTATCGTATTATTACGTTTGGTGGAACACGATCAAAGTTTAGATCGAGCCATTTCCATTGCTCTCCATTTAGTGAATACGTTGTTTTTGTTAGGAAGCCTCACTCTCACCACGATTTCTATCCATGAACCAGAGCCTCGCTGGAGATGGCCGGGAAGCTCAAAGGAGCGATGGAAGGTAAGGGGCATACTTTTGGGGTTTGCTTTGGTGGGGGCCTTGGGCGCGCTTACGGCCTTAGGCGACACCTTGTTTCCCGTGACCAATTTAGCCGAGGAACTTCGGCAAAAGTTTGAAGGACGTCGCCATTTCTTGGAACAGATTCGCCTGTTCCATCCGCTCTTTGCCGTGGGTTGGGTAGGTTTTGCTTGGCTGTGGATGGCATCCATCACAGACCGTTTGGACTTTTTGCGCCCCAAGGCTAAGTTGTTTTTATGGCTCGCCGCAGGAAATTTGGCCTTTGGGTTGGCTAACGTCTTGTTATTAGCGCCCATTTGGATGCAGATCGTGCATTTATTGTGGGCGGAAGTGCTTTGGATCTTGCTCGTATCTTTCGTGTTTTCTGCTGCCTCTCGCTGGCGTTGAGCGGAAATTTCCTGTATTCAAGGGGCAGCATGACAGCCAGAGTTTCCGCCTATTTCAGCCTAATGAAGCCGACCATTGTTGCCCTGTTTTTGGTCACCGGCTTTGCCGCCATTGTGATTGAAGGTTCGCTTTTACAAGAACCCTTAAAATTAGTGATGGTGTTGATCGCCATGGGGCTTACCGCTGGATCGGCCAATGCGTTGAATATGTATTTTGATCGAGACATCGATGCCCAAATGGATCGCACGAAACGCAGACGTCCTTTGCCGATGGCAAAAATTTCTCCCGAACAAGCAGCCATTTTTGGATTGGCCACTGGAATCGTAGCCGTAGGATATTACTGGGTGGCTACAAATTGGGTTGCTGCTTTTTGGAGCTTTTTCACCATCGCTTTTTATGTGGGCATTTACACTCTTTGGCTCAAGCGAAGAACTCCCTACAATATTGTGATTGGTGGAGCTGCTGGATCTACGGCACCATTGATCGGTTGGGCTGCGGCCACTGGAGACCTTTCTCCTTTAGCGTGGGTATTATTTCTGGTGGTGTTTCTTTGGACGCCCCCCCATTTTTGGGCGCTAGCCATCGCGATTCAAGAAGAGTATCGAGCGGCCAAAGTTCCCATGTTGCCCGTGACCCACGGGGAAAAAAGAACTCGCCTAGAAATTTTTATCTACACTCTCATTTTAATTCCCATTACGTTTCTTCCCTATTTCTTGGGCAATAGCGGAGTGTTCTACCTTGCTTCATCTATCGTTCTCGGTATTTATTATCTTTGGCAGACGGTTCGTTTACTAAGCACTAGAGAGAAAAAAGATTCCAAAAAACTTTTTTGGGTTTCCATCATTTATCTTTTTCTTTTGTTTCTAGCTTTATTTATTGACGCTTTTCTTCGCTAGAAAAAATTCATCCATCTGCTCTAACACCCACTCAGGCTCGTCGAGCGTAATGTCGTGACCGGCGTTTGGGTGAATTTTTAGTGGAACTCTCCACTGATTCGCCAAATTCAAGCTACAAAGAGGGGAAACTAAATCGTCTTTGTCTCCATTCACCAAAAGAATGGGAGTGCTGGGAGCCATAGGATCGGGGGCGTAAGTGGCTGCGGCCCAAAGTTGCCTAAGGGCATTTTTTTTCGAAACAGGACGTTGCTGCTGAAGCTGCGCCCATGACTGCTCTAGTTCTGCGAATCGCGAGCGATTTTCACTGGTGATTTCTAAGATCGTTCGTTCGATGAGCACTGGATCTTTTTGAAAAAACAGAGAGAGAATTTTTCCCCACTGCTTTGGCTTCAAGCGGTGATACAGGGGATTGATTCCTCTTACGGAAGTGTTACCAAGAACGGCTCCCTGAAAATCTTTCTCGTACTTTTGCATCCAGTGGATTCCCACCATGGCACCTAAGGAAATGGCAAAAAAGTAATTTTCTTCACTTTTTTTCTGAAGAAACTCTTTTCGTAATATTTCTACAATTTCTGAAATCGTATTAGGGCAAATTTCTTGATAACGATTGCCACAGCCTGGTAGGTCTAAAGGCACTACTTTCCATTCAGGAAATCGTTTTTGGAAGGACTCTAAAAAACCACTCCAATGTGCCGATTCTCGAACTAAACCGCGAAGAAAAAAGCAGGTCTTATTTCTTGCTGCAGCCATTTTTACTCCGAGTACCAATAGTCAAAGGCATCTCTTTGCAGTTCTTGGCGTTCCGATTCCAATAGAAATGCCCAAGGTTGATGAGAGACTACAGCTTTGTGGAAAAAATCCATGAGTGTTAGATGACGTCGAAGAATACGTTTGTGGCGATGCAAGTGCATGGGATGGAAAAGTCCAAGCGCAGAAAATAATTGTACGGGATTTTTCTTTAACCAAAGCCAAGAGCCCATTTCCAAGGTCACAGGGAAAAAGCGTTTCTCTCCACGAAACTCTTTTTTGTGTTCTTCGAATAGGTAATCCCAGAGATCGCCACTGATGGTGTAACCTTGAGCACAGGGTTCCATTCGATACACATGATTGGGATAAGTTCTGTCTAGAAGTGTTTTTAAGGCAAAGGCTTCGGGAAGATCGGGATACGGTTTGATGGTATGAGAGTAGGGAAACCACAAACGGTCCACGGATCCATAACCAGAGTGGCAATCGATGGCGATGCTCACTTTTGATGGGAAAACTTCTTTTCGTATAAAGTCACAAAGGGCTTGGGCTTCTATTTCCATGGGAGCCCCTTTTTTTCCCCGGTACCATGGCAAATAGGGCGACAGGCGCTGACCCTCAAGAAAAGGAATAGCAGAATCTAAAGTGTCTATTGGACCATTTCGCATTAGGTCCACCCGATTCCCATTTCCTCTTCTCAAAAGATACATGCCCACTGGATTCACGATGGGAAAAAAAACAATTCGTGAATGCTCTAGTGCCCGTTGAGTGAACTCATCCCAATGCAATAGTTCGGTGAGACTTTCTAAATAGGAAAGTACCACCTGTGAACCGATTTTTTCTTGTCCGTGCACTCCGCCCACTAGAGCGAAACAAGGAGCCTCAGGCTTGGAGCTTCCAATGGAAATGGAATAGAGCGGAAACGATTCAGAATGAAAGTTTACGCGGGCCAATTCTTCTACTCTTGCTTTTCCTTTGAGGCTCTCTAAAAGATTTTCTAGAAAAACTAACTCTGGAAAGCTCAAGCAAACCTCTTTTTCCCTAATAGAGCGAAAAAGAATCCTAAACCCATGATGAGACCAGAAAGAAAAATGGGAGAGGAGGGATTCCAGCGATCAAAAATCAGTCCTGCGGCGGGAGGTCCCACAATACGCGCAAAGGATCCAGAGCTTTGATACATCCCCATGATCAATCCTCGTTTGTCTTCTGGAGCGCCTTTAGAAACTAAGCTGGACAGAGATGGATTTACTAGTCCACTGCCAATGGCAATTCCCACCAAACTGATCGCAAAGAATCCCACTGTTGGCGCATAGGACGCTGCCATCAACGACATACTAAAAAAGAAAAATCCCGTTATTAGAAGGTGCGTTTCGCCAAATCTTTTTGCCAATCTTCCAATCATTCCACCCTGAAGAAAAGCACTTACAATTCCCATTCCTGCCAGTAACCAGCCGGCGTCTCTTGGACCGAAGGAAAACTTTTCCAGCACAAAGAGTCCGAACACCACTTCAAGCTGAGTGAAGGCAAGAGTGCTCAAGAAGAAAAGAGCAATGGGAAGTGCGGTGGTTCCGTTCGAGAATGCCGTCGGTATGGCATTCCATTGAAATTTTTTCTCAAAAGATTTTTTGTGTTGAGGCTCGGCCAAGAAAAAGAAGGCAAATAGAAAGTTGAAAAAAGCCAAGCCCGCAGCCACCAAAATGGGAAGTGCGTATGAGTGCACTGATAGCACTCCACCAATGGCGGGACCAAAAATAAATCCCAATCCATAACCAGCGCCCACAATTCCCATTCCTTTGGCTCGCTGTTCTGGCGGAGTAATATCGGTGATGTAGGCAGTGGCTGTGGAAATGTTGGCAGCGAAAAAACCTGCAACGATTCGAGCTACAAATAAAACCGCCAAAGTTTCCGCATAGGCTGTGAGAACCATGGCAAATCCGGATCCTAAGATTGTGAACAATAATATGGGTCTTCTCCCAAAACGATCGGATAGTGCTCCCCATACAGGCGCAAACAAAAACTGAGCGATACTGTAAACCGCCATCAGCCACCCCAACGTGAAAGCCGTGGCTCCAAAAGTTTTGGAATAATAGGGCAAAATTGGAATTACGATTCCAAAAGCCAAGAGGTCAAAAAAGATCACCAAGAAAATGAGCAGAAGAGAGCTTTTTTTCATTTCCTTCGAATAATCTAGGAAAATGCTTGGATTTTCAATGGTTTCCCGGGAAATACGTTTTTTTTCAGTGAGAGGCTTTGCATGCCCAAAAGGGGCGATCTTTTGGTTTATGAGCCATAAGAAAATCCTACAGTGGGCTCGTTTGAAGGAACTGGAAACCGTGTGGATTTCTTTACCTCCGTCGTTGACGCAAAACCCTCCTTTGATACACTTAATAGAGAGCGAATCAGAACGCTCGTCTTTTTTGGAAAGGCTGTACCATGGACGGAACTCGGCTTTCAGTATTGTTATTGGCGGTTTTTGGACTCGCAGTGGGTTGTGGGTCGCCCGTCAGCTCTAGCAAAAACACCAATGTCCCAGCGCTGAATCCAACGTTTGGAACGGATCCTTTAAACCCAGTCATCGGCGATGCTCCTAGCGAAGCGGCGGGGATGTTTTTTAAAATGACTTCCGATACTGCGGAACTCACCCTTCACCGCGCAGATGTGCAATACCAAGATGCTGCCTTCAATCGGCAAGATGCAGGAACGACGAACCTCACCACGGAATGTAGAATTGAAACTTCAGACACTGGAGATGACCGAGATATTTTTTGTATCGCAGAGATAGAAGAGTTGGACCTTTTTTTCTCTGACCTAACTTTGCAGTATCACGTTCCTCCTAGCATGTGTTCTTACGTTCGATTTGTGCCCTACCACTTTTGGGCTTATGAGCCTGGAGCTGGTCCCACGGCGACTTCCCATGAAGTTCTCTCTAACGGAACCATCAACGACGTCTTGAATACGTCTAACGGTGTTCCGCAATGTGATTATAAATATGAAGATGGTCCAAACTGTTGCACAGGTGAGTTTGCACAAACCATTACCACGTACAATACTGACGGAACCTTTGAAACAGATACTACCAATCAAGAGTGGGGCGGAAACCCTGCAAGTTGTCTTTCGGGTCCTGCGCTGTCACCTGAGTGGCAGGGCTATATCGGTGATGATGGATATCCCCAGGCAAGACTGGAATATGTAGAAGGAGTGGGCTTCAATAATACGTTTAAAATTACTGGGGCCATTCGATCGAAGTTTGGCTCGGATCAGCTGTTTCGAAACAACGTGTGGGCGGCAAACTTTTACAACCCAACCGATCACCCCGCTGCATCAGGGAATGGTTACGTTCTTGGTTCCAATGACGGTGACAGGCCAGTGGCTCTAAGAATTCCCGATACCGTGACTGGCCTAGATATTTATATGCCAGAAGACTCCTATATTTTGAGTTGTTTGGATCGAGCAGACGAGGTGTTGGCTAGAATCCGATTGATGATCCGTGATTGGAACGATGCTGAAATCGTTTCTGGGGGTAACCCTGACGATACGGGTACGGATCCTGGATTCCCTGATGATTCCTTAAACGATCGATACGACTGGTTAGATATTGGAGCTTTTTACCCTGCTTCCAATATGTAATTTCAAGAACATCCTTAGTTTCCCTTTTGTGGTTTGGGGATTTCTTATCGTTTGTTTCGGTTCGTCCCCCAATGCTTACGCTCTATTAGCTGCGGAAAATTCCCTTCGCATCGAGGCCAACTCTGGAAACCTTGTTCTGGGTTCGGAACATGCAGAAATCGAAAATGGAGAGATCTATGAGTCCGTAGTTCTTCTTTGGGGAGATCTTCATATCCACGGGCAAGTGAAAGATGTTTTAGTGGTCTCGGGTAAAGTTCATATTCATCCCACGGGGAAAGTAAAAGAGAAAATGGTCATTACTGGAGGGGAATTCGAGCTTTTGCCTGGAGCCGAGGTGCGATCAGATCAGATTCTGTATCGAAGTCCTGGTCCGGTTTGGAACGTTTTAGTTTCTGTGGCCAAAAGCTGGCAGGAAAATATCGGAATGTTCTTGTGGATCGGACTGCTCTTTCTACTAAATATTTTTCATTTTCTCTGTGGAGGTCTCTTCTTTCGATTTTCGTCTACGTTCCGCGGAATTTTAGTGGGAAGATTATTTAGTCAAGGCTTGCAAAACTTTGGAGTGGGCTTGCTTGGAGTTGTGGCATTACCTTTAGCAGTGGGATTATTTCTCATCTCCATCGTTGGGATAGTATTTTTGCCCCTTTTCTTTTTCCTTCTCGCTATTTCTTTTTTGTTTGCCTATTGGGGAGCGGCTCTATGGGTGGGGCATAGGTTATTGCCTCCAAAACGAGGCCAGCCTTTGAATTATTGGGGATACATTATTGGGCTTTGTGTGCTTCAGCTGCTTTGGTGGATTGGTTATTGGCCCGGCCTATTCGTCATTTGGGTACTTTGTTTTTTGGCTTGGGGCTCATTGGTGCGCGCCATACCTATGCTGTGGAAGTGATCCGACGTTTCTACTTCGCGACGAAGCTTAGATGACATTTTTCAAGGATCACGTATCATTCGATCATCGAAGTAAAATTTTTTGTGAACAAAAAATTACAACCCAAAGTCCGAAGGAAGGCCAAAGAGTCTCACCGTGTTTCGTCTGGTGATTTCCGCCATTTCCTCTAGGGCTTTTCCCTTTAACGAGGCCACCAGCTTGGCGATTTCGATGGTGTGGGCAGGCATATTCTTTTTCCCGCGATGGGGTATGGGAGCTAAAAAGGGAGAGTCTGTTTCCACCAAAAGCTTTTCTAAGGGAACCAGATTTCTCACAATCTCCCGCAAATTCTCTGCATTTTTGAAGGTCAAAATACCCGAGAAGGAAATGCAATACTCTAACTTCAAACACTCTTTCGCGAGAGTTTCCGAGCCGGTAAAGCAATGGATCACTCCAGGCTCTTTACCGGCGTGGCGTTTCCGAAACTGATTGGAATGTTCGGTGAGAAAACGAAGGGTGTCGTCGTCCGCGTCTCTAGTGTGAACCACCACGGGCTTTCCCAATTCAATAGATAAATCCAATTGCTGTTTTAGCGCATCAAATTGAACTTGGCGGTCGGAATGTTGGTAAAAATAGTCTAGTCCCAATTCACCCACGGCCACACATTTGGGATGAGAATGGTTCTTCCGAATTTGGTCTAAGATACCGGGCTGAAAATCTTTAGAGTCGTGAGGGTGGATTCCCGCCGTGAAAAATACGTTGGGAAATCGATCGGCCAAGGCCTTTGTTTTTTCTAAGGAGTCGGCAGCGGCAGCAATGGCAATAACGCCTTTGACGCCGCTAGAGCGAGCCAACGACAGCAATTCTTCAGTGCTTTGCTCGTATTCGTAGTCTAAATGGGCGTGACTATCAATTAGCACTGGTTCACTCGATTTCTATTTTTCGTTTTCCACGAACTTCAACAGGGCTTCCCAATCTGCAGGAGAGCGCGCTCCCACAGTTTTTCTGCCGTTGATGATAATGGTTGGAGTGGATTGCAGTTGAATGGACTCGCCCCACTGAATTTCTTTTTGCAATTGGGTTTCTGTGGCTGCATCGCTTAAGCAAGCCTGAAACTTATTGGCATCTAGACCAATTTCTTTCGCAAAGTCTGCGAAAGAGGAAGCCGTGAGATTTTCTTGTTGGTCAAAAATTCTGTCGTGCATTTCCCAAAACTTTCCTTCGGCCCCTGCACAGATGGCAGATTTTGCGGCCACACAAGCCAAACGATGTCCACCGTTCGGAACGTAAGCGTTGCATCCACCATCGAGAGGAAAGCTGCGGTAAGAGATGCGCACTTTATCTTTGTGCTTTAAAAAGAAGGGCCGCATTAGCTGAGAGGCCATTTTACAGCCTGGGCACTGAAAGTCGGCAAATTCTACAATGTCTAGAACAGGTTGACTTGAACCTTTAGAAGCGGGTCCAGAGCTGGCTTCCGCTGCTAAAAATACTTGTGTGCCCGTTTTGTAGTCGCTCACTAAGGAACTTTCTCCGGTGGAAGTTTCTTGAGCTTGTAATCCTTTGGCCGAGGCTCCGATTACCGAAAACACCAACAAACAGACGCCCCCAGTAATGAAGCTCGAAACAATTCTATCTTTTCGTAAATTTAAAGCCTTCGAGCGCACAAGCTCTAGATTGGCGCCTAGTGCATTTCCCCAACCGAGTTTTAGGTGTTTTACGAAAGCGGGCCAAATGCCAAGATTCACCATCCACAATAGCGTGCAACCGATGCAGAAGCTTTGGAGCACAAAGCGAGAAATCACAAACATGGTTACGGTGACAACGATGGAAAGGGTCGACAAAAAGAAGGCAACGTACAGAGGTTCATAGGCTGCTTGATAGTTTCTCATGGCCCAGAAAACAAGAATCACCTGAGTGAAGTAAAAACCCATGGCAATGGCTGCGAGAGGAATTCCAAACACATCGCTATAGCTCGAAATTGCAACGTTGGCGCAACCTTGTGAACCTCCGAATCCGGGTAGCGAACATCCTTCGGTGAGTCCGGCCATTCCAGTGGAAAATTTAATGTGTGTATACAAAAGCCATCCGGAAACAAGGATTCCAAAAAGACTTAGGGCCAAAATCACTTTCAAAAAGATCGAATCGGTTCTCATGTTTTACCTCTCGAAAAATGTATCACGATCTTGATTGGTGGTCACTGCTGGAAACGTATCCAAGAGAGGATTCTTCCGGCCTTTTCCCGATCGCGACGGTAAGAGGGGAAATGATCTTTTTCTAGCACCGTGCAGAGAGGGAGAATTTCTAAATCCAACTTAGCGCTTTTTGCCGCAGCCGCTTCCAGCAATTGGCGACCGCTCTCTCCGGGAAGATCAAAAAGGTACTTTTTCTTTCCTCCTTCCGTGCGTAAGAATTTCGCTAAACCTCTTTCCTCCGATCCGGGAAAGGCTTGAACCACTTCTTCACCCACTTCAAATTGTGCGAACTGAATGCAAGGTCCAATGACGGCTTCGAAGCGTTCCGCTTGTTGCTGGTTTTGCATGGTTTCCAAAAATTCCGTAAGAGCCGAGAACGCAATTTTTTGGGCAGTGCCTCTCCATCCGGCGTGAATGGCCATCACGCCAAGGGGAGAATCTTTTTTCCATGCCGCCACTAGAATGGGGCTGCAATCGGCGGAGTGCACACCCACAGCCAAGTTTGGCTGTGTCGTGGCCAGGGCATCTGCCTCTTGCGTTCGTTTTTCAAGGGAGGTTAGCCAAAGCAACTTTTTTCCATGCACTTGTTTCATGGTACAAATCTTTGGCTCTTCTTTTTCCAAGATTGCCGCATAATCCGCGTTATGGTTCGAGAGAAATCCATGTTCTAGTTTTTTTGAACGGAACAATGGGGCTTGTAGGTGAAGAAAGTTCATAATTTCTCCAAAAGGTTTTTTAAGTCTAGAGGAAGGGCACTGGTGAATTTCATGCGAACCTCACTAACGGGGTGGGTAAACTCTAAATACTTCGCGTGAAGAAACTGCCTGGAGCGACCCTCTAGTTCTTCGATTAGGGGGAGGGCGGAGGGATTTTTTTTCAGTAGTATTTTTTTTCCCTCTTCTTTCGTTTTTCTTGCAGATCGTCCAGCCGCTCCATACGTAATGTCTCCCACTAGGGGATGGCCAAGGAAGGAGAAGTGCACTCGAATTTGGTGGGTACGGCCAGTGAAGAGTTCTGCTTCAAAATGCGATAATGCTCGGTGAAATTTTTGCAGAGAGCGAAATTTTGTTACGGCTCGTTTTCCCGTTTCCACGATGGCCATTCTTTTTCTATCTTTTGGGTCTCTGGCAATGGGCTGATCCACCATTCCTTCATTGGGCAGTTCTCCCCAGCAAAGGCCTTCATACTTTCTTACGATGGTGTGTTTTTGAAATTGCTCCGACAGGCTTTCGTGGGCAAGATCCGTTTTGGTGACTACCAAGATTCCAGAAGTTTCTTTATCGATTCTATGGACGATCCCAGGGCGCAAAGTGCCAGCGATGCCTCCGCCCTTGGATAGGTCTCCTAGGTGATGCAAAAGCGCATTCACTAAGGTTCCGTCTTCATGACCCACTGACGGATGCACCACCAAGCCGGCGGGCTTTTCGATAATGGCCAAATGCTCATCTTGAAAGAGGACATCGATGGGAATGTCTTGTGGAATCAAATCAAGAGATTTGGCCTTGGGAAAAAAAATCCGAACTTCCATGTCCTCTTCCACTTTCCGGTTGGATTTTACGGGAAGATTTTCAAACAGCACAAACCCCTGTTCGATCAGCTGCTGAACTCTCGACCTAGAAATTTCGAGGAGAAGAGAAAGAGCGGAGTCTATCCTCTGCTGGGAGGCTGGAATCGTAATTGTTTTCCATTCACCATCCATTCCGTTCTCACCCATTTTTTGCTTGTTCGATGGATTCTCTAGCTCAATTTTCAGCTTGGCCGTTTCGTCTTAAGGATATTCATGTAAGAGGTAGCGGCCTTTTCATGATCCATTTTTAGGGCCTTTGCGTACTGAATCACAAAACCACGCACAAAAACATTGGCCGGTAACTTTGCAAAATCATCTTCTTCCAAAGCATTTAAATAATTTTTGCTGATTTTTAGGATATTCATGATTTCGTCTTGGGTTAGACGTTTGTATTCTCTTACTTCTTTTAAGAAGGCACCCGTGACGTTTTCGCATTTTTGAATTTTTTCTTCCATTTCGGGGTTTTGTTCAAAAGAGCGAAACACACTGGAGGGCTTGCTAACAGTGCTTGAAGAGGAACCAGATTGAGCGGCTTTCAATCTTTCGATAGGGGAAAGGCCTGGATTTTCCTTATTTTCAAACTTTGCTTTATCGGTAACTTTTCGAAAAGGGTCGTCTTCAAAGGTAAAGCGATCGCCCTGATTTTCTTTGGAGAGGCTTTCACGGGAAAATGCTGCCACAGCATGATTTCCACGATGGTAGGATTCGTAAACAGATTCCGAAGAAATAATGCCGTGAGATTCATCGTATTTTCTGCGCTTTTCAGGGTCAGACAATACGGAATACGCTTCTTCAATTTCATCTAAGATTTTCTTGGATTCTTCTTTGTCGAATAACGAGTAAGCGGCCAGGGAATCACGGTTGTAGGCGTTTTTGGCGCGAATGTAGGAAGTGCGGATGATTTCGGGATTGGCATTGAGACTAATGTCTAAGATTTCGTAGTAGTTTTGTTTGCCATCTTTTCCCATACGTTGAAATCCTAGCATAAGGATAAGATTTCTGTAGGGAATTTTCTTTTGGGTTTTGTTTTGCCTCTTGTAGGCTCTAGCCAAGCTTTCTAGAAAAGAGGAAAGATCAGCCAGAAAGAATCGAGCTAGTGCCCATGTGTCCATGAGAGAAATTCATGGACAGTCTGAACTAAAGTTCGGCCTCGGCTCGTTTTAGTTTTTCCGCCTGCTCGGCCACGATATGCCCCACCATTTTCTGGATGGCAGGGACTAATGGACTGGAAGGAAACTCCAAAGCAAGAGGACGTTTTCGTCTTACGCTTTGCCAAACGGCGGAATCGTATTCCAGGCAGCCAAGATAGTCTAAGTTGAATCCGAAATATTTTTTGCAAACGTTTCTAACGCCGAAACCCACTTCGTTATCCGTTTCCGTGCGAGCTTGGTTCACTACTAACTTGATGTCGAAGCGGTTGATGGCGGTTCGAACTTTCGATCCTACTTCAGGGTATTGTTCTTCAAGGGCGCGCAAAAGATCTGCAGGTGTGCGAATGCCTAATTCATTTTTTCGATTCATTGTAGAATCTACGAATGAACGTGCATCGTAGAGATATTCAATGTTCTTTAGCTTTCGGTAGAAAGCGCTTTTGATAAAGCGATAGGCATTTTCGATGCTAGTGGGTTCGGGCAATACCACCAAAATACCCACATCTGCGGCCAAGAAAAAATCGAGAGTGTTATAAGAAGTTCCTGCACCTAAATCGAGAATTACATAATCTGCATTTAGTTGGCGCAAACGATTCAATAATTTTTGTTTTTGTGCGTGCGGAAGATTCGCCACGTTTAAGCTGTCTTGAGCGCCACTAATCAGCGACAAGTTTGGAACGATGGTGGGGACACAGAGGTCTTGAAGATTTTTTACCTCAGGGGAAAATAGATCGGTAAGAGTTTTGTCTCCTACGTCCACGCCCAAGCAAGTGTGAAGGTTCGCTCCGCCCAAATCGAGATCCACTAAAACAACGGAGGCTCCTGCCTTTGCAAGAGTGATGGCGTAGTTGGCGGTGATGAGAGTTTTTCCCACTCCACCTTTGCCTCCACCAATGGCCCAAATTTGTTTGTAGTTGGTTGCAGGGGCTGGACTCGATACGGTAGCGGATTCCGTCGCTTCAGCGATCACTTCATTTTCCACAAAGTTGTCCATTTTTGGGTGCGTGCCCCTCCCTTTCTTTTAGTATCCGGAGGCTGACGCCTAAAGTCAACATGGAATAAGGTATTTTTTCTTGGCCACAATTTGGTGCACTCTCCCAAGAGGCGTGTCAAAATGGGCGCCATGTGGAATGGAAATTGGAAAGATTGGAAAGAACACCTGAGCAAAGTTCGTTTGGCGGGAAGTGCCAATCGTTTGGCCCAGAGGAGTGATTTACACCTGGCACGAAAGTGTTTCCACATGAGTGGCGCTATGGTGTTTTTGATTCCATTTCTTTTCCTCGGGTTTTCCCAAGAAAAAATGGCCGCCATTTTGGGCACGGTGCTGGCTGCAGTGATGTCGTTGGAATACAGTCGCAGTCGATGGGAATGGGTCAACGGCATTGCTGTGAAAGTGATGGGGCCTGTCATGCGTCAGTCGGAATTGAACCAGCTGACGGGCATTCCGTTTTATATGGCATCCTGCTTGTTTGCCTTTCTCATTTTCCCCGAACACATTGCGGTACTTTCGATTTTATACCTCGCTTTTGGCGATCCTTTTTCTTCCTTTTTTGGGGTGCTCTACGGGAAAAACAAAATTTTTCCCAACAAAAGTCTTCAGGGTACACTGGGGGGATTTGTGGTCTGTGCCCTGGTGACTGCGGGATACCTGCATTGGCAAGGGTTTGATCCTGCGTATCTTTTGCTTTTGTCGCTTTTGGGGGGATTGGCTGGCAGTGTGGCGGAGCTTTTGCCCCTTAACATCGACGATAATTTTGCCATTCCCGTAGTGAGTGGTGCGCTCATGGCGTTGGCTTTTTGGTCTGCGGGCATTCCGCTCTCGTAGGAACGCTCCTAGGAACGCTTCAGAAAAGGGGGGGATTCTCGCAGCTGTGGAGGGCATTTTGCGATTCAAAAGGGCGTCTCTGGCCCTGTTTTGGAATGGGAAAAGCGAGTTAGGGACGGAGAGGTGGCCTTTGTGGGGCGATGTATAAATTTTACCACCCTGTAAAAACTCTATACAGAAGGGGATGCCTAGATGCCGAACATGGCCTCAGGGATACGATTTAAGTTACTGATTTTCTTATACTAAAGTGCATTTGTCGGGTATTGGTATCACCCTTGCATCTCTCCAGGAAAGAGAGAGGTTTTATGTCCACGAAGACGATCATTATCACTGTAGCTACCATCGCCGGATACGCGGCTTATTCGTTTGCCCCTGAGCAATCTGCCGTAGGTAGCGTAAGAGCTCCTGCCGCCTACTTAGAGAGCCCTTTCTCTGACCGATTGGTTGAAGCGAAACCCTCGAACGGCGCCCAGAAGAAGAAGACCCTTCTTTCCAAAATCAAAGATCGTTGGTCGAAACTTCGTCCCGTGGCCAAAACAAACAATATGGAGTTTTCTCCTGTCTACAGCTCGAAAACCACCATTGAAGAACTTTTCGATGAAGAATTTACTGCGAAAATGAAAGGTGCCCACGCTGCCATGGTGGTTCCTGCGGAAAAGGAAGCCTTGAATCCATACCGTCGATCTTCCCATTGGGAAATGCAGCGTTACGAAGATAGTCGTAAAGCCCTAGCGGAATGGACCATGAAAGAGCTTGGTCGAGACCAATTAAAAGAATTCATTCGCATGCGCAAAAAAGATTCTGCCGCACTGGGCGTTGTGGCTGCCACCACTGGAGTGGAAGAGGTTGGGCAAACTCAAGCTTCTAACGATACTGTAAGTCTACCCGCCGGATTGTCCGAACAGGAAAGACTTGCCAGAGCCCATGCCTATACTCCTGCTTCTGAAAAAGAAGAAGAAATTATTCCCACTCGCTTACGAGCTCGGTTGAACGTTCTCAAAACCCAAGGGCAAGTGACTTTCGTGAACCCTGTGGTGACAACCTCTGTGGAAGCCCGGGCCGGAGCTGGCGAAAATCTTTCCGTAGAAATGAAGCGTGACTTCAAAAAATTAGAATTGAACTCTCACCTTCGTTACGCTGTAGATCAGTCTCACTTGGTGTTGAATGTGAACAAAAAGATCACCGACGAAGTTTCTCTTGATCTGAATTCTGAGCGTTGGACCGGATCTAAGCGTGGTGGCTCTGGTGAGAAGTCGAAAGGCACCGCTAGAGTAACTTACTCTATCAGCTTCTAAGAGATTCTCTCTCTCTCTCTAGAACCGGCCCGACCGTAAGATTAGTGTGATTAATATTATTAGTTGCGGTGAATTTCTAAGGATCGAGAATCCGACCCACTCTCAATAACAATTTCATTGATTCCCTCTTTTACGGGGAAATAGTGAGTAAAGAATCCCTTCGCATTTTCTAACAAGAGAAGTTCTTCCCCTGTGGAACGATTCTTTGCTCGATAGGTGCTAGACCTGGTTTTCTGCTGTTCACATTTTTCCCACTGAAGTTGAACGAGTAGCGCAGAGGTTTCCACCTTCTTTGTCTCTATGGCTTTCCAGCAGCCGAGGGGAAAAGAAGAGGTAGATGGATTTTGTGTTTGAATAGAGGCGGGCATTCGGTTCTCAGAGGCAGATGCAGGAGCGACGGAGGGGGAATTTATTTCAGCGTTGACTGTGGGGCTCGAAAGAATATTTTTCTTCTTTCCAGAAAAGTGCACAACGGAAATTCCCAAAAATAAAACCACTGCCCCAAAGAACAATAGTTCTCGGCCTAGCGTTTGCCAAAAATTTGAGTTTCTGCCGCTTTCTTTCATATCCTGTTAGACGTTTCGGATATTTCAGGGTTTTTTTTGATAGGTCTCTTCTCTACCGGGCGGAAAAACTTGATAATTGAGAAAATCGCTCTATACCTGAAGAGATGTACGCTGCAAAAATAGACTTTCTTTTTGAGTCTGCGCTCTTCTTGGCGGCCGTTAGCTTTACCCTTTGCGTGTATGTTCTTTCCAAGGGAGTAGGCAACAAATTAAATCTGGCATACAGCGCTCTTACTCTTTGCATTTCCGTTTGGGCATTTTCCTTTTTCGTGGCCAACGTTTTAGAGTGGCGTTTAGCAGAGAGCACACACTTGCTGGCCACGCTTTTGCTCGCGCCCATGAGCCTGCTTTTTTTGAACGAATTTTTACGACCTGAAGGGCAAGTGTTTCGATGGGTCATGAGAGTTTCCCTTGGCAGCTGCGTTCTCCTCTTTTTTCCCATTATTTTTGGTCTCGATAAAACGCCATGGATTCGTGATCTCGCGTACTATTCACCCTCTTTGATTGTCGTGGCTAACCTCTATTTGTTTCTTTCGGAGACCTTAGGAAAAGTTAGACCCCGCGGGGGATGGGGAGAATTCTCCATCTTAAGTAGCATCGAAATGAAGAGTGCTCTTCGCAGAAGAAACTTTTGGCTCTATTTGGGTGGAGCTTTGGTGACGCTTCTTTGCGTGATGGATCGAGTGAGTTGGATGGGTAGAACCTTGCCAGCCATTGGAAATCTTTTGCTTGCGCTCTATTTTTATTTCATCAAAGACGCCGTGGTGAATCCAAGTCTCGTGAGTTCTAGGAGAATCATCGGAAGTCTATTGGCCAATTCCATTGCGGCCTCTGTGACTTTTTTATCCTTCTTTTTGATGACCCGATGGGTGATTGGAAATTTCACTCTTTATTACATCAATGCATTTTTCGCAGCTTTCATGGCCACGCTCACCATGGACCCTGTGCGTTCCCTCGTGCGAATCGTCTATCAAAAGGTCTTTCTCAAAGAGGCCGGAAGAATCGATCAGATCACTCAAGAGTCAGGGAAGGAAATTTCCGGAGCTTTCCATCCCATGGCCATTGCCGACGCCACGAATCGCTTTTTAGAGAAATCTTTAGACGCCGCCATGGTGTCGTTTTATGCCCTCGATGCCGATGGAAAAAACTATCGAAAGATTCGTGATCACTCCGCCTCTCAGCTTTTGCCCGACGTTTTGCCAGCAAGTTTTCCACTGGTGCAACACTTTTATAGAAGTAAAAAATGGTCACCGGCCTTGGCTTTGGAGCTTGAGCGTTCAGCCACAAGAGAAACACAACCTTCTAAACAAGCTCTGTTTCGACTTTCCAAAGAGAGCTTAGAGTCTCTTGATAGCACTCTGGCGTTTCCCTTGGTGCATAATAAAACGGTGGTGGGTTTCGCCACAGTGAATCTGAAAAATCCTCCCGATCATTGGGAACAAAGTTGGGGAGCTCTTCCGCTGTTGGAATCTTACTTTCGGCGGGCGGGGGAAGCCTTAGCCGAACTAGAAATCTACGCCCGTTTGAGAGAACGCGATCGTTTGGCTACGTTAGGGGAGATGGCTGCAGGTTTGGCTCATGAAATTCGAAATCCCCTGGGAGCCATCAAAGGCGCGGCCCAACTTTTAGAGGGCCAAGATCAAAACAATCAGTTTTTAAAAATCATTGTGGAAGAAGTGAATCGATTGAACGCCGTGGTCACTCAATTTTTAAATTACGCAAAGCCGTTTCAGGGAGAAGCGGAATTTAGCGACCTGCGCCTCTTGGTTGCCGATGGCAGTCGTTTATTTGCAGAAAAGTGCGCAAAAGAAGGCATTTCCTTTCAGCTTTTCCTTCCCGATCTAATGCCTCAGGTCAAATGCCAACCCAATCTGATCCGTTTAGTGATGTCGAACCTTTTGGAAAACGCCTTTCGTGCTCTAAAGACAGAAAAAAAACAAAAAAATAATCCTCCGCAAATTATTCTGCGCTTGGCGCATACAATTCGGGAGTCCTTGGTTGAAGTGAGCCTCAGTGTGGAGGATAATGGCCCTGGCATAGATGCCGAGGCCATGGATAAAATTTTTATTCCTTTCTACACCCAGTCGCCTCAGGGCACGGGTTTGGGACTTTCGATTTGTCAGAAGATCGCAGAGGCCCACGGAGGTAGAATGGAGGCCTCAAGTTTGGTTGGCGAAGGTACGTGGATGACTCTCCGATTTCAGGCGGAAAGAAAGGAATGAGCATGTTTGACGAAAAAGTATCGGTGCTAGTTCTAGACGATGAAAAAAATATCGTAACTGTTTTGAAAGCCATTTTAGAAAAACGGGATTTTCACGTGGAAGCTTTCACGGATCCTCGAGAGGCCTTGGATTGCTTACGAAAGAAAAAGTTCGACGCCGCCATCACAGATCTTTATATGCCCGAAATCGACGGCATGGCTTTCTTGGAAGAAGTAAAGCGCCTGTATCCGCAGCTTCCCGTCATCATGATCACTGCCTTTGGCACCGTGGATTCTGCCGTAGATGCCATTAAGCGCGGAGCCTTCGATTATGTGACCAAACCCTTTGAGCAAAGTGAAATTGTTTCCGTGGTGCAAAAGGCTGCCAACACCAGCCGCTTGAAACGTTTCTCCTTGGATCGTCCCACCGGTGCTAACGCCGGTTCGTTCTTTTTTGCTGGCAGAGGCATTCGCACGCTTTGGGATGACATTCGAAAAGTGGCTCCCACCCCTAGCGTAGTGTGTTTGTACGGGGAGTCGGGGTCTGGAAAAGAGTTTTTGGCCGAAGAAATTCACCATGTGTCTGATCGTTCGTTTCAACCCTTGATGAAAGTGAACTGTGCCGCCGTGTCTAGCATGGCTCTTGAGGGAGAACTATTTGGATCTCAAAAGCCCGGTCGATTCGAAATGGCCAATAAGGGCACGCTTTTTTTAGATGAAATTTCTGAAACCTCTTCAGATGTGCAGCAAAGATTATTTGATTATCTGGAAACCGGAGTGGTGGAAAATCCACTTACTGGCGAGAAAAAATCCTTAGACGTGAGAGTCATTGTGGCTTCTCGAAAAGATTTAGCCAAAGAAGTAAAAGAAGGACGATTTTTAGAAAATCTTTTTTACAAGTTGAACGTGGCCCCCTTTCGAATTCCCGCTCTACGCGAAAGAAAAGAAGACCTTCCAGAAATGGTGGCCTTCTTGATGGAAAAATTGAATACAAAACTAGGTCGCCGCTTTCAGACCGTGAGCCGTTCTTGTATGGATGCTTTGACGGGATTTCACTGGCCAGGCAATTTGCGCCAGTTGGAAAATGTGTTGGAAAGAATGATGTTGCTCTCTGACGGAACGGAGATTCAGGGCGGAGAAATTCTTGAGCAGTTAAAAGTGGAGCTAGAGAATACCCAAGCCTTAGAGGGTGGGGGATCTTTCCGCGAGATCGTAAGACGCCAAACCCAGAATCTAGAAAAAGACCTCATCGAAAAGGCCCTTGAAGAAATGGACGGCAACATTACTCGAACGGCCGAACATTTGGGCATTTCTCGAAAAGGTCTTCAGCTAAAGATGCGAGAATTAGGAATTCGTTCCTAACACTCGTGGTTCTAGGCGCATGCAGTTCAACGGACAGCATTTTCCTTCTGCTGTTTCGTTTTGTTTTTAGTTCTGCTTGTTTACAGAAACTAAGGAACAGCGATTTTCTGACTTTCGAACCACTACGGAGTAGTTTACCGTCCAGGTTTCACCGTCTTCGTTGTTGTCGTAGATAGAAACAAGAAAGCTTGCCACTTCGCCACGCACTCCGGTCAAGGTAGCTTCGTATTGAATGCCATCGGAGCCTTGGATGGTTCCCACTTCGGCCTTATAGGCGCGAATGGCGCCAAATTTGGCCATGTTAGCGCAAGAAGAGGCGTCTTGGCCTTGAGCCTCAGCCACGGTTGCTTGAGCGAAGCGGAATGGGGCAGAGGCAAATAGAGTAATTGCTAGTACGAAAATCAAAGAAAAGCGTTGGTTCATGGTGGGGTCCTTTACAAGGGAGGTTTTTTGTTAGGGACGAGATAGCGCGAAGCGTCGCTTGCGTCAATATACGGATTGGGATCCACTCCATTTTTCCTTAAATGCATTGCTACGATTTTTGAGTACAATGGGAAAAGAATCCAAGGAGCAGGTCCCATGGCAAAACGATCAGAGTTAGAACAGAAATTGGCCCAGATGTTTTTAGTGGGAGTTCCAGGCACCGAGCTTTCCCCCGCCAGTCGCGAATTTTTGCAAGACTACCAGCCTGGGGGAATTATTTACTTCGCCCAGAATTATGAAACGCCAGCGTTGGTGGCGGAAATGAGCGGAGAAATTCAGGGAACTCGCAATCGAGAAAATCCATTGCCGCTTTTTATTTCGGTGGATCATGAAGGGGGCAAGGTGCAACGGTTTCGAAAGCCGTTCACGCATTTTCCTGAACCAGTGGAAATAGGAGAAATTGGATCCCCAAGATTGGCCTTTCTTGTGGCCGAAGTGATGGCAAAAGAATTAAAAGCCGTTGGTGTAAACTTGGATTACCATCCGCTTTGCGATATCCACACCAGACCCAGCAACCCAGTGATTGGTCGAAGAGCTTTTGGCATGAACGATGAGATTGTTTCGAAGATGTCGAGCGCCATGGTTCGTGGTTTTGTAGCCAACGGAGTAATAGCTTGCGCAAAACACTTTCCCGGCCATGGCGATACCACTGTAGATTCGCACTACGATTTACCCAAAGTAAATGTTCCTTGGGATCAATTAATGGAGCGAGAATTAAAACCTTTCGTTCGCGCTATGAAGAGTAAGGTGGATATGATGATGACGGCTCACATTCTTAATGAAGCCATCGATCCAGTGTATCCAGCCACGCTCTCCTTCAGCACTCTTGCCCAGAAATTACGAAAAGAGTTGCGCTACAATCGACTGATTATTACCGACGATATGCAAATGGACGCCGTGGCCAAACACTTTGGTGAAGAAGACATGATTGCTCTCGCCATCAATGCGAGCTGCGATATCTTGCTCTACCGAACTGAAGAAAAAGGCCGCCGAGCCATGGACATCGCCTTCAAATTTTTGAAAGAAGGACGAATTTCCGCTGAGAACGTGGAAGCGGCCTATCAGAGAATCAAAGAAGTGAAAGAAAGAATGTTGATGCCATACCAAGCGCCCAAGCTGGAAGACTTAAGCATCATTGGTTGTGAACAGCACCAAGAAATCCTGCAGATGGTTCTGGAGAAAAAGAAACCTGCGGGTTCGGAATTAGAATAAAACTGGCCTACTTAATTGAGTAAGTAGTTTTGTGGGTGTGTCAGGCTCGGGCTCTCAAGTCATTTTTTAGATCAAAGTTTCATTATGGAATTGAGCGTAGATCATGAGGTGGGTGTAGAGTCGCTCTTTTTTCTTCGTGGTACACCAGGTTTTTCGAAACAATCGATTAATGTTG